>Ga0209475_10000142_pt1 | contig 212953 bp, 191 predicted proteins | sample tdDd471_FD_187128 | JGI IMG/M metagenome (GOLD analysis project Ga0209475, IMG submission 187128) | Marine sediment microbial communities from the Atlantic coast under amendment with organic carbon and nitrate - tdDd47.1 (SPAdes)... | ecosystem: Environmental > Aquatic > Marine > Coastal >... | reverse complement strand
ATCCGACACCTGGAACCGCCAGAATGTTGTACTTCTGAAGATGCTTTACATAGGCAACATCATCTCCGCCGGGGGCCTGGCAGAATACATAAAAGGCTCCCTCTGGCAGGGGGAAATCATACCCCGCGTCTTTCAGGCCGCCACAGAGCAGGTCTCTCCGTTTCAGGTAGACATCAATATCTACTGTTACCTCAGTCAGTTCGGCAACGACCCGCTGCATCAGTGCCGGGGCGTTGACAAAGCCGAGTATTCGGTTGCACATTATAAGGGCCGCCATCAGCTCACTGTGACCGGGGCAGTTGTCTGATACGGCAATGTAGCCTATCCGTTCACCGGGAAGAGAAAGGGATTTTGAATAAGAAGTAAGAACGAGTGCCTGATCGTAGCAGGTGAGGATGCTGGGGACTTTGGCATTGTCATAGACAATTTCACGATATGGTTCATCTGAAATCAGGTAGATGGGGCCGTTGTTTCGTTTTTTCTTCAGAAGCTCTCCCAGGGCTTTTAGATCTGATTCAGGGTAAATACGGCCTGTCGGGTTATTGGGAGAGTTGATGATAACCGCCCTGGTCTTATCGGTTATTGCTTTTTCAATGGCCTCAAGGTCGAGGGAAAAATCTTCCTTTGACTCGGCAAGTACCAGAGACCCCCCCTGGTTGGATACATAAAAATTATATTCAACAAAGTAAGGTTTTGGTACAACCACTTCGTCACCGGGATTGAGTATCGCTTTGAGCACCGTGTTCATGGCTCCTGCAGCACCGCAGGTCATGATGATGCCGTCGGCTTTCTGGCTCACCCCATGGTCCCGGGATACCTTGTCGGCAATAGCCTGGCATACGTGCGGATATCCCCCGTTGGGCATATAACCATGGACACCCTTTGTCCGGTCGACAGCAAGTTGTGAAATAATTTCATAGAATTTCTCAGGGGGATCCGCGTCGGGATTTCCGAGACTGAAGTCGTAGACATTCTCCGCACCGAATTCTTTCTTGAGGCGTGTTCCTTCTTCGAACATTTTTCGAATCCAAGAGGATTTTTCCATTGATTGTTTGATACTTTCTGCAATAGCCATCAGTTGCTCCTTTTCTCTATCTATTCTGCCTGGGTAGGTAAAATATTACACTATAATGAAATGCAGAAGAAGAAAAACTTGTCAAATAAATAATGCAATTATCGGTTTTTGTCCAGACTGGCCTTTTTTGATGCCCGGCGGCCACCGGTCTTTAAAAAATTTTCACATGCACGGCTCATCCATGGGGTAAGGGTCCCTCTGATAATTCGTTCCAGTAGAAATTTTTCTCCATAGGCATCAATATTCCAGGAGCCCCAGAGTCCTGCTAATATGACCCCTTCCCGGTATGTCTTGAATTCAGGGGACTTCAGGGCGTATCGGATGGTTTTTCTGAACTCTCTGCATGATTGCAGGCTTTTTATCTTCTTTTTCGATTCTTCAGTTCTGGCGTAGAGGGGGAACCGGGCTTCACAGAACGCCTCTTCCATCCACTCCCTTCCGTAGATTTCCTCTCCTCTTCTGACCCGGTAGATGAAGCGCCGCATTACTTCATGATAGACGGTTTTGTGAAAAATTTGCAGGTTTGCTATGGCGCCGGGAATATAGAAACAGAAACGTCTTTTGGCTGGAAGATAGAGGCCCCCAATGAGGTGACTCTGTCCTGTGATATCTCTGAAAATGGCAGACGAAGTGGTAACCGCGACTTCAGCTGAAGGGGGGAGGGGGACCTGGTAGCGGTTGAAAATGTAGATGTGGGCCTGCCCAATTGTTCGGTGGAGAACCAGTAGATCTCTGTGGACAACCCGGTAATGTCCGTCACTGAAAATTCGGTATCGGGTATTATCAAGGGACACTTCCTGGTAGGGGGCTGAATAGCTGTGGGGGGAAGTAAAAAAAAGGCTTAATACAGCAGTCATAACTGCAGCAGTTTTTAATTTCACCTGGGCCATTCTGAAAGCTCCGGGTTATTATAAAAATATGAGATAATTTCTTCTGAAGTCCATCCACGACATGCCAGATCTCCGGCACTCCACTGTGAAAGGCCAATGCCGTGGCCGAGGCCTCTTCCCTTGAAAACGAAAAAAGCTCCTTTTCGCGTAACCGTAAAGAGGTTACTTTTAATCTTGTTCCAGCCGAGGCGTTTTCCCACCAGGGACATGAAACGGGCGGCAGACACTGTATGGACCTTTTGGGTGGTCTTTAGTTCAAGGGAGGCGGCCCGTTTTTGCCGATAGCAGACCTTTATCGATGCGAGCTTTCTGGTGCGAAAGATTTTTTCAATATCCCGAACCTTGAGACGGGTTTCCCACGATTCATGAGGGGACCGCCATGAGAGATATTTTTTCAGTTCAGGAAGTGAATCGGTTCCCCGCCGGTAATGTTTGCCTCCGCGGTGGCGGGGCCAGAAAATTTCGGGTCCGCTCAGGAGGCCGCCGCTTGAGGCGTGGAAAAAAGCTCCGTGGGGGCGGCCGGTTTCATCGAGGATAACCCTTCCCCGCCCGGAAGAGGGTTGACTCCCGGAGAGTCTCTCGCCGACACCGGGGAAGTGAATGCAGTGGGTCAGATCGCAGAAATTGTACCGAGGATCAGTGTGGCGGTTTTTCATGTGAAGAAGATATGAACGGATAACAATTTCCATAGCTTGGGTCAGTTCACGACGCCATCCCTGGCTGCAGGCTCTGTCTTTAATGGCGAGAACCGGTCCGAGTTCAGCCTGTGATGCTGCCTGTACATAGATCTCCAGGGGTGTGATGTTAACCAGGAGGAGACAGTTTTTTTTTCTATAGACCTGAAGTTTTCCCTGGTAGAAGCGGCGGAACTTTTTATGTTTATGGATGAATTCTATCATCATGGGGTTATGGGAAGATATTATCAGGTCACGGCCCCTGAGGAGGCATACCTTTTTCTTCCTTACCATAATTCTTTTTTTTTCAAGGCTCAGGGTGACGGGGATTTTACCGGTGATGACGGATCTGCCCTGGGAAAAAATTGAGCCTTCCCTGAGGGTGAGGGTAAAGCTTTTTATATTGTAACGGGCAAGTATCTGCAGGCAGATTTCATGGCCGGTGGACTGGCTGCTGCCCCCGGTAGGGGGCAGAAAGAAAAAAAGAATAAAAACCGGGAAGAGCCAGAGGGTGGCGCGACTCTTCATAACGTTACTACTTTATTTTCTTTTTCATCCGAACCATGTTGGCAAGGATGTCTTTATTCTCCATGTCGATGGCATTTGCTTTTCTGTAGTGCTCATAGGCCTGGTTGTATTTTTTCATTTTCTCAAGGCTCATCCCCAGGTTGTTTTCTAACTCTGCAGATCGTGGCATAATGGCCAGGGCAACTGAAAATGCCGTGTTGGCATCACCGTATTTTTTAAGCTTCATCAGGGTGATCCCCAGGTCATTGTAGGAGATATATATTTCCGGATCAATGGTATTGGTTTTTTCAAAGAGAGCCTTCGCCCGCCCCAGGTTTCCCCGCTCAAGGGCAATGCGTCCCAGGAGGTAGTAGAGCATGGCATCGTTTCTAATTTTAAGTCCGTTCTTGATATAGATTTCCGCATCGCCGTAACGTTTCTGTTCTACCAGATAGAGGGCGAGATCGATGTAGGGATTGACCGCTTCTTTTTTTATTTCCATGCAGCGTTTAAAGTGAGCGATTACTGATTTTTCATTTCCCAGTTTCCAGTGAAGGTGAGCGGCGAGGTAACGGAGTTTGTAATTGGGGGAATTCGGCTCCATATCCTTATCAACTTCGAGTTTTTCGGCAACTATTTTCAGTGCTGCCTGGTACTGGGTTTTTTGGAATAGTTTAACCGCTTCATCGTAACTGGCATGGAGCATGGTTGCAGTAAAAAGAATAATGATAAGTGCAGGAAGTTTTTTCATGTTCTGTCCCTGTTGCTTTTTTATATTAACCGTGAAGGCGCAAAGTGCTTTCACGCCTTCACGGTCTGTTAATGCTTTCAGTTACTTGTTGTTGAGTGCTGCCTGTGCTGCCGCAAGACGGGCTATCGGCACCCTGAAGGGTGAGCAGCTTACATAATTGAGTCCTACCATATGGCAGAATTCGATTGAACTTGGCTCTCCGCCATGCTCGCCGCAGATACCAACCTTCAGGTCTTTTTTGGTTGACCGGCCTTTTTCTACGCCCATTTTTACAAGCTGGCCGACTCCTTCACGATCAAGAACCGCAAATGGATCAGCTGCCAGAATTTTCTTGTCAACGTATTCAGGAAGAAAGGATCCTGAATCGTCACGGCTGTAGCCAAAGGTCATCTGAGTCAGGTCATTGGTCCCGAAGGAAAAGAATTCAGCTTCAGTTGCAATAACATCGGCAGTAAGGGCAGCCCGGGGAATCTCGATCATGGTACCCACCAGGTATTCGACCTTGATGCCCTTTTCTTCCATTACCTTTTCAGCGGTTTCAACAATGATGCCTTTTTGCATGGCAAGTTCATTGACTGTTCCAACGAGGGGTACCATGACTTCAGGCTTTGCGTCAACGCCTTCTTTTTTCAGGTCACAGGCCGCTTCAAAAATGGCACGGGCCTGCATTTCGGTAATTTCAGGATAGGTAACACCGAGACGGCATCCACGGTGTCCAAGCATTGGATTGAATTCATGGAGCGATTCAACCTTTGCTTTTACTTCCTCAACAGAGATGCCGAGTTCTTTGGCCATATCTTCTTGAGCTGCATCTTCATGGGGAACAAATTCATGAAGGGGAGGATCAAGGAGCCGGATAGTAACACCAAATCCTTCCATTGCCTTCAGTATTCCGTAGAAGTCTCCCCGCTGAATGGGAAGCAGCTTGGTAAGGGCCTTTTTTCTTCCTTCAACATCTTCTGCAAGGATCATTTCACGAACAGCCTTGATGCGGTCACCTTCAAAGAACATATGCTCAGTACGGCAGAGGCCGATACCCTGGGCACCGAAGCCCCGGGCAACTTCTGCATCATGAGGTGAGTCAGCATTTGTTCTGATGTCGAGGCGTCTGAATTCGTCAGCCCATTCCATGATGGTTCCGAAATTTCCTGACAGCTCAGCATCAATAGTGTCAACTTTTCCGAGCATGACATCACCGGTAGATCCGTCAAGGGAGATAAAATCGCCTTCTTTGATCAGGTTGTTGCCGATCTTGAGGGTTTTGGCGGAATAATCGATTTCAAGGGAGCCGCAGCCAGAAACGCAGCATTTACCCATGCCCCGTGCAACGACAGCAGCGTGGGAAGTCTGTCCGCCCCGCTGAGTAAGAATACCCTCGGCGGCGCTCATGCCTTTCAGGTCTTCGGGAGATGTTTCAATTCGTACAAGGATAACCTTCTCGCCCCTGTTGTTCCATTCATCAGCCTCATCAGCGTGAAAGACAACTTTACCGGTTGCCGCCCCGGGAGATGCGGGAAGGCCCTTTGCAATGCTTTTCTTTTCTACATTGGGATCAAAGGTCGGGTGGAGAAGCTGGTCAAGAGAGTCTGGCTCAATTCGAAGCAGAGCCGTTTTCTTATCAATGAGTTTTTCCTTTACCATGTCAACGGCGATGTTAACCGCTGCTGCAGCGGTACGCTTGCCGCTTCTGGTCTGGAGCATCCAGAGTTTTTCATTCTGGATGGTGAACTCAATGTCCTGCATGTCTTTATAATGCTTTTCAAGTTTCTTGTAGGTGTCAGCAAGGGTCTTGTAGACCTTTGGCATGACTTCTTCAAGCGAAGTGAAGTTGGCTTTTCTGTCTTCTTCAGAGACGCCATTGTCTTTCGCCCATCGTTGTGAACCCTCGATGGTAACCTGCTGAGGTGTTCGGATTCCCGCGACAACATCTTCGCCCTGGGCGTTTATGAGATATTCACCGTAGAAAACATTTTCGCCAGTAGCAGGATCACGGGTAAAGGCAACACCGGTTGCGCAGTCTTCTCCCATGTTTCCGAACACCATGGCCTGTACATTAACAGCTGTTCCCCAGCTGTCTTCGAAACCGTTCATTTTTCTGTAGAGCACGGCACGTTCATTGTCCCATGATCCGAATACCGCACCGATAGCGCCCCAGAGCTGTTCTTTTGGATCGGTGGGGAATTCTACGCCAAGCTTTTCTTTAATCATTGCCTTGAAACGGGCAACCAGTTCTTTCAGGTCATCGACAGTCAGCTCAAGGTCTTCTTTGACGCCCTTTTCTTCTTTAAGTTTATCCATCACTTCTTCGAAGGGATCGATATCTTCTTTGTTTTCCGGTTTCATCTCCATAACAACGTCACCGTACATTTGAATGAAGCGGCGGTATGAGTCCCAACCGAAACGCTCGTTGCCTGACTTGGCAATAATACCCTTTACGGTTGTATCATTAAGGCCCAGGTTAAGAACCGTATCCATCATACCGGGCATTGAAACCCTGGCGCCGGAACGGACTGAAAGCAGAAGGGGATTGTCAGGGTTGTCAAACTCAGCACCCATAATCTTTTCTACTTTTTTCAGGGCTTTGTTCATCTCATCTTCAAGTCCTGAAGGGAAGTTTTTTTTGTTTTCATAATACTCATTACATACTTCTGCAGTAATGGTAAATCCAGCAGGAACGGGAATGCCAAGGTTAGACATTTCAGCCAGATTGGCCCCTTTCCCGCCGAGGAGATTTTTCATGTCAGCTTTACCCTCTGATTTTCCGCCTCCAAAGACGTAAACTCGTTTAGCCATTTTTTTATTACTCCTATTATATTAGATTCTCGAACAGTACCCTGCTCATCGGGGCAGTGGCTTCAGGCTTTTTATACAGCATGAACACTGGGACCCTCTGGCGGGATTTTATATGAACAGGTCGGCATGGTGTCCGACATAAATACAGGTATGAAGACTCTGAACAGGGAAAAGAAATAATAAACTACTTTGGACAGAGTGTATCATAAAGCCTGTATTAGAAAAAGTACATTATTTTAATCAATTTTCTGTGTAAAGATTTTTTTTTACAAGTTGTTTTTACCGGTTATTTCAGTGAGCGGAAGCTCAATTTGAGCCACCTCCGGAGACTTTTTTCATTGAATAATTGCAGTTTTAAAGGTATTCTGAAGGAGTCTCATAAGGTTTCCGAGAGGGGAAGATGTCAAAATATATTAGTGTTTTTCTTTTTGCCAGTATACTGTCTCTTGCCAGTGCCTGTTCGGGAGAAAATGGAGCCAACCAAGTATCCATATCTGGAGAATGGGAGTACTATACTGGCTTTGATTCTTCGTGGCTTTCTGGTGACAATGCTCCTGAGTGGAAAAAAATTACTTTGCCAGCAATGCTTGGAGACCATAAAAAGTTAAAAAACCATATGGGGACTGTTACCTTCAGAAAAATTCTTCCTGACGCCATCGTTGCATTGCTTAAGCAAAAAAAACAGCTTAGTTTTAACACGGGGTTTATTTCAGCTGATCAGGTAACAGCATACTTTAACGAGGCAGTCCTTGAAAGCCATGGCAGCATTAATCCTCTCAGCCCTGTGATGGATATCCAGATTTTAACTCAACTTCCTTTTTATCCCTTGAAAGGGGATGGTGAAAATGCGCTCTTTCTTGTTTTGAAGAAAACTGAATCAACAAAAGAGGCCGGTATCAAGGGACCTGATCTTCTGATCGGAAATACGGAAACACTAGAGCGAGAATATTTAAACAGCATTATTTTAGCGGTTGTATTTTTCACCCTTTATGCATTTATCGGTTTTTATCATTTTATTCTCTGGTTGAGAAGGAGAGATGATATTTATAATCTCTATTTTGGTATTTTTCTTTTTTCTGTTGCAACCTTTCTTCTCGCAAATATGGATATTAAAGAATTTATTTTTGGCGGAAACGGGCCAATGATTCGCCGTTTTGATCAGGTTTCATTGAAAATATTAACACCGGCCCTTGTGTTTTTCCTTGTTAAATTTTTTAAGCGGGGATACCCTCTTGGTGCAAAAATACTGGCTGTCTATTCTCTCCTGGTAGCTTTCTTTGATCTTGCGTTTCCATTTTCTCCATATATCGATTCTCTTGCGATCTATTATCCCGCACTTCTTTTTTCTCTTGTCTACGCAACCTGGCTTTTAATAAAGGAATCAATGCAGGGGAGCACCGAGGCGCGAATTCTTGTCGGTGGGATGGGGCTTATTTTTATCAGCGGTATTTATGATGTTTTAGTCACAGAAGGGATTATTTCTCCTCCAACCTTGGTACCTGTTGTGATTCTTATATTTGTTCTCGGTACTGTTGCAATTTTGATTAACCGGTATGCACGGGTACATCTCGACATGGAGTTGGAAGTTATAAAAAATCAGGAACAGGTAGACCAGGTTAAAGAGATACTCGAAACTGTTGACAGTACATCAGAGGAACTTGATAATACCGCCAGTATGATTGCAGCTTCATCTGAAACTATGACCGCTTCATCAACTGAGCAGGCTTCAAATGTTGAAGAGATGTCGGCGACTATGGAGGAATTTACCTCCTCAGTATCTCAGAATGCCGACAACGCGGAAGATACCGCAACGATTGCCAGAAGGACATCAGAGATGGCAGAGGGAGGCGGCATTGCTATTCAAAAGACTATGGCTGCGATGAAGGAAATTTCAGAGAAAATTTCTATAATCGAAGATATTGCTTATCAAACGAATCTGTTGGCTCTCAATGCTGCTATAGAGGCTGCCCGGGCTGGTAATCATGGAAAAGGCTTTGCCGTTGTAGCCGCAGAGGTGCGTAAACTGGCTGAAAAAAGTCAAGATGCGTCAGGTGATATAACGGAACTTTTAAAGAAAAGCCTCACAGTTTCTGATGAAGCGGGGCAGCTTCTCGGGGATATTTTGGAAAGTGTGCGTAAAACAGCTGATCTTATTCAAAATGTAACTATTGCTTCTCATGAGCAGAAAACAGGAGTGAGTCAGGTATATTCCGGCATTGACCAGTTGAATGTCGCTGCACAAAATGGAGCCGCAGTAGCTGAAGAACTTTCATCAGCAGTTCAGATTCTTCAGGGCCATTCATCGACAATGCGTCATATTCTTGATCAGAACAGAGAGGGGGAGGAAGAAAATACAGAGGCCGAACTTTTAGCATAGTGCGCTGACTTTGTTATAGATTATCTCATAAGTAAATTACCATGAATGTCCGATATTATTAAAAAGTATAACTGTCAATGAGCGATATTAATAAACATGAAAAAGAAGCCGGGGATTTTGCCGCCGGCAACATGAAGATGTATGAACGGAAGATTGCCCTGCAGGAACGGAAAATCTACGACCTGCGTAATCTTATCGGCCTCGGTATCAGCCTGTCATCGAACCTGAATTTTCAAAGCCTTGTGGAATCTATTCTTTACAGCTGTATTGGACAGATGTTTGTCGACAAAGTTGCTATTCTCCTGCAGGAGGATATTGATGCTGAAAATTTCAACATTCATATGAGTAAGGGATATGATGAGGACTATGATAAGAATAAAACTGTCCTGAATGAGCAGTCTCCCCTTATCCTGTACTTCCTGGCGAATCCGGTACCGGCCAGATATGAGGTTTTAGAAAAAAAGGAAGAATTGCGTGATGACCTTGAGTATATTGCCATGCTGGAGCCGAGTATTCTTCTGCCTCTGAAATCCAAAGATTCTATTAATGGTATTATTACCCTCGGTACCAAGCTGACCGGTGAAGACTTTTCTTCCAGTGAAATGGACTTTCTTGAAGATTTGGGGAAGTTTTCAGCTATTGCCGTCGAGAACTCCCGGCTCTATCTTATGGCGACCCTTGATCGAATGACCAGGCTTTATATTCATCATTATTTTCAGGAACGTCTTTTGGAAGAAATAAAACGCTCTCAGAGAAATGAGACCCCTCTCTGCCTGATTATGCTGGACATAGATCATTTTAAAAAATTTAATGATACCTATGGGCATCAACAGGGAGACATTGTATTAAAGGAAGTTGCACAGTTATTCAAGAACCAGGTCCGGAGTATTGATATTGCAGCCCGGTACGGGGGAGAAGAATTTGCAGTAATCCTTCCTGAAACGGTACTTGAAGACGCTACTACTATTGCAAATCGTTTGAGAAAAAATGTTGCAGCTTATGAATTTTCGGGACAAAGAGTTCCACTCCATGTAACTATTAGTCTTGGTGTTGCTCAGTTTACACCTGAACGGGACCGTGATAAGAAGGATTTTATCGAGCGTACCGATACTGCCCTTTACCGGGCAAAGGAAGCCGGCAGGAATCGCGTTGTCGCATATAAAATAAAAAACCGGGGAAATAATGGATAACAGCAGGCTTCAGAATGCCTACGAAGCTGCTCAACAACTTGAGAAGAGCGGCGATATAAAGGGAGCAGTTTCAGCATATAAAAAAATTATTCAGAAGCATAAGGATTTCCGTCCCGCATATATCAATCTTGGATTTATTTTTTTCCAGAATGGGGTATACCGCGACGCATTAACCTGTTATGAACGGGCCCTTGCCCTGGAAAAAGACTACCTGGTTTTATTTAATATAGGCAGTATTTATTACCGTATGCAGGAATATAAAGATGCCGTTATTAACCTTGAGCGGAGCAGAAAGTTAAACAGCGCCTTTCCCATGGCGATTCTTGTCAGTGGGCTTTGTTACAGTAGAATGAACAACTACAGGGCGGCAGAGAAAAATTTTAATGAGATTCTGGTAATCTGGCCTGATAACCGGGTTGCCCTTACCGCCCTGGCGATCATGTATTATAATCAGGGGCGTAATGATGAATCTATCAGTTTTCTGAATTCGCTTCTTGATATTGATGAAGAGAATCATCGTATACGTGAGCTGAAGTCAGCAATTTTATTTAAAAGCGGGGATGTTGCCGCTTCTGCAGAAGAGATGAAAAAAGTAACCCAGCAGGGTGAAAATTATAAATTCTACAATGAATTTATCAGTACTGTGCCGGTTGAAGTGATGACAGACCGGTACGGAAGTCTTGATGAAAAGATTGAAACGTTAAGAGGACAGGAGGGACATGAAAATTTAATATCCCTCAGCCTCTGTCATCTTTTCAAGGGCGAAACCGATACAGCAATCGAATATCTCTACCAGGCCAAGAAAGAGTTGAACCACTAGTAGTTCATCACGATCTTGTTTAACAGGGCAATCCTGTGTGAAAGGGTTTTTGAGATGTCTATCATTTTTTCTGATTCACTTCCAATATCACCGGCAATTTCATTGAGCAGCGAAACGGTATCAACTACTGTAGTGATAGCATTTGTTTGCTCTCCAGTGGAAAGTGAAATCTCATGAGAACCCTCCACAATATCTTTCATGTGGCTGTGTATGGTTTCTGTCATGGTTTCCTGATCATAACAGCGTTCAAGAATATTTTTACTGGCCCGGTTCATATCAGAAACGGAATTATTGATACTTTCCAGGGCAGAACCCGATTTGATAATCAGGTCACTTTCACCTTCTATGTCCTCTACAATTTCCCTGACAATGGTCTGAATTGTTTTTGCCTGTGAGACAGAGTTGTCGGCCAGTTTTCCAATTTCATCGGCAACAACGGCAAAGCCTCGTCCATGGTCTCCCGCACGTGCTGCTTCAATGGCTGCGTTCAACGAAAGAAGATTTGTCTGTTCGGCGATATCATTAATCATCGTGGCGATTTCCTCGATACTGGTTGAAGAATTTTTCAGCTTAAGCATGCCTTTTTGTACATGATCGAGACGTCCTGTGATTGACTCCATTACATCGCGGCTTTTATCTCCAAGAGAAACCATTGATCTGGCGGCGACGGTAATTCCCTTAAGGGCATCACTATAATCATCGAGCAGGGTATCGCTTTTTTGAACGTTTTCATCCTGTTGTTCTGCATAGGCAGCCACAGTTTCAATCGAACCTGAAATCGTTTCTACCTCAGCAGCAGTTTCTTCAAGGCTTGATTTCTGGCGTTCCATGCCGCTGTTGAGGGCGTCAGTGGCGCCATTGACTGTAGTGGCAATTTCTATCAGCTCATCAGTCGATTCAACAACACCGTTGAGTATGTCCTTGAGGTTTGAATTTTTTTCTTCTATCAAGGCTGTTGATGAAGCCAGGTCCTTTGCCAGTTTCATGAGTCGCTGCCCCATGAGGATAGCAAAGGATATCAGAAGACCCGGATAACCGATGGTTGAAAGAAAAATTTTTGACATGATAATGCGGTTCATCATCAGGGCATCATGAAGAATTGCTGCCATAAAAAAGCTGTAGCCGATAAGGAGAATTTTTGCTTCTTTATTTCCTTTCCTGTGTGCCGCCAGAAGGAGAATTCCCCAGAAGACTTCAGTTGAAAAACCGAGAATGCCCATTACATCAAAACGCCAACCTGTGATTGGGGATTCCGCTGAAGCTGTTGCGCTAATTACGACACATGCTATATATATAATTAATACAAGGACTCGTATTTTCGGAAGTCGTATTTCAAGGGCTTTCTCGAGAAAAATATATATCCAGACGAGCATTGATCCGGTGATTATATAAAAAACCTGGTCCTGGATATTCCAGGGAATAACTCCAAAGGAAGGTAGCCAGAAGTGAGTAGTCATTACAAACCAGAGAATTGACATGCCGCCGAAGTGAAAGAGAAGGTTGTTTTTTCTGCCACCGACTAAATACCCGATAATGGCCCCGAGACCGAGAAGCAGGCACATAATGCCAATGGACATAGTCAGGTGTTCTCCGAGAAATTTTTCAAAGAAATGATGTGCCCTGACATTAAAGGCATCTCCGATAAAGGGACTGCCGTTAAAGTTTGCCTGCTGATTGGTAAACTGCCTGATGGCGATAGTGTTTTTTTCTCCATATCGTATCAGTGAATCGGGAAGAAAATGGTATGCTGCCGTATTCCAGTCTGAATGAAAGTTCGGGTACTCTCTTCCTGCCGTACCGATTTTAGTGCCATTGAGATACGTTGTTTCCTGGTCCCATACCCTTCCGATGAAAACTGCCAGATCGCGGGTGCGGTATTCATTCGGTATGACGACATCTTTTCTGAGCCATATAATATTTCTTTTCCGCTCCATGGTGATAGCGGCGGGCAGGGAGTCTAAGGTTTCCCATGATGTGTCGTCGTATTGAGAGAGCTTGAAGGACGCCTCTTCTCCCTTTTCGAGGGGATAATCTTTTACAAGGAATTTCCAGCTGCTGCTGATATCAATTTCTTTTTGATTTGAACAAGAAGTGATTGATAGTACTGAAATCCCCACACACAATAAAGTCTTCCAGTTGATCATAGTTGTCTCTTTATAAATAGAGTTTTTATATATTTTTGCCAATTGTAAAAGGAAGTGTTTTTCTTGGAAGTGTTTTTTGTTAATTGACAATAAGGTGCTCTCCTGATGGTGTTTTTTCAATATTTGTCTATCTTAATGGAGCGTGATAAATTAACTTGCATTTTTATTTGTCATTGTTTAGAATGAATTAAACACTGGAAGTACAGGTTATTATGAAAAAACCACAATGTAAATTACCAGATATCCCTCAGGCATCGCACCTGATAGGTCTTACTATTTCTGCCCTGAAAGAATCGGGGAAAATGGACCAGGTGAAAGAGTTTGTTAATGAGATTAAAGATAAAGACCTCAATTTTAATACCGACGAGGTGATCAAAATTGCCAGTAAATATGTGGAGTTTTTCCGGGATATACCTTGAATCAGCCGTGATGGAGGAATAGGAAAATATGGTTTATAAAAAGTCAATTTTGTCGGGAGCATCAGAGGACAGGTTCCAGAAACTGATAGTGGAACGGCTGCAGCCCGGCACGGATAAAGATATAATCGATGAACGGATCTGGGACCTCTTTGGAGAAGAATGGTGTATCATGTTTACTGATCTTTCCGGCTTTTCCCGGGGTGTTGAAAAATTTGGAATTATTCATTTTCTTCAGACTATACATGAATCTGAAAGGCTCCTTACGCCTGTTATCGATGAACATGACGGCATACTTTTAAAGGTCGAGGGCGACAGTTTTCTGGTTATTTTTAAAAAGCCCGCGAAGGCAATGCGTGCCGCTATTGTGATGCAGCGGGTTTTAAAGGAGTATAACGAAGGAAAAGTCGCTGAAGAACAGGTTCTTCTTTGTGTCGGTCTCGGTCATGGTAATGTTTTAAAGATCGGTGATTCGGATGTCTTTGGAGCTGAAGTTAACGCTGCCAGCAAACTGGGCGAGGATACTGCGGATGCCTGGGAGATTCTGGTTACCGAGGAAGTAAAAAAACGTGCTGAGCTAACGGTACCTGAAGTTTCATTTGAAAAGATCGATTTTATTCCCCCCGGGGCGGAAGCCGCGTACCGGGTAAAATATTAATTTTAATATTTTCTTTCCCTGCCGGGGGCTTCTTTGTGAATAAATGGTTCCCGGCACAAGAATACTCACTGCTTCATAAAAACCCTTTTTGCCAGACGCGCTAAAAGAAAAATAATTACAGATGTGAAGATGATGGATGCCCCTGATGGGATTTCAAGCCAGTATGATGCGATCAGGCCGCTGCAGGATGCCATGAGGGCAAAAAAGATACTCAACCACATTTGATTTTTAAAATCACTGGTAAAGAGTGCCGATGTTACCTGGGGGATTGTAAGTAAAGATATCACCAGTATTATACCCACAATCCTGATATTCATAACGATGGTGAGAGCAATGAGGCTGAGGAGAATGAAATTTATTACACGAACCGGGAGCCCCTGGGTCATGGCATATTCTTCGTCAAAGGCAAGATAAATAATTTCCCGGTACAGCAGAAAGAAAACTGCTGCAACAGCAAGAGATATTGCAGCAATAGCCCCAATGTCAAACCAGGAAACCGTCAGGATACTGCCGAAAAGATAACTCATCAGGTTTGGGGCATAACCGGGAGTTAAAAAAATAAAGATGATGCCCAGAGCCATCCCGAAGGACCAGAGGATTCCGATGAGGGAATCAGCGCGCATCCGTGTTTTTCTGGTTATTGTTTCTATGATGAAGGCTGCAAGAATAGAAAAAACTGCTGCTCCAATTATAGGGTTAAATCCGAAATAGTAGCCAATGCCGATGCCCCCAAAGGAGGCATGACTTATACTTCCGCTTAAGAATACCAGACGGCGGGAAACGATATAAGTTCCAATGATACCGCAGACAACACTTACCAGGACGGCTGCAATCAGGGCTCTTTGAAAAAAGGGGTATGATAATATTTCCAGCATTAGTTTTCACCATGTTTTTTTAGTACAGTATGGGGAATGTCTCCATGTCCCAGGAGACGTACCGGGCAGTTGTGAGTCTCAAGGATTTCACGGGAGATTTCATCGGTACTGTGGTAGTGAAGGGTCCCATTAATGCAGGCGATATTTTTTACTGCAGAAAGTATGGAGCCGATATCATGGGAAACCAGGATAATTGCCATATCCCTGTTCAATTCAACGAGGATGTCATTTAAGTTCTTTGAAAAGCTGCTGTCAATAAAGGTGTCAGGTTCATCGAGAATCAGCAGGCGGGGGGAGGAAATCAGAGCACGGCATAAAAAAACTCTCTGCAATTCTCCTCCGGAAAGGTCCCCAACCGCGCGATCCCTGAGATGGTATATGCCGAAGCGGTCCATAAGGGCATGGGCTTTCCCGTGATCAGAGTCTGTGAAGTGTCTTGCCAGTTTTTTTTGTCCCATGAGTCCCGAGAGGACAACATTTCCGGCCGTAACGGGAAACTCCCGGTCAACAGCCTTAAACTGGGGAAGATAGCCAATAGCCTTTCGGCTCCCCTGGAGGCTCTTGTCATAAAAAGAGACTGAGCCCCTGAGGGGCTCAAGGAGTCCGAGGATTATTCTGAGCAGGGTGGTTTTACCGCTGCCATTGGGGCCGATAATTCCGAGAAAATCTTCTTTGTAAACCGGAAGGTGTACATCCTGAAGGAGAAGCTTTCCATTGTATCCCGCATCAATAGATGTCAGTTCAAATATTTTTTCCATCAGTTAATCATTGCCTTTTTTAATGCATCGGTAATATGATACATGTTGTCGAGCCAGTTTTCCTTAAGGGGGTCAAGCTGAATGACCCGCCCATGGATATCCCTGGCAATAGCCTCTGCCCAGTGCCGGGGAAACTGTTTCTGGATAAAAATATACTGTATTTTTTCTTTTTTTGCAATATCAATAATATGGCGGATATGTCCCGGTCCCGGATCCTTCCCTTCAAACTCAATGGGCACCTGGATGAGATTGTAGTCCCTGGCAAAATAACTCCATGCAGGATGAAAAACCATAAAGGATGTACCTTTCACGGCAGAAAGATTTTCTGTTATCGCTGTATCGACGCGGTCAATATCTTTGATTAGACTGCGGTAGTTTTGTATGAATTTTTTTTCCTGCTCAGGTTTGCTGCTGGTCAGCGCATCAAGGGAATTTTTTGCCACCACTTTCATCATCCGGGGAGAAAGCCAGATGTGAGGATCAATTGATATTCCTTCTCCGGCAGTTCTATGTCCATCATGATGGTGATGAGCAGAAATGGCTGAAATAAGTGAAACCCCCTTTGAGGTATCGGTTATAGCCATCGACGGGTTGACTGATGAGATTCGTTTTATCTGGGTTTTCTCAAAGGCGATATGACCGATTCTCAGGTATATTGAACAGTGAGAAAGATTTTTCATCTGGAGAGCGGTGGGGCTGTATGATGCCGGGTTGTGGCCGGGAGGAACCAAAACCATAACCGGAATGTTTCCCCCGGTGATGCGGTCTACGATATATTTTTGAGGAAGTATAGACACGGCTATATCCGGGGTAAGCTGTCCCCTGGCAGTGCATCCTGCAGACGCAAGGAGAGAGATGATGAGAACCGGGAGTATTCTTGTGCCCATGGATAAACTTCCTTAACAAATAATCAGAGTCTGAAAGCGCCCGCCGGGAAGGACTTTTTCTTCGGAGGCAGTACGAATCATTACAGAACCTCTCCTCAGGGCAAGTACCTTTTATTATTTCTATTCAGATAATTCTTCCTGGCTGTTGAGCCAGGCTTCGGCTTCTCTTCTCTCTTTGAAGACCCGAAACTGAAGTTCCCGGTTTTCATAGTAGGCCTGGATCATCCGGGCAAAACCGAAGTGAATATTTTTTTCTACAACTATGGCAAATTTTTTAAACCGGTGCCGCAGTGAACGCATCAGCTGGGAAATGTGAAGGGCGTCATTGGCGGCGATGTCAAAGTGGACATCCCGGTTGAGTGCCACGACTGACATGCCGTGATGAAACCCCGGATCGCTGTCGATCTGTTGGAAAAGACCTTCAATTTCAGAGATTGTCAGGTTCCCGTGACTTATAATAATAATCCTGCTGGTACTGATACTGTACTTAATCGGCATACTACCCCCTGAACACCAGGTAGCGGGGTGTTGCGGCCCGGTAGCTGGTGAAGGGATCACCGAAGGTGTCAAGGTAGTACTTCTCTGTAATCAGTATCCTCCAGTGATTTAAGAGGAGAAGTAATAATAGAATCATCAGGCTGTGGATCGATGCGGTGCTGACAGAAATACCTATCCAGAAAATAATAATAAAAATTAATGAAGGATTCCGGGAGAAACGGTAGAGCCCACCGACAGGAAGTTTTTCGGGATTTCGGAAAAGGAAGTGAAGGCGTGCCGCCAGGTAGCCTGCCAGGCCAATGACACAGAGCACCAGGCCTGCATCTTCACGCCAGGTTCCGAACCAGAGGGGCTGCCAGACCGTAAAGGCAAAGAGGCTGCCATGGGTCAGAAAGGACGCCGTGAGGAGGGCCTTTCCCGGTGTGCCGGTTTGTCGGAAAATCCGCCAGTTTTCTATTCTGCTGGTGCCGCGTCCCACCAGAGAGGTGAGCAGTACCGTGAGAAAAAAGGGCAGGGCAAAGAGCCAGGCGTGGAAAAGTCCGGGTCGGTATCCCATTTTCCCGAGAAGGGGGAAGTCTTTATCAGCGCTCCGTGAAGAAGCCATCAGGCGGGACATTTTTGCGCTTATTTCAGGGTAGCGTGAAGCAACATTGTCCTGTTCTCCTGGGTCAGCTTCGAGGTCAAAGAGCTGCAGAGGGCTGTCGGGATTGAGGCGTACTTCAAAACGCACTGCCTTCCATTTGTTCATTCGAAGGGCCTGTTTACCTCCCTGCTCATGGAACTCCCAGTAGAGGCTTTTATGCTTCGCCTGGTTTTCTCTATGTCCTGTTAAGACCGGTACCATGGAGATGCCATCGGTGCCTTCGGGGGCAGGGGTGCCGGCCAGTTCAGCAAAAGTAGGAAGCATATCCCAGAAAGCGGAGACATGACTGCTCTTTACACCTGCAGGTATAACCCCTGGCCAGTGGGCCACCATGGGGACTCGGATGCCCCCCTCGTAGAGGTCTCGCTTTTTTCCCCTGAGGTTTCCTGAGCTGTTAAAAAAGTCGGGATTTGCCCCGCCTTCTGCATGGGGGCCGTTATCACTGGTATAGATGACCAGTGTCTTTTTGCTGAGTTTGAGTTTCTTCAAGAGTTTCATGATGCGGCCGATGTCCCGGTCCATGCGGGTCATCATGGCGGCGAATTTTTTCTTTGCCAGGGGCCACGGTTTATCTGCATATTCCCCCAGGTCGGGAACCTGCAGGTCTGCATGGGGAATCGTATAGGCGAGGTAGAGAAAGAAGGGGGCCTTCTGGTTGCGTGTGATAAATTTAAGGGCATCGGCAGTCAGCAGATCATGGGTGTAGGTTTTACCATCAAGAGCTTCGCGGGTCGTGTTGCGCCACAGGTGGTCCGGGTAGTAGCTGTGTGCCTGGCGCTGGCAGAGGTAGCCGTAGAAGTAGTCAAATCCGTGACGTGACGGAACGCCAGCTGATCCCGGGGCACCGAGGCCCCATTTACCGATGATGCCGGTTCGGTATCCCGCTCTTTGCAGCACTTCTGCCACGGTTGTTTCATTCGGATCAAGGGATGCCTGTCCTTCCGGGAGGATCTCCTGGTTCCCCCGAATGTCACCGTGGCCGGTGGTCTTCCCTGTCAAAAAGCTGCACCGTGAGGGGGCGCATACCGGGGCGCCGGCATAATGGTCGGTAAACAGCATGCCTTTCCGTGCCATGGCGTCAATATTGGGGGTCTGAAAGCCCTTCTGGCCGTAGCATCCCGCGTCACCGTAGCCAGCGTCATCGGCCAGTATATATATGATTGAAGGTTTTTCCGGTGCCTTCTGAGCCCGTGCCTCACTGGTGCCCAGGGCGAAGGTAAAGGCGGCGGCAATGAGGAGCTGTGCGGCACCCCGGGTCACTGATCTGAGGCGGCCTTCTGATGCAAGGGCATGTTCCAGTATGCCGCGTCTACCCGTAGTTGGAAGAATCGCCTCTTGGTGGATCAGTGGTGACGTATCTGGGATGGAACGGATTGTGTCTATTTTCATTGCTTTGACTTCCTTTCTATTCATCTTTTTTTTTCTCTTTTTCGGGCAGGTATTCTTCCGGGTTATAATCGCGGGAAAAGGGTTTGTTCAGGTAGGGGTCTTTAGTTTTTTTCATATGTTCTTTCAGCAGGGCGCGCATTTTTTTCAGTTCATTTTCAAAGGCCGGGTCAGAGGAAAGGTTTTTTTGTTCATGGGGATCAGCGGCCAGGTCATAGAGCTCTTCTTCTATCCGAGGGCGGAGCCACGGCTGGTTTTTCTTTCTGCAGAGGTCCCGGGCCCACGCGTCATGACTGTTCTGGTCAAGGCCCAGGGGATTATCTGAATAATTTTTTATGTACTTGTACCGGATGGTGCGGACGGCCCGCATCGGCACGTAGCGGACATGGTGAGTCATTTCCATGAAAAGGGCATCTCTGACGGGACGGGGCTTTTTTGCCTTCATCATCGGCAGAAGTGAAATGCCTTCCATCTCAGGTGGAACCGTAAGCCCCGCCGCTTCAAGCATGGTAGGGGCGATGTCAATGGTATTGACCAAATGGGGAATTGTTTTTTTTGAAGGAAGTTTTTTCGGCCATCGAACTATCAGTGGCGTGCCGGTTCCCCGGTCGTAGAGGCTCATCTTGTTGCCCGGATAGGGCGGGCCGTTGTCACTGACAAAGACTACCATGGTATTTTCTGTGAGCTTGAGGCGGTCGAGCTCATCAAGGACCTCACCGATGATCTTGTCCATGGCCATTGTCTGGCTGTAGTATTTCGCGATATCCTTTCGAAGCTCCACTGAATCGGGTAGCGTCCAGTACCGGGGAACTTTTATTTTTTTATAGTCAACGGGGAAGTCTTTTGCCATGGAAAACTCACCGTTGTCATCCCGGTGATTCTGCAAAAAGTTCATCTCAAGGTAAAATCGATTATTTTTATTGGAACGGATATACTGGAGAGCCTTTTTGCCATCAGTGATGGGCCAGCCCTTCGGCAGCATGGTAGAGAGACGCTCCTGGTATCCATAGAGGCTGACGGGCAGATAGGGAGAGACATGCCATTTTCCCTGGAGGGCGGTATTGTAGCCTGATTTTTTCAGAAGCCCCGGCATGGTGGTATGAAAGGGTGAAAGAGATTTTGTTTTATACCGGTGCGTCAGGGCGGTCACGCCGTTGGTATGGGGATACTGGCCGGTAATAAAGCTGGCCCGGCTCGGGGCGCAGCTTGAAGCGACCACAAAGGCATTTTCAAAATGAATCCCTTCACGGGCTAGGCGATCAAGGGCCGGTGTTTTTATGTCTTTGTTCCCGTAAGCGGGCAGATCCTTCCACCCCAGGTCATCGGCGGTGATAAAAATGATATTCGGAAGCTCAGGGTCGGCGATAAATGAGCTGCAGCCTGTCAGGGCACCGGTAGAGAGAAGCAGACTTCCTGCTGCCGCGGGGAGTGCCACATCATGGAGAAATTCACGGCGGTTGTAATTTTTCATGGTATCCTCCGGTGACGTAAAAATATAAATATTGACTGATATGTCAATCAATATGATGATTAACTTGTTTAAAATTTTTTGCATATAACAGGGAAAAAGTCAATGAGATTTAACTGGAGAGTGTTGGGGACTAGAATACAGTTTATAATAGAGTTTTTCAAATGACAAAGAACTACTCTCCTGTGAAAGTTGTAAAAAAAGTAAGGCAGGGAAGAAAAACCATGAAAAGGCTTTCTTCTAAAAAAAATGTATTTTTTTTAAAAAATTTTGTGCCCCATCGGCACTTCAGGGAACGTTAGATAATGAAGGATAGAAAAAGAGAAGAGCTGAGTAATCTCTATTTGCAGTACTACCAGCTTGTATATAACGCGGTAATCCAGAAGGTAAAGAATGTCGCTGATACCGAGGATATCTGCCAGGAGGTTTTTGTTGCCCTTTATAACAACCTCGATTCGGTAGATGACCCGAGAAAGTGGCTCTACGGAACATTGAAAAACAAGGTGATGCAGTATTACAGAAATAAAAAAAGCGATGTCAACCCCGATGATATATTTAACGACATCGCCCTGACATTTGTAAACGGCTTCAGGGATACCCGGATACTCCTTGAGGATGTGATAAAAGAAGAGGTGAAGGAAGAGGAAGACCTCCGGGTCTTTGAACTGGTGGCGGTAAACGCCTACAGCTATCGAGAGGCCGCGCAGCTTACAGGCACGACGAGGCGCCAGGTTGAGTACCGGTACACGAAAATTGTTGAACGCATCGTGAAAAATCTTAAAGACCGCGGGATACACGATATGGGGGAACTGTTATGAATGACATAAAAAGTTTCCATGAGCTCCTTGAGCACTACCGGTTCACTGACGCGGTCCCGGCTCCCTTTCGGAAGTCGGCCCTCAGGTCGCAGAAAAGTCTTTTTAAAAAAATATTAAAGGAAGTTGATGAATACACTCTCTTTTTCGGCCTCTGTCTCACCGTATTGTTTTTTCTTTCCCGGGTGGGGCTGAAGATGTCCCTGGGTGCGGTGAAGATTATTACCGCCTCGCTGCTCGTTGTCGTGGTTACGGTCCCTGCAACCTATACCGTGGCAAAGGTGAAACAGTACTACCAGGAAAAGAGAATCAATACCGAAGAAAGAATTGAAGAAGCGGCGCTTGTCGAGAAGGAAGAATCACCTCATGTGAAAAAAGAAAACAGAATTACTGCCCTTACGCCGGGAACAAAAATAATCAGTTTCAGGGGATTACGCATAGCCGGAAAAGACCAGGCCCTTGCCCGGGAATTTTCAGGGATTGTTAAGAATGAGCTTAAAAGGGTACTGAATACCCGAAGGCTTCTTGCCCTGGCCAGTGGATCGCACCGCGCTGATTACAGCCTGGTGGGGAGTCTGCGGCAGAAGGAAACGGGTTACTTCATCTCACTGCGCCTGGTTGATGTCAGGTCAGGGGAAATTATTCAGGGCGAATATTTTACTGCACCGATTAGTGAAGATTTTAAACATCAATGTAGAAGTGCGGTAAAAAAGCTGGTTTTAAAAATAAGTGAAGATGAATAGCGGGAACGGAGACATGAAAAACAAATCCTTAATAAGCATTCTGAATATTAGTATGATACTGGTCTTTTGTGGGGTTGCCTCGGGTGTCGAAAAGAAACGTATCGCCGTGCTTCCCTTTAATACTAAAAATGTATCACAGGTAACGGGAGAAATTGTCCGTGATATCATCGAGGTCGAACTCATCAGCAGCCGAAGCTTCACGGTTCTCGAGCGTGACCAGATTGACCTGATACTGAAAGAACAGAAAATAAAGTCAGCGCCCTGTGATGAAACCACCTGTGCCTATAAATATGGAAAGGCCCTTTCAATAGATTACATGGTAATCGGCAAGGTAATGAAGCTGAAGAACTATGTTGTATCCCTTAGACTGATTGATGTGAGAAAGCAGGTTGTTCTGTCGGCGGAAAAATTGAAAACAAGCTCTGTTCAGGATCTTGAAGAGGTGGCGGAAACGCTTGCTGAAAATTTTCTCTATCAGTTGGGCAAAGATAACCCGGTGACCTATCAGGGGAAAATTCGCAAAAATAGATCTGGTTCAATAACCCAGACATTCTATTTTCAATATACCTCAATTCCGTGCCTGAGAATCCCGCGTTTTGATCTGCCTGATAGTTATGGAGCCCCTGTTCAGTATAAGCCGGGAGAGGAAAATGTGCATGCTGTTGGGGGGGGCACATCTACTTCAGTAGCAATTTTTCCATGGTTGTCCCTCAGGGGTGATTTCAGTGTCGGTTATTTTTTCCCTACAGAATTTCTGTTTATCAACAGTAAAGGATATACTGATGCATCTTTTTATACTGACACGAGAGTAAAAATTCGTCATTTAGCGATTTCAGGTGATTTTCTTGTTCAGTTTAACTGGCTATGGAAATATCTCAAGCCTCATGTTGCTCTTGGTATCGGGTATTCTTATTATCGAGCTCTTCGTGATGATTGGGAAATGTTAGATTCCAGGTACTTTACGGTTCGTTCTCTGGCAACAGACACGAGGGATTCTTATCAACTGAACATTGAATATAGAAAAAACTTTATATATCTAGTGGGTGATGTTGGATTGACATTTTTTTTCAATAATCTTATCGGGTTGACCTATTCATGCAGCGTGCGCTACGCCCCGAAACAGCCTTTTTTTAAAGACGTCAGCATTGAGAAAACTACAGCAGAGATTATTGATTCAGACCCGATAAATGATATCTATAAAGATTTAGATGAAAAGCTTGCTGTTAGACACAATAAAGCCGATTTGACATTAAATTTACGTTTCGGAATCACCTTCAGAATGCTGTAACCGACTGCAAGAGAATAATTATAAATAGATAATGAAAACAGACAGGTGTAAAAACATGAAAAGCGTGGCTTTAAAAAATAGTATTGCAGTTATCATCGTGCTGGCATTCTGCAGCGCAGCATCCGGCGCCGAGAAAAAGCGTATTGCCGTACTTCCTTTCAGTACCAAAAATGTTCCGCCGGTAGCGGGACAGGTAATCCGTGACATCATTGAAGTTGAACTCATCAGCAGCCAAATTTTTAAAGTATTTGAGCGGGAACAAATGGAACTGGTTTTAAAGGAACAGGAGATTCATTTTTCTGCCTGTGATGAAACTGCCTGTGCCATAAAATACGGCAGGGCACTGTCAATCGACTACATGGTAATCGGCAGGGTCATGAAGCTGAATAAGTATGTAGTATCCCTGAGACTTGTTGATGTCAGAAAAAATCTGATCCTCTCAGCTGAAAAAGTGAAATCAGATTCAATAAAAGACCTGGAGAAAATAGCAGAAAATCTTGCGAATGATTTTCTCGAACAACTCAACACTGATAACCCGGTTCCCAAAAAACCGCAATTGCGTCCAAACCGTTTTGGGACAAAGGAACTCTCCCTGTATTTTCAATATTCCTTTATACCCTTATGGGGATGTCCAAGTTTTTCACTGCCCGAGAGCTATGGAGGTCCGGTAAAGATAATTACCAATAAAACTAAAGTTCAGGCATTAGGGGGCGGGATCTCAACATCTGCCGGTATTTTGCCCTGGTTGTCCCTCAGGGGAGATTTCAGCGTAGTAAAGGTTCTTCCTGAAGTATCATTCTCATTTGATAAATCATTTACTGATGCAAATATTAGTGGAAACTCAATTTCTGAAATGTATCCATTGATTCTCTCCGGTGATTTTTTAGCACAATTTCACTGGTTCTGGGGATCCCTGAGACCTCATGTCGCCCTTGGTATTGGATATTCTTACTACCATTTATCCGGCAGTATCTCTGAACATATAGGAATTTTAGGCGTTAGTTCAAGCGCAACCGGTAATAGCGATCAGTATTATCTTTATGCAGAAAACAGAAAGCACTTCTTTTCTCTTGTTGGAGAAGCTGGCTTCACCTTTTATTTTAATAATAATTTTGGTATCACCGGTTCCTGTAACCTGCGTTATACACCACAACAGACCTTTTTTAAAAAAGTAACCGTAGAGAAAGTCTCAGCAAATATTGCTGCAGCAGATCCCATTGATGATATCTACCAGGATTTAGATCAAAGTCTGGCAATTCCCCGTGAGGATGACCAGCTGGCGGTAAACTTTCGGATTGGTTTTATATTCAGAATGCGGTAATCACATAGATATATTTTTTGGCAAATAAGAGAGTAGATAAATGAATCATTCAATAAAAAAAATCAGTTTGCTTGCAGGCATCGTACTGCTGCTCGGCAGTATGACTGTCGCAGCCTCAGCAAAGGAAAAAAAACGCATAGCCGTGCTCCCCTTCAGTACTGAGAATGTCTCCCCGGTGACCGGTAAGATCGTCCGGGATATCATTGAGGTAAACCTTATCAGCAGCCGACGCTTTACCGTGATCGAACGGGAACAGATGGGTGCCATCCTGAAGGAACAGAAGATAAAGCCCGGAGCCTGTGACGAGACAGCCTGTGCGTACCAGTACGGTAAAGCTCTTTCGATAGACTACATGGTGATCGGCAAGGTTATGAAGCTGAAAAACTTTGTTGTATCCCTGAGGTTGATTGATGTCAGAAACAGGGTTGTTCTGTCAGCGGAAAAACTGAAATCAGGTTCAGTTGAAGATCTTGAGGATAGGGCGGAAGAACTGGCGGAGATTTTTCTTGATCAGTTGAGTAGTGATAATCCGAGACCGAGAGATCTCAAGATAAGGCAGAACCGGCCTGGAACCATTACCACAACTTTATTCTTCAATTACACTCAAAATTATTCTTCTGGTATTCAGTTACCTGATAATCATGGTGAACCATTAAGTTATGATGGTCGTCAAAAAAAATATCATGGCCTGGGGGGCGGGCTCTCTGTCGCAGTGGCACTATTACCCTATCTTTCGCTCAAGGGTGATATCAGCTATGTTTATAGTTTAAAACCCAAGTTTAATAGAGATACTCAACGGTATTTTTCAGATTCTTATTTATTTTTAACCAGTGATGTTATAGATAGATACGCTCCTCCTGTAGTTTCTGCTGATTTTTTTGCACAATTCAATTATCTGTTCGGGCCGGTTATGCCCTTTATCTCCCTTGGTATCGGATATTCATATTATAAGCTTGAAGTTGAAAATACTTATATTGATTACAACGCAAGAATTGTTGTTACATCAGAGGCTACGGGTGATACAGATCGATATCATTTTCATGTAAAGGGTCGAAGTCATATCGTTTCTCTTGTTGGAGACATCGGTTTAACAATCTTTTTTGATAATACTATTGGATTAACTATCTCCTGCGGACTGCGATATGCACCGAAGCAGCATTTTCATAAAAAAGTTAATCTTGTTAAATATGATGCCGGGATCGCCGAGTCTGATCCAATTCTCGACATCTATCAAGATCTCGATAAAAAGTTCAGAGTTTCTGGAATGGAAGCGCAGATTGTTTATAACTTCAAATTTGGTTTTACCTTCAGAATGCTTTAACGGGCTGTATGAGATTAATTTTTAAATGATGATGAAAACAGACATAAACAAAAGGAAGAAAAGTATGGTTTTAAAAAACAGTATTGTCATTCTCATGGTACTGGCCTTCTGCAGCGCTGCATCAGGTGCAGAGAAAAAACGCATTGCCGTACTCCCCTTCAACACCAAAAACGTATCACAGGTAACGGGAGAAATTGTCCGTGACATCATCGAAGTTGAACTTATCAGCAGCCGACGCTTTACCGTGATAGAACGCGAGCAGATGGGCGCCATCCTGAAAGAACAGAATATCAAGCCCGGGGCATGTGACGAAACAGCCTGCGCATACCAGTACGGAAAGGCCCTTTCGATAGACTACATGGTAATCGGCAAGGTTATGAAGCTGGATAACTACCTGGTATCATTGCGACTCATTGATATCAAGAATCGTGTAGTTCTATCAGCGGATAAATTAAAATCAGAATCAGTTCGGGGCCTGGAAAAGGCGGCGGAAGAACTGGCGGAGATTTTTCTTGATCAGTTGAGTAGTGATAACCCGAGACCGAGGGATCTTGTTATTCGACAGAATCGGCCTGGAAGTATTGTTATGTCCTTGTTGTTTAATTATACTCAAATTCGTTCTATTGGAATTCCAATTTTTGAGTTCCCCGATAGTTATGGTGAGCCAATCAGGTTTGTTGGTCGTGACAAAAAGCATTATGGCGTGGGTGGGGGCCTCTCTGTTGCAGTGGCGCTTTTTCCCTATCTCTCTCTCAGAGGTGATATCAGTTATATATATTTTATAAGAGACAGGACAGTTCATTTATATAATAATTTTTCTGAAGCTGCATTTTATTATACAGCTTATACTGAGGTGACACATAAAATAAACCCGCCTGTTATTTCCGGGGATTTTCTTGTGCAATTCAATTATGTATTCGGACCGGTTATGCCATTTGCGGCCCTTGGTGTTGGGTATTCACGTTATTTCTTTAAAAGTGAATTTATTGATGTCTCAGATCTGTATTCAGAACTAATCATTAAATCACAAGTTACTAATGACTCTGACGATTATAATATTCGTCTTAAGACTCGAAGCAATCTTTTTTCTCTTGTCGGTGACATCGGTGTAACCGTCTTCTTCGACAATGCAATCGGCTTAACCCTCTCCTGTGGATTGCGATACGCTCCGAAACAAAATATTTATAAAAAAATAAGTCTTGTAAAAACAAATGCCGGGATAGCCGCCTCTGACCCAATTCTAGACATCTACAAGGATTTAGATAAAAAGCTCGGAGTCTCCGAGGGGAAAGCCCAGGTCGAATATAATTTAAAGTTTGGTTTCACCTTCCGAATGCTTTAACTCGTTCTCATTATTTCAGATCCTATTGTTGTCCGGGGCGGGAATGTTCTTTTGCTCATCTCGCCCCGGACATTCCTTTTTGCCCGGCCTTTACTTCCTTACCCCAAATATTCTTGACAGAAGCTGATATTTTCTTGAAGCTTTTGCCATGGAAAATTTGACCCTTCTCATTAAACCCGCATCATTTCGATGCAACCTGGGATGCCACTATTGCTTCTACAAGCGGGTTGGTGACATCTATCAAAATGACGCCGCCATGTCTCCTGAAACCCTTGAGGTCATGATGCAGAAGGCCTTTGACACCGGGGCCCGGCATTTTCATTTTATCTGGCAGGGGGGCGAGCCGACCTTGATGGGCCTGGACTTTTTTCGTGACGTTGCCCGGCTTCAAAAGGCTTTTGCCGAACCGGGACAGGTTGTGGAGAACGCCCTGCAGACCAACGGAATACTTCTCGATGACCAGTGGTGCTCCTTTCTTGCCGATGAGGGGAACTGGCTGGTGGGCATCTCACTTGACGGCCCTGAAGAGATTCATGATCACTACCGGTTTTTTCATAACCGAACCGGTACCTTTGCCCAGGTTATGGGGGCCATTGAGCGCTTGAGAAATCACGGGGTGCTTTTTAATATCCTGACTCTTCTGACCGATAAGAATATTCACCACCCTGATGAGCTGTGGAATTTTTTCATGAAAAACCGTTTCACCCATCTTCAGTTTGTCAACTGCTTCGAATGGGATCATGAAACCTACGGCCTCACCGACTTTTCAGTAAAGGGAAAGGAAGTGGGGAAGTTTTACTGCACCATCTTTGACCGCTGGATGAAGGAAGGAATTCCGAAGGTCTCGGTGCGCCTTTTTGAAGACCTGCTGATTTATCACTTTCACCGCCGGCATGTATCCTGCTGCTTTATGGGAAGCTGTGAGAGTTACCTGGTGGTTGAGCATAATGGCGACATCTATCCCTGTGACTTTTTCGTCTACCCTTACTGGAAGCTTGGAAATATTATCAGCGATGAAATCAATGAACTTATTGAGGCTCCCTGTCGAAAAGACTTTGCCGCCATGAAGGGAGAGCTCCCTGAGGCATGTCGGTCATGCAGCCTGCTTCAATTCTGCAACGGTGACTGTACAAAGTTTCGCCAGGGGCGGGACGGTGGTTACGGTGAGACGAGTGCTTACTGCGAATCCCTGAAAATGCTGGTGTCTCACATGGAGCCCCATCTCGGAGAGATTGCCGCTTATGTCCAGGGCGGTGCCGGGGCTGACGCGGGGCGCAACGACCCGTGTCCCTGTGGAAGCGGGAAAAAATTTAAAAAATGCTGCGGTGCCTGAGGCGAAAAGAGAATTGACATAAAAACAGCCCGCATGTACTTTTTTCAAAAAAAGAAAGGGAGATGCGTTATGAAAAAAACTCTGTGTGCTGTAGTTGTAATTTTATTTTTTATCACCCTCGATGTCTATGGAGGGGTCATTGGCACCTATCCCCGCAAGGCGATGTTTATTGAAAAAATGGTCTATTCCCCTGATGGGAAAAAAGTAGCCCTTCAGGCCCGCGATAAGGCAAACTATTACCGGCGCAATGCTTTCGTCTATATCGGAAGTTCACGCAACGGCCGCTTTAAAAAACTTTCAAATGTTCCAGTTTCAAATATAAGCTGGATTGACAACAAAACCATTGCCTTTCGGGAAAAGGGCACCAGCATTTTTGTTAAGAGAAGCGCACCCGCAATTGTGGTGAAAGCGATTGATATAAAAACCCGGCGGCTTGAAACGCTGTACACTCTTCCGTCTCAGACCATTCCCGGATCAGGGGGGCAGACTGCAGTAACCAATTATTATGCCATTTCTCCCGGCGCCCGGTTTCTTCTCGTGCAGATCGGGAAACAGTATATTCTCGAGGATATGGCAGGGCGGCGGGCCATTAATCTTCCCGGTTTCAAGGTTCCCTATTCTTCCAATCCCGTGTCCCAGGTTCGATTTTTCGGCCGAGACGGTATTGTTCTTTTTGATGGAAATGCCCGGCGTTATCTTGTGTATCGTTTTAACGGCAGAAGGCTTCGGCTTCAGAAGACGATTACGTCCATGGGGAGACTTAAGCCATCGGGTAACTTTTCAATTGATGACGGGGGGAAGTTTATCATTTTCTCTACCGAGGTCTGCCGCGGCGGATGCCGAAACGAAATATACCGATATAACCTGAGGACAAACCGGCTTAGCAGAAAAATTATGACCGTCCGGGGAAGCCAGGTTCTGCGCTTAGTCTTTTCAAAGCAGCAAAACCAGGTACTGGTAAATGATTTTCATCGATGGCTGAAACGGTATCCCCTTTCGACGAGAAACTGATCATCAACGAAAATTTTTCCAACGGGAAAGAATAGAGATACCGAAGGCATCAAGGTTTCGATGATTCTGGAAATATTTGATGATTAGAGAGCGTGTCAACACCGGGAGATAGAGAGGGGCCGGATACTTCTATTGCTTAAAGGGAATGAAAAGAGAAAAGCTGGTCCCCTCTCCTTCTCTGCTTGAAACGGAAATAGTGCCGTGATGGCGTTCGGTTATTATGAAATGAGATACCGAAAGTCCGAGGCCTGTACCCTCGTCTGATGTCTTTGTAGTAAAGAAGGGTTCAAAAATTCGGGAAAGCTCATCTTGCTTGATGCCGGGGCCATTATCAGCAAAGGTTATCGATATGCCCTTCTGGTCGGCTGCTGTTGTAAGATGTAGAGTCGGCAGCACCTCTCCTCGATCGCTCATAGCCTGGGAAGCATTACGAATCAGGTTTAAAAAAACCTGCTGAATCTCCCCTCGGATGCAGCTGATTTTTGGCAGGTCCGGCTGATACTCTTTTTCGATGATGGTCTTTTTAAAGTCGTAGCCTTTTTCCAGATCATAGTCACTTGAGGCTATTTTAATTGTATTGTCAAGGAGCAGGTTAATATCTTCATCGGTTCTCCTGGTGGAGCCCTTGCGGCTGAAGGAGAGCATATTTTTAACAATGGCTGCGGCTCGTCCGCCCGCTTCTGAAATGCCATTGAGGTATTCATAAATACGGCGCGTTTTAAGATACTGACTGACGGTTCCCAGGTCAAGACCCAGGTTTAGGGCCGCTTCCTGGTTTTTCTTTCCTTCCGGGTCGAGACGGCTGAGAGTTGCCTGAACCCCCTGCATGATAATTCCCAGGGGATTATTGATTTCATGAGCCATACCGGCTGCCAGCCCCCCAAGGGCCATCATTTTTTCTGTCTCAATCATCATTTCCCGTGATTTCTGTTGTTCTGTTATATCATGTAAAATTACCAGAAGGAGGGGATCTGCAATGGTAACCCTAATCTCCATGATGCGAATGGCGCCGTTTTTAGTGGAGACATGATGCTGGCCCATTTCAATAATTTCACCATCACGGGCTGATTTTTTTTTGCTGAAATAGTATCTGAGGATTTCTTTTCGGTGAAGATCAACAGGGAAGAGTCTCCTCATGAAATCATCAGTTGTGGTTATTTCCCCGTCATTGAATTCAAGCTGATCTTTGAAGGCCTGGTTGAGAAGGGTAATAGAGCCGTTATTATCAATGGCAACCGGTATGGGGAGCCACTTCAGCATAATGTTCAGCTGTTCTTCGTTTCGAACAAGCTCCTGTTGCGAGGCAATAAGTTCTTCATTCTGGGCTTCAAATTCTTCATTTGTCGCCTCCAGCTCTTCAAGGGCAGCCTGTAGTTGTTCATTGGCGGCGCTCAGTTCCTGATTATTCATCTGCAGGCTGTTTTCTGATTTTTTAAGTTTTTTCATCAGTGTATTGAGGCTGTCTGAAAGGCCGAGAGAAAATACAATTACTACAACTGCCGACCCGATTTGAACCGAAGAATTGGTGAGGGTATTGTAAGGAAGAAAGTCCCAGGAAAGGAGGTTCGAAAGAAGCTGACCTGTCAGCATAATGATAAATCCTGCAAACAGGTACCGGGCACGGGCATCCTGTTTTGATAAAGCTCTGAGCGTTAATACTAAAAGAAGGGGAGAGGCAATTATCCCCATGAGAAGCACAATTTTAATTGCTACCACATAGGAAACTGCCAGGGAAACCGGTACCATTATCGCCGCTGGAATGATAAGCAGGGCTAATATTGTTTTGTACAGAGTTGGATAATATTGTCGTGCCTCAAGATAGGTGATAAAAAAGAGGCTGATAAAAATAATTGATAGGGAGATCGATAGGGGAAGGGAATGGGCCTGAAACCAGGGAAAAGCGGGCCAGAGAAATTGAAAACCGATACCATTATGGGCCGCTTCGTAGAGGGTCCAGCTGAATATAAAAGCAGAAAACGCTCCGTACATTCTTCCCTTTACGGTGAAAAAAAGAAAAAGATTATGAACAAAGATAAAAAACATAAGGCCATAGAAAATCCACAGCATCGCTGTTTCTCCATTATCTTTTTTCATAAAAGCCCTGAGAGTCATAATTTCAAGGGGAAGACGAAGTGAACTGGTAGATTCAACCCTTATATAGATATCGTTATTTCCTTTTTTCAGTTGAAGGGGGAAGATAAAATTACGATTGTTGTAGTGACGCTGATGAAAAGGAAGGGTGTCTCCAGAGATAAAAATTTTGTCCTGATGATAGACTTCAATAGAATCAATAAGGGGATAGGCGAGACGAAGGATAAAAGAGGAGTCACTGGTATTATTCTCAACGCCAAAGCGGAGCCAGTATGGAGAATTAGTGAAACTGAAGTTCAAAATTTCTGATTCAGATTGAGTCCATCCATCCTTGAGAGCTGCTGCCTTGGAAAAGGTCAACTTCCTTTCCCTGTCTTTCCGGTACTGTATTTCTTTTCCGATTTGGTGCAAACCTTCGGCATCATTAATTTTAACAGGAACCAGCTGACCCGCGGCAGTGGAGTGCAGACTTATGAAGAGCATTAAAATTATGTTAATAATATATCTCATGGAAACCGGTAACAGTATTCGCAATACGTCTCTCTTTTTTTAAGTATAGTGGAAGCTTTTTATGATGCAAGATTATTTTTCTGTAGCTTGACGAATTAGTGGCAACTCTGTATTTTTTTTATAATTAATAGAGAAGAGAAAGAGATGACAGGTATTCAGGAGAAACATATTCGATAAATTAGAGATTTTTTTTGTGGAAGCTCTCTGATATGGTTTTGTGCGGCAGGTTCGCTCTATTTCAGATTTAATGCCTGAAAGACAACATCATGTTTTTAATAGGGAGTTACAGGAAAAAGGGGGTAATGTTGCAAAGTCTTGATGCCTGTAAATATACAGGACCTGGCCCGTCAGGTCCTGAAGAAAATAAAGTGAGCATTCTGCATCTAATATAATGGAAAAATATATTTTAATTTTAAAAACCGGATCAGCATTACCTGCAGTCAAAGAAAAACTGGGGGATTTTGAGGATTTTATAATTGAGGGTATGAATCTCCCGGCGGGCAAGGCTTGTGTTACCGATTTTACTCGTGAACCGGTACCGGTTCTCCCTGAGTCACCAGCAGGTATTGTTATTACCGGTTCCCGAAACCTTGTCACGGCGGGTTCGGCAATGCAGGATCGGCTTATGAAAATTCTCAGTAATTATAAGGCTTCAGACCTGCCGCTTCTCGGTATATGTTACGGGCATCAGGTTCTGGCAGAACTCTTTGGTGGATGTGTCGGGTTTCTTCCCGGGGGAAGAGAAATTGGAACCGTTCCAGTATCCCTGCAGGATGCGGGACGCCACGATGACCTTTTTTCTGTTCTTCCCGACAGTTTTTCTGTACAGGCTTCTCATCGTGAAACCGTGGCAGAAGTCCCCAGGGGAGCCCGGTGCGTGGCTGCGGGGAATCGTGATGAGAACCATTGTCTTTCTTTTTCTCCTTCTGCCTGGGGAGTGCAGTTTCATCCAGAATTTAATGCTGAGATCATGAGGGCCTACATTTTGTGTCAGGCTGAAGATCTTGACGCAGAGGGCTTCAAGGTAGAGCATTTACTCTCGTCGGTAAAAAATGACACTTCAGGGAAAATGCTGCTTCAGCGGTTCAAAGATATAGTCTTTTCCCGCTAAGGTACTGTAATGAGCATTATTTTATTTTTTTAAAAATTTAGTACGGATTTCTTCGATGCGTTTCCGGTTAACGCCCATATCTGAATATCCGCTTCGAGCAGCAGATCTGATATGAATCAGCTTTCTCCCTGGATCTATCAGGAATTCAACATCGTCTATAAAACGGAAGAGGCGACTCTTGAATATAAAATGCATATAGGCGCCGGTTTCCGAGACAAGACTGGCCCGGGGCTTTTTCAGCACAATGGCCTTAAGCCGCTTCATCTCTTCGTCAGGGTCTCCAGAAAAAACCAGGGGTTTTATCCCATGCTTTTTGTCTTTTTCAAAGGATGAAACACAATTGGGGCTTGTGGGGCACGGGTGAAAACGGTCTCCGATGATCCCGATAGTTGATGGGGCTTTAGCAGAACATGAGAAGAGGCCTGCTGCGGTTATACTCATTGCAAGAATTACAGTATTGTTATTCATGAGGTCTCCTGTGGTAATTTTAAATATGCAGCCATTATATAGTATTTTCTGGAAATCATGCAATACTTATGTTACACATGCGTCTTAAATTAAAAGTTATTCTGATAGTAAAGAAGGTAAAGGAAGGTAGAGGAATGAAAAAACATGTATGCCCATGGTGGATAGGATACTTTCTCTTGAGTCCGGTTAGGAAAATAAAACAGAATCCTGAAAAGATTCTCAGTCCCTATGTTGAAAAGGGAATGACTTGTATGGATCTCGGGAGTGCAATGGGATACTTCAGCCTCCCCATGGCAAAACTTACCGGGGCAGAGGGGAAGGTTATCTGCATAGACCTGCAGGAAAAAATGCTTTCTGCACTGAAACGCCGTGCCCGTCGTGCTGGCCTTGAAAACCATATCAGCGCCCGTCTCTGTGGTGATGATTCTTTAAGGATTAATGATCTTGTAGAGTCGATAGATTTCGCCCTCGCCTTTGCGATGGTCCATGAAGTGCCTGACGCAGAAATATTTTTTAAGGAAGCTGCAGCTGCTCTAAGACCAGGCGGCATGCTGCTTTTTGTTGAACCGGCCGGTCATGTAAAGAAAGAAGCTTTCAGAAAGTCTGTTGAAGCTGCAGCAATAGCGGGATTGACCGCAGTAAATGATGTAACGGTATGGCGTTCCCACGGGGTACTCTTGAAAAAGTAATTTTTCAGGAAATATTTTTCTCCTTTAGTGTTTCGTTCATTTCTCGGGAACGTTTTTCAAGTCGAGCAGAAAGGTCCTGGATATCTCTCAAGTTTCGAGGAATGTCCTCTCCCAGAACTCGCATTCTTTCTGACCAGTCGATTATTTTCTGAACGAGGCCTGACTGGTCTTCGGTATAGTTGATAACATCTCTGGCGGCCTTATCTACCTCAACTGTTGATGAGTAGAGAACCTTGCTTTCTTCAAATTCATGCCGGGTATTGTCTTTCAAGTTAAGCATATAGTCTGAATTTTCCTTAACAAAGGAAATTATCTGACTCAGGTATTGGGCGAGATTTTCGATTTTGCTTGATACATTTTCAATGTTCTGAACGGTGCTTTTAATGATTCCATTAATTTCCTTGGAAGAATCGATACTCATGGCAGCGAGCTTGGATATCTCATCGGCCACAATGGCAAAGCCCTTCCCCTGTTCACCGGCCCGGGCAGATTCGATTGCAGCATTCAGTGAGAGAAGGTTGGTCTGGTCGGCTATTTCACTGATGGTTTTGGATATTTCTTCAATTTTTTGAGAATTCATTTTCATGTCTGTAATTGACGTAATTGTTTCAGCGATATTTTCTTCATTGATCTTTGCCAGTTTCAGGGCATCCCCGGCCTTAATGCTCTGAGCAGAAGTGTCATTAAAAATACCCTCCATGAGCTGGGAAATTTCCTGTATTTTAGAAAAGTTCTGTTCAACCGTGGTGTACTGAAAATCAGACTTACTGCGAATTTCATTGATGCTGCCTGATATATTATCGGTAATATTAAAGACCTCTGACATGAGTTCATCATGCTCACCAATAATTTCATCGATTTGAGCAGTTGACTGTATAAGCTCGCTGCTTCCCTGGAGGAGTTCGACAGCGGTTTCATCAACAGTTTTTAACAGAGCCAGTGTAGTACTTTGCTCTTCTCCAATTGTCTGTCGCTGCTGAAAATCTTTTCTTCCATAGTATTCAATTGTGTAACAGGCAAAAATGCCGATTATATTGGCAGAGAAAAAGAAGAAATTGTTATTTATGAACATTGCAAAATCATCAGTGCCGATTCCGCCTGAAAGTCTTTGATTGAAAGCTGCTTCAACAATGATATAAGCGAGTCCCACCATGACAGAGGAAAAGACCGCATAGAGAATTTGAAGTCGTGCAAGGGCGTAAATCCACATAATAACCAGAAAAAGTCCCGAGTAATAAAAATTATGCCCCAGTTCATTGGGATTTGCCAGGGCAATCATGGCAACAATGCCAAAACCGAGAATGATTCCTGTGAGGCTGAGTACAAGCTGATTGTTTTTTTTGAAGAAGGAAGTATAAGAAAGGAAGTACGCTCCGATTAGTGATGGAACTACAATGAGAAAACGGATAAACCAGATACTGTATTTTGTCTCTGGTACAATGAGAATATCGAGAAGCGCAAAGGAAGAATAGAGGATTAACCCCAGGATTAATGAAATCCGCATGATTATCAATGAACGGTCAAAGTAATCATCACGAAACTGCGCCTCCAGCGAGGCTTCAAATTTTAAGTTGAGCCATTGAACTGCTTGTTGAATATTCATAGTATTTAAGCACCTGTAACCTGTTTCTGAGAGTGTTTTTCAGATGGTAACTTTTATGAGATTTTATATTTCATTTATTTTAAGCGAAATATTTGTATTTACAAGGAAAAAATAATTTAGTTAACATGTGTACTGAGTAAAATAAAGACATTGTTCATTTGTTCATGATCTTAATAATATTTGGTTGAATATATTTCAGAAAGAGTGTAATAATTGTACAGGTCACCAGAATATTAGAGGGGTGCTGTTATGGCAGAGAATCGGGATTATCAGAGAAATGAACTCGTGGAAATTGTGGGAGCCTATTTGATTCTTCCTTCAAAGGGAGAAGGAAAAATCAAGATTAAGGATATTAATGAGAGCGGCCTTGCGTTTTACTGTAAACCGGGGGGTACCTGTACCGAAGGTGATTCCATTCAAGTATACTTTCACATAACGGAAAAAATTAAACTTCCTCTTTCTCTTAAAATAGTATATTCTGAAAAAGACAGCCACGGAATAAGAATTGGATGTGAAGTCTCAGAAGCAGTTACTCCTGCCGTGACAGCATTTAAAGATTTTGCCCGTTTTATTAATTCTCTCAGTCTTATTTATTAAGCAATAAATGACTGTGTTTGAGTACACGGCATAGAACAATTGAGTAAATTTTTATTTTTCTTTTTTTACCGCAACGAGTGTGATGTCATCGTCCTGTTTTTGAAACCAGCTTCTGCTTTCATCAAGCAGGTTTTGTATTATTTTTTCAACAGGTTTGGAGGCATTCCTTTTAAGGGCATCAATGAGCCGCTCATAGCCAAACATTTCACCATGTTTACTTTCAGCTTCAGTGATACCATCAGTAAAAAGGAGCATAATATCACCGGGATTTATTTTGATACTGTGATTCACCATCATATTGCCAACAAAGTCAGTAAGGCCTATCCATGTGCCCATGGTAGGGATAATTTCTACATCTTTACTCTTCGCTCTGTATATTAATATATCCTGATGTTTCCCTGCGGCCTGAATTTCATTTTCTCTGAGGCGTATTACCTGCAGAGTCATATAAAGGTTTGAGTTGAGCCGGTAAATATTATTTCGAATTGCCGTGTTTACATGTTTGATTACATCTGATGGCAGCATGTCGCGGTTGCTGCTTACCAGTGAATAGATACTTGTCTGAGCCATCATCATTATAAGGCCTGATTCAACTCCATGTCCTGACACGTCACCGATAGCCAGCCAGTTCTCTCCCGCTTCAGTACTGATTATATCATAGTAATCACCACCAACTTCTTCAGCGGGAACCATAGTTGCGGCGATTCGATAATTTCCCAGAATGTTTTTATCCGGGAGAAGAGATGTCTGGATTTTTTTGGCAATTTCCATCTCTCCCCAGAGGGCATCACGGGCCACCCTTATCTGTGCAATCAGCGAAAACTCATTTTTTATCAACATGTGTTTTACATGATTGATGCTGACGGAAATTATAACAGTAGCGAACATAAAAAACAGGTTGCTAATCAGGTTTGGTGAATGAAAACTGTGACCGGCAATCAGGTTTGTAGATACATAAATGGCAATGACCATGAGTCCGATTATTGCTGAGTGAAGGGACTGCCAGGGGAGTAAAAGCGAGACTGCAATAATTATCAGGTTGAGTCCCGCATAGTAACGTGAATCGAATCCCCCAAGATGAACTGTCATCATGGAAATTGAGAGCCCTACCATAAATGCTGCAAGATAACCATTGATAAATGACCACTTTCCCGGTCTGGTTTTATACAAAATAATAAATTGCAAAACGGCGATAGCGGTCGGGAGTGAACGGTAGACTGCAAAGCGTGTTATTAACCGATCTGGTACGATAAAGAGATCGAGAAAAAAGAACATGGGAACCAGTACAAAAATAAGGACGGATAATACCTTTGACCAGTTGTGAATAATACGATGAAGGTGCTGATCAAAGGATATATCTTCGACACTCATTTCATCCAGTAGTTTTATTGATGTTTCGATGTTCATTGTTCTTTTCTATAAGGTCTATAAAGGTTTTCGCGCATTAAGAAAAACCTGGCTGCGGCTTTCTTCAAAAAATACATTAATGTCTTCAGCATCGGTATCTCTCAGTAATCGTTTGAACTCATCTTCACTTCTATAATAAAGAACCCAGTCAAGCCAGTATTCCATAAACCATTTGCTTGGATTTGCTACATGGAAATTGCCGATAAAGATCTGACCACCCGGTTCAAGCATCTTGTACATACGCTCAGTTACTATTTTTGCTGTTGGCGGTGTAAGATAATCGAAAAGACCCATTGAATAAACCAGGTTAAAGGTGCCCCATTTTTCATCTATATCCTTGTGGCGCATCATGGTTCGAACAGAATCCTGAAGATAGTTTGCCTTTATCTGGTAACCAAGGGACTTTTCTATCTTTTTGATGCTGTCTTCAGCTTCTCTGAGAGCCTCTGTGTCCTGATCAAGAAGGGTTATTTCAAATTTATGGACATCCTCTTCACTTAAAAAAAGATCCTGCAGTTCATAGGCGGGACCACAGGCAACAGACATGATTCTCAAGGCTTCCTGATTCTCTTTGCTGAAGTCTTCCTGAACATTCCGGAGAATTTCTGGAACCATTATTCTTCTGTTCCTGACGGCCTGTGCAGCAGGGACTTCTACGCCATATTTATACATCAGCTTGGAGAATGTGGAGTTGCCGACGTATTCATTTTCATAAATCATCCGCATCATTTCAGAGTCCCCGGCATATCCTCTTGGTTTAATATTGGTTCGTGTCATAAAGTCAGAACAGAGGATCAGGGGCCAGACCTGTTTTCTGAAAAAGAATCCATGCAGTTCATGTTCCTGCCTGGTGTATCCGCTGACTTCAGATTCAAGCTCATCAATCCGGCTTTGGAAGAATTTTAAAAATTTCTGGCCCTCTGTGTCGATCAGGGTCTGTCGTACTTCTTCCCGTATGTTTTCCGGTTCAGCATCAATTTTTTTGTCCAGGTCATCAAAGTAGTGCTGATAGACATTAAGGTCGTAGGTGAGTCGGGACGTATAGCTAATGAAATTTACCTTAATGCTTTCCTTCTGGGAAAAAATAAGCTTCATGTTGTTGTTATAGGTCTCAAGATTTATCAGTTTGTTTTCATGGAACAGTTGATCAAAGTCATACAAGTCTGTTGAAAAAATCAGTGTTCCTGATTTATTGTTCGTTCCGGTATCGAGGATAAACCGTCCTCCTTCAAGAAGGAACTCCCCGGTATCAGTCTTTATTTCCAGTTTGTCAAAATATTCTCCATCCCGCAATGATTGCTCTTCTTCTAACGATATATGAACTGTATACCGTGAAGAGAATGATATCTCTGCCTCGATAGTTTTATTTTTGCCTGTAATAGTCCCGCTGAATTTTTTTATTTCATTTGCCATTGTTTAGTTCCCGATTACTGATATTCTATCATCGTCAGTTTCAAATATCTTGAGAGCTGAGAATGAAAGTTCCTGCCACTTTTTTGTTTTATTGTAGTAAACTGTAATGCTGTTACTTCCTTTTTTACCCTGTTCGAGCATTTTAGCAACAGGAGTTACGGTTGATGAATTCATAAATTCAAGTTCACGGAAATCCATTATTATCGTTTTTCCTTCTGCCGTACTCCTTGATAGAGTCTCGGAGAGTATAGGATTTAAAAAATTTCCTGGATTTCTTTCAGTGCTTTTCCCGTGCCAGATAATAGAAATATATTCATTTTCTGTTATTTCAAGGTTAAGCGATTTGATAGTATGGGTGTTTTTTTGTTCCATTGCCTGTTTTGACCTCTCTTATAACTGGTATACGGCGGAGACTGAAATAATGTCATCGTCGGTGGCATAGAAATCAACTATCGACTGACCTTCATAGGCAATTCGCGTGAGGCCAAGACCACTTTCTCCGTCAGTAAAGGACCTGATAGAGACTTCTTTTAACCGTTCGATGTATGCTTCGAAGGGATTCTGAAAACCGCGAATCCACTGGATCATTTTATCCAGCTTGTCCAGATTCTCATCAAACTCTTTGCTTATTGGATTTTTTACCTCAATTATTATTGCGGTATCTCCAGTCTCGACAGAATAGCTGAGGTCTTGATTTGTGCTGTCATAGGTGCCGTATTTAATAGCATTTTCAATGAGTTCACCGGTAACCATGGCAATCGCATCGATAATATCGGAATCAAAACCCCTGTCACTGAGGAAATGCTCAGTCTTTTCTCGTGCAAGATCAATTTCATCCCATTCGGGGACTATGCGTGATTCAATGAAAGTATCCATTATCTACTCCTTGAATTCTCTGGCTTAAGAATATGGAATTATTAAGTTGACCATAGTTATAAGTTTTTGTCAACCGCTATGATTGATGAAATGGAAAACTATTAGAAAATTTAATGATTTCGGTTAACGGCGTTCACTGATTTTTTAAAAGCGCAGGTAGAGATGAAAAATGCTGGAAAAACACTTATAGGTTTTCAAACTGTAAAGAAAAAACTTTCCAGGAGAGGGGTTTAACCTGTTTAATCTTTTTTTGGGTAGGGAAGTTATTTTTTCTTCAGTTCATTAACTTCTTCACCACTTCAGCCGCCAGAAAGGGCCGCCGCTTTTTATTCAATATATCATTTCTGTTTATGCTGTGGGCCTTTACCTTTTTTCCCTTGTGAAAAAGGTAGACGGTTATTCCCCGAAGGGATTTTCTTTTGCAGTATCCAGTTTTTGCAAACCGGCAGTTTGAGACCATGATTTTTACTTTTTTCCGGGGGAGTTTGCTGTTGTAGATCCAGCGCCGGAATTCTGCATCCAGTTCACTGAAAAAGGTTTTTAATGCTCCCTCTTTCAGGTCATCACTGAGGCTTCCGGCATAGATGAGCTCAAGAGTAAAGTTCCGTCGCCGCATGATTCTTCGTTCATCTTCGATGACAACACCATAGGGTGTTTTTCCGTCCATGTTGACGTGTCTTGTTTTCCCGTCAGCTGATGTATAGGTGATGGAACCGTCACTGTTGTAAGTAAGAGCCGCTGCCGTGAGTGTCCCGGCAGCTGCAACCAGCAGAAGAAGTATATATATTTTTTTCATGATTTATCTCTTTAGAGCCCGATGGGCAATATCCTTTCTGAAATAGGCGCCCTCAAAGGAAATTTTTTCAATTGTCTGGTATGCCTTTTCCCGGGCTTCAACCAGGCTGGAGCCCAAGGCGGTTATATTGAGCACTCTCCCGCCATTTGTGAAGATTTTTCCATCTTTTTCTTTTGTGCCGGCGTGAAAGACAATCACCTCGTCATCTATGGAGTCAATACCGGTAATTTCTTTTTCCTTTTCGTAGGCACCAGGGTACCCCCCTGATGACATGACCACGGTGATGGCATGCTGGTTTTTGAATGAAAAGTCAACCGCGTCAAGGGTTCCATTAACGGCCCCTTGAAAGATGTCACCGAGTTTTCCTTCAAGAAGAGGAAGGATGACCTGTGCCTCAGGATCGCCAAAGCGGGTGTTGAATTCCAGGACCTTCAGGTCGTCGCCGTCAATAATCAGGCCGGCGTAGAGAATACCGATAAAGGGGATGCCCTCTGCCTGCATGCCGTTGATGACCGGCTCAAGAACTTCTTTCTGGATACGCTCAAGGCGTTCCGGTGTGGCAACCGGTGCGGGCCCGTAAGCTCCCATACCGCCGGTATTGGGGCCTTTGTCTCCCTCGAAGATGCGCTTATGGTCCTGGGCTGAGATGAAGGCCTTGATGGTTTTCCCGTCAGATATACCGAGCACTGAGACCTCTTCGCCGGTGAGAAAGTCTTCGACGAAGATGCGGGTTTCTTCCGTCACATTTTCATTAATAAAGGCAATGGCTTCTTCTTTTGATTCGGGGATTCCGACGCCTTTGCCGGCCGCCAGGCCGTCGAGCTTGATGACCATGGGAAAGGAAGTCTGTTTTTCAACGAACTCAAGGAGCTTTTTCTTCCCTACAAAATCGTGATGTCCCGCCGTGGGAACATTATATTTTTCCATGATAGTTTTGGCGAAAAGTTTGCTTCCCTCGAGCTGCGCCGCTTTTTTTGAGGGGCCGAAGGCGGGGATGCCGCGGCCGCTGAGAAAATCGACAATACCCTTGACCAGGGGAACCTCGGGACCGACGATAACCATGTCGATCTTTTTTTCAGCGCAGAAATCGGCGATACCATTGAAGTCATCAACGTCGATATCGATTCGGTAGGCGGGATCGATGCCCCCGTTTCCCGGTGCCACGTAAACCTCTTCGGCGCTGCCGTCATTGAGCAGCCGCCAGGCGATAGTGTGTTCTCTTCCCCCTGAGCCAATGATGAGAAATTTCATGATGCCTCCGTATATGATGTGCCTGTTATTTTCAGAATTTATGAATATTCCTGTGCATTGAAGGAACATTATCCCGGTGTGTCAATTCTGAAAAGGATTTTTTATTGATGCCCGGGTGAAAAATTTTGGTAAAAGAAGTGGATGCCGGCTGAATTTCAGCTGTCTGTATTCAGATTGGGGATTTAAAACCGCCTGTCAGGGTTGCACTATTTTTAAAAACTTATTTACTTTAATGGAGCAAGTTATAGGTTCCTGGAAAGTGCTGCAAATAAATTATCAAGGAGTTAAAAATGAAAAAATTTGCATTGATTTTTGTTTCATGTTTTCTGGCGGTATCTATTGCCGGCTGTGATGATGGGGGGAGTAAAGCTGAGTATGAGGGTACCTGGAATTATTATTACGATTCATCAGCGGGGAGAGATGTCGCGACTATATATGATGAAACCTTGAAAATTACTGGAGATTCAATAATTAGAACTATGGCAGGTACTTATACAGGAAATGCATCCTATACGATTAATTCTGTAAATAAAAGTACGAAGCAAGTAGTCGCTTATTGTGATTCTGTGGGAGCAGGGGATTATTTTGACACAAATGGGGTTAGTGACAATACAACCTATTATTTTAATTATTTTGTTGATGGTAATACACTTTATATCTATATAACCCCCTCAGATACACCAGAGGATGCTCAGGCAGAAGGCAAGCCATATATTAAAGAATAAATATATTGTTGAACTTTTTATTACGGGCCCCTTAAGGGGCCTTTTTTATACTCTGAATTTTTCTGAAAACCTATGCCCCTGCGAACTTTTTGTCAATATGTTAACCTTCTGATGAGATGATGCAGGTTAAATAAATATCCATTATGCTTATGTACCAGTTGGTGGCAGGGTAGATTACTCAGTATGAATAAAGCCTGTACCGGATGATCAGTACAGGCTTAAGTAAAATTAAAGTAATTAAAAGTTTATAACTATTCATTCTCGGCAATAATCTTTTTGTAGGTATCTGTATCAGCGTAGATCTCATCTTTAAGCGGATTCAGCTTTTTCTTGCGTATACGGTTAAACTGATAAACTGCTAATGCTATGTTAACAATAAGTGATATTAAGCTTACAATAAAAAATGCCCTAGGGTTATGTGTTGTTGGAACCGGAGCAATTTTATCAGCAAATTGAGGTATAGTCATGACAAACATAATCCATAAGGCAAGTGTTGCCGCTCTATGCTGTAGCCAGGCACCTCTTTTGATAAAAAAGGCCGGGATTGTACAGGAAGCAAGCAGAGCTACCCCAGCGTAAAAGGAGTGATCAGCGATACAGTTGTAAGTATAAGCAAAATTCCAGACATCATAAGCAATTATCCAGGCCCAAATCATATCCGGCCAGATCATATCCCTGGTTTTGTCTTTAGAAACATAGATTCCCAGCCAACCGCAAAGAGTAAGAATATTGAGTAGACCTGCAATACCGTTCATTATATTCCAGGGGCCGGACATTAACCAGAGATTATCAATGACCGCACCATTCCAGGCACCGTAAGTGAAACATTGAAAATCACGAAGACAGGCTTCAAAAATATTCAATGCTAAAATTGCCGGAGGAAAATGCAAAACCCATTTTTTTTGGGCAAGTTTCGGGAAATAGCGGATCGCCATAAAGCCAAGACAACCTGCAAGTGCCGAGTATGTTTTAACCCAATTAAACCAGTTGCCGGTGCCGTATTCGTTGCCGGGTGCAGCTGTTGTCGGCCAAACAAAGATAGTGAGTATGATTGGAAGGATCAAAAAAAGGACTATCCCTCCCCATTTGGTGACACGACCCAGTTCATTAAAAGCCATTAAAGTAAAAATAGTAAAAATCAGAATTGCCCAACCAGTTGCGTTTGGAACATTGTACAGAATTCCCATATAATCCCCTGTGTTTTTAATTTAAAAAAAGTTTAGCATACCCGGTGTTGTATGTCAATATTTTATCACTCTTGAGACATCTAACAGCTACTGCGGTAAAAGATTTTTTGCTTCATGTGCTGTTTTATGGCAATGGGGATTACTAATAATCAAAGATCATAAAAACCTTTGCCTCCCTGAACTTTTTATGATACACTCATATCCGGTTCAGAGCCCCGGGCAGGAAGAAAGTAACCCGGCTCACTAATCCTTAACTTCCCTCTTCAGGGTGCCCTGAAGCCCTATTTTATCAACGGGCCGAAAAAGTATATGCATGAACTCTTTCTCTTCGGAGACAACGGCGATCTGAAGGATACGGTTGACTTCCTTCTCACAAAACTCCCCCCGGAGGTGTCGGCGCACCTGCAGGAGACCTGTATTCTTGTGGTCATTAACGACGGTCTGAAGGGCTACTATGTGCCGGCAGACCTGGTGGGAGAAAAATCGATTATCGTGATGAATTACCAGGTATATCTGAAAAGCTATGATGCCTTTGTGAAGACTTTTTTCCATGAGGCGGCCCACCACTGGCTGAAGCACGCAGTTCTTTTCGGGAAAGATCAGGATCTTGAAGAGAGGCAGGAAGAAGAGGCAGATATTTTGACCAGGCAGTGGATTAAGAATGCTGTTAGATGAAAGGTACAGGCAGCAGGGAACAAGGTACAAGTCTCTTCCAGTGCTAGAGCAGACTTGTACCTTGTTCCTTGAAACTTTCAACTTTTAATAAATTGTTAGATATCTCATTATTTTTGTTGACGATGGGGCAGGTTTCTTTGTATATTGTAATTGGTCGGGCCAATGGACCAACGAGCCAATAACCGGAGAAGTAATTATATGACAAAGGCGCTGAAATCCCTCAATCCCGTGAGCCGCAGCAGGCTTCATGAAGAAATTGTCGGTCAGATTCAGAAAAAGATTATTTCCGGTGAACTTCCTGTTGGTGATCGCCTTCCCGCTGAACGGGAACTGGCGGCGACCTTTGACGTGAACCGTTCCACGGTGCGTGAGGCGGTCAAGAAACTTGAATTTCTTGGACTCGTGGAGATCCGTCACGGTGACGGCATCTATGTTAAAAATTATCTCGAAAGTGGTAATCTTGAACTGCTTAAAACTCTTCTTTATATGGATGAGGCAGTTGATGTGGGCATTCTTTCCAACCTTCTTGAAATGCGCCGTATCCTGGCACCCCTGATGGCGGCCCTGGCGGCGGAGTACTGCACTGAGGCTCACTGCGAAGAACTTGAAGCAATCATTGAAAACAGTGAAATGTCGATGCTTGAAAAAGATCTGAAGGTTCATCATCTTGTCGCCCGGGCATGCAATAATCTCCTCTATATTTTCATACTTAATTTTTTCAACCAGGCCTTCAGAGATTACGGCTACCTGTATTTTGAAGATGAAAAAAACATTAAGGTCTCCGGTGACTTTCACCGGAACATGCTCCGCGCCATGAAAAAAAAGGACTCAAAGAGAGCTGAAAAAATAATGACCGAGGTTATGCTCTACAGTGAAAAAATGACCTTTCAAAAGTACCGGGAAATTGCCGGATTTATTGAGGAGTAGGGAAATACTATGAAACTTAAACGATTTGTAGACACCTATGATAATTCTGAATTTGATCTTCTTGTGGTGGGGGGCGGTATTACAGGAGCGGCAGTTGCCTATGATGCCGCAAGCCGCGGCCTTTCTGTTGGCCTTGTCGAAAAATCTGATTTCGGCGGTGGCACCTCATCAGTTACCTCTAAGCTGATTCACGGGGGGCTCCGTTATCTTGCTACCATGGAATTAGGTCTGGTGAGGGAATCTCTCAGGGAGCGGCGTATTCTTGAAAACATCGCTCCGAACTTTGTCTATCCTGCGCCGATTATGATTACCACAAACAAGATTAAACTGACCAACTCAAAGTGGGTCATTAAGCTCGGTATGATGGTCTACGATATATTTTCCTTTGATAAAGGCTTCACGCGCGACAAGAGCAAGCGTATCCCCTGCCATCGGTCTATCAGTGCACAGAAGGTTCTTGAGGCGGAACCAAATGTCTTGAAAGAAGGACTCACCGGTGCGTCGGTTTACTATGACTGCGCAAGTATCAACCCCGAAAGGCTGACCCTCGCGTTCATTAAGTCTGCCGTAAAGCATGGGGCACAGGTTGCCAACTATGCAAAGGTAGAAGAATTTTTGACGGAAGAAAAAAACGATCATCGTCGGGTGCAGGGTGTTCGGGTGAGGGATCTTCTTTCCGGCACAGAGCATGATATAAAGGCAAAGTTGACGATAAACTGCGGTGGACCCTGGGCAGACATGATTCTCGGCCTTGCGGCGCACGAAGCCGATGCGGCACCCCTGCGACGCTCCGAAGGAATACATTTCATTACAAAGAAACTGGTTAATAAATATATCACCGGTTCCATGACCCCTGAGGGAAGACACTTCTTTGTCATCCCCTGGCGGAATCATTCACTGATAGGCACTACCGATAAGGAATACATTGGCAATCCGGATGATTACAAGGTTACCAGGGAAAGCATTGAAGAGCTCCTGGATGAAGTCAATAACAGTTTTGGCAATGATACAAAGATCAGCTATGACGATATCCTTTATACCTACGGCGGTTTACGGCCCCTGGTTGAAGACCAGACAGAAGAGGTCTACGAGTCATCCCGTAAGTATGAGATTTATGACAACCGGCAGGACGGCCTTGAGGGGCTCATCACTGTTGAAGGGGGAAAGTATACCACAAGCCGAAACCTTGCCGAGCATGCGATGAAAACAGTTCTTAAAAAACTGAAGGTGAAGGCAAAAAAGACAGCCACCCGGGAAGATTTTCTGGCCGGGAGTGAGATTCCTGATATGGAAGGATGGGTTGCCGACATGAAGCAGAAATACAGCAGGTTTTCTGAAACGGCTATTGATTACCTGGCGCGTATTTATGGCACAGAACTTGATGCGGTTATGGATATTGCAGATGAAAAGAAAGAATGGGCAGAACCCCTCAATGAAGACGGCGAAATGCTTGCCCAGGTTATCTACGGGATACGCAATGAAATGGCAATGACCCTGAAGGATATTCTTTTTAGAAGAACCGGTCTTGGAACCCTCGGTCATCCGGGAGAAGATGAGTTAAAAAAGATTGGGGAAACCGCGGCAGCGGAATTGAAGTGGAACAGGGAGCGATACGAGGCTGAATATACTGAAGCATTGAAAAGCCTGAAGGTTCCCGAATAATTTGATCTCCGGGCGGGGGCTTTTAGTAAGGGTCCTGTCCCGATTATACATAAAATGAAGAAAGACAACTACTGGAGGAATAACATGACAGACAAGAAAGTATTTGAACCGGCATGGTCAGATGAAGCCCCTGTTGAGGGGTCCTATCGTTCAATTTTTAAATGGGGAGACCCTCTCGGCTTTAAGCATCCCAATCCGAAACTCTATAAGGAAATGAAGGAAGTTTTCGGTGTTACTGACGATGACTTTCGTGAAAAAGTCTCAACGGGAAATGAACCGGTGAAGCTGAATAAACCGGTGAAGGTGAATAAGGCACAAATTGCCAAACTGGCAAAGATAGTCGGTGAAGAGAATATTTCAACAGACAGTTATGACAGAGTTAAGTATGCCACCGGCAAGACCCTGGAAGAGGCACTGAAGCTTCGAAATGGAAAAATAGATAAAGCGGCAGACCTGGTGGTTCATCCACGGGGAACTGAAGATGTACAGGCTGTAATAAAATACTGTAATCAGCAGAAACTTCCTGTGTATGTATATGGCGGGGGATCTTCAGTAAACTTCGGGTATTTTCCTGCAAAGGGAGGAGTTACCCTTGTGCTCAATACTCACATGAATAAAATTATTGAGATGAATGAACTGAACCAGACTGTGCGGGTTCAATCGGGTATGATGGGTCCTGCTTTTGAAGAGGCCCTTAATAATGCACCGGCTCTCTACGACACGAAACAGGCCTATACCTGTGGTCACTTCCCCCAATCCTTCGAATATTCTTCAGTGGGTGGATGGATAGTTACCCTCGGATCAGGCCAGCAGTCTTCGTACTATGGAGATGCCTATGATCTTTGCCTCAGTATGGAAATTGTTACCCCAAAGGGAACTATAAGGACCCTTGATTTTCCCGGTACTGCAACCGGACCGAAAATTACCGATATCATGAAAGGAATGGAAGGAACCTTCGGTGTCGTAACTGAAGTGACCTGGAAGCTTTACCGCTATATGCCGGAAAACCGACAGCATTTCGGTTTTATATTTCCCTCATGGGAAGCCGCGGTTAACGCGAGCCGTGAGATCAGCCAGTCTGAATTCGGCATGCCTGCGGTTTTCAGGATTTCAGACCAGGAAGAAACTCATATCGGATTGAAGCTCTACGGGATTGATGGAACGATTCTTGACAAGCTGATGACTCTCAGAGGCTACAAGCCAATGGAACGGTGCCTCTTCCTCGGTTCTGCTGATGGAGAAAAGAATTTTGCCCGTAATGTAAAAAAACAGGTAAAGAAAATCTGTAAAAAGCATGGCGCCATGTATCTCACCGGCTATGCCACCAAGCAGTGGGAGCCGGGACGTTACAAGGATCCCTATCTGAGGGAAGACCTGCAGGATTATGGAATACTTATTGATACCCTTGAGACTGGCGTTAAGTGGGACAACCTGCATGAGGTTCATCAGAAGACTCGTGAATTCGTTAAGAGCAGACCGGGAACAATCTGTATGACTCACTGCTCTCATGTCTATCCCCAGGGAACTAATCTTTATTTTATTTATATAATGAAGACTGATGACATTAAGGAATACATTAAATTTCAGGATGGAGTCATTGACTCCGTATGCAAAAACGGCGGATCACTGAGCCACCATCACGGGGTTGGCAGAATGATTGCCCCATGGATGGAAGAGCATCTCGGCAAAGACCAGATGGATGTGCTTCGCGCCCTGAAAAAATATTTTGATCCTAATAATATTATGAATCCAGGTGGCCAGATGGGCCTTGACCTTAAGGGAAAGGACTGGAGAAAGATATAATAGGAGAGTGTTTGTCCCGGGCGGGGGATCCGCCCGGGCATTTTTTTCAACCAGATTTTGAGGAAACCAATGCAAACTAAAAACTATAAAAAAATAAGAAAGGCCCTCGATAAAAAGGGGTTTGAACATATTAAAGCTGCTGAATGGCATAAATCGATTCGTTTAACGGGCAGAGTTAAAGGCTGGGATGATAAAATAAAAGCCGGATTTGCCGCAGCCAACAAAGGATACAAGGGTGTGGTTAATGATATAGATGTTGAAGGAGTTACTCCAGAAACAATGTCTATCCCTGATTTTTCTGACAACTATCTTGAAAAAAAATATTTTGATGTGATAATAATCGGGGGAGGAATTACCGGTGCAGCAATTGCTCGTGAACTTTCCCGCTATGATATATCTATTGCTCTTTTTGAAAAGGAAGAGGATTTAGCCCGTCATGCCTCGGGGCGTAATGACGGTGTGGTTCATGATGGTTTTGCCGCGAAACCGGGAACAAAAAAAGCTGAGTACAATGTACGGGGAAACCGGGCCTACACAAAGGTAACTGAAGAACTCGGTGTTGATTTTTTCCGTCCCGGATCCTTCCTGCTTCTCTCTTCACCTTTCTCAAAACTTCTTATTCCCTTTTTGAAATCGCGGGCCAAGAAGAACGACGTTGACGGGTATGAATACCTGAGTCGAAAAACAGTGGCGAAACGCGAGCCCAATCTGACAAAAAAACAGTATGGGGCGTTTTTTCTTCCATCAGGCGGTGTGATGTCTCCCTATAAAATGGTTATAGCCTATGCTGAAAACGCGGCCAAAAATGGGGCGGAAATATGTTTTAATACAGCAGTCACCGGCTTTGATCTTGAAGGAAAAAGGATTGCACGGATCAAGACCAACCGGGGAACCTGCAGCGCCGGGGTGGTAATAAACGCCGCTGGCATCTGGGCTGACACAATAGCTGAATATGCCGATGACCGATTTTTTTCGCTCCACGGAAGAAAAGGAGCCGATGCCATCCTTGATATAAAGACAGGAGAATTCCAGAAGACCAGTGCTGCTATGCCGGCTATTATTAGCCAGAAGAGTTCTACTACCAAGGGCGGCGGTCTGGTCATGACTCCCGAAGGGAATATCCTTGTGGGCCCTACGGCAAAGGAAGTACCTGAACGTGAAGACTACAGTACCGAACCGGAAGACATGGACGGGCTGCAGCATCATATTGATTTGAATACGAAGCTCAATCGTTCACAGGTAATTACATACTTTGCGGGAATCCGGGCATGTAACTATGAAGAAGACTTCATCATCGAAGCATCTGAGGAGGTGGAGAACCTGGTTTATGCTGCGGCAATCCAGTCTCCTGGTTTTGCGTCTGCTCCGGCAATAGCCGAAGACATCGCGGCAATAACCGTTGAGATTCTCGGGAAGGAAAAACCTGTTGCTAAAAATGAAACTTTTAATCCTTACCGTACCGCACCGCCTCAGTTGAAAAGCATGGCCCTTGAAGATCGGGCGGCTCTCATACAGAAGAATCCCGCCTATGGTCGTATTGTCTGCCGCTGTGAGGAGATTTCTGAAGGTGAAATTCGCGACGCCCTCAGGTCGCCCCTGGCCGTAACAACCATTGACGGCATTAAACGCCGGGCGCGAGTCGGTGCCGGCCGCTGTCACGGAGGCTTCTGTACTCCCCGTGTTTTAGAAATTATGGCGGAAGAGCTTGCCTGTCCCGTTGACGAGCTGACAAAAAAAGGTAAGGGTTCGGAAGTTTTCTTCGGCCTAACCAAGGGAACCGTCGACTACTCAGGGAAAAAGCTGAAAACCATGAAAGAAGAAGAGGCGGTACAGTGATGCTTGAAACAAAAGAATATGATGTAATTGTAATCGGCGGGGGCCCTGCGGGTCTCGCCTCAGCTGTTTCCGCTCATGACGCGGGAGCAAAGGTCTGTGTCATCGAACGGGAAGAGCGTCCCGGTGGAATCTTAAAGCAGTGTATTCATGACGGCTTCGGTCTTGTCCGCTTCAAGGAAAAACTGACGGGCCCTGAATACGCCTACCGCTATGTTGAAATGGCCCGGGAGCGTAAGATTCCCATTTACCTGAATTCATTTTTAACTGAGATAGAGCGTGACGAAAAGGGCTTCAATCTTTCCCTGGTCAATAATAAAGAAGGGGCCTTCTACTCGAAGGCACCGGCAGTGGTTATGGCAATGGGCTGCCGTGAGCGAACGGCGCGCCAGGTTTTTATTCACGGTGACCGTCCCGCCGGGGTCATGAGCGCCGGGCTCGCCCAGTACTTCATCAACATTCAGGGTTATATGCCGACGAAAAAATGTGTAATACTCGGTTCCGGTGACATTGGGCTGATTATGGCACGGCGCATAACCTTAGAGGGTGGGGAAGTAGAAGGAGTCTATGAGATTCTCCCTGAGCCTTCAGGCCTGACGAGAAACATTGTCCAGTGCCTTGAAGATTATGATATCCCCCTGCATCTATCGACCACGGTAACCCAGGTTCATGGGAAAAAACGGGTTGAAGGCGTAACGGTCCAGCAGGTTGAAAACTTCAAGCCGATACCGGGAACCGAGCGGTATATCGAGTGCGATTCGCTGATACTCTCAGTGGGACTTATTCCTGAAAATGACATCCTCGATCCCCTGAATGTGGAAGTTGACAGCAAAACAAAGGGGCCGAAAGTTGACCATAATATGATGACTATGCAGGAGGGAATCTTTTCCTGCGGCAACGCCCTACATGTCAATGACCTGGTTGATTTTGTTTCTGAAAGCGGAGATCTCGCGGGCCGCAAGGCAGCAGAATTCGCTGCGGGAAGGGTCGGAGTGAGAACACTCCTGCCGGTGAAGCAGAAGGGAAGCGTCATGTACGCTGTACCTCAATTTGTTGATCAGGCTCACAATGGTGAAGCAGTTATATTTTTCAGAAGTGACCATACCTTCAAGGACGCCCGGCTTTCTGTTCGCGCCGGCGGGGTTGAGCTGAAAAAGAAAAAGTATCGAATCGTTAAGCCCCCTGAAATGGAACGGATTACCATTGACCTTTCTCAGATTCCTGAAGGAGCCGAAGATATCACCGTTGAGCTTACAGAAGGAGGAACTGAATGAACCAGATGACAGAACGAAAAACGATTTATATAACCTGTATCTCCTGTCCCCTCGGCTGTTCCGTAGAGGTGCATCAGAAGGGAAATGAACTTGAACTGGTGGGCAACCGATGTAAAAAGGGTGAAGAGTATGTTCGCCAGGAATTAACCAACCCGATGCGGAGTATTACCACGACTGTGCGAACTTCCTTTCATGACTTCCCCCGTCTTTCGGTAAAGACTGACGGTGAGATTCCCCTGAAGGATATTTACCTGTTCATGGAAGAGATTAATACTGTTGAGGTCTCTGAACGCCTCAAGCCGGGAGCCTTGGTAAAGGCCCATTTAAGAGGAAGTGAAGTGAACCTGGTTGCAACCTGCGATATGTCGGTTGTAGAATAAATAGTTCTGAATGTTTTGATTTTTAAAAAGGCGGCGATGAAAATCGCCGCCTTTTTTTATGTGCAGCCTGTACAAGGGGGCACACCCATCCTGCTCAATATGGTTTTCGGCTCCATACCTGCCTTGCAGCACCTTTTTTGGATCTCTCTGCCTGCAATTCACGGCTATTCCTTTCATCCTGCAGAAAGGGTTTTTGGGGATGGTCATTGATCCTTTCAAGTAATCTCAATATGAACATGAATCATTTTCATGTAACCTTTACAGTGTTTAGACTGCAATTCAGAAATGAATCGAGATAGTATTTTTATTTTTTTCGGAATGGTTGCAGGAATGGTGTGGGCAGAGGCTGAGAATTGCCCTATTTTCGATCTTTGGCGAGAAAATTTAAAAAAAATCCTTGCATGTCCGGTGCTGTTTGTCAATATTTTGACACACTGGTGACATGTACTATCTACTGATAAAATATTTTTGTCTCATGTCCCGGTTGGTCGTAGTGAGGACGACTTTACCCAATATCAACAAAATAAATAAAAATGAGAGGCGCATATGTCTAGTATTGATTTTTTTGATTTGCCATGGAAGGACCAGTGGGAATGGGAACGGCTGGAATTACCTACTGTTACTAAAAAATTTGTCGAGAATTCACAAACGTATTCTCAAAAGAATTTCCAGGTTTATAATGCAGCGCTTTATAATGGCGACAGCAATGGGGAGATGACATGGGGAGATGTTTCTGCACGGGTGGAAAATTATGCCTGCGGCTTGATGAGCATCGGACTGGAAAAACAGGATTTGGTGTCTCTTATGTCTCCAAGCAGTCCATACTGGACTCATGCAGATTTGGCACTGGCCTGCGCCAATGGAGTCAGTGTCACAATATACCCGACACTCTCTTTTAAAGAGGCATCTTATATCGTCAATGATTCCGGATCAAAATTCATATTTTTAAGAGGTGATAACCTTGTGGATATGATGATTACCGGTTTTGATAAAATGCCTAAACTCGAAAAAATTATCGTTATGGATCGTGAATACAAAAGTAGCGATGATAGAGTCATCAGCATGATGGATTTGGAAAACAGTGGTATTGAGTGGAAAAAAGACAGTAAAAATTATGATTCCTATATCGCAAGAAGAGATGGAGTTGTTATTGATGACATATACACTATACTCTATACTTCAGGTACAACTGGTCAGGGTAAAGGTGTTGTTCTCACTCATCATAACTGCGCCGCAAGAATGTACGGTGTAAATGAATTCTTTGACTACTGTGGGATGGGCTTCAAATCAGAGTATACAACACTCTGCTTCCTCCCTCTTGCACATATATTTGATAGAGGTTCATGTCAGGGAGCTGCAATTTATAATGGTTGTACTATTGCCTATGCAGATTCTCCGGGAACCCTTCTCGATGACTTACAGAAATATAATCCTCACTGGATTAACTGCGTGCCGCGGCTTTATGAAAAAATCTACATACAGCTGCAGCAGAAGATGGGTGACAGCGGCCCTAAGAGAAAACTTTTTGATTGGGCTCTTAAAATTGGCGAAGAAGTTTTCATGCAAAGATACGATTCTGAAACTGACTCATACAATATGGGGCATGATTTTGATATAACAGGAAATCTGCCGCTGGGCTTAAAGATAAAGTATAAAATTGCTGATAAACTTTTCTCAAAGGTCAGAGCTATTTTTGGTAAGAACTTTAAACATTCATTCTCTGCAAGTGCATCAATATCAGCAGACCTGTTGAAATTTTTCTATATTATTGGAATACGGGTAAGTGAAGGATATGGTTCAACAGAGAGTTTTAACGCCTGTACAAACATGCCTCTTAAAGCCTGCAGACCGGGATCCGTTGGTCTAGAGTCAAATGGCAGCAGACTTCGTGTATCAGATATCGGAGAGCTTGAAATAAGCGGAGCCGGGATCTTCAAAAGATACTGGAACAAGCCGGAGGAGACTGCTGAATCTTTCACTGAAGATGGGTGGTTTAAGACTGGAGACAAGGTCGAGGTTGATAAATTCGGTTATTACAAGATAGTTGACCGAATAAAAGCGATTATCTGTCTATCGAGCGGTAAAAATATTGCCCCCGCAAAAATAGAATCTTTTTTCGCGACAAGTCCTTATGTTGAACAGATTTTTACAATCGGAGATGAGCGTGCTGTAATTTCAACTCTTCTTGTTCCAAACATGACTTACTTCAAAGACAAGTTCGATAAAGAGGGGATCGAGTACGATAAGAGCCAGGTGGTAATCGATAACTCTGCCGGTGCTCCGATTGTTGCGAAAGTCGGTCCCGATTTTATTGAAAAAGGAAACATCAGAGATCTTATAGCTGAAGAAGTCGCCAAAGCAAATAGCGAACTTGAAGGTTTTGAGCAGATAAAACAGTATACTATTCTTCCGGAAAGGTTTACCGAGCAGAATGGCATGTTGACTCCTACTCAGAAAACAAAGAAAAAAGTAATTCTTGATACATATTCTTCTGAAATCGATAATATGTATTTACAAAAATAATTTAATCATATTGGCTTAGACCTGAAGATTAAAAATATTTTATTGAAAAACCCCTCTTTTTTGAAGAGGGGTTTTTTGTTATTTTCTTTTTAAATAATTCCAGCAATACGTAGCGTATTTGGAATCGCTGCCCTTCTCTGAAACTTTTTTGAAAATTCTAAAAGCTTTCTCTTTTTGCCCCTTGTTGAACAAAAACTTGCCGTAAAAATAACAGGCCGCGCTTTTAATATAAAAATCTTTGCTGTTTAATAGTAATTTCCATTTTTTACCGGCCTCAACAAATTTGCTAGAATCCTGGAGCGCCCAGGCATACAGGAAATTATAGTTATCAAAATTATTTATATCTAATGATAAATTCTTTTTTTCAATAGTTTTATAAATACCTATTGCGATATCATAGTATTTATAATATGTAAGCATTTTGGCGTGCAGGTAATAGGGTTCAAATTTCTCAGGAAATTTTTTCATTGCTCTTTTAGTTAAAATGAGATAGTTAAGATATTTGCCGCCAATCAATGAATCCTTGAAACTTTGGTAGTCATGTTTGTTTTTATTTGATAATAAATATGTTGCTATCTGAATTTCAGATTTTTCTGTTTTTTGGGAGGCCAATTTTAAATAGTTTTCCAGTGAATTTTTCCATTCCGTATTTTCCTTGTAATATAATATCAGGCCTTCATAAAAATATTTTAAATTATGCTTTTTTATTCTTTTTATCCCTGCAAGTGCTTTATCATAATTACTAAGCATTAAGTGAATCATGAAATAATTGTCAAATACCATGAAATCAGGATTTTTATTTTTGAATGCAAGATTAACATATTTCTCTGCATTCTTAATCCTTCCTTCTTTAAAAAACAGAGCAGCGACATCACTGTGAATGCCCGCTTCATAGGGATAGAATGCAAGTATGTATTTGTAAACCTCAATCGCCATGTCAAACTCCCCCCTGTGATAGAGGTTCCGTGCGTAATCACCCATGACGTACATTAATTTCTCTTTCGGAAATGTTTTGTGCAGTGCAGCTAACCGTGTCTTTAGTTTTTCTTTCATCAGGGCAGTACTGTATAGATGGCAGGCTCCGAAATGAATATCCTTTCTTTTGTTATCGATCTTTAAGCATCTTTCCCAGTATGCCCCGACTTTCATTGCGATAGATTTCGGTAAAATGTAGTTGCTTCCGGAAGGTTTGATAAAGCCGATGGTCCTATCAAAAATCGATTCATTATTGTTCCCGGTCACTGTGATAAGGCCATGGCCGGCATTTCTGAAATATTCATTTAATATTACATTTCCCATCATCATTAAGGCATCAACATTTGCAGGGTCCTTTTTTAAATACTTTTCAACTTCAGTTCGGGCTTCCTCAATATTTCCTGCCCGTATCAATTTGGTGATATGATCTTTTGCATTTTGGGCAGGTAATTGGATTGATGTAAAAGAGATAAAGAGTAGTGATATTAGAAAAAATTTATTTGCAGTCATGATTGTACCTTTTTCTTTTATTAAACAGCTTATTTATGTTATATATATTACATCTCAATCATATTTGTCATTATAATAGTGTCTGAAAATGATTGAATATTTCCCATATATTTTTTGTTTCTACCCCACATAATAGTCTGAACCAGAGAAGAGTCTGGCTAAACTACCCAGAAACAATTGATTATTTTGTTAAAAGTGTTTATGCCTTATAAGTCTGCTGTTTCCGTGGGAATGAATGATATGTTTAAAATATTACTGTTTGAGAATTATACTATCTATCAAGTATCAAAACATCGGGAAGATTAGCCCACACGTCGGCCCAGTCGTCATAGCGGGAAAGGGTTGCAACAACAACCGGCAGAGGCCGCGGCCATATCTCCGGAAGAGTCATCTCTTCCGTGCCAGAACCGTCAAAGGCGAGCTTTTCAATGGGCGGTGAGAATTCAGCGTGAACATCGCTTCTGTTACCCCGGGGATCTACACGGTACCATCCATAATCTTCAAGATAGATGGCATTGAGGCCATGGAGACACCAGGTGCCGGGCCGGTCACTCAGCTGAAGGCGCTGGTAGCAGAGCCCTGCAGGAATCCCATTGGCCCGAAGCAGGGCAGCCAGAAGATGACTTTTTGCGTAGCAGTAACCGGTGCGGTGTTCCAGTACCTCTGATGCCCGGAGTGTTACCGGGTTGCGTTGATGGTCACTGCTGTGAAGAATTTCATCACGGACAAAGGTGAAGCAGATTTCTGCAATTTTATTTTTTTCTTTGATACCGTTGGAGAGAGAAGCAGCCTTTTCTTTTACCGGTTCAGTTTGCCAGTCAATAATACCGGTTGATTCAAGATATTCTTTCATCATGTCCTGTTTTATTCTTTATATTCAAAGGTTTCAACGAGCCTCTGAAGCCCCTCTGCCATGCCGGCGATTTCTTCTGTGCTTGCCGCCAGTTCTTCAGTGGCACTGGAATTCTCTTCTCCCATGCTGCTGATTTTTTCGGTGGCACTGAATATCTTCTTTGTCGATTCCTGGTGAAGAGAAAGAGAGGTGTCAATGTGCTCTGAGAGAACTTTCATTTTTTCTGATTCTGTCATGACATTCTCATTGTAGCTTTTCTGCATTCCCATGAAGTCTGAAATACGGACAATAAGATCACCTATCGATGATGTATCGTTGATTATCATGCTGATCAGCTCATTGGTGAAGCGTACACTTTCTATTCCTTTTTTTATCTCACTGTTGTTGGTACGTATCAGCGTATCTATATCCTTGATGCTCTGGGCGGTTTTATCGGCGAGCTTTGAAATCTCATCGGCAACAACAGCAAAACCTCGGCCGCTTTCCCCGGCCCGTGCAGATTCAATTGCCGCGTTGAGGGAGAGAAGGTTGATCTGGTCTGAAATGTCGTTGATCAGTCCCATAATGGCCGTCATCTCATCAGAGCTTTTCTCTACCACTACCATGATCTTATTGGTTTCCTTGAGGGATTCTTCTCCCCTGGTAATTCGCTCAGTGATTGATTCAGTAAGCTGTATTGCCTTTCCTGTCTCCTGGCTCAGGTTGTTTATAGAACCTGAGAGATCTCCGACTTTTTCACTGAGGAGATGAAAGGTTTCTGACTGTTTTTTCTCATTCAGTGAAAGCTGGTCTATGCTTTCGACATTTTTACTTCCTGATTCAACAATGGTTGATTCCATGGCCGCCTGGATTGAAATATTATCGGAAAGAGAAACAGTTGTGGCGGACATTTCTTCCATTGATGATGAGAGGCGTTGAGAAATTATCCTTACATTATCGAGAAGTTTATCGGTGCTTTGGAGGTTTTCGTCAGAAATCTTTTTAGCCGCCTGGATATCACGGATAAAACCTCCGGTAAATCGTGCCATCAGATAAAGAAAATAAGTGTTGCCCGCCATGAAGAGAATTTTTGCCGCCTCGGTCGGTGCCCTGAGGGCCCCGGGTGTGAAAATAAGTTTCGAATCGTTCACGAACTGCATATGTCCGATAGTCATTCCAAGGGTAATAAGCAGCAGGTAGGTGCCGACAGAGAGGGCTCCAACGTACAGATTGAGGCGGCGGTTAAACCTGAGGCCATGAATTGCCGCATAGAGAAAATAAAGAATAAAGGTTGATGGTTCTTTAATCGCAAGGCCCCATCCATTAAAGGGGTCACCGCTGAAGGCGGCCTTGGTCATAAAAATACAGAGTATCTCGATTGTAACAGAGCAGTAGACCAGGAGAGGGGGAATTTTGTTTTTGAAAATAAAAAACTGGTTGGTTAATGAAACACTTAAAAGAATAACACTGCCGATGAAAATTGGTATATAAACAGCAGAAGAAGATTTATTCAATAATGCCGAAACACCGGCAACGAGGATGAACAAACTTATAACATATCGGGTTCGGGTAATTAATTTTTCTGTATAGACTGGGTTCATTAAAGATCTCCTGATTTCCCGTAAACGTAATAAACCGTAAGGGGCAAAGCAATGATATTTTACTACAGATTTAGTTTTTTTAAAAGTTCTGGAATCGTATAACCGGAACTTTTTCCGGAAATAGCATCGATATTGATACAGATGCAGGTGGTAGCAAGAACCTGTTTTTTGGTAAAATTGAAACTGCTACCTTTTATATACTTTCGTGAAATAATTTCAAGGATTGAATTTTTTTCTTCAAATGCATCTATTATTGAAGCCTTCCCTGAACAGTTTACACTGGTATATTTCATTCCTGAACTACAAGGGGTTTTCCCTTCAGTAAAAGAGGTAAACATCTCTGTCTGAAAAGAGACCATAGTGTTTGTATTAATAATGTTGAGTTTTTTCCCTTCTGTGGCACAATGTATATAAATTTTTTTATTATAGTAAGCGAAATTGACTGGGATGCAGTACGGCTGGTTATTCTCAGCCATGGCAATATGACCAATAGGGCTTTGCAGTAATAGACCTGTCAGAATGTCAGGATCAGTTATTTGTTTGTCGTTCCTTCTCAATGAGATTACCTGTGAGTATTTTATTGTTTAGTATATTTAAACAGAAATTGATTATTGATAAAAATTAGATAATTGCAACAAAAAAAGAAATTATTGACATTAAAATATTTTTCTATAGAGTGTTGCGAACGTTACACCGGTGTTTTGTGAGGTATACTATGTCGGCTAATATTTATGTTGGGAATCTTTCTTACACAGCAACAGATGAAGAACTGTCTGAACTTTTTCTGCAGTTTGGTGCAGTAGTCTCTGCAAAAGTAATTTCAGATCGTGAAACAGGCCGTTCACGGGGCTTTGGATTTGTTGAAATGGAAGATCCCAGTGAAGCCGGCCAGGCTATCGAAGAACTGGATGGAAAAGACGCCTTTGGGAGACCACTGCGGGTGAATCTTGCCCGTCCAAAGGGAGATTGAAACCAGGAGCCTATCCATACCTGACTATCCAGTCGGTTCCATTATACATGGTAGCCAGTTCTTCTATGTGTGTACCGCTGCTGAAGGTGAAACGGATACGGGGATGGTTTTCTTTTAAGAAAAGCTCACCTTCCTTTTCAGTCATGATTTCAAAGGCCCACCAGACAGCGCGCTCTGCGGTACCGGCATTTATTTTTCCTGTCCATGCATAGGGCAGATTCTGCTCATCGAGGGGAGACAGTCCTGTCTCGGTTTCCTCTACATATATCAGAACCGGAATGAATCCTTCGCCGTCATCTTTTCCCGGGAAAAATCCAGAGGAAAAAATCTGCAGGTGTTTATTCATTCCTTCAAGGAGCTGTCCTTCACGGCTTAATCCAAAGGGATTATATCTGGTGGGATTGCCGGTACAGGTTTTTTCCCGTTTTTCTGCCAGTTCATCGAGCTTTATCTCCCCCATGACAGGTCAGCCGGTTTATTCCCCGGCATCAGTATCTGATACGGGTACCGGTGTGCTGTCAGCTTCAGGTGCTTCATCAGGCCATTCTGAGAAGGGGAAGGGCCTTTCTTCTGTGCCGAAGCTGACATAGCGGAGCACCTGGTAGATGTATTTCACCAGCTGGGCGTGGAACTGCCTGATCCGTTCATTTGGTTTTCCTGTGAGAAGAGCGACAAGTATCTGAAAGGCGAGCAGGGCCCCGAAGACAAAAATAGCCAGAAAGTAAAATGCTCCGAAAAGGGCCATGAACAGCAAGCGAAGCCAGGTATTGGTATTTTTAAGATTGGTTTTTATTTCTTCTTTCATAGTATCCCCCGTTAGTTTTATGGATTAAATATAATACTGGTTGTAGCGAAAATGCAAATACTTCCTTTTAAAATACAAAAAAATGTATAAATTGAAAACCAGCATATTTATCAGTTGAAATTTATACCCCCTACAGAGTATAAAATGGTTTCGTATACCGTCAAGAAACAGGAGCCGGATTATGGGAAAAAGCAAACGACCTTCAGGCCTTACAGAAATTACCACCAGTGAACTTCTCCCCGGGGACATTCTTCTCTATAATGGGAAGAAATTAGTCTCAAAGTTGATTCGTTGTTTTGATCGAAGCTATGTCAATCACGCTGCCGTTTTTATCGGAAAAAATGATAAAACCGGAGAGCCGCAGGTTATTGAGGCGGTTGGTGATGGGGTACTAAAACGTTCTCTAACAGAAAGCTTTAACCACAGCCATTTTATTATAGTTAAAAGATATGAAGAGGTCTCTGATAATATAGGGCCTGTACTGGATGAGGCAAAAAATTATTTCAGTGAGGAACACCGCTATGAATTTGAAGGGATTTTTTTTCTGGCGATTATTTCCCTGGTGGAAAGGGTACATTTTAACCCCATGGTTGCGTGGACTGTAAGTCGAACCTTGAAACAGCATTTTTCCCGCTACCTTAAAGATAATGAAAAACAACCAGTAACCTGTTCAGAACTGGTGTACCGCTGCTACAGTGAAGCGAAGAGAGCTGATGGTTCAAATTACAGTTTTCTCGTTGATGAGAAACCCATGTTTCGTTCTGTCATGGCTACCGGTTCTGAATCCTCTATAACTGATCAGAGAAACCTGGTCTCGAAGGCCCTTAAGGCCAGGGGAAAGGAAGGATACCAGTCAGCAGGGGAGATAAGCCGTGAGGAATCCACAGAGGTAATGGAAAACATGTACCGTTTTACATGTGATAATATCATCATAAACAGTCCGGCAGGTGGAGATAAGAAAAATTCTTTTCTCAAGGTATGTGATATTATTCCTCATTTTGTCACACCGGGAGATATTTTCAAAAGCGGAAGTCTTGCTGATGTCGGTATTATAGAACTGGATAAGAAAAAATGAAAGAGGCTGAAAATTGAAATGATAGTGAAAAAGTTTATAATTGACATGCTGTAATTCAACTGTATTATAGTTTTTGAATTACATGGAGAGAGAGGACACTACCATGATTAAACTTCAGATGCTGCAGCCCTTTATTATCAGTCTTTTCCTTGGGGCCCTTATTGGTTTTGAGCGGGAGTTTTCAACTAAAGTTGAACAGCATACTGATGATATTCTCGGGGGAATCCGTACCTTCGCACTGGTTGCCCTCTTTGGTTCCCTTGCTTCTTTTCTTGCATCCAGAGTGGATGTCTCTTTTTTAATTGTCTCATTCGGCGGGCTTATTGCCTTGACGGTTATTTCTTATTTTATCAGTTTTAACAAGTTCAATGAACGCGGTGTCACCACTGAAGTGAGTATGATTCTTACTTTCATTGTAGGTGTACTGGTTCACCAGACCCATGTTGTCGCGGGCATCTTTGTCGCCCTTGCTGTTGCAGTAGTCCTTCACCTGAAGGAATCAATAAATAATGTTTCTGATAAGATTGAGCATGAAGATATCAGGGCAATCCTGAAGTTTGCCATTATCACCTTTATTATTTTAATTATCGATTCGAACTTTACCTTTTTTATCAAGGATCTGGGGCCCCTTGCGCAGAAGTACATGCACAAGTATCCTGAAATTCTCGATGTGCCGGTGGTTAATCCCTACAATGTCTGGGTCATGGTGGTGTTGATTTCCGGCATCGGTTTTACCGGCTACGTGGCCATCAAGATACTGGGACAGCGCAAGGGTATCGGTATCACCGGCTTTCTCGGGGGGCTGGTTTCAAGTACCGCTACAACCATGACATTTTCAAAGAGGAGTAAGGAAGTTGAAGCCACGGGTGGTGATATAACAATGGGCCTTCCCTTTGCCCTTGCGGTTCTTCTTGCCTGCTCAACCATGTTTCCCCGGATTTTAACCGAGGTCTTGATTATAAACGCAGACCTTCTCTCGAAACTTTCCGTTACCATGGGGAGTATGGCCCTGGCGGGATTTACCGTCTGCCTGGTTCTCTGGCGAAAGACCGCCGGCGAAGAGAGTGAAGGTGTTCCCCTGAAAAATCCCTTCAGCATCATGCCCGCTGTCAAGTTTGGCCTGCTCTACGCGGTTATTGTTTTTGTTACCCGACTTCTTGGCAAGGTGGTCGGTGACAGCGGCTTTTATATCGTCAGTATACTTTCAGGGCTTACTGACGTCGATGCCATCACCCTGACCATGAGCCAGATTGCCAAGGATAACCCTGAGAAAGCCCATCAGGCAACCATTGCAATTACCCTGGCGACCTTTTCAAATACCCTCCTGAAGGGAGGCATGGCCTTCATGATGGGGAGCAAAAGAATGCGGAAAATTGTTCTTATCGGTTTCGGCATTACTATTTCTGTCGGTATTGGGGCACTGGTGGTTGTGTCAACTGTAATGTAAAGGGTATGGGGGAAGTTTACTTCCTTTCAAATATACTGACAATACCGGCATTGAGCCTATGGCTGGCTGAAACCCGGCCTGTCGGTTAGAGGTTTTCTTTTTTTGGGTCGAGGTTGTTGACGCGGGTTCAATTACACACTCATCCCGGAGGTGCCATGAATAATGTTCTGATTACCGGGGCTACCGGTTTCATCGGCGGTCACCTGGTTGACGCTAATTTGAAAAAGGGAAACAGGGTCAGGGCCTATGCCCTGCCTGGGGATTCGGCCATCCCGGACCTGGAATCACGAGGGGTTGAAGTCGTTATCGGTGATATCTGCGATTTTCAGTCGCTTAATAAAGCATTCGCAGGAATCGATATCGTATTCCACTGCGCTGCCGTTGTGACCGACTGGGCCCCGAAGAGTCTTTTTCAGAAAGTCACTGTTGGGGGGACAGAAAACTGTCTCAGGGCCGCTCTTGAAAATGGTGTTTCAAGGTTTGTTGATATCAGCACCAATGATGTATTCGGTATCGATGAGACAATGGTGATTGACGAGAGTTTTCCCCTCAGGCCGTGGAGAGAGCCCTATCCCGACTATAAAATAAAGGCTGAAGAACTGACCTGGAAGTATCACCGGGAACACAATCTTCCGGTAACCATGGTGTACCCCTGCTGGGTCTACGGTAAAAATGATTTTACCTTTGTCCCCGATCTTGCTGATGCGATAATCAAAAAAGATCTCATTTTCTGGCGAAAGGATGTGCTGGTATGGCCCACCTATATTGAGAACCTGGTGGATCTGCTGATGCTGATATCGGAGGATAAACGGGCAATTGGCAATGGCTACCTTGTTCATGACGGTGAATCGACTACTCTTAAGGAGTTTTGCGCGAATATATCGAAATCTCTGGGGGTTCCTGAAATTAAAACTCAGATTCCTTACTTCGCGGGATACGCGGCAGGTTTTCTCATGGAGATGGTGTGGAAGATTTTTAGAATAAAAACACGTCCCCTTCTTACAACATATCTTGTTAAGAACCTTGGTTCCCGTTTCAGGTATTCAATAAAAAGGCTGAGAAGCAACTGGGATGGAAACCGAAAATTTCATATGATGATGGATTTGCCAGAACAATGGAATGGCTGAAGACCCTTGATCGGGAGCAGCTTAAAACAAAATAAAAAAAGGAAGTTTCTATGATGAAATTCAAAGACAAGAATGTCTATATACCGGGAGGCTCCAGCGGTATCGGTCTCTCCACCGCGCAACAGCTGGCAGCCCTGGGGGCCAATGTGATCATTTTCGCTCGGAATAAGCAGCGTCTCGAAAAAGCGGTGGATCAAATTAAGGGAAACAGAATAGATGAATCTCAGCGGGTACTTTATATGCAGCTTGATGTCTCGAATAACGATGTGGTTAAAAAAGTCATGACAAAGGCTGTGGCTGATTTTGGTGTACCTGACATTTTGATAAACTGTGCAGGCAGGGCGTATCCCCATTATTTTCAGGATATCTCTTTTAAGCAGTTCGATGAGACCATGAAGATAAATCTTTACGGGACCTGGAGTACCGTTGCGGCCCTGGTTCCCTATATGAAAACAAGGGGTGGGCATATCATAAATGTTTCATCCATAGCAGGGCTTCTCGGAGTATTCGGTTATACTGATTACTCGGCTTCCAAATTTGCGGTAATTGGTTTTTCAGAGGCCCTCCGAAGTGAATTAAAGCGTCACAATATCCTGGTGTCAGTACTTTGTCCTGCAGATACAAATACACCTGGATTCGAAGAGGAAAACAAAACCAAGCCTCCTGAGACTGTTGCTATCTCTGAAACAGCCAGTATTTTTGACCCCGATGATATGGCCAGGGCGCTGATAAAAAAGATAGGGACAAATAAATTTATCATCGCTCCGGGAGTCATGTCCAGGATTACGATTTTATTGAAAAGACTTCTTCCGGGACTTGTTGAGTTTATCATGGATTCAGATATTAAGAAGGTGCAGAAAAAACTAAACTGAAGAACAAACTTTTAAAAATAATTATCTGAGGTAAACAAAAATGACTGAAGGTAAAAAATTTATTTCCCTGGCAATACTGCAAATCATAACATCCCTTGGACTTATTCTTTTCTGGATAGGTTTTTTTACTATTGGCCTTGCTCCGGCGAATACCCCGGAGTGCTACTTTGCCTATGAGCATTCGTTTCCCCTGCCTGATATTATACTGGCAGGGGCCATGCTGGCAGCAGGTCTTATGCTGCTGAAGGAAAAAGGCCCTGGCAGGGCTCTCTCTCTGGTGTGTGCCGGGAGTCTCATTTTTCTGGGAGTTCTTGATTTCAGCTTCAATATCCAGAATGGTGTTTATGCGGTTTCCATTGGCGACATGATCTCCAATGGATTCATTAATCTCTGGTGTGTTGTATTTGGCGTATTGATATTTCTGAAATTAAAAGACTGACCGGTAAAGAGTGGACCAGGATGGTAATTTACAGTCAATATGCTGCCGGTTGATGTCCTCAGGGCATTGTATTTATTGCTGATTTTTATAAATAAAATAAAAAAACCCTTGCATGACTGATGCTTTCTGTCACTATTTTGACACCTTGATCTACCCGATACCGGCTGAAAGGTCCTGTATATCGGATATTAAACATTTTAGGATGGAAAATTGGCTAAAAACAACTACCAATATGAAAAACGTCAGAAAGAAATCGCAAAGAAAAAAAAGCAGGATGAAAAACGCCAGAAAAAATTAAATAAATCTTTAGATAAAGATGTTGAAGATTCTGAAGATGATACTACAACAACAGAGTAGCGTATGTAGCTGCAATCGAATCGAGAGAGACCAGGTATGGGAAAAAATGTCTCAAGGCGGTCATTTTTAAAGAAATCCATTTATACTGGAGCGGCAATCGGTGGCACAGTGCTTGCCGGCGCCAGCGCCTGGTCAGTTTTTAAGGAAAGTCCCATTGATGAGCTATATGGGGAATACCCCGACGCGTCACGTCTGAAGCCCCTTGAAATAGAAAATTCCCGTGCAGAGAAGCCCAATGTAATTGTTATCTATTGCGATGATCTTGGTTACGGTGACCTGGGCTGCTACGGTAGTCAATCAATACATACTCCCCATGTTGACCGGCTGGCCCGGGGCGGGACCCGTTTTACTGATTTTTATTCCTGCGCTGCGGTCTGTGCGCCTTCGAGGGCCGGGCTTCTTACAGGGCGCTACCCATTTCGTACCGGGGTAATCGGTAATCCCTACCCGAAGGGTGAACCCCTTACTAAAAGTATAGCCCGCCGTTTCGGTGTGATGCTTAAAAATCTTGGTGTCATAGACCTGCGTGAAGACTATGTCGCCCGGGGACTCGATTCCCGTGAGATCACCATGGCCGAGGCCCTGAAGACTGCTGGCTACCGAACCGGCATGGTGGGGAAATGGCATCTGGGTGATTACAGCCGTCAGCCTGAATTTAATCCCCGCAACCATGGCTTTGATGAATATTTCGGCGTTCCCCACAGCAATGACATGAGCCCCTTCCCTCTTTATAAAAATGAAAAGGAAGTTGAGGCCGACCTGGGGAACAACCAGGCACACCTGACAGGACTCTATACAAAAGAAGCAAAACGCTTCATCATAGACTCGGGCGATAAGCCTTTCTTCCTTTACTTTGCCCATACCTTTCCTCACCAGCCGCTTCACGCCTCAGAGAAATTCAGTAAAAAATCTGACGGGGGAAAGTTTGGCGATGCAGTGGAGGAAATAGACTGGAGTGTTGGTGAACTGGTAAAACTTCTTGAGCAGAAGAACCTTCGAAAAAAGACCATGATTATTTTTACCAGTGACAACGGTCCCTGGTATGAGGGAAGTTCAGGAAGTCTTCGGGGGCGCAAGGGCCAGAGTTACGACGGGGGTTTCAGGGTTCCCTTCATCGTCAACTGGCCGGGGAAGGTTCCTGCCGGAAGAACTGTTTCAGAGGCCGCAATGAATATTGATCTTTTTCCTACCATGCTGCACCTGGCGGGGGTAAAAGAGCCTTCTGACCGGACTATTGATGGGAAAAATATCCTGAACCTGATGCGGGGAAAAAACAGCGAGTCTCCCCATGAACAGCTTTTCTTTTATCATTATGATCTTTTAACGGGTATCCGCATGAAGAACTGGAAATATTATCGACAGATAAACCGTTATACCTGGCCCATCCCCCTTGACGCAGCAGCTATTCCGAATTCTTTGGGAAAATCACAGATGGGAAACCGGTCTCCACTTCTGTACAACATGGAAAAAGACCCAGGAGAAAGTTATAATGTAATTAACACCTTTCCGAAGGTTGCCGGCACTCTTCAGGAGAAAATGAAAAAATGGGAACAGGCAGTGAGTAAAAATCCGAGGGGATTTAAGAATCCCCTCGGCAGTTAATTGTTTTAGTCGATATCTTCTATCGTATGATTCTTACTCGACAGCTCTTTTCAGTATTGATATTTCTTTGCTTTTTTCTTTTAGCGTTTGTGCTGTTCGTGACCAGATCCCTTTAAGGTCGTCATTAACCATGTAGAGCGAAGGTATCAATATCAGGGTCAACAGGGTCGCAAAGAGAAGCCCATAGGCCATGGCGAGAACAGCGGGAACAAGCATTTTAGCATCACCACCAATGCCATATACCGTCGGTAAAAGCGCAGCTACTGTTGTCAGTGTTGTCAGGGCTACAGGCCTGAAACGCTGCTTAGCTCCTTCGACAATTTTTTCAATGATACCTTCAGGATTATCCGATTTTTCACTGGTAAATAATTTATTTATGAAGTCCACCATGATGACACTGTCATTTATGACAACACCAATGAGACCGATGATACCGATGATGCCGAAAAATGACAAAGACATACCATGGGCCGTAAAGGCAAGGAGCGCACCCACTATACCAAAGGGAATTGTCAATAGGATAATAAGAGGCTGAGAGAGAGACCGAAACATAAGAATCAATATAAAGTAAATGAAGAGAAAGGCCATCATGAAGGCCGCGGCAACTCCCCCCATAGTCTCTTTTGTTTTTTCAGCTTCGCCGCCATGGATCAGGTATGTCCCAGAATACTTTTTCGGGACATCATGAAATTTTGTATTTATTAGAGCTGCCACCTGGTTAGAAGTAATAATGTCTTCATCTACATTTGCGGTAATAGTAATCGTACGGTCACCATTGTAATGATTGATGAGTGTCTTACCCTCCTGAATTTTCAGAGTGGCGATATCTCCCAGCCGTACCAGCCTCCCTTCTTTGTTTGGAATGAGCAAACCAAGGAGAAAGTTTTTTCCTTTGTGGTACCGTTGATCTACCTGAACCCGATAGTCGAGTTTCTGGTCAAGGGTCTGAATGTAGGTTGCTTCAGTTCCTTCATATGCTGTACGTACTGTTTGAGCAACATCTGATACTGTGATGCCATACTGGGCAAGTTTCGCGTAGTTGATGTTTATCTTTAATTCTTCTTTACCGCTTTTTTGGTCATTGTCGATATCCCTTACACCTTTTATGGTTTTCAGGTAGGCTTCGATATTTTTAAAAACAGTTGAGGCGCTTTTTTCATTATTACTGATTATCTTGATGTTTACCGCCTCTCCCTTTGGGGGGCCAGAGCCGTCTTTTACGAACAGTATCTTTTCGAAACTTTTTATTTTCTCAGTATTAATTTTTTTTCGCATGCCATCGATGATCTGGTCAGCATTGCGCTCACGCTCTGTTTTGGGTACCAGGTTTATTCGTACCTGTGACCAGTTTTCATGATTGCCCAAAGATTCCATGCCGAAGGTGTGATGCCCGATATTGGCCAGCATTGAAATGCGTTCGTTTGCTGGAATATGTTTCAAGACCAGGTCTTCTATCTTCATGGTAAGCTTTTCTGTGCCCTCGAGACTGGTTCCCCGGGGAGCTTCCATGTTGATATATATGGTATCAGCTGAATCATCATCAAAGAGGACAAAGTTTTTTACCGCGTTTCCTGAAATTGCAATGGAAGCAATAAAGACGGCGATAAAACCAGCCACTGCGGCATATCTCCATTTTAGGACCTTTGCCAGAAATTTTCCATATCCCCTGACAACAGGGGTAAACCAGTCACCTTCTTTTTTCTTTTTTATAGGCGGCTTGCTATGGGAAAGGTGTCCTGGTAGAATAACTGTCGCTTCAAAGTAAGAAGCGATAAGTGTTGCAACTACCACCACAGGAAATATAAACACGAATTTGCCCATAATGCCACCGATTGCCATCATGGGCAAAAAGGCAACAATTGTTGTCAGTACGGTAACGGTTACCGGAGAAAGGATTGACTTAACGCCTTCGAGAGTTGCTTCAATGGGGCTCATGCCTTTCGCTTTATTTTCATAGATAACTTCAGATATGACAATACCATGGTCAACCATCATGCCGAGAACAGTGATAAATGCCCCGAGAGTCATTATGTTAAGGGTATAATCCTGAATGTACATATAAATAAATACCATAAACAGGCTGATGGGAATCCCGAGGGCAGTCCAGAAGGAAGTTTTAAAATCAAGAAAAATAAACAGAATCACTAGTACAAGAATAAAACCGATTATTGCATTTGATGAAACAACTTCCAGGAGTGATTTTATCTCCATGGTACGGTCTTCTACAAGAGTAATGGTGAATTGCTCATCATAAAGTTTTTTGTTCTCCTTAAAAAAGTTTTTTATCCCTTCTACAGTTTGGATGATGTCGGCATTTTCCTTTTTATTGATGGCCATGGTAACAGCTTTTTTACTGTTCACATGAACCAGCACGTCAGCGTCCTTGTAGTTGTCTTTGACCGCAGCGACATCTTTTATTTGCAGTCTTCTCTGCTCAAAGCCGGAACGGATAATGACATTCTTGACATCGAGGGGTTTTTGAAATTGCCCGATGGTCACCAGATTTTGTTCTTTGTGCAGGGACTGAATGGTACCACCGGTAGACCGGACGTTTCGGCTCTGAATGCTGCTTACGATATCATTGAGGGATACATAATGCTGCTTCATTTTTTCAGGCATTACATTAATGTGAATCTCCCGGTCCTGGTATCCGCTTTTCGTGATATCATTGACGCCGGGAAGCCTTTTCAGTTGTTTTTCCATGGCATCGACAAATTTATAAAGTTCCTTTTGAGATACTTTTTTATTCTGTTTACCCGTTATGCTGATCGTATAGACGGGAAATATTTTTGGGCTCATTTCAGTTACAATGATATCTTCAACCTCATCAGGTATATCTTCAATGCTGCTTTTTGAAATTTTTCTGAAAATTTCATCTTTAACTTTTCTTTTGTCATCTGCATCTTCATCAACTACGATAAAAATTGAAGCACTGTTTTCAATGGAAAGGGATTTGAAATAATCAATACCGCTGATGGTTTCAAGTTCTTCTTCTATGGGTATGACCGCATTGAGCTCAACATCTGATGAGCTGGCCCCGGGATAGATAACCGCTACCGTCATGTAATCTGTTTCAACAGAAGGCATTGCTTCGCGTTTGATGTTCATCAGACTGTAAATACCAGCAACAAAGATGAATACCATCATCAGGTTTATTATCAGTTTATTTTTTGTGAAATAGTTGAGTATTTTTATCATGAGATGTCTCCTTTTCTGTTATTCTGTCAGGTCCCGGTAATCGATCAGGTAGCTGATAATGTCCCGACGGAGCTGAAGTAGATTGATTGATTCAGTCGAAATGCCAATCCCGGTTTCAACCAGGTACGATAGGCTGATGCGCGCTTGTCGGTATTTTCTTTGTTCAGTGGTATATTTTGACTGTAGGGCCTTAAGATTGCTCTTCTTCAGGCTGTAGATGTTTTTATTTCCCGATACATTTATCAGTATGCTTTCCAGGTTTTTCCGGTAGTTGTTTTCAGTTATTTGATATTCCCGGTTGATTTCTTTAATCGCAATCTCAGCATCCTTTACTTTACTTTTCGCTTCTGTATTGCCCAGGGGATAGGTAACAGAAAGACCGATGGAATAATCTACATCATTCATTTTTTTTACTGAGCTGCTGAAATCGTCTTCCTGTGATTTTACTTTTACCGCCGCTTCAAGGTTAAGCTGGGGCAGCAGCTGGTTGCGGGTGACCTTTTTACTGTATTTCAGGTTATCCCGCGTCAGACGGTAGATTTCACATGACCGGGTTTTTGTGTAGGCGACGGGGGAGTAAACTTCCTTCATCGCCCTGTTAAAATAGTTTTCAAACTCCAGGGGATCAGGTACATATTTTGATACATCAAAGTAAAGGTTCAGTTCTCTTTCGATTGAGTTCAATGCGACCTCTGACTGTTTGTATTGTTCCCGATAGCCAAGGAGAGAAGAGAGGGTCCGTTGGACATCATCATTGTCCGCCAGGCCTGCTCTCGCTTTTCGTGCTGTCTGATTATAGAGTGCCGCGGCGCGATTAATGTTTTTTTGAAGAATTTTCAGGCGTTCCCGGTAATCGATCCAGCTGAAGTAGAGTTTTTGATAATAACTGAGAGTTGACTTGTCATTTTCATCTTTTTTAAGTTTTTCTATAGCCAGCTGCATGCGGGCATTTTTTTTCGCGTAGCGGTCAACCAGGCCGAAGGCATTGTTCAGCAGGGGCTGGGTGATATTGAGATAGAGAGCCGGCACGTAGCTGGTGGTATCAAGAGACATGGCGCTTGATTTAATACTGGTAGAACCGTATTCAACCCCTGTGGAAACCTGGGTTCCCGTTCCGATGATTTTTTTATTAACCCCTATTGATGAGGTAAAGCCACTGGTGCTGTTTATTGCCGTAGTGGAACTGGTTGCTGTCGGGTTTTCAAAATAATATTTGAAGGAAGAAGAAAGATTAAAATCTTCCTGGGCTTTTGAGGCGTAGAGAGAATTTTTGGCCTTATCAACAGCAAGGTGGTTTTTTTGTATCTCCGGCAGTTTTTTTCGTATTGTTGCAAGGTATCTGTTGAAAGAAATTTTTTCTTTATTGCTTACAGTAACTCTGGTCTGTTTCTTCTCTGCGGCAGTGACTGTAACTGCTATTGTCATGAGCATTAAGGTGGCGATAATTTTTTTCGGTTTCATTTTTATCCTCTTAGTTCATTGAATGTTCAGTGAATCTATTTGTATGTATTTTAGACCTCGATGAGGCGCTTCTGGTTCCTTTTTTAAATGTCAGGTTGAATTTTACGTATGAAATTTAGATAATCTGTAGTTGGTCTTATACCAGTATTGATTTTACTGTTTGCCGGAGAAAATTCATCATGTCATCATCGAACTTTTTTTTATCGGACATGATCATATGGTGTTCCAATCCGGTGCCGATCATACCCATGAGGCCTACCAGCATCTCTGGGTCGGTCTTTTTTATCACCCCGATTTCCATGAGGTTAAGTAATTCTTCCGATATGACCCGGTGAATTTGATCGATATTCTGGCGTAATTTCTTTTTAATATCATTATTTCGTGAAGCCAGGTAGGTGAGTGCCGGGAAAATGGTCCTTCGTTCGTCTTTCCTGGATGTATCCCGAAAGAGCATCATATCTATGAGGGCATCAAGGCGTTCTTCTGCATTGGCAATTTTTGTGATATCGGCAATATGGGTAATGACATATTTTTCGAACATCATGGATGCCAGTTCCATGACCATGTTTTCCTTGGTTTTAAAGTAGTGGATAATCAGGCTTGGATGAATGTCCATTCTTTTGGCGATTTTGGCAATTGAAGCCCCTTCAAGGCCTTCTTCCTTCATGACTTCAAAAAAGTTTTCCAGAATTTCAGGTTTTCGGGTTTCTGATTTGTCTTTTCTTCCCATGATATCCCTACAAAATTAATTAAATGAATGTTCAATTAAAGTAATAAAGTGTATGCAGATCGTCAAGGGGAGAAGGTATTTTTTTTAATTTTTGAAGAAATCTGCATCAATGCGGCTATTCTTCCTCACCCTTCAAAAGAAAGAAAAAGCAGATGATAACCAGGGCTGCCCCGGGAATTATAAAATAAAGGTGGGTTTCAGAGAAGAGCGGAAAGGGATCCCGCTGGCCTTTCCAGAAACTGACAACGGGAACAAGTTTCGGCTTGGCTGCCATGAATGCTCCGATGAGTATTGAGGGAAAGGGAGCGATAAAGGGCCACGCCCGCCGAAGTACCAGGAAAAGGGCCAGTCCCCAGAAGGCGCAGAAAATGGCCCCCTCAAGGCCGAGGCCAGGGATGTTGCCGTCTTTGCTGTAGAGGGATAGGATAAGGGGAACGAGGGCCAGGGTGCCGGCAAGGGCGGCAAAGAGTATTATAAAAATGTTTTTTTGAGTCATTGCGTTTGTCTCATGTTTTTTTGAGGGTGCTTTTTCTCAAAAAAATCCACGCCATAACCAGTGAGATGAGACCCCAGATGACGCCCCACATGACCGGGGTGCCGAAGTAGTTTTGCGCCAAGCGTGCCGCATCTGAAGAGGGGACGGTCCGGGAGATCAGGTCAGACTTGATGTCGATGACCGCGTATAACATGCTGGTGAGACCGATAACCTTCAGGATGAAATCATTCACCACTTCAGAGGCGAATTTTCCAAGAAGAATCATGGCGGCCCCAAAGGCAATGCCGTAGATCAGGCCGAAGGGATTTCGAATAAACATGACGGTTACGCCGAGAACGGCGAGCCCGATGAAGACTGAAATTCCCTTGTCGAGGCGGGTGCGGGCCGCCGAGAGGAGAATGATCCCTCCCCAGAGAAGACTTCCCATGTAGCCGGCTGAAATGACAATAAAGCGTATCCCGCCCCTGGTCCAGCAGACCCCTCCCTCGTTTGCATTGATGTGTATTTTTTCAATTGCCCCGCCGGTGATAACCGCAGCCAGGCCATGGCTCAGTTCATGAAGAAGCACAACAAATATCTTAAGGGGATAGACTACAATGGTATCCCATAAGAAAAAAACGGCAATCCATATAAGCAGCAACGCCCCGAGAGTTTTGATGTCGATTTTTCCAGTGTCACGGCCCATAGGTCTCTCCTTATGTTGTGGTTCTTGAAGTATACGACAGGTGCTTTTTTAAGGCAAAGATATTTTTTATTCTCTCACAGATTGAGGCCGTCACTATAACCTGCGAGAGAGTAATATTTTTTTGACAGGGGGAAGTTTATCCGTTACAATTCTAAAATTAAAGGGTTTTACCGGGAGTCTGAAGGTTCCGGGACGCAAAATAAAGATAAAAAAGCGGAAGAGTATCATGAATGAGATTTTGAACCGGCAGTGGCTGAATGGGAACTTTCCCTTTAACCAGGATATACTTTATTTTCCTGAAGCGATTCCCTTTCGGGACTTTAAGCCGCTTCTGGAAGTTGCAGTAAACAGTCTCTTTGAAGTTTTCAGCCATAAAAAGCTTCTCCATCTTGAAGACTGGCATAATCAGGATGGATATATTACTCATCCCTCTCCTTCAGAATGGGGAGAATTAAAGCATACTGTTTCTTCTGACGGGGCGCTCTATAACCTTCGGGGAAAGGATTTTGATGTATACCTGGCGTATTTTTCTGAAAGCTTTGATTTTATTCTTCGATTCAGGATAAATGATGTGTTTGATGATCCCCGTCTCTCCGGTATCAGCGGCATTATGGATATTACAAGCAGTGACGAGGTGCTGAAGCAGATCGAAAAAAGTCTTCCTGAAAATTTTAAGGATAAATGTAAAAAGGAAGAGAGTAAAAAATATTTTGACCGGAATTACGGAGGTTAAAAAAACTGCCATAAAGTTATTTATGGCAGTTTTTCTCTATCCCTGAGTCACCCTGAAAGAGGAATGCATATCCTGGATATGCTGTAAGTCTAGTCGAATGCCTGGTCTGTTTTCCAGACTTCCCATACCTTGCCGGCCAGATCGGGGCCCGTTTTAAGGGGCGCCTTACCTGGTTTCCAGCCCGAAGGAGTAGCCTGGGTTCCCTTGCTTTCCCGGACCAGCTGAAAGGCCTGAATCTGTCTGAGTGATTCGGATACATTTCTTTCAACCGGAGGAGTCAGAACTTCATAGCCCTGGACAATGCCGTCAGGATCAATAATAAAACGGCCACGGGTTTCAATGCCCGCATTTTCATCATAGATACCGTATCCTTTCCCAACTTTTTCCTCCATTAAATTGTCTTTTTCATTCTGGTCTTCCAGGATCGGGGGGGGCCTTCTCACCGGCGGGTCCTCCCATAGGACGGGCGCAGCCGGCTTTAAATTCTTCAGGCATGTCAGACCTCCTTGTTGTATTGAGTACAGTTTTGTAATAAAATGAAATGTTTTTGGAAATAAATGGATTTTTCCTTCCTTACCCCCCCCCCTCGCAGGAATTTTTTTGATGTACTGATTTTCAGGATTTGATTTAAATAAAAATAGACATTAGCTCTTAGTATGCTGGTTTTTGTCGAAAAAATAGCGTTGAGAGGTAAAAAATTTTAAAAAGCCTTGCCTCTCTCATTTTTTTTTATAAGTTTTATACGATCTGATGAATTGTGTTCCACCAGTGGTGAAACATGCAGAATATAGATTGTAAATATTATTTATGATTAGAAAAGGCTGTGTAATGAAGAGACAAAGATTTACTAAAAATATTTTAATAATGGGACTGATCTGTTCAACAATACTGCTGGGATCCCGGTACGGTTCAACTAATGGTTCTATTTATGTTGAAACTTTTCAAAATTATTTTAGAACACCCTTTCCCCGATGGAAAATGAGAAAGAATTCTCCCTCTACTGCAGCGAGAATCTATTCAATCAAAAGTGAAGGGAAGAATAAATACCTCCACGCCTCAACGGCAAAAAATTCTGATCTTTCAATTCAGATTGTAAAAGTGCTCAAATGGAATATATGGAAAAAGCCGGTTCTTTCATGGAAATGGAGAGCCCACCAGCTTCCTTTCGGGGCTAATGAATTGAATAAAAAGACCAATGACAGTGCGGCTGCAATTTATGTTATTTTTCAACGATCATGGAGTCCCTCACGTAACTGGAAGAAAAAACCAGTTAATGTGCTTAAGTATATCTGGAGTACATCCCTGCCGAAGGGAAAGGTTGTTCATCAAAGGGCCCGCAAAAAGTATGGGGTTACCTACTACGAGGGTAATTTTTATGTACTGCAGTCTGGTAATAGAAACCTTGGCAAATGGATTACTGAACGGAGAAATGTTTTACAGGATTACAAAAGGGCCTTTGGGAAAAAACCGCGGTATAATCCAATGGCTATTGGTATTTTGACTGATTCGAATGCCGTTAAAAAGACTGCTGTTGCGGATTATGACGATATAATTCTTGAATAAAAGTTTATTTTTTTGTTTCAGGCATATTATCCTTAAACATTAACAACCTTCCATCCGGTGCAGGCCTGCGCTGTAATGGTATCTCCCTGGACAAGATTATGGAGAAAGGAAGTATATCCTTCTTGTGATGTTTCAGCTTGAGAACCTATGGCGAGTAGTGGTTTTCCATAGAATGCCTCGGCCCGGTAATGTATCTCAAGTGAACGGCAGCTATAGTCTTTCAGCACTTCTTCAGGTGCTGACTCAAGGACCCAGGAAATATAACTGACATTATTGACGTGACCATTGATATCAATATCTTCCATCAGCACGGGATATGTTTTTTGAGAGGAAGTTTCTCCCTTAATTTTTTTCAGTCTGCTGAAATTTCCTCCCAGGGCACTGCCGGGAAGATCGGAAAACTGGCTTGAGAATTCTTCCGGAATAGTGACGGGTTTTCTTGAGGTCCGGTCGATTAAGGCTACCGCACTGGTCGCGGCGGCGATTACACTTCCTTCACTGTTTTTTAATTCAAATTCCCTGAATCCGAAGGCTCCCTCCATGCGGGAACGCCATGTTTTAACTGATACGGTTTCGTAGCATCGGGGATAGCGATCCACTTCAACACGGAAACGGGCATAGACCCAGGTGAGGTTTCTTTTCTCCAGATCAAGCATGGATGTACCCAGGCTGCGGGAATGGAAGTCAGCCGTGGCCTGCATGTAATTACAAAGAGCGGTGAGGCGGGCCATGCCGAGATGGTCAGCGTCGTGGAGGAGTATTTCGAAAGCTTTTGTAATGGTATGGTTCATTAATTTTTCATGTTTTCAGTATGTAGTTATTTTTCTTCCTGTAGTTCTTCAAGGTAGCGAAGTCCATTTTTGACATAGTGGCGGGCCGAATCGGTAATCATTTCACGCTGGGCTTCAGAAACTTCCTTTACCACTTTTCCCGGCGCCCCGAGAACCAGTGATCCCGGGGGAATGGTTTTTCCCTCGGTTACCAGGGCTCCTGAACCGATGATGCAGTTGTTTCCGATAACGGCACCATTCATAACCACAGAATTGATGCCGATGATGCAGTTGTCTCCGATTGTGCAGCCATGGATCATGGCTTTATGCCCTACTGTTACGTTTTTCCCCACCGTGAGGGGGTGGTCTTTTTCCCCATGGCAGACCGTGCCGTCCTGTATGTTGCTGTTTTCGCCGATGGTAATGGGAGAAGAGTCGGCCCGGAGCACTGCGTTGAACCAGATGCTCACATTGTCGGCCAGGTTTACCTCGCCGACAAGGATGGCATTTTCGGCGATGAAGCAGCTTTTTCCCAGTGCCGGTTTATTTGATTCGAGGCTGTATATCATGGGGGGTATCCTTTTTGCTGTTTGTTTTCAGGTATTGGGATGGAGAATATGTTCCCCGTCAAATACTATTTAAAGAAAGGAAGTCATGGGAGATAATCTTCCCGTACTGGTGAGAAAACTTCCACCGCCAGGGAATCTTCGATTATCCGCGCCCCATGATCAATGTCCGCGGGAATGCACCAAGAGTCTCCCGGCCGTGTGTCGTAGATTTCTCCCCCGATGTTCAGCTCGATATGTCCGGCAACAAGATACCCGGTCTGCTCATGGGGATGGCTGTGCGTCGGGAGGATGCTGCCTGCTGCGAGTCTGAATTCACTCATCAGGGTTTTCTCTCCATGGGCAAGGGTCTTCATTTCAATGCCTTTAACAGGGTTTTTGTAGCCTTCACTGGTTTTCTTTGAGAACATGAGTTGTCTCCTTGTTTTTATATAACAGGCTGCCTGCCACTTTTCAGTGTAACCATAAAGATATGGGCAAAAAAGAAAAGCGGTTTTTCAGTACACATGCTTCTTTCTCTAATGGAAACACATGTACTGAATTTTTAAAGCTGCCGTTTCTCAGGGCAGATAGTAATAGTCAGCCCGCACATCCAGGGGCCGGTACTGGAACTCTTCACCGTAGAGGGGGTGCAGGGCTTCAGGGAAGTTTTGCTTCGTGGCATCAAGCCACTCGTTGGTTATTGCATCGTCGAGGTGCCAGATTTTCAGGTTATCGATGAGGAGGGTTGAGGTTATGGAGAGTCCCATGAGGTTATAAATTTTTGAATAGTTTGATAGTGTTGTGTTTTTAAAGGAAATTTTTTTTGCCGGATTTTCAGTGCACATTACCGGGGGAACTGCCCACTCCATTCCGGTAAGGTAGATGAAGGGTGTGTTATTGGTTGGTTGAGCGCGAAACCAGGTAAAAGATTCCCATCTGTTGGTCAGAGACGGGTAGTTCGTCAGCTGCTGTGCTTCGTGATCTCCGTTTTGAATTGAATTTATGGATCCATTTTTAGAGAATAATGTGGTATTGTATACTGAGAGGTCGATATTCATTTTTGTTAATCCTGATCCCAGTAGGGCGCTTACTACTGATTGAAATGCAGAATAGAGAACAATGATTTCTAATGGTGCGGTCTCTCCCAGTGTGTATTGTAGATGTGAAATCTCTTCAACATATTTTATACTTTTGCTTGCGTGAGCATAACTTTCCAGCTTAACATACGCTCTCTCTCCATCAGACTCAACAGTCATGCACTCAGGACATTCTACGTCGACCGTAAGCCCCCGGGGCTTTATGCGGGGAGTATATACCTCACTGATGCTCTCCATTGCGCTGTAGAGTATGGGCCGGGGGAGCACAAAGCGCCCCAGGAGCGGGTCGATGTAACAGGTACCCGGCGGGGGCGTTTCGGTAACCGTAAGTTTTTTGAGAACCGGGTCCAGGTTCATACCATCCGGGGCGGAAATGTTTCTGCCATTGACCACCAGGCGGAGACAGGTACCTTCAGCGAGGGGGCCTTCGGTATTGTGATCCATCAGGGGGGCGATAGAATCACCCCAGGTGAGACCTTGGCTGTTGATAAGGGATGTTCCGTCGGCACGGCGGAGAATTCTTCCCTCTTCATTTTGACTTGAACCGAAGTAACCTTCGGCCAGGGGGCAGGGAATACCGGTTTCCGTCTCCTGAATAATGCCGGTGGAGAATTTTCCGGACCATGGTTCTGCCATTTTGTTGCCACTAAGGTCTTCTATATCTCTGGCCCTAATGGTGTAGTATTGCTTTCCCTGAAGGGGGACAGAGAGGTCTATTATGACCGCGCATGTATCGGCGCGGTAGGAGACAAGAGCGGGAAGAATTGTTCCATTTTTATCTTCAAGATAGATATTTTCCTTTGTCACTGATGAGAGGGCAAGGGCCTCACTGAAGGCAACAGAAACTGTTGAAAGTGAAAGGGGGGCAATGTCTCCCCGGTGAGGATTGGTGGTTATAACCCGCGGCGGGGAATGATCATTTGCTGTTCCGGTTTTAAATGACCAGGTGATGTCCTCTCCCAGGAGAAGACCATCATTATCAGAGATATCCTTTGACACACTGAGTGTGTAGAAGCTTTCCGCCTCAAGGTCTTCGGTCGGATAGACTATTATAATATTAGCCTGTTCAAGGGAAATGAGTACAGGGAGCGGAAGGCCGAAGGGGTCTTGTACTGAGACCGTTGCACCACTGATTGTGCTCTCTTCGAGGTTTTTTGTGAAGGATATCATCATGGCGCCCCCGGGGCTGATGTCTGAATCATCCTGTTCGGGAAAACGGTAATCAATTGCGGGAGCAGCAGGCCCTGAAGAGAGGGCCCTGTCTGGAATATTATAGTACACCCCGTTACATGAAAACAGCAGCAGGGCGTTGATAAGTATAAGAGCTGATCGTTTCATTTTTTTTCTCCCCTGGTTATATGCGGTATATTAGAAAAGCAGGGCTATGCGGCCCTGAAGTTGAATCCATGAGATGCTTCCCCCGGGATCAAAGATACGCCCGTAGGCACCTCCGAGAGAACACCAGAAATGACGGCCGGTTTTTAACGAAAAGTTGAGGCCTGATCGAAGGACCGGCTGAAAACCCCCCAGAGTGCCGCGGGTATCTGAGTCAGCCTCAACATAGTAGTTAACCTGGTTATATCCCATGCCTGCAGCGAAAAAGACCCGGAGGCTCACAGGGCCGAGGGTTATGCCGTAGCCGCTGGTTGCCTGAAGGGCGGTCATCCAGGAGTGGTGAACATTTTCATCCTTTCCCTCGTAGTGGATGTATGAGAAAAGTCCTCCAAGAAAAAATCCCTGTATGAAAATATTATGGGCAATTCCCTGGAGATCAAATCCGTATCCGTAGCCGCAGAGTCTACTGAGATGACCCGCCGGTATGGCAAAAATAAATGCTGAACTGATATCATAATTTTTAATGCTACTGCCGCGCCAACGGTTAAGTAGGCGGGATACAATAATTTTTGCGGCTTCTTCTGCGCAATCACGGATTTCTTCTTTTTTGTTTCTTTCAGCCGAGGCGGTAATGATGAGTTTTTCAGATTCTACTTCAAAGACCCTGAGAGTTATGCGCCATCTGTCGAGTTTTTCCACGGTACCCGCTACCATGTATCGGGCTCTAAGAAGTTTCCCCAATACCCGGAGGCATTTGGCGTCACTGCATTCTTTTCCCCCCCGTCCTGAATTTTTTGTAATCAGTTTATCGACCTGCTGGTGTTCAAGGATCTCAAAGCGGTTTGTCATGAAAAGTTTCATCTCCGCTGCATTGCGCGCGATACCGGCTACAGGCTCAGAGCAGTTCATGGCCCTGAAGTTCAGCACCGCAAGGCGGTGGGGCACTGCAGGTGAAGACGAAAAAGCAGCTACTGGAATGAGATGCATCAATATGAGGGTGCCCCATGTAAAGCCCTTCATCGGGTTTCCTCCCTGAGCTTTCTAATCCCTTTGAATATGGTTTTGCTAAGGTTTTGACAGGCTGCGGAAATATCCTTTTTTGAATCGGCTTGTTCCTGTCCATAGGCTGCTATTTTTCCTGTCTTTTTTTCCACGAGGCGAAGGCTGATCGTGAGGGATTTATCAAGAGTATCTACTTCTCCAAGAATTATGAAGGGGGAAGTTTTGCCGGTCCCGCCCATCGTCACAGTTCTCTCTCCACCCATGCTGTTGAGCTGGGTGTAAATTGAGTCGGTTATTGCTTTGCAGGTCTCTTCAGGTACTCCGTTACCGGTGAGACTGAAGAGACGGGCGCCATGTATTGTGCCCGCGGCAGGTTTGAGATGTATGCTTTCCCTTGTTTTTTCCAGGGAAACTTTATCTTGAAGGATCGAGATACCTTTATCTTCCGCCTTTGTGAGAACAGAATGTTTTTGAACCGGATCGGTTCTCAGGGTGAAATAGAGACCCGCGGAGATTCCTGAAAGAAAAAGGACTCCTGCTGTAATAAGGATGACAGCACTCTTTGTTATAGTTGTACTGAAGCCGGCAGATTTCATGAAGAAAAAGAAACGGTATACCGGGGTAAAGAATAAACTTCCCCCCCCTGCTGAATCTAATATTTTAGCAAACTGGTCGCTTTTGGCACGACGGATGTGTTCCTGGAGATCCTGATTAACTGGTTCGGTAAAGCGGAATCTGTTGAGAATTTTTTCGACAGTACGGATTGAATTTTTCATAGGAGGTCCTCCATGTGACGCACGCCTTTTTTTTCGAGATAATCCTGCAGCCATCGCATTATCTCACCATAGCGGTATCGGACCTGGCGATAGGTGATGCCGAGGTGTTTTCCCGCTTCATGGAAGGAAAATTGTTTTATTGCAACCAGTTCAAAGAGTACTAGGCTTCGGCTGCCATGGGCATCTTCTATTTTTTCAATAGCTTCTTCAATGACGAGTCGTGTGTCCCGGAAACCGTTCACGAAGGAAAGAGAAACATCTTCAAAGAGAGATTCCGGGTCGAGAAGATCTGGTTTGCGGCGCCGGTAATAGGCGAACACCTCGAGGCGCAGGGCCGCGAGAAGCCACTGGCGGTAGTTATCAATTTCATCTATCTTTTCGTAAAATCGAACGAACAGGTCATGACAGATATCTTCCGTATCATCAATGCTGTTTACTTTCGAATAGATGGTACTGAATACCACCGGGTAAAAGTCACCATAGGCTTCGGCGAATTTTCTTTTTTTTCCAAACATGATATTTTTCCTGTATGAATAGAAGCGTCACGGAACAGGTCAAAGTGACAAAAAATTTTATATTTTTTGTATTATTTTTCAAAGAGAGAGTGCAGCCCCCCCCCTGGGGGGCCGCACTCTCTCTTTGAATTAAGGAATAATTACTGAAAAAAAATATAAAAAGATTAATTTCAACGGAAAATTAATGGATGAGAAGTTTTTTAGGCATATCGGTGTTATGTGATGAAATGTTTTTCATTACGGGGAAGAGAAATGCATCTTTGTGCAAGGGTTTTGGCTTTTATGATGTTTATTTTTTCTGTGTTGTTTTATCAGAAATTTGCCCGCTTATAATATCTTCAAGGCCAAAGCTGAGGGTGAGAAAACGTACCGCCTGTTCTGGGGAAATATCATGACCCGAGGCATGGACTATTTTATTGCGCATGATTCTTAATTCATTGAACAGCTTGATATTTTTAGTTTCTATCAGTTTTTCTTTCGTCATGACTGCCTGGAGCTCCCGGTAGGGGGTTTCGGCAGAATAGGAAACATCTTTTTTCTTAAGGCTGACCAGATCCTTTGCCCTGTTTTCAAGATTTCTAAACCCGTCAATGACCGCGGAAACGGGATAATCATGAGCCATGGCCAAAAGACGTGTCCGGGTTTCATCAAGGGACTTATCAGCGGTCTTGTCAGCTTTTTTGAGAAGATCATTGAATTCAAGTTCAAGGGAGCCGTATTTAAACTTACCGAGCTTTCCTGCCAGAAAGAGAACCGGTTTTTTCAGGTAGATGATGGCAAAGAGAGCCACCACCGGCCAGATGACTTCATGAATTATTTTAACAGTAAGTTCTGATGCCTTCATAGATTTTTCCTGTTTTGTTTTACTGATTTTTTAGTCAATTTTTTCGGGGTCCTGATATCCGGGAAAACTTCCTCTCCCCGTAAAATTTTTTCCCGTAAGTCCCGGTTTTTTTCAGACTGGTTTTCCTCAACTTTCAGGATTCCCTTCTCAAAGGTCAGCCTGTGAACGTCGTCAAATTTCCATGTTGGGGCAAAACCCATATGTTCATAATGCTCCTGAATGAAGTCTGCGGCAATGGTCAGCGAACCGGTATAATCGATGAGCAGGTTCACATCAGAATAAATATTGTTAAAAAGTGAGTTTTTATCATCCACTGCCGGCTCAGTCCCATTGAGGGGATCTCCTTTGAGTAATTTCCATGGATCATCGCCTTCTTCGGTGAAGAGGCTGATGTCCAGCTGTTTCAGGCAGATGCGGCCCTCGAGAATTCCGTAGATGCACCGGTATCCCCGATGCGAGGCGGTGGTTGTTGACCGGGGCTTAAAACCGTATGCCGCTGGATTGAACAGGTATGCTGAATCAGCAGCGGTTATATCATACCGTTTATCCCGGTACTGAAAGCTGTCGGCTATCTGCAGTGTCATGCTTTCTTACTGATCGAGTATCTCGTAGCAGGTCTTGATGTCCATTCCCGGCTCAAGGAGGGGAAGAAGCTTTTCAAGGGAGGTTACAATTCCCGCTGAGTGGGCTTTCAGGGCATCCTTGTCCCGGTATTTTTCATAAAAGATCAGGGTATTCTCTTCACCCCGAACTGTGTGGGGAATGTATTCAAGGCAGCCGGGTTCGTTTTTCTTAATGGCGGGGACAATTTCTTTGAGGGCTTCTTTCGCCTCATCCATTTTCCCTTCCTTTACCTTCAATGTTGCAATAAGGGTGATCATAAAGCACCTCGTCTGGAAAATTTTTTTATATTTGAAAGGAAGTTAACCTCTTCGTCAAGGCTTTTTGGCCCGGCAGCGAAGGGGAAATATTTTCAATATGTCACGGGGCAGTACGAAAATAAGGCCAATTCTGGAAAGAGACAGGGAAGATTGTGTACATCTCTATGAACAGTTTGGGGTTTTCCCAACAATCCTCAATTTTTAATCAAAAAATTGAGCAAATACACATCAAAATGACCGTCCGGTCTTTTTATGAACATTTTTTGTATTCTTTGTAAAAATGTTATTGCAATTATTGCACGCAATATGCACATTAAGTAAATTTAAAAGGATAGACCACTATTACCTTCTATCTTTTTACAGCTATTTACAGGGGGAATAAACGAATGAAAATCAAAAACCTAGGGAGAGCTTTACTGCTTCTTCTGGCACCTATACTGGTGCTTAACGCCTGCGATAACACAAGTACACCCAGCGCAGCTGAGCTGTACGAGACCAGAAGGCAGACTTTTTTAACAAATACTGCGGCAGCTTCCAACAGCTTCTACACAGAATTGGTCCGTCTTCATGAAGGATATGACCTGAATGAAACTCTTATTACCAGTCATGGCGACTGGAACAAAATTGTAAACCGTGAGGATACCGCTGATTTCAGACTCCCCGGTTTACTTTCAATGCTGATCCGTTACGGTGACACCGGCCAGATAAGCGAATCATTTAAGACCCAGGCTAAAAACCTTCTTCTCGGTTTCAAATACTGGCCTGACGAGTTGGGAGACTACGTCTACAATTATACCGGTCTTGACGGCGGGGCCTTTATGTATCCCTCCGATGGAACTACCAATACCTCTGAAAGCATGGACGGCATGTGCTACTACTCGGAAAACCATTACATTCTCTTTAGTGTGAGCGCCTACCTGGCGGGACAATTATATCCCGATGATACATTTACCGCCAGCGGTACCCTGGCAGGGCCTACAGCCGACGGAGTATCTGACAATCAGACCGGTACAGAGAAAATGGCTAAATTCCGTCCTCGTATCATGAGATGGCTCGAGCTCCGGTACAAGAGCGGTTTCAGCGAATGGCTCTCTAATGTCTATTATAACGAAGATATGCCTGCCCTGCTGGCTATCATTGAACTGAGTGAAGACAGCGAGATGGTACAGAAGGCGAAGATGGTTCTGGACCTGATGATCGGTGATATGGCCCTTAACTCCTTCAAGGGATACTTCCAGAGCACCCATGGCCGTACCTATGAAAAAGAGAAGATGTCAGGCGGAAACGACCATACAGGGCAGGTGGCAAATCTTATTTTCGGACTGAATAACAATACCGGCACCGGGAACATGACAACTGTCATGCTCGCCACCAGCACGAAATATAAGATTCCTGCTGTATTGTATGAAATTGCCAATGATACATCACGAGCTGAGTATATCAACAAGCAGAGAATGGGGATCGTTCTGTCCGAAGCCGGGAGCTGGGGACTGGATATCAATGACTGGGAAAACTATGGTATGACATTCCTCACCATGGAAGCCTACATGGACCCCCTCTTTGCCAACTCCTTTTATGCGATGCAGAACAATTACTTCCTCTGGGGAAATGGTCAATTCGATGCTTTCAACCTTTCGGCATCCCATGCGGTGATGGATGATCCTACGTTAGCAAATCCCGGTTTAGCAGCTTATCCTACACATGCAGAACAATTAGCAGTATTGGCCGCAGTAGTTGAGCCGGATCTGGCGCGAAACACGAGAACAGAGGTGAATATTTATACCTACCGCACTCCTGACTATATAATGAGTACGGCTCAGGACTGGCGTCCCGGCCTTGGGGGAGACCAGAGTTCCATATCCCAGGCGAGTTTAGGGACTGATGCGGTATTTTTTGTGAACCATCCGGCAAAACTTGCAGCCGATGGCGGAACTCCCCGGTACTGGACAGGTAATGGTTTCAATCCCCGGTCTATTCAGGTCAAGAATGTGAACATTACCCTCTACGATGTTTCTGCAGATACAAGTCAAAATCTCTACATGCCTGACCAGCCAACATTCATTCACGCATTTTTTCCCAAGGGGCATTACGATACCTTTGAGGACAATGGCGACGGCTGGTATTTTGCTCAAAAAGGAGATGCTTATATTGCGGTGTACACTTCAGCACCGACCCGTACCTGGGTAACCAATAGTGATGACAGCACCAGGGGCAATAGTCAGAATTACGAACTGAAAGCTGAGGATGCTGCAAATAAAAAGTATATCTGGATTACTGAATTGAGCAGTACCTCAGAATACGCTATTCTTGCAGATTTTAAAACTGCCATCCTGGCCGCAACCCTTACTATAGATGCAGCTGCTTTAACCGTAACCTATGATTCACCATCTCAGGGGACCCTGGTTATGGATAACACAACCGATCCGCTTACCCAAAATAGTGTAGCAGTTGATGTATCAGATTATGACAGATACGACAATGTTTACAGCACCAGCGGGGCTGTCAGTTCCAGTCTGAACACGATCAGTTTCTTGTATAACGGGAAATCTCTGAATCTTAACTGGAACGACCAGACCAGAAGTGCCAGCAGTTACCTGAATAAGTAATATCACAAAATCAGTCTCTCCTTCTGAAATACATGGGTGTCCCACCGGGGCACCCATTTTTTATTTATAGAGATTTGAAAAAATGTATAAAAAAAGTTTATCCAGCTGTTTTTTTCATGGTAATTGGCTTTAGAGCGTATATTTGTTGTTTAATTTTTCTCTTCGCATGAGTAAGATAAAGAAAATAAATTTGTAAGGAAGTAAAAGTATGAGCTTTATCTGCCCCCGTTGCTCAGAGCCCTGTCTTGAAATTACCGCATCAAATGAACTGGGTCCTGATAGTGCATCGGATGAACGGTCCTTTCAGGTCATTTCCTGCTCATCATGTCATTTCTCCGGCATGGCCCTCTATGAAGAATCGCGGCGGGGAAGTTTTGGCTCAGAGCATGTCCGTCACCAGGGGTGGGCTGTCGATTCTAAAAATAGTGATGCACTGAAAAAGCTGATAGAGCCAGATGAGGCTGTTGATGCCGACCGGTTTCTTCCTTCAAATAATGGAACCATCGAATATTTTGACATGATACTGGAGCAGAAGAAGTGACTTCCCCTCAAAAAAATTCTCCTGCAGATCTGCGGGATCGTTGTCGGGAAAATCTTCTCAGGTATACCCGGCTGGCAATGGATAGACTTCCTCCCATGAAAAATCCGCGCATTCTTGATGGAGGCTGCGGTTCAGGGGTGGTCTCCCTTGACATCGCTGCTATGATGCCGTGCCGAATTACCGCCCTCGATATCGATGAGGCAGAGCTTCAGCTCTTCAGGGAGAAGGCGTCCCGTGCGGGTCTCGATGAGAGTATCGAGATTGTTCACGGTTCGATTTTTGATGTCCCTCTTGCTGAAGAAAGTTTTGATGTTATTTTTGCCGAGGGACTTTTGAATATGATGGATTTCAAGGCGGGATTTTCACGGCTGGCCGACCTGACCCGCCCCGGGGGATGGCTAATTATTCATGATGAAGTCGGGGGGAGAGATGGGAAATTACGTGTTTTTGCCGAGAAAGAGTGCCGTCTGATTGATTCCTTTTTTCTTGATGAAGAGGTATGGGGGAAGGAATATTTCCTCTGCATTGAGGCATCCCTGAGCGGTCTTCCCGCCTGTGATGGCGATTGCGTGGAGATAAAAGAGCAATTACGGAAATTAGAAAAGGAAATTTCCGATTATAAAAAAAATTCTGTCCGATACCGGTCAGTCTACTATATATTAGAGAAACGGCAGATTTCATAAAGATGCCGTCGGCTCTTGATTGACGGGGAAGAGAGGAAAGCTTTTCAATTTTTTTCAGCTTTTCTGTTGTGAGGGCTTCACTGTTCCAGGTATTTTCAGGGGGAATATTTTGAAAGAATTTTATCTTACGCTTAAGTCTGATCCCGATATCTCTCTTCGGGCTGCATCTTTTAAAAATAAAAAGGGCCGCAGCGATGCCCAGACTATAATTATAATTCCCGGTTTTTTCGGCAGCATTGAAGAGCGGTCTATTCTCGCGGCCCATTTAACCGATGAATATAATGTTGTTATTTATGAGCCCCGGGGCTTTGGAAAATCAACCAAGAAACGGAAAAAGGGAATCTACTACCCCGAGAATTTTGGCCGGGAGCTTCAGGAGGTAATCGAGCTTCTTGAATTAAAGGATAACGAATTTATAGTGTTCGGCTCAAGCCTTGCAGTTGCCTTTATACATCATTTTGCCCTTCTTGACCAGTCGAAGGCGGCGGCCCTGGTGCTGGTTTCTCCGGCTCCCTATTATCGGGGATCGGCGGTTCTCAGGGCATTGCGCTTCACACCCTACTGGCTTCAGACCCTTATCAGAATGGCAATCTTCGGATGGCTCCGCCTGAGCCGGAGTAAAGAAGAGGCTGATAATTTTGCCTATGCTGAAAAGCGTTTCAAGGAGCTTGATCCCTGGGTCCAGTTTCGTGTTGGTGTTGAAGGTATCGGCTTTACCAACCTGCGGGGTCGGGAAAAGGATATACCGGGACCTGTCTGTGTTTTCTCTGCCCGGAAAGACGACATCACCTCGCCTGAAGACGCGGCAAAATATACCCATAATGAGAAGAGTGAGCTGATTCTTGTCGATAGTAATGCCCACAAGTTTATAAACGGCCGTGAAGAATTTATTGCCCGCCGTATGAAGGAATTTCTTTCGAAGATCAGCAGTGTAAAGGAAAGCGACTGGCAGGCCGGGTCATAGGCTCACCGAGCCTGCCGGACTTCTCTACCGGTATAATTTTTTCTTGTTTTTCTCATTTCTGGAATTTATAGTTAGTTCTTGATCGTGACTACAGGCAGGAGTGAGAGTACCATGAAATTTTTCAGTACATTTTTCTTTTTAATAAGCTTATTGATGACTACCACAGTTTTTGCCGATGTTTTTTCCCCTGATTACCAGGCTTTTAAAGGGCATCGAACCACGGTACATGCCATTGCCTTTACAAAGGATGGCCGCTACCTGGCCGCGTCAGGGGGCAATAATGAGGTTATTGTCTGGGATACAAAAACCGGCCAAAGAACAACCCGGGGAGCGAAAAATCCCCAGAATAAACCGTTGAACTATATGGCTGTCAATGACGGGGCAACCCTGATTGCTACTTCTGGTTTCATGGATCCGGCGGTTAAGATTTCCCGTTTTTCAAATGGCACCCTTGTCCGTACGATTAAGGCCCATAGGGGGGAAAAGAGCGGTCTTGCCTTTCTTCCAGGGACCGATCTCCTGGTTACTGCCGGTGTTGACCGGGGCAATAAAATGAGCCTGAAACTCTGGAACGCCTCTACGGGACGGCTGGTTAAAGTTCTCTACCGGGCGGGTCTTCCGGTGAACAGTGAGTACATCAGCGGTCTCTCCTTCAGTCGTGACGGGAAGCGGCTTGCCTGCGGCATCTCAAATAAAAAGCATGGCATTATGATTTTCGATATGAAGGCAATGAAGCTTCTTAAATATATGCGGTATGCTGCAGATGTCAGTGATGTATCCTTTAGCCCTGACGGCCGGTATATAGCCGGTGGAAGCACCAATAAAAAAGTAATTATATGGAACAGTGCCACGGGCCGGGTTATCCGGGAAATGGCGGGTCATAAAGGTTTTGTCTCGACAGTCTGCTTTTCTCCCGACGGCAGGTATATTGCCAGTGCCGGCATGGGATACCGGAACAGCTTCAGGCTCTGGGATGCGGCAAGCGGCCGCCTGGTTCAGGCAATGGCGGGGCGCAACCAGGGAATCAATGCAGTCGTCTTTAGTTCCGACGGGACATCTATTGCCGTGGGAGTCGCCACCCGTGGGGATCTTTTTAAAATAGATACGGTGCGTCTTTTTAGTACCGCTGCCGCTGCGAGAAAGGCGCCCTGGAAGAAAGTATCTTCAGGGGCGGCAAACCTGAAGGCCCGTTTTCCCGGAGCGCCGGAAGTTCGGGAACGCCACAAGTCTGACCGGTATTATGCCTACAGCCGCTTTCAGCTGAAAAAGGGAAATTCAACATATTACATTCGGGTCATTGAGTATAAGTACCAGGTGAGCCCTTCGAAGGCCCGGTCACAGGTTGAGAAAACATCGCGGCAGCTGGTTTCGCAGGGAACCAGAAGAGGAGGGCGTCTTGTCTCCAGGCGCCGTTTCAGTTACCGGGGCATCGGGGGGAGCGACAGCCTGATTGTCAGGGAGAGAAGGGGCACGATCTACCGGAAAAGGTACCGGGTCATCTTTATTGGAAATTTTCTTTATGAAATACGGTTCACCGGAACGGGGAAAAAAGAATCTCCCGGAGAGAAGCGTTTTTTCGAATCCTTTGGCACGATGCGGTAGTTAATTTTGAAAAATTTTGAAGGCGCGAAAGCGTTTTCGCGACTTCAAATTTTCCAATTCGCGCATCTTTATCCGTTATTGTTTTTTCTTCAGGCAGCAGTGCTTGTATTTTTTTCCGCTCCCGCAGGGGCAGGGGGCGTTGCGCCGGGTTTTTTTTCGTCCCCGACCCATCATGTCAGCGGTTACAGATTTCATGATCGACTTCAGATCCTGCTGAAAGGCCGATGAAAAAAGGGTGTAGAGTTCGGGGTGGCGCTGGGCCATGACTTCCGGCTTTTCAAAAAAGTACTCCGCGGTAACGGCAAAAAATTCTGCTCCGTTAGTCAGGGCGTAGGGATTGATGTCTGATCTTCCTTCTTCAATTATTTTTACTTCCTTTTCCATTACGGCGTTCCATTTCTTGATGCTGCGCCGGTCCATGAGAAGGGACGGGATGCCGTCGATGGCCCCGTCCTCTTCGTCAATCTTATGAATGAACTCGTGAATCCCCACATTGTGGCCGTCGTGTGAGTTTCTGAAACTTTCGTAGAGGGCGGGTTTTGAAATTATCATTGTTGAGCTGTTGGAGATCACCATGCCGAGTATATCCTGGCCGTCTCCGTCGGTGGTAAAGGAATCGTCAAAGCTGCCCGGGTAGACCAGGACCTCGCCGAGGGAATCATATTCAAATTCAGGAAGCCGAAAAACCGGCAGCACCGCACTGGCGGCAATCAGGATACGGGTCTCGTCATCAACTTCTGTTTCAATGCCCGTGATGCTTTTTTCCCCGAGAAATATCTGTACCCGCCGCCGGAATATTTCCTGCTCTAAAGCGTCAAGGCCTGAGTAGACCGGTACGTGGCGGCGCAGGTATTCTTCCCATTGGGGCGAAAATTCTTCTGCAAGAATTCTTTTACGACGCCGCAGTTTTCGGGTAAAAAAGCGGTACGAGAGGATGGCTCCTCCAAGGGCGGTAGTGAGGCTGTAGAGCAGTCCCCCTGCCGGGTTCTCCGGTCCCGCGAAGAGGTATGCTGCCCCGCCGGCAGCGGCCCCGAGTATCAGTGCAAACATACATGCGGTGATGATTGCTGCTTTTTTTCGTCGTCGTCCTGTCATGGGTCCCTCTGTTTGTCATAAGTCTACGGGAACCCGGGAGAGGGGCAAGCATATTTTATCTGGGCCCGGTGTGACGATAAAAAAATGATAAAGTAATTTACAGGTAAGGGGGGGAAGGTTACAGTCATGAAAGGATATCCACGAAGGGGGAGGGGTTATGAAAAAGCTTCTGGTGAAATGTTTGATTTTGACAATAGCGGCATCATGGGGATGCATGGTGGTTCCCCTTACGGGCAATACGGGGGAGAGCAGTGTTGCGAAACCATCGCTTTCGGCGATTGAAAAAGGTATCATCGAAGAGACCAACCTGGCCCGTACCAACCCGGGGGCCTACGCTGTAAAAATCGAAAAGTTTCTCAGTTATTATAAAGGAAGTCTACTCTATCTTCCGGGAAAGATACCTATCAGAACTCAGGAGGGAACCTCGGCGGTCCGGGAGGCGATCCGTTTCATGAAGCGCCAGAAACCCGTCGGGGCACTGATCCCTTCAAAGGGGATGTCTCTGGCGGCGCGGGACCATGTGAGAAATACGGGTCCCCGGGGGAAAATCGGCCACTATGGCTATGACGGAAGCAGTCCCTTTGACCGCATGAGGCGCTACGGAAAGATTCTTGTTACGGCAGGAGAAAATATCGGCTACGGCCTCGATGAGCCTGAATGGATGGTTATTCAGCTTATTGTCGATGACGGAGTGCGGGGAAGGGGGCACCGGAAGAATCTTTTCAAGAGCGCCTTCAAGTATATTGGCGTTGCTTACGGAACCCACAGGGTTTATCGAACCATGAATGTTTCAGTCTATGCCGGGGGATTTATTGAAAAATAGGGATTCTTCTCTCCAGGGGCCTTTTCCTGGGCCCCGAAACCGGCCAAAAAAAATACATAGTGATAAATATTATTATTAATAAGAAATTTTGCATAAGATAGGTGTCAGAAATATTGCTCTTTTTATTTGCAAAAAAAGTCTTGCAATAATGATAAAAGTATCAGATGTACCAATAGAGGAATACTCATTTCTTTGAAAAACAGGCGAGAAAAGCTTGTCCAACTCGTTTCAGTTTTATATATTAACGGTGTTATAAAGAAGAAACCGAATCAGCGGGATTCTGTCCCGCAAGGAGCGATGACCATGAGATCAAGAAAAACCATGATCCTGGCGGTAGTGGTATTATTTCTTTTTGCCGCCTCAACAGCATTTGCAAAAATTACTGTCATATCAGTAAAAGGAAAGGCCGCCTTTAAAACAGGCAGAACCTGGCAGCCACTCAGAAGAGGCATGACCCTGAACCAGGGTACTAAAGTCAGTACTGGTGTGCATTCCTGGGTTAAATTGAGAATGTTCAGGAGTACGGTAACGGTAAAGCCCCTGACCATGATGAAGATCTATGAAAATTCAAGTAGAAAAAATAGAATCCGTACCCGCATCGGTCTGCGGCGCGGTAGCGTCAGGGCCCATGTTACCCGGGGACGACGAGTAAAGACTGTCTTTAAAATCTCTACACCGGTAGCGACCAGTTCAGTTCGTGGAACCATCGAAGAAGCTTCTCACGGACCTTCTGGTTCTTCATTTGCTGCACCGCAGGGATCCTTTGATGTTGTGAGCCGAAACGGCCAGCGGGGTGTTGTTTTTGGCCGCCTTGGTTTCAATCAGAGCGGTTCCCGTCGAGGCCCTATGTTTAATCATCCACTGGTACTGGTAAACGATCCGAACCTTACGGGATCAGAGCTGCGGGGACTGTTTTTTACCGGCTTTGATAATCCATTCGGTACCGGCGGAATTCTTGAGATACTCAATGGCACCATTGACGGCGCCCAGATTCTTGTTGATATCCAGTGGCCTGAACCTGGTAAATAAATAATTATATAGCCAGAATTACAGCAGTATGTAATGGGATTTAAAGGAGTAAAATAAATGATACAAAAAAGTATTACAGCCTTTGCGCTGGTATTACTGATAATTTCAGGAGCGGGAGCCCAGAACATGGGTTCCCTCACTTTTATTGAAAACCTGGGAAACAGAGAGCAGGCAACCCTTGGTGACGCGGTAACTTTTTACATGCTGACACTCAACAAGCCTGCCCGGGGATTTAAAGCTGACCTGTCGGCCTTGAAGAGATTGGGTATCCTTGATGCAGGGGCCCTTTTGGATTCCGGGAAAAAGGATGTCCTGAGAAAGGGCGTCATTGCCGGCATGATTGCCCGGCATTTAAAACTTCGTGATTCAATCTGGTACCTTGTCACGGGCTTCGACCGGTACGCCTACCGGGCCTGTGTTGCCGCAAAGATTCTTCCCCCGAAGGGAAGCGAGTGGGATAAGGTGAGCGGCGAAGAGCTGATTGAAATGATGCGCCGTGTCGGCGAGCGAAGCGGGGGTGTCCAGTGAAACAGTTAGTCATAATAATTACGGCCCTCTTCTGCTTCAGCGGCACGCTTTTTGCCCAGGATTCATATTTTGGTGATTTTAAAAGTGATACCGATATGGAGGTAAAGGCTCCGGGACAGAACATGTTTAACAAGGGTGTTCAGTACGGCGGCTGGTTGACTCCGGTGATGTTTTATTCAAAGGATGATAGTGCCGAGCTTTCTCAGTCAATCAACACCCTTCGTGTCTGGTTTCGTTCTGCACTCTGGAATGACGCGTCGATTTATATCCGGGGTAAATACACCTTCACCGGTACAATGTATGAAAAAGATTCCAATGCCTCTGATACTGATCATGTTGTTGATCTTGATATCGCCTCACTCAACATGTCATTTTTTGACAAGCAGCTGACTGTTGAGATGGGGAGAAAATACTTTCTTGTCGGGTCCGGTCTTGTTTTAAATAACCGGGCTGACGGAATTCAGGTTAACTATTTTAATAAGTATGTCAATGTGCAGGCTCTGGCCAGTTACACGGGCCTTCTGTTAAAGGACAGCAATCCTTATTATATTAAAACTGCTGACTTGTCAGGTAGTGAAGATTATTTCTTTGCCGGCGGTACGCTTTCGGGCAGTTACTTTAACCAGACTCTCTATGGTATTGCCCTGGCACAGAAGCAGTTTGAAGATGGTCCTGGTGGAAAAGTGGAAAACCAGTTTTACGGCGGCGGTCTGAAGGGAGCAATAATTGACGGCCTGACCTATTATGTTGAATTTGTCTACCAGCTTCAAAGCAAGAGTGGTGAAGATTTCAAAGAGATAGGTTCGGCACTTGAGGTGAAATATTCTCTGGATAAGATTACCAAACCTGTCTTCATGTTTCAGTATGCCTATGGCAGTGCTTCAACAACTTCCACTTTTGTTAACTTTGGAACCTATAATGCGGGTTTGGCCTGGAATCCTGATATTGAGAATCTTCATGTTCTTCGTTTTGGTACATCTGTATCACCGACTGATATGCTGGCGATTACCTGGCTGAAGAGAATGAGTCTTATTTTCAAGTATTCACTTTACCTGGTTGATGATACTGATTTGATCAACGCCGGTGGTGATGCCTCGGCAGTAGGAGAAGAACTAGCAGGACATGGTCTTGACTTTGCCCTTCGGTGGAGAATATTCTCGGACCTGTCATTCTTTGCCAATTATGGACTTTTTATTCCTGGAGCGGCAATTGGATCAGCTGACCCGAATCGGCATTTTGCCATGGGCGGCCTTAATATCAGTTTCTAATGACAGTGTACATATAGACACATTTAGACTGACATGCCCGCATTATGCGGGCATGTTTGTATGGAACCAGAATCTTTTGGGGAGAATTCCATGTTAAAGCAATTTCTTGACAGGGCCAGTACCTTCATCGAAGAGGGAAAGTTTGCCGGTATTTTTATTGCCCTCATCGCCTTTGCAGTGGTCATACTGCTTGGTTTTTCTGACGCCTACAAGCGTTTTGATTTGAACCTCTATGACCTCAGTTTTACTGTAAAGCCCTCGGTTCAGCAGTGGGACCGTCTTACCTTTATTGACATTGATGACAACAGTACGGAAATACTCGGTCAGTATCCCTGGCCAAGAAATCTCTACGGTAAGGGACTGAAGGTGTTGAAGGAGATGGGTGTGACCCTCTCTGCACTTGATATTATGTTTCTCGATGAATCGCCTCTTCAGGTTCCCCAGAAAGACTATCAGCAGATTAGCAAACTGGCAGAAGCCGGCAGTGATGTGAGCGCCAGTGATATGCAGAAGGTCATTATAAACAATGATCAGGTCTTTGCCGAAGGCGTCGAGAATATGGGACGGGTCATCCTTTCATACAACCTGAGCCCTGAGCCGATGGTTGAGGATGAAAAGATCCGCCAGAACACCGCGGGTTTCAGGAGAGCGAAAAAGCGTTTTATTGAGCGCGCCTCGATAAAAATACCTGAAAAAGATCATGAAAAATATGAAGACCTGGTGGATCCCAAGACTGAAAGTATTGCCCTTCCTATTGAAAAGCTGATGAAAACCTCCCATGCCTTCGGTTTTGTAAACCGGGATATTGACATTGACGGCGCGGTTCGGAAGGTGCGCCTGGTACAGTTTTTTGAGGGGCGCCTCTACTTTAACCTTGCTCTGGTCATGTTGATGGATATGTGCAATGTGGCAAAAAACAACGTTGAGGTAATTCCTGGAAAACATATCCTGTTGAAAAAGGCCTTCAACCAGAAGACCCATGATTTTGATGATATCCGGATTCCGATAAATAAAAAGGGAATGATGTTTGTTAACTGGGTCAGCCCCGGGGCCCGGGAAAAATCTTTTCGCATTATACCGTTTTTCGCCCTTGTTGAGTACGATGACCTGGCCGAAAAAGTTCATGATTTCCTTGACCAGCAGGGGGGCATGGAAGGCATTCAGAAGCGGAGTGATATTGCTGAGAAGATGAAGGCGGCAGCGGAGGCTTACGGGACGGCAAAGGATGGTCCTTCGCGCCTGGCGGCCTGGAACACCATGAAGAAGCTTCAGAAAGAGGAGCGGGATCTTTTAAACAGTTATGTGAAGGTGCTGGTTGATGAAGGCGACCGGATAAAGAAAGAGCTTAAAGGCCGAAAGGATAAAAAACTTGAAGCCGATGCCTATGCTCTCGAGCAGGATGTCAAGGCCATTGAACTGGTGATGAAGGTTGAGAGCCTTCAGAATGATATAACCATTACCGGTCTTACCGCAACCGGTACGGTTGATATCGGGCAAACTCCCCTTTCAAAGGAATACGCACTGGTGGGGGCCTATCATAATACCATCAATACGATAATTCAGAAAAATTTTATCAGCCGCGCCCCGGGCTGGCTTAATATCCTGATAATGCTTTTTATCGCCATTGCCATGGGTTTTACCATTCAGCGTCTCAATGCCCGAAGTTCTGTTATTACCATCGGAGTAACCTTTCTTGTTATAAATATTGTTGTTGTCATAATTTTTGCTCTTACCAGCATCTGGGTCGATCAGCTCGGCTACACCCTTGCAATGCTTCTTCCTTCTATTGCCATCGCTTCAGTTAAGTTTATGAGGGAAGAGACTCAGAAGCATTTTATCAAAAGCGCCTTTTCCCACTACCTTGCCCCCGGGGTTATTGACCAGATAATTGATAATCCTGAATCCCTAGAACTGGGGGGGGAAGAAAGGGAAATTTCGATTTTCTTTTCTGATGTGGCAGGTTTTTCTTCCATATCAGAGAAGCTGACACCGAAGGAACTGGTAAACCTCCTCAACGAGTACCTTTCAGAGATGACTGATATCATTCTTCAGCACGGGGGAACTGTTGATAAGTATGAAGGTGATGCGGTCATGGCCTTTTTTGGAGCTCCTCATCCCTTTGAAGACCACGCTCTCCGGGTGTGTATGGCGGCGATTGAGCAGAAAAAACGACTTAGGGAAATGCAGGAAGAATGGCGAAAAACCGGCAGGGATGAATTAACAGTTCGTATGGGAATGAATACCGGTAAAGCCGTTGTGGGTAACATGGGATCACGTACCAGGATGGACTATACGGCTATGGGTGACTCGGTAAACCTTGCCTCCCGTCTAGAGGGGGCTAACAAGTTTTATAAAACCGATGCCATGATAAGTGAAGCAACCTATGAAAAAGCGAAGGACCAGATCGAAGCCCGCCGTCTTGATGTCATACGGGTAATTGGTAAAAGTGAGCCTATTAAAATCTATGAGCTCATTGGTCCGAAAAGCCAGATTCCCGGATATATGTATGACATGATGGGGCACTACTACCAGGGCCTTGAGCTTTTTGAGAAGCGTCAGTGGAAAAAGGCACGAAGCACTTTTCAGGACGGCCTGAAAATTGTTGAAGATGATGGTCCCAGTCTTACTTATGTACAGCGCTGTGAAGATTATATCAAGAAGCCGCCACCCACCAAGTGGGACGGGGTTTACAGTCTGAAGTCAAAATAAAAAAAGCCGCCCTGCAGGGGCGGTTTTTTTTGCCCGGAGCATGGATGCTTTAATGCCCAATGAGGCAGGAGGCCGACAGGAGGGTCAACACAGTGAGAGGTGCTATGCATATATCGTAAAAACCTGTATGTTATTTTTCATTCCAGATTTTTACTTCGGTCCGAATCCAGTTAATCCACTCTGCAATTCCCTCACCTGTTTTAGCGGAAATTGGGATAACCGTGATATTCTTATTCAATTTTTTTACACGCGCTTCGACTGCATTTAAATCAAAATCAAAATATTCGATTGTATCTATCTTGTTTATTAGTAATACATCAACGATCGAAAACATTAATGGGTATTTTAGAGGTTTGTCGTCTCCTTCTGGTACACTTAAAATCATAGCATTTTTTGATGCACCGGTGTCAAATTCTGCCGGACATACCAGATTGCCCACATTTTCAAGGATGGCAAAATCAACTCCTTCTGTTCCCAGTCCGGATAGGCCCTGTTTGGTCATATCTGCATCGAGATGACACATCCCGCCTGTGTGCAATTGAATTACTTTTGTACCCGTCTTTGCAACAGTATGAGCATCGACATCTGAGTCAATATCTGCTTCTAAAACTCCAATGCTCATTTCATCTTTTAAAGCTTCAATTGTTTTTATAACCGTTGTTGTCTTGCCTGAACCAGGTGATGACATCAGATTTAATAAAAAGGTTTTGTCTTTTTTTAATTCTTCTCGAAGCAAATCGGCCTGCCGATCATTGTCTTCAAAAACACTTTGCTTTATCTCAAGGACTTTATATGTATCCATATCACATCTCCTTAGTTTGCGTGAACCTCTTTAATCATAAACTCTGTTCCACTAATGACATTGAACTCTGTTGAACCACAAAGTGGACAAGTGTCACCGTTTGCTTTTAAATTATATCCAAAATTACACTGTTTACAGCTACCTAACCCAGGTAACATCTCGATTTCCAATTTAGTATCTTTTAACGATGTATGTTCTACTGCAATCGGATATACGTTTTCAATATATCTCGGATACATTGAAGATAGTTCTCCAACCTGGAGAACTATCTTATCAATGGTTTTTAAATTATTATCTTTTGCATATTTTTCAACTTGCTTAACTACTTCAATTATAATTCCTAATTCATGCATATTATGCTTTCGTTCTAAATGTTAATTTTTTGCCTAAGTTTTTAAAAACAATTCTTACTTTACGTTTCACTGCAGTTTTAACAATGATTGGTTTTAATTTTGGGAAATCTACACCATATGCTTCAGTACTTTTATCCAGAGTAATTGCTCCGAATTTACATTTAGTTGTACATGCTCCACAACCTACACATGAGAATTCATCAACAACTGAAATGCCGCAACTTAAGCAACGATGTGCTTCTTTCTTGACTTGTCCTTCTGTTAAAACTCCTCTGGGATCATCAAATGAACCTTTGATGATCTCTATTAGAGATGTTGCTGCATGTTGACGTGGTGACTCATCAAATCCTTTGTAATCAACATTTTCTCTATCTAGTGCTTTGTATTCTCTTTTATTACGTCCTAACGTTAAGGATTGCCCTCGTTGTACGAAACGGTGAATTGAAATTGAACCTTCTTTACCTAAAGCAATTGCATCAATTGCATATTTAGGTCCAGTAGCAACATCTCCACCAGCAAAAACATCTTCTTCATCAGATTGTAATGTGAAAGAGTCTACTTTAATGGTATTATTACGGTTTAATTGAATTTTACTATCTTTAGTGATTTCACCCCAGTTGATTCCTTGTCCTACAGCAATTAACACATGATCAGCATCTGCAATAACTGTATTTTCTTCATCATATACTGGATTAAAATTTCCATCAGCATCATTAACATTTAAACATTTTCTAAATTCAACACCAGTAACTTTACCATTTTTAGTTGCAAAACGTTTTGGTCCCCAGCTATTATTCAATCCAATATTTTCTTCTACAGCTTCATGGATTTCTTCTTCTAAAGCAGGCATTGTTTTGCGATCTTCTAAACAATACATTTGTACATTTGCAGCACCAACTCTTATAGCTGTTCTTGCAACGTCAATCGCAACATTACCTCCACCGATCACAACAACGTTACCTGATAACCCTTCGTGTTGATCTTGAGCTACTTCTTTTAAGAATGTAACACCAGATTCAATATTCATAGCATCTTCATTCTCTAAACCTAATTTTCTACCTTCTTGAGCTCCGATAGCAATAAAGAATGCTTTGTATCCAGATTTTCTTAATTCAGGTAGTGAAATATCTTTACCAACTTCAACACCAGTTTGGAAATTAACACCTACTTCTTTTAATACATCAATTTCAGCACTAATAACATTTTTATCTAATCTAAAATTAGGGATACCTAATGTTAACATTCCACCTAATGTATTTTCTTTTTCAAATACTGTTACTTTGTACCCTTCTACAGCCAGGTAGTAAGCGCAAGATAATCCAGCAGGACCAGCTCCAACAATTGCGATATTTTTATCATAATCATGTTTGATACGTGGTATAAATCTATGTTGGGCATTTAAGTCTTGTTCAGCGATGAATTTTTTAATATCGTCAATTGCAACAGACGAATCAATATCATTTCTTGAACAAGCATCTTCACATAATGCAGGACACACCCGACCACATACAGCAGGGAATGGATTTTCTATTTTAATCATTTCTAAAGCTTCCCTGTATTTACCTTCTTCAGCTAAACGCACATAACCAGGAATTGAAATATGTGCAGGGCATGCAGCTTTACATGGTGCAGAACCTTCTTCTAATGATACCCTTTTGTTTTCTCTATAATCTGGATTCCAGTGTTCTGGACCCCACTCCATATTTTGGGGGAAGTCTTTACGTACTGGACGTTCTATTTCTTCTTTTTGACACAATTTATGTCCTAATTGAATTGCATTAGTTGGGCATACTTCAACACATTCTCCACAACCAGTACATTCTTCTGGATCCACTTGAGATGTATAGTTAGAACGCATCATGTCAGGATTGTGATACATACTTGCTGCACGAAGAGCGTAGCATGAGCAACCACAACAGTTACAGATTGCATGAGTTTTTCCATCACCTTCTGTATTTGGAATACTATGCATTAAACCGTCTTCTTCTGCACGTTTAATGATTTCTTTAGCTTCTTCTTTTGTAATCTCACGAGCTCTACCAGTACGAATATAATATTCAGCAGCATGGTCTAATTGAACACACATATCTTCTTTTAAGTGTCCACAACCTTCTCCATTTTCTTCACGTGATGTACGACAGCTGCAGTCTGCAACACTAATTAGATAAGCATCATCAAGATATTTAGACACTTCTTCTGAAGATGCAGTTTTTGTATTTCCGTCAATTGCGCTTTCGATTGGAATAACGCGCATTACACCCATACCTACAGGGAAATTCCCAGCAGCAACAGGATTCCTTAAATGACCATAGTCATCAAATGCTTTTGCAATTTGAGGATATTTTCTTACATTTTCTTTGTTGTTAACAACCATTTCAAAAATACCTGGTACCCATGTTTCATAGTAATAGATGTCTGATGTTTCATCTTTACCCACAAAACAGACACCAGCAACTGCTAAATCCCAAAGTATTTCTTTAGTTTTTTCTACTGATAAACCACAACGTTCGGCGATTTGAGCACTTGATTGATGAGTTCTAAATTCTAATTGTAAAGCTACTTCTGCCATTTCTTCGGTTACAATTTTTTCCAACAGTTTAAAGCGAGGATCATCCTTTGTAACACCGTTCCTCGAGCCCATTTTTGTACTGCTTACTTTGTTAACAAATTGTAATAATTTTACTTGTTCCATAATAGTATATATCCTTTCTATTTCGCCTGGTTTAGGACTTCTTGTTTAATCCTGTCACGCCAGGCATCCATTTCTTCTCCTCAATTGTCTTTGTCAATTTTAAAGACTTTGAGATCTTTAATGTTCATTTCATGAGATTACATAAAATATAAAAAAAGAGAAGGACATCGTAAATAGGGGGATTTTCTTTTCAACATGAGGGGAATTCACCTATACACAAAACAGATTTTATACACATATTTCTCGAGAGCTTTACCTGTTTTTAAAAAAGCCTTGCATGACCGGTACTTATTATCAATATTTTAATCTGGAAGTGGCATGAGACTACTTCCAGATTAAAATTTGTTATGCCTCATGTGGTAATTGATGTATGAGAAAATTCCTGAATATCATCAACTAAAAAGCCACCTCGCTTGGGTGGCTTTTTATTTATGATGTCTTAAGACGTCGCCGGGCCCAGTTAAGCCCCATGGCTCCATAGAGATTATACAGCGGCAGAGCGGCGGGGGCTATTTTTTCAATAAGGGGCGTCAGGTAACAGAGGCGTATCAGGGTCTGGTAAAACTCATCAAAGGAATCACTCTTGAAAAAAAGTGATGCTCCCCGGTAAGAGAGTTTCCATCGGCGTGCAAGCTTTGCCGCTACTTCCTCTCCATCCCTCATGGTTATTGATACGTCAAAGGGCCCGTTCATCTGGTAAGGTTTAACGCTGGTACTGGTCAGCGATGAGACTGCAGCATGAGCGAGACCAGTGCGCCACGATTCTGTATCAAGAGAACCAGGCCCCCCTGATTTGTCAATTGACCATGTATTGATGCCGGTAAGCTTTTCTGATGCCTGAGAACATGCCACGGGACAGGCGGAATAAAACACCGGGGAGATATTCCATTTTGCCAGGGACGCTGAAAATATCTGGGCCTCAGAAACAGTTTCACCATTTACCATGAGTTTTGAAATGCGTGAAGTCATTGTGTGGGCCAGAAAGCCGCTGCTTCCCGATGGGGCGTGCATGCCTGTCATCATCAGGGCCTCTGACTCTCCGGGATCCCCAAGACCGGGAACCGGCCCGTACTGATAGCCTGAGACAAGTTGAACCCGGCTATCAAGATATTCCTTCATGACATTGTAACCGGTACGATGAAAATCCTTAACAATAATAGATTCAACTCCCGCCTCAAGGAGAGCCTCAGTAACCGCCTTCACGTCCCTGGTCATGCCGAGACACGCGGCAGGCCAGGAGGCGGTTTTATATGAGGAAGCCTCATAGTTAAAACATTCTGATGAACCTTCGATGTCGGCTATTATCAGGACTTTACGAAATGCCATGTTTTTTTTGGAAATCCGCGACCAGGTTTTTAAAAATCTTCGGCACGAAGGAGGGCTTTCGTTCTTTGTAGTTGAGAACTACAGAACCGGTTTCAGCAAGGGCAATAATGTCTCCCCGCCGGGAGACGCGGTAGAATATCCTGAAACCCTTTTCGCTGTAGTCGCCGATGTGGCACTTGATTACCAGCACATCCCCCATAAAGGCTTCTGCCCGGAAATTAAAAAGCAGGTCTGCAAGTATAATGCCGTGTTCTGAATCCCCGAGGTTCAATTCTGACATGCCCATGGCTATAAAAAACTGGGATCGTGCTTCATGGACCAGGGCGACCATTTCAGAATTTCCAACGTGTCCTGCAGCGTTTATATCGGAGACTCGGACCTGTATATCGAAACTGAATTCATATGCTTTCTGTTCTTCAAGGATAACTCGTGGCATGGTTTACTCCTTTTTTACTGCGAAAATATCGTGAGAGAAGAAAAGGTCAAGAAAAATTATAAAAAGGAAGAGAAAGTTTCCATTGTTGCCTCAAATGTTCTGTAACATTGTTTCCGCCCTGCTTTCCCACTAAAGGAGAATTAAAGAGTTTCAATGGTGCAAGGAATTTCATTGACAGAAGTCCTTTCTCTGGTTTAATCTGCAGAATCGTTGATTCTGGCATTCCTGATCGTGCAGCCATTTATTTTCCTGGAGCAGAAAATGTTTAAAAAACTGAAAGAACTGAATTTGCATATTTTAATGACCGTGTTTTTCCTCGGCCTTTTTCTTGGAGTGAATGTAAGTTACCTTGCATCGGCACGGGAACCGGCACATCAATATCTTGATTATTTCCACCGGGTTTACCAGATACTTCGCAGCGAATATGTTGAGGTGCCGGATACAAAGAAACTTTTTTACGGTGCTATCCGTGGTATGATTGGCGCCATGGATGATCCCTTCTCACGTTTTCTCGACGAAAAGGCTCTTCAGCAGCTGAAGGAGATGACTACCGGGAAATTTGTCGGTGTTGGTATTGAAATCACTGTCCGGGACGGTGAAATTGTAGTTATTTCTCCCATTGACAATTCTCCCGCCATGAGCGCCGGAATCCTGGCAGGGGATGTTATTAAAAAAGTAAATGATACGGTCATACGGGACAAAAAGCTTACTGAAATAGTAAAGATGATTAAAGGGCTTCCGAAAAGTAAGGTAAAGCTTTATATTGAACGGGAGGGATATGATGAACTCCTCGAGTTTGATGTTGAACGCGCCCCGATCAAGATCAAAAGTGTTGCCTCTGGAATTATTCCCAATGGGAATGTTGGTTATATTAAAGTAAAGAATTTTGGTTCAGATACAACCACTGATGTCCGTAAGGCGATAGAGGGCTTTAATAAAAAAAATGTCCAGAGGATTATTATGGATCTGAGGTATAATCCTGGAGGCCTTCTCACTGCGGCAGTTGAAATGTCAGACCTTTTTCTCGATAAAGGGAAAGTAATTGTTTCAACAAGGGGAAGGAAGGGGACTCGAAATGAAAGGGTCTTTAAGGCAGTAAATCCCTCCCTGGCAAAGGGAGAACTTATTGTCCTGGTTAACGGCGGCAGTGCCTCTGCTTCTGAAATATTTGCCGGTGCCATGAGGGACAACAAAAGGGGTATGCTTCTGGGAGTTAAAACCTTCGGGAAGGGATCAGTTCAGAAATCTTTCAGTCTTGATGAAAATGTCGGTGTGGCCGTAACGATAGCCCGCTATTACACACCTTCAGGTGAAATGATTCACCGAAAGGGAATTAAGCCGAATTACAGCGTAAAACCGAAAAAATTGAACGATGCGGATAAAAAGGCGGTAAAAGAAATAAGCCGGTTGAAAATTCTTGATTCCTTTGTCTCTAAAAAGACTACTTTTTCCAGTGAAACCAGACGGGCTTTTAAAAAACTGTTAAAAGATAAAAAAATTATTGTTTCTGGCAGAACAGCAGATTTGATGCTGAAGAATCAGTTAATGAGATATAAGAAACGTTCCCTCTATGATCTTGAGTTTGATGTTCAGCTCATGACTGCGTTGGAAAAACTTAAAAGCGGCAGTAAATAGAAATAATGAAGGAAGAAATTATCGGCCTTGGGCTTGAGAGTTCATGTGATGAAACAGCCGCCGCGGTAATCCGCGGCGGAAGAGAGATTCTTTCAAACCAGATTTTCAGCCAGATAGATCTTCATAAAGAGTATTATGGAGTCGTCCCTGAAATAGCGTCACGGGCCCATCTCGAAGTAATCAACGGGCTTATTGACCGGGCCCTCTCTGAGGCGGGAGTCTCTTTTGAGGACCTCGACTATGTTGCCTCGACAAACAGACCCGGGCTGATCGGATCGCTTCTCATTGCGCTTCAATCGGCAAAGGCAATTTCCTATACGCTGAAAATTCCCCTGGTGGCAGTTAATCATCTTGAGGCTCACCTCTATGCACCCTTTCTTGAGGGCCGGGAAATATTTTTTCCCTATATTGGGCTTCTTATCTCAGGAGGCAATACGGCCCTTTACGAAGTTCGCGGCATTGGTGATCATGAGGTTATAGGGAAAACGGTTGATGACGCGGTTGGAGAGGCCTTTGACAAAGTGGCGAAATATCTTAGCCTTGAGTACCCGGGGGGGCCGGTTATTGAGAAGCTTGCCCTTAAAGCCCGCAGGCATGATATACTGTTTCCCAAAATTCTTACTGATCCGGGTGATATGCGGTTTTCCTATAGTGGAATTAAGACAGCAGTTGTTAACTATATAAAAAAGAATCCTGATGCCGACAAAGCAGAGGTTGTATATGCTTTTCAGGAGAGGGCTCTTGAAATTCTGGTAAGAAGAGTCTTTACAGCTGCACGGGATCGTGGTATAAAGGAGATAGTTGTGGCAGGCGGTGTCGCGGCTAACGGACGGCTTCGGCAGCTGCTGAAACAAAAGAAGAAAGATGAGGAAATAATTATTGCTTCACCTGAACTCTGTACGGATAACGCGGCCATGGTTGCAGGTCTCGGGTATCAATACTATATGATGGGTGAATATTCAGGACTCGAAGTTGATGTCACTCCGCGTCCATAGAGACTTGTGGAAAAAACTGCTGATCGGGGAGAGTAGATGGGGAATGACAAAGAAAAGACTTTTAATAATCTGATTGATTATTGTATCTCCCTTGAAGAGGATAACTCTACAGGAGGCAAGGTTTCTGAAATGTTTCGCAGACTTCTGATGGATTATTTTTTTAATCGTGAAGTTGAAGAGAGCAAGTCTCTTGCGGGGTTTCTGGAAAACTGGCAAGCCCCTTCATTTATGGAAAATGCTGCAACAATTTTTGCAATTGATGATAATGAGCTGCAGAATTTTATCATGGGAGAAACCATTAACGATTCTCTCTGCGGGATGGTTATGCTTTCTAAACAGTACTTGAAATCGTTCTTCCCTCATCATACACCTTCATTCAGTCAGCTTCCCGATGATGTAAAGACAGAGCTGGTATCTTCAATAAAAGAAAAGAATCAGATAATCATTGATGCCTTTGAAAAGATGTCCCGGGACAGGGCGGCAGACAAAAATAGAAAGATGATTGCCCTTGTTGCTTTGATTTTAAAAAATATTCATCGTCGTTCAGGCAGGCCTGTCAATAAACTTGATGCTCCTGTTCAGAGTTTGTTGAAGAAACATCTTTCCGGTGCGGATGATGTTTTTGTCGGTCGTCAGACCCAGATGTCTGAACTGAATGATGACACCATGATAAAGGAATTGATAAAATCATTTTTTAAGATACGTAAGTATGCCGATATAAATGAAATGACGGAGCTTTTTAAACAGGAAGTCGACCGTTTCCGCAAGCGGGCTATTAAAGCGGCATCAGATTAAAAATGGCCGTAAACAAAGGCTGCCCCTTCACATGTGGTGCTGCGATATGATTGAACGGATGGAATAATCATGGATTTTGTTGAAGAAAAGACCCCTGCTGGATTTGTTATAAAGATAATGTTTACCAAGTGGCAGTATCTTGCCTTTACTAAAAAGGGATCTTCAGTCTATGTCGATAAAGATGGATCAAACCTGGTTCATCATGTTCCGCTTTTTTTTCTTGTTGGGCCTCTTTTCTATTTAAAGAAAGATTATTCCCGGGATTATTATATGCTTAAAATCCGGGATGGTGAAATGATCCTTCCCTACCATGTTGCGGCAACCAGGGAGAAGCGGTATCTTTTTCTTGATACAGAAAAGGAACTTGATGTGATGCCGGTGAGACTGCTCCATGTCCGGGACCTTCCTACCATGGTTAAGGAATTTGATATTAATTTGAGACCTGATCTTGTTATTGTAGACGAAAGCATTAGTGAAAATGATATTATTATTATTAAAAGCCGCTATAAGGTTGAAAATATAGTACATGTTCAGACGGAAGTGAGAAGCCTGCCAATTGCAAACCATGACGATGAAGATGATGACCGAATCGTAAACCTGAATATGATGTCAACAAACCCGGTTTTTCTTGCGCGGATTCATCTGAAGGGTTTAGACCTTTCAAAGGTAAATCAGCTGCTGCTCGATTTTGAACTGACGGCCCTTGATACAGAGTATATTCTGAATTTCATTGATCAACTGCTGGAAGATTTATCTAATGATAAATTGAAAAAACACAGGGGTACCCTGCAGGATTTAAGGGATGCCTTTCATTTTTATCTTAACCTGCTTCAGCGGAATGATGAAAAGATTCGTGAAATTATCATGGGACAGTCAGACCTGAAAAAGCTTGCACCCTTCAGGACTCTTATCAGTAAGGTTAAATCGATCTACCCGAACCGCGAAGAGCAGATACTCTATACTGAGTATGAAAATATCGTTATGGATCGTCGGGAAGAACTGCAGAAGCCTCAATCTGAAACTCCTCCCCGGAATACAGCTGCCCCTGGCAAGGCGGGTATAAAAAAATCTTCAAATAAATAAAATATTTTTAGTATTTCACCTCCCTGTTTCGTTACCTCATACAGAGGGCCATAATGAAACATATTATTATTACAATACTTTTTCTTTTTACTTTTTTGTCTGAAGGTGTTCCGCAGGCAGTCCGCTGGGAAGTTCTTTTTACCACCCCCGGAAGTCTTCACTGCAGGGTGATAGAGCGGTTATGTCATTATATCAGCCATGCTGAATCTTCTATTGATGCGGCCCTCTATGATTTGAATAATAAAAAGGTTATTAAAGCCCTGTCTCAGGCATCAGCACGGGGTGTGGTGGTACGACTGGTCATGGAGAGTGATAATTACTTCACAACAGATCTTTCAGCCTTAAGAAAGAGAGGACTGTCAATTGTCCATGACCGGAAAAAAGGTCTCATGCATAATAAATTTTTTATTTTTGACAGGTCTCTTCTTTGGACCGGTTCTCTGAATATTACAGACAACGGCTCACGGCGCAATAACAACAATGCTATTCTTTTGAAGTCTTCCGATCTTGCTGAGGAATTTACTGAAGAATTTGAAGAGATGTTTTCGGGGCGTGTCTTTGGCAATAAAATGGATTCCCGTCCCTTTCCCTGGCTTCATTCTCCGGGGCGCGTAGGGGTTGGTGATATTCATGTTACCGCCCGTTTCGCTCCTGAGGACGATGTGGAAGGTGAGTTGATAAAGTATATCAGGAAGGCTGAAAAGTCAATTCGATTCATGGCCTTCTCTTTTACCAGTGATACCCTTGGAGAAGCCCTGGTGAAGGGGAAATCACGGGGTCTTGATATCAAGGGGATTGTTGAACGGCGGGGAAGCGGAACTTCCTTTTCTGAATATATCAAGCTGCTCGTGGAAGGTATCGAGGTGCGTCGGGACGGGAATCCCCGGATGATGCACCATAAGGTTTTTATTATAGATGACTCCCTGGTGGTGACCGGGTCGTACAATTTCAGCAAAGGCGCGGGAACCAGGAATGATGAAAATATTCTCTTTATCGAAAGCAGGAAAGTGGCTGAAGAGTATATGCGGGAATTCAAAAAGCTTTACCGCCTTTCGACGCCCTTCAGGAGAAAAAAATGAACAATGCGGGAGAGCTTCATCTGCCTTTTCAGCGATGTGTGAGAGGGGAAGAAATCAGGTATCTTTCAGATACCGAGGTACTTGCCCTGATCCTGGGAAGCGGAACAAGAAAAACTGACGTAATGTCCCTTGCATCTTCAAGCATTAACAACTTCGGCGGTCTGCCGGGACTGGCCCGCTCCGGTCTACGGGAACTGGCGGGAGAGCCGGGCATTGGTCTGAAAAAAGCGGTTCGCCTTCTTGCCTCTTTTGAAGCAGGGCGAAGGGCTTTGACCGACTGTCTGCATATTACAAAGATGTCATCTCCTGAAGCGGTATGGAAGTTTTTGCTCCCCCATATGGCGGGTCTCCCCCGGGAGGAGTTCAGGGTTTTAATCCTGAACAACCGGCAGGGCCTGCTGAAAAATTCCCTGGTATCGATGGGCTCTGTTTCAGAGGCTATCGTACATCCCCGGGAAGTATTCAGGGACGCGATCCGGGAAGGGGCCTCAGGCATTATTATCTGTCACAATCATCCTTCCGGGAACCTTGAGCCCTCGCGTGAGGATATTGCTACCACGGAGCGAATCAGTGAAGCGGGACGGGTAATAGGCATTCCCCTCGTTGATCATGTGATTGTTTCAGATAATGGATATATCAGTATGAAGGAGGCGGGGTACCTGTAAAGGGGTGTTTAATCTGAAATGATTTAATACTTGCATTTAGAAGCACCTTTGCTAATATCGAAAATCTCCCAATGACATGGTCCGGGAGCTGCAGCCGGATCCTGACCTGCAAGGGTCTCTGGGACAATGTATTATAATCTTTTATCTGAAGGTGTAACATGAGACGTATTGTTCAGCTTGTTTTTTCTATAATGGTTCTAACTCTCTGGGTCGGGTGTGTCACCTCGGGAAGCTACACGTATAAGGTGACCCCAAAGGCCGGGTCATGGCTTAAATCTATTGCTGTCCCGGTACCGGGAAAAGACTTCAAGGGGAAGCTCCAGATTTACTTCCCAAAGGGATATGTAAAAGGATCATCGGCGAGAACCCTGATTGTTCTTCACGGACATAACGGCTCTCTCCGTGACTGGGAAACCAATACTACCATAGAAAAGATGGCTGATCAGTATCATATCGTGCTTGTCTGCCCTGCCATGGGGAAAAGCATGTATGCGTCGCAATACTTCCCCGAAACAAAAAATAAATGGTCTCCCCTGCCCGGGGGAGTGTATATGAATACAGTTTTGATCCCCTTTATCCGCGGGACCTTTAACCTGGGGGTTGACTCTTCGAAGACAGGAATTATGGGACTTTCAACCGGCGGGCGTGGTGCCCTTCTGACAGCAGCACGTATGCCGCAAAGTTTTGCCGCAGCGGCGGGAGTCTCGGGGGATTATGATCCCCTTTCCATGACACGGAATTATCTGCTGAAAGGCGTCTACGGAAAATATAAGGATTTTAAAACCCGATGGGAGCAGGTTGATAATTTAATGCAGCTTTCGATCAAGCTTAAAAATGTCGCTATTTTTCTTTCCCATGGGGCAAAGGATTACACTATTCCGAGGGAACAGTCGATGCTCCTGGCCATGAGGCTGAAACAGCTTCAGAAGCAGAAGGGGGGCTTTCGGGTTACCTATAACGAAGTCGGTTTCGGAATTCATGACTGGCGCTACTGGCGGAAGGTGCTTCCCGGGATGATGAAATTTTTTGATGAGAATTTAAAGAAATAATGGGAGAAGTTAACTCTTCTTTTTAGTAAACATTTTTTCCCAGAAGGAGATTTCATCTTCAGAAAGCTCCGGATTATCTTCCTTTTCCGGAGTATATTTGTGGTTATATTCTTCGATTTCCCGGTTGACGATGCGGGCGAAGTCCTCGCTTTTTATTACCGGCGACCTGAACCTGTTTACATAAAAAATTATTTCCCTGTCGGAAGTTACCACTGTGGTCATACGGGGATTGAGGTTTGTTTTCGTGAACTGCTTAATCAGGTGATCAGCTGAATAGTCGTGAGAATAGTAGACCATGATTTTACCGATATGCTCCTGTCCGGTATTGTCTCCCTGTTTTCGTTTGCCGTCAAAGACTACCCGTATCTCCGCCTTTTTAATATGCTCATACTTTTTTAAAATATCAATAAGTCCCTTCTGGGCCCGGGTGAGTTCATTGGCATACATCAGTTCTTCAAGATGGGGAAATTTGTAGATGAGATTAAAGCCGTCGATCAGGTATCCCATGGCCGTTCCGTGATAAATTTTTCTATTCCGTCAAGGGCCTTTTTGATGTTGCTCATCGATGTGGCATAGGAACAACGGATATGTTTTTCTCCCGCTTCTCCAAAGGCGTTTCCCGGTACCACGGCTACCTTTTCATATTGAAGCAGCTTGAGGGCAAATTCCTTTGATGAGAGTCCCGTTGATGATATGTCTGGAAAAACATAAAAAGCTCCGTCTGGCATGGGGCAGGTGAGTCCCGCGTTGTTGAACCGGCTGACAATATAGTTTCTTCGCTTCAGGTATTCGCTGCACATTTTGTCAACATCCTTCTGGCCGTTTTCCAGGGCCTCGACTGCTGCATACTGGGCAATGGAAGGCGCACAGAGGGCGGTATACTGATGAATTTTCAGCATGGTGTCCACCAGGTGCTCCGGTCCCCCGATAAAGCCGAGGCGCCATCCTGTCATGGCATGGGATTTTGAAAAGCCGTTCAGGTAGATGGTCCGTTCCTTCATGCCGGGGATGGAAAGAATCGATATATGCTGGCGGTCAAAGCTTATAGCTGAGTATATCTCATCGGAAATTACTATCAGGTTGTGTTTTATTGCAAGTTTCGCTACCGCTTCAAGGGTTGCTTTGTCGAGGCTGATGCCCGTAGGATTCGATGGATAATTGAGCAGTATTGCTTTTGTCCGGCCTGTGATGGCTCGGGAAAGGCGTTCAATGCTTATGGTAAAGCCTTCTTTCAGGTATGTGGGCACAGAAACCGGGATGCCATGAAGCATTGAGATGTTGGCCCGGTAGGAGACATAGCAGGGCTCAATGATGATAATTTCATCACCAGGGTCAATGATACTCCTGAGGGCGAGATCAAGACCCTGGCTGACACCCATGGTAACGAGAAGTTCAGTATTAGGATTATAATTGATGCGGTACTGCTTTTTCAGGTATTGGTGAATGCCTTTACGGAGTTCTTCTATTCCCCGGTTAGGTGTATAATGAGTATAGCCGTCTTTGATCGAATAGATGCCTGTATCGGATATGCGCCAGGGGGTTGTGAAGTCAGGCTCCCCTACCCCGAGGGAAATACAATCGGGTTGAGAATATACAATATCAAAAAATTCCCTGATTCCTGAAGGGGGGACGTTCTTTCCAGTATCAGAGACGAGGTTTTCTACGGTTTTATTCTGCTTTTTCCCTTTTGTCATGGGAATGGTTTCTCCTTGCGAAGTGTATGGATCGCCTATCGATCCTGTTGAAGGTGCATTACTACAAATTGCTTTTTTTCAGTAAAGTTAAATTTCTCAAGAAGAATACTTTCTTTGCTTCCGGGAACCAGGGAAACAGAAATTGTTTTTTCCTTTTCTCCTGGGGATTTTTTTGTTGCAGCTCTGAGCAGTTCTTCCTCTATTCCCTTTTCCTGAAGGCGGGGGGTGACACCGAACCAGTAAATGGTGAGCAGCAGCTCGGTGCTGGAGCTCTCTTCCTGTCCAATGAGAAATCCGACGGGTTTCCTGCCCCGGAGGGCAATAAAACAACGTGATGCATCAGAGGCGGCAATGGTGGCCAGAGTCTCAGCATTCCACTCATGGAAAAAGGAAGTTCGGGTGTTGAAAACTTCCTTGCCCAGTTTCCAGAGGTAGGGCAGGTCGTCGGGCTCAAGGTCTTTAATATGGATTCCCTTTATCATTTTACTGTTTCATCCTGGTTAGTATCGGTTCATGCTCAGAGTGGAGAATAACATTTTGTCCTTCTGCCGCGGTTTCCGGATGATCAGAATTATAATGGAGACCAACGCTGTCAGGCCGGGTCATGGCGCTTTTAATAATAAGTTTTGCCGCTGTGGCGAGATTTCTCAGTTCAACCATGTGGGATGAAATGGTGCTGCTCCAGTAGACATCATGAATCTCTTCGGCGAGAAGAATGATACGGCGGTATGCTGTTTTCAGACGTCGGTCAGTGCGGACAATACCGACATAGTCCCACATGAGTGACCTGACCTGCTTCATGTTATGCTGTACAAGGATCAGTTCCTGAAGATCGAAGGTTCCTTCCTTGCTCCAGAGGGGGAATTCGGGAAGAGTCTCTTTTCTTTTTTCATTAATCGTTTCTACAGCATTGGTGGCGGCTCGTAGTGAAAAAACTATTCCCTCAAGGAGACTGTTGCTGGCAAGGCGGTTGGCGCCGTGAACCCCGGTACGGGCTGATTCACCGGAAACATAGAGGTTTTTGATGGTACTTCGTCCATGGAGATCAGAGACAATGCCCCCGCAGAGGTAGTGGGCCGCGGGTACAACGGGAATCGGTTCACGTGAAATATCAATTCCCCGGTCCATGCAGTGCATGAAAATGTGGGGGAAGCGCTTCTGTAAGAATGAACGGTCTTTGCTGCTTATATCAAGAAAGACAGAGTCTTCACCGGACTGCTTTAATTCGCTGTCAATTGCGCGGGCGACAATATCCCGGGGTGCAAGGTCTTCCTGAGGATGAATGCCTTCCATCAATCGGCTGCCCCGGGCGGTAAGAAGAACAGCCCCTTCACCGCGCACCGCTTCACTGATAAGAAATGAGGGACCCGTTTCTTTGTTTTTTGAAAAGAATGCTGTTGGGTGAAACTGGATGAATTCCATGTCAGCCATCAGGGCTCCCGCCCGGTAGGCCATTGCAATACCGTCACCGGTGGCAATTGAAGGGTTGGTCGTATGGGGATAGACCTGCCCGACACCGCCGGATGCCAGAAGGGTTATCCGCGCCTTGAAGGTGTGAACCGTGCCGCTGTTATTGTCGAGAATATAGGCGCCGTAACAGTGAACCGGATTATCGCCCTGCGGTGTAATGTCCAGCTGGTGCTCAGTTAAAAGGTCGATGGCAGTATGGTTTTCGTAGATGGTAATATTCTTATCGTTATTAACTTTTTCAAGGAGGGCTGACTCAATGGCCGCCCCGGTCAGGTCGGCAGCATGGACTATCCGGTTGTAGCTGTGGCCCCCTTCCCGGCCAAGCTCCAGGGTCTTCTTTCCCCCCGCTTCCTTGATCCAGGTGAAGTCTGTTCCCCATTCAAGGAGCTTGTCAATCGCGTTGGGTCCCTCGTGAACCAGTATCTCAACACTTTTTCGGTCACAGAGCCCCGCACCCGCTTTCAGGGTGTCTTTAATATGTCCTTCAAATGAATCAAGAGGATCAAGAACCGAGGCGATGCCCCCCTGGGCATAATTCGTATTTGATTCATAGTCATCTTTTTTTGTGACAATCGTTACGGTCCCGCTTTGGGCCGCGTTGAGGGCAAAGGTGAGACCTGCAATTCCGGTGCCGATAATAAGAAAGTCAGTAGTAATTACCCGGGGTTTCATTGTTTCTCTCCCTGCGGAGTGGTGATATTTTGAAAATTATCATAGACCTGTTTTTTCAGATCTTCAAGGGGAATATTTTTCAGGTCTGCAATAAACTGGTAGGTATGGGCAACAAAATGGGGCCGATTGGCTTTTCCCCGGTGGGGGACCGGTGTCAGAAAGGGAGCGTCAGTTTCCATGAGGAGTCTTTCCGGCGGGGTAAAGGCAGCAGCTTCCTGGAGGTGTACTGCTTTTTTAAAAGTGACATTTCCTGCAAATGAAAGATAGAAGCCCAGGTCAAGGGCCTCACGGGCCGCGTCGCGGTCTCCGGGAAAGCAGTGCATTATACCTTTTTCAACTTTATGGTCTCGAAGGATTTCCATGGTCTCCTTCCAGGCGTCCCGGGAATGAACAATAACCGGAAGATCACAGCTTTTTGCCATATTGATCTGCCGGCTGAAGGAAGCGCGCTGCATTTTTTCCGGCTGGCGCATACGAAAAAAGTCGAGTCCGCATTCTCCTATCCCGAAGAGAAGGTCCCCGGCATTAGATGCCTGTGCGTCTTTTATAAATTTTTCAAGAAACAGAAGGGCCTCTTCATCGGCAGGAGAAGAGGGGTGAATCCCCGCGGTAAAGAGAATTCCCTTCTCCCGGTTTTTAAGGGCAAAGTCCCGGGACCAGGCGAGATTATTAATATCGATGGCTACCTGTACCGCCTTCAAGCATGTCCGGCTCTGCATTTCCTGTAAAAGAGTCTCTTCTGTCTCTTCGCTCTCTTCGAGGATGAGATCAAAGTGTGTATGGGAATCTATAAATATATCAGTCGGTTCCATCGAATCTTCCTTTTTTGTTAAATGGGAATATGAAAATATGAGTAAAGTTATTGCCAAAAGATAATTATACTATAGTCTATGTCTCTTATTTTTTTTTTAGATTGCAAGAAGAAAATTGAATATATTTTTGAGAACATCCAGAAGTAATTTTTTCTTGCAGAATCGTCTTTTTGACAGTATGCTTTGAGAGAGGAAAAGATGAAGCTCTTGCTGATCAGTGATATCCATGGAGATCTGTCATTTTTTGGGGCAGCTGAAAAAGAATTGAAGGCTGCTGACCTGGTCGTAATATCCGGTGATTTAACTTCCCGGGGTTCATCCGGCGAAGCTGAAAAAATTATTTCTGTCATTGAGGGGATTAACCGCAACATCGCCGCAGTCCATGGAAACTGGGATGGCCGGGAAGTTTTAGAGCTGCTGGAAGAGCGGGAATACTCCCTTCACGCCAGGGGTCGGATGCATGGAGGGGTTGGATTTTTCGGTGCCGGGGGATCGAGCCCCACACCGATGAATACACCAACAGAATATTCAGAGGATGAGCTGGCGGAAATCCTTCAGGCCGGCTACAGGGATCTCCCGGAGAAAGAAAGAGTTATCCTGGTGTCCCATACACCTCCCCGCAAAACAAGGGACCGGACATTTCTGGGAATTCGGGGGGGAAGTCAGAGCGTACGGCAGATGATCGAAGAGCATCGGGTAGATCTCTGCCTCTGCGGGCATATACATGAAGCAGTCGGCGTGGATATACTCAATGGCTGTACTGTGGCCAATCCCGGGTCTTTTAAAAAGGGGAAGTATATGACCATCGATCTTGATGAAACAATTTCAGTGCAAAAGGGCAGATTTAAGAAATGATAAAAATTATAACCAAAGGGAAGTGGTGTCATGCCTCTTAAAATAGGCGCTCATCCATCACGGCTCAGGAAGAAGCTGATGATTTATTTTCTTCTCATAGCCATTGTTTCCATTTCTGTCAGCGCTGAAATTATTCTGGAGATCAGCTCATCAAAATTGGAAAAAGAAATTACATCGTCGCTGGTAAAAGAGTCATCCCGTTTTCTTTCTCCTTCTCAGTTAAATAATTTTGAGAAGAAATTCGACAGAAAAGCAGTGTTTAAACCAGTTTATAAACTGCGTAACCGGATGATACTGTTTCTCCTTATGGTTACGGGATGTATTGTCGCGGCGTTTTTTATGTTTACTAAAGATATTGTTGCACCAATGGACGGGATGGTGGAGGCTACCAAAAAGCTTGCCGAGGGAGATTTGACGGTTAAAGTTCCGGTTATTACCGAAGATGAAATTGGCCAGATAGCTCAGCTTATTAATGAAATGAACGATAAGCTTCTTGATATGATAAACCAGGTTAAACGGGATATTCAACGCCACCAGGAAAAGGTTGCCGCCGCTACTACGCTTATTTCCGGTATGCTCTCCGATGTAAACAGCGGTGAAGTAATTCAACAGAAAAAAATGAAGGTATCAGATTTTAAAGATATGGTGAAAATTGCTGAATCTCTGGTAAATCTTCTTGAGATGATGACCCATGATCTTACTTCTCTTGAGACCTTTGTAAAAATGTATAAAACTTATAAAATATCTTCTGAAATATCTCAGGACGAAATACTTGAGGCAATGGAGCAGTATAATAGTCTATCAAAGAGAACCTACAGTAAAGGGGAGCTGACATAATATGGAATACTGGTATATGCTCCCCATCTCAATTGTGATTGCTGTCCTGGCCAATTCTTCAGGGTTTTCCGGCGGTGTTCTGTTTCAGCCTATCTACAACCTTGGCCTGGGGATACCAATTCAGACTTCTGTGGCAACGGGTATCGCTACAGAAGCTGTAGGTATGACAAGTGGTGCCATACGGTATCTCTATTACAAAATGGTAGAACTCCCTATTGCCGCTACAATGATTATGCTGACAATTCCGGGGATAGTTGTGGGTAATCATGCATTGATGGTTGTAAATGGGGATCTCTTAAAGCTTATTCTCGGGGTTATTATTCTCGGGGTAGCCTCAATGCAGATGTTTTATGCCTTAAAGAATTTTTTTGGTCACCGGGAAAATATTCCTATTGAAGATATTTACGGTTTTATGTGGGTTCCTCCTATCGGGGGTTTCTTCTCCTCAACGACCGGAACCGGTATCTGTGAGCTTTCTCAGCCTCTTCTTGAGCGGGGTTTAAAGGTTAAGCCGAAACGGGCCAATGCAACGGCAATACTTGTTGAAGCGTCAGCAGACTGGATACTGACAATTTTGAACTGGCATGCTGATTTTATCATGACAGAATTATGGCTGACAACAGCAGTCGGGGTACTTATCGGTGGCCAGATTGGTCCCTATGTCTCTCGGTTTCTTCCTGACCGTATAGTTAAGTTTATATTTGCTGCCGCTATAATGATAGTTGCTGTTTTTTATATTTTTAAAGGAGTTTCCTGGCTTATTGCCAAATGAAAGATTCAGGATCCCCGGATACTGAATCTAACAGAGAACAGAATCAATGAAAATATTTGAAAAAATAAACTTCCTTAAAAAAAAGAGCAGTGAAACCGGCTCAAGCCTGAGAAAGAAAATGATTTTTTATTTTCTCCTTATTGCAATCGCCAATATTTTTGTGGCTGGCGAAATACTTTGGGAAATTAAAAGCAGCGCATATAAACAGATGGTAACCAGCAAAGTTGAACAGATAAAGGCTGGAGAAAAGCCGGTTGAAGATATTCATGAAATTTTTAGTCATTTAACACAAAAATTTGCCATCATGATTCTCATACTGATTATTGTTTCAGCAGTTGTCCTTTTCATGTTTGTCTGGCAGATCGCGTCACCAATACAGTATATGATCGATCAGGCGGAGAAAATGGCCGACGGCAACCTGAGCATCAGAATCGAAATTAAAAAGGAAGATGAAATCGCTATCCTGGGAAGACTCATCAATGATTTATCAATAAATCTTCAGGAGGTTCTTGCCCAGCTTGAAAGAATTGTATTTGAAGAACGGACAATTCTGAACACCTTTAATGATGACATGGAAGAACGGCCGATTAAGCTATCTACAGTAAAAACCCATATACAGTCTCTTGAGGGTACGGTCAAAAAACTTGAAATGCTGAAGGATGCCTTTGTCCTTTATACAATTGAAAGTCTGAAGACAAATACAGATGAACGCGGCGGAAGATAAGTTTGACAATGGATATCTCACTGGAAAATATACTTCTGATCCCTATCGGAATGGTAATCGCTACTTTTGCGTCTTTAATCGGTATTGGTGGCGGTCTGCTCTGGGCTCCCTATTTTATTCTTTTCAAGGGCTTTGATCCCCAGAAAGCGGTGATGTTTTCTTTTCTTATCCAGTTTGTCGGAATGGGATCTGCTGCTTTTTCAAATATTCGACAGAAGACGATTCTCTGGAAAATGGTAATCCGTCTTATGCCGGTAATTCTTGTCGGTGTGGTGCTGGGGTCATTTTTAAATCAGCGTGTGGCCAACGCGGGTATCCTGGAAGGGATTCTCGGGGGGGTCAGTATAATGGTTTCAATATTTTTTGCATCACAAACAGAAAAGTATGATACTGATCTGAAGGTGAACCTTTCGGTAAAACCCCCGGCATGGTTTCAGGGCCAGTCTCTTTTCTTTGGATCTTTAACGGGGTTTCTTTCTATCGGCATTGGAGATTTCTTGATTCCCGTGATGAGAAGCAGATTGAAAGTTCCTATGCGGTATGCTATTGGTACTAATCTTTTTTTGAATTTTTCTCTCGCATTGATGGGGTCTTTGCTTCACCTATTTTTTTCAGAACATTCTTTTACCGGGGATATGATCCAGGTACTGGCTTTCAGCTGGGTTGGTGTTGCTATCGGCGGGCAGTTGGGCTCAAAGCTTCTTAATGTCATTGACGACAGCCGGATAAAAGAAATCTTTATTTTTGCAATGCTGATTATCGGTATTCATCTGATTTATAAGGCATTATAAACCGGCTGGTTGAATGGGGTATAGATGCTACTTTTTTAAAAAATACAGGTATTTGATTTGACAACATTTAAAGGTTCCCTTAATTATTAATTTTGATATGAATTCACTACAGAGAAAAGACCTTTTAGATATTGAATCCCTCTCGACAGACGAGATCCAGCTTATATGTAATTCGGCACGATTTTTTAAAGATGTATTTACACGTAGTGTAAAAAGTGTGCCGGTTCTTCGCGGGAAAACAGTTTGTACTCTTTTTTTTGAACCTTCAACAAGAACCCGCCTCAGTTTTGATCTTGCGGCAAAGAGACTCAACGCCGACCTGATTAATGTAAATGTGTCAACATCGAGCGTTGTCAAGGGGGAGTCGCTCATTGATACGGTTCACACCCTCGAGGCCATGAAGGCTGATTATATTGTGATGCGGCATGCGGCGTCTCTGGCGCCGCATTTTTTATCTCAAAATATTGAATCTTCGGTAATCAATGCCGGTGACGGATTTCATGCTCATCCGACGCAGGCCCTTCTTGATGCCTATTCTATTCTCGAGAAAAAGGGAAGCCTTGAGGGACTGCATATCGGTATTGTGGGAGATATTCAACACAGCCGTGTTGCCCGGTCAGATATTGAAATATTCAAACGCCTGGGAGCGGAGGTCACTATCTGCGGTCCCCCGGCACTGGTTCCAGATGAATTTGAAACCTATGATGTTAATATAACCTATAACCTTGATGAGCTCCTTCCGAAGCTTGATGTGATAAATATGCTCCGGATCCAGAGAGAAAGGCAGCAGGGTGCATTTTTCCCTTCCATTCGAGAATACCATCGCCAGTTTGCCCTGACAGCGGAGCGGCTCAAAAAATGTAAGCCCGATATCATAATTATGCATCCTGGTCCTGTTAACAGGGGCGTCGAACTATCCAACGAAGTTGCAGAAAGTCCGAACCTTATTATGAATGAGCAGGTTACCAATGGTGTTGCTGTACGCATGGCAATTTTTTATCTTCTTGCCGGGGGGGCCCCGCTGGAAGAAATGAGTGATGAAACATGAAAATAATAGTAAAGAACGGAAGAGTGATTGACCCTGCCTCAGGCATTGATGCATCTCTTGATGTGACAATATTAGATGATAGAATCGGCGAAATAGCCCCAAATATTCCAGTTGAAGACGGGGCGGGGGTAATAGACGCATCAGGCTGCCTTGTATTGCCGGGACTGATTGATATGCATGTCCATTTTCGTGAGCCTGGACGGGAAGACATAGAAACAATCATCGGTGGCTCAAAGGTTGCTGCAAAAAGCGGTTATACGTCTGTCTGTACCATGCCGAATACAACCCCGGTCATCGATAATCAGGGACTGGTTCGTTTTATAAAGCTTCAGGCTGAAAAGGGGCCAATCAATGTTTTTCCTGCCGCCTCTATCACCCAGGGGTCAAAGGGCGAAGAGCTTGCTGAAATGGGTGAACTTCTCAATGCCGGTGCGGTTGCATTCACCGATGACGGGCTTCCAGTAATGAGTGCTGTTATTATGCGCAGGGCCCTTGAATATGCCCGAATGTTTGATGTGCCGCTTTTAACCCACTCTGAAGACCTCGAATTAACAGATAATGGTCTCATGAACGAAGGCGTTAATGCAACCCGTCTCGGCATGAAGGGAATTCCCCGGGAAGCAGAAGAAGTCATGATAGCCAGGGATATCCTTCTGACGCGTCTGGCAAAGGGAAGGATGCACATTTGTCATATTTCTTCAGCGGGTTCTGTTGAGCTTTTGCAGTGGGCAAAGGCCCAGGGGATTAAAGTAACGGGCGAAACTGCTCCACACTATTTTTCTCTCAATGATGATGCTGTGGCTGAGCATATGGCCATGGCTAAAATGAAGCCCCCCCTTCGGACAGAAGAAGACCGCCTTGCCATGATCGAGGGGCTCAGAGTTGGTGTCATTGATGTAATTGCAACTGATCATGCTCCTCATTCAAGAAATGAAAAAATGCAGGAAATGGAGTATGCTCCCTTCGGGATTATTGGCCTGGAGACTGCGGTACCCCTGATTATTACTGAACTGGTTAAAGAACATGGTTTTTCTTACCTTGAGGCCTTTGAAAAAGTGACGGTTAACCCGGCGAAAATCTTAAAAATTGACCGGGGAACACTGGAAAAGGGAAAACCGGCTGATATTGTAGTTGTTGACCCTGAGCGGAAGGTCACGATTGATGAAGATTTTTTAATGTCACACTGTAAAAACACCCCTTTCATCGGCAGGGAGCTTTATGGTTCTGTCGAATATACCTTCTGTAACGGTAATATCGTTTACTCACGAAGCTGATCTTACATAAATATCTTTCATCAGGGCGCCATTGTAAACTTCCTTATCTAGTTCCCTGAAAAGATCCTTCCTGGCATTTTTCAGCTCGATCCATGGATTTTAGAATACCATTGAACATAATGTATTTATTGTTGATTAATATTCCTTTTGGTGTATAATTTTTTTAAATTTATTGACAATAATATTTTGGAATTTCAGAATGTTATAAAATACTAATATTGTGATACTTCTATGATTAATACAGTTACAGTAACGATAGGCATAGCATTTTTCATGATTCTCCTTATGGGGGCGGCCCTTTCTATTGGTCAGATCCGGGGAAAAAAAGATCAGGATGAAACCTGTATTGTTGCTGATACGGGTCATGAAGAGCCCCATACCTGTGGACTCTGTAGTCATTTTGGTACCGGCGGGTGTTCTCTTCATGATTAGTAGCGGGATTTCGTCCTGCTGATTTATTTAGCTTGGCTCTGAATCTATAATAGATTTCAACAAGGGACCTGTTTTAAGGTTCTTGAAAATCAGGTTTTCGGGAAAAACATATGGCTGATGTAAAATTAAAAAAAGGATATCATTTAAAGCTTGAGGGAGCCGCTGCCGGAATAGTTGAAGATGCGGTGTTTCCTGACCGTGTGGCAGTGAAACCGGGAGATTTTATCTCATTGAAGCCGCGTATCCTTGTTGAGCCTGGAGATGATGTAAAGGTTGGTACACCTCTTTTTTGTTCCAAGGAGAACAACGACCTGGTGTTCACATCTCCCGCCAGCGGAAAGGTTCTCGAGATAGTTCGTGGTGAACGGCGGGCGATTTTTGAGGTTGTCATAGAAACTGACGGAAAACAGAGAAAACGGAGATTTAAGTATCCTGATAAAAAGCCCGCAGCACTTAAAAGAGAAGATGTCATTCCGCTTCTGCTGAAAACCGGGTTGTTTCCTTATCTCATTCAGCGTCCCTTTGGTAAAATTGCCAATCCGGGTGATGTGCCCCGGGACATATTTATTTCCGCTATGAATACTTCTCCCCTGTCTGCAGACTGTAATGTGATTCTACAGGGACATGAAAAACTTTTTAAAGCCGGCATCGCTGTTCTGAAAAAGCTGACAAGCGGTGATGTTCATATTTCGATTGATGGGACAAAAGAAGCCCCTTCAAAGGCGGTAGAGGGGATAAAGGAAGTGAAGGTGCACCGATTTACCGGTCCCCATCCCGCGGGAAATGTCGGTGTCCAGATACATCATGTCGCTCCGATAAAAGGGAAGGATGATATCGTATGGACGATTTCTCCCCTGGGAGTTCTCGATATCGGGTATCTTTTTCTTGAGCATGAGATTCCCGTGGACCGGATTATGGCTGTTGCCGGATCCGCGGCAATTAACCGAAAATATTTTAAGACTATTCGGGGAGCCCAGCTCTTCAGTTTTATCGATGAGCCCTATGGCGATGATATCAGGTTTATCTCCGGCAATGTACTCACAGGAAAACAGGTGCTGCAGGATGGTTTTATTTCTTTTTATGACAACCTGGTGTCAATAATACATGAGCCGACAAAGTATGAATTTCTTGGCTGGACAACACTGGGATCAAAAAAGCTGAGTCTTTCTCGAACCTTCCTTTCTTATTATATAAGCCTGATACGCCCTGAAATGAATTTTGAGCAGAAAGCCTCGATAAACGGAGGGAAGCGGGCCTTTATACTTTCCGGTATCTATGAAAAGGTTCTTCCCATGGATATTCTTCCCGTGTTTCTTCTTAAGTCAATTCTTGCAGAGGATATAGAAGAGATGGAAGGACTGGGGATCTATGAAGTAATAGAAGAGGATGTGGCTCTTTGTGAATATGTTGATCCTTCCAAAAATGAGATTCAACAACTTTTGCGACAGGGGCTTGATATGATAGAGCGAGAGGGGTAGCAATGATAAAACGCCTTCTGGAAAAAACTGAAAAATTTTTTGAAAAGGGTGGAAAGCTGGAAGTTTTCTTCCCGGTGTACGATATGCTGGTAACTATGGCCTTTGTCAGTCCTGAAAGAACAAAGAGCGGAGCCCACATTCGGGATTATTACGATATAAAGCGGCTTATGATCTCTGTTATCTTTGCCGGTCTTCCGGCTTTTTTCTTCGGCATATATAATACGGGCTACCAGTATTTTGTATCCCAGGGAATCAATGCAGGATTTATAGATATAATGATAGAGGGAGCATGGCTGGTGATACCGATACTGGTTGTCGCCTACGGCGTCGGGGGCTTTTGGGAAGTTATCTTCGCCATGATTCGAAAGCATGAAGTAAATGAAGGGCTTCTGGTAACGGGTTTTCTTATTCCCCTGATTGTTCCGCCAACGATTCCCCTCTGGCAGGTTGCTGTCGCCACATCATTCGGCGTTATTGTGGGGAAAGAGGTCTTCGGTGGGACCGGCATGAATGTTTTTAATCCCGCCCTGGTTGCACGGGCGTTTCTTTTCTTTGCCTATCCCGCTGCGATTTCCGGTGACTCGGTCTGGGTTGCCACCGGTTCTAAGGTTGTGGACACCTTTTCCGGAGCAACACCCCTGGCGGTTGCTTCGCTTAAAAACACCACCCCGGTCGTTGAGGCCCTTGCTGATAGAGGTTACGGCTTTATGGATATGTTCATCGGACTGATTCCCGGAAGCATCGGGGAGACCTCAACCCTGTTGATTCTTCTCGGAGCGATGTTCCTGATTGTAAACGGTGTCGCAAGCTGGCGGATAATTGTTTCAGTCTTTACCGGTGGAATTGTGATGGCCCTGGTACTGAATGCCTTTGCCCCAACACCTGAGAGCATGCTTGCACTTCCTCCCCATTATCACCTGGTTATGGGAGGCTTCGCCTTTGGTGCCGTTTTCATGGCCACCGACCCGGTCAGTTCATCCGCCACCATGGCGGGTCAGTATGTCTATGGCTTCATGATTGGTCTTCTCGCTGTGCTGGTGCGCGTATTGAATCCTGCTTATCCCGAGGGGATGATGCTGGCGATTCTCTTTATGAATGCCTTTGCTCCACTCATTGATAACATCGTAGTCTGGAATAATATCCGCAGGAGGAAACAGCGTGCGACAGAGTAATACCTATACAATAATTTTCGTTTCAGCTGTTGCCATGATTGCCGCCCTGATTCTTTCAATCGCTTCGCAGGCATTAAAAGAACGGCAGCAGCTCAATGTTGAAATAGACATGAAGCGAAATATTCTCTCGGCGGTTGAACTGCTGAAAAATGATGCATGCATGGGAAGCAGTGATGTTGACAAAGATGCTCCCTGTGATATCAGCTGCTGTTATAAAAAAAATATCTCAAGCTTTCTGGTTGATTATCAGGGAAATGTAATTAAAGACGATTCACTGGTACCGGAACGAGTCAGTATTGAAGTTGAACTCGATAAGCCGGAGAAGGACCGACAATACCCGGTTTTTGTAAGAAAAGAGAAAGGAATTGTAAACGCCTATTGTATTCCCATAATCGGAAAGGGCCTCTGGTCAACCCTTTACGGGTACCTTGCCCTTGAAACGGATCTCGTTACGGTTAAGGGTGTCACCTTTTACAAGCATGGTGAAACCCCGGGGCTGGGCGCGGAAATTGAAAAGAGCTGGTTTTTGAATAATTATAAAGGGAAAAAAATTCTCGATGCAGAGGGAGCTCTCTATCCCATCAGAACAGTAAAGGGCGCCGTGCTGAAAACTTCCCCCACCGCTATTCATGAAGTTGATGGAATCAGCGGGGCAACCCTGACATGCAACGGGGTCAATGATTTGATAAAGGCCGGCCTTGAACGCTATGAGCCTTATTTTAATGCAACACGGAGGAAGCGGTAATGGCTGAATCAGGAAAAGAACCCCTCCTTTCGGGAAAAAATAAAAAAGTACTGACGCAACCGATGAGCGAAAACAATCCCATTACCATCCAGGTGCTGGGAATCTGTTCTGCCCTTGCGGTTACATCCCAGCTAAAGCCCTCTCTCGTAATGGGGCTTGCGGTTATAGTGGTAATGACCTTTTCCAGTGTCATTGTATCGATGATACGAAAGCTGATCCCCGCGAAGATCCGCATCATTGTGGAAATGACTGTGGTTGCCGCCATGGTTATCCTTGTTGATCAGGTGCTTAAGGCTTATGCCTATGAAGTTTCGAAGCAGCTCTCTATCTTTGTCGGGCTGATTATCACTAACTGTATTGTCCTCGGCCGACTTGAGGCCTTTGCCCTGGGAAACAAACCGTGGCCCTCTCTCCTCGACGCCCTGGGAAACGGTATCGGCTATGCCTTTGTTATTGCAATGGTCGGTTTTTTCCGGGAGATTCTCGGTGCAGGGAAGCTTCTCGGTTTTCAGGTGGTGCCCCAGGCCTTATATGAAGCCGGTTATGTGAACAACGGCCTGATGGTTCTTGCTCCGGGAGCATTTATTTTTCTCGGATTTTTTATCTGGGTTCAGCGGACCCTCAACGGCTACCGTGAAGAAGATTAGGAGGAACCATGGAACTGGTTAATCTTGCGATAAATTCAATTTTTGTTAATAACATACTGCTGGCCTATTTCCTCGGGATGTGCTCATTTCTTGCACTCTCAAAGAAACTTTCTACAGCCGTGGGTCTGGGGCTTGCCGTCATCTTTGTACTGTCAATCACGGCTCCCGTTAACTGGCTGTTAAACGAATATGTTCTCAGCAAAGGGGCCCTTGTCTGGATCAGTGACAGCCTTAAGGATGTTGACCTGAGCTTCATGACCTATATTTTCTTTATAGCCGTTATTGCCGCCATGGTTCAGCTCGTGGAAATGGTCATTGAAAAGTTTTCCCCTGTACTCTATTCATCCCTGGGTATTTTTCTTCCCCTTATTACCGTAAATTGTGCGATTCTTGGTGTTGCCCTTTTTATGGTGGAAAGGAAGTATACCCTTGTCGAAACCTCGGTATTTGGTATCAGTTCAGGAATAGGATTCTTTCTCGCCATTACCCTGATGGCGGCAATCAGGAAAAAGGTTCGATACAGCAACGTCCCCCCGGCGCTCAAAGGGCTCGGCATTACCATGATGATTACCGGTCTGATGGCCATGGCCTTTATGATTTTTTCAGGGATTCAATTAGGATAGGAATATTACCATGATTACTATTATTAGTACTGTCGCAGTAACTGTCGCCGTTATCCTGGTACTGGCCCTTCTTATTGTCGGTGCTGAGTATAAGCTGGTGAACAAGGATGACGTGAAGATAGTCATAAACAGTGATGAAGAGAGTGCCCTTACTGTTGAATCAGGGAGTACCCTTCTGGCAACATTATCTGAGAATGAAATTCTTCTTCCCTCGGCCTGCGGCGGCGGCGGAACCTGTGGTGTCTGTGAATGCAAGGTCGAAGCAGGAGGAGGAGATCTTCTTCCAACTGAGACAACTCATATTAATCGTAAAATGGCGAAAGAAGGATACCGACTCGCCTGCCAGGTTAAGGTGAAGGAAGACATGCGTATCCATGTTCCAGAGGAAATTTTTTCTATTAAGAAATGGGACTGTGAAGTTCTTTCCAATGAGAATGTCGCCACGTATATCAAAGAATTCGTTGTTAAGCTTCCTGAAGGCGAGCTGCTCGATTTTAAATCAGGAGGCTATATCCAGATAGAAGCGCCGGCCCATACGATTGACTTTAAGAAAGACTTTTTCATAGAAGAAGAATACCGGGAAGAATGGGAAGATATTAATCTCTTTGACCTGAAGTCGAAGGCCGATGAACCGGTGATGCGGGCCTATTCAATGGCAAACCATCCTGCCGAGGGAAATATAATTAAGCTCAATATCAGAATCGCGACTCCTCCCTGGGACCGGGCAAAGGGCGGTTTTAAGAATGTTCCTCCCGGTTTGATGTCTTCATATATTTTCAGCAAAAAGCCGGGAGACCGGGTGACAATTTCAGGGCCCTATGGTGAATTTTTCATTAAGGATACTGACCGGGAAATGATTTATATCGGTGGGGGTGCCGGTATGGCCCCAATGCGTTCTCATATTTTTCATCTCTTCCATACATTAAAAACAGATAGAAAAGTCAGTTTCTGGTACGGCGCCCGGTCACGGCAGGAAATTTTTTATGAAGATGAATTTGAGGCTATCGAAAAGAAGTTTAAGAATTTTAAATTTAATGTAGCACTCTCTGAAATTACACCGGAATCCCAGTGGGACGGCTATACTGGATTTATCCATCAGGTGGTTTTTGAAAAATACCTGATGGATCATCCCGCTCCTGAAGATATTGAATATTATCTCTGTGGTCCCCCGGTTATGACTGATGCGGTTGAGGCTATGCTTGATAGTATCGGGGTAGATCCTGAAATGATTATGTATGATAAATTTTAAGTAATTTGAAACTAAAGAGAGCATGTTGAGGCCCACTCTTCCTTTTTAAATTAAAGAAACCCGGTTACACCGGGTTTCTTTAATTCTACAATGCATTATGCAGGAAAGGGGTGTTTTTAATCAGCAGATTATTTTTTTAGAAGAAATGCAGTGTAATGGTCAGCGGATTCACGGGGCCGTTCAAGCATAGGCATGTGTCCGCAGCTTTTCATTATAACCAGTTTTGAATTAGGCAGGTTTTTATCAAAGATATAGGCACCTGAAACATCAAGAATACGGTCATTTTCCCCCCAGAGAACCAGTGTCGGGACAGTAATTTTTTTAAGGTGTGGTTCAAGGGAATCAATGGTGTTCCTTATTTGTGCAAAGATGAAATTGTTTTGCCCGGTTTTTTCAAGATTTTTCTCTCCCAGGTAGAGGGCAACTGGTCCTGAAATGAAGGGAGGGGTAACAAAAACAAATTTCATCATTTTTTTAAAGTCTTCAGGTTTATTAACTACGAGAATATTTTTCCCTTGTTCTGTCAGGATAATAAATTCACTCTTTTTGGCACTCTTAATGCCCGCAGCATCAAAAAGACCGAGGCTCAGGAGGTAATCGGGATAGAGAAGAGCGACTGTCCCGGCAATGGCTCCCCCCATTGAGTTGCCGGCAATGTGGAATTTTTTAATATTCAGGGCATCAGCAAGCTTTATAATTCTTTCTGCCTGCTTCTTAATGGTATAGTCACCGTCTTTTTTAAAAGTACTTTCAGCGAAACCCGCATCGTCAGGAATAATAAGCCGGTAGTTGTCTGGCAGGTGACGGGCAAAGCGGGTCCAGTTATCCTTGTCGCCGTTAAAGCCATGGACAAGAACAATGACTTCTCCCGCACCTCTTTCAAGATAGGTTATGGTGTGATCTTCAACCTGTATTGATTTTTTTTCGAGACCGGCGCGCCATCTTTCAAGGGATACCATGGTGTTGTAGGTAAATCCGGGGGCTGCAAAATAGAGAATGATATTAAAGATAACTAAAATTCCAAAAACTGCTGCAGTTTTTTTCAGCATAACTGGTCTCCTTTAGATAAACACTTCACGGGGTTTGCTCCCCTGCTGGGGGCCTACATAGCCCCGATCTTCCATAAGCTCGATGATGCGGGCAGCGCGGTTGTACCCAATGCTGAGGCGGCGCTGCAGGTATGATGCAGAAGCCTTGCGGCTCTCTTCTACTATTTTCAGGGCCTCTACAAAGAGTTCATCGTCATTGCTTTCGCCGGTCCGTTCCCGTTCCTGTTCTGCCGCGTCAAAGATGCTCTGTTCGATATCAATAAAATTCGGATCTCCCAGGGACTCAAGGTGTTCAACAATCTTTCCGATTTCGTCCTCAGAGATAAAAGCTCCTTGGATACGAATTGGGTATGAGCTCATGGGTGACTGGTAGAGCATGTCGCCCTTGCCGAGAAGTTTTTCTGCGCCGTTCTGGTCAATGATAGTCCGTGAATCAGTCTTCTGGGCAACCTGAAAGGCTATTCGGGCGGGGAAGTTTGCCTTTATGATTCCAGTAATGACGTCCACTGAGGGACGCTGGGTCGCAAGCACCAGGTGGATGCCGACGGCCCGGGCTTTCTGAGCGATTCGAGTAATATATCCTTCCATTTCCTTGGGGGCTACCATCATCAGGTCAGCAAGCTCATCAATTATCGTTACAATGTAGGGAAGGTGTTCTCCCCCGCAGTTTTCTATTTCAACTTTTTCATTGTACCGCTCGATGTCCCTGGTGTTCATGGAAGAGAGAAGGCGATAGCGACGTTCCATTTCGTAGATGGCCCACTTCAGTGCATTCGGCGCAACGGCGGGCTCGGTAATAACCGGTGTTAATAAATGGGGAAGTCCATTGTAGAGCTGCAGTTCTACCATTTTCGGGTCAACCATGATGAAGCGAACATAATTAGGGTCATAGTTATAAATGAGGCTTGAAATGATAGTATTGACACAGACAGATTTTCCGCTGCCTGTTGCCCCTGCAATCAGCAGGTGGGGCAGACGCTTCAGATCAAGGGTAATTACCTTGCCGAGAATATCCTTACCGAGGGCTACTTTCAGTGCCCCTGAACGTTCCCGGTAATCATCAGATTTGATGAGATCACCCAGGGTAACATCTTCACGGTCTGTATTCGGAATCTCGATACCGATGGCGCTTTTTCCCGGAATCGGGGCTACGATTCTGACCCGTGATGCCGCCAGGGCCATGGCAATATCATCAGAGAGGGAAACAATTCTGTTTACCTTGATGCCCGGGGCTATCTGCATTTCATAGAGGGTAATGACGGGGCCCCTGTTGACATTGGTTACGCGTGATTCGATGCCAAATTCATTGAGGGTGTTTACCAGGAGGTGGCTGTTTTTTCTCACCTCATTTTTCCAGCTTTCAGTATCCGGAGGAGCAGAAGAATTAAGAAACATGGTGGGTACCGAATAATCCTGACTGATAGCTATTTCCATGAAAACAAGTTTTTCTTTTCGGGCATAGTCCTCAACTTCTTCAGTCTCTTCGGGTAAGACTGTTTCAACAGCAGTAATACCGGCTGCGGGCAGGGGTTCCTTTACGGTCTCTTCCGTTTCGACGGCGTCAAGACCGTAGATGCGATTTTGCTGAATTTTTTCCTGTTCTGCCGGTTCATCCCCGTAGCTTGAAATAACAATATCATCGAAGACTCCCGTATCGGCGGGAGCAAAGGCATCCGGGGCGGTTCCTTCCTGCAGGGAATCTTTTAAAATATTTTCATCTTCACGGTCGGCACAGGATTTATCACCCGGGTCAGAAACAAAATCAGCATCATAAATCGTATCATTTTTTTCAGGGGCGGGGAAGTCAGAGGCATTTTCTGAAAAAGGATCGTCCTGCCCGTCGAAGGGCTGTGATGAAAATTCCTTCAGACGCTCCTGTATTGTTTCCCGGGAGGCCTCTCCAAGGGAGGAGTCACTGGTTGCAAGGGGCACTGACATTTCAAGGTATTTGACTTCAGATTTTGGTCCCCTCTGCTGTTCGAGGCCGTCGTATATCCGCACGGTTTTTCGGGTTATCCAGGGGACCTTTTTCTTTTTTTTCTCTTCAGCCGTTTCACCTATGGTGTTGAGTGGTACATCTTCTCCGGGGGTGCTTCGGAGCTTTTCTCCCAGGGTCTTAAACTTCCCCCTGAAATAATCTCCCTTTTCCGCCTGGGCCAGTAATGATGAAAGAGAAAATATACCAAGAAGAATCATGCCCGCCAGGTTGAGCATGGCGATGACCAGGTAGGCTCCCACTTTTCCAAGAAACATTGAAAGAAAATAATAGACATAGTAGCCGATAAAACCGCCACTGCTGTGCACGATGCCGGAAGAGAAGACCGCTGCCAGGGAGGAGAGGGTAATAGCCAGAAAAAGAAGGGAAGAAATACGCTCCATGACGGGGAGAACAGATCCTTTTCTGATAATGGCCCAGCCGGCAAGGGCGGCAATAACAACTATAATATATGCAGCAACACCAAAGGCTGAACGAAGAAGCCATCCAAGCCAGGCACCGAGGGGTCCAATAAGGTTATGGACGGGGCTGTTTTCTCCCATGAGGAGATAGTCACCCTGGTGAAAGGTGACGAGAGATAAAAATATAATAAGTGAAATGAGAACCAGGATAATTCCGCTGATTTCCTGGTACCGTCTGTCCCTAAACATGATGCCTCCAGTAACATGGGGCCTGATCAGATCTTACAGGTGAAGGACAAGAAGTCCCGTGATTCCCAGCAGGATGGTGTAGTATCCGAAAATATCGAGCTTAATATTCTTTACCAGGGCAAAGAGTATTTTTATTGATACCAGTGCTACGATAATCGTGACTACCATTGTAACAGCCAGGGGAGCAAATATCTCTCCCGGTATGGAACCTGCCTTAAGGCCTTCCATTATGCCTGCTCCCCCGATAACCGGGATTGCCATGAAAAAGGAAAATTTCGCCGATTCAGTCGGTTCAAGACCATTTATAAGCCCCCCGGCAATGGTCATCCCCGATCGGGAAATTCCCGGCAATATTGCAAAGGCCTGGAAAAAGCCGATAACTAAGGATCTGATTATACCCGTCTCTTCTATTTTTCGGCTGTTTAGGGGAATTTTCTTAGTGGATATCAGGATGATTCCATTAAAGATGAGAAATATGAAGGCAGAAGTGGCAGATGCAAAGATTATAGTGAAAAAATCATTTAAAAGAAGACCGATGATTCCCGCGGGTATAGAGGCTATGATAATGTTGCGGGCCGTCAGTAATTCGGGGCAGCGGTAGTTTTTATCAATAATACCCCTGATACTTCCCCGGATAATTTGTATGATATCCCGTCTCAGGTAGATCAGGACAGCCAGGAGGGTTGCCACATGGAGGGCAACATTGATAAAGAGATTGGCATTTTTTCCCAGGCCGGAAAGAGAGGCGTGAAACCAGTCAATGCTCTCCAGGATAACCAGATGACCTGACGAGGAAATGGGTAGAAATTCGGCAATACCCTGGAATACTCCCAGAATGAGTAATATATAGAATAGATTGTACATGTCTAAACCTCGAATATTTTTACAACGACAAGGGAGTTTCGCCTGGTTGTCCGGTAGAGGAGATTATTCAGTCCCCCTTCCAGGGCTGTTTCGATTTCTGCTGCAGAGAGTCCCTTTTGAAGATATTTTTTAATTCGCTTGTTTACATCTTTCTTGATTATTTCTATCGGCCTGGTGTTGTCATTGCTCAGCAGTCCCCTGACCGTGACGACCGGTTCTTTAACCAGCTCTTTCTTTGATATCAGGGCATTGATGATGACAATACCCTCAGAGGCCATTACCTGGCGGTCTGTTATCATTCTGTTTTCAGTGTTCCCTGTTTCGTTGCCGTCGACATAGATATGTGCCAGTTCAAGGGCATCGGTTTTAAGAAAATCTTTTTTGCTCAGTTCCAGTATATCGCCGTTTTCTGCGATGATTATCCGTGAGGCTTTGATACCGAGGGATTCTGCGATACGGGCATGGGCCTTCAGGTGTTTGAATTCACCATGCACCGGCATGAAAAATTTTGGTTTCGTTATGGAGAGCATCAGTTTCAGCTCTTTGGCGGAACCGTGGCCTGATACATGGATTGCCTCGTCCCGGTCATAGTAGACATCCGCCCCAAGGGCCATCAGGCTGTTGACTATGCGGGTCACCATTCGTTCGTTGCCGGGGATGACCGATGCGGTGATGAGGACTGTGTCGCCGGTTTTAGCGGAAAAGTGCCGGTGGGTTCCCAGCGCCATGCGCGACAGGGCGGACATCGGTTCTCCCTGGGTGCCCGTACCGATAATAACAAGTTTTTTGTCTGGAAGTTTTGACGCTTCGTTAATATCAACAATAAGGTCATCCTTTACCGAAAGGTAACCGAGTGACTGGGAGATCTCAACATTTTTCAGCATGCTTAAGCCGGAGATGACAACCTTTCTGTTGAAGCGCTGGGCCACATCGAGAACCTGCTGAATACGGTGAATATTGCTGGCAAAGGTCGCCACAATGATACGGCCCTTTGCCGAAGAGAACATGTCAATGAGGCGGTCTATCAGCATCGATTCTGACATGGTAAAGCCGCTTTTTTCAGCGTTGGTACTGTCAGACATCAAAAGCAGTACGCCCCGTTCTCCATAATCAGCGAAGCGATAGAGATCAATGACGTCTCCATCTACAGGGGAGAAATCTATCTTGAAATCTCCTGTGTGAATGATGGTACCGATGTCGGTGGTGATGGCAAGGCCGACACCACCTATGATCGAATGATTAACGCCAATACATTCAATGGTAAATCCCCCCACGGTAATGACATCCCGGGGATGGACTTCGATAAATTCAGGTTGTTCGGTTCCCGGGTGTTCAGATATACGGCTCTGGATCAACCCGAGGGTAAGCCTGGTTCCATAAATGGGGGCCTGTATCTCCCGCAGGAGATAGGGGATTGCTCCGATATGGTCTTCGTGGCCATGAGTTATAATGATAGCTCTGATTCTTTTGCTGTTTTTTTTCAAATAGGAAAAGTCAGGGATAAGGAAGTCAACCCCGGGGGTGTCATCACCAGGGAACATGATACCGCAGTCGACGATAATTATATCATTGCCGTATTCGAAGAGAGTCATGTTTTTCCCTACGGCACCGAGGCCTCCGAGGGGTATTATTTTTACTTCATTTTTGGTAAGCGCCTTTTGCTTTTTCATAGGCCGGAAGAACCGAATCCTCCATTATTTCTTTCTGTCTCTCTTAGTTCATCTTCTTCAAAAAAATGGCCCCGGTAATAACGGGAGAAGATCATTTGGGCAATACGCATTCCATTGGTAACGACAAAGGGTTTGTCTCCAAGGTTGGTGACAATTATTTTAACTTCCCCCCGGTAGTCAGAATCTATGGTTCCGGGAGAGTTAAGAAGAGTAATGCCGTGCTTAAGAGCGAGACCGCTTCGAGGACGAATCTGGGCCTCGTAGCCGTCAGGTATTTCCAGAAACAATCCCGTGGGAACCAGGACTGTTGTGTCTGGTTCGATGGTCATGTCACTATCAAGAAAGGCGCAGATGTCTGCCCCTGCTGAACCGGGACTCTGATAGACGGGAGTTTCAGCTCCCTGTTGTTTTTTAATTTTTACTGGAATCATTTTATATACTTTTTCAGTTCCCTTAGAATACAGGCCTCAACATTATCGCATTTTTGACAGTAGGCGTCCTCAATGTTAAAGTCTTCATCAACACAGAGGCCTTCTGCCTCTTCAAGCATGATCATTTTATACTTCACCTGCTGGTATTCATCATCGCTGAGGGCGTCAACTCCCCGGGTTCGGACTTTTTTTAAAATATCGAGAAGAGGGTTGCCGGTTTTCTGCACCGGGCGGATCTGTGTTTCTCTTTTTTGAATTTCATTTTTCAGCTTTTCCTTGAAACGTCTCGCCTTTATGCCCTGTCTTCCTTTACCAAAAACAAGAAAGTATATCCCGCCGAAAAGTATACCCCCAAGGTGCCCGACATGGGATATGCCGCCGCCTCCTCCTGAGCTGATCATCAGGTATAGCTCTATGCCCCCATAGAGAACGACGAGGTACTTTGCCCGTATAGGCAGTACAAAGAAAAGAAGAAGCTGCGCATCGGGAAAGAGAATCCCAAAAGCAAGAAGCAGTCCAAAGACAGCACCGGAAGCTCCTATCGTGGGGTTAACAGCTGCATAACCGCCAATGATAAAATAATTGATAATAAAAATTGAGATACCGGCCCCGATACCGGTGAAAAAATAATATCCGAGGAATTTTTTGCTTCCCCATGTCTGTTCGACAGACATGCCAAAGAGCATGACTGCGTACATGTTAAAGAAAAAATGAAATCCGTCGCCATGGGGAAACATGTAGGTAACCAGCTGCCAGATATATCCATTATGGATGACAGCAGCCGGCCTGAGGCCGAGGAAGTAAATCATCATTGATTCTATATTTTGCCCGGCAAACATCTGAACAAGGAAAAATATTCCGTGGGCTATCAGGAGTTTCATAACCAGTGAGTCTGTTCCGCTTCTGTATTCGTTCATCAGGTAATCCGTTTATTTTTTTCAATATTTTTAATGAGAGTATTACTATTAATGGAGTAAGAAAGGCAATGATGAGTTAAAAAAAATTGCCGTAAAGAACTTTTTATTCAGTTTTTCCAGGGGTTTTTCCTTGATTTGATGCACTATGGAGCGGGCAGAGAAGTGAAGAGCCCGCTGCGAAATCACGGCATATCCGCGGCCGGGTGTTGTGAATGGTGCAGGCTGCCATTCCATTTTCGATGTGTAAGAAGCTGCAGTGCTCCAGAGGCCCCTGTCCATTACGGTATATTATCCGGTCTCCCGCCCATATTCGTTCATCTTTTTCAAGGTGGGGAACTATATCTTTTCTGTCTTCCCGGCGCCAGCGGCTTACATCTTCTTCTGTGGCATAGGCAATCATGTCAGCTTGACAGCATTTGCCACAACGCGTGCAGTCCATATTTATAACCTCAAGGACATTGAAAACTCAGGTATGAACATGAGCAAGTAATTTTTTTATGAAAATTTTACTGACAGGTAATTTTTACCGGATAGTCAGGCGGTAAAGTGAAGTACTGCTTGACATTCTTTTTTTGATCTAGTATACTGTCTCAATAAAAATAATTATCAGGCAATGAGTAAGTAGAAAGAATATGGAATACAGCATAAACAATATCCGCAGCCACGTCATTGTAGAATTTACCGGTGACATCAGCACCTATAATGTGAGTAAATTTAAAAAAATGCTTTTTGATCTCATTGATGGTGATAATCTCAGTATTGTCATTGATATGAAGCATCTCAATTTTTTTGATTCATCGGGTATCGGCGTTGTTATGGCGGGTCATAAAAAGATGCAGGCTCTTCAGGGACACTTTGCTCTTATCAATGTCTCACCTGAAATCCTGCAGGTCCTGGTTCTGGCAACTCTTGATAAGTTTTTTATTATCTATGAAGATTATGATGAATTACCATAAGCGGTGTGTTATACCGTGAAAACAGGAAATATTTAAGAAATAATTGCATTTATAATATCTTTCACTCTGCTGCACCTTTCAATAATATCCCGATACATTTCTCCCGGCTTTGAGGGCCGGTTTTCAGTTTCCTCTATTATTTGTCCAATCTCTGTCTTAACTTTTTTAGTGTCAATGTCTTGCCATGTCCCGAGGTTGTAGAGGGTGGACCAGTCTATCTGGCTGGTCAGGCTGTTATGGTAATCTCCCGGATCAAGTACTCCGAGGCGGCATCCAGCGGCATGACCCTCAAAAAGTGAAATTCCGAAATAGGTAAGAAGTACCCGCGATGAAAGCAGAATTCCGGCAAAACTATTTTCAAGTTTTTGAGGAAGAGACTGGCTGCCGGTGACCTGAAATAAATTGTTATAAAAAAAGCCCGCTGATTTACCGGAGGGGATAAGGTCCCGGTACCGGGCCAGTGTTTTTTCAGACGGGTTGGCCCCCGGATAGATGACCAGGTCGATTGATCGCTGGAGCTGCCGGTTTTCAAGTTTTTTCAGGGAGCGGGCAAAATTGTATCCGTACAAAAAGAGAGATGGATTGTAGTCCCGGTCATTCTGTGCCCCAGGGGGTGAAGGGAGCAGGTTGAGGCGGTGATCTGCCAGACTCCCTCCTGGGCCCGCATCGTCGAGCGCCAGTACGGGGGCAATTTTTTGCAGCCGGTCCATTTCGTCTTTGTCGGAATCCCGCATGTCCCGAATAATCAGGCTGGTTGTTTGTGATACTTCCGAATGCCTCAAGTCTTCCAGTTCATCGGGAAGCAGAGCTTCGGTTACCAGGTTTACTTCATAATTACCATCAGCTTGAAGATAGTGAGCAAGGAGCGCCATGCGCTGCAGGTGACCCGTGCCGAGGGTGGGACCGGCGCCGGTTATGATGGCTATCCGTTTCATTTTTTCCCACTGTGGTGCATGGAGCGCTGTTCAATATGCCGGTTAATTTCTGTCAATTCACGGTTTTCGGCGACAAATGAGATAACTTCCTTCACATCAAATTGAGAGCCGTGGTAGAGGGCACTGTAAATTTTTTCCGCGAGAATAAAATCTTCATCAGTATCAACGGTGAGGCGGAGATCCGGAAAGGGGTTCTGGAATCCCGAGGGTATGTGAACGATTTTAAACTCATGTGGCCGTTCTTTGATATAGGGGGAGACGTGTTCCCGTTCATGAGGCTTTGTAGCCCGCTGGTGGGCCCGGGCGAGAGCCTCAAAGCGTATTATTTCTACCGCTGTCCCGAGGGGGAGACCCGTCAGGGCAGTGATGTCTCCATGGCTCTCAAGGGCGGTGTCAACGGTTCGGCCCGCGTACCCGATGTCGGTGAAGGGATTGTCACCGGTCACCCGGACAATATGGCTGCAGGGAAATTTTTCAGCGGCGCGGAAAAACCGGTCAAGAACATCTTCTTCGCTTCCCGCATAAGTGCTGCAGCCGGATTTTTCAGCAAGTTCAATGAGGGGGAAGTTTTCTTTCCCTCTGCCGGTGACCAGTACTGTTTCGGCAACACCCCTGATGGCCCGGGTCCGCTCAAGTACGTGGTAGACCAGGGGTTTCCCGGCGAGGAGTTTCATCGATTTTCCTGCCAGACGTGTTGACCCCATGCGGGCCTGCACCATCGCGATGACGGGATATGTATCAGAAGTTAAAGGTGTACCACTCATCACATTTCCGGCAGTCAGGAGAGGAAGGATACCGGCGGCTGTAGTCATTGAGGAAGTGTTCCTTTCCCGTCAGAAAGATTTCCTGTATTGAAGAATTCTCCAGGCTGCCCCGGTTCATTGCACCCTCTATGTCCTGGCGGCAGAAGGGGACTGTGCCGTCAGCCAGAATGGTCATGTCGCGCTGCAGGTGCCAACAGGGGGTTCGTTCGAGAGGAGAAAGGTCACTGTAGCGCCGGTCTTCAATGCGGCCCGTAAAGGTGTTCTGTTTCTGAAGAATAATGGGAGCCTTTTTTTCTTCCCAGAAATCATAAAAGGTGTCGAGCCACGGCTCTGTTTCTTTTATCTTCATTATCTGGAGATGAACCCGGTTTCCCCCGCCGTTGAGCTCAAGGAGAGAGGTTACGGTTTCAAGAATCCGGGAGAAATGATCGGCGCCATGGAGCTCTTTATACGTCGCTTCATTGTATCCGTTGCAGTTGATGATGAGATCAAATTTTTTATTTTCTTCCTTTTCAAGAAACCTTTTCAGTTCATCGGTCGCATAGAGGCCATTTGTCTCGATAATGACTTTATCAACCAGGGATTCACTGGCAGCGGCTTCAGCAATGAGAAAAAAATCTTTGTGCATCAGCGGTTCACCGGAGCCCCCAAAGCAGATAGTATAGGGAAGTTTGAATGACTGCATGCCAGTGAGAATTTTTTTAAAGAGTACCGGTTCCATATCACCGCGCTGTTTCGCCAGGGAGTTACGGTAGCAGAAAAGACAGTCAAGATCACATCTTCCGGAAAGCTCTACTTCAAGGTATGAAGGCCCTGTATAGAGAACCCGGGGGTTTTTTTCTATCAGCTCCCGAATTTTTTCATAGGGGGGAATAGAGCCGTGGAGTTCAGCGATGTTTTCCATGATGCGCCGGTCACGGGGAAAAGAGCTGCGAAAAGAGATTCGTTTGTCCCTCAGATCAGGGCCCCGGTAGTAAAGCTCAACATCAAACTGGTTTATGTTTGACCGGATAACCTTTGAAAGGGGGAGGGATTCTTCCTTCATCTCAGGGATATTGTCTACCAGTTCCCGGGAAATAATTTCTGCGGTAAATCCTTCGGGAAGATTATCAGAATAGGTGAATTCCGCCAGATATTCAAGGTGAAGGCGGGTCATTTCTTCGAGAATAGAGGTGTCGAGAAAGGGGACATCGCCATGGATCCTGATTAAATGATCTGAGCCGGTTGTAGAGAAGAGTTCCTTCCAGAATGAGGTCGTGTCGGGACCACGGCGGATCAGTGCATTGTCATGGTCCGTGAGGCGGCCGCTGTAGGTTTCAGGGATAGAAAAAAAAGTTTTTCCTGCCTCGGAAATTGAAACGCTGTTTTTTTCAAGCTCTTCAGGGATAAAGGTCTCCTGAAATTTCAGATCATCATCATCGAGTCCTTCTTCGACGAACACGAGAAGGTCTGTTTTTTGCCCCTTTGCCTCTGCCACGTTTTACCCCGCTTTCGTTCAATGCTACGTAATTATCCATGTATATTTTTATTTCGGATTCTCTTTTCCTTCTAAGGACCCATTTTTTATATTCTTTCATCATTTTTTCCTGGTACAGGCGTCCAATGATGGGGTTTCGAACTTTTTCATAGTCTGCGGGTTTTTTCCCAAGATATTTGACAATGTGGTATCCAAATGATGATTTGAATACCCGTGAGATTTGCCCCCTTTTTGTCATTCTAAAGACATTGCCGGCGAAAAGGGGATCGAGTTCATGGGGCATCATCCATCCGATATCCCCTCCCTTGGCGCGGGAGCCTGGATCCTGGGAATACTTCATGGCGATTTTTTCAAAGGACGCCCCTTTTAATATCTGTTTTCTCAGGGCTTCAATCCTCTTGGCAGCAGCCCTTTCCGCCTTAAAAGATCTCCCGGCGGGACGAATAAGGATATGTTTGCATCGTATCTGGTAACCGGCTAATTTTTTATTCTTTCTAAACCATGCCCTGCCTTCTTTATCACTGGGAGGGCTGACACCGATGGCAATTTTGACAAGCTGATTGCGGCGTATATTGGTTTTCATGTCTTCAAAATAGTCGAGAAAAGGAAGTTTACTTTTGCTTTCAAGGCTCTTAATGAATCCCCGGAGGCGTTTGTCGGTTTTATCGATGGCGATGTTACTGTTGACAAGATCCTTTAGCTCCCCTGAAAATGAATTGATCATCTTTTTAAGTTTTTTCTTGTCTTTAACTCGCGGCGCAAAATAGCCGGTCATCATTTTTTCAATTATCAGGAGTACCTGCTTATCTGTAACGATAGCTGATATTTCCTGTGCGGTCTGTTTTATCAGGGCATCTTCAATATACTTGTCAAGAATTCGACTCCGTTCATAATCCTGCTTTTTGCGGGCTGTTTTTTTTCTTCCTTTCATGAAAGAATAGCGAAGATTGATTTCACTCTCAATAATGGGCTCACTGTTGACAACAGCTATGACCCGGTCATACATTTCCCATGCGCCGGCGCGGGAAATGGGAATGATGAGGAGTGCAGTCAGGATCAGTATAGTGGTTCTTTTCATTATTTTAACCTTTTATATTGAGTTGCGATATTTCTGTACCATTGCCGCCGAAAAAGATACGTTTTAAGTTCTGCATGCTTTCTGTAACATCGGAAGTGTAGAGCTCAATAGTACCTACTTTATTGGTTTCACTGGTGATAGCAAGATTTTTTTCTGTAAGAATAGACTGTATATCCAGGGCGATTTCTACACCCGTATCGATGAGAGTAAGGTCGGGAAATACATCGCCAATGGCTTTTTTAAGGAGGGGGAAGTGGGTACAGCCGAGGATCAGCGTTCGCACTCCCCGGTCATACATTTCTTGAAGGTATTCCCTGCTGGCGAGGCGGGTAATTTCATGGTCAGTCAAACCTTCTTCTGTCAGGGTGACAAAGAGGGTTCCCTGCTGCTGCTCAACAGTGATGTGAGGCTGTATCTGGTTAATTTCTCTGATATATGATTTGCTGCGTACAGTTGCCCTGGTTGCAACAACACCGATTGAGTCGCCGTTACAGCGCTGGCAGGCGGCCCTGGCCCCTGCTTCGATAACCCCGGTAAAGGGAATGTTGTAATCGTCTCTCAGCGTATCGAGTGCCGCCGCAGAGGCGGTGTTACAGGCCACGACAATCATTTTTACGCCCCGGCTGATAAGATATTCAGTAATTTCCCGGGAATACCGGATAATTGTTTCCTGTGAACGGGTACCGTAGGGGAACCGGGCCGTATCACCGAAGTAGATAAGGTGTTCTGAGGGCATGAGATCATGGACTGCTTTACAAACCGTCAGCCCCCCGATCCCTGAATCAAAAATACCAATAGGTTTATCAGACATTAAAAAAATTTCCTGTCAGTTTCTATTCTGGTTTAACATTTTTTTTCAAGAGCATATATTCTATGCCGTCAACCAGGGCCTGCCATGATGCCTCAATAATGTTGGTCGAAACGCCAACAGTTCCCCAGTGGCTTGTATCCTGTTTCTGGTCGATCAGAACCCGAACTGAAGAACCGGTTCCATCTTTTTCATTAAGGACACGAACCTTGTAATCTGTCAGTTTAATTTCACTGATTTCAGGATAAAACTTGGTAAGGGCCTTTCTCAGGGCATTGTCAAGGGCTTCAACCGGGCCGTTTCCATTTGAGGCGGTGTGTTCTTCACGGCCCTTTACTTCGACCTTTATGGTTGCCTCGCAGGTAAGGTTCTCCTCTGCATCCATTTCAGTAATGACTCTGAATCCCTTCAGGTTGAAGAAAGGCTTATACTGTCCTGTCGCTTCACGGATCAGAAGCTCAAAGGAGCCCTCGGCAGCCTCGAACTGGAATCCCCTGTCTTCCAGCCCCTTAATCTTTTGTAATATTTCTTTGGGAAGTGTTACGTCCTTTTTTAGATCTATGCCCATTTCCCTGGCTTTAAATTCAATATTGCTTTTACCGGAAAGCTCGGAAATGAGGATCTGGCGCTTGTTGCCTACCAGTTCAGGGTTGATATGTTCATAGGTTCTGGTATCTTTCTGAAGGGCTGAAACGTGGATGCCCCCCTTATGGGCAAAGGAATGATTTCCCACATAGGGAAGGTTTTCATTGTGAGCGAGATTCGCTGTTTCACTGATAAACCTGCTGGTTTCTGTCAAGTGTACCAGGAAATCTTTCATGGCGCAGTCATAGTTCATTTTCAGGGCGATGTTTGGCGTCAGGGTCATCAGGTTGCAGTTTCCGCATCGTTCTCCATAGCCGTTCATGGTGCCCTGCACTGAAACCGCGCCGGCAAGGAGAGCAGCTTGTGAATTTGCTACTGCAACGCCGGTATCGTTGTGAAAATGAACGCCGATTTCAATATTGGATCCCTTGATGGCCGCAGCGGTTATTTCCGAAACTTCATGGGGGAGAGTGCCGCCGTTTGTGTCACAGAGTACCGCCATATCGGCCCCTGCCTCAGAGGCAGTGTTGATACAGGAAAGGGCGTAATCGCTGTTGGCTTTATAGCCGTCAAAATAATGTTCGCAATCGATAAAAACTGTAAATTCCTTTTCTTTCAGATAGCTGACGGTATCCCGGATCAGGGTGAGATTTTCTTCAAGGGTAATACCGAGGGCACGGGTTACATGAAAATCCCATGATTTGGCCACTATAGTGATTACATCAGCCTGGCTGTTTACCAGGGCCTGAAGGAAATTATCTTCTGAAACCGAGAGGTCTTTTCTTTTTGTTGAGCCAAAGGCGGCAATTTTCGCGTGTTCAAGTTCGCTTTCCCGGATCTGCTGGAAAAAAAGATCATCTTTCGGATTTGATCCGGGCCATCCCCCTTCAATGTAATCGACATGAAGGCGGTCAAGGGCTTGGGCTATCCGCAGCTTATCCTGTAGAGAAAAGCTTATTCCCAGGGTTTGGGCTCCGTCACGGAGTGTGGTGTCATAAATAGTTATTTTTTTATCAGCCATTGGTTTTCGGTGCCTGATGATTTTGGATTTTTAATACTACCCTGTGATGTTTGTGTACCCAGCCGGGAAAACGTTACGCTTACCGGAGATGAAACAGATGGATTCTATTTGTAAAAGATAAAGAATGAACTGGCATAGTTCCGACGGATTAGCTTTATTGCAAGTAATTTTTTGCCCCTGCAGGGGGCATATTCTACTTGACTTAATGGCCCGCGTGGCTCTATTTTTCTTCTATGCGCTACATTCTTCTAATACTATTTTTCTGCACGGTGGCAATTGCAGTATTCCTGCTTCGGTCCATGCAGCTTCCCGCAAAGCTGAGAAAGGCAGAAGAATTTATTGAAGAGGAAGAATACAGCAAGGCCAGCGCGATCATCAAGCGTATCCTCGACAAGAAGAAAGATTTTGCCCCGGCACGGTACCTGCGGGCAAAACTGCTTATGCGTCAGAAACAGTACCTGATGGCAATATCTGAGCTGAATGGTATTCAGCAGATCTCGGATTTCAATCGTCATGTAAATGAACTTGAGCTTCATAATAACCTGGCGGTTCTTTATAATGAAACCCGTAACTGGCAGAAAGAAATTGACGAATATAAGATTATTCTGACCTTTAATCCCGATGATATCCAGGGAAATTACCGAATCGGGCAGGCCCTTTACCGCCAAAAGGATTATAAACGGGTAAAGGAACATTTGACTAAAGTTGTCGTTATGGATCCGGTAAAAAATGACTGCTATCTTCCCCTGGGTGTATCATGTTACCAGATTTCAGACTATGAGAAGGCTGAACAGTATCTCTTGAAGGCCCTCGAGCTGCCTTCAGAAAACCAGGAGGCAAGCTTTTACCTTGGTTCGATCTATAAACTGAAAAAAGATTATATCAACTCCGTAGAAATGCTGGAGATTGCAAAGAAGGATCGTCGTTTTTTTATCAGTAGCCTGTACCAGATTGGACAGATTTATTTCGATCAGCAGCAGTATGGCCCGGCAATTGATCATCTTGAACAGGGGCTCCAGAGTCTGAAGGAAAAAACCGATGAAGCCTACTCATACCGATACCTTCTGGCAGAGTGCTATGAGCATGAAAACAGAATAGAAGAAGCAATCCATCACTGGGAAAAAATTGCCACTGATAATCCCGGGTACCGGAGTATTAAAGCGAAACTTGAAGCGTACAGCAGCATTATTGCAAATGAGAACCTGATGACTCTATTTATTAAATCCCTGGAAGAATTACAGCCCCTGATTGTCGAAATTATATCAGGCCTTAATTATAATATTGTCTCCAGGGAAAAAATTTCTCCAAATGAATTTCAGTACAAGGCTTTTAATATTAAACGTATCAATGAACCGCCTGTCTTAATTCTTTTTCACCGTACAACCCGGGAGATTACCGAGGGTGAAATTGTCGAATTTATGAAACGGATTGGTGAAGAAAAATGTAAGTCGGGGTTATATATGGCAACATCCCGGTTCAGTCTAAAAGCCCGTTCAAGCTCTGCTTCAAAAATGGTTGAACTCTATGATTCAGAATTTATCACCCGGGTTGTTGAAAAATATGAATCACGTAAAGGTGTCAGAAAATAGATTTTCTTTCCTGTCCTGTCAAAATACTATAAAAAGGAATTCCCGAAAGATGAAGAAAGCAATTTTTGTTCTGTCTCTCATTATATTGATCTCCTGTGGAAAAAGTCCCGAAGAAAAATATCAACAGGCCCTTGAAAATTTTAAGGCATCTAAAACAGATGCGGTTCCTGTGATTGAGGCCTCAGTGATGCGCCATGGCGGCTTTATTGTTGATGATGATGAGATCAGATCAGGATCTTTTTCTTTGTATTCAGTTGAAGGAAGTAAAGTGCTTCTTTATGGCTCCGGGGGTGTTGAAAAATACATAGTACCCGAAGGGGCTCCCTTCTTCGGCGCTGTTGTTTCTCACGGGATATGCTATATTGCCGCAGGGAAAAATCTTTTGATTTATAATGACAGCAGCACCTATGACCGGGTTGTTACCTTCCCTGGTAAGGCGGAAGTTTCTGCTCTTGTGTCCTGGAAAGAGGGGATACTGATTCTTGCGGGAAGAAAACTTTATATTTTAAGAAGCCCCTTGTCAAAGCCTGAGCCTGTTATTGAAAAAGCTTTTGCTTCCCCTGATAAAAAAACATTTCGCGGTTTTTTGACCCGTTCAGGAAATCTTGTTGCGGTGGTGCTCGGGTACGCGGGGCGTTATCATATAGCCCTGGTTGACGCGGCGAGACAAAAAATTGTGGCGAACAAAATCAGCGCCACGGGAGGCTCCTGTTATATTGATGGAAGGAGAGTATATTATGTCAGCGGGGGCGCCGGTGCCTGGAAGGTCACCCGTTTTGATGGGAAAACCAAGGTGAAAAAAACTGTCGGCTCATTTAAAAGCATAATAAATGTTTCACTATTTAAAAGCGGATTTGCCCTTGAAACCCCGAAGGGTGTTGAGCTTTTTGATTATAAGGGTGCACCGGTACTCTTTCCTGCCACAGGGCAGTTGAAAGGGCGAACTGGGGATAATCTTGTTGTTACCATTGATAAAGAAAAAACCATATCGGTCCCTTTCGGTGTCTTCAGGAAAGATCTTGTTCTCTTTCAAAGAGAAATTGTCAGGGCTTCTTCTGGTAGGTAATTTTGAAAGTTCCCTGGTGCCGGTGGGTTATGGTTTCTTCCCCGTTCCGGAACCGGGCCTCTATGATAAAGGGGATGGGGCGGCAGCAGTAGCGGTCTTCAGGGGGGTCTCCCTGAAGATTTTTTTTATAAAATTTTTCCAGAATGCTTCCCACCAGTGAAAAACCGAAAACTCTGTATCGGTATACCTCGATGCGTTCGGCAGGGAAGGCTTCATTTGTTTCGGGATTGATAAACCGAACAACAGCCTGTTTTTTAAAAAGACGCTGTGAAAGGGTATAGCTGAAGCAGATGGTGTCTCCCTCAAAGTAAATGAAATTAAAAATATCGGCAGATGTTCTTGTTTTTTTTGGGTAATTAAAGTGAAAATCCAGAGAGCTCTGTTCGATTGTCCCATGAAGGATATCAAGCTCTGAGCCTGTTGTCAAAGATTCCACCGAAAGGGGGGCTTTGCTGCATCCCGGAGATATGATTATGAGTACTGCGGCAGCGACAAGCACCAGGGCGCGGTGATGTTTCTTCCTATATTTCTTCAAACTTCCACCATCCTCTTATTACCATATCATCATCACGGACGAGTTTATACCTGGTAAAATAGTCCCTGAGGAGATCATTGAATGCATCAGTTGGCGTGATGCTTGTTCCTTTTATTCGAAGCAGGTGACCATAAAAATCCTGTACCGCTTCGCTGTTTACAATACTCTTGAAATTGCGAAGTTTTCCATAGAGGAGAATGAAGAGGGGCTCAAAAATTTCAACGGCCCTGGCTAATTCATGGGGGGTCGGATTAAGAACATTGAAGCAGGCGGTAAAATAATCGTAATCAATGAAAGGGTACAGGGCCGGGGAAATTCTCAGGGTGCCCTCGGGTAACTCGAGCATCTGGTAAAATATTTCAGTTACCTTGCTTCGGTCCGCTTCATCAAAAATGGCAAAGGTGTGAAAAAACTGGTCTGAATCGACTTCATCAGCGTCTTTTATCCGGATTGGTTCCATGACGACTTTTTCATCAAGGCGATGAATGGTGCTTTCCGGAATCAGTTTTGACTTGTAGTATATCCGCTCAGTATCGAAGGCGGGGTAGTAATCTGAATTACCGCGCCGTGTAATGTTTTCCGGGTTGCCCCCGAATTTAAAATCGATTTTGAACATGTGGGAGAAATCGATGCATTTCCCTTCAATTTTCTGATGGAAATGAAGGGAGTGTTCTTCCGCCTCAGGAATTCTTGTTTTGAGAAACCGGTGGTTTTTCAGGTATTCAGGTATTTTTTGAGCAAGGTCATGGACAATCTCAAGGCCCTGGGTGTAATTGAGTTCTGTAACAGGAATGCGCGGTATTGATATTTTTCCCGGAAAGGTAAAAAATTCATTGTGTATGATATTTATATATATTTCCCCTCCAGGATTCTCAGCATTTGAAGGGATGGCATCGATGACATCTTGAATCTCATCTCCTGCCTGTGCGGGTTTTGGTGTATTATTCCGTTTTTTCATGGTTGGTGTTTTCCTTGAAACAGAACCTGACAGAAGTATCTTTATGTGGTGTTAAAAATCAAGCAGGTTTTTTATTCTTCCGGGTCATCTTTTCTCCTTAATGACCCGGAAAAAAAATTAGATGTTCTCGACGATCATGGTGACCGATTCGGCACCCCCGAGGCAGAGAGAGGCCTCGCCTATTGCCGATCCGGTTCTCTTCATTTCGTGGATCAGGGTGGCCAGTACCCGTGCCCCTGACGCGCCGATAGGATGTCCCAGTGCTATTGATCCCCCGTTTACATTAACTTTTTCAGGATCAAGGTCAAGAACCCGGTTGATTGCCGTTGATGACCCGGAGAAGGCTTCATTTATTTCATGGCGGTCGATATCCTTGACCTCAATGCCCGCCTTTTCGCACACCTTCGGAATTGAATAGATGGGGGCCATCAGGACATGTTTCAGCTCAATGCCCGCCGAACCTGAAGCGAGTACCTTGACAAGGGGCTTGAGGCCCATTTCTTTTGCCTTTCCGTAACTCATAATGACCACGGCTGATGCACCGTCACTGATAATTGAGCTGTTGCCCGCGGTCGCGAAGCCTTTCTTTTGAAAAGCGGGGCGCATGGCTGCAAGCTCTTCATAGGTGGTGGGGCGCGGGCATTCATCAGTATCAAAAACCGTTATGTTTCCCTTGCGGTCTTTCAGTTCGACCGGCATGATTTCGTCTTTAAAGATACCGTTATTTATTGATTCCATGGTGCGCCGGTACGATTCAACAGCGTATTTATCCTGGTCTTCCCGGGATACTTCCCATTTTTCGCATATCAGGTCATTGCTGATTCCCATGTGAAAGTCGTTGACGATGTCCCAGAGGCCGTCATGGACCATATGGTCAACCATTGCGGCATTCCCCATACGGGCTCCCTTTCGGGCCTTGGGGATGAAGTAGGGGGCCATGCTCATGTTTTCCATGCCTCCTGCTACGGCTATATCGGTATAACCTGTTTTGATCAGTTCAGAGGCAATAATTCCCGTCATGAGGCTTGAACCGCAAACCTTGTTGAGGGTAATACAACCCGCTGCCATGGGGATATCCGCTTTCATGGCGGCCTGGCGTCCCGGGTTCTGCCCGTAGCCAAGGGGGAGAACCTGGCCCATCATAACTTCCTGCACATCTTTTTTCTCGATTCCGGCACGCGCAACCGCTTCTTCTATCGCAAAGGCGCCCAGGTCTGTTGCACCTGTTTCTGAAAGACTTCCCATGAATCCGCCCAGGGGGGTCCTTACGGCGCTGACAATTACTGCGTCTCTATCTTTAAGCATAGTTTTCCTCCGTTGTCTCTTTTTAGCATATATATGGCGAGATACCTGCCTGTACAAGCAGATTTTTTGAAATTTTTTTTACTCCCGGCCTCATTTAGAGTTTTTTTTGATTGCCGGGCCTCAAGGTAATTTTTATCCTACTATTCTTCGAGGAGGCCACACACACCCTCCTTGAAGTTTATTGTGATGTAAAAATTTAAAGAATAATTACTGATTATTAAAATAAAAAGGTGCTTTTCATTTCTAAGGACTTTGATATAGTTACCATAACGACTAGAAAATCACCGGGTGCAGCCTCTGACCCGATACTATTGACAGGGAGGTTTTACATGGATTGTCCTCATTGCAACAAGGCTCTTACAGGAGAAGAAATAGATGGAGAAATGATTTCCGTATGCCACGACTGCGGCGGCATGTGGGTGCACCGCAACCAGTTGAATAAAATGCTTATCGAAGGGGAAGGTGATTTTGAATCAGCATCTGTTGATAACGAACCCCCTGAAGAAGGCCGCCCGGAAGTTCCCTGTCTCGACTGCGGGGATAAAAAAATGAAGAAGGTAAACTTCCTTCACTATTCTGATATTATTATGGATTACTGCCCTGCCTGCGGGAGCTTCTGGCTCGACAAGGGAGAACTTGAGCGGATTCACGGATATGTACGCCAGGTGGAAACAGGAAGCCAGAAGGTGACAGACCGCTTCGCCTACAACATCCTTGCGAATCTTTCGAAAATTGCCTACCGGATTTTTCATTAAACCCGGTGTGCAGAGAATAACGCCTTAATAATCCCGGGAGCCCTGCTTTCAAGAGTTTTTATTTGTAAAGGAAGTCAGGGCCGGGCCTGCAGCAGCACCGACACTTCATTTATTTATAATTCTTTTTTGCAACATAAGGGGGAAGCTGGTACCCCGATATATGAAATGAAGAGAATAAACCATTGAAAAGTAAAAAAGAAAAAGAGGAAATCAGGGCACTTGCGGGTACAGCCTGGGCGATGAGCTGGCCCATGCTTCTGGTTATGCTCTTTGAATTTTTTATCAGTCTCACTGATGTCTATATCGCGGGAAAGCTCGGCAGGGAGTACCAGGCCGCTGTAGGGTTTGTTTCACAAATCTATTTTATTTTTGTTGTCTTTGGCAATGCCTTTACGATCGGTACTGTGTCAGTCATATCTCGGCAGTTTTTTAATGATCCTGCAGAGTTCAGGGAAAGTGTGGGATCGATCCTTAAGGCTCTTGCTGCGGCGGGACTTATCCTGGGACTCCTGGGGGTACTCCTTTCTCCCCTGGTAATCAGCCTTGTTGATGTTCCCGGTGAGGTGAAGGGCCCCGCCGCTCCCTTGATTGAAATTTATGCCGCTTCGCTTGTTTTCCATTTTATTCTCATCAACACCAATGGTATCCTCCGGTCAGGTGAAGGAGTGAAAAAGTCAATGGTGACCATGGCCCTGGTCGCGGTGAGCAATATCGGGCTTAATTTTTTATTTGTCTTTAATACATCCCTCGGATTCAGGGGCATCGCCCTTTCGACGGCAGTAAGCGTACTGGCGGGGAGTCTTCTTAATCTTTTTTTCATACGAAAGCATTTGCCGGGCAGGTCACGGGTAAATCGGCAAACTCTTCGGCGGGTTATGCACATTGGCTGGCCCTCGGGACTTGTTCAGGTATCCTGGCAGATCGGATCAATGACTATTTTTTTGATTATCGCTCAGCTTCCCGCTTTTCAGGTTGAGGTCATGGCAGCAGTCACTAATGGACTGCGGATAGAATCGGCGATTTTTCTTCCTGCATTTGCCTTTAACATGGCGGGGGCCGCTGTTGTGGGTAATCTCATGGGGCAGGGAAGGGAGGACGACGCCTTCAAGGCGGGGCTTATTACGGCTGCCATGGCACTGGTTATTATTACGGCCCTCACGATTCTGGTTGTTCTCAATGCTGAGACCCTGGCAGGGTTTCTCTCTGATAACGGGAAGGTGGTAAATGAATGTCTTCGGTATATCTATATCAGTATGATCAGTGAACCCTTCATGGCCTGGGCAGTGGTTACCGGCGGGGCTTTGAATGGTGCCGGGGATACTCGAAGTGTAATGCGGGTTGTTGTTCTTACTACCTGGCTTGTCAGGATACCCGGGGCATATATTTTTGCGATATTTTTTGATTTTGGACCTCAAGCTATCTGGTGGTCTATGAACGCATCAATTCTGGTTCATTGCATTTTTATTACCCGTCATTACTTGAAAAAGGAGTGGCTTAAGGGACCATAAAGAGGCCGGTGAACCGGTAAGAAACTGCTCAGAGCCTCCGGGTATCGCTTGAATGAAGGCCCTGAGCAGAGAGTATAAGGGCGGTCAGATTTGTACCTGCATCTGCAGGATGGCTGGTTCGGTAGCGGGAGTTGCTTCTCCTATGGTTTTAAGCATGTAGTTCAGCTGCCCCGGGGCCTGAAGAAAAAGCCCCTGGGGCAACTGTCAATACGATTGAAAGGATTAATAAAACCTGTCTCATGAAAAATGCACTAAGGTGAAATGTCAATGTATTATTGGGATATATTGTTTAAATTAGTAAGTATTTGTAATAAAAAGTAATTTTAGAGAAGGAAGTCTGCTCAGAGTAGTTCCCTGGTCCGAGCTCTGAGCTTGTATCTACTGTAACATTATTCCATTTTGGCGCTTCATATGCATAGAGAAACAATAAACAGGCGGAAACAGGTAATGAAAGAAGAAACTCTGAGTCTCGAGCACCGTGATCTCCTCTACGAGCCCCTTCGGGGCACGGGAAGTGGTCTCTCTGAATACAGCTTTGCCAATCTCTACCTTTTCCGGGAAGAGCATCAGTATCGACTTATCCGTGATGATACAGCCCTCTGGATCCATGGAAGGGACCGTCGGGGGGAAATATATACCATGCCGACCCGGGATATCCGGAGCCTTGATACCGGTTATCTTGTGAAGACCATACAGGAAAGAGGCCCCCTGTTCCCCGTACCGGAGGAGTGGACAGAGGGGCTTGATGAAGAGACCTTTCAGCTTGAATACCATGAAGACGATTCGGATTATATTCATCATATCGATAAACTGACGGGATATCGGGGCAAAAAGATGCAGAAAAAGCGGAACCTGATGAAGCAGTTTCTGAAACTCTACAGCTACGAGGCTTTGCCCCTCACTGATGATCGGCTTACCGATGCGCGACAGGTGCTTGACGCCTGGCAGGATGAGTCGGGCCTTGACCCGGCAGACACGGATTACCGGGCGGCAACCGAGGCGCTGGCCCTCTATGATCATTTAATTCTCTGTGGGGGCATCTACTATATTGACCATGAGCCTGTCGGTTATATCATCGGTGAAGAATCTGCCCCCGATACCTTTGTACTTCATTTTGCCAAGGGGCTGAAACATATCAAGGGCGTCTACCAGTTCATGTATAGTCATTTTGCTGATATAATGCCTGACCACTATGTCAGTTTTAATTTTGAGCAGGATCTGGGCAATCCGGCTCTTCGCCAGGCAAAAAACTCCTACCGTCCCGAGTTAATGCTGAAAAAGTACCGGATTTCCCTGAAAAATTAAAAAAATTTTTTGTAAAGGAAGTTTATATCCTCGCAATATGCTGCCCCTGCCGGGGCCTTAACTTCCTCACCCTAAAATCTTAATATGCTTCTTCGAATAACCGGGTTCATTCGGGAATTCCATTTGACGCATTTATCCCCCTGTTTACTATGGTTCATGATGCCGGTAAGGTGACTTAAAAGCCTCCGGTGCCGTAAAAATGAATCTAATTTTTAAGAACATAAAGAAGCAGGCAGGTTATCATGGATTATTTTAAAGGAACACCAGACTATGTTATTTCCCCCGGCCTTCGTGACAATGTCAACGTCGCTATTGCCCTGGGGCGCCCCCTTATCGTAAAGGGAGAACCGGGTACCGGGAAGACCCTCCTGGCCCATGCCATTGCCCAGGGTCTTGAAAAGAAACTCTTCATCTGGAATGTAAAGTCAACGACCAAGGCCCGGGAAGGCCTCTACATGTACGATACAGTACAGCGTCTCAATGATGCACGTTTCGGCGAGGGAGACGTATCGGACATCAAGGAGTATATCAAGCTGGGTAAACTTGGTGAAGCCTTTGATGTTGATGAACAGGTGGTACTTCTGATTGATGAAATTGACAAGGCGGATATTGAATTTCCCAATGACCTTCTCAATGAACTCGATGAGATGGCTTTTTATATTCCTGAAACCAGGGAGACTATCAAGGCGAAGCATCGTCCCATTGTAATCATCACGTCAAACAGCGAAAAGGAACTTCCTGATCCTTTTCTGCGGCGATGTGTTTTCCATTACATTGAGTTCCCCGAAGAAGAGCTGATGGATGAAATCGTCAAGGTTCATTATCCTGATATTGAAAAGAAGCTTCTTCGTGAGGCATTGAAAAAATTTTACTGGATACGGCAGTTTGACATGCTGCGGAAAAAGCCGAGTACCAGTGAGCTGGTTGACTGGCTCCAGGCCCTCATTGTCGGGGGAATTTCTCCAAAGGCAATCGAAAAGGAAATTCCTTTTCTCGGTACCCTTTTAAAGAAAAAAGAGGATATCGATCTTGTTGAAAAATCAGGTAAGTCGCATCACGCTTATAATTCCAGTATGAGGACCAGGGATGTTTATTGATTTTTTCTTTAACCTGAAGTCGAGGGGTGTTCCTGTATCAATGCATGAATGGATTACTCTTCATAAAGCTCTGGCAATGAACCTGAATGACTGTTCTCTTACCAGATTCTATCATGTTGCCCGGGCTGTTCTGGTTAAGAACGAAATACATTTTGACCGCTATGATATGGCCTTTCTTGATACCTTCAAGGATGTTGAGACCACCGATGAACTTCTTGAGAAAATTCTTGAATCGTTAAAAAAGGTCGAGCAGCTGAAGTTGAGCGAAGAAGAGAAAAAACAGCTCGAGCAGCTTGATCTTGACGAGGTTCTCAAGAACTTTGAGCGCCAGCTTGAAGAACAGTGGGGAGAAGGCTTTAAGGATCATGTGGGCGGCAACAAGGCTATCGGTACCGGGGGGCGTTCTACTCAGGGTGCCTGGGGTTATAATCCCGCGGGGATCCGTATCGGCCAGGGAGAATCGGTACACCGGAAAGCCATTCAGATTGCCGAGAAAAGAAGTTTTAAAAACTATTCAAATGATATTACCCTTGATACAAGACAGATGAAGGTTGCCCTTTCCCACCTGAGAGCACTTCTCCCGGTCGGTACTGGTGAGCGTCTCGATATTGACGCCACTATTGACCAGACCTGCAAGAATGCGGGAGAGATAGAATTTGTATGGGAAGATAAAGAAAAAAAAGCCGCCAAGGTTTGCCTGATTATGGATACCGGGGGTTCAATGAATCCCTATGCCGAACTGGTGGAGCGTCTCTTTTCCGCTGCCTCGTCGCAGATCAGTAAGTTTAAGCATTTTTATTTTCATAACTGTGTGTACCAGGATCTCTGGGTAAACATGGATCGGAATGATTCAATATCCACAATGGATTTTTTGCGCAATGAAGATGATGACTACAAAGTTATTATTATTGGTGATGCTGAAATGGCTCCCTCAGAGCTGACCTGGGTCAACGGGGCAATCGATTACTGGTACTACAACGATGTACCGGGGATGGTATGGCTCCAGCGTATAAAGGAAAAGTTTAAGGATGTCATCTGGCTTAATACGCTTCCCCAGCGGTCATGGAACTATGTACAGACCGTGCGTATGGTTCGGGAGCTTTTTCCCATGTTTGAGCTTACCCTTGAAGGACTTGATGAAGGGGTAAAGTATCTGATGACAGGGAAATGCGCCAACTACGATTTCTAATAAAAAATCATAGAAAAAATTTTAAAAAGCTGTTTTCATTTATGAAAAACAGCTTTTTTTATTATAATAATCAGCATTTATTCCTTAGCAGTATTTCTCGTGTAATTTCGCCTGAAGTTGGTGGGTAGGGCCCCCGCAAAGGGCCCCACACACCAACTTCAGAGTTAATTGTTGCTGAAAAAGTTTAAAGAAAAAATACAGCATAAAAATTGTATTTCCACCTCTGATAAACTAATTTAATAGTATAACCGTATACTTTTACACGGGGGGGGGATATGAAAATTAATGTCGCAATAATGGATAAGGCTTCTTTCAGCCGGTTGCTCTCATTTTTTGCTGCGTTTTTTCTTTTTATCGCCTCATGTGATTCCGGCGGCGGCGGGAGTACAATACCAATTGACCTGGGGGAAGTAAAGGCGGAGTTTCTTGCGGATATTGCCTATGGCAGTGACCCGCTGCAGAAATTTGATATCTTTATGCCCGAATCAGAAACACCGACAGCTCTGGTTATTCATATTCATGGTGGTGCCTTTTATACCGGCGATAAGGATTCAGAATACAATTTAGATGATATAAGTGACACAATCAGGGGTCTTCTCGAGCAGGGCATTGCCGTTGCCAATATCAACTATCGGCTCCTCAATCCATTTGTTGGAGATGATGTTGGCGCCATGAAATCAATAGGAGACGGTCAGTACTGCCTTCAGTATATTCGGCATAATGCGGTAGAATATAATATAGATAAAGAACGGATCTCCCTTATGGGGATATCTGCGGGAGCGGGAATCAGTCTCTGGGTCGGCCTGCAGGATGAGATGGCAGAGGGTGGAAGTGAGGATCTGGTGCTCAGGGAATCAACCCGCGTAAGTGCCATTGCCGCTATTGAGACCCAGGCAACCTATGATCTTGTTCAGTGGGATGATATTTTTTCAGACTTCAGTATAACCCTCCAGGGTTTTGTTTCTGAGCCTGGAAATATTGCCATGTATTATCTGGTATGCGCCTTTTATGCCATGGAAGTTTCTGATCCGGAAAATCTTAATGCCCAGCTTGCCCTGCAGGCTGTTGTTGATTATCGGGCGGATCTTGACATGCTCGCCTTAATGGACAGTAGCGATCCGGAACTTTTCCTAAGTAATAGAATGATACCTGCAGAACCTGCATCAATCGGGATAAATGAAATTTTTCACCACCCCCTCCATGCTAAAACATTGATGGATAAAGCAAATGAGGCAGGCATTGAAATTCCCAATGAGACCTATCTTTCAATGTCTGCAACGGGAGCAATGGATGAGTTAGGTGATGGTTTACTTGATGATGCACTCGTAGATTTCATGGATGGGATATTGAATCCCCAGCCGTAGGAAATCATATCAATCCGGGAGTCAGCACCGGGCTTCCGGAAAGGTGTTGATATTTTTTTCTGGACAACCACCCCGCGCTCCATTCTTCTGTCATTATCAAATTTGCCGCCGGGACTTCCTCTGGCCAATAAACTAAAACAGATGGTATCACAATGAATGCACTGAAATATCATAAATTTCCCCGTCCAGGGAAAACTGAAGTAATACCGACAAAAGAATGTATAACTCAGGAAGATCTCTCCATGGCCTACACCCCCGGGGTTGCCGAACCGTGCCTCGAAATTGAAAAAGATCCGGAAGCCGGATGGCTTTATACGAACCGCTCAAACCTGGTTGCTGTTGTTTCAAACGGTACTGCAGTCCTGGGTCTGGGAAACATCGGCCCCTTGGCTGGCAAACCGGTAATGGAAGGCAAGGGTGTGCTTTTTAAGCGTTTTGCCGATGTTGATGTTTTTGATATTGAACTTGCATGTGGTGATGCAGAAAAACTCATCGACACGGTTGCCATGATGGAGCCCACCTTCGGTGGCATTAACCTCGAGGATATCAAGGCGCCGGAATGTTTTGAAATAGAAAAAAAACTGAAGTCCCGGCTTTCCATTCCCGTGTTTCACGATGATCAGCATGGTACCGCTATTATCTCCGGGGCCGCCCTGCTCAATGCACTTGAGATTGCAAAAAAGAATATTGAAGATATCCGTGTTGTTGTTAACGGCGCTGGTGCCGCGGGCATCGCCTGTTCAGATTTTTATGTTGATCTCGGGGTGAAAAAAGAAAACATCCTCCTCTGTGATACACGAGGAGTTATTTTTAAAGGAAGAGAAAGCGGCATGAATCCATACAAAGAACGCTATGCCGCTGAGACGAAGGCGCGAACCCTGGCTGAAGCCCTCGAGGGTGCTGATGTGTTTTTAGGATTATCGGTAGGTGGAGCCATGACTGGTGACATGCTGGCGTCCATGGCATCAAATCCGATAGTATTTGCCATGGCGAATCCTGATCCTGAGATTCTTCCCGGTGATGCGCAGGAAGTGCGCAGCGATGTTATCATGGCTACAGGGCGATCTGATTTCCCCAACCAGGTCAATAATGTACTGGGGTTTCCTTTTATTTTCAGGGGTGCCCTTGATGTACGAGCCTCTGATGTGAACTGTGCCATGAAGGTTGCGGCAGCTCGTGCCCTGGCGGCCCTTGCCCGTGAAGAGGTTCCTTCTTATGTTCTTGAGGCTTACGGTCTTGATGCCCTTGCCTTCGGGAAGGACTACTTGATTCCGAAGCCCTTCGACCGGCGGGTATACTACGAGGTTTCCTCGGCGGTTGCTGAAGCGGCAGTTGAAAGTGGTATAGCCCGGATTTCTTTTCCCGGGAGAGATGAGTATAAAAAAGAGCTCGAAAAGCGGTACCTGGAGAGAATGGTTCGATTTGTTTCCTGAGGACTTTTTCTTTCTTCTTGACACTCATCATCAGACAGTATAGTCTGTGGGCCAAATTAAAAGCAGGAACTATACATGCCCGGTTATTATACACACCAGCGGATATTCAGGGATGCCCTGAAACAGCTGACAGATAAAAAAAGAATGACTCCCGCCGCTGCTTCAGCAGCGGCTCTTCTCAGGTCTGAGGAATATAAACGGGCTGCTCTTTTTGGCCTTGTGGGCCCGAATATCTTTGATTATATTCCCCGGCGAAACCGCAAATTGATAATGGGCCATGAACTTTCCTTCCTTCTCCATAACGGGAAAGCCTTCGACCAGGTTCATGCAATGCTTGATCATCTTTATGAGTTCAGTGATAAAAGCAGTTACTGGGCTGCCATGCAGCGGGCCTATTTTCTCGGTTATGCGTCACACCTGGTTGCTGATGCGGTTTTTCATCCCTTTATGTTTTACTGGTCCGGTTTTCCAGATTCGGTTTCCCGAAAGGAGACGACATACTACCGGGAACAGAATCTTCTTTTTCAATACAATATGGATAATTACTTCCTTTACCGGGATGAGAGGAAAGATGACCTGGTTACCGCTCCTGAAAAGATTCTACCCCTGAAGCATAGAAAGGGGCGCTATACCCTTCATCCGGCAATTAAGGATTTTATTCTCCGATCGATTTATCATTCCCTCCCTGATTATACCTCCATGGTTATGCGTGTTAAAGATCCTGAGAGAATTGAGCGCTTTGACAGCCTTTACAGCTGGCTTGATGTCCTGCCCCGAATATGGGTAAAGACGAGCCGTCTCCAGAGAAAACTTGACGGAAGGGCTGCACGGTTCCTGAAAGATGTCCGGATGAAAAAGCTTTTTTATTCAGATTTTATTATTCAATATCCCCAACCCCGCGCGTTGAATGCCGATGCCCTGAATTTTCACCGGGACCGGTGGAATTATCCTGCAGGGAAACCGGGCTTTCTTTATGAATCCGCTGAGGATCTTCTGCGCCGTGCAGTCGATGAAACCATTGCCGTATGGGAAGCCGTGGAAGCGGCAAATTTTGACCCGTCAAAGAGAAATTATCCTGAAATACTTCAGGCAAACTGCTACACCGGTGTAAAGGACACGGCATATCAGGATATGAAACTGAAGAGTCCCATTCGAATCTGGGAGTAACCTAGATTTATATCCGTGTAATCTCAGCTCCTGTAATAAATAACAAAAGAGGCATTTAGATGAAAATTAAAACATTTACTATAGTTGTTTTATTAATGATAGCGGCAGTTACCTTTTCCTCGGATATCGGTGAGATTAAAGATGGTTCTTATATTAATAACTATTTCAACTTAAAAGTTCCCGTGCCTGCAAAATTTACCGCCCTTGATGAAAAGAAGAGAATGCAGCTTATGGCCCAGGGTGCAAATATTATTGCCGGGGATGATTCTAATTTAAAGAAAATGCTTGAAGCGAGTAAATTAAATTCAATAAATTTATTCTCCTTCTCCCGATATCCCCTTGGTAAACCTGTTGCCTTTAATCACAGCATCATATGTATAGCAGAAAATATCGAATTATACAAAGACGGGATTAAATCGGGTAAAGACTATTTCTACCATGTAAAAAAAATACTCAATCGCGGAAAGTTGAAATATAACTTTGGAAATACATTTACCCCAAAACAGATCGGTGAATGTCAGTTCGAATCAACAAATCTCCAAACTAAATTTGGCAATCTGGTGATTAAACAAAAATATTATTTATATATATATAAAGATTATGTTATTTCGATTGTTATTACCTTTGGTGATGATCAGCAGCGGAAAGAACTGGAAGGTATTCTTGACACAATTGAAATTAAAAAACCCTGAAGACTTTTAAAAAATATTTTTAAGATGAACTAAAAGATGTCCCGAATTTAAAAATACTTACCAATTCAGTCTCCAGTAGATTTTCCTATCTCGATCCGTCACCTGACATTAAAAAAGTAAATGTTAATAAAATACACAAGCTTTGAAATGGTTTTTCAACCTGAAAAAATTAATCCGTGTGTTTCTGTCGCCTGCGCACTGTTATTAAAAAAAATTATTGTAAAGAACCACAAAAGGAAGGTAAAATAGTGTATTAAAGTATTAAAAAATATGGGAGATGTTTTTATGAAAAAAATTACCGGTCTTTTCTTTTGTGTATTTTTGCTGAGTTCATCCTCTGTTTTGGCAGAGACTCCATCTATTGCCGCCGGCAACCTGGAGTTTGGTATTGGCAACCTGTTTTCTTATGGCAGGGCCTGGAATGATACTCTAGATTACAATCTTGTAAACTTTGGTACCATGGGCGTTGGACAGCGAACTGTAAGTGAAAACTTCTTTTTCCCCACACCAGCTTTTTCTTTTTCTTATTTTATTATCGATGGCCTGGCCCTTGGAGGGCAGGCAGGCTACAACTATATTAAAGAGGACGACCAGGATGATCCTCTTCAAGTATATTTCTTGGGACCTGAGATGAAATTCTACATTGCAGTTACTGAATCGATACTTATTGATGCCCATGGAGGTTTTGCATATACCGGCATGGACGACGGCTCTAATGATTATTCGCGGTGGAGTTTTAAAATAGGTGCAGGTCTGAATTATCTGTTCACAAAAAACTTTGCTGCCTGTGTTAATCTTGATTATGAATATTATTTTGATACAGAGAAAAATGGCTCAGCAGTAGATAATTCAGATTATAATATTGTGAGCATCTCAGTGGGTTTTAAGGCCTTTATCACGTTCAACGAATAAGAAAATAATTTATTTAAAAAGAATCTCCCAATTCGGGGGTTTCTTTTTTTATCGAAGGGTTTTTACAATATTTGAAAAGTATTCCCGCGCAAGATTTTTCAATGTAACCTCAGAAAGATATTTCAACTGGGAAGGTTTTTTTTCAATTGTTTTTTGTTTTGTTTTTTCCGCCACAAAGCGGATGAAATTCTGGGCGGCTATCCGGTGAGGATTGATTGAGTTATAGTTAAGGTAGCTGTAGAGAACCGAAAGCCCAAGGTAGGGCTTTGAGTAGATGGTGCTCATCAGGGATAGTTCTTCCCCGCTTACCTGGTCATAATGATCATACCGGTTGTTGATAATTTTATGTGTCAACTCATGTATTACAAACATTTCCCAGATTTCCTTCTGGATATTCTTATTTCCCGGTGCAAAGAATTTTTTTAAACAGAAACGAATATCTTCAGTGACACGTGATCCCACAAAGAATAAGGGACCTGGGTTTCCTCCCCGTATTATCCGCCTGGCGATTATTGAGTCGTTTTTTACTTCGTCCATATTGATATAGATCATGTTAAAGTAAAAGGTTGAGTTGCTGGTTGAAAATTCGTCATAATATATAAAAGGCTGGATGTTATATATTTTTTCCCTGTTTTGCATCAGGGGGTGACGGATTGTAATGGGAATTTTTTTTCCGTAAATGCAGTAATCGAGAGATATACGGTTTTCGATTCTGCTTTTGTCCCGGGAAAATTTTAAAATAATATTATACCGGTTCAGGGTATGTTCAAAGCGAAGCAGGTCTTTTTTTGTATATTTTGTCGGTTCAAGGTAGAGTCTCATCAGGGATGAGGCCATTAATTTTATTCTCTGGTTTTGGAGTGAGGTAACATAATTTCTATAGGCGGAGAAATGAAAACCCTCCCGGGCCATCATTTTCAGGGGGATTGCCCCCTTCTGGATCAGGTTAACAAAGTGGGGATTTTCATTGTAGAGTAGAACGATATAGGCATAAAATTTCCCATTAAAATTTTTGATATTAGCTGAGCCCATTGAAGGTTCCCCAGGGCCGTAGGGGTGCATGCCTGCCGTTACAGAAAACGGGAAGCTGAAGGTCAGCAGGAAAAAAAGAATAATGTGTGTAAATTTCATATTATGCCTGCAGGAGGGAATTTATCATGTAATGTAGCAGAATTGCCACTATTTGACAATCCATTTACCGCTTTTAGATAAAAAAAGTCCAAGGAGGCTGATTTATTGAACCATATCAATACCGGTGAGAATAAATCCCATGAGATAGAGGAAAATTGCAATACCGAGGAGAATAATCAGGATAATGGCCATTTTTTGATTATTATGGATCCACTGGTACAATCCACTGTTACGGTACCGGCTGACAAGGCGGTAGAATTTCAGAAAGCGTTGATAGTTTTTGCTTCCTTCCTGGTCATTTCTATTAGGGGCCATTCTCCTGTATTTTTCCTGCGGGTTATTCCTTAAAGGAATATTACCTGCGCCATCCTTTGAACTGATAGAGCTGACGGAAGACAGGAGTACCTTTTGCATCATAGGCGAGTATTGCCGCCTCATTAAAATAATAGTATCGTGTCCGGTAGGGACTCAGGTGATAGGTTCGGACTATCAGTTTATCCTTTACACGGTAGAGTTTGCCCGTTGAAGGATTGAGGCCCTTTTTGTAATCATGAGGATGTTTCTGGTAGAGGTAGATGTCCTTCCCCCATACATCTTTTTTTATTTTTCCGCTTTTATCTTTATAGGGGTATTTGAAGTTTGCAATATCATTGGGATATACGACAAAATTTTTAATTTGTTTTTCCGGGGGGATCGGGCGGTCAAAACTGCCCAGGTGTTTGATCTCGACTTCGTAGGATGCAATGGAAAAAACATAGAGGTCAATAGGATCATCAGTTAGGTTTTCGATGAGCATTTCTATTTCAAGTATTTCTCCTCTTCCGCCGAGGTCGAGGCGCCGGTTGAAATAGACATTTTTTATGCGAAACTGGTCGCTGAATTTTGACAGTACAGTCGCGCTTGTTGAGCCTTTGCTGATGCTGGTAATCTTCCCTTTTTTTGCAGGTGCGGTATTCTGCGAAGAGAGTATTGCCGGTATTAAGAGAAAAAGAAGTATCAGTATTCGTCTGGTCATAGCTGGCCCCGTTAGTAGATGTTTTCCATATAATAATCGGCGCTGTTTTTACAGGAGTAAAGACTTTTTACAGGATTATTCGCTCAATTCCGTTCTGGCCTTTTACATCTTTAATAAATTTTTTCTTCCAGTTCTTACCAAGATACTGCTCTGCAAGGTAAAGGGCAAGGGATTTCCCTGTTACTGATAGATCTCCCTGGATGCGTGAAAGCCCTGCGACGCAGCTGGGACAGGTGGTCAGCACGGTTGTTTTTCCTTTTTTCCCGGAGGCACTGAAAATGTTCAGCTTTTTCCGGCGCCGCAATTCATTAGATAATTCCGGTGTCGAGAGAGAAAGAGTCCCTCCTTCCCCACAGCAGTTTGGAATCATAACCGGAGTAGTCCCCAGAACTGCATTAAAGGTTTTGTCCGCGCCGAACTGCTTTAACGGGGTATGGCATGGCTCATGGTAGAGAAGGGTACCTTCGGCCTTTTTATCTTTGTAGAGCCCCTCCCTGGCGATAAATTCATTGATATCAATGAGTGACCCCCCGGAGAAAATGTTTTCTATCTGGTATTTTGAAAGCATTTCGTGGCAGGTGCCGCAGGAGACAATAACATCTTCAATATCCATGTACCCCACAGTTTCAGCTATACGGTGAAAGATAACCCGGTTTTCATAACTCTTTATTTTAGCCTGTTTGACTTTTCCGTTTGAAAGGAGTGGATAGCCGCAGCAGAGGTATTCCGGGGCAAGGACAACCCGGACATCAGCGTAGTAGAGAAGGGCAAGGGTTGCCATGCTGATTTCTGGAAACATTCGCTCTGAGCCGCACCCGGGAAAATAGACTACACTTTTTTTAACCTCTCGTTCAGGGTTGTTAAAGGCGTAGAAGATGTCACTTCCCTGCATTTTAAAATGATCCCGCACGGTTTTCTGGCCCGCCCTGGGAAGGGGAGATTTCAGGATAGCGCTGATTTTCGGCATCACTATATCTGTAATGCGGGAAAAGGGCCTGCTGAGATAATGAGCGATCCTCTGGGCGGTATAGCCCAGGTTGAGGAGGACAATCCTGAAAAAACTATTCGTTTTAAAGCCGCGTCGCTTCAGGTAAAAAAGAACAAACCAGGTAATCAACTTGAACTTGGAGCGTTTTCGTTCGACCAGGAGTTCCTTGATAGCAAGGGTTACTTCCCCAAAATCAATATTTACCGGGCATGGATTATAGCAGTTGTGGCATCCGGTACAATGATCAGAAACTTCTCTGAGCATTTTAAAATTTCTAAATGAAAGATTATTGGCAGTCTGGGCCTCGTAGAGTACCGCCTCTGTGATCAGGGAGACTGCGAGAATTTTATTCCGGGGACTGTAGAACATAGTCCCTCCGGGGAAATGGGTGTTGCAGACCTCTTTGCATTTTCCGCATCGAACACATGGGGCGATAGAGGTGGTGAGTTCCTCGAGGTCTGAGGCTTCAAGGATAAAGGCTTCCATTTCGAGAAGATTGAAACTTGGTGTGTATATCTGGTTCGTAGGAAAGTCGCTTCGGAGTTTCCCCGGGTTGAACAGATCGGTGGGGTCATTTTTTTTCTTGTAGTCCTGATAGCTGTCGAGAATTTCTTTATCAATGAATTTTAACTTGGTGAGGCCTATGCCGTGTTCACCGGAAATAACCCCGCCGAGTTCTACGGTTTTTTTCATGATGATACCGGCGGTGTCATCAGCTTCAAGCATCATTTCGTAATCACTGGAATGTACCGGAATGTTGACATGTATGTTTCCGTCGCCGGCGTGCATATGGGTGGCAATGATAATTTTTCTGTCACGTCGATGCCTGAAAATTTCAACCACCTGACTTATCATTTCGTCATAGCCGTGAAAGAGCTGCTGAAAGCTTGTTATAATTTTATTCTCATGGTTTGTCAGCAGTTCTTCGTCCCGGATATATTCAAAGACAGTCTTTTCTATTCCACATGAGGCATTGACACTCGAAACAGGGTCTTCGATATGTTCAATGTATTGGGAAAAGGCTTCTTTTATCTCATGGATCTGGTGTAAAAAGGAATCGATTTTTGAGGGAAGGAAGGTGTCCTGGGGTATAAATTTTTGTGTAAAAAAATCGTCCACTTCAGAAACAAGCTGAAGGTAGTTTGCCAGGTCTTTCTTGATATTGAGCATCTCAATGAAATCGGCAAAATTCGGCAGTGATTCTATGGGAATTACTACGTCTTCATTGAGCTTAAAGGCATTGGTGTGCCGGGCGATGGCCCCGAGGTTTTTTCTGTCTTTCCAGAAGGCTTCGCGCATTGCGTCATCTTCGGCGATAAAGCCTTCTGCTTCATATTTCTTAACCATTTCGATGAGCGTGGTGCAGGATGCATCAAGATCTTTTATATCATTGCTTTCCACGTCTATCAGCAGAACTGCCTTCGGAAGTTCACTTCTTTCAGATTTGTTCCGGTAGTTAATGGCCGTCTCGTACTTCTCATCAAAGTGCTCAAGTGCGGTCAGAAAGGTTACGTTGTTGTTTTCAAATGTTCCGAGTATATCAACAATAGCCCGGGAGGCGTTGATCAGGTTCTGGCCGAAAAATTCAAGGCAGACTGTGCGGCATTCCTGAAATGGCCGGTAGAGGACGAAGCGGCCTGAAACTATGATGCCGTCACCCCCTTCCTTCTGGATGCCCGGGACACCCCCGAGGGCCTTGTTGGTGATGTCTTTGCCGATGCCTTTTTTCCGAACATCGGTACCGGTGAGCTTGATGACTTCTTTTAAACTTCCTTCACTCTTACTGTTGAGTTCATAGACTTCAAAGATAACCTGGTCGTCGGGAAGAATTTTTCGGTGGGGGTGATTTTTTCTTTTTACCTCTAAGGTTTTTCCCGCCGCATTGATAATCTTAAAGGAGTAGATGTTGTCAATAGCAGTGCCCCACATGACGCATTTTTTTCCCCCGGCATTTTCGGCGATGTTGCCCCCGATGGTTGATGCCCATGATGATGTAGGATCAGTCGCAAAGATGTATCCCTGGTCTTTGCAGTAATCCATGACCCGGTCTGTTATGACCCCTGCTTCAACTTCTACAACGGGGATTTCTTTGCCTTCTTCAGTAACCGTGGTAATGGGGCTGATTTTTCGAAGTTTTTCAGTATTAATAACCGCAGTGTTTTTGTAAACGGGAACAACGCCGCCAGTCAATCCGGTGCCTCCTCCGCGGGGAATTATGCGAAGGTCAAGTTTTGAGGCAGCGCGTACCATGCCGGTAATCTCATCGGCACTGTCAGGGTAGAGAATCACCTGGGGATACTCTACACGCCAGTCAGTTGCGTCGGTTACATGTGAAACCTTGTGAAAAGCTGAATAGGCGATGTTATCAGGGGCGGTTACTGCTTTAAAGCCATGGCTTATTTTTTTACGGTTTTTTTTCTCAAGCCTGAAGGATTCGAAAAAGTTTTTATCTACCGCCCTGGCGCGACTGATAAGGTTGTGGACCTTCGGATTGCTGGTGTCATCAATAATACTCAGCTTGAGGTCATGCTGTTTCTCGATACGCTTCTGTTTTTTCGGATGCTCGAGGAAGTCATTAAAAATATAGGGGTTTCTGTCAATAATGAAGATGTCCCCGAGAATTTCAAAAAGAAGTTTGGCGCTTCGTCCCGTCACCCGTTCTTTTCGCAGACCTTCAATGATGTCCCAGGTCTCTTTGTCGAAATATTTCAGTACTATTTCACGGTCACTGAAGCTTGTATAGTTATAGGGTATTTCCCGGTAATTAAAATCTTTTTTCATGGCGATTGCCTGTTGTTGGTCTGTTTGGTTGTAGAAAACCGCTGTATTCCCGCAGCCCTTCTGGCACGAAATCTAATGATACTACAGTAGTCAACGAAAAACCAGTTAAAAAGATAATTAGTATTTTAGCAAGTATTTTAATAGATTTTAACTATTTTCTATCTATGAGGCTGAGAACCCGCTCAAGGTTCCGCTGGTCTGAATTGGCATCGGGTTTCGGGGTTTCAAGAACCAGGGGTACGTCTTCGAGGCGCCGGTCATTGAGGAGGTTTTTGAAGCCCTTGTCGCCGATAAGACCCTCCCCGATATGTTCATGGCGGTCAACCCTGCTTTCTTTTTGCCGCTTTGAGTCATTGAGGTGTATCAGCTTCAGTTTTTCCAGGCCGATGAACCGGGAAAACTGCTCAATTGTTTTTTCATACCCTTCGGGATCCACCAGGTCGTATCCCGCCGCGAAGATGTGACAGGTATCAAGACAGACCGCCAGGCGTTGGGGAAAACGGGAGGCGGCCATGATTTCTTCAAGGTCTTCGAAGCGGTGTCCGATTGAAGTCCCCTGGCCGGCAGTGGTCTCAAGGAGTATTACGGTGTCCCCGGAATCAGCTTCAAATGTCCCATCGAGGGTTTCAATAATGCGCTTTATCCCTTCAGTGCGTCCCAGGTCCCGGTGACTGCCTGGATGGAGCACCAGATAGGGAATTTCAAGGAGTGAGGCCCGGTGCAATTCGTCGCCCAGGGACCGTCGTGATTTTTCGAGAACTTCCCCGTCTCCCGCGGGATTTATCAGGTATCCCGCGTGGGCGAAGAGCCGGTAGGGGCCCTGTTTTTCCCGTAAGTATTTAAAGTCAGCTATCTGCTGTTCTTTTACCGGCGGCCCCTGCCACCGGTTGTTGTTTTTCAAAAATATTTGAACCGTGTCTACATTGAGATCACCGGCCCGCTCAAGGGCCTTCTCCGGCCCGCCGGCAGCGGAAAAATGAAAACCGATATGTCTCACAGGCGCTCCATCACTTCTGCAGTGGTAAGGTTCTCTATGCGGAGTTCTTTTTTTCTTCCTTTTTCACCCCTGATAATGGTTATTGCTGATTTTGGTACCCGGAGTTTTTTTGAGAAAAGTTTTATACACTCGGTGTTTGCTTTTCCGTCTACCGGGGGCGAGTTCAGGTATACACGAACCGCGTCATCTTTAATCGTGATGGCGCTTCGTGAAGACTTTGGGATAACGGTAACAGAAATGGTGGCGGAAGTTATCTCGCTCATATTAATTATCAGCTGCAACTACCTTGTTTCTTCCCGATTCCTTTGCCCGGTAGAGGGCCTCGTCAGCGAGCTTTTTTAAATCTTCCAGGGTCGTGCAGTGTTTTGGGAAAACCGCGAGCCCCAGACTGACTGAAAGAGGAAGATCAGGGCCTTCAATGTTTTTGAGAAAATCTAGCTGTTCAACGCTGCTGCGGATATTTTCCGCAAGCTCCATGGCCTGTTCTTTTTCGGTTTCCGGGAGTAGTATGGTGAATTCATCTCCCCCGTAGCGTGCGATTATATCACTATCCCTGAGGCATTTTTTGAAAACCGACGCGACTTCGACGATGTACTGGTCTCCCGTTTCGTGACTGTACGATTCATTGACATCTCTGAAAAAATCCATGTCAGCCATGATAACTGATAAGTGTTTTTTATGTTTGCGTGATTTTTCAAAATGATCTTCAAGGGCGCTGTCAAGGTAACGCCGGTTGTAGACTCCGGTCAGCTCATCGGTGATAGCGCGCCTGCTGGCATTGTCTCCCCACTTAACCATTTCTGAAATAAAGCTGCTGGTGTGGCTCAGGCGTCCCGATGTGATGTCGAGGATTTCCTTCATCATTTTTATAGCCACCATGGGCCATTTTTCCATAATGGCAAGGAAGTCCCGTTTGTCGAGGGTGAGGAGGGAGCTTTCTTCCCTGGCGATAATACTGGCGGAACGCTGGGCGTTTTCAAAAATAGCAACCTCTCCGAAAAAATCTCCCGTTGTGAATTCAGTTAATATTTTTTCTTCATTGTCATCGATTTTGATTGAGGCAGTGGCGGTTCCCGATTCGATGATAAAGAGTTCGCTTCCTTCTTCGCCTTCCCGGCAGATATAACTTCCTTCACCATAATTGACGCGTTTCATGTAGCCGGAAAGAATCTGGAGTTCTGAAATGTAAAGGGAAGAAAAGACCGACACTCTCTGGAGAAAAGGAATAAGGTTGTCTATGTGGGAGTCTACAATGCGTATGCCGTTGCCGCCATTGTCTCTCTGTTCGAACATTTTTGAATAGGCGAGCTGGGTAACCGTGTCAACCGAATCCCCCTGTTCAGGGTATTCCGCCAGCCCCATGCTGTAAGTGAGAAAGAGGCTTTTTTCACCGATGAGTGCGCCGATATCAATGTCACTCAATTGTTTGAAAATTTCCCGGGCCCGCTCCTCTGTTTCTTCGGCGCTTTTTCCGCAGCAGGCGATGATGAATTCATTACCCCTGAACCTGATGGGGACTTCTGTTTCATGGATAGCTGATAAGACGGTTCCCGCAATAGCCTTGAGGGCCATGTCACCTGCTTCATGTCCGAAGGTGTCATTGACAATTTTGAAGTCATCGGGCTTTACCACAAGAAAGGCTGTTTTCTCAAACTCCTTCAGCAAACGGGGAAACTCATCATCAAGATAGCTCTGATTATAGAAATTTGTCAGTTTATCCTTATACATCTGCTCTTTCAGGTCATTCAGCCAGGAGCTTTTTTCGGTAATAATCTTATTGGTCTGGCGGATTCGTCCTGAATTGACGGTTATCAGAGAATGATAAATTTTTACGAAAATATCGGGATGTTTATTGCAAATATATTCAAAATCATACCCCCCGCGGGGGAAAATAAGGATACTGCTCGGGGTATTGGCAATAGCGGTTGCGGTGCGGAGATCGTTTTCAAAAAGATCAAATTCACCGAAGATTTCACCCTCAATAAACGTTGCCAGTGTGTTGTCTTTATCCTGGAAGGCGTCCTTTACAATCCGTACTTCACCCTGTTCAACGATATAAAAGGCATTACTGCTTTCACCTTTTTTAAAGATATTTGTGCCTTCTGATAATTTTTCGATGCGGGTATACTCTGAGAATATACGCACCTCATCATCTGAAAGATTATCGAAGAGGTGGGCTCCCCTTAGCAGCTTTATTATTCTATCCATTATTATATATCCGGTTAATTATTCTATAGGGTATGTTTCTATTATACGGCTTATATTATCAAGGAAAAATTGCAGTAATAATAAACTGTAAGAAGGGCTTGCGTAGGGGGCACTCTCTTTATATCTAGTAAACTGCGGCAGCAACCAGCGCAAGAGGCAGAATGGCACTTGCGAGAGCCTGCATCATGCCACTGGAATGTTAAAATATTGACAAAAAGCACCCGGCATGTGAGGCTTTTTTTAAATTTTATTTATTATTCTATTATTGTCTAAAAGGTATAAAATGTTCAGTTATGTAAATAAAAGCATTCGAGAAAAATTTATAGAAAATGGTAAACTTGTTACAGTGAATAAGGATGGAATTCCTGTAGAAAAGGAAGATGATGTTTCAGCCTTTATTTCAATTCTCGGACCAGTACCATTGCCCATTATGATTAGAAACAAGGAGGTAACCTTTTCATGGTTTCCCTTTGTCCGCCGTGTACAGCTCAATCATGTACTGAATGCTGCAAACAAGGTTAAGCATGGTAAAGAAGAAAATTTTAGAGAATTAATTCAGACCAACATGTCTGTAAATTCACTCCTGGCGAGCCCTGGTTTTTTGGAAAATTCTAATCCTCCTGTAAGAGTACATTCATGCTGTATGACCGGTGATATCTTTGGATCTCTGCGTTGCGAGTGCGGTTCTCAGCTTGATAGTGCATTTGAATATGCATTTAAAGAGGATGGAGCCGTGATTTATATGTCAGGTCATGAAGGAAGAGGAATCGGTTTATGGGCAAAGGCTATGACCTATTTGCTTCAGGATGAAGGACAGGACACCTATGAGGCAAATATTTCTTTAAACCTGCCTGAAGATTCCCGTGATTTTACAGATGCTGCAGTTATTTTACGCTACCTGTTAAAAGAAAAACCCATTAGATTGTTGTCTAACAATCCCCTTAAATTAGATCACCTTGAAAAGGCTGGTCAATCTGTAACTGAAGTTATTCCTCTTGTAACAGGTGTGGGCCAACATAATATTAAATACATGAAATCAAAAAAGTCTAAGGGCCACATGCTTCCAGAGCTTGATTAAAAATTTAGAAAATTTCTCAAGACGAACCAGCACAAGGGACAGAATAGCATTTATGAGAACCTGTCCTTTGTGCCATGGGAATGTTGAAATATTAACAAAAAGCATTCGTCGTGCAAGGCTTTTTGCCATTTTGGTTTAGTCGGCCGAAAGAGAGGCTTCGTCATAGTCTTGTGGTCTTTTAATATCAGATGGTCTAAAGTTAAAGTATAAAATACTGAAAAAAGCCTTGCGTAGAAGCTTCATTCTTGCCAATATTTTCATGGAAACAGCCTGATACCAGTTTGCATAAAGTTATTTTAAATGTTTTCCAAATGACAAGGAGTTAAGGGGCAAATACAGATGATAAGACCTAAAGCGTATTTTAATTTACTGTCTATTCTTATCTGTTTAATTACTCTATCAGGATGCAAAACTCAAAAACAGAATCTATCGGCAGTTACTATTGTTCCTAAAAAGCAATACCTTGAAATCACTATGGATTATTCAACAGGAATCTCGGCACGGGAAATGGGAATATTGCTGGGTAAAGCTTATCTAAAAAGCATACCTGAGTTGCCGAAAATATTTGATTTCTTGATTGGACAACTTGCCGTTGATAAAAAGGCAAAATGCTCTGATCTGATAGGAACGGCTCTTGAAATGATTCCTCACCTGCAATCAACGAAGATACTCAGTCAAAATGGAACCTATCTGGATGAGATCAATGGTATTGGATCAGTACTGGTGAATACCGAGAAAGATATTTGTGGTGACGGGAAACTCTCTTTGCATGAATTATATCTGGTGAATCTTTTTCTCGATGTTCTGGGTGGAGAGAAATATTATACTCCGGATAATAGGAGAAAGAAGTTAAAAGGAGGAGCCTGTAATGGCATTTCAATAAATGGTGTTGAGTCAGAAACAGGAGGTGTGCTGACAGGACGAATCCTTGATTGGGCGGATGCTGCGGCAATGTGCGGCATGCATACGGTAACAATTATTAAATATAAAACCAAGGCTATAATCAGCGTAGGCTTTATTGGTATTCAGGGCCTTATAACCGGTATAAGTAGTGATTATATGTTTGCAGGACTTCTTTATTCCCATACCGGTAAAAAGTTTTCCTATTCAAAACCCCATTCGCTGCTCTTTGACCTTCGCTATGTCCTTGAAAATTATTCTACCCTTAATGATGCTGCTGAATATACAATAAATACCAAGTTTGATTATATGATGAATAATCTTTTAATACTTTCAGATGCAGCAGAAGGGCTTATTGTAGAAAATGATTTTACAAAAGCAGCTGGCAATACCCAGAGACGGGCAATAAGGAAATATAATTCGGAATTAAATGCAGGAATCCCCTGGAGTTTTAGTTCTACAGTTGCAACAGTCAATGGATTTGCTTTGAAGGGGCAGTTTGATAATCTTACTGCACAGGATTATAATTATAACCGCTGGAATTCCTTCAGGAGTCAACTTTTTAAACAGCTCCAAAATAAAGAGAAAAAAGTTTCAAAAGAAGGGCTGGAAAACATCATGACCTACTATACAGGAAAACAACCTGGGGATTTTCATGATGGAGATATATATGATGACTATACAAAACATATTGCACTATTTACTGTTACAGGATCTGGAGATCAGAAGTCAGGAAGTTTAGATGTTTTTTTCTGTCCTAAAGAAGGTTCACTCCCCCAGAAACCTGACTTTGTTAATGTCTTCAAGTTACCTGGAAAAGAGTAAAGATATTATTGCTTGCTGGTTTTGGAGAAAACCGCGTGAAGAATGAAAAAAGGAACATTGTTCTTGGAATATTAATCATAGTCGTCAGTATTTTTTTTATTGCCATTCAAAGGAAAAGCGATTTAAAAAAGAATGTCGATATAAAAGAAGGTGTCCTCGATGTATCAGGTTACTCATTTAATTCCCATGATATTGTATCTCTTAATGGCGAATGGGAATTTTATCGGGGACATAAGACATTCACTACACAAGTAGAAAAAGATAAGGAAAAAAAATATACAACATTTCCTTGTCTGTTGAGAAACTGCTCGGTACCAAGATCTCCTTCAAATGCTAAAAAGCCATTACAGTCCGCGACATTCAGAATTACCGTTAAGATGCCCTCTGAAAAAAAGCCCATGGCTTTATATGTACCGATGATATACTCATCAGCAAAGATAATCATCAATAATAAAATAGTACATACAGTTGGAAAAACAGGGGAAAAAAAGGAAGTATCTTATCCTCAATTTAAACCTGGTGTCGTGTACCTTCATGAAATAGATGAGAAGATCCAGCTTGTACTTCAGGTTTCCAACCACTATTATGCAAAGGGGGGGATGACTGACAGCATCTATCTGGGTACTTCTGAGGCAATTTCAACCTATCAAAGATCGATTGTTCATGAAACATACTTCTTTGTTGGTATTTTGTTCTTTATAACGATGTATCATATTCTTCTCTATATTTTACGATCCAGCAGTTATTCAGTTTTATACTTTGGACTTATTTGTTTGTTTATCACTCTTCGCCTTTTATCAACTGAAAGTATTTTACTTCTATACTATTTCCCGAATATGCCGTGGGAGCTATTGATAAAAATTCAGTATATTTCCTACTACCTGGCTGCAATATCTCTTTTCCTCTTTTTTTATTATCTATTCCCAGAGGAATTACATCGTAATATTGTTAGGGCAGCCATAATGGTCATTGTACTTTTTACTGTAATAACATTATTTTCTCCTGCAATTTTTTACAGCAGGCATATTTCAAGACCCTTTGAGTTTTTTTCTATATTTATCATGATAAATATAGTAGTTTCTCTTATTCGTGCTGTTTTTCATCGAAGAAAAGGTTCAGTAATCATACTAATCGGAACAATTATACTCATAACAACAATGGTAAATGATTTATTGCATATTTTGCAGAAAGTGGATACAGGTTATTTCTTGAAGTATGGGTGGCTCTGCTTTGTGTTTATTCAGGCCTATGTTCTTGCTGTAAATTTTTCACATGCATTTCATGAGATCGAACAACTCTCACATGAAGTGGCAGGAAAAAACATATCACTTATGTCACTTGATAAATTGAAGGATGAATTTTTGACCAATACTTCACATGAGTTGCGGACACCCTTGAATGGTATTATCGGTATATCTGATTCACTTATGCAGGGAGTAACGGGTAAATTAAATCAACAGACAACATATAATCTTGACCTCATACATAAAAGCGCAAAAAGACTTTCGACTCTTGTTAATGATATTCTTGACTTCTCGAAAATGAAAAATAGTGATTTGATTCTTTCGCCGGTGGCAATAGATATTAACCAGCTGGTTGATATGATTTTTTCTATGGAAGCTCATCGAATCAATGGTAAAATAGTTCGTCTTTACAGTAGTATTTCGGATAATTTTCCTCTAGTGTATGCTGATGAGAACCGTGTTGGGCAGATTCTGTTTAATCTCATTGATAATGCTATTAAGTTTACAGAATCAGGTGAAATAGAAATATCTGCCCGCGGAATTATTGAAAATGATAAACATTTCGCTGAAATTTCTGTGAGAGATACAGGAATAGGTATTCCTCAAAATAAACTTGAGGATGTCTTCAAGTCATTTGAACAATTAGATGGATCAATAGCACGAATATATGGAGGTACTGGATTAGGTTTATCAATCATTCGGTCTCTTATTGATCTTCATGGAGGAAAGATACGGGTAGAATCTCAACTAGGAGAAGGAACTAATATTCTTTTCACTTTGCCACTTATTGCCGAAGAATTTGGTCCTCAAACACTTAAGATTGATAAACAGGATGAGATGTATAATCAAATATCTTATCCTGACAATAATGAAAAAAGTGAACTGAATGCTTCAGATGTTGATAAAGACTTAAATGATATGGAAAAGAATATTATTCTTGCTGTTGATGATGATCCTATCAATCTCAATGTATTGGTTAATCAGCTGACCCTTGAGGGCTACGATATTATAACTGCTGAATCTGGTGATCAGGCCCTTAAGTATCTTCATGAAAATACCGAATTTGATCTGGTAATTTTGGATATAATGATGCCTAAAGTCTCCGGCTATGATGTTTTAAAAGAGATACGAAAGATATATGCACCATATGATCTCCCTGTTATTTTGTTAAGTGCAAAGAACCAGGTGAATGATATTGTCACGGGTCTTTCATATGGTGCCAGTGATTATCTATCTAAACCTTTTGATAAAAATGAATTAATCGCAAGGGTTTCAACTTTAATTACTTTAAAACATGCAGTTAAAGAGAGTAAGAAGCTTCTTCAAATGCAGGAAGAACTTGCCCTCGCAAAAAAGATACAGCGTTCCCTTTTTCCTGTTGAAAACCCAATTTTTAATAATTTTACTATAGCCTCACGCTGCGAACCTGTTGAGAGTATTGGCGGTGATTTTTATGATTTCATTCTGCATGATGAGACTCATCTCGGAGTAGTTTTGGTGGATGTTGCCGGTCATGGCATTCCTGGAGCATTAATTGCATCTATGGTTAAAGTAGTTATATCTATCTTTTGTGAAACTGTACCTGAACCATCTGAGTTTCTATCTAAAATGAACTCAGTACTTTTTGATAAAATGGAATCTCTTTTTTTGACTGCCTCCTATATGATTATTGATAGCAAAAAAATGAAACTTCATTATGCCAGAGCAGGGCATGAACCTCTTATTATAATAAACAAGGAACAGAAGGCTATCGAGAGATATACGCCCAGGGGAAGAGCCTGTGGGTGGATTCAAGATCTTAAAATAAGCTCCAAAATAATAGATCTCAAGAAAGGTGATCGCCTGGTATTGTATTCTGATGGCATTATTGAATTTCATAAACCTGACAACAGTATGCTGGGAGCAAAAAACTTTGATGAATTTCTGGTGGACAATATTGCTCTATCACCACAAGAGTTAATCAATGCTCTTTTTGTACAACTTGAAGAATGGAATACTCTCAAAACCAATCACCATCATGATGATGATATAACACTTATCGTAATAGACGTTTAGAATAAAGGTATAAGGAAAAGAGTATAAAAGAAACTTCGGATATCCAGGGAAATACTCTGTCATCAGCCAGCACATGAGGCATAACCCCCAATATTAGTCTGCTACCGACTCAATCTATACCAGCCTGTCAATTAATTATTGACAGCCAAAGTCTTCGCTACAAGTATGCAGAAAACAACAGGAAAATACGACTATGTCAGTAAAAGTATTAAAACATGAAAACGGTCCCTTTCTGGTCAACTCATACCTCGTGATAAATGAGACCAGTAACGAGGCCTTTATCCTTGATCCGGGCCACGATACAGCCCCGTTACTCGAGGCAATTGAAAAAGAAAAGCTCAAACTTTCGGCAATCGTTGCCACCCATGGGCACCTCGATCATGTTGAAGGTGTCACAAAGGTTCAGGAAGTACATAATGTTCCCTTTATTGTCAATGACGGGGACCGTCAGCTTATTGAAACTATTCCGGTCCAGGCGGGCATGTTTGGTGTTCCCGCACCGGGGGTACCGGAAATTGGCGAGGTGCTTCCCCTTTCCGGAACAAAGGAAGTTGCCGGTATGGCCATGGAGCTTCTCCACACCCCGGGGCATAGTCCGGGATCCGTATCTATTAAAATTGATTCTATTGTTTTTTCCGGTGATGCCCTTTTTAATTTTTCTATCGGCAGAACCGATCTTCCCGGCGGAAATTACGAAGAACTGATAAGTTCGATAAAAGATAAACTTTTTTCACTTCCCGATGACACAACGGTTCTTCCGGGCCATGGCCCGGGGACAACCATCGGAAGCGAAAAGAAAATGAATCCCTTTTTCTCATAAAAAAAAGAAAACCGCCCTGCAGGGGCGGCCTCTAAACACTCTCCCTGATTATCTTTCACGGCACTGCCTGAGCCAGTGCACGTTGTCCTGTTTTCAGATATTATTATTTGAAATACTTTAAGAGAAATTTAATTTTTATTGAAAAGACTGGCTAACGTCTTTACAATAGATAAAGATGCTCTATGGGGGAAGATATGTGTGATACTATGGTTGCGACTCCTGAAGTTACTGCCAACCGTGCCATGATGCTGGCGAAAAATTCTGACCGTGAAGCCAATGAGGCGCAGAATGTTACCTGGGTGCCCCCGGCAGACCATGGAACTGAAGCCACAGTACAGTGCACTTATATTACTATACCCCAGGTTCCCCGTACCCGTGGAATGATTCTGTCGCGGCCTTTCTGGATGTTTGGCGCTGAAATGGGAGTCAATGACGCGGGTGTGGCCATCGGAAATGAAGCGGTCTTTACCCGGGTGAAGTACAGCAAAACGGGGCTCACCGGTATGGACCTTATCAGGCTGGCCCTTGAACGCTCTTCAACTGCAAAAGAAGCCCTTGATGTGATTGCCGCCCTTATTACCGAGCATGGCCAGGGGGGCAATGGCGCCATGGAGGGGAAGCTGTATTATCATAATTCCTTTATCATTGCTGATCACTCAACAGCCTGGATAATGGAAACCGCGGGAAAGCACTGGGTTGCCGAATCGGTGAAAGGAAGCGGTGCCATATCTAATATTCTCTCGGTTGAAGAAAACTTCCAGCTCTCATCCCCGGGTCTTAAAGAATATGCCCTCCAGAGGGGTTTTCTGAAAAAAGGGAAGACCCTTAACTTCCGTAAACATTTTAAAGATAAAATTTACAGCTTTTTCGCCCGCGGCGATGTGCGGCGTCGGTGCAGTCTTAATAATCTGCAGGGCAGTGAGGCCATCGAACTGAGTGACATGATGAGCTACCTGCGGGATCACAACGAACCGGAGCCCTGGGTTCCGGGGAAAAAACATATGGAGCGAATCTGTGTCCACGCCGGGGGGCTTATTTCCTCCCAGAGTACCGGTTCAATGATAGCAGTGTTAAAGGAAGGAGCGCCTCCCATGGTCTGGTTTACCGGAACCGCGGCTCCCTGTCTCAGTTTTTTTAAGCCCTGGAGTTTTCCCCCGGAGAATACATTCAAGGCTCCCGCAATGGCAGAAAAAAGGGATGGGGGGGAAGTTGATCTCTACGGCACGGCTGAAAGCAGGGCTGACAATAAAAGCCTCTGGTGGATCGGGGAAGATATTCATCGGCTGGTTCTTCCTTCCTATCGTACGCTGGCGCCTGATCTCCAGAAAGAGCGGGATGCCTTAGAGAAGGAAGTAGCCGCAACTGTACAGACAGCCTGGCTGCAAAAGAGCCCCTCGGATCTTCATGATCTCTGTTCCCGGGAGAATGAATTTATTCTGGGAAAAACAATCCAGATGCGGGACAGGGTTGCCGCCAGGATAAAAGAAGAACAGCCGGTACCGGAAGTGCCGTGGGCATTTTGCCGTCGGTGGAAAAAATATAATCGTAAAGCGGCCTGGCCGGGAGATAGATTTTTGAAATAACATGTATTTTGGAATCCTGGAAGGAGTATGCTGCCCCCAGTGGAACCGTACACCTCTTCCAGTAAAATATATAAAAAAATATAAAGAGTATTCTCAGGAAGGTTTAAGAAATGAAAGGAAAGAAGTTTATATTTTACATGATGGCTGCAGTTATGGTTTTTCAAATTGCCGCCTGCAGCAGCAGTAGTGAGGGAATTCCCCTGCATGAGAACTGGAAGTATTCCCTCGATGATAATTCATCTTTTAAGAACGATGAATTCGATGATTCGGCCTGGGAGACCATTGACCTGCCGGCTCTTCTTTCAAAGGAAAGGACCCGCCAGGTTTCCTGGATCAGGAAAAAAGTAATTATTCCTGAAAGCATGCAAAACAGGGAGCTCTCCTTCTACGGGGGAAAAATATGGGATGCCGACCAGACCTGGTTCAATGGAGAAGTTATTGGAGTCACCGGCGCTGAGCATCCTGATTTTTATTCCGCCTGGAACCAGGACCGTGACTACCATATACCCCGCAGCCGTATCAGGTACGGCACTGAGAATACCATCGCCATCAGGATTTATTCTAACCAGAAGCCCCTGATCAATGGAAAGCCCTTTATCGGAGGATCCCGTCTGGTGGCAATCCACAGCTTCTGGGAAAGTTTTTTTGCCCGGTATGCTCCCCTGGCAACGGGGCTCTTCACCCTGCTTCTGGGGATATCATCGCTGGTTCAGTTTTTAATGGATCGAAAAGATAAGTTGTCACTCAATTATGCGATAGTATCCTTTATCTGGACAATTGTTTCAATGCATTACTATTTTCCTGATTTTGGGATATCTTATAATTTAAAGGATAATCTGAATTATTTTCTTTTAGCCGTTCTTGTTTTGTGGATATATATCTTTCTTGAATCCCTCTTCCGTCTTTCTTTTCGAAAAATAAAAATAGTTATCTATGTATTGGTCGTCGCAGCAGGAGTGTTGTGTTTTTCCGCTACCCCTGAAGATCCAATTACCGGATGGCGATCAGATCTGGTCGGGGCTATGGCAATTTATCCTCAGTTCTGCTGGGGCTATTTAATTATTAAATCGAGAGAAAAATACGAGGCAAAAATTATTCTCGTGGCATACGTTTTATTTATGATCTCTCTTTTCAGGGATGTTTTAGGTCTGACAAATGTTATTTCTTTTAATTATTTTTCAATGCCTTTCGGTTATACTGCCCTTATTGTTGCTTTTGGTATTATCCTTGCTTTCAGGTCGATACGGGTATCCCGAAAACTTCAGAAGAGTACCGTTGATATTGAAGACAGGAACCGCAGGTTGAGTGATGTTCTCGGCAATATCCGAAGCGCTGTGGTCTCCCTTACCGGATCAACCGCTGAATTGAGTGAAACATCCCATGACCTGACGAAAAGGATGGATACCCAGGGGGCGAGTCTTGAAGAAACAAGCGCGGCAATCGAAGAGGTGACCGCTTCTTTTCAATCGGTGGTAGACAATGCCCAGCTTCAGGATGGTAACATCAAGCAAAATCTTTCCCTGGTTCAGCAGTATATTGTTTCCATCGGAAAAATAACTACTGCCGCCAGGAGTGCTGCTGACCTGAGCTCCCGGAGCCGCCAGGAGGCCCTGGAGAGCCGGGAGAGTTTGAACAAGATAGTTGAAGGCATGAACAGGATAAAGGATTCTTCAGGGGCAATTCGGGAAATTACGGTAATGATTAATGAGATTTCAGAACAGACAAACCTTCTTTCTTTGAATGCGTCTATTGAGGCGGCCCGTGCCGGCGAACATGGCCGGGGCTTTGCCGTGGTTGCTGAAGAAATCGGGAAACTGGCTGACCGTGCGATACAGCAGGCAAAATCGATTCAGGTTATTACCGGTGAGACTCTCAGGGATATTGAAGAAGAAACTGAGATTATTCTGGTTTCGAACCGGGCCATCGACAATGTGGAAACCTCTGTCAATGATGTGGGGGGTGCTGTTGAATCTATACTGACCCTCTGCATAGAGCAGGATAACCTCTCCCGTACTATCCAGGAAAAAATGAATACCATCTCAGACCAGTCGAATGAGATTACCCGTTCAACCACAGAACAGAGTACAACTATTACAGAAGTTTCAAAGGCCCTTGATAGCCTGACGGCTATTATGTACGGTGTAATCATGAGTGCAGAGAAGGTCTTTGAGGTGTTTAAAAAAATACAGGTCCACATTGATACCCTTGAAAAGGCTGCGGAAGAAACCAGAGAAACATAAAAAAAAAGGGGGAAAGCTTTTCAGGAAAGCGTTCCCCCTTTTCCTCTCATATGTGCATTATCATGCACTTTCGCCACATGGTACTCTATGGTACCGAACTTGAATCACCTTTCGGTGAATTAGGAAGACTAAAGAACGTTGTAAAAAACCTCCATAAATCTTCTACTTCTAATATACTACCAGTTTTCTAAAAGTCAACTTTTTATTCTGTCATTTATTAAAAACAGACGGGGTCCGCATGTGCGCACCCCGTCTGTTTTTAATAAAATATTCATGTGTTCTGTCGGGTTAAAAGCTGCCTAATGCGTCATCAATACTCGGGAAAAGCTTGATAACTGTTGTCACTTTTGTCAGCTCAAGGACCTTTTTTACTTCTTCATTGGCAGCTGCAAGTTTCAGCTGTGATTTCAGGCTCTGGTTGATGTTGAGAAATATGCCGATGCCAGAACTGGTTATCATTTTTACATTGGTAAGATCAAGAACGAGTTTCTTGATACCATTGTCTACGATGGCATGCTGGAGTTTTTCTTTCAGGTCCGGGACATCAAGGGTGTGAACCTCGGGCATAACGATTTTTATTACAAAGAGTCCGGAGCCTTTATCATTTACTTCTATCATGGGTGTAAACCTCTCTGAGATACGTTCTTTGAGTATATTGTAATAATAAAATCATGGAGTCAACAAAAAATTAATCTTCTGGCCCTTAGAATTCATAGTCTCCTCCCAGGGGCCCCTGGTAAGGCTCTGTTTCAATGTCCGAAATGTGCCCAAAGAAAGTCAATCCCAGAGTATTGACCCTGACCGCATTGATATATGATGCGACAACGCCCCGATCATCGGTACTGAGAAGAACTTCAACCCTGCCGTCGTAAAGGTTTGACGCGGCTCCCTGGAGTCCCAGCTGCCGGCCATACCTGCTGCAATAATGACGACAGGCAACCCCCTGGACTCTTCCTGAAAGTATCAGGCGTGTTGCCATTATTTTCCGCCGTAGACATCGGGCTGATGGGCATCGGTATATTTCTTGCTTTTTTCTGTAAGGCCGTGGGCCGCAAGAAAGGCGTCAAAGGCTTCTTTCATGGGACGGGTGATATCAGATTTTGGAAGTCCATAGTCTTTGTCGAATTTTGAGCAGTAGACCCTGAGAGTATAACCGGAAGAACCGGTTCCTGAAAAACGGGCCTTGACGGTATTCCCGTCACTGAACCTGAGAACCCAGGCGGCATCCCGCGCAGCGATCGTTCCGCTTTCAGGATGGGTATAGTTCCATGACTCGGCTGATTCAAGGATCAGATTTCCAAAAGTTTTTCCTGTCTGCCCGGAGGCCCCCTGGAGCAGATCGGTCAAAACTTCCTTTTCACTGTTTTCTTTCCCCGAGACTTCTCCCCTGGTGAAGTAGACTCGTCCCGATTCTTTCCAGATTTCTTCCATAAGCTGCAGGGGTGTTTTTCCTGTTTCGAGTATTATTTTCAAAAGAAAGACCGTGGCAAAAATTCCATCCTTTTCCCGCAGATACGGGTTTCCCACGCCATTACTCTCTTCGACGCCCCAGTTGCCCAGTTCGGCAATCCATTTGAAGCCTGTGGGTGTTTCGATGGTCCTGACTTCCTTTCCCGGGAATTTCTTTTTCAGTGATTCTTCTATCCGGTCCGGGGCGTCTGCCGTGACGGTTGAGCGGCAGAAATAGATTGTATCGCCGAAGAGATTTTCAAGGTTGATGAGATGGCTGTAGCTGGCGAAGAGGGCGAATTCATCGGCGGATTCAACAAAGAAACCGCTGCCCCCATCGAGGCGCCGATCAACATCAGAATCCCAGGCCGCGGCAATATGCCTGTCCCCTGCAGAGTTTATTGCAATAAGCTCTGGAATATAATCAAAATCAGGTTCCGGGTGGAGGGGCTCGCCGTCAGCATCATGTCCCCCGAGATCTTCCCGGGGTTCTTCCCGAAGCATCAGGGCATCCATGGAGAGACGGTTGATAAAAATCTCACGGGCGAAGGGACCCGCCGCGCCGTGCATTGAATCAAAGGCGCCGGAAATTTTCTGTGCTGCAATAATCTTTTTCATAGCCTTAAAATCAAAGATATTATCAAGAAGGTCTGCGTACATTTTAATAATATCGATTTTTTCGATACATCCCGCCTTGACCGCTTCATTATAATTTGTTTTTCGTATCACTGTCGCAGAATTCTGCAGTTCATGAATCCTGTTGACATCATCCTCAAGGGCCGGTGCCCCGCTGGCGATATTGACCTTGATTCCCACATCGGTAAAGGGATTATGACTCGCCGTCAGGATTACGCCCCCTGCCGCCTTCATGTGCCGGATCGCATGTGAAACTGCAGGAGTACTTGCCAGGCCATTGTCGGGAATGATGACATGAAATCCAGCGGCGGCAAGAATTTCAGCAATAACTTCAACGCGACGCTGATTGCCCTTGCGGGGGTCTCCTCCAAGAATGAGTTTAAGACCGGCTGCTTCTGTGCCGGCAGCCTCTTTAAACCAGTCAGCGATACCCTGGGCAAATTGCTCGAGAAAGAGAGGCTGATTATATACTTCCTGTACCTCACGGAGGCCCGAGGTACCCATTTTGCGGATGGTACAGGGTTTTTCAATTTTGATTTCTTTTATGGGAATGTTCATGGATTAATACATCTCCTCTTGACAAATAACAGGCAGTGTCCTATATAGAAGTACATATTATTATTGCTGATTTGTCAAAAACAATTTGCCTGTAACAACATGAGGTTGTCATGATCGATACACGAAAACTGTCGGCGGGCTTGCTGCTCTTTTTTTTTACGGGCGCCGTGACGCTCTGTTCTTCTGAAAAAAACTTCAGGGAGAATTACGAGGGATTTATGGGACACAATCTCCGGGTCTACGCAAAGGTCGAACTGCCTGAACGGGAAAAGGATTATAGTGTAAAGGAAGTCGAGGCCTTTTTGAAAAATGAAGCAAGAAAGCGGGCCACCATGCTGATCGCGGGTTTTTTTCAGGTTCATTACCCTGAGATAATGAGGGAGCCCCGGATTGTAAAGGGCATAATGAAGGCCTTTGAAAAGGATACATTCATAAAAAAAAGCTGCGATGACAGTGTATGCAGTGCCTTTGTTGATTATAATTTAAAAAAGGTTTTTGAGATTGTCAACGAAAAGAATAAGACCCCTGAAAAGCCTGCAGATAAAAAAAATGCTCCCGGGAAATCAGAAAAGGATGAAAAGAAACAGAGCGGAACTCCTTGAGACAGAAGACGGATCTTCGACCATTTACCTTGCTGACTATGATGAGACGATGCATTCCTCTCATGGAGCCTATAGTGAATCCCTGGTAAAACATATTACTCCTTCAGGACTTTTACAGAAAGAGGGCCCCCTCTCTGTTCTCGATATCGGTTTTGGGATGGGCTATAATGTGCTCGCCCTCCTTGCATCCATGGCACAGGAGGACCCCCGCAGGAAACTCGAAATTATTTCCCTCGAAAAGGACAACTACTACGGTGAGCTTTTGAAAAGGATTAATTTTGGCGATGAACGGGATACCTGGTATACACTGGTTCGCAAAGCCTTTACCGAAGAAGAAGTCAGTGAAGGAAGTTTTCATATCCGGGTGTTTTTCGGTGACGCCAGGGACACCATTGAGGATGTTCCTGATCATTTTGCCGACGCGGTTTTCCAGGATCCCTTTTCTCCCGCCCATAATCCAGAACTCTGGAATGTTGAATATTTCAGAAAGATGAAAAGCGTAATGAAACCTGATGGCGTGATGACCACCTATTCAGGGGCCCTTCATGTCAGGCAGGCCCTTCTTGACGCGGGTTTCATTGTAGGCCGCGGACCCGGTATGGGGAAGAAAAGGGAAGGAACGGTTGCCTCACCGGGACCGGTTGTAACATCCCTCTCAAAAGATGAAATTAGAGAGGTGAAAGAAAATATTAAATCGACACCCTACCGTGACCTTTCGGGAAGTGATCCCCGGGATGAAATTTTAAAGAGGCGTCTTGAAGAAATGGCACAGCTTCGGGCTATAAGAGATCGTCAAGCTCCTCGATAATTGAACGTGAAGAGTCTCCATCTTTTTCCAGGTCTGGCTGGTCAGCGGATGGTGACGGGGTTGCCGGCGCCATCATTTTTTTAGCTTCCGATTGCGGGGAAACATTTTTATTCTCATCTTCTATTTTACCAGAGAGATCTCCCCCGGGGCTGAGGCGGTAAATAAAAGCGGATGTATAGTCATAGACAATCTGGATAGCGTTGTAGACTTTTGTATTGTTGAGCTTTTTGTCGCCTTCAATAAGGTCGTCAAACTGCAGCTCTTCCTGGGGATTAGACAAAAACTTTTGTGATGAGTCCATGTCTTCTATCAGCTCTTCAAGGGTCGAACTGAGTTTCAGCATAAAGTCCATTACTGCCTGGCGGGCAGTTTTTCCTGACTGGTTTCTTTTCTGCTGCATTTCCTGAAGACGTTTTGAGTAGGCGATGTACTGGTCATTGGCTGCAGGTTTTTGTCTGCGGACCTTCTCAAAATTTGTGACTATTTCGCCATAGTCACGGAGTGTCTCTCCCGGTTTTCTCATTTCGTCATAGAGATCGTGGAGCCTGACGCCGAAGTTGAATTTTCCGGCCTGGGTAAAATCTACATTATACTTGATTTTATTGGTTGTCAGTAATACGGAGTATTCTCTATCGAATTCACTGAAGAGGAGAAAGGTCAGCATAACCTTGTCGCTGTCACTGATGTGTTCAAAAAGACGTTTTTTATCGAAGAGTTTTCTCAATTCTTTCATGTCGAGCTGGTACATGAGGTGAAGCCCCCGCTTTATCTCTTCGGATAATTCTTCGACATCCGGATCATCGGAAGTTTTTCCCTCGCCCTGCATTTCGAGATCAAGGAGATCCCCTTCTTCGGGTTTTTCATTTGACCGGTTCCCCGGCTTTTCAGCCTGGGCGATGTTGAGGATGTCTTCTATTTCAAGACTGTCCGGTTCAATGTACCGGCCGCTGTAATGGCAGAGAAGCCAGTGAAGTCGGGGGTAGAGTTTATGGAAAATGATAAAAAGGGAATTTTTTATTTTTCGCTTTGAGGCAGTGCTTCCCAGGGGTTTCTCACCTTCCAGTTTAGATGAGATCTCATAGGCTCGGAAAAAGGCGTTGAGGATAGTATTCTCATAGGGTTTTAAAAGATAGAGGCGCCTGAAGAGCTCAATGAGGGGATCTTTCAGGTCGGATACTTTTTTCGGTACATCGGGAAAGTTCACATAATGGTCTACGATCTGGTCAGCGGTCATTTTATCATAAATGCTGCCTATCATCTCAATGATCTCAAAGAGGAGGGGATTAGCCTTGTCGAGGCGCTGGGTTATCCGCCTGCCGTGAGAAGGGTCTCTTCGGAAGAGATCAAGATAGATGACCTGGATTTCCATAAGTGCGGGCTTAAAGCTGTTGTTAAAGCGCTCAAGAAATTTAAGGTTAAAGTAGTATCCCCTCGATTTGGTGATCTTCATAAACTTGAGGCGGAAGGATACTTTGAGCTGTTTAATGGCCCGGGTAAACCATCCCTCACCGGTATCAGAAGTTTTTTTGGTGATGGTAGTTTTTTTTGGGGCTGCCTTTCGTGCTGTCGGTGCGGTGCTTTTTTTCTGTTTGTAATGACTGTCAAGGCGTGTCTGGTAGTCCTTCTGTTTGTCTCGGTCCATCACCATGGGGCGTCTTTTCCGCCTGTCAGCATTAGCGTCCCCGCCTCCATCAACAAACTTTTCAAAAAGTTCCTTGCGGGTTTTCTGGTCAAGATTATCGACACCAATATTTTCTTTTGTTTTATCTATTTTTTCTTTCATGTAAAATTCCTGACAGCAACAGCCCGTCTGTATCGGTTTCTTTATAGGGTTTTAAGTCTTTCAAATAATAATTGGTCGAAGATAATTTCTGTTGTCAATTATTAATTTGAAATTGAACCCTGTTAATAAAAGTATACTCAATTTTGATGAGATGTAAACCAATTATCCTTTTTTCGAGGGGAAGTATTTCTTTACGTGCCGGTATTTTTATTGATTTATATCGAAAATTGAATGTAATAATTTATCAGACAGCATGTAGGTCTATGTGACAGTCAGCAGGAGAAACTCATGAAAGCACCGGTCATAATAAAAAAATTAACTTCCCCCCATCAAAAAGAAAGCTTTAAGGAGTTTAAGCCCCTTTCAAAGCAGCGTGCCGCGGAGATACAGAAGGCGGCTGCAGATATTTTTGACAGCCTCGGGGGTGCCGCGCTCTTAAAAGAAAGCCGTGAGGTTTACATCAAACCGAATGCTGTTGATGCCAAGGCCTATACCCATACCAGGATTGAGGTTCTTGAGGCGGTAATCCGCTACTGGCAGGCAGCGGGAGCGGAAAAAATCTATCTCTTTGAGAACGCCACTCAGGCCAATTATACCCGTCTCGTTTTCAGGGCCGCCGGGTATACAAAGTTGTGCCGCCGAACCGGGGCGATACCCATATACCTTGATGAAGAGAAAAGTGAGGTGGTCCCCTTCGGGGGGAAGAAGGCCTCGTCGCCTGAAAATCTTGAAGGCTATGATATGACCGAATGCCGCATGCCCGCGACAGTCATGAAGCTGATTCGTGAGAGAGAAAAGCATCTTTATATAAACGTGCCGAAGCTGAAGACCCATTCCATGGGGGTCGTCACCCTGGGTATCAAAAACCAGTGGGGCCTGCCGATGCATGGCTCCCGGGGCTTTGACCATAACTACAACCTGCCGTACAAGCTGGTTGATGTACTGTCGATGATACGCCCTGACGTCACCCTCATCGAAGGCGTCGAGGGAACCATCCACGGGCATTTTCCCGCCACCGCCCTGGCTGACCGGGTGGTGAAGCCCTTCGGCCTTTTGATCGGCAGCCGCAACATCGTGGCTGCCGATATTGCGGGGACAAAGATTTTTGGCCTTGAGGTGTCGGATGTTCCTCATTTAAAGATAAGCATAGAAAGGGGATTGGGGGAAGGTGTCTTGTCTCTCAAGGATATCGAGCTGGCGGGTGATATTACTGATTTGCATAAGATCGACGTACTGGGCGACATGCCGGCCAAGGGGCATTATTCCTGGGAGTTGATTCCTGAGTATCATGATGACGTTAAGATTATTATGGGAAGTGAGCTCGCCTGCCCCGAGGGGTGCGTCAACAATCCTCTTAACGGTCTCCAGATCATGGCCCTTGACCACCATGGCCGGGGCGGATGGACCATGATTATGGGGAAGGGTTTTTCTGTAGAAGAGATAGACGCCCTCACAGGGAAGGTGTTTGTTGTGGGGCACTGTGCCATAGGGGAAGTTTCTGAAAAGCTTATCAAACGCCTGGGGAAAAAGAATGTGTATTTGAGCGGTGAGTGCAACAACCTGAAAGAAACCGCTGAGGCTCTCTTTCATCTCATGAAGGTAAGCCCTGCTTCTTATGTGAAGATGAATCCGGTGGTTACGGTGAAGGAGCTGGTTACGGCGAAACTGAAGGGTTCGAGTTCGCGGGTTCCTTCGTCAGTGAGTAATTTTTTTAAGATGGTATGAGAGTCGTTGCAGTTGACAGTAAATTTTATCATAGATTAAAATCCACTGTATTGCTGTAGTGATTTTAATTTGTGGATTCTTATAGTTATTTTCTCAGGGATTGAATTAACCCCTCTATCTCGTCTATATATTTTTCCAGGGCGGTATGGCCACTCCTGGTGAGTGAAACCGTTGTAAAAGGTTTATTATCTTTAAAAGACTTTTTAATGGCAATATAACCGGCTTCACTCAGTTTTTTCAACTGAACAGAAAGATTCCCCGAACTGAGCTCCAGACTCGTCTGCAGCTCAGTAAAACCCGTCTCTTTCTGATCGCTCCCGGCAAGCAGGGTCAGAATCTTCAAGCGACTCTGCTCGTGAATGATTTTATTCAGTCCCATATTATTTCACTTTTTGCCTGTTGAAAATGTAATTATAGAGGGCAAATATAATAAGGCCTCCCCCCAGTGACGCACTCAGGGCGATAACCCCGGGAATTGATCCGTGTATGACAATGATAAAGCCCCATATCAGGGTCCAGAGTCCCATGACAGTATATTCAACCAGATCAGTCATGTTGCCGGTGAAATTTCCCAGTATCCCAATACCGATACTGAGAGTGGGAATGATCAGGTAAGGCTGTCCCGTTGTAATCCAGTAAATGACGAATACTACCATTGTTGAACCGAGGAGAAAATAACTGTGCAATATTTTGAAAGAAAAGAATTCTTTATATGCTTTGCGAAAATTATAGCTTGGATTGATTTTTGCCAGTGATTTGATCCAGTTGCGGTTTTTTAAAATACCCTGCACCAGTGATGCCAAAAAAATACCGGCAAAAAAGATATAACGGTATAATTCGGGTATCTGGGAAAACGCCCCGAAGCTTTTGATTAAGTAATGATAGATAGCTGAAAAAATAATTATCGTGATTCCGCTGAAGATAAATGTCTGTCTGAAATGGACAGGAAGAAAAAGCAGCTGTACCGATGGTTTGCTTTTTGCCAGGGTTTCTTTGATCGAGGTTATGTCATTGAGCATGTCCTGAATTTGTGAATCCGTCAGTGTTTTCATTGGATGACTCCATATATTCAAAGTACTTTATGTTGTAAAGTACTTTGAATATATGGAAAAACTACTCTAAGGTCAATAGGATTGAAAAAAAAGTTCATGTTTTGGATAAATTAAGGTTTTTCAATGGAAAAGTGTACAAGTGGTAATCAGGTCGTTTTGCTGATAGTTCAATCTTAATTTATATAAACCTTTATATAATATCAATTTTTAGTTTTTAAAAAATTCAAAACAATCTCATTAAACTTTTTTGGCCTTTCCATGTTAGGCATATGGGCTGCCTTTTCAATTATTACCAGCCGTGAGTTGCGCTTGAAATAACTATGCAGAGATTCTCCTATTCTGGGGGGGATTAAAAAATCATATCTGCCCCAGATGAGTAAGATTTTGTTTTTTATGCGATATTCTTTATCCCGCAGATGTTTTTCATTGTGGAGCATGTAATCCAGAAGCTGTCCTTTTTCCCGGGGCTGATTATAGAACATTTTTTCATGTATGTTTTTCAGCGCAAATCCGGGGATACCGGGAGGCTTATGGTAGGCAAGCTTCAAGAGCCGCGGAACATCTTTTGGTTTTTCCGGTATGAGTAGTGATTTAATGTCCCGTGCTTTGAATTTTTTTACTGCTCGCAGGTTATTTTCATGGGTGTAGAATTTTATAGGGCTGTCACTGATGATAAGACTGGTGACTCGGCCTGGAATCTTATCAGCAATTGTAGCAGCAGTTAATCCGCCATAAGAAAGTCCTATGAGATCGAAAGAGTCTACTTGTAGTGAATCAAGAAGCCTGATGATGGTTGATGCCTGGAAATCAACAGAATAATTGCTTCTGGAAGAACTGCTTTCTCCAAAGTAAACAAGATCCGGGATAATCAACCGGCGGTCTTTTATAAAGGCTGCAATTTGTTTTTCCCACTGGAAAATTGCACTGGCTCCAAATCCATGAAGCATTACCAGGGGTCTCCCTTCTCCTCCCTCCCAGTAGCTGATTCTGGTTTTATCCGCTGTATAGACATGCTGACTGAGTCCATGTTTCTTGAATGTTTTCTTCAGGCGGTTTTCCTGTATCTGGTAGAAATTACAGGAAAGAGTAGTTGTGAATAGCAGGACTAGAGGAATCAGTTTGTTTTTTATAGGCATTGTCTTTTTTCCCAATATAGATAAGAAACTTCACTGATTAAAAATACTCGCATGACAGGTGATTTTTGTCAATATTTTAACATTTCAATACTATTATGCTTTTTTATTAAGCCCTGATTCGTTTTCACTGAAATTGCTAAAACAGAAAAAACGAATCAGAGACTGAGTCTAATTTTTTAAATAAAGTTTTTCTATCTGATCTTCATATCTCTCCAGCACTGATCTTCTTTTAAGTTTCATGGTCTGTGTAAGCATGCCATTTTCCAGGGTGAAGTCCTCGGCTATGAATAAATATTTTTTCGGTATTTCATATCCACCGTATTTATTCTCAAGAGATGCCTTTATTTTATCGGTTATCATTTTTTGTATCGCCTCACTGGAGACAATATCCTGAGGATCTGAAGAAATATTCAATTCAGCGACAGTTTTTTCCAGTACCATAAAATCAGGAATTATCAGGCAGACATTATAGGCCCGTCCCTCACCGTAAACCATGGCGTTTGCCACTTCGGGAACAAGTCTGATATCTTCCTCCAGGGATGAAGGAAATACATATTTTCCATTTTCAAGCTTGTACTGTTCTTTAATTCTTCCGGTTATATAAAGGAAACCGTCTTCATCGATGCGTCCCCGGTCACCGGTCCTGAATCCACCGTCTTCCGTCATTACACTTTTTGTTGCTTCTGGTTTGTTGTTGTACCCTTTCATGACATTAGGGCCATAGACAACGATTTCGCCATCACCAATAACGGGATCACCATATTGCGTATCTATAAAAACTCTGACGTCTTCCATTGCTTTCCCTACGCTGCCGATTCGATATGCCGTGGGGCAGCTCATGGTTACTCCCGGCGATGTCTCACTGAGTCCGTAGCAGTCGTAAACGGGTATGCCAATATCATGGAAAAAATGGGCTACCTCAACATTCATGGTGGCGCTTGCGGTCATGGCGCCCTCTACTTTTCCCCCGAACCTCTCTCTGACTTTGCTGAATACAATTTTATCAGCAATTTTAAACTTAAGGTTTGTCAGAAAACTGCTTTTCCCGTCCCGGGCCAGTTCGCGTTTTGTTTTGGCACTGTTTACACCCATGGTAAAAAGTTTTTTTGCCAGGCCACCTTCATCATTCATTTTGGCCCAGAGTCCGTCATATATTTTGTTGAAGACCCTGGGGACAGCAACAATAAATGTCGGCTTAAAGAGGGCGAGGTCATCTCCGAGGGTCTGGACTGATTCCATAAATCCTATTGAGCCGCCGAACTGTAAAAAGTTATAGAGTTCCGCGGTCTGTCCAAAGGAGTGAGCCCAGGGCAGTATTGATACACTTCTCCCATCTTCACGGCAGAAATCAGGGAAAATTATAGCCCCGCCCCTGGCATTGCTGGTTAAATTTCCATGAGTTAATTCAACTCCCTTTGGTTCTCCGGTGGTTCCCGAGGTGTAGACCAGGGCGGCAACATCATAGGGGTCGGGATGGATCAGTTCTACAGGAGCGGTCTCCCCTTTCTTTTCAAGTTCGCTAATACTGTTTTCTCTATCGCTATCAATGATGTAGATTGTTTCAAGGGTCGAGATTTCACCAGGGAAATCCTTTACCATATGGTAAATTTCATCATTCGCAACAAACAAAACCTTAAGGGCGCTGTCAGAGATTATGTACTTCCAGGTTGAGGTGAGTTCTGCCTCATACATTGGAATGAACTGTCCCCCCAGTCCATAAGTGGCAAAGGCGGCGACGGCCCATTCAGGCCTGTTGTTTGCAATAACGCCTACTGCGTCACCTTTCTTTACTCCGAGGCTGGCAAGTCCGGACCTTAGATTGTCGATCCGTGTCCCGATGTCTCGATAGGTAAACCAGTCGATGTCGCCGTTGTTATTCTTTGTGCCAAAGAGATTATTGTCGGGCCACCTGTTTACCGCATTTTCGAAAAGTTCCGCAAGATTGTCTGGCTTGTGGTATTTATACATAGTTTAGATCCCCTGATTGTAATAATTTTTTATTTGTATTCGCATATTCTGAACGCTGTTTACATGTTTTTATTTAAATGATTGAAATGACAATGATTATTTTAATTTTTTTAGATGTTAGACAGTTTTTTGATGGTAGTTTTAATTGTATGATTAGTTTTCTGTAAAATGCAACTTGACAATATGACTAATGGAAATTTTTTATTATTCAGGTGGATCTTTCAGGCGCAAAAATAAATCGACTATACATTATGACGAGAGAAGAAAAGAAAAACATAAAAAAAGACCGTATTGCCCTGGTGGTTGAAGGGGGCGGTATGCGGGGAATTTTTTCCGCCGGGGTCCTCAAGTCCTTCGGTGAAGCGGGTTTCGATCCCTTTGACCTCTACCTCGGGGTCTCTGCCGGGGCATGCAACCTGGCGTCCCATCTGTGCGGACAGTATGACCGTAATTATATGACCATTGCCCATTATTCAGTCATGAAAGAATTTATTAATTTTAAAAGGTTTCTCTTCGGTGGCCATCTGATGGACCTCGACTGGCACTGGGATATCACCATTCGGGAAATACGCCTTGATCTGAAGGCTTTTGATAAAAGAAAGCCTGAGTTTGTTGCGGTTGCAACCTCAATGCAGACAGGAAAACCCCTCTACCTTGAGCCGACGGGTACGAACCTTGAAGATTACATCAAGGTATCGAGCTCTCTTCCGATTATGTTTCGCCGCACCCTGTATGCAGGTGATGAACCGGCATCTGACGGGGGGGTTGCTGATTCGATTCCTGTGGCTGAAGCATGGCGCCGGGGAGCCGGTACCATCATGGTCATCCGCTCCCGGAGTGCTGACTACCGGAAAAAGAAATCCCTCATCTCTTCTGCTTCAGCGCGACTTTTTTTTAAAAAGTATCCCGAGTTTGCCCGTGCCATGGGGAGGCGTCATGTATCCTATAACGAAGCGGTAAACTTCCTGCACAATCCTCCGAAAGGGTGCCGGATAATTGAAGTGAATCCCCCGGAAACCTTTGCAACCGGGCGGACTACGACTGATGTGGACATTTTGAATCAGGATTATGAGGCAGGGTGCAGGGCCGGCCTTGAGACGATGAAGCGTTTTAATGCATAGTGTTTGCTGGTACTTTTCAGGTTTTACTCTGCATTTTCAACAGTATTTTTAATATCAGTCAAGTCCTGCAGTAGTGCCTTTCTTGTTGCTCCTTTGAAAAGCAGGCCAAATAGAATCATCATTATTTTCGCCCCGATACTTACTGCCTTTGCATTCAGCTCCATTGATAATGCACTGCTGTTTTCCTGCTCTGATATTTCTACACGTGTTATATATAGCGACCCATGACTTTCCGCCCGGGTCTGGTAAAATATATTTTCTTCTGCTTCGGTAATCCACATTATTTCTGTGGCCTTTTTCCCGAACATTGTTCTTGTTTCTTTCCACTTAAAACCGATCAGAGAATTGGCAGGATTGTCAAAAATTTCAATTTTTTCTATGGAATCTATGAAATCAGCAGAATGTTCAATGTCTGTGATTTTCTTCCATATTGTTTCTTTTGATGCATTAATTGATACGATAGCACTTGTTTTCATAAATTTATGCTCCTTTAGATGTAATAGTATTACATTATTCTCATAAAAAAAATAAATTTCAGAGGCCAGGCGGGTTTTTAATGGAACTGTTTTTCCGGTCGAACGGTCTAATTCATTTAAGTTTTCCAGAAGAGCCACAAGGAGGACATTATGGAAAAACTATGGGTAAAAATATTCAAACTTGCAGTATTACTTTTTATCACAGGAGCAGTTACCCCGGGCGTTACATCATTTCAATCCGCCTTATGGGCAGAAGAAAATGTACCGGAAAGGGAGAGTCGTCTTGAAATTCCGGAAAATCTGCCGGAAAATTACAGTGAAAAAGAAATAGATGACATGCTTTCTGACATCAATGAGATAAAGGATGATGCAAAGACAATTGAAAAGTCTGATGAAGCTCAGAAGCCGGAAGTAAGCAGAGAAGACCAGATATTAGCCGATGATATAAAAAAGAACCCTGATAAATACCAGAAGGAATTAGATGATGAAGAGTGGCTTGAGACACATCCCACTGTTATCTGGATTGTATGTGCAGATTATGCCTGGATTGATGCCCATCCCCGTTTTGGCGCCCGGTTATATCTGCGCCATCACTACTGGAAGCGTCATCCCCGCATTGCCTATGTAATTGTAAGAAACAGGCCGTTCTTGTACCGGTATCCCCGTATCGGCTTCAGTGTGTACCACCATGATGAGTGGTTCATTGAACATCCCGCCATTGCCTTTCATATTTATTCTCATCATATATTTTTTAACCGGTATCCCCGCTTCGGCCACCGGTATTACCGGCATCATCGTTTTCTGCAGCGTCATCCCCATGTCGCCCAGAGGGCATATTCAAATAGAAAATTTGTTCGCAGACACAGAGGCTATCACGCCTATGCCTGGCGTCACCTCCATCGGTCAGCAGTGAAAGGAAGGATAAAAAAAGGTCACATCAGAAAAATGCACGCCCGCTATAAAATAAGGGATAAAAACAGAAGGCTGAAGAGGCGCGAAAAAAAACACCGTCAGGAAAAAAGGAAGAGAAAATATAACCGTAAAAAAACCCGGGACAAAACTATTGATCGGGATAAAGGGGGCGGAAAAAGAAAAGACCGCTCAAAACGGGGAAAAAGAAACAAGTCAGGAAGACGGGGCCGTTAATATCCGAATAAATAGTAAGGGGCCCCCTGGGGGCCCCTTACTGTCTCTAAACTTCCTTTAAACTTTCAAAGAGTTTTTTGAACTTTGAAGTCTCCCGGTAGAAAACCGGGGGCTCACCAATGGGGGCATCAACTTTATGCCATCCCTTCCTGTACGCTTTTCCATTCCAGAGGTGGATCCATGTATCATTAGGAAGATAAACCTTCTGAGTTGTCTTTCCTTTTTTGATGACCGGTGCCGCTAGCAGGTCCCGGCCGTAGAGGTACTGGTACTTTTGCCGGTACGCGGTCTCGTCTCCTTCATAGTGAAGGGCAACATGACGCATAAAGGGGAGGCCTTCAGACTGGTACTCCTTCTGACAATGCTGGTGGTAGGGCTTCATTGCAGTAAAAAGGCGGGTCATCTTTGCCAGGTGCGCAAGGGTCTCCGCATCGTCATAGAACTGGTGGTTTGTCTCAGGGCGATTGCCCTCGTGGCTTCGTAAAATCGGAGAGAAGACACACTGCTCGGCCCATCGCATGAAAAGCTCTTGGGTTCGCTTGAGCCACACGATGGTTGTGTAGCCCCCAATGTCACTATGGTAGTTGCCGATACCCCCGTAGCCCAGGGAGATACCTGCCGGTATGACGGTTGCCAGGCCGTCATCAAAACTCCAGTTGACCGTCTGGTCTCCCGCCCATACAGCGCTGCCGTTTTTAGATGAACCCGTATAGCCGGCACGCATCCAGTAGACGATATCCTTTTCTTTTCCCGCTTCGACGAGGGCTTCACGGTTGGTCTCTGCCCAGAGTGCCGGGTAGCGGTTATGAATCAGCTCAGCAGACTCCTCACTGGCGATCACTGCATTGGCCGGCAGTGCCTCGCCGAAGTCAGCCATCCAGCCGTCGAGACCGATGCCGAGGAGATGTTTCTTGATAATATTTTTGTACCATTCCTTTGCTGCGGAGTTCGTGAGGTCAACGAGGCCTACAGGAAAGGTAGTGATACAGATGTCTGTGACCGTGCCATCGGGATTTTTTACCAGGTAGTCTTTTTCTACCGCTTCTTTATAGAAGTCGCTCTCCTGGGCAAGCATCGGGTTTATGTAGCCGAAGAACTTAATATTTTGTTTATGCAGTTTTTTAATATATGAAGGAAGTCCCGCGTAAAGCTCATCGTCGTACTTCCAGTCCCACATGAGCTGTTTGCCGAAACTGGTGACCCGGATGCCTTCCCAGTCCTGAGCCCAGAGGCCGCCGACTTTTACTCCCGCATCGAGGGCCGCATTGAGCTTTTTGTCTATTGCCTCGCTTCCTCCCTGAACACCGAGCCAGACACCGTCCCATGTCCAGTCGGGAAGTGCCTGCTGCCGACCCAGAAGGTCGGTAAGGCTTTTCATGAGCGCCGGTGCCGTGTCAGCGGCATCATAGACCAGCTCCGCCGGAACTTCCCACATTTCTAAAACATGGTGGTCTTTTTTTCGAAAGTCGAAGGCCGCGTAAGCGCTCATGTCGACATGGCAGAAGTAGTTGCCCGATGACGCGAAGGTGGGCAGGGGGAAATAGGTAGTATACCAGGCGCCGCCCGCCCCGGAGTGAAGGTCTGCCAGCAGAGTCAGAAGGTCAAAGCCCCGGCCCACACCCTGTTCTTCGACCCAGAGGGGGACCCGGCGCCCCTTCAGATCAAGGTGGGTGTACTGTTCACCGCAGCCGTAGATGTGCTCGCCCTTACTTCCCGCGAGGGTGAGCCAGAAGCGGTTGACTTCGGGGCGATGGCAGGTGAACTTCATGGAAAGACGACCCGCTTTATCGAGGCCCAGGTTCATGACCAGGGTGTTTTCAAAGTTTATTTCAAGAGAATTTTTTTCTTCCTTTTCTATCACAAAGCCAGGGAGGGCCCGTTTCCACTTTAATGTATCCTTGATGCGAAAACTGCTCGAGTTGGTCTTGAAGGTTTTGTATGCGGCGGACCCTTCGCCTATGGTGATACCGGGGCGTTTTGTGTCGTGGGAGAAAACTTCCTTCCTCTTAAAAATAATTGAAAAACCGCTGCCTGATTTTTTAAGTTCTATCATGTGATGACCCTCCAGTTTTTTATACGGGCAAATATTTCAAAGGGACGAATAAAATCACCATAGACCATTGAGGCATGGTGGGCAACGCCGTTGTAGACTACCCGGTCCATGACGTCCCTGACATTATCTTCGAACTTGACTTTCAGATAGGTTCCCCGAAGTTCTTTTTCCATGGGCACACCTTCTGCCCTCTGGAGAAAAACCCGGTATTCTTCAGAGGTGCCGTCGAAGCGAAGAATTGATACGTCTCCATCTTTGAGAACAAAGTCGGCAGTGACTCCTTTGCCTCCGGCGAAATAGGTATCGAGACTCCTGACTGATTTCCCGTCATGAAGGTTTGCCGGGGCAACGCCGCAGTGCCAGAGAAGGGCGTAGTTTTCTTCGAAGTTTATTTGAGAAAAATCGAAGAGAAAGGGTGTCTCGGCGCCAACCGCGCGATGTGCAATCATGGAAAGTGCCCCTTCAACATCTCCTTCGCAGGCAATGATCCGGTTTTGTGACTGGAGAAGGCTCATGGCGGCACAGGGACTGATCCCGTAGGTTCCTGCAAATTCGGGCCAGCACCTCAGGGCAAGGGCGGTCAGGTTGTTTGTATCCATGAAACCATCAAGTTTTGCCGCCAGGGCGGAGACCTGGTCTACCTGCTGCGTTGTCACTCCGCTGATGTCAAAGGTGTCATGTATCTCTTCACTGCGGAGCTTGATGAGCTTTTCTTCTACTTTATGGTTAAAAACATCAGCAAGCTCATAGTGATCAATTAAAACCCCGAAGCTGCTGTAGGCGTTCAGGTCATAGACACCCAGGTTGAAAAAGCCATGGGCCCGAAAGCCTGCGAGCCCCACATGGGCGGTACGCAGTGCCGCCTCAATGCGTATCGCATCGACCCAGTCTTCATCGATTGAGTCACCTACATGAACTGTGTAGTTTTTTATTCCCGCCTTATAGAGATTCGAGGCGTTGAGGTTTACACCGCAGACCGAGTTAAGGCGGATTTTTCCACCGTCGTAGGGCAGCTCGTTGAGTCCCCAGAGGAGAATCGGCTTGTTGAGCTCCCGGTTGATTTCAAGCACCAGATGCCCCAGGTGAAATGTACCGCTGATACAGACCAGGGCGTCAACCTGCTCACGGGCCAGCTTGTCAGCGGCTGAGCGGGCATCTTCGATTTCAATGACCAGTTCATCGACTGCAATTATCTCCGCGTTTTCAAGTTTGTTGAGATTCCTTTTTACTTTTCCGTATATTTCTTCTGCTGCCTTGTAGTCAAAGGTGGTTCGGGCGAGGCAGACGACCCCGAGTTTTATCTGCTGCTTCATTTCTTCCTGCTCCATTCTGTATTTTCAGTATTAAGGATTTTTAAATCGAAAACGATATAATGTCAATATTAATTTATTCTTTTTACGGTTTCAGTATATGAAACAGGGAGAGTTATGGCAAGGAAGAAAGAGTGATAGCTCTGACCCCCAAAAGGGGGTCAGAGCCTCTGAAAAGGAAAAGTTCTCCCTATTTATAAATAGGGACGACAGGTGAAATCTGCCATGGTAAACTTTTAATTATGAAATGCAGTATAATCAAAGGGGGAGTCATATGGCCGAAAAAAAGCTGACCCGAAGAAAACTGATCGCAACCGGCATTACCGCCGCCGGGGCCATTGTCGCCGGAGGTCTTCTCTGCGGGGATGATGACCGGATAGATACTGATATTTTTGAAGATCCGAAGCGTGACAGCCTTGATCCCTCATCGGTGATAGACCGCCTTGATAAAAATAAAAAGCGTCCCAATATAATTGTGATTCTTACTGATGACATGGGCTATGCTGATCCTTCCTGCTACGGAGGCATTATCGAGACCCCTCAGATCGACAGGCTGGCCCGGGGCGGTATGCGCTTTACGGATTTTTACTGTTCCAGTCCCCTCTGCTCTCCATCGAGGGTGGGGCTTTTGACGGGCCGCTATCCTCTTCGTGCCGGGGTGGTTTTTCCCCTTCAGCCGGGGAAGGATACCTTTATCCGAAAAACGGTTCGCAGCCTCGGCTATACCTTCGGAAGCGCCGGCATCTTTGACATGCGTCATGCTGAGAACATGGTGACGGGACTTCTTCCTTCTGAGATTACCATTCCCGAGGCCCTGAAGCTCGCCGGGTATCGAACCGGGGCCATCGGCAAGTGGCATCTTGGCGACTTTACCGTCGACATGAAGCACCATCCGAAAAATCACGGATTCGATTTTTTTACCGGCTTTAACGCCTCGAATGATGACTGGCCCGTCTCCTTCTGGAAAAATGAAAAAGAAGAAATCAAGGACATCGGCATTGACCAGGGGAGATTCACGGGCCTCTTTACCCGTGAGGCAGTCTCCTTTATAGAAAAGAATAAGGGGGGTAAGGAAGAGGAACCCTTCTTCCTTTACCTTGCTCATAAGGATCCCCATCAGCCCTGCATCCCTTCAAAGAAATTTAAAGGAACGTCAAAGGCGGGGCCCCATGGCGACACGGTAAAGGAAGTCGACTGGTCCGTGGGAGAGATCATGGCAGCCTTAAAGCGCAATGCTCTGGAAAAGGATACCCTGGTGATCTTTACCAGTGACAACGGTCCCTGGTTTGATGGAAGCCCCGGGAGACTCAGGGGCCGCAAGGGTGAATCCTTCGACGGGGGCTACCGGGTACCGATGATTGCTCACTGGCCGGAAAAAATACCCCCGGGCCGAACCTGTCGGGAGCCGTCGATGAATATTGATTTTTTCCCCACCTTCATGACCATGGCGGGACTTTCCCTGCCAAAAGACCGGGTCATTGACGGAAAGGATCTAAGCGGGCTTCTGACAGGAAAGGAAAAAACTTCTCCCCATGAATCCCTTTTCTTTTTTCACTACGATGAACTTGAGGGAACACGTGCCGGTAACTGGAAATATTTTAGACATACCAATACCCGTTCATGGCCCATACCCCTTGATAAGCCGGTGACCTTTTTCGCCAAGGCGGCAAAGGGCCATGACTACAAACCTGAAGGCTCAGAGGAGTCAGTGCCGACCATGGCGTCTTTTCCCATGCTGTACAACATGAAGCATGATCCGGGGGAAAACTATAATGTTATAAAACGGCATCCCCGGGTTGCTGAAAAGATGAAAAAGCAGCTGGCTGATTTCGAGAAGAAATTTTATGCAAATATCCGGGGATTCAAGTAAACCGCGAGAAGAGAATACAAGCAGACATAGTCCGTGAAATAGTTTTTAAATTTTTGTCTGTATCCAGCGGTAATCAGGTTTAAAAAAATCTGGATTTTTCCTTTTTTTTGCCTACATTACTGGTATACAATAAACTGAGTGGGGGCAATCTGTTATGTATACATTGGCAAGTTCTTTCGAAATACCGGGAATTACACCACAGCAGGCGGTACACTGGTGGCTTTCAATGGACAACGAAACATATACCCGCTGGCATCATGATCATCACGCCTGGCAGTGGCAATGCAGTGGAAAAGATAAGGCCGAATCAGGGGATGTTGTCCGTTTCCATGAAACAATTGACCGGTTTGACCTGAAGATAAAAGCAAAACTTTCTAAACTCGATCCATCAGGTTTTCTTAAGTTTGATGTTATCGGAGCGCCGGCATCTTTTTCCTTCCGGTATGAGGAAAAAGATGCCGGTACCCTGGTGACCTACGAGGCTGCTATGGGATTCAAGTCTTTCCCCGGGCGTCTTTTAGATATGTTTATTAAAAAGATGTATCCTCCCGATGAGTATGGCCCGGCAATAACTGGACATGTTAAAGAAGAACATCAGCTGATAAAGCACCAGGTATCCTGATTACTTCAGTTGAGTGTACAGGTCCCGGACAGTTTTGAATTTTTTACTGCTCCGTAAGCCTTGACACTTGAAGCTCCTGACTTTTTCCCCCTGTTCTTTCTCTGTATGGAGATTTGAAAAAGACATGACATATTTCGGGAACTCTGGTAATGGATTGACTGTGGATAATTCAATGTTCAATGAATTTTTAAATCAGCTTATCTTTCTCGGGGGCGGCTTGGCGCTGATCATGGCCCTCTCCCAGTTTTTTACTTCTTCCCGCAGGGAAGAGCGGTTAATGCTGGCCATTTTCTACGGGGCCCTGGCGGTTCTCCTTATTGAAGAGTTCATCATTCTCCGCTACGGAGGAGCGAAGGCGGTCCTGGGGCTCTATCCGGTAGGCTTTGATCTTTTTCTTATCGGTCCCGGTCTCTATCTCTATTATCGGCTGGTCTTTGACCGAAATTTTACCCTGGGGAAATTCCACCTGCTTCACTTTATCCCTGCTGCCGGTTCGGTGGTACTCAAGGCGGTTGTCTCATCACTGCCGGTTTTTGAAGGGGGTGCCGGAGGATTTCCTTCTTTCCGGTACTGGCTTTTCTACGGCTACGCCCTTTTTGGTATTATTCTTCTGGCTGGATATTTTATTATTATCCTGTCGCGTCTCAGCATCCCTTCTCTTTACCAGGGGCGGAGAAAAAATCATTTTTATATTCTGACCATGACCTTTGCCCTCTCGGGATTTTTTATCATGATAATGATTACCGCAGCTCATTTCCTGGGGATCCTGCGGATTTTTCAGCTCTCAGTAGCATTGTTGAGTGTCAATATTATTGCCTGGTTTTTCGTAGGGATACGGTACCCCGGTTTTATCACATCTTTCAGAAAGGAAGTAAAGGCCCTGCAGTACCAGCGTTCTCTCATCGTGGGGCTTGATGTAAAGCTTCTGCAGAACCGTCTGGAAGATTTAATGGTGGAAGAGAAAATTTTCCGTGATGAAGAAGTGACCCTGGCAAAGATGGCAGAAATGCTTCAGGTGACTCCCCACCAGCTTTCGGAATTTTTAAATCGTCACTACGGCGAGCATTTTAATGTCTATGTAAACCGTTACCGCGTTGACGAGGCAATGGAACTGTTAACTTCCTCTCCCGATCTCTCAATTACCGCCATCGCCTACCGCGTCGGCTTTAATTCAAAGTCTGCCTTTTACCGCGCCTTTTCACGGGTTGCCGGGGTTTCCCCGAGCCGGTACCGTGTAGATTACCTGCAAATAATTTGACTTTTGCCAGAAAAATCTTTACGTTCCCTTAAAAGAGCGGCAAAGAGCTGTCCTGTCTGAAAAGCATAGGTACACTGGCAAATGCATAGCTCGGGTGAAATCATTAATGAACGTTTCCGCATTGATGAGACCCTGAAAACGGGCCATGTCAGTAGTTTGTTTAAAGCCTTTGATATGCTTGATAAACGTTCGATTGCCCTGAAATTATTTTTTTTTGATTCCAGTCCTGCTGCGGACATTATACGTTTTCATACTGAACAGGATCTTCTTAAAGAGATTGATCATCCTTCAATAGTGAAGATTTATGAACATGGGAGCTGCCGTGGGTCCGGAGAGTCTGAGCAGTTTGTTGCCATGGAGTACACCAGCGGCCCTAATCTCGAAGAGTTTCTTAACAGCGGTGAAGACCTTTCCCTTGAGATGATAGTTGCCGGAGCCATTGAGCTGTGCGGCGCCCTCGAAACAGTCCATAATCGGGGTATCATTCATGGTGATCTAAAGCCTGAAAATATTATTTTGACGGAGGTAGAAGAAAAAAATAATGTTCTGAAGCTTGTTGACTTTGGTTCAGCCCGCCTGAAAACCTTCCACGAAGCGGAAATAGATGATTATATTTCCGGGACCTTTGCCTGTATGGCGCCGGAACAGTGCGGCCTGGTATACGCTCCCGTGGAAGAAGCGAGTGACCTCTATGCCATGGGGGTTCTTCTTTATCGTCTTTGTACCGGTATGTATCCTTTCGAAGGACGCTCATTGTCTGAGCTTTTGCATCATAAAATTTCTAGAATGCCCCCGAAACCTTCCCGCCTGAAGGCTGAGATTCCTCCTGTTCTTGATTCTCTTATTATGCGCCTTCTTGCCCCAGAGCCTTCAGACCGGTATCGTGATGCCCATGGACTGGGCAGAGACCTGGAACGCTTTGCCGCTGGGGAACGGAATTTTTTCCCTGGGGAGAAAATTCCTATCGGGATCTGTGCAACCGTCCCTTTTACAGGACGTGAAAATGAACTGGCTGAGATAGAAAATATCTATAATAATATCAGAGAAGGAGAGGCCTGTTTCCATGTTATAACCGGAGAGGCAGGCATCGGTAAAACTAGATTTCTTCGGGAACTTCGGAAAAAGCTTTTAGCCCGGTCGGCTTGTGTTCTCGAGGGCCGTGCCCTTGAGAGGGAAAATCGGGAACCCTGGAGTCTTTTTCGGGGGACAATGCATGAGTATCTGAAAATTTTCCAGCAGTATGACAGGGAAAAAAAGAATCGGGTTGTTCATTACCTGCGACAAGAGTGTGGAGATTTCAGCAGTATCATCACGACGCTGATACCTGGAATGGAACTTCTCTTTGGGGTCGGTCCCTCCATGACTGCCCTGGAACCTGAGCGTGAGGGGAAACGATTTCACCTTTCCCTCGTCCGTTTTCTTCGGGCTCTTGTCACCGTTGAAGAAAGCATGGTGGTTCTTCTTGATGATCTGCACTGGGCTGATGAAGGAAGTATCCGTCTTCTTGAGGAAGCGATGAAAAGCCTTGGTGACCGGTCTCTTTTGATGATTTTAGCAATGAGGGGGGAAGAAAAAGGGACTGATGGCCTGGTGAAACTTTTTTCCCGCCTGAAGGCGGACCATGGAGTTGTCATAGGATCACTGACTCTGAGTCCCCTGACTCTGCCTGACTTGAAGCGATACATCGGTTTGGTTCTGGGAGGGGGAAAAATTGAAAAGGATGTGCTGAGTGAATACCTTTTATCTCAGGGAGGAGGAAATCCCCTTTTTACAGAAGAGCTTCTTCGGGGGATTATAAATCGAAAAATACTTATTCAGGATGATGGTCGGTGGCTTGTTGATATAGATAAGCTCAACAGGGCAAAACTACCTGAGGATACTCTCGGGGTCATCAGTGAACGAATTGAAAATCTTTCTAAAGATGTTACTATTATTCTTTCCCATGCCGCGATAATCGGTAGAAATTTTTCAGTTGATATTCTTATCAGTATCTTTCCTCTCTCGGAAGAACCTCTCGAACAGATCAGACGGGTGATGCTTGCCATGGCCCATGCCTCACGGGAAGGCCTTGTCATGGAAGATGTTGCAGAAAGAGGCATGGTTATTTTTACCCATGACCGGGTCAGGGAGGCCTTTTACAGGCGCATAAAAGCAAGAGAGCGAAAACAGCTTCATGGCCGGATAGTTGAGGCTATTGAAAAAAAGCATGGTTCTGACCGGGATCGGTATATTTTTGACCTGGCTCATCATGCTATTGAGTCAGGTATCGGGAAAAAGATTATTTTTTATTCCCGCATCGCCGGACTTAAGGCTATGGAGAACCATGCATATGAAGAAGCGGTTCGTTTTCTTGGAGCGGTCCGCCAGGCTCTGGAGGATGAGGGCAGCTGTATCTGTGAAAATGAGGAGAAAAAAATATGGCTCGAGGTAATGGAAAAGTATGGCGAGAGTCTGGTTTTTCTCGGACGTTCTGATGAGGGGATTGAAGTATTTGAAGAACTCATCAAGAAAAAAATGAATGAGGAGAAACTTGGAAATTATTATCAGTTTCTTACATTAGCTTATTTTCGAAAGGGAGATTTCCGAGGCTGCGAAAAATATTCTTCTGAAGCCCTGAACTTATATGGAGAAAAAGTTCCTTTAAAAAGAATAAATATAGTGTTGAGTACTGTTAAAGAATTATTTATCCACTTTTTATGGCATGGATTTCCGGGAAGCGATATTTTTCGGAGAAAAGGTAATTCTGAAAATACGAAGAGAATAATTATGAATTACAAGTGGCTTCTGTATGCGTATTACTGGTGGGATGGCAGAAAGGCACTGCGTACTGTTTTAAGGACAGGAAATCTCGCAGAGAGGTTTTTAGACTCTTCTACCGAATTGGCTGAATCATATTATAATTATGGGATGTTTTATGTAGTTGCAGGGATATTTAAAAAAGCAGATGAATTTTATCAACGATCATTAACCATTCACAGGGAAAACAATAATAACTTCGGTGTCGCCCAGACTTTTAATGGCCTTGGGCTTATGCATTTAATAAAAGGAGAATTTAGAAAATGCATTGAGATTTGCAATCGTAGTATTAGTATTTTTGAAACATCAGGGGATTATATTGAGCTTAGTAAGTTTACTCAGTTTAGTTTTGTTTCATATTATATGCTGGGTGAATATAAATCGGCGATGGAAATATATCAAAGGTACTTTTTAATTAATACAAATTTAATCGACGAAATGATGTATAGCGGCTGCTACTATCCTGTTCGTGAATTTATTGATAAAGGAAAATATAAAGAAGCTTTAGAAGTTTTGAACAGATATCTAGAAGCTCAAAAGGAAATGAAATTATGGTACCTGTATGGTCTCTCTCTGGTTTCATTAGGGAGACTTCATAATGAACAGGGAAAATTTTTAAAGAGCAGAGAAGTTTTCGAATATTGCTTTACTGTGTGTAAAAAAGAAATGCTCCCGATGCATTTTATTAATAGTTTGTATCCCTTCTACTGTGAAACATTGATAAACCAGCATACATCTGACTTTGAATTTCATGGTCGGTGGTCCCGTTTTAAATCCTTGAGGCGTATTAAAAAATACACAAAAAAATCTCTTCGTAAAACTCGTCGGTTTAATCATCATTATGACGTTGCTCTTCGAGGCGCAGCAAAATATTATCTTCTGGAAAATAATTTCAGAAAAGCGGAGAGATATTTTTCAGCAGCAATTGAAAAGAGTGAAGCCATGGGCAAACGCTACGAAGAAGCCCGAACCCGCTATGAATACGGCTGCTGGCTCCTTGAGCAAAGGGAATACAACAGGGCCTGGGCCCAGCTTGATCGTTCGTACATGATCTTTAAAGAAATCGATATTGTTCATTATCAGAAAAAGATTCTTGATTTAATGCAGCACGAAGGAGAACGGCGCAGCCCCCTGCGGCGCTTTCTGGACCGGGAGCGAAAAGACCGTGTCATAGCATGTGTTGATGAGATCAATGGCTGCAGCAGCTATGAAGATCTGATTGATACAGTACTGCAGCGGTCTATGGAAATCAGCGGCGCCCGTGGAGGGGCTTTTTTTCTCGCTGATCCCGGGGCGAATTACCTTCATCTTGAGATCACACATAATGCGAATGATGAACCCTTTGAATATTCCCACCATATTGTAGATAAATGCTTTGCCGAGCGGCGGATTATTATCACCACCAGTGCAGAGGAAAGCGAAGAATTTTCTCCCTACAGGAGTGTTTCAGCCGCAGGCCTCAAATCAATAATTTGTCTTCCCCTGGCCCGCAACGATCTTCTTGTCGGGGTCTGTTATATGGATAACTCCCTTGCTCGGGGTGTTTTTACCCGCGATGATGCCCGTTTGTTGAAGTTTTTTTTCTCCTCGGCCGCAGTCAATATTGAAAACGCTCTTCTGACAAAAAAGATACATGATATTGAGAAGGAAGAATGTCATGGAGGTGAAACATCGGTAGATGAATACTGTGGAAAAACAATCTCCTTCATTGAGGAGCATTTTCAAGAGGATCTGTCCCGTGAAGAGATTGCCCGTGATGTCGGAGTCAGCCCAGACTACCTTGGAAAACTGGTAAAGGCCCATACCGGCAAAAGCCTCCGAGAGCATATCAACGAAGCCCGGATCAGATGGGCCCTTGAGCAGCTTGAAAACAGTAACATGCAGATAATTGATATTGCCTATGATGCGGGCTTCGAGAGTCTTCGCACCTTTAACCGTACCTTTGTCCGCATTATGGGTGATTCACCTAAAAAGTACCGGGAATAGGAAAATGCGGGCAGTTTTTTTTAGAGATACGTATTCCAGCCGGGACAGGGAAAACTTCCTCACCCGCGAAATATTTCTCCCTTTTTAACCTGCAACAGTCATCTGGCAGAATTGAACAAGCCGGTCATTTCCAGACCTCTACCGGTGGCGAGAAACCTGAAATCCAAATGTGTATTTTAAAGCTGAATCTTTTAACTATCTGGCAATGTGAAGATGGAGGCTGTCCATGATACCAGATGAAGACCTGTATCGTAAGCTTCAGCACCATATTGACCGAATGCCGGTCCCTTATCCCGAAACTGTATCGGGAAAGGAAATCCGTATATTAAAGCATATCTTTACCCCGGAAGAGGCTGAAATTGCCCTGCAGCTCAGCGCCCTTCCAGAACCGGTGCGTCGCATCCATAAGCGTTTGAAGTACATGAATATATCCAAGGCCGACCTGGAGGTAAAGCTCCGGGCCATGGAACTGAAGGGTGCAATTATGGGTTTTCCTGCGGAACCTGGCAGGGAGAAGAAGTACAGCAAGGCCCTCCTGGTTATTGGCATGTTCGAATTCCAGGTCAACCGGATTACCCCGGCCATGGCGCGGGATTTTGATGATTATGCTCACAATGAATTTCATGACGCCGTTTCTGTTCTGGGAACGAACCAGCTTCGAACGATACCGGTTGGAGAAGTTTTTGAGGGGGGAAGAAAAATCGAGCCCTATGATGATGTCATAAGACTTGTTGAGGAAAATAAAGGCGAGGCCGCGGTAATGAACTGCGTCTGCCGTCAATCAAAGGAAGTTCTTGGTGAACCGGTTCCCCATCCCGAGCTTGAAGAAACCTGTCTTGTCTTCGGCGGTACTGCCCGCTGGATGGTTGATAAAGGTGTCGGCCGCTTTATTGGAAAGGAAGAAGTTTTAAAGATAATCGGAAAGGCGAGAGACGCGGGATTTGTACTGCAGCCGGAAAATTCACAAAAACCTGAATTTATCTGCTGCTGCAACAAGGAAAGCTGTCATTCCCTGAAGTGGCTGAAAAAGTTTGACCGCCCTGCTGAACATGTTCATAGCAACTACCATGCTGAAGTAGACCTTGAAAAATGCAGGGGCTGTGAAGGATGCGCGGATTATTGTCCCATGGATGCGATCTCCTTTGAAGAAACAAAGGCGGTTATTGATTATTATTGCTGCATCGGCTGCGGCAACTGTGTTAATCAGTGCCCGGAAAAAGCGGTAAGTCTGTCAGCAAAAGATAAAAGTTACAGACCCCCGAAAACTCATGACAGTCTGTATCAGCAGATAATGAAGGAGCATTTCGGCATGATGGGTACTTTGAAGATTATCGCACAGGCGCTTATGGGAATGAAAATATAGCGGTGAAAAAATGAGAACATTGAAAAGTCTTGAAACAACGGATTTATCATTTCTGGTAGTGATTTTTTTTGTTCTTGCAGTTGTGATAACCAGAATGCTGATTTTTCTGAAAGAATTTCGGATTCCTGAGTTAAAGTGACAAAGAAATTTTATTCAGGGAGGAGAATGTCATGACAGGTGTAACGATTAAGGTGACACAGAAAGAACTCTGGGCGGTGAGGCATCTTCTGGGAAGGCTCCATGACATGGAAGGGAGAGGTTCGGGAAAACATACAGGAAGTATTCATCTGGAAACTCTGGTCGAGGGAGATGTCTATGATCTCTGCCAGACCCTGAAGGCGAGGATACACGGAAGTGAAGAGTATTAAACAACTTATAATAAATGAAGAAAAATACAGAGGGTTGTTATGGATAAGAAACCAGTACTAATCACAGGAACATCAACAGGTATCGGACGGGCCTGTGCTCTTCACCTGGCTCGAACCGGGTTTCAGGTTTTTACCGGTGTAAGGAAACAGGCTGATGCCGAATCCCTGGTGAATGAAAATATTCCTGGTATCGAGCCGTTAAATATTGATGTAACTGATTCATCAAGCATTGCCGAAGCGGTAAAAATTTTATCATCAGAAACCGGGGGAAAACTTTTTGCCCTTGTCAACAACGCGGGAACAACTGATGTGGGTCCTGTTGAGTTTCTTCGTATTGAAAGTATTCGCAATGTTTTAAATGTCAATGTTGCGGGAATGATGGATGTAATAAAAAACTTTCTACCCCTGCTGAGAAGGGGAAACGGCAGGATTGTTAATATCGGATCAATTTCCGGACTGGTGGCTCTTCCGGGACTTGCGGTTTATGCGGCATCGAAGTATGGAGTGGAGGCGCTGTCTGACGCTTTACGTCTCGAAGTAAAAAACCAGGGGATAAGCGTTTCCCTTGTTGAACCGGGGAACACCGAGACTCCTATTTTTAATAAAAGTCGAAGTTATTTTGAGGCAAGCCTTAACAAGTCTGGTGAAATTGATATCTACGGCTGGCTTTTTGATGCAGTGAGAAGAGCTTTAAATGATCCCAAAAATCAGCCGGTTGAAAAGGTAGTGGCAAAAGTTGACCATGCCTTAACGGCGAAAAAACCGAAAAAACGATACCGGGTTGGAAGTGATGCGGCCCTGTTTAATATAATAAGAAAATTTCCCACAGGAATGCGTGATATCATTATTTCGAAGGTCTATGGGATTTAAATGCTTCAGTAAATTTAAATTTTTCAGGGAGGTTCTCATGTCTGTTCTCTTTAAGCCCTTTAAAATCAGAAATTTAAAAATTAAGAATCGCTTTATTCATTCCGCAACCTACGAGGCGATGGCCACGAAAGATGGTGAAGTGACCGAAGAACTCATCAAACGATACCGGAACCTTGCCCGTGGTGAGGTGGGCCTGATAATTCCCGGGTACATGTATGTTCACTCCCTCGGTAAGGCGGTTTCCAGGATGACGGGAATCAATGATGATTCCTTCCTTCCCGGTTTAAAACAGCTTGCCGATACGGTTCATGAAGAGGGAAGCAGTATTCTTTTTCAGTTGGCCCATGCGGGACAGCAGACGAAAAAGCAGATCATCGATGATCTGCCGATGGCCCCTTCAGCAGACCATCGGGATCCAGTTTTATTTTTTAAGCCACGGGAGATGAGCCAGTCAGATATCGAAGAGGTAATTTTCTCTTTCGGCGAGGCGGCGACTCGTGCGGCACTGGCGGGGGCTGATGGTGTTCAGATTCACGCGGCCCACGGTTATCTGGTCAACGAGTTTCTTTCTCCTTTTTACAACCATCGAGAAGATCAATGGGGGGGAAGTGATGAAAACCGGTTTCGTTTTTTCAGGGAGATATACAGGGAAGTGCGGCGTAATCTTCCGGCGGGGCTGATTGTATCGGTAAAGCTTAATGCCTGTGATTTTACACCCCATGAGGGCATAGACTATGAGCTCGCGGCGCGCTATACAGCGTGGATGGCTGACCTGGGGATTGACCTGATAGAGATAAGCTGTGGGGGCACCGCTTTTTCATATATGAATATGGTCAGGGGAGATGTGCCGGTAAAGGAGCTGACCCGTTCGGTTCCTGCGATGATGAGACCGGCCGCGTGGCTGATGCTGAAGAGCATGGCAGGGAAGTTTGGCTTCGATGGGCCCTATAATCTTGAAGCGGTAAAACAGGTGCGGCAGGTAACTGCAGACACGCCTCTCTCGGTAGTTGGGGGTATCCGTACTGTAGCGGATATGGAAGGTATTATTACAGCCGGTTATGCTGACTTTGTTTCCATGAGCAGACCCTTTGTCAGGGAGCCTCACCTTGTTAAGAAGATTCGGGAAGGGACGATGTCTGCGGTGAATTGTACTTCCTGTAATCGTTGTTTTGGAGAGGTTGTTAACAACAGTATGCTGCGCTGCTATAACCATGAACAGAAACAGCATAAAGAGGTTTCTCTTGAGGAGAGACTTATGACTGCCTGAAGGTGAAAGCTTTTCACTGGCGGGAAAGAAGGATATTTATAAAGGAGGCTCACTATGAACGTATCGTTATTTCTAAAGATCAAGTCAGTCATCTCTGTATTTTCCGGGCTTGGAATGGTTTTTTTATATGCATATCTCATGCCAATTTACGGAATTACTCTTAATAGTGTAGGTATTCTTTTTGCCCAGTGGAGTGGCGCGGGTCTTTTCGGCATCGGCTTGATTTGCTGGTATGCCGCACAGGCTGAAAAGAGTGACTTGCGTCAGGGTATTCTACTTGCTCTTTTCCTTTGTGACAGTATCGGTTTTGCTGTTTCATTGATGGCGCAGTTGGCAGGAGTTGTGAATGTCCTGGGATGGTCAACTGTCGGTCTGTGGCTGATTCTTGCCCTGGGACTCGGCTATTTCAGGTTTTTAAAACAAGGAGACTAAAAGGAGGCAGTTATGGCACATTTAGAAAAACATACCAGTATTCATGCTCCTGTAAGCAGTGTCTTTAAGTATGTAATAGATCCTGCTCATTCTGCAGAGTGGATTTCTGGAATGGAATCAGCGGGAAATATTTCCGGATCAGCAAAGGGTGATCATTACGACTGGACCTATAAAATGGCGGGACTGATATTTAATGGAGAATCAGAAATCATCGACCAGAAACAGGATCAGCTACAGGTTGTTCACAGCAGGGGTGGTATTGAGTCAACATGGACCTTTGGCTTCCATGAAGAAGGCGGAGATACAGTTCTTGATCTTGCTATCGATTATTCCGTTCCGGTGCCGGTTTTGGGTAAATTTGCTGAAAAGCTGATTCTCAAACAGAATGAAAAGGCTGCAGAGGACAGCCTTACTGTGCTAAAGAGAAATCTCGAGAAATGAACTGAAAAGTCCGGGAGGATTAAGGTGAAAGGCTCAAGAAGATTTAAGTTGCTTTTCGATCAGGAACATAATACTTACTTTCTTTCAAATGGATTTTTTATTTTGAGTGGTATGGAAGTTCAGTCTCTGGCTCAAAAATTACCAGAAGATGGTGGAGAGAAAAAAGAATATTTAAAAATTCACTCCCCCCTCTATAAAATGTTCCGTATACGAAAAGCTTTCCCCAAAAAAATTAACAGTATTATGATGCCTGTAGCATGAAGAAACCAGGTCTGTTGACGGATATATACTCAGCGTTGTGCCTCAGCCGGCACAGCGCACTCCCTGCATTATTCTTCTTGATTTTTATACAGTGAGATCGTACCCTCCTCTATGGCCTGGGAAACTAAAACAAAAATATTCGGACTTCCTCTTTTCTCTGTCGGTTTTGCACCGGTGGGATTCTTTGTCATCGGATTTTCCGGGGCGGGTGTCATTGTGATCGCTCAGTTCGGCATCGGTATTATTACTGTCTCCCAGGGGGGACTTTCTGTTTTTGGCATCATGCAGTTTGGTGCTGGGATTTTTGTCTTCGGTCAAGCGGTTATCGGTCTGATACTTTCAATTGGGCAGGCTGCCCTTGGTTTTATTGCCCTCGGCTTTGAAGATATGGCGGGATACTACGAGGCACGGGTTGGCAAATCATTCTTGGGAAGTCTCGATAAACTCCTCAGCGAAGTATATGAAAACCCGGAGCCCCTGGTGGTCTGGATTGTTTCATGGGTGATACTGGTTACTTTTATTGTAACTCAGTGGCCGAAATTGCGGAAAGGCCTCAGACTGGTTGACTTTT
>Ga0209475_10000141_pt1 | contig 213023 bp, 193 predicted proteins | sample tdDd471_FD_187128 | JGI IMG/M metagenome (GOLD analysis project Ga0209475, IMG submission 187128) | Marine sediment microbial communities from the Atlantic coast under amendment with organic carbon and nitrate - tdDd47.1 (SPAdes)... | ecosystem: Environmental > Aquatic > Marine > Coastal >... | reverse complement strand
GTAATAACCAGGATAGGCCACCTATCGCTTGATTATTCTTTACTAAATTAAAACCGTTTATTAGTGATTGATTTATTTTAATGTAACCGCCTAACACGTTCTTTCTCCCCGATTCAGAACAACTAGTCGAAATACACTACCACAAAAAAACCTTTTAATATGTATGTCTTTTCCTACATTTCATAAAATGAATCATATATCATTGTTTTTAAAGTTAAAATAATTTATTTTTCTTTATCCTAAAAAATATAAAAAATTCAATAATCGGGATAGGAAGTCCCCCAATGCTGTTGACGATTGCCTATTGCCCGGACCATCATTATATGGACTGGATAAAACAAAATTCAGCTTAATAGCTTAAGCCAATTGATCGGCTGCAACACGATATTTGGGATCTTCAATCACATTAACTTCACACAAATCTCCAGCCTTTTTCAGTAAACATTGACATTCCGGACTTAAATGCCTTAAGTGGAGCCGTTTATCAACGCTGAGATAACGTTCTGCTAGGGTATCAATAGCTTCAATACCGGAATGATCAGAAACCCGCGAATGCATAAATTCTACGACAACATCATCGGGGTCATTTTGGGGATCAAATAAATTCTGGAAATTGTGTACAGAACCAAAAAATAAAGGACCATGTAATTCGTATACTTTAGAATCTTCATTATCTCGGGTGATAACAACCGTAATGTGTTTGGCATGATTCCAGGCGAATACCAAAGCTGCGATAATGACCCCAATAAATACCGCAATTGCTAAATTATCGGTCATTACGGTAATAGCTGAAACAGATATCAGTATTAAAGCATCCGAGGTGGGGATTTTACGTAGGATTCGAAAACTGGACCATTCAAAGGTACCAACGACCACCATAAACATCACACCAACCAATGCCGCCAAAGGAATTTTTGATATCAATTCCGAAGTAAACATAATAAAGCTCAGTAAAAATAGAGCAGCGGCAATTCCAGAAATTCTCCCTCTCCCGCCGGAGTTTACATTTATCATGGATTGACCAATCATGGCACACCCCCCCATGGCTCCAAAAAATCCACAGGTAATATTAGCAACTCCCTGACCGACACATTCCTTATTACCTCGACCTCTAGTCTCAGTCATTTCATCGATTACGGTTAGCGTTAATAAAGATTCAGTTAAACCAATTGCTGCAAATGCTAATGAATAAGGGAGAATAATAATTAAAGTATCAATAATTTCTTGCATTGAGCCAATTGGAATCATAGGAATATGAAATTCTGGAAAACCACCAGCAATTGAAGCGATATCTCCTACAGTACGAGCAGGTAGTCCGAAGGCGATAACAATGGTTGATACAACGAGAATGGCAGCCAATGGTGCAGGTATGGCACGCGTAAATTTAGGTAAATAATGAATAATTAACATAGTCAATGCAATTAAGCCCAACATCGTCCATAACATTATACCTTCCATCCAAACCAAACCTTCACCTTGAGGATCTGGAATTTTAAACTGACCGATTTGCGCCAAAAAGATAACAATAGCAAGACCATTAACAAAACCCAGCATAACGGGATGTGGCACAAGACGAATAAACTTACCGAGTCGCAACACACCAGCCAAAATCTGAATAATCCCCATTAGCACGACTGCAGCAAAAAGATATTCCACGCCGTGGATAACCACCAGTCCCGTCATAATTACAGCCAGGGCTCCAGTCGCTCCGGAAATCATCCCTGGACGCCCCCCTAAAATTGCTGTTAGCAATCCAACAATAAATGCCGCATATAAACCAACTAATGGGTCAACTTGCGCAACGAAGGCAAAGGCAATGGCTTCGGGAACTAAGGCCAATGCTACGGTCAAACCGGATAAAATTTCGGTTTTGATATTACAGCGGTGATCCTTGCTACACAATTCAATCATAGAAAATCCAGGAAATTTTTGAGGTAATTATTAGCATTTAAGAATAAACTAATAATTTTATAAAAAGCCGCGCATTATACAGTGAAAAAATTCGATTCTCCAGTCTTTATGAGATATATAAAGTGAACTGAGCCTATAGAAAATAGAACTTTAGACGCTATTAAGCTGACTAATTTAAAGCTTTTTTGTTAGAATAATGGATATCAATCTAATCCAGAACGGTATAAAATTGCATCATTGAAATTATTTAAAGAATTAAACTGGTGGATTAATGAAATAAGTTAGATAAATTACTGTTTTGCGCTTGAATTTATCTTTTGTAGCGTCAGTTATTAAAATAATTAAACAAAGGGGGGCTTTTTTCAGGATCCTTGTGAATGGGCAACTTAAAAATAAGGGCTAAATTAATTATCTTGTTTATAATAATCAAGGTAATTCCTTTATTAATCATCGCCTACATTGCAGTTATTGGAGCCCAAAAGCTCGATGGATATTTTTCTCAAAATACCATAGCCTTATTCAAAAATAGTGAGCAGGTGATCCAAAACACCGCCGAACTCGCTATCAGTGACAGCATAAAAATGCTGGATAATAAGTCTCAAACTTCATTAGAAAAACTCAGTTACCAAATCGCCAATCAAGTTGCCGAATTTTTATACGAGCGTGACAATGATCTCAAATTTCTTGCTTCAATTCCCCTGAGTCAGACAATTCTTAAAAGCTTTTATGATGCTAAACGACGCCCTATTACCATACATGAAGAATACCACTATGATGATTCAACATCGACTTGGCAAACCATTAAATCCCCCGGCAAAATAAAACGGATTCAAAATACTGCTGAACTCTCAGACAATCAACGAGAGTTTCATTTTGTTGATCCTCTTTCAACCCAACATTGGGAAATACCTATTTACAAAGAAGTGGTTTTTTTTGATTTAGCTGGGCAGGAGCTCTATAAAGTTTCCCAAATTAATCCTAACAAGCGTAATATCTCAAAAAAATCAGAGACCTATATTAGCTCCGAAACCTATTTTAAACAACTTCAGACTCTCGAAGATGGTGATATTTATGTTTCTGACGTGATAGGAGAATATCTCCCAAGTAAAATTATTGGCCACTTTAGTAAACAAAAAGCCCAGCAAATTGGCATTAAATTTGAACCTGAAAAATTTGCTTATGCAGGCAAGGAAAATCCCGTAGGCAAAGTATTTGAAGGCATAATTCGCTTTATTACCCCTGTTTTCGAGGCGGATAAAAAAGTGGGATATATTTCTCTGGCTTTAGATCACCGCCATATTATGGAGTTTACTGATAGTATCAATCCCACCAGTCCCTATATAAAACAGGAAATTGCTGATGCTAGCCTAGGTAATTATGCCTTTATGTGGGATTATGAAGGGAAAAATATCTCTCATCCACGCGACTATTTTATAGTCGGTTATGATAAACAAACAGGAGAGCGCGTTCCTGGATGGATAAGTGCTGATTTAGCCAAAAAATACAAACAATCCCAATTTAGTACACTCAATGAATTTTTGGACCAATATCCCCCTTTTGAAGAGCAATCTTTAAACAAAAAACCAAATCTTGAACAACTTCAAAATGAAGGCAGTATCGCTTTAGATTGCCGTTATTTAAATTTTGCCCCTCAATGCCAAGGCTGGATGCAACTAACAGAATATGGAGGTTATGGCTCTTTTATCATTTATTGGAGTAACGTTTGGAAATTAACCACAGCCGCAACGATCCCTTACTATACCGGGAAATACAATAATTCCAAACGTGGTTTTGGTTTTGTTACGATTGGGGCTAATGTTGACGAGTTTCATCATGCGGCTAATCAGACCAAAGAAAGTGTTGATAAGCTCTTAAAAATCCAAACTCAGGAGATGAAATCACAAACCGAGCAAAACCAAAAAAAAATTACCCAATACGTTAATAGCATAGTACAAGAACTATCTATGGTTACCTTGTTTATGGTTATTATTGTTGTGGCAATTGCAATTTGGATGTCAAATTACCTTACAGTAAAAATATCTAGGTTATTAATAGGCACTCAAAAATTTGCACATAATCAGTTCGATTATCGAATTAACATTACCTCAAGAGATGAAATTGGTGAATTAGAGAACTCATTTAATGAAATGGCAGCTCGTATAAAACAATTAATGAAACAAGAAAAACAATTTAGCCAAAAACTTGAAGAAAAAGTCTCTGAACGCACCAAACTATTGAAAAAACAAACTCAGAAATTAGAGGACGCTCAAGTTAAATTGAGAGAAATGGCCTATCGCGATCCACTAACCGATCTCTATAATCGCCGTTATTTTGAAGAAGTCGCCAAAGAACTTTTATCCTTGGCCAAGCGGGAAAATGATCCTCTAGGCGTGTTAATGATAGATATTGATAAGTTTAAAAATATCAATGATACACATGGCCACGATATAGGTGATATTGTCTTGGTAAGATTTGCGCAAGAGTTAGTCAGCTATATTCGAGAGAGTGATCTAATTGCCCGCATAGGTGGCGAAGAGTTTTCCATTATCTTACCCAAAACCAGTGCTGAAAGTGTCCAAAACCTTGCCAATATCATTCGCGAGAAAATCCAAGCCCTAGAAATTGAAATTGCCCCCAAAAACATCGTTCAAGTTACCGTCAGTATTGGCGCTAGTATGCTAATCAATGAAAGCGATAAAAATATTAGTGATGTGATTAAACGGGCGGATGAGGCCTTATATAAAGCAAAAAGTAGTGGTCGAAATAAAGTTATCATATCCTCTTAATTTAAGATTATTATCGATAAGATTAACCAAGTACTTTAAGGGGCTTTTGTATAATGCAATAATCACAATCACATAACACTTAATAAGGCTTCTTCCAACTCTTTATGTGAAAGCTCTAACTTTTCAAGTAATAAATTGGCTTTATCAATTTCGAAATGTTCCATGGATATGGCCAATTCCAATAACACACCTAAGTCTCCCTCTCGAGTCAGTAATGCTTGTTTTAACTCTTGATCAATGTGTAACTCACTTAAAACCACTTCTAAGCTTGTCTGGGTAATTACGTCAATCAAAGAAAGAATACCCACCAGAGCCGCTTCATGAGACATCGCTTTATTTTTTGCTGATTGTTTCATTAATTCAGCCATTAGTTTAGACCGACTTAAAGCCAAGCTGATAAGAGGAGAATTAAACCCACTACTTTGATCTTGAGATTTGGCAAAAGCAATCAGTAATAACCATTGTTTTAGAGGACGTTTACCAAGTAGGTTAATGGCATGGCCGATAGAACGAATATTAGAACGTAATCCTAATAAACCTGAGTTCATAAATCGAAGCAATTGAATGGTAATTTCTGGTTGAACTTCAAACGCCCGTGCGATTTGTTCCACCTTGGTATCACTATCCAACATATTAATTAGTTTAAAAATATTTTTATAGGCTGGATCAATATTTTTTTTTTGCACAATATCGGGTTCGGCAAAAAAATATCCCTGAAATAATTCGCAACCAATTGATTTGTAATAATTGTACTGCTCTCTGGTTTCAACTTTTTCGGCCAATAATTTAAAATCAAACTGCTTCAAAGCATAAATTCGTTCATCGAGTATTTCTGTATTAATCAAAGACACATCAAGTTTCAAAATATCAATATAAGGAAAAATTCGCTGAAATTTTTCGATAAAATTTGGGTCACAATGGGCATCATCAAGGGCCAATATATAGCCCTGTTTTTTTAGCTCTAATATGCGTTCAAAAACTTCATCACGCATCTCTATGTGTTCGAGCAATTCAAGGATAAAACGATCTTTGGGAATGGTTAAAAGAATATCATCTAATAAAAGTTCTTCGTCGATATTGATAAAAGCATAATTTTCACCGACTAATTTTTGCAAACCAATATGATTCAAAGCATTAACGACAACCCGGGTCGTCGCTAGCATTTCATCATCAAATGCGGGTTTTAAACTACCATCATCTTGTAAAGATCGAAATAGCAATTCATAACCATAAGTCTGGTTTTCAGAGGTTAAAATTGGCTGGCGTGCAATATATACATTACTTGTCATATTTTTTTACTGATGACTCAAATAGGTCATTGTTTTTTTGTGGACCTTATCGAATCGATATTAGCTTAAGCAACTAAAAAGGTCATTTAATATTTAAAAAGGTAGCAGAGATATCAAAAATCGTAAAGCGGCATGACCATCAACTAACCTCTAGGATGATGTTCGGCGTGCAAGCTTTTCAGGCGCTGCCGAGCAATATGGGTATAAATTTGAGTCGTGGATAGGTCAGTATGTCCTAACAACATTTGTACCACCCGAAGATCAGCACCATGATTTAATAAATGAGTCGCAAAAGCATGTCTTAATACGTGAGGAGAAAGTTTGGTTCGAATACCCGCGATTTGAGCATATTTTTTAATAATGTACCAAAAAGCTTGGCGTGTCATTCCATCACCTCGTTTGGTCACAAACAGTTTATTAGTTTGTCTGCCATTTAGAATATCAGGACGAATTTTCTTTATATAGTCCTGTAACCAAACGATCGCTTCTTCTCCCATGGGCACCAAACGTTCCTTACTCCCCTTGCCTATCACTCTTACCACACCATGAGATAAACTTAAGGAAACTAAATCCATTTCCACCAATTCCGACACACGTAAACCTGTCGCATACAAAAGCTCCAGCATACAACGATCTCGGAATCCCAGACTATCATCTGTATTGGGACTATTCAATAAATCTTCCACTTCAGTTTCAGATAAACTGGTGGGTAAAGCACGTCCAAGTTTGGGGGATTCTAATAAGGCACTGGGATCATCTTTTAAAATCATCTCACGCACTAAATATTGATAGAAACGTCGCACCGTACTTAACCAACGAGCAATGGAACGTGATTTGGTTCCCTGACTAACCCGCAAAGTCATATAACGATATAAATCATTTTTCTGCAAGCTTTCTAGAGTTTCTGCATTCCCAGCGGCTGTCCATTTAGACAATCCCATTAAGTCCTGACGATAGGCACTCAGTGTGTGCTGACTGAGCCCATTTTCCATCCATAGACTATCAATAAAACGCTCTATCAATGCTTCGTCGAGTTCTAATTGTTGTTTATTGATTAAAACTTTGCTCATGCTCAAGAAGATAACGTTTAATATTTAATTTATTGGCCTGGTTCTGGTCACTATCACCAGAATACCCGCCAATACCTGTTTTTGCTACCACTCGATGACAAGGGATAATAATGGGAAAGGGATTACGTCGGCAAGCATTACCGACCGCTCTTGGACCAGAATTCAATTGTGTTGCCATCTCCCCATAACTAATGGTAGTAGCTGGCTTAATCGTTTGTAAAAAATCACAAACCTTGCGTTGATATGGGGTCGCTGCAGGCCATAATAGAGGAACGTCCCAATCTAAATAGGGATTTTCAAAATAAGATTCAAATTGTTGTTTTAGATATAACGCATTTGTTACTTTTGAAGGCTCGGATAAACCGCTGATATTTTTATCAACAGGAGCAAAGGATATCCCACTCAGTTGTTCTTGGGTGATTTGCAACACTAATTGATAGCCGCAATCCTTAGGGATAGTAACTGAAATCAATGAATATTTAGCTGTCATTTTGCATACCACCAATAAAAAAGGGTATGCTCAACATACCCTTTTTTAGTTATCGCTACAAGAAAAATTAGCCTAGCGTAATTTTTCCTTAATACGTGCAGCCTTACCACGACGAGTGCGTAAGTAGTATAATTTAGCACGACGAACATCACCACGACGCTTAACGTTGATGCTGTCAACCATTGGGCTATAAGTTTGGAAAACACGTTCCACACCTTCACCTGATGAAATCTTACGTACGGTAAAAGCAGAGTTAATACCACGGTTACGCTTACCTATAACCACACCTTCAAAAGCCTGAAGACGTTCACGATTGCCTTCTTTTACTTTTACATTAACAACAACAGTATCACCAGGACCAAACTCAGGAACTTCACGTCCCATTTGTTCAGCATTTATTTTATCAATAATTTTGCTCATTACTTACTCCAATCCTGGTATTACCCAGATTCTCCAATCCTAACGAAAAGTATTAACACTCAATGCCTTACTCATTTAAACCTGACCATTAGGCATTGAGTAATAGCGTTGAAAAACCAAATCTTAATCTTATTTGCAGCTAATCACGCAATAGTTTCTGCATGATTTTCTGTTGCAAATCATCTAATTCAATTGTTTCAAGCAAATCAGGGCGTCTTTCTAAAGTCCGTTTTAGGGACTGCAACATACGCCATTCTTGAATTGCTTGATGATCACCACTTAATAAGACTGGCGGTACTGTTTCACCATCAATCTCTTCGGGACGGGTATAGTGAGGATGATCTAAAAGCCCACTATAAAATGAATCACTTACTGCCGATTCATCATGTCCTAATGCTCCGGGTATTAATCTGACCAGAGCGTCAATTAAAACCATGGCCGGTAATTCACCGCCACTTAAGACATAATCACCAATTGACCATTCTTCATCGATACAGCAATCAACTATTCGCTCATCGATTCCTTCATAACGTCCACAAAGCAATACCAAATGCTCTGTCTCGCCTAAAGTATTTATGTCTCTTTGAGTAATTTTTTTGCCTTGTGGAGACAAATAAATCACCTTTGGTGTTGTTTCATTCCAGCGACTTTTTGCCTCGTTTAAAGCGAGTTTTAGTGGCTGATATTTCATCAACATGCCCGGACCACCACCATAAGGTCGATCGTCAACGGTTCTATGTTTATCTTCGGTAAATTCTCTAGGATTGACAAAGTCAACTTTTAATAATTGATGTTTTATTGCTCTGCCTGTTATTCCATATTTCAATGCATCAAACATTTCAGGAAATAAGGAGACAACATCAATTCGTTTGGTCACTAAAAGTCTTTGTCCCAGTCTACTCGAATGATTCTTGTTTCTAGATCAATATCCAGAATAAATTGCTCGGGAACATAAGGAATTAAATATTCATCACTCAATCCCTGTACCTGAGCATTTTCAGGTTTTACAACCAATACGTCATTAGCACCGGTTTCCATTATGTTGGTGACTTTACCTAACCTAATATCATCCGTATTAATAACTTCTAGACCGATTAGTTCAATCCAGTAATAATCATCTTTTGCTAGCTTGGCTAACCGTGACCGAGGCACCGCAATATCCGCACCTAACAATGCCTGAGCTGAATCTCGATCATCAAATCCCTTAAAATGTGCTACAACACCCTTGCCTTGCAAGCGTCCTTGGCTCATTTCAAAATTTTGCCAGCCTTTTTGCGATTGGTTTGGCAACTGCAATAAGACTTGGCAGTATTTAACAATATTTTCTTTTGGTTCAGTATGAGAAAAAAGCTTAACCCAGCCTTTTACACCATAAAACCCATTAACTTTTCCAAGTATAATGAGTTCTTCACTATCCATTTTATCTACATCCACGTTTTTTTATCCATGGTAACAAAGCCTGGGAAAATCCGCGTACATAGTTAAATATTAAGTCAAATACAAAAAAATAACGGTAGCGAGGTTTTAAGCTGCTTGTTTGCTATTTTCTTTTAATAAAGCCGCAACACGCTCACTAGCTTGTGCACCTTTGCTTAACCAATATTCGACCCGATCAGTTTTCATTTCCAAGCGTATGGCCTGGCCTTTTGCCATTGGGTTGAAATACCCAACATTTTCAATAAAACGACCATTTGGAGCTCTTCTACGATCGGCTACAACGATTTGGTAAAAAGGGCGCTTTTTAGAACCACCACGAGCTAAACGAATGACTACCATATGAAAACCTTACCTCTATAAATTCTGTAATACTATTCAGCACTTTGGATAAATTTATTTAAGGATTATTTATCCTGGCCAAATAAAAGACGGGGATTTTACCCTATCTTAAGCAACAATTAAAGTTAATTTTAAATTATTTCTAAACTATTTGTATCCAGGCAAATTAGAACGGCATTCCACCGCCCATGCCGCCTCCCATTCCAGGGGGTAGTTTGCCTTTTAGGCCTCGCATCATATTACGGACACCGCCTTTCGAAAACTTCTTCATCATTTTTTGCATTTGTTTAAATTGTTTTAAAAGGCGATTCAAATCTTGAATTTGAGTTCCCGATCCTAGAGTAATGCGTTTTTTTCGTCCCCCCTTAATTTGTTCGGGAAACAGCCTCTCGTGAGGTGTCATGGAATCAATCATTGCCTCAATTTTGACTAATTCTTTATCATTCACCTGGCCTTTCACTTTGTCCGGCAAATCACTCACACCCGGCAGCTTATCCATTAAGCTGGCCATACCGCCCATTTTTTTCATTTGACCGAGTTGATCTTTAAAATCATTCAGATCGAAGTTCTTCCCTTTCTTTAATTTAGTCGCCAGCTTTTTGGCTTTTTTCTGATCAACTTTTTGTTCAGCTTCTTCAATTAAAGAGAGTACATCCCCCATTCCCAAAATTCGAGAACTTACCCGTTCGGGATGAAACGCTTCTAAGGCTGTCGTTTTTTCGCCAACACCTAAAAATTTTATCGGCTTACCAGTGATTTGACGAATTGATAAGGCCGCACCACCCCGCGCATCACCATCGGTTTTGGTTAAGATTACACCGGTTAATTCTAAAGCCTCATTAAAAGCCTTAGCAGTATTGGCCGCGTCTTGACCGGTCATACTATCGACCACAAACAAGGTTTCAATGGGATTAATTGCCTGATGTAGGGATTTAATCTCTCCCATCATCTCATCGTCAATGTGTAAACGACCCGCAGTATCGATAATCACGACATCGATAAAGTGGCGTTTCGCATGATCTATCGCGGCATTGGCAATATTCACTGGTTTTTGTGAAATATCACTGGGAAAAAATTCAGCCTCGACTTCTTTGGCCAAAGTCTCTAACTGATCGATAGCAGCTGGACGATATACATCGGCACTGGCGACTAGGACTTTTTTCTTACGTTCTTTCAACCAACGTGATAACTTGGCTACCGAGGTTGTTTTACCAGAACCCTGCAATCCAGCCATTAAAATAACGGCAGGTGGTTCAGTGGCCAGATTTAATTCATCGTTGGCTTCTCCCATTAACTGGATAAGCTCATCATTTACGACTTTAATAAAGGCCTGGCCTGGAGTCAGACTTTCCATAACTTCCTTGCCTACCGCCCGAGTCTGAACTTGAGAAATAAAGTTCTTTACTACGGGTAAAGCGACATCAGCTTCCAATAACGCCATGCGAACTTCACGCATAGTATCCTTTATATTAGCTTCTGATAGACGCCCCTGGCCTCGTAAATTTTTAACTGTTTGGGTTAAGCGACTCGATAAACCATCAAACATAGCTGCCTTTTTCCTTAAAAGTGAAAATAAATGGTGAGTAATTATACTAGAGACTGCATTTATTGTAACTATTTAGCCCGTTTATATTTATATTCAAAAAAAACCGATTAAAATGAATGTCGTTTTTATTGATACACTCCTGATTTAAAAGTAGTATAATTGTTCTGAATTTAAATTTAGAAGAGTTCCCTAAACGGGATAGTTTCCATCAAAATAAATAATAGGTCCTATGATTTTATCTTTTGCTATAATTGCCGCATTATTGTTAGCAATTGCAAGTGTTTTATTGATTCGTAAACTGGTTCGGGTAGAAATTGATAGGTCTCACCCAGACAAAAAAATATTTTTTATGGTCCTGGCGGCTGAATTTTTATTAGCTATCTTCTTATTCGATAGTACCCTATTAGAAAATTCAATTAATATTTCGATTTTTAATGTCTTCACCTTAGTCTCCTGGATCATTACCGGCCTGTATTTATTGGCAACCTTTAATAAACCAGTTGAAGTATTAGGAATTTTTATTTTGCCGATTACCGTAACGGCTATCGCTATCCAATTATTTTTCCCGCACTCAGTCGCAATCCCAGCCTCATCACTAACTTTGGAAATCCATATTTTACTTTCCTTGCTCGCTTATGGTCTATTATCCATAGCCGTCAGTCAAGCGATCGTACTTTCAATTCAAAACTCATTTTTAAAAAGGAAACACCCCGGTGGTTTTATTCGTTCCTTACCCGCCTTACAGAGTATGGAAACCTTATTATTTCAAATTATATCGCTCGGTTTTGTATCATTGTCACTTGCTTTATTGAGCGGCATTATTTTTCTAGAAGATATTTTTGCCCAACATTTAGTTCATAAAACCGTATTATCCATTATAGCTTGGGGCATATTTGGCACCTTATTATATGGCCGCTGGCAATTTGGCTGGCGTGGTCGCAAAGCGATAAACCTGACTATTGGCGGCTTTGTCTTCTTAATGCTGGCTTATTTCGGCAGTAAATTTGTTCTGGAATTAATCCTGAAATAACTCACTTGCCAAGGTAGATTTCCCCCTGTGAACTCGTTATCAAATGAGATGCTATTTGTTATTTTAGGCATCCTCATTGTTTTATCCGGTTTTTTCTCTGGTTCCGAAACCGCTTTAGTTAGCCTGAACCGTTATCGTCTTCGCCACCTTGTTAAATCTGGTCATCGAGGCGCCATAATTGCTAATTGGCTATTGGAGCGCCCAGATCGCTTAATCGGATTAATCTTAATTTTTAATAATTTTGTGAATATCCTGGCCTCAGCCATCGCGACGATTATTGGCCTACGCCTATTTGGTGAACCTGGAATTGCTATAGCAACGGGAGTTTTAACCTTTGTAATTTTGATCTTTTCCGAAGTGACTCCGAAAACATTTGCCACGACTCATCCCGAACGCCTAGCATTTCCAGCAGCGTTTATTTTAAAACCTTTACTAAAAGTTTTCTTTCCACTGGTTGTGCTAATTAATTTCTTTAGTAATAACTTATTGCGTATTCTCGGCATCACCAACAATTTTGACAACACCTCTGTCAGCGCAGAAGAACTTCGGGTCATTGTCACCGAGACAGGAAAACTCATTCCCTCTAAACACCGTAAAATGCTGCTCAGTATATTGGATCTCGAAGCCGTAACTGTCGAAGATATCATGATCCCGCGTAATGAAATTATTGGCCTTAATTTGGATGATGAATGGATTGATATTCAAGATCAGATTACCCATAGCTTACATACTATTTTACCGGTCTACCAGGGGGACATGAATAACATCAGCGGTATGCTGCATATAAAAAATTCTTTACCCATTATAGCCAATAAAGAATCGCAAAAAAGTGATTTAGTCAAGGTAGTCCAAGAAGCTTATTATATTCCCGAGGGTACATCATTGAACCGTCAGCTGATTAATTTCCAATCCAATAAACATCGTATTGGTTTGGTTGTTGACGAATATGGTGACATTCAAGGAATGGCTACTCTGCAAGATATTCTGGAAGAAATCGTGGGTGAATTTACCACCGATCCAGCAAACAGTCTAACCAAAGAAATTCACCCACAACAAGACGGTAGTTATTTAGTTGAAGGCAGTGTCAATATTCGCGATTTAAATCGAACCATGAGCTGGCATCTACCCACCGATGGGGCTAAAACTTTAAACGGTCTTATTTTAGAATATTTAGAATCTATTCCGGAAACCAGTACCAGTATTCTATTAAATGATTATCCAATAGAAATTGTACAAGTAAATAATAACGTCGTAAAAACCGTTAAAATAAGTCCGCGATTAATAAACAATCAAATTGATTAAGGATTTAAAAATTGTGACCCAGATCAACCACTTTTTTTATTATTCTTCCTATAGTAATATTATTCGATCGAAATTTTGTTATAACTAGAGACTGTGCTAATTAATATTTAGCAAATTAGGATATACGCGTGTCAAAGTTAAGTGTTATTTTTAAAGATAGAATTCTGAGTCAGCATCCCCTGAGCAAGAAACAGTCTTTGTCTATCGGTAGCAATTCTGAGCGTGATATTTTTATCGATAGCCTAACTTTTAATGCCTTACATGCCACTGTATTTACCGAAAACAACAAATATACGTTTGCCCTTAATGAAGGAGCCGAAGGTCTTATTAATAATCAAGAGATAAAAGGACCTATCATCCTCAAAGACGGGGATAGCATTGATGTTGGGAAATACACATTGCGATATATCGAAGAAATTGAGCTAAACCATCGCGATACCGTAGCAAGGCCATTTGAGTCAGTTAAAAAAGCAACTCAAACCTATTGGCTACAATTTCTTAATGGTAAAAATGTTGGTAAAAGTATTCAATTAAATCAGACCGTTACCAATATTGGAAAAGCAGGCACTGCACGGGTGGTATTAACCAAAAAAGATGAGAAATTTTACGTATCTCATTTAGATGGGGTTAACAATGCCAAGGTAAATAATAAACCCATAGCCGACCAAGAAGTCCTATTAAACAACAATAGCACTTTGGAATTGGGGCAAATTAAGATTCTTTTCTATATTGAAGAAAAATAATTTTCCACTCATGAGAACACATAAGTCATTGTTGGCAAAACCGTTCTAAGGTATCTTTATTTTCAGAAAATCATTCATAAGAATTAAGAACTAGAGGGGTATTTTTTAATAATGCTAAATCTTCTACCCGATCGATATCTGCCAAAGGGCTAAGTTCTTTATAAGACCAACTAAGACGTTCAATTTGTTGTCGAGTTTGTTGCATTACTTGTTCAGTGCTCCAATCAATATGATTGAAAACGGTTGGATCGATTTGACGTGCTCCGATAAGCATATACCCTCCATCTTCGGCAGGAACAAACACCAGGGATACTTGTTCTAAGGCTTCTATAGCAGCTTGCATGACTGATTCATCAATAAACGGACAATCTGCACCAAATAAAATGGCTTTGTGATGATATTTAAGCACTTGGCTAAGCGATTGAAACATTCGTTCACCCAGTCCATCACCATATTGTTGTTCTATTTTGATTCCATAACGCTGTTTTAAATCAGTTGCAAAGGCAGAGCTTTTATCAGGACTGATATGCAAAGAAAAAGAACAATCAGGGAATTTATTGAACCGCTCGAGCTGTAAAAGTAGCATGTTCCGATATAAATCGCAGGCTCCTTGTTCCCCAAGCTTGGGAATTAAACGGGTTTTTACCCGTCCCGGTTGTGGCTCTTTTGCAAATAGAATCAGAGCCGTCTTATTCGACTCCTGCATATACTTCAATATTTTTTTACCAAACGCATACTTTTGCCACTACGGGTCATTTGAACTTTACTTAAAAAGCTCATTCCCAATAATATTTGTTTAGATGCCGTACCCTGGATCACCACACCTTCAACATAATTAACTTTAATTGGACCAAGTTCTACCGAATCGAGGGTTACATGCCAAGTATTCACTACCCCTGAGGCAGTTTGGGCATAACCACGATTCCCTTTACGATAATTGATTCCTAAGCGTTTAGCATCTGATTCATTCATGGCGATGGAAGTGGCGCCGGTATCAACTAAAAAGTGAACCCTTTTTCCATTGATCTTACCATTGCTGCTAAACATATCCATTTCATCAGCCCAAAGGGTAATTTCAGCATTTTTTCTTTTTTTATAACGTACTGAGATGGCATTTCCAAGACGATAGGTTTTAACGTTGCCATCAACTTTAATTTGAGCTTCTTCACTGTCTGATTTTATCAGTAAGACACCTTCCCGACTCGGTTTGCCAGCAACCAGCAACCTTTGCTTGCCATTAATGGTAGCCATTACTTTGTTTTTAAATAAGGCCTGAATTTTTATTTCAGGCGCAGTCAAAGCTTCTGCAGAAACCAGCAGAGCGAGCAAAAACAATACAAATATCGATAATTTTTTCATAGGATCTCTAATGAGTAAATTATAAATAGGCCTATCCAAGCAAAGATACCGGCCAATACATCATCTACCATAATCCCTAATCCACCGGATACTTTTTTATCCAGCCAGTTGATTGGCCAAGGCTTTATAATATCAAAGCAGCGAAACAACACAAATCCTAGTATTAGCATGGTCCAAGAAAAAGGAAAAAACATCATGGTAATAAGATAACCAACAATTTCATCCCATACGATACCAGAAAAGTCATGTACCTGCAGGTCTTCCGATACCTTATCACATATTTTTATTCCGATTAATAAAAATAAAATGGTCAAACCAATATATAACCATTGTGGCAAATAGAATACCATTAGTAAATAAACAGGTATTGCGGCAATAGTTCCCATGGTACCTGGCGCAAAAGGCGATAACCCCGAGCCAAAACCAAATCCTAAAAAATGATAAAAATTAGTCCAGACTTTCGCCCTACTTCGAATTTCTTGTGCGGTCTCTTTTTTATTCAAAATACTTATCCAATAAAACTAAATAAAATGATCATAGCCTGATTTTTGATTGCCTAACTGATATGGCCTATTGTTTTCCAGCAGGCTTAAACCTCTTCCGTTAGTGATACAACCAATAACCGAAAACTCAAAATCTTGTTTTTTTATCTCCTCGAGCGCTTTTTCAGAGAGGGTAAAACAAAGCTGATAATCATCTCCCCCTGTCAATGCGATTTTATAAGCTTCATCTTTTGAGAGGTTTTGGAGACACCCCGCCAATGGAAGTTTATCAAGGTTTAATATGCCAGCACATTGACTTTGCTCCAGAATATGCCCTAAATCTGCATAAAGACCATCAGAAATATCAATAGCACAACGGCTATAATGAGTTAATGACATCCCCATTTCAATTTGTGGTACTGGTCGATGTAAGGCGGCTAAGGCTTTTTCCTTATGCAGCTCTGAAAGCTTAACATTATGTTCTGGATACAGCTCCAATTGTAATCCCATAGCAGCAGCCCCCAGTTCTCCCGTAACAGCGATATAATCATTAACTTTTGCGGTACTACGTAACAATGCCCGATCTTTGACATATCCGTGAACCTGAATCGTAATACTCAAGGTAGGAGAGCGAGTAGTATCACCGCCAATTAATTGGATATTATATCGATTTGCCATTTCTAATAGCGCTGAGGAAAAAACTTCCAACCAGGGTTGATTATTTTCGGGTAAGCTTAAGGCCAAAGTAAACCAGGCAGGTTCCGCTCCCATGGCAGCCAGATCACTTAAATTCACAGCCAATGCCTTGGTGGCAATATTAGCAGGGGAAGTATTATGTGGAAAATGAACACCCTCAATTAAGGTATCCATGGAAAAAACAAGTTGGTAACCCGATCGAGGCTGCACTATTGCACAATCGTCACCAATACTTTGGATAACATCGGTACGCGATGAAGATTGTGCTTTTACCTTAAAATAGCGCTCAATAATGGAAAATTCATTAGCCAAAGGCATTAATACGATTTAATTTTTTTTGCGGGCGGTGATTTCATCAACGCGAACCTTACCTGCGACACGATCTAAAATACCGTTGATAAATTTGTGTCCATCCTCAGCACCAAAGGTTTTCCCCAATTCTACTGCCTCATTAATTATCACTTTATAGGGAATATCGGGACGGTATTGCAATTCATAACAGGCCAATAATAAGATAGCCTGTTCTACGGGGTCAACACTATCAAAAGCCCGTGATAAAAAGTCTCGCATTAGATCTGTCAAGCTGGGTTTATGGTCAATAACCTGATGTAATACTTCCTGGAAATAATGTATATCAGTTTTTTCCATATCATGTTCAGCTACAAATTGAGTATCAATTAGTGCAGCGTCGTGCCCGGTTAGAATTGACTGATAAAGGGCTTGGATGGCAAATTGCCTGGCTTTGGAACGAGGATTCACAGAAATAAGATTCCTTAGCTAAAGTTTTTTAAGAGGTTAACCATTTCAATCGCAGAAACTGTTGCTTCGTGACCTTTATTACCAGCCTTGGTACCAGAACGCTCAATGGCTTGCTCTATAGTATCTACCGTTAATACTCCAAAAGCAACTGGAATATCATACTGTAGGGATACTTGTGCTAGGCCTTTAGAGTTTTCATTCGCAACAAACTCAAAATGTGGTGTACCACCGCGAATCACAGCCCCTAGCGCAACAATCGCATCGTATTTATTGGCTTTAGCCATACGTTGTGCAGCTAAAGGAATTTCGACTGCGCCAGGAACACGAATAATTTCAATATTATCTTCACTGCCACCATGTCGTAAAATGGTGTCAATCGCACCGCTTAATAACGACTCAACCACAAAACTATTAAAACGACTGACGACAATACCAAACTTGACGCCTTCTGCAGTTAAATTACCTTCATATGTTTTAATTGCCATAATTAACCTTAATTATTTTTAAAATAGTTATTTATTCAAAACTAGTGTCTGTGGGGTCGGAGTCAATTGGTGATAAACTTTAATATTTATCTGTATACCAATAATTAAGAATCTTATCCAAACTATTCTCTATTCGACCTCGACTCCGACCCCAAAACTCCCGAGTTCTGACTTCTTAATTCTTTTTTTAACAGTTTACTGTCAACGGCTAACTGTTCTTTTCACCCGTATAATATTCTACCACTTCCAAACCAAAACCAGATAGACCATGGATCTTCTTTGGAGAAGACATGACTTTCATTTTCTTCACGCCTAAGGATTTTAATATTTGAGCACCCAAACCATACGTTCTTAGATCTGAACTACCTGCTTTGGTAGAAGGAGCCCGGCCTTGATCTGATAAACGGTAATGCTCAATCCGACTAACAATATCCGAACTCGTTTCGTGACTGCGTAAAATCACCACAATACCCTGTCCTTCATCGGCAATGCGTTTAATCACATCCTCCAGGGGCCAACCACAATCTTTACGGGTCGATGGAAAGATATCACATAAAGAATTTTCCATATGCACCCTAACCATAACCGCATCATTCGGTTTAAAATCACCTTTTACCAAGGCCAAATGAACTTGATCGCTAATAGCATCTTGGTAGGCATGTAAACAAAAATCACCATAGGCGGTGGGTAAATTACATTCACTAACCTTCTCAATGGAGTGTTCATTTTTGAGTCGATATTCAATCAGATCGGCAATGGTGCCAATTTTTAAATTGTGCTTTTCGGCAAAAATTTCCAAATCAGGACGTCGAGCCATGCTACCATCCTCATTGAGAATTTCTACAATTGCAGCAGACGGATCTAATCCAGCAATACGGGCAATATCACAACCCGCTTCAGTATGACCTGCGCGGGTTAAGACACCACCAGGTTGAGCCATTAAAGGAAATATATGTCCGGGTTGAACAATATCTTCCGGTTTTGCATCTACAGCCACAGCATCACGAATGGTCTTGGCACGATCTGCAGCAGAAATTCCAGTAGTTACCCCTTCAGCCGCTTCAATGGAAACGGTGAAATTTGTGCTATGGGCGGCATTATTATCTTGCACCATCAAGGGCAATTGCAAACGATTACAGCGCTCCTGGGTAAGGGTTAGACAGATCAAACCACGGCCATAACTGGCCATAAAGTTAATATCTTCTGAGGTTACCTTTGATGCAGCCATCAATAAGTCACCTTCATTTTCACGATCTTCATCGTCAACGATAACGACCATTTTACCTAATCGTATATCTTCTATAATTTCTTCTATTGTATTAAATGCCATAGCTTATATTCTTTAATTTAATTTCTTTTGCGCGATAATTTTTCGATTTCAAACACTGGTTTTAAATAAAGCCATTCTTGGCCAGCATTTCCATAGTAATTCCATCAGGTTTAGTCGGTTCAGCAGCCTTATCACCCAATAGTAGTCGTTCTAAATAACGGGCGATAATATCCACTTCCAGGTTGACTTCACGTCCAGCGAAGTAGTCCACCAAGGTTGTTTCTTGTAAAGTATGTGGAACAATATTCAGTTCAAATACCGCTCCATTTACTGCATTCACAGTCAAGCTAATCCCATCAATACAGATAGAACCTTTTGCCGCAATATATTTGGCCAGATTATCCGGAGCCTGAATCTTAAAATGCACCGAACGTCCCGCATCATGTCGCTCAATAATTTTTCCCAAACCATCCACATGACCGCTCACAATATGTCCACCCAAATGGGTATTAGGCGTGACGGCTTTTTCCAAATTGACATGGCTGGAAGTGCGAATTTGTTTGAAACTGGTTTTAGACAGAGTTTCACCCGAAACATCAGCCCAAAAACCATCTCCCGGTAAATCCACAACTGTTAAACACACCCCATTAGTCGCAATACTATCGCCTAATTGTACATCTTCCATATCCAGTGCCGCCGTTTTGATATAAAAACGGCTGTCCATACCTGTGGACTCAATTTGAGCTACTTGACCAATTGCTTGAATAATTCCTGTAAACATAATTTAGTGCTTAACCTTTAGGGTCATCCTGATATCTGGCCCTATACTGCGAATATCTTCAATATCTAAATCAAACACATCCCGCATTTTATCCAAATCTGGGATATGAAATAAGCCTCGACCAGCGTCACCCATAAGCTTGGGTGCCATATAAATTACCAGTTCATCGATCAAACCGGCTTTTAGCATGGCGCCACTTAAAGTGGGACCGGTTTCTAATAACACTTCATTAAATTGCATTCGAACCAGCTGTTTCGTTACTTCTGTTAAGTCCAAACGTTTACCAGCTAGTACCAATCCTATCAATTCTGCGCCTTGTTCTTTCAATGCTAGGGCTTTCGAACCAATGACTTTATTTTGATCGGTAAAAATATAGGTTTGACCCGAAAGGCCCAACATTTTAGCCTGCGCCGACATTCTTAACTGACTGTCCAAAATCACTCGTGCGGGTTGAATATTTTTCACTAAATACTGCTCGTCACGAACATTCAAAGAAGGGTCATCAGCTAATACGGTCCCAATACCCGAGAGTATAGCAGAACTTTCCGCTCTTAAACGTTGTACATCCCGTCGCGCTTCCGGACTGGTTATCCATTGACTTTCGCCAGATGCCATCGCCGTTCGGCCATCCAGACTCACCCCCATTTTGCAGCGGATAAAGGATGCTTGAGACTGCATACGCTTGATAAATCCACGATTTAAAGCTTTTGCCTCTTGTTCCAAAACACCAACGCGGGTCGGAATTCCAGCTTTTCGTAAACGCTCAATACCCTGTCCTGCTACCAAAGGGTTGGGATCTTGCATTGCCACGACGACCTCAGCAACGCCCGCATTAATCAAAGCATCGCTACAGGGAGGCGTCTTGCCAAAATGGCTACAAGGCTCCAATGTAACATAAGCCGTAGCACCTCGAGCATTTTCGCCAGCAGCTTTTAAGGCATTAACTTCCGCATGACCTTGTCCAGCTAGCTGATGCCAACCACGAGCGATAACTTGTTGCTCTTTCACCAACACACAACCAACCCGAGGATTTGGATGAGTGCTATACCAGCCTTTTTTGGCTAACTGGATGGCTTCCAGCATAAACATGATATCATTATTCATAACAACGCCACTCACGGCTCATAATATCAGAGTCAAATCAGAATCAAATAGGCCATCAGACATAGCCGCTTAATATCTAAAGAGATAGCCTACTGGTAAAGCCTATCAAGATTTATGAGTAATCAATTTTTCAATTTCTTGGCGGAATTCATCCAGATCTTGAAAACTACGATAAACCGACGCAAAACGCACATAAGCGACCTGATCCATTTTCTTCAGTTCATCCATGACCCATTCACCGACTTGATCACTTTGAATTTCTCGTTCACCACAGGCTCGGATCTGTTTTTTAATCCGAGTCATGGCATTGTCCACTTCGTCTATACTAACCGGCCTTTTTTCCAATGCCTTTAACATGCCATGGCGTAACTTTTCTTCATCAAAAGCCACTCGACTACCATCACGTTTAACAAAGTGAGGCATGACCAATTCCACCGTTTCAAAGGTGGTAAAACGCTCAGAGCAACTCAAACATTCCCGACGACGGCGCACTGAAGCACCATCTCCAGACAATCTCGAGTCGACAACCTTAGTCTCAGTGGCGGAACAAAATGGACAATACATTAAAAAACCAATTGTTAATGGAAAATTAAAAATTAAAAATTTTCATGATTAGGGCCTGTTGACCTTTTTAGATATTAGACTGATTTTGAGGGAATTTTTGTACTGGCAAGGCATTTTTTACGTATCAAGGCATTCCATTGGTAGTAAAAAATAACGATGCTAGTGCAAAAATTAACCAAAATCAGGCAATAGGTGCGGTCGGCTAGATGAAAGGTCAACAGGCCCTAGTAACTATTGTTGGTAAACCGGTAAACGCTTGCATACAGCCAATACTTTTTCTTTCACTTCATTGATAACGGGTAATCCAGAAAATTCCATGGCATCATCTAAGGTACATAATTGGTCCAAAATATCACACATCCAGCCCGCTAACTCGGCAGATTCTGCTTCGTTAAAACCCCGTGTCGTAATCGCTGGTGTCCCAACACGAATACCACTAGTAACGAATGGTGACTTAGGATCATTTGGAACCGAGTTTTTATTGACGGTAATATTAGCCGCGCCTAAAGCCGCATCAGCCGCTTTACCCGTCAACCCTTTACTAATTAGACTGATCAATAATAAGTGGTTATCGGTACCACCAGAAACAACATCATAACCCCTTTCTAGCATTACTTTAGCCATTGCTCTGGCATTAGTCACTACCTGCTGCTGATAGGTTTTATACTCAGGCTCCATGGCTTCTTTAAACGCAACAGCCTTAGCAGCAATCACATGCATTAGCGGACCACCCTGGGTTCCTGGAAACACTAAAGAATTTAGTTTCTTTTCTAAATCTGGATTAGATTTTGCTAAGATAATCCCACCACGAGGACCACGAAGGGTTTTATGGGTAGTTGAAGTGGTTACATCGGCAATTGCGACCGGACTGGGATAGACTCCAGCAGCGACTAAACCAGCAACATGGGCCATATCTACCATTAAGTAAGCACCCACTTCATCAGCAATATCTCTAAAACGTTGCCAATCAACCACACGAGAATAAGCACTGAAACCAGCCACAATCATTTTTGGCTTATGTTCACGAGCTAAGTTTTCAACTTGGTCATAATCGATTTCACCGGTTTCTTCATTTAAACCATACTGAACCGCATTAAATAATTTACCCGAAAAGTTTACTTTAGAACCATGGGTCAAGTGACCGCCATGGGCCAAGCTCATCCCCAATACCGTATCACCCGCCTGCAATAAGGCTAAATAAACAGCGGCATTGGCTTGTGAACCGGAATGTGGCTGAACATTGGCATAATCAGCACCAAATAGTTCTTTTACTCTATCAATGGCCAATTGTTCAGCAATATCGACATTTTCACAGCCACCATAGTAACGTTTGGCAGGATAACCTTCGGCATATTTATTAGTTAATACCGAGCCCTGTGCTTGCATCACTCGCGGGCTGGTATAGTTTTCTGAGGCAATCAGCTCAATATGCTCTTCCTGACGGGTTTCCTCATGTAACATCGCATTCATTAATTCATCGTCGTATCCGGCAATCGTCATATCTTTTGTAAACATGAGAAAACTCCTATCTAAAGTTTTTAAAAAAGTTTTTAAAAAAAGTTTAAAAAAATCAGGTAAAATACATTCCCTGCCCGATCCAGGATATTAGGTCGTTGGCGAGGAAAACCGGCTATTTTACTCCATTTTTTTTCAAAAATCACAATTTAAACTAATAATTTTATTCTAATGAACAATACTTCAAATTCCACAACTTCTAACCCAAATGCTCGCTTAATTGATTATTTAAAAACCTTTCCACTATTTTTATTACCCACTCATTTTCTCTCGGCAATATTGCACTGGTTTATGCGCATCGAATGGCCAGCCATTAAAAATTTACAAATGAAGTTATTTTGTCAAGCCTATCCAGTCAATCTTTCGGAAGCCAAAGAACGCGATTTTAATTACTATAAAAATTTTAATCAGTTTTTTACTCGTGAGTTAACTCCCGATGCGCGCCCCATCCATGCGGATCCGAGCAAAGTATTATCCCCAGTTGACGGTGCCATAAGCGAACTTGGCCCGATTAAAACCGATCTTCTTTATCAAGCCAAGGGACATTATTTTACCCTGGAAGAGTTATTGGGTGGTGATAAAGAATTAGCCAAACAATTTGAACACGGCCAATTTGCCACCATTTATTTGTCTCCTAAAGACTACCATCGAATTCATATGCCCGTGGACGGAACGCTTCAGCAAATGATCCATGTACCCGGCCAGCTTTTTGGTGTTAACCCTTCATCGGTTAAAGCCATTCCCCGATTATTTAGTCGCAATGAACGCGTGGTCAATATTTTTCAGACTCCAACTGGTCCCATGGCTTTAATTCAAGTGGGTGCGATTTTTGTCTCCAGTATTGAGACGACCTGGCATGGCGTAGTGACTCCACCACGGCAACAACGAGTTCAATCTTGGTCATATAATGGTGAAATTGCCATTAAACAAGGTGAAGAAATGGGACGATTTAATATGGGTTCAACGGTGATCCTGCTTTTTGCAAAAAATCAAATGCAATGGCATAAAGATCTCAAAGCCGAAAAGGCGGTCCGTCTTGGAGATGAAATTGGAGGCTGCTAAATAAACCTAAAAAAGGCGGGAGATGGCATGTCCCGCCTGATATCACCTATATTCCTTATTTATTTATTGATTTTATTAAATTATTTTTGAACGTATTTTTGTAGTTTCCAAATTAAATCACCATTTTCATCCTCTCCGACATACTTTAAATAAGCACATATATCTGAGCTATCAGTCATAGACAAAAGTTTGGCTAGCGGGATATGTATATCCAGATTGGTCGCCACCATAGGAACATCCATACTCACCACCTCAGCTGAAGTGGTATCACTATTTTCAGTATTAGCATCGATTGTTTCGGGACTACCATCCAGCGAAGGCATATTGGTATAAAATTCCGAATCAGCCGGTGGTAGACAACTCGTATCCTCAGCCAATATCGGCATAATTTCAGGTGACGAGCCATCGATTTCACTGATTACTTCAGGATTTGTTTCAGGAAGCGATGTTATTTGAACTTCTGGATTTTCCGTCCCTTCAGAAATAGGATCAATAATTGGTTCACTCGTCAAAATCGGATTTGGTTCACCCGTGACAACTGGTAACGGCTCTTCAATATAGATTCGACTATTTCCTCCTTTTTCAGATTCAGCCAAAGCAATGCTGGTCGTTGCTATAAAAACTGCCAAAAGTGACGCCATTGGTTTCATTTTAATGTCCTCTTAATAATTTAAATTAAATGTGGGATATTTTCCCTCTTTCAAAATCATTATATGCGGGATAATTTCCCTCGTCAATTAAATAATAAGATAAAATTGACTGGAATTGAGTTAGTAATCACTTAGAAATACAGGATCCAGCATTTCCCGAAGGCTGGGGTATAAGAAAAAACATTGAAGACAAACTGTAATCAGATGAAAATATTGGCTTATGAATAAAAAACGAATAGGATTGAGGATACCCTTAGATGAGTTTTTTTTATGCCTAACGAAATAAACATCACACTGTTTTCAGCACTCGTTTTAAGTGGTGCAATACACGCCTTTTTTCTGGCTTTTTTGGTCCTCTTAGTACGCAGAAATAATTTTCAGGTTAACCGCTATTTAGCGGGTCTTTTAGTGACATTAGGGCTGGCCCTATTAAATTGGTTTTTAGCCCATAGCCACTATTTTAGTTATGCCAAATCTTTGATTGGATTTTATGCCCCCTTGGAAATTATTTATGGTCCCTTAATCTATCTTTACATCCGTGGTTTGACTCAACCAGAAAAAGAGAAAGCTGATACAAAACAATATCTCCATTTTATTTCCGTGTTAGTCGCTTGTCTTTTGTTGATCCCGTTCTTTTCGCTGCCTTATGAAGACAAACTTAACATGATTAAAAGTGGTTTTAATCTCGATAGCATTAATACCAGTATTAGCATTTATATGGGCATATTTATGCTCGCTTGCATCTTATCTTATAGCGTATATTTGTATTTATCGTTTAAGCTATTACGCCAACATCAACAAGCGATCCCCAATTATTTTTCTTATCGGGAAAAAATTACGCTCTCCTGGATCCGTAACCTGCTTATTATTATGTTGGTATTCTGGTTTTCAATTATTCTTTTCTTAGTATTACTTCAAGGTAGGGGCAATATGGATTGGTATATGGAAGGACTTATGTTATTTAGCATTGTGGCCATTTTTTATATGGGAACCATGGGTATCTTACAACCCAGAGTCTATCACCAAATTGGGCTTCGAGCAGAAAAAAAAACACCTTTAAGCAACACCTCCAACAACGAAGACAAATATAAAAAATCGGCATTAAGTCCAGAAATGATGGAACGGATCCTAAGTCATCTAGAACAGCTAATGGAATCAGATAAACCCTATCTTAAGAGCAATCTCACCCTTCCAGAATTATCCGAAATGTTAGCCGTCAGCCCCAATTATTTATCCCAAGTGATTAATGAAAAGTTACAAATGAATTTTTTCGACTATATTAATTCCTATCGAATCGAAGTGGCCAAACAACTATTAATTGAACCATTGCCTTATACTCACACCATCTTAGATATAGCCATGGAATCAGCCTTTAATTCTAAATCGGCTTTTTATTCATCTTTTAAAAAACAAACCGGCTTGACCCCTGTCCAATATAAAAAAGCCGTTAAAAAAACCGATAAACAGTACAATGGAGAATCATTATGATATGGATATTTAGCCTGGTTGGGGCTGTTATCGGTGGGACAATCGCTGAGATTGCGGGTCTACTGACCGGTGGACTATTAGGTTATTTATTTGCCCTAGTAACGATTCAAAATAAACGCTTATCACAGCTTGAAAACAAGGTTATTAGTCTTAACAATGCCTTAAAATCATTTACTCAATCACCCGTAAAAGAAGATTCTGTTTCTAAACCAACAAAGTCTCAAGCCGCTAACATAAGGCCGGAACCAAGAGCTGAAAAACCACTTGAAACAAAATCTGAAACAATACCTGAGACAAAAGTTGATAGTACCTTTTCCCCTCCCCCTCTTCAAATCGATGACGACTTATTTCTAGAGAGTGGTCAACTCAATCAAGCTCAAAGGTCCGACCGTCAAAAAGAAACTTCGACAGAAGTAACCCATAACAATCACCCTTGGCGACAAAAAGCTACCGCGAAAACACCCTCAGAACCAACGATTATTGATAAAGCCTTTCAATTTATTAAACACTATTTTACCGAAGGCAATCTCATTGTTCGAATTGGGGTGATCGTACTATTTTTCGGGGTGTCTTTTCTGGTCAAATACTCGATTGATAACTCCCTCATTGCAATAGAATTCAGGCTTGCAGCCATTGTGTTGGGAGCCATGATAATGCTGGTGATTGGCTGGCGATTGCGACAAAAAACGCCAACTTACGCTTTAGTTATGCAAGGTGGTGCCATTGCCATTATTTATTTGGCTATTTTTGCTAGCTTTAAACTTTATCATTTAATCTCAGCCGGTTTCACCTTTCCCTTACTGATAATATTTAGTATTCTCGCCATGTCATTGGCCGTATTACAAAACTCTCGCTCTCTTGCGGTTACCGCGATAGTCGGTGGCTTTGCCTCCCCCATATTAGCATCAACAGGCAGTGGCAATTATATCGCCCTTTTCAGCTATTATTTGGTATTGAATCTGGCTATTTTTGCCGTTTCCTGGTTTAAATCCTGGCGTTTGCTCAATGTAGTCGGTTTTGCCTTCACCTTTATCATTGGCAGCATCTGGGGAGTCACAGAATACAAACCAGAAAACTTTTCAACCACCGAGCCTTTCCTAATTGGCTTTTTCTTAATTTATGTGGCCATTTCCATTCTATTTGCCTTTAAGCAGAAACCGGAATTAAAAGGTTATGTGGATGGAAGCTTGGTTTTTGGTGTGCCATTGGTTGGTTTCGGATTACAAGCAGCACTGGTATATAAAATGGAATACGGCTTAGCTTGGAGTGCCTTCAGCTTGGGGATTTTTTATCTCATTATTGCTAAAACGCTCTGGAACAATAGCAATGCTAATTTCCGTATGCTCTGCGAAGCGTTTCTAGCCTTGGGCGTCATTTTTGCCACACTCACGATTCCTTTTGCCTTGGATGGTCGCTGGACGGCTGCTTCTTGGGCCATCGAAGGTGCGGGATTTATCTGGATAGGTATTCGTCAACAGCGTTCCTTGGTGAAGTATTTTGGCATGTTAGTGCAATTAATCGGTGGCAGCTTATTTTTGCTCGACTACCCCTATAGTCGAGATGCCTTACTATTCCTCAATATCGAATTTCTCGGCATAGCCATCGTCAGTATATCAGGCATGTTCTCAGCTTATTTGCTCGATCAACAAAACGAAAAACAAAACCAAGTTAATGGCAAAGGTAAAGATAAAAGCAGGTTTCAATCAATCCATCTCATTTTTTTAGTTTGGGCCTTATGCTGGTGGTATATCGGAGGCTTATTGCAAGTAGAACGCCATGTGATCAGAATTTATGAACTACCTGTCATGGTGGCATTTATTAGTGCATCCGCCATACTCTTGCTGAGTATAATGATGCGATATGCCTGGCAGCGCTTGGCCTTTTTCCCCTGGTTATTAATGGCCCCTTTGGGCGTATTATCCCTTTTGACCATTGAGCAAGGACACTTTTTTGCGCATAACGGTTATATGGTTTGGCCATTGGCGATAATGGCTGCTTATACCATTTATTATTTCAGCGAACAAAAAAACCTTGCTTTGCTTGCTCCAAACTTCCTACATGCAAGCAGTTATCTATTACTCGCTTTTATTATCGGCTTTGAATCAAATTGGTTATTAGCCGATATGCACTACGCAGAATGTTGGCAAGCCGTGGCCATCGCCGCAGTATTAATTATAGCCTTATCCGCCATCAATCACCTTTCGATATGGCCCTTTAGCAGCCAAACTAAAGCTTATCAACTGGGCGCTGCTGGAGTATTAATCAGCGCTTTGTTGCTGTGGAGCTTGGGAGCTAATTTTATGCGTTTTCTAGAACCACTGCCTTTAACTTATATTCCTTTACTTAATCCCATCGACATTAGCCAAGCCATCGCTTTATTTGTAGTTATTGAATGGTATCGAAAACATGCCAAGGCACACAATATCGCTATACAAACCCAGCACGTCTTGATGTTAATGGGAGGTTTCTGTTTTATTTGGTTTAATGTGGTCCTATTTAAAAGCATACATATTATGACTGAGGTAGCCTATCGACCCGATACCCTATTTCATTCTCCTATCGTACAAACAGCCATATCCATATCCTGGACACTGATTGGTTTGGCCATTATGGTTATTGCATCTCGGAAATTAAGACGCCAATTATGGATAATTGGTTCCATCCTAATCGGCATCGTGGTAGCCAAACTATTTTTACTAGATTTAGCCGAACAAGGCTCCATTGAACGGATTTCTTCTTTTATGGTTGTTGGTGTTTTGTTGTTAGTGGTTGGTTATTTTTCACCAGTTCCACCCAAAGCCGAAAAAGTTAGTCATCAGCCAGAAACCTAGGTCTAAGCTTGGGCTAAGCATGAGAAAGCTATCTTAATGTGAACTAGATGATAATAATCCTAAAAAACGCAGTTGACTTCGTAGCGAGGTTCACTTAAGTGCTGAAGATTAAGGATTTTATGGGTTATTTTGGCTTTTCTTGTAGTCACCCTACTGGTGAAGTCAAAATGTTCCAGAAAATCCTTAAGATTGAGTGCTTGAGGGAGCCGCAGTAGATGGCAACTGAGTTTTTTAGGATAATATAAACGGCAAAATATATAGGTATACAATGATGAAAAAAAGGATCGCTATTGCTTGGTTTTTATTGCTATCCACAGGCTTAATCAATGCCCAAGAAAAAATTTTATCCAAAGCACATTTTCAATATCAGGCCGAGATAAGCATAGACAGTCCTAAATCATTACAAATGCTCAGACTACCTGAAGCAATTCAAAGTAAACTCTACTCGAGAAATGCCCAGGATATTCGCGTGTTTAATTCAGATGGCCTTATGCTGCCAAGTCTCATACGATATCAAGGGAAGGATGAAGGCAAAACAGCAGTCCCTCCAGTTTCGAAAACGCTCTCTTTCTATCCCATACCCGGTGTCCTTCCCAAAAACCATAAAGAAGATCCCCCCAATACCTCCGCTAATGAAAAAAGCCCTGATGTGAAAAGTCTTGAAGTTAAATTAGAATTAAAAATGTATACGGACAATAACCCGCACTCTCAAATACTCCAAGAAGCGAATAAAAATCCGTCGGCTTATATTATTGAAATTCCTAACCACACAAACCAACGACCTGACGGAATCAAACAACTGATACTAAAGTGGAAGCCAGATTTTGAAGGCATTGCCACATTAAAGCTAGAAACCAGTTCGGATCTTAATCAATGGCAGACTCTGATAGAAACAGAAAGTCTGGTTAACATGCGTTATAAGCAACAACAACTAGAAAAAAATACCCTGGCTATCACAACTAAAACAAAGCGATTTTTAAAGCTAAGCTGGACTGGGCAACAACGTCCAATGATTACGGATATCAAAGCAGAATACGGTCAACAAACCATCAAACCTGCATACAAATGGTCAGATAAGCTTATTTTAGTGCCCGTCACCGATGAAAATATTGCCAAAAACACGTTTGATTTTTCTGTCAGCCCATCATTTAAAAGCAATAAATTTCGTCTAGCTAACACCGCGACTAATCAAGTTTATACCGGAACGCTATCAACTCGCCGACATGCCAAACTTCGCTGGGACAAGCAGAGTGATTTTCAGTTTTATCAAATCGCACTCCAAGACGACAAACTCTCAAAGCTTGAAAAAAACATAAATACGCAGCTAAGCCGAAATTGGCGTATTCATTTTCAATATCCAAACCCGTTAAATCATCAAATTGCCGTCCAAGTAAACCGTTATCCCGTCGATTTGTATTTTCTCACCCAAGGTAATGGGCCGTTTTACTTAGCTTATGGCAATAATGCCATGCCTGCTCAGGCAAAAAATCTTTCTCAAGTCGTATCTGATGTACTACGACAAACGCAATCCGATTATGCTATCCCCAAATTAAGCCATATCAATACTCCCATCGACACCATAGTGTCGAAAAAATCCCCCCTGGATTGGAAAAAAATTATCTTATGGGCGGTATTGGTCAGCGGAGTTTTGTTGATGTTATGGATGGCTAAAGGTTTATTTCGACAGATTTCAAATGAGACAAACACCGATATTTAGCAATTATTTTTTTGTTTAGTGGATTAATTACAATAATTATTTAATTCAACAGAATCAATCCACGCACGGTTTTGACTGAGAGGTTTTAACCAATTTTTTCGTCTAAATTCTGCCGTCACTTTACTGGCACTTTCGGTCGTGATTCCCAACATAGCTCCCATGTCCTCTCTGGAAGGAAGAAAAAAACTATCGTCTTCCGAATTACTATCCAATAAGAGCAGTAAACGAGCCACCCGAGATTTGCTATTACCGGTGGAAAGTTTAGTAATCCAGTTGTCTGCTTCACTTAATGCCTTTTGCCAACGTTGCATCAAAGCATCATGCAGTCTAGGTGTATCACGACTTAAGGTATTAATAACGGAACGAGGTATCCGACATACTCTCGCATAATCCAGTGTGACCGCCATGTGATCGGAAGTGGCTTGATTTAAGCTTTCTAGTCCTGCTAAATCACCGGGGAAAAGCAGTCTGACAATTCGTTGTTCGCCATTGGGTAAATACTGGACCAATTTAATTAATCCCGATCGCAGCGTATACGCAAAAGGCATTTCATCGCCTTGATTATACAGCCGTGTCCCCGGTTCATATTCAATATCATCGATTGGATAGTGAATCTGGTCAAAATCATCAAAACTCAAATCAGCAAACAGCGCGATATGTCTAATCGCACAATTTTTACAGCGTTCCGATCCTTGCCAGGCATTTTTTATTTGGGTTGTTTGCATTAGTTAATAATTTAATGTTTTTTTAGGTGAAATTGAAATATTTCAATGCGATTACTTTGAATCATCAATAACATAACATTCAACTCTTAGGAAGCATAAAGATGAAAATTGGTGTCACCAGTCAAAATTATAAAAGTATTACCGGACATGCCGGAAAATCTAGACGTTTTATTATCCTAAAAAACTCAGTTGACTTCGTAGCGAGGTTCACTGAAGCGCTTGAGATTAAGGATTTTATGGATTATTTGGGTTTTATTCGTAGTCACCCTACGGGTGAAGCCCAAATGTTCCAGAAAATCCTTAAGATTGAGTGCTTAAGGGAGCCGCAGTAGATGGCAACTGAGTTTTTTAGGATTATTTATTCGGTCAACAATAGCACGGATATTAGCGAGCTAAAACGTCTGAATTTACCGAAAGAATTAAGTATGCATGAATTTAAGGGACAATCCCATCCTCTAGATGAATTAGATGTGCTTATTACTGGCGGGTGTGGAAATGGTTTCATCCATAAAATGCAGTCCAGACAAGTTACTGTTATTGCAACCAGCGAAGAGGAACCATTAACGGCCGTAAAAAATTATGTCACTGGCAAACAACTACCTCCAGCAAAACCACACCATCATTAATTATATGGGTTTAAGCGATGAATTTATTAACAATAAAAATAAATTTCCAAGTGGGATTAAAGCTATTACTGGTACTAGGCGTTTTTGGGGGATTACCAGTCAGTGCCTGGTCATCAGACAGCACCGAGGTAAAACATGATAATGATATGAATTATCGACTCAAGCCCCAAGTCGACAATCCAACTCAACGCAGTGATTCAAATAGTACCGCTGATCATAGCAAGTTTGAATCCTTACAAAAAAGCTTTTCCAATGGTCCAGAAGTAACTCAAGCCTGTTTAAAATGTCATACCGAAGCGGGCCATCAGTTTATGAAAAATATTCATTGGACCTGGTCGTATCAAAATAAAAAGACCGGTCAGCAATTAGGTAAAAAACATCTGGTTAATACTTTTTGTACTAATGCCAAAGGAAATGAAGGTATGTGCGCCCAATGTCATGCCGGATATGGCTGGAAAGATGATAGTTTTGACTTTACTAAACAAAACAATATTGATTGCGTAGTCTGTCATGATCGTAGCGGTAGTTATTATAAAACGCCCAATAGCACGGGTAGTAAAGCGTGTTCCGTTATGTTTAAAGGAAAACAACCGATTCAATGGAATAAAGTTGCGCAAAGTGTTGGATTGCCTTCTCGCGAAAACTGCGGTGCTTGTCACTTTTACGGTGGCGGTGGCGATGGTGTTAAACACGGCGATCTCGATTCATCACTTATTCATCCCGATAAAAACCTGGATGTACATATGGATGAACAAGGACTGAATTTTGCTTGTACTCAATGTCATATGACCAATAAACATATTTGGGCCGGCAGTCGTTATGAGGTATTGGCCAAAGATACTCATGGCACGGGCAAACCCGGTCAGCGTCGCGATGTTGCCAGCTGTGAATCCTGTCACGGCCACACACCTCATCCTCAGGACAGTATTGCCAGCATCAAGTTAAATCACCATACCGATAAAATCGCCTGTCAAACCTGCCATATCCCTGAAATCGCCCGTGGTGGAGTGGCAACGATGATCCATTGGGACTGGCGCGACGCCGGAAAAACCAAAAATGGCGAAGGTTATAAAGAAAAAAATTATACCCAGGGGGATGGAAAACATCGCGCAACTTATAAATCCATTAAGGGCAGTTTTACTTATGCCGAAAACCTAATCCCGCATTATGGCTGGTTTAATGGACAAATGCATTACACCACCATTGACACAAAATTTGATCCAGTAGCCGGTCCCGTGGCCGTCAATCAATACCTTGGCGATGCGACTAAAGAGAATGCCAGAATCTGGCCCTTCAAAAAAATGCAGACCATACAACCTTATGACAAGGGCAATAATACCCTGGTTTATATGCATCTATGGGGAGATGACCAAGAATCTTATTGGGGAAATTATGATTTTGCCAAGGCAATTGAGGCAGGGATGCAACGTAACAATATTCCCTATAGTGGCGACTATGGTTTTGTCGAAACCCTTTCTTACTGGCCGATTACCCATATGGTCGCGCCCCAGGAAAATGCGCTGAAATGTGATGATTGTCATACCAAAAATGGGCGACTGGAGCCTATCAAAAATATTTATATCCCGGCTAGAGACAGCTATCCCTGGCTAGACAAACTGGGAATATTTGCCATTCTAGCCACTCTTTTTGGGGTCCTAGCACACGCCTCAATCCGATTAATTAGCGGAAAAAAACCAGGAGTCGATCATGAGTAAAAGACAAGTCATGTTATTTAATCGCTTTGAACGGTTCTGGCACTGGTCTCAAATGCTATTAATCCTATTATTATTAATAAGCGGATTTAATATCCATGGTTTTTTTCAGATCCTGAGTTTTGAAAATGCGGTCAATATTCATACCTTAGCAGCATTGGCTCTCTTACTTTTATGGATATTTGCCATCTTCTGGCACCTAACCACCGGAACCTGGCGACATTATGTACCAAGCTCCACAGGTCTAAAACAAGTCGTGTATTTTTATAGCTATGGCATTTTTATGGGAGAAAACCACCCCTATAAAAAGACTTATGGACGCAAACATAATCCACTCCAGGCTCTTGCCTATTTAGCCTTAAAACTCCTTTTATTTCCCGCCATTTGGATCTCCGGTATTGCCTACTTATCTTATGCTTATTGGGCCAGTGGTGATAGCGCCGGTTTATTGGGTTTAATTGCCAATATGCACACGGCGGTGGCCTTTGCGATTGTGATATTCATTATTGCCCATGTCTATCTCTTAACCACCGGCCATTCATTTAAACAACATCTTATGCCCATGGTTAATGGTTTTGACGAAGTGGATTTAAGCAAAGAACAAGAAGCCTATCTGGAAAAAAATGAACCGGGTCAGATCCGCTAATTTTTTTGTCCTCGCCTACCCATTGAGTCTCCTTCTCATAGTATTTATATACAATGAAAGTTACTATAAAGCTATTAAACTGGCCTGGATATAAAAATGAAGATAAAACGTTATAAGACAAAATTTTTCCTACTGCTCATTACTTTTTTGCTATCCCATTTTTTCTTGGTCGGTTCTTTATATGCCAATCAAGATAAGGAAAAAGACATCCAAACACGCAGTAAGGAAATCTTAGATATTGTCGACGATCTCTGGCGCGGAAAATCATCTTATGCCAAAACCACGATGCGAGTAAAAACAGCCCATTATACTCGCACCATGCAAATGGAAGGCTGGTCCAAGGGCAAGGAAAAAACCCTCTTTCGTATTTTAGAACCGCTGCGCGAAAAAGGCACAATCACTTTAAAATCGGGTAATCATATTTTTACTTACTTGCCTAAAACCGATCGAACCATACGACTCACCAGTGGCATGATGATGGGATCTTGGATGGGTAGTCATATTACTAACGATGACTTAGTGAAAGAAGCCCGTTATGCCGATGACTATCACGCCCAAATATCGTTTGAGGGCATCAGAGAAGGTCAACAAGTGATTGAATTTACCCTAATTCCCAAAGAAGATGCCGCGGTAGTATGGGGAAAAATCCTTCTGACCATTGAAGCCGATGGTTACAATCCTGTTATCGAATATTATTATGATGAAGATATGCAATTGGCCCGTACTTTTAGTTTTAATCAGAAAAAAATGTTGGGTGGCCGTTTAAGACCATCAGTGATGCGGGTAGTTCCAGCCGATGAACCGGAAGAATTTACCGAGTTTATTTATAAAGAATTACAATTTGACATAAAAATTAGCGATCGATTATTTAGTAAGTCAAGTCTCAAGAAACGTTAATAGCACAAAAATAAAGTTCTATTAAAAATTAAGAAGGATAAAATGAATATCTTAACTATTGCCAGCCGCAATACTTATCGCCATTGGCAACGCTCTCTGGTGACCATCTTAGCCATGGCATTTGCCTGTGGGGTCAGTATTATTTATGGCAGTTTAATTGCCGGAATGATCTCCGGTAGTGAATACAATGCCATTTCCATGAATAATGGTGATATTCAAATTCATGCCCAGGGATACCGGGATGATCCGGATTTATACAAGCGCATCAGCAACTCCCCCAAGCTACTGAAGAAAATTCATCAAGCCGGATGGTTTGCCACTGAACGCACCTATGCCTTTGGTTTAATGGCCAGCGATGACAGCTCATCCGGTGTGCAATTACGCGGTATTGATTTAGACCACGAAAATACCGTGACCCAAATCCATAAACATTTAATGCAGGGAGAATGGCTGAATAAGACCCATCCCATAGGTGTGGTTATCGGTAAAAAACTGGCGCGTCAATTAGAAGTTAAACCAGGCGACGAATTGATCTTTATCGGTCAAACCGCCGATGGCTATATGGCCAATGAGCGCTATGAAGTTTCCGGAATTTTAAAAACCATCTCAGCCGGGGTCGATAGTAGTGGTGTTTTTATGTCCAATCAGGCCCTACAAAGCCTACTGAATCTACCCGCTGAAGCGCATGAAATTGCCATTATGCGGCCCAATGCTGAAATTCCTCTACAACAAGGCACGGAATTTATTCAATCACTGGCTCCAGAACTGGAAGTATTAAACTGGCAGGAACTGATGCCTGTTATCGCCCAGTTTCTAAAAACCGTCGAAGTACAAACCATGATACTGATTATATTCAGTTATATTGCCGTCGCCACCATTGTATTAAATGCCATGTTAATGAGTGTCTTTGAACGTATTCATGAATTTGGGGTGATGAAAGCCATGGGAGTGAGTCCCTGGCAATTAATTAAACTGATTTATGCTGAAAGTTTTTTACAAACCCTTATTGCCAGTAGTATTGGCCTAGTCTTCGGTTATCTATTTTCTTACCACTTACAATTTGACGGTATTGATATGAGTAAATTGGCGGATGAAATATCCTTTGCCGGAATTGCGATGGACCCGATTTGGTATGCGCAGATTACCCAATCCGCCCTATTTGAACCGATTATTTTATTGTTTGGTGTAACCACTCTGGCAGTTTTATATCCGGCAATAAAAGTCGCACTGATGCGGCCAGTAGACGCAATTCATTATCAGTAAGGCAACTAATTTAGTGAGGGAAATATGAAGCTCAATACACTTGCATGGCGCAATCTTTGGCGTCGAAAACGACGGACCTTTATTACCGCCTCGTCAATTGCCTTTGGCCTATTTTTGGCCTTAACCTTTACCGGTGCCGGGGATTATTTTTATACCCGTATGATTGACGCCGGAGCCAGTATGGGCATGGGACATGTCACCGTGCAAGCCTTGGATTATCATCGCGCACCCAACTTAAAAAAACGCATTGATAATATTCAACAACGTCGAGAAGCAATTCTAGCCATGCCTGAAGTCGCCGATGCCACCAGTCGAATCAATGGCCATGCCATGTTTTCCAGTTCTCGCAAACAAATTGCAGGAGCTTTTATTGCGGTTGATCCGACACAAGAAAATGGCGATAACAATCTCTTTATTCGTACCATTGTGCAAGGGAAAATGTTTGCACAAGATAATAAACGAGGCATTGTGATTGGCAGTCGATTGGCCAAAAAGTTAAATCTAAAACTGGGTAAAAAGCTCGTCTATACCAGCACCGATGTGCAGGGTGAAATCGTCAGTGCTTTGGCGCGTGTAACGGGTATTTTTAAAACCGGCGTACCGGAAGTGGATAGTAGCATGGCTCTATTACCCATAAAAAGCGTTCAAAAAACCATTGGCTATACGGCAGATGAAGCCACCCTATTGGCCGTATTAATCAAAGACCAACGTAAGGCACAAGATATTAGAGATCAAATCACAAAACACACGCTATTTGATCAAACCCAAGTCTTAAGCTGGCGCGAATCGCAGCCCGAATTAGCGGGAATGATTAATACCGATAAAAGTGGCAACTATATTAGCCAGTTTTTTATTGCCCTGCTGGTGACCGCAGGTATTTTAAATACCATGCTAATGAGTGTTTTAGAACGCAAACATGAATTTGGTATTGTCCTGGCGTTGGGCATGTCGCCCCTAGAATTGTTTAAATTGGTCATGTTAGAAGCGTTTTGGCTGGCCGTCGTTGGCTTATTAATCGGTTTGGTGGTCTGTGTTCCCTGGTATTTTTATATGTATCATATTGGTATCGACCTGAGTAATTTATATGGTGAAAACTTTGATTTTGGTGGCGTGTTAATCGACCCTTTATTGAAGCTACGTCTATTTAGTGAAAGCGTATTCACCATTTTAGCCGGTCTGTTCTCTCTTGCCCTTATTGCCGGAGCCTATCCTGCCTGGAAAGCTGGACGCACGGTTCCCGTTGAAAGCATTAAAGCCCTATAAGGAAATATCATGACTAATCAAGATCAAGCAATCGTATCATTAGACGGAGTCAGTAAAACTTATTTACAAGGCAAAGTGGAAGTCCATGCCGTTAATGACGTGTCATTGCAAATCAAAAATGGTGATTTTGCTGCCCTTTGCGGCCCTTCCGGCTCGGGTAAAACCAGTATATTAAATTTAATTGGTGGCTTAGATGCTCCCAATAAAGGACACATCACTCTTGATAATATTGACCTGGCAAGCTTAAGTGGTTCAGCCCTATCGGAAATTCGTAAACATCGTATTGGTTTTGTGTTTCAAGCCTATAATCTGATCCCCGTGCTAACCGCCTATGAAAATGCGGCCTTTGTATTAAATTTACAGGGCGTTAATGAAAATGAATGTCACAATCGAGTAATGGCCACCCTAAAAGCCGTTGGTTTAGAAGGCCTAGAACATCGTACCCCCGATGAAATGTCCGGCGGCCAACAACAACGTGTCGCTATCGCTCGTGCCATTGTCACCAAGCCAGCGATTGTACTGGCTGACGAGCCGACAGCCAATGTAGACTCCCATACCGCCGAAGCCTTATTGGATTTAATGCAACAGCTTAATCAAGAACAAGGCATTACCTTTTTATTTTCCACCCATGATCAACATGTAATGGATAGAGCCAATCGAATAATTCGTGTGGTTGACGGCGGTATAGAGTCTGATGAAATCCAGCACTAAATTATTTTCACCACGGTTATTACTGGCACTACTTATCCTAATAGGCTATCAACCAGGCTATGCCTTTTATAGCTGGCAAGAAGAGGATAAAAGCCTGGAACTCAGAGGATTACTGAGAGCTTTTGCAACAACAATTCAAAATCCCGACAATGCCTTGCTCTACGACAATACTCAAGTAAAAGGAATAGCAGGTGTGGCCCGTCTAATAGTGGATGTCAATCTTAATCATCAATTATCCTTTGAAGCCCAAGCGGTACAAAGTTATATCCCTACCAAACTCCAAAGTCGAGGGACAAAGATCAAACGTTTTCCCGATATTGAACGCAGTGATAGTCTTAATCTAAGCCGTGACAATCATCAGGCCCGATTATTTTTGGATCGGCTGAATATGCAATACCAAAGCGAACAACTCAATCTTAAAATCGGCCGCCAGCCAATAAACCTGGCAGCCAGTAATTATTTTACCCCCAATGACTTCTTCGCTCCCTTTGCTGCGCAAACCTTTTATCGTGCCTATAAACCCGGTGTCGATGCTATTCGTGCGGACATTCTTATCGGCGAATTATCCCAAGTCTCACTTATCGGCGTTTTGGGCTATGAATTCGATCCCCGCGCCGACACCTTTTGGAGCAACAACCCCGATTGGGATAAAAACGCCTATATCGCCCGAGCATCAACGGTTTTTCAAGACTTTGAAATCGCCATACTAGCGGGCTCCATCAAACGCGATAAAATCATTGGCTTAGATTTTCAGGGCGAACTATTTGACTGGTTAGGCGTGCGTGCCGAAGGACATTATTTTATGCCCAATCAATCCAATCAGGACAACACCATTGAATTTGCCCTCGGCATAGAACACCGTTGGGAAAATACCCTAACCCTACGCTTTGAACAGTTTTACCATGGTAAAGGGGCCGAAAATACTAAGGATTATAATCTGGTTAGTCTATTGCCCAATCCGGACAGCACCTATTTAGCCCGCCACTATAGTGCCTTTGGTGCAAGTTATGAAATGACTCCTCTATTAAATACCGATGCCCTGGTTTTATATAATTGGGTCGATCAATCACGGATTATTGCTTTTAATGCAGTTTATTCACTTTCTGACGAATCAGAGTTGGTGTTTAATTTAAATGTTCCCATGGGGGAAAGAGCGGAAGGACCACGGATTGAGAGTGAATTTGGTGGGCAGGGGAAATCTATTACACTTGAATGGAGACAGTACTTTTAAAGAGCAATGGATAAAGAGCAATGGAAAATGGATAATTGAAAATGAAGGGCGAAAAAAACAGATAAAAACCGATTAACCACAGAATACACAGACCACTCAGAAAAAAATGACTTATTAAAAATCTCTTTAACGATCTTCCCTATGGTGCCAAACTCTCAGTATATTTATTTCTTCAGATTTTATTAAATATCGAACCACATAGTTCCCGATAATCAAATCTCTAATGACTTCAGGATTAGGTGATTGCCTGACTTCGACACCAATATAGGGAAAGGTTTTTAACTGGCTAATACCTTTTATTATTGATTTAGCTATACGTGAAGCGGCTTCTGGATTTTTTACTTGGATAAATTTTCGTAATCTGGTTAAATCATCTATGGATTCAGGAGTATATAAAATTTTCATTATTTTGGAGGGGCAAGCTCATTATCAGTGCCCCAACTTTCAAGCCAGCTATTAACCTCTTGCTCATCGACTAATTTTCCAGTTTTCACTGATTCAATTGCGTCTAGTGTTTCTTCCCATCTTCGCTCTTCAATTGCGTTTCGAGACAAAAACTCTTTTACCGCTTGATTGATTAAATAGTTTTTACTTCTATCCAGTTTTTTAGCTAGATTATCCAAAGGATCTTCAATATCTGCTTGAAGCCTTACACTGGTTACGCCCATTATCATTCTCTAATAAAATTACTTTGTAATACATTGTAGCCATAAAACGTTTTTTTATCAATTTAGAAAAATCAAGGCAGTAAGAAATTGACCACTGAAGGTATGGAAAAAGACGTGGGTAAAATCAAGAGCGATTAACCACAGAACACACTGAAAAAAACAGAGCAATCAGCTCATTTTTTATTCCTTTAATGGGATTAGCTTAGTTGTGATCAATATCAACAATTTTCCATTGTCCGTCGGAGGGTTCTAGAAAAAAATGCCGGATATCATTTTTATTCCAGGGTGAATGAAACTCGGCTCTCGTTCCATCAATGATAGTCATTGAATCGTATTGCGCTTGAGAATCTCTAAAGTTTTTCTTAAGCATCGCCATTTTTTTATCATGATCTTTAAACCGCTCATAGTCTTTACGAATGCTCATAATATGAGAACCATTCACAATATAAGCTGTGCGATCCATAAAACAATCTTCAAAGGCGACTTCATCTTTATCAATTAAGGCGATGAAAAATTGATCCATAGTTTCTTGCGATAAGGCTTTAGCTTCTTCATCGGTATAGCTTTGCCCACAGCCACTTAATAAGGCAAATGTGACAAACCCTATTGCAAAAAATAAAACGCTCGTATTTATTGGACGAGAGGTAAAAGTAAATTTATGCATATTTAATTTTCCACATAGCTCTTAAACAGGTAAATTCTTTCAAATATTGTTTATTTCCGCTTTGACCTTGACCGCCTTTCTCAATCGTTTATGCATAATTTCAGCTTCTTGCATAAGTGTTGGCTCAAAACGATTAATAATGTTTTCAATATCCATACCACCATATTTTACGGTTAAAACATAAATCGTATTATCTAATACTGCAAATACCAGCGTATGTTTTCCTACAAAATAAAATTTTGCATATTGAGCAAATGGCCTATCTTTTAATATTTCAGGATATTCTTTAATGGTAACCAGAGCATCCTCAATACTTGCTAAATATTTTTCAGCAGTAATTGTTCCATGCTTTTCAATAGAATATTTCTTAATTTCTTTTAAGTCTATCAAGGCTCGTCGCGTAAGACGAAGAGTTGCCATTACGACCAGCCTTTTTCTTCTTGTCTTTCAAGCTCATTAAGTGCATCGTCTAAATTACCATTAAAAGCAATAGAACGACCTTCAATGGCATCCTGATAACCTTCTATCACTGCAGCTCGCAATTGTTCAGCCTCAAGTTTTTCTTTTTTTTCACGGATAATAGAGCGTAAAAATTCACTGGGGGTTGAATACGGTGTCCCATCTCCGCAATTGCTATCAATAAAGGAACGGAGCTCATTAGTCAATGATAAATTGAGTGTTGCAGGCATAGTTCATCCTTTGTTTAATTTCTGTTTAAAGTATATGGCCAATGGCAATATTTATCAATATTTGTTAAAAAAGGATAAGAGCAATGTAAAATAGAGAATGTATAATTGAAAATGAAGGGCTAAAAAAAATGAAATATAGATGATGGCAAAATCAAGAGCGATTAACCACAGAATACACAGATCAAACAGAAATTAAAAAACAAAAAAAATCAATTTTAGGCAGCCTATCGACACACAATTGACTTTTTCAGATTAAAGTTTACACTATTAAATGTAAACATTGATAAATGAGTTTTTATTATGCATGCAACTGCTAAAGATCTTAGATTTCATTCCACAGAATTATTGAATACGGTAAAACGTGGTGAAGAGGTTATTATCACCTACCGGGGCAAACCATGTGCAAAGCTCGTGCCTATTGAAGACGAAGAGCAACAAACATCTATCGACGATGAACTATTTGGAATATGGGCAGATAATGCCGTGGCTGAAAATGTCGACGATTATGTTAAAAAAATAAGGAAAGGTCGATTTGATGTTGATTGATACGGATGTTTTAATCTGGTATCTACGCGGTAATTTAAAGGCAGCCGAAGTATTTAATACAAACAAAAAATTCGCTATTTCCGTGATCACCTATATGGAATTAGTCCAAGGCATGAGAAATAAACGTGAATTAACCGCATTGAGAAAAGCGCTAAAAGCTTGGGATACCAAAATCATCTATATTACGGAAGAAATTTCCAGTAAAGCGATGTTTTATGTTGAACAACATTATCTAAGCCATGCCATACAACTGGCTGATGCTTTAATTGGTGCAACCGCCATATCCTGTGGATTGCCATTATTGACGGGCAATGATAAACATTATCGAATTGTCAAAGAAATAGAGCTGATAAAGTTTCAGCCATAAATAAAGGTAAGGCAATGGAAAATGGAAAATGGAAAATCAATTATAAACGACTGAAAACCAAGTAGGGTGGGCATGTGTTTTTATGCCCACGCGTTACCTATTAAAAGGACTTATTTAATCAGCTCATCCAGTTTTTGCTTTTTTTCTTCACTTAAGCTCTCATAAACATAAATCAATTCAGCTAATTGATCCGATTCAGCATAAAAATAAGCTGTTGAAATTTTTAAGGCTTTGGCCAATTCCTGGAGACGGGGATATTTAGGGATGTGCACTCCCTTTTCATATTGATTCATCTTAGCACTCGCATTTTCTTCAATAATGCCTGCCAGCATACCCAGTTCTTTCTGAGTTAATCCTGCCCATAGTCTGGCATTTTTAAGTCGTTTGCTAAAAGGTGCTTTTTCTGTCATAAACCATAATCCAATACCTGAATTATAATTCTCGTCGTATTTTAGTTGCATTTAAACTACGTTTTACGTAGTATTGGTTGATAAAATATTACTTTTGTAGGAATGTTTGTAAAATTTAAAGTCAATAGCTCCTAACAATAGTACTTTAAGCCTGATAACAAGAATAAAGAGGGGCAAAAAAAACAAATTTGGGGGAGAAGAAAATGAATATTTTGATAGCCGAAGATTGCTTGATCACTCAAGCAATCTACCGCGAATTGATGATTGAGTGGGGTTTTCACTTTGATATAGCCTCAAATGGAATTGAAGCGGTAAAATTAGTTAAAGAGAATAAAGGTAAATATGATATTGGTTTGATGGATATTGATATGCCAAAAATGAACGGCCTTGAGGCAATCAAAATTATTCGAAAAAGCAATAACTATTTTCCCATAATCGCAATCACAGCAAATGACGAATACAAAAAAGCCTGTTTTGAAGCTGGAATGGATGGTTTTGCAATAAAACCCTGCCTTCCTGATGATTTATTGAATAAAATAAATGAATTATTTGTAGAATAAAAGATAAATCATCAGGGTATGTATACTTTCAATAATCCATTGACAGGATTTGCCTGGATATCTATTATCTATTTAAATAGCATTGCTAATATCAATTTAAATGAGCAATATGAATATTCGGGTTCAATAAGCCCATCAGCCTCCTTTGTGAGACTAGTTATCGAGTATAAAATATGCAATATCAAGAAATTATTACGATCAATCCAGGGAAACGCGGGGGTAAGCCATGTATCCGAAATATGAGAATAACGGTCTATGATGTATTGGATATGTTGGCTCAAGGCATGACGCAAACTGAGATTATTGAAGATTTCCCCGAGCTTACTCGAGAAGATATCACCGCTTGTTTAAACTAAGCAATATGTTATTGATTTACTTACTGAAAATAAAAATAAAATCTACAAAAATCGATGGAGTCAGAGTTAATGAAATATTCAAGTTGAATTCAAATGCTCTAGATAATAATTAGTTTTTCATTTTCCCAATGCCTTCGCGCCTTTTTAAATATATCATTAACTCTGACCCCTTCGATACCGAAAATCATCCAATCGAGCATGTTCGTACCTACCATCAATGGCTGTTTTTATGGTTTTTTCTACGATATCTGTTGTAATACCCGGTTCCCATCCTGATTCGGGTAGGGATATTTTTTCTGTATTATGTTCTTGTTGTTGACTATGAATATCATCACTATCAAAGCTAAAACCGCATTTACCCATCACAGCGATAACTTTCCCGGTTTTATCTCTTATTCGTTTAAATTGGGGTGCCGCTTTAAATAATCGGGATAGATAAACTTCCACTGCGGTTTCAGTTCTAAGCGATAATTTAATAACACCGCTTGAATGAGACTGGCATTTTTTTAATTCATCTAGGGGAGTTGTCACTAATAAAACTTCACTAAACAAGAGATCTAGATGTTCACAGCTAAGTTTTTGACAACCTTCTTTGACCAATTCAGCAGAAAGCGTTATCAACTTATTTAAAAGTGGAAGCCTACCCTGAGTATTTTTAAAATCAACAATTTGCTTGGCAAGAACCTCGCCATCCGATTCTTTTGAACCCAGGCCAATGAAATGAACGGCTACCGCTTTGCTAACTTCTTTCGCATCGATATGGTTTAAATGCTTAGCGATTGCTTTTATTTGGATACGGGTTAATTCTTCATCCGATAAAGTATCTCGGTTATGATCATTTTGAGGATGGACAAGATATCCTTTTAAAAAATCCCTAATCTCAAATAAGGAAACGATTAATCCAGTTTTTTCACCAATATCTTCGGCACGTAAAATAGCAATCAATTTACCATCTGATAAAACAGCACCACCGCTTTCTCCCGGATTCGGACCATGCGTTATTTCCCAACCACCCTCTCTTATCGAATTAGTTATATGGATATCAGGCCTAATTTTAATGCCCCCCTCTCCCTGGTTATAGGTTAATAAAGAATAAACCTTATTATGGACCGGCTCTTCTTCCATTAAACAAGAGAGAATATCTTTTTGATGCGGATGGTGTAATTTTAAAATCGCAATATCTTTTTCCGGATGTATAAAAATCTCAGAAACTTTCATTCCTTTATCGTGATCAGGGATTGCCCCTATGGTGATTTGTGATTTATTTAAACCTCGAATGACATGCTCGACGGTAATGATTAACCTTTCACCGATACAAACGCCGCAACCTTTATATATACCGACATTCGGAATGCCATCGGCAAAAATACTGACAATACATTTTTTTTCTTCCATGTACCCCACCCCGCCTTACTTAGTCAGCTTTTACCCACTTTGCGCTCACTTTTAGCCCGGTATTTACTTTTCCATTAGCAATAAATACATTGGCTCCACCACTAAAACCCAAATTTAGCTCAACACTCCATTCTTTAGGTCCCAGTTTATCCATTCCTTGTTCTACGGCTGCAACCACTGCTTCCAAGGTTTCCGCTACATTGGCGACGTGTTCGGTTATTCTGTTTCCGGTCGATCTTAACCTTGCTGAATCACGTAAATCAGATTCATTGTGGGATGACTCTGAATGAATAAAGTCAATCTCCTCAGTTTCAACCATAATTGTTTTGCCATTAATATTCAAAGGCATGATTTTTCTATCAGACATGGAATGCTCCTTTGCTATATAAAAAGATATATTCTACTCTATTTTTAAAGGATATATTCTATCAGACCTTGATTAATAAATGATTTTTTACAATAGGACAGGGTATTGAGTAAACGTAATTTATTTGAAGAGTTAAAAAAGGGGCTCCGGGAAGCACGGAAACATGACCAAGGCAAACTTACCCTGCATATTCGTAAAACAAAAAAACCAGCAATTAAAACCCCGGGTAATCCCAAGTAGGCTGGAATGTTTTTTTCCAAGTTTTATCAATCAATACCATATACTCAAAATACGTCATTCCCGAAGTTTTTTATCGGGAATCTATCGAAAGAAATGGATCCCCGATAAGAGACCTCGGGGATGACGTCAATTATTTTTCAGGCAAATTGAAGTAGATTGGGTATATAGGTCAATCATTGAACAGGATTAAAGATTTTTCCACTCAGATAAAAAGAGAGATTGGATATCAGCTAGATCGTATTCAACGAGGTGAGAAACCATTCAATTGGAAACCAAAGCATCGGGGCTGGCGTTAAAGAAATTAGAATTAGTGAATCCGACGGAATATTTTGATTGGTTTATGTAACAAAAATTAATAATGCAATTTATGTATTGCATGCTTTTCGAAAAAAAGTCACAAAAAACGACTAAACAGGATCTCAATATCGCTAAGCAAGCTTATAAAAAGGTATTGGAGGAAAACAATAAATGAACGAATTTAATAGTGTATGGGATGTGCTAGAAGATGACCCCATAATTGCCGAAAATATGAAGTTACGCTCTACCCTGTTAAGGGCAATAACAACGGCCATAAGGTCTAAAAATCTTAGCCAAACCGAGATAACAAAACTACTTCACATAACTCAACCAAGAGTCAGTGCCTTATTGCAAGGAAAAATTGAAGATTTTCGTTTAGATACCTTGGTCAATATAGCACACCGTTTAGGTTTGCAGGTTAATCTGCAAATTGCGGCTTAAGTAAATAATATTGGAAGATAATGGTCCGTAATCAGTGTTTTTTATGTCCACGTATTAACTCTCAAGAAAAATATTCAATATTACAAACCGCGTGGGCAAAAAAAGCTTGCCCACCCTACCGTTAAAACCCCAACAATTCGCTCTACGTCTTTTTCTGTGTATTCTGTGTGCTCTGTGGTTAAAAAGTCTTTTATCTCTTTTCTTTTACCCTAATTAGCCCTTTGTCTTTTTCCATGCTTTCTATTAAAACTATTGAGAATGACTATTGATAAATAAACTCATATCCTCATTCTCAACACGATAATAACTATCTTCTACGGATAAAGTCACATCAATGGACTCAAACTGAATCGTATCACCCAGGGAATAAAACGAAGAAGCCCAACTATCTGACTGACGAAACACCTCAATTTCACAATAGTCTTGCTCGATAAGAACATATTCTTTTAGAGTGGGAATATTAAAGTAAGCGAGTTTTTTAAGGCCCTTGTCCTTTTTCCGAGTAGATTGGGATAGAACCTCTGCAATAATGACTGGAGTATTAATAAAAAATTCACTTTCTTTATCGTCGGGTTCACAAGTGATCGATAGGTCGGGATAAAAAAAATCGCTTTGCGCCTTTATTTTCATATCCGATGAAAAAATATCGCAAGGCAATTTTTTTTCTTGCAATTGATTCGCTAAAACCCGAATGATATTAACTGCAATTCTTTCATGATTTTTGCTTGCTCCAGCCATGGCATAGGCTTGACCTTGAATAAGCTCATGCTTAATATCACTCTTTAATTCATTGGCTAAATAGTCTTCTTGAGAAAGGTAATGATCAGATTGATTGGCTAAAGACATTTTATTATCTCTTTAATAAGGATCCTAAGTTATATCATACTATTAAAATGAAAAACTTGGTAAATCATTCTTCTGGGTCAAGACAATCGATAGACCCCATCGATACCAATCAAGTCCATTAGCTGTCAATTAACCAGGGATTTAACAATTCTGCGCCACTTTGTTCCATATCCGATGTATTTCTAGTCACAACGATGCAATTATTCATTAATCCGGAAACTGCGATAAGCCCATCAATTGCCGGCATTGGTTTTCCTGATTTTTCAGTATCTCCTTGGATAGCTCCCCATTTGGTAGCAACACACAGATCAATGGCTATTATTCTCCCTTCAAATCGTTTTTTTAAGTCTTCTTCAACCCAGAGTTGCAAATAGTGTTTCCTTTTAAGATCCGCTGCCTTTTCAATCCCTTTCTCGATTTCACCAAAGGTTAATACACTTAAATATAAGCTGTCTTCATTTTGATCTTGCAACCATGAAACTACTTTTTCGTCTGGTTTGGATTTAATTATCTCAGAAATAACACAGGTATCTAAGAGATATTTCATAAGTCAACGTCTCTGGGAAAATCTTTCTGTCTTGACAGATCTAATTCGGTTTCCATTAAGGGAGAGTTTCTTAAAAAACTGACTAAGTCCGTTTTTGGTTTAGTCATTTTTTTATAGGTCTCAAATGAAAGTACAACGACTGCATTATTCCCATGTTTAGTCACAAACTGCGGCTCATCAGACATAGCATTTTCAACCACTTGACTAAATTTACTTTTCGCATCCTGAAGCTGCCAAATATTTTTCATAATATTAAATCCCAATTAAAAAAACCAGTCTGACTAGACTATAGTTTTTCCTTATTTACCTGTCAAGAAATCACAAGTGTGAAAAAAGAATAAATATTGGCCAAATTCTATGCAAAAAAGCTCTTTGTTTTTTCTGTGTATTCCGTGTGCTCTGTGGTCAAAAAAATCTTTTATCTCTTATCTTTTTCCGTGGTCATTTTTGCCTTTTCATTTTCAATTTTCAATTTTCAATTTTCAATTTTCAATTTTCAATTTTCAATTTTCAATTTTCACTTATCCATTTTTAATTTTCCATTGCTCTTATTCCCACTCCATCTCAGTAAAAACCCGCTGTGCATTGCGCCCCGCCAAGGTCTCAAAATTCAATAAATACTTAAACTTGGATTGATCAATTTGACTAATATCACTAATATCTCCACCATTTTCAATAAACTCAGCAACGGCTTGACGTAAAAAACGTAAATAATCATAGGTATCTGCATTGGCTTTGGCTAATGTAGTGGGTTGACCATGCCCAGGAATAAGGTATTTGGGTTGATAAGCCGCCATTTTTTGATACACTTCCATCCAACTTTTACTATTGGATTGATCGCCAATACCCAACATCCGTTCGGTATAGACTATATCTCCCGTAAACATAACTTTTTGTTCCGGTAGCCAAACAAAGCTATCACCGGGTGTATGAGCATGACCAGCATGGATAATTTCAATTTTGGTATTACCCAAAGTCATTTGTTTTTTGCCATCAAAGGTGTCATCCGCATAAACGGCTTGGGTTCCACCAATAGCTTCATCACTCATTAATTGCCCCATTCTAAAAAACTGATCTTGGACCCGCGCTTTTTGATCCATAACGGCCGCTTTACTGGCGATCAGCTTAGCTCCTAGTTTTTTAAAATAATCATTACCTAACCAACGGTGATCTTGACCGCCGGTATTGATCACGGCGATGATTTTTTTATCCGTAATGTTTTTAATTAACCCATGAATTTTTTGCGCCCCCTTATAAGTGCCACCGGGGTCAATCACAAGCACACCTTCTGAGGTGATCACAAAACCAAAATTGGCATTGTTGCCTAAGTTTTCTGTGCTACGATTGCCGAGAGGGCCCACTATGGCATAGGTATTATCAGTTACTTTTTGCAGTTTTAAGTTTTCTTTTGCCAGTGCTTGAGTGAAAATAATTTGGGGGAGGTAAATGCTAATAAGTAGAATGAGGATGCGCATGGGTTTCCTTTTTTTTAATCTTGCGACAAAATAATTTATGACACATTTTAGTTGAAAACTAGGCGTTTAACTATGATTGAAATCATAGGTTTGCTTTTCACTAATGATAATACTTATCAGGCTAAGACAGGTAGATTATTAGAAAAACCAAAACTAAGGGTTTTGTTATTCTACCTGCCTACTCATATGGAAAAATGGAGTTTAGATTCGAACTAAACCTAAAGTAAACATTGAAACAACCCGGGAGATAAATGAACGGCTTTGCTCCACAATTTCAATAGGTTTAGGCATATACCCTTGCCCCAAAGGTTTTGCGTCTGTATCAGCATGTCCTACCCAACCTTCGAACATGGGCAATCCTAAACCCGCCCAAAAATCACCCGGTAAGGTGGAGTCTTCTAAAAATACGATTCGGCCAGGTGCTGGAACCCTAGCCTGATCTTTTTTATCGATAATTGGCATATGGACTAATACCAGACTATCAAATCCTTCTGCATCAACGTATATAGTGGCCTGACATCCCGTATGTTTAAAGTGTTCCCGTCGACATAATGGTTTGGTTTTAGTGGTTATTAAGTTTTCAGCTCCTTGAGTAATTTCAAAGGAGTCCTTGGTCACGACCAAAATATCATGGATTGGTGCACCGGATACTTCCCGGCAATGATCACAGGTACATAAATGACGTTCAACGAAACCATCTAAATCAATTTTAAAACGTAATGACGCGGGGGGATTGTCACTCCCGTCAGAATGTTCAACGATTCCACCTTCAATGGTATTACTATCTATCAGCGCTTTAGGCATATAACCCGCACAGACTGGTCTAGCATCTTTATCCGTATGTCCGACCCAGCCCTCATACATGGGCAATCCCAAACCCGCCCAAAAATCACCGGGTAACGTTGAATCTTCCAAGAAAACAATACGATCCGGATCGGGTATTTTGGCATGATCTTTTTTATCAATGGTTGGCATATGTACCAATACCAAACTATCAAAACCATCAGCATCAACATAAATGGTTGCTTGACAGCCCGTATGTTGGAAATGTTCTCGACGACATAGGGGCTTCGTTTTTGTAGTGACTAAGTGCTCAGCTCCTTGAGTAATTTCAAACGCTTCTTTAGTTACCACCAAAATATCATGAATGGGGGCACCCGATACTTCTCGGCAATGATCGCAAGTGCATAGGTGACGTTCAACAAATCCAGATAAATCAATTTTATAACGTAGGGCAGCCGGTGGATTATCACCACCATCTGTATGCCCTACTATTCCTCCTTCGATAACTCCACTCAGTGGACTCATGGGATCTCTCCTCTTATTTTTTTCGGGTGTGCGCGGACACCGATTAAAGACATAAAATTTGATAGACAGGTGACAAAACGGGCATATTGGTTCAGTCTTTTTTACTCTGCCATCAATCTGCCCAATATAGAATGAATGTTCATTTCTGTCAATATAAAAACTGAGTGCATCAATAAGAAAAACTAAACAACGCAATAATATCGTTATTAAAACAGTCGCTTATTTGTTTTTTTAACACAAAACAGTAAGGTCGAGCTTTCTTGATCAAAACCAAAGGAGAGTATTTAGCAAATATGTTAAAATTTTTCTTTATTTTTAAAAAAGACTTGTGGCACAAAACCGGGAACAATGAAAAATTGTGGATTTATTAAACATCAGCTATTTTCTAATACTTAGGCACATAACAAACGACTGACATGATAATACGTCATTTAAAAAAAGGGCTGTTGACCGCTTGCGGATTAGTTGCCTTAGCTCTTGGGTTATTGGGCGTAGTATTACCTTTGCTCCCTACCACACCATTTATTTTATTGGCGGCATATTGTTTTTTTCGAGGCTCTAAACGATTGCATAATTGGCTAGAATCTCAACCCTGGTTAGGTGAACAGTTGCGCTTGTGGCATGAGAAAAAAGCCATTTCAAAAAAAGTGAAAATATTTGCGTTAACGTATTTATGGTTAGCAATTGGGGCAACGACAATTTTCTTTCTAACTGCCCCATTGCATCGTATATTATTATTAGGAATTGCTATCGCTGTGACTATTCATTTATTACGCTTAAAAACACTGAACAACGATAGCTCTAATTTATTATCCTAAAAAACGCAGTTGACTTCGTAGCGAGGTTCACTTAAGTGCTGAAGGTTAAGGATTTTATGGGTTATTTTGGCTTTACTTGTAGTCACCCTACTGGTGAAATCAAAATGTTCCAGAAAATCCTTAAGATTTAGTGCTTATGGGGACCGCAGTAGATGGCAACTGCGTTTTTTAGGATTATGATTTATACCTGTTCCAGTTCCGTTTCTTGTTGCTTGCTGGTGTTGGTTGAGTTAATGGGATTTTTCATGGTCACCAATTCTTCAGCACTGGAGGGATGAATCCCAATCGTATTATCAAAATCTGCCTTGGTCGCACCCATTTTTACGGCAACGGCAAAACCCTGCATCATTTCATCCACATTGTCACCAATCAGATGAATACCAACGACTTTTTCTGATTCTCCCGCACAGATCAGTTTCATTGCCGTTGTGTTCCCCTGATCGGATAGCGCATGTCGCATCGGCTGGAATTGACTTTGGTAAACCGAAATATTATCACCATATTGGTCTCTAGCCTTGGCTTCGGTTAATCCGATGGTTGCAATCGGCGGATGAGAAAAAACCACACTGGGGATATTTTCATAGCCCACTTTTGATTCCATTTGAACATTAAATAAACGCTCCGCTAGTTTTCGTCCCGCATTAATGGCAACGGGTGTTAAGGGAACTTTTCCGGTCACATCACCAATGGCATAAATACCGTTAATATTGGTATTCTGGTAGTCATCAACGAGGATGGTTCCATTACCCGATAGCTCCACACCAACGTTTTCCAAATTTAAATCACGGGTATTGGGAGACCGCCCCACAGCCCATATAATCGTGTCAAAACCATCCAGGCTATCACCTGGCTTAGATAGTACCGCCAATCCCTGAGCTGTTTTTTTAAGTTCGGCTACCTCATACGACATTTTTAACCGAATCCCCTGAGCAGCCATTTCATCCATTAAAACTTGGCTCAGTATTGGCTCGAAGACTGCCAACGGTCTATCTTCTAAGGCAATTAGCGTAACATCCGATCCCAAAGCTCTTAATACGCCACCAAGTTCAACACCGATATAACCACCACCAATAACGGCAACTTTTTCGGGTTGTTCAGCAAGTTTAAAAAAGCCATCCGAACTAATCCCTAATTCAGCACCAGGAACAGGAGGAATAATGGGCTGGCCTCCCGTAGCAATAACGATATGATCAGCACTATAACTTTCGCCATTGACTTCAAGTTGGTTTTGACTGATAAACCTGGCTTTTCCTTGGATACGTTCAATACCGCTGTCCTTAACATAACCGTTCCAATACTGATTAATATTATCAATATATTGCTCGCGGCCACTGACTAATTTTTCCCAGTTTATACCTTGATGTTGAGCATTAACCCCAAACGCTCCTGCCTGGTGAACCGCATGGGAAAGATTAGCCGCATACCACATGACTTTTTTCGGAACACAACCATTATTGACGCAAGTGCCACCCATTTTAGCCGCTTCAATAACGGCCACTTTTTTACCATATAAAGCCGCCTGTTCTGCTACGGCTAAACCACCGCTGCCACCACCAATGGCGATTAAATCATAATGTTTAGTCATGTCCTTTTCCTCGTATTTTCCTTGATTTCAGCTTATTGAGTACCGACGAGTTGAGTACCGACAAAGGTACTCAATAAGGTTTTCGATTAAGCTTTGGATAAAAACTCAGCCAACTCTTCCGAGCCACCAATCAACTCACCATTAATAAAAACTTGGGGAACCGTATCTTTGCCAGTAATGGCTCTTACCGATGACATTCTGGCATTGCTACCTATGCTAATCTCATCATATTGCATATTCATTTCCTCCAACATGCCTTTGGCTTTAGCACAAAATGGGCAACCCGGTTTACTGATAATGCTAATATCCCGTGGCTTTTGCGCATTAGGATTAATATAGTTCAGCATGGTATCAGCATCCGAAACATCAAATGGGTCGCCCGGTACATTGGCTTCAATAAATTGCTTTTCCACTACGCCATTTTTGACTAACATGGAATAACGCCAGGAACGCTTTCCAAAACCTAAGTCGGCTTTATCAACCAACATATCCATACCTTCGGTAAATTCACCATTTCCATCGGGGATAAGGGTTACGTTTTCTGCCTCTTGATCGGCTCCCCAAGCATTCATAACAAAAGCATCATTGACTGACATACAGACAATTTCATCCACACCGTTTTCTTTAAAAGTACTGGCCAGTTCATTAAATCTTGGCAAGTGGCTTGATGAACAGGTTGGTGTAAAGGCGCCAGGCAATGAGAAGACAATAACGGTTTTGTCTTTAAAAATATCATCTGTCGTCACGTCGACAAATTCATTGTTTTGACGGGTTTTAAAAGTTACTTGAGGTACGGCTTGTCCTTCGCGATTGGTCATCATAGTAATGCTCCTATTTAGTATTTAAATGTTCTGTAAATTTGGATGTAAGCTGTTGCTTAACGTTGAAGCTATTATCATGCATTCGACAAAATAAGTGAAATCGTTTATTTCTTTTAGTATGATAGGTTTTACCTATTATACTTATTAAACCTATAAAATTTATCCGATGAGTTATTAAGCCTATGAATTTACGTGATTTAGAATATTTAATCGCCATTGCAGAAGAATTACATTTCCATAAGGCTGCTGAAAAATGTTTTGTTAGCCAGCCCACCCTAAGCGGTCAAATTAAAAAATTAGAAGAGGAATTAGGCGTTTTATTAATTGAACGCAGCAATCGTCAGGTTATGATGACCTATGCCGGTAAAGCGATTGTAGAACAAGCTCGTCAGGTCATTAGCAGCACCCGAGTGATTAAAGAAATGGCGCAAAGTTTTTCCGATCCCATGCAAGCCGAAATTCAATTGGGCCTTATCCCTACGGTGGCACCTTATTTGTTACCGAAAATCATGGCACCATTGAGGCAACAATATCCCCAGCTCAAATTATGGTTACATGAATATCAAACCCATGTACTATTAGAAAAACTCAGATGTGCAGAACTGGACTTGCTGATTTTGGCCTTACCTATCGATAGCCATGAATTTAGTGAATGGGATCTATTTCAAGAACCTTTTTGGTTGGCCGTAAGCCGCGATGATGACTTAGCCAATCGGCCTTGTATCGAGTTAGAGGATATTAATCAAAAAGAGATTTTATTATTAGAAGAAGGCCATTGTTTGCGAGATCATGCATTGGATGTTTGTTATTTAGCGGGAGCTTCGGAATCTAATAATTTTCATGCCACCAGTTTGGAAACCTTACGGCATATGGTAGGCGAAGGCATGGGTATTACCTTATTGCCAGAACTAGCGGTGCCTAAACGGGCCATAACTGAAGAAAACATTTGTTATATTCCATTTAAACAACCCGTACCCACTCGACGCATTGGTATGTTGTTTCGAAAAGGAAGCTATAGAGAAAAGGCATATGGACAAATTGCTAATATTATCCGAACCATTTTTATTGACTGAATTGAATAGAATAGGCAGCAACTGGTGTACGAAGTCCTTTTAATTGCAATTCCACTTTAGTAAGATTCACGTCGCTATTTAGTTCTTTATAGCTATTTTCATCAAGCAAAATTTCTCCAGGTCTTGCTTGACTTTCCAGCCGCTGAGCAAGATTGACATGATGGCCAATGGCGCTAAAGGTTTGTCTTTCAGTATCGCCTAAAATCCCCAACACAGCCGCTCCCGTTGCAATCCCAATTCCCACTCCCAATGGCTGAAGCTGATTATTACGCCGTTCTACAATTAAACCTTGTACCTGTTCTTGAATACGTTTTGCCGCATTAAAAGCGAGTTGTGGGATATTTTTCTGATCATCTAAAACCCCAAATAAGGCCATTATTCCATCGCCAACAATTTTATCAATAATGCCCCCTTGCTTTAAAACAGCCTGAATCATGAGTTGAAGATATTGATTGAGGGTATAAATTACCTCTTGTGAATCGTGACTTTCATTAAAAACGGTAAAAGCCCGTACATCGACAAACATAGTACAAATTTGCTTTCGTTCACCCGCAATATTCAGTCCACTCTGCCCCTGCATAATCCTATTGACTACCGGATCACCCACATGTTTGCGCATGAGTTTTTGGTGTCTTACCGATAATAGGTGTAATTCATTTTTTGCTTGCTGAATTTTATCTTCATTTTCAACTTCTTGGCTAATATCCAAAAAGAGAACACAAAATCGATTCTGTTCAATATCATTAAGAATATGAATATTGGTATAGAGTTTGTCCCTGATTTCGACACAAGGTAGGTGAAAGTCCGTTTCTTCAAAAGGAATCAGTCCAGCCAAGAGAGGAGTTAAATCCATAGCACGAATTCCGCTGGCAATTCCATCAGGAAAATAAAAGTCCATATCTCCACCAAATTCTTGCAAAATTTCATCCGAATTAAAAAAACAATAAGCCAGATGTTTTTGCTTAACCCAATAATGGGATAAATATCGCTCTAGCAGCGACGGTAAGATAATTTTATCCATTGATGAGCTCCTCACTTAACGCATAAAAGGCTTCTTCAACCCCCTGGCCTGTTTTGGCACTGGAAGGTTTTATCCACCAATCGTTATTTTCTAGAGCTTCTATCGCTTCTGGATCAAGTTCCCATTCATCCTGCAAATCGGCCTTATTTAATAAAACGACAAAAGGAACTTCACCTATTGCATTAATAACTTTATCTTTTATCTGCATGGCTTTTTCTAGCGTTTTTGCACGAGTACCATCAACCACCAATATAAAACCAGCTGAGCCTTTTAAATAATTTAAATGAATGGGTTTATAATCTTCATCACCATGAATATCCCAAATCAATAATTCAACACTTTTTGTATCAATTTCGAGTTTTTTAGTATCGACTTTTACCCCCAGGGTCGAATGATACTTTTCAGAGAAAATACTATGTACAAAACGGCGCACCAAACTGGTTTTACCAACGGCAGAAACACCTAAAAGACAAATTTTTTTCTTGATCATTTTTTACTTATATTTTCTCTAATAACATCGCTCAAAGATTGGAGGATGCTTGATTAACGGGCGTATATTTTTTAATTCAGTGAATAACTATTCGTTTATAGAATTATTAGTTCTAATTAAAACCCAAGCTTTTATTTTGAATAATTATTTATAACACCCACTTGGAAAGCACTTGAAAAAAGTTATCTGGCAAAAATGGCTTAGTCAAATAGTCATTCATTCCGGCTTGCAAACATTTTTCTCTATCTCCTTTCATCGCATTGGCTGTCATGGCAATAATTGGTAAGTTTTCATATTGTTTATCTCTACGTATGGTTTTGGTGGCTTCTATTCCATCCATAACCGGCATTTGCAAGTCCATCAGTACCAAGTCATAACGGTTATTGTCCAGCATGGTTAAGGATTCTTGACCATTATTGGCGATTTCTACAATGCAGCCTTTATTTTGCATTATTTTTTTCGCCACCATTTGATTAATCCGGTTGTCTTCAACTAATAAAACACGAACATCATTAAGCTTTTTATACTCCGTTTCTTGTGCTTGTTTTTGGTCTTGGTAATGCGATACAGCCTCTGCATTTGTACTACCTAGCTTAATTGTAAAACTAAAGGTACTGCCTTTGCTAAGCTCACTCGTTACGGAGATATTTCCTCCCATTAGCTCAGTTAAATGTTTTGATATGGCTAGGCCTAAACCGCTGCCACCATATTTTCGTGTAGTGGAGGAATCCCCTTGAGAAAATCCTTTAAACAATGTTTCAATTTTATTTGCTGCAATCCCGATTCCATTATCATGAACACAAAATGCCAATATAATTTCATTATCATGATTTTTTATTGGTTCAATAATCAGTTTGATATTTCCATTATCGGTAAACTTAACTGCATTATTGCAAAGATTTATCAGTACCTGTCCTAAGCGAAGAGGATCACCGACTAAATATTGTTGTACTTCTTGGCCTAGTTGAATGGTAAAAATATTATTTTTTTCTTCGGCTTTTGGCTTAATTAGGTTAGAGACATTATCCAGTACGTCATTCAGTTGAAAAGGGATCTGTTCCACATCCATTTTACCCGCTTCAATTTTAGAAAAGTCTAAAATATCGTTGATAATCCCTAATAGATTTTTAGCCGCCATTTCAATCTTTTGAATATACTCTTCTTGTTGGCTAGATAATTTCCCTTTTAACAGCAGATATCCCAAACCAATGATGGCATTCATGGGAGTCCTGATTTCATGACTCATATTGGCTAAAAATTCACTTTTTGCCCGAGTCGCTGCTTCAGCATTTTCTTTAGCAATTTCGAGTTGGCTAGTTCGTTCTTTTACTCGAAGTTCTAATAAATTTCTGGATTTTTCCAGCTGAACGTTGTTCCAAAGAATTATTCGTTTGTCCCTAAGCACACTATAGACAACGAAGATGCCTAAAATAAAAATAAGCCCTAAATTAATCAGTAATTTACTTTTAATCAAGTTATCCGATTTCTGTTTTTCAATCAAAAATAAATCAGATGATTCGATAGTTACTTTTTCTAAATATTTAATATATTCACGGAAAATCGATTGAGAATGGCTCTGAGCAACAAATATATTATCAATTAAAAAGTTGATTAATTGATCTTTTTTATTCAATTCACGACCATCTTCTATGCTTGCCAGTAAGGTCTCCATAAATTTAATTTGATACTGCCTTCCCTGTCGAGTCACGTTCTCTATACTACCTAAATACTCTTGCTCTTGTTTATCCAGATTTTTGCTATGTAAGTCAATATTTTGTTTAATAAAATCACTTCTCAATAGGGAAATATTTTGCGCAATTTCATCAATTTCAAATGAGTCCTCAGCCTTAATTGCCGAAATCAATTCGCGGGTGATATGTTCTATATCATTAAACATAGCCATAACTAAGACATGTTTTTGAAAATTTTCTTGGTATTGACGCCAGGAAGAATCAACTTGTATTTGATCGTCCAACTTTGAAGAGTAAATATCTGCAGTCAGATAAAAAATAGCAACAAAGCTTAAGCTAAGGAGAATGCTGGAATAGCGCATATTATTTTGTAGTTAATCTGAATATTAATTTAAGAACATTATAGGCAGCTCGAAAATACCATCTAAAAAACACCTCAAACAGTATGATTATTAAAGATTTTATTGTTTATTCAAGGGTAGCACTATATTTTATTATCATCAATAATTAAAAAAAATCTATCTATTAGGGCTTGGGAATAAATTCAATTGCTATTTTTAAAATACCTTCAAACCAAGTATCTATCATTATTTGACCAGCGTTCAATTTGGGCTGAAATAAAGGCTGTGGAGCAGGTGTGATTTGTTTTAAACCTATCCGATTTGCGGGAAAGTGAACCATCAGGCTGATATGATAAGGGTAATAACCATCAAAAAATTTCCTATGATAAGGTCCGTTACTCAAATAAAAAAATTGTTTTTCTTGTTTGAGAATCTTAACCATGGCGTCAACGCATAAAAATGCAGAACGGGCTATTCCTTCTAGACTAATTTTTTGACCTATAATATTAACTTTTTGAATTTTTTGTATGGAGGTAATTTTTAATCCACTTATTTCTTGATATTTATAAACCACATCCATTTTTTCAACCGGATCCAAATTACGATAACACTGCTGCATAGACACCCAGCCACTTTTTAGACTATCAGCAGTGATGCTTAAGATAGTTTCAGAATGTAAAACAGACTTATCAGATAGGGGAGCAATAAATCGAAGCTCTCCCTCATTCACTTCTAAACTGTCAAACTCACTATCATCGTTCAACCAAGCTTCATCATCGATTGATTCCGATGCCTGTATAATGAAAGTCGATAGACTTAATAAGATGCCTAAATAACTAGTGAAATTTTTTACCGGTCGGATCATATCAATTAATTACTAATTCTTATTTCTACTCATCAGATTTTAATTATAGTTACTATATTTAGCTCTTCCCTTTAATTGTCATAAATTTCGATTATTCTTAAACCTAAATTAATCAGTTGAGCCGTAGCGAGATTTAATAAAGTGCTAAAGATTTATGCTTTTGGGGTTCATCAATGAAATATTCCGGGACCGGACATACAAAACCAAGGAGAAATACATGCAAATTGGGATGATTGGATTAGGACGAATGGGAGCCAATATGACAGAACGGCTCTTGAATCAAGGACATGATTGTGTGATTTACAATCGTTCCGAGGATAAAATGGCTCCTTTAGTGGAAAAAGGCGCCCTTCCCGCGACCACCTTAAAATCTTTGGTCGAACAATTGGAAAAACCACGCGCCATCTGGATGATGATTCCGGCAGCTGCCGTTGATGAAATTATAAAAGAGCTAATCCCCTTATTGTCACCGGAAGATATTCTTATTGACGGTGGCAATTCATATTATAAAGATGATATAGCGCGTTCCAAGCAACTATCAGAAACAGGTCTTCATTATCTCGATGTTGGCACCAGCGGTGGCGTTTGGGGACTAGAGCGTGGTTATTGCCTAATGATCGGTGGTGATAACACGGCTGTTGACTATTTAGATCCCATATTTGCTTCCCTTGCTCCTGGACAAGGCCGTATCGAGCGTACCCGAGGCCGTAGCGGCTCCTATGCCAGCGAAGAACAAGGCTATTTACATTGCGGCCCTTCTGGTGCCGGTCACTTTGTAAAAATGGTACACAATGGCATTGAATACGGCTTAATGGCTGCTTATGCCGAAGGTTTCAATCTCCTTAAACACGCTAATATTGGTCAACAGTCCCGGGGGATCGATGCCGAAACCAGTCCTTTAAGAGAGCCTGAAACTTTACAATATGATATCGATGTAGCTGCTGTTAGTGAATTATGGCGACGCGGTAGCGTTGTATCTTCCTGGTTATTGGATCTGACAGCCAACGCATTACATAATGATGCCGACTTGAATGAGTTTTCCGGACAAGTTTCTGATTCAGGTGAAGGCCGTTGGACCAGTATTGCTGCTATTGAATCGGGAAGTCCGGCTCCGGTTTTAACCGCTGCACTATTTAATCGTTTTTCCTCTCGCGGAGAGTCTGATTATGGTGATCAATTATTATCCGCCATGCGTTACGAGTTTGGTGGCCACAAGGAAAAGAAATAATGCCAGGAGCTACCATGAACACCCAATCCCGTCCTCGCGTTCCTACTCCATCTATTTTTGTGGTATTTGGTGCGGCTGGTGATTTAACTAAACGGAAATTAATTCCAGCCCTTTATAATCTAAAAAAACAACACCTACTTCCCAAACAATTTGCTATCGTTGGCGTGGATCGGGGAGCAAGAACTGAAGAAGAATTTCGTGATTACCTAAGTGAACAAGTCCCTGAATTTATCGGTAAAGACTTCGATAAGCATATCTGGGATGATCTCTGTTCGCGCATTTATTTATCTAAAGCAGACTTTAATGACTTGGAAGCTTTTGAACGCCTGAAAACTCGTTTAGCTCAAGTCGACCAATTACAAGGAACTCCAGGTAGCTATTTATTCTATCTCGCCACTCCTCCGAATTTTTTTGGGACCATTGCCGAAAATTTACATGCCGTGGGCCTATCACAAGAACAAGAAAATTATTGGCGTCATATTATTATAGAAAAGCCCTTTGGCCGCGATCTCGCTTCCGCAAAAGCACTGAACCAGCAATTACACCAAAGTTTTAACGAAGATCAAATTTTCCGAATCGATCATTATTTAGGCAAAGAAACGGTACAGAATATTCTTGCTTATCGTTTTGCCAATAGTACCGTCGAACCTATTTGGAACCACCGCTATGTAGACCATGTACAAATCACAGTTGCCGAATCGGTCGGTGTTGAAAACAGGGCCAGTTATTATGAAGGAGCGGGAGCACTACGTGATATGATCCCCAATCATTTGTTGGCGGTATTATCAGTAATTGCCATGGAACCACCCAATTCCTTTTCGGCCAATGCCTTACGTGACGAACAAACCAAAGTATTGCGGGCGATTAAACCGTTCGCCCCTGAAGATGTATTAACCGAGACCGTCCGAGGGCAATATGGGCCAGGCCTGATGCATGGGGAACAGGTATTAGGTTATCGCGAAGAACCCCGCATTAATCCCGAATCAAAAACGGAAACTTTTGTGGCCATGAAAATCATGATAGATTCCTGGCGTTGGGTGGGAGTTCCCTTTTATATTCGTACCGGAAAACGTCTCCCGGGGCGTTATACAGAAGTAGCGGTTTATTATAAACAAGCCCCTAATGCCATGTTTCGAGACTCACCGCTGGCACACCAAAATATGCCTGCGAATAAACTGATTTTAAGACTACAGCCCAATGAAGGCATTGATATGAGTTTTAATGCCAAAATTCCTGGTCCAAACATGAATTTGGGTAATGTCATTATGGACTTTCATTATAGTGATTATTTTGGAGCCGCTCCCACCACCGGATATGAAACCTTAATTTATGATTGCATGAATGGTGATGCCACACTATTTAAACGGGCAGACAATATCGAAGTTGGTTGGGAAATTGTGGAACCTATTTTGGATGTCTGGGGTGCGCTACCTGCTCGTAGTTTCCCAAATTATGTTGCTGGAACCTGGGGACCACAAGAAGCTGAAGAGCTATTACAACGTGATGGCCGACAATGGAATGCCTGTCGTGTATGTCAAACCGAATAAAACAAATGGAGGCAATTATGAACAATCGCTTAAGGACCGATATTAAAATCACTCAATTAGACAATGCTCAAGAAGTGGCAAAAGCCTTGGTTAAACGATTATTACTCAGTGCCCAAAATGCGATAAAGCAACGCCATGCTTTCCACTGTGTTTTAGCGGGAGGTAGTAGCCCGCAAAAAGTTTATAAATTACTCAGTAAGGCAGAGAGTCAATGGTCTCAATGGCATTTATATCTGGGCGACGAGCGGGTACTAGCACAAGATGAGCCGGAGCGAAATAGCTTTATGATAGAACAATCCTGGCTAAATAAATTAACCGCACCACTCCCTCACTGGCACCCGATCGCAACGGAATTAAACCGCGAACAGGCGATTGCTTCCTATACAAATCTTCTTGCTCCTATTAAGCAATTCGATATGGTTTTATTAGGCATTGGCGAAGATGGACATACGGCAAGCTTATTTCCAGGTCACCATCATCCTCAAAATAATTCCGTATTGGCCATAAATAATGCACCAAAACCACCGGCAGAACGAGTTTCATTGAGTCAAGAACGACTTGGTAAAACTCGAGAAATCATCGTTATTGTTACCCGTAAAAGTAAACAGTCCGCCATGTTGCAATGGTTAGACGGGATAAACCTGCCCATTGCCCAAGTCGTCAATAAGGCGATTGAAGCTAGGGTTGAATTATTTATTGATCGTGACGCTTGTCCAGACCTATTGCGATAATACTCATTTAAAAAACGTCTTAACATCTTGTCTGAGTTATTTGACAAGGAGTAAATAGCCAACTAGGCTTTAACCTAAAAAACGCAGTTGCCATCTACTGCGGTCCCCTTAAGCACTAAATCTTAAGGATTTTCTAGAACATTTTGATTTCACCAGTAGGGTGACTACAAGTAAAGCCAAAATAACCTATAAAATCCTTAATCTTCAGCACTTAAGTGAACCTCGCTACGAAGTCAACTGCGTTTTTTAGGTTTAAGTTTACTACTTAATTTAAAACAAATTGTCCAAAATGAAATTACTTATTCATCAACGAAGTACATGGTTTCTATTTTTATTATTTTTCAGCCCAATTAGCAATGGCGGAGTCGATGAAGAAACCATTTTTAATTGGGCGGAAATTAATTATCCGCATTTATTTAGTCCTTCTGGGGCTCAAACACAAGAAACTCAAGGGTATTTGTATCGCTATTACCCTGCCACCAATACTTATGCTGGAGCTAAAGAAGGGGAAGTATTTGTTTTAGGGGATGTTTTTGATGGTCTATTAAAGGTTGGCAGCATTGATGAAGTTCTGGCATTGGTAAATAGTTCAAATAGCAGCTCCAGTAGCGATTTTACCCCCATCACCAACCTCACGCTCACTAATGATCAAAGCATTAGTCGAGACAATGAAGTCGCCTTTTCAGGTATTCCCATCGCCCAAAGTCTACAGCTCTTCAATACTGATAGTTTGGCCATAGTCGATCATAACAATCAGCGGATACCAGCACAATTTGAAGTGCTTTCACGCTGGGGAGGTCTTGTCAGTGACACCAGCTTGCCCATTCGTTGGTTAGAAGTCGCATTTTCAGCTAATGTTAATGCCAATAGTAGCCAGACCTATAGTCTGGGCTATGATAATAGCAATTTAAACGATTCTCTGGCCGCCAGTATTACCAGTGTTGGCAGCGATTATCTGGTCGATACCGGAGTTGCTAGTTATACTCTAGATCCCAATAGTCCCGCCTTACTTAAAACTATAAAAATTGGCACAAATACGCTCAATGTTGATACTAATAGCGCCGGTCCAAAACTTATTTTGGCCAATAATACCGCCACTCAAGTTCAATTAGATAGGAATAGTTTTCAAATTATCCAAGATGGTCCAGTTAAAGTAGTGGTCGCAATCAATGGCCATTTTATTGGTAATGGAACCCAATGCCAAATTGCCAGTGGTGCTTATGAAGCTCAAGGGTTTACTTTATTGGCTACATTTAGTCGAGCGCAATCTTACGTTGATATGCAGTTTCACTATCGTAATGAATGCAGCGATGCAGAAAATGCTCCCTGGACCGACGACGCCATTGTGGTCGATAAATTAAGCTATGAGCTACCCATTAGCTTGAATGGTACTCAACAAAATTTTTATGCTGCCAACCAATCCGTCGCTTCTAGCACGGCTAGTACGGTTCGAATCGTCCAACAACAAGGTAGTGGAACACCATGGACTCGACAAGCTAAAGTACAATTGGATGGCAGTGATACACTGAGCGCCGAATCTTTTCAAGCGCCGTTTGTGGCCATATCAACAAGTCAAATAGCTGTTTCTGCCCAAATGGGATGGATGCGTTTTCGCGAACCTCAAGCCTTGCAGGTTAAAGCCAATAATTTATCCATTGAATTTATCAGCCAGAGTTTAACCGTAGGAGAAGCACGTGGAATATGGAATTTTGCACGTCTTAATTTCTTACAAAATCCAAGCAATAATCTATTAGAAACCGCAAGACAACAAGGTAATGTGGCTCTTGAACGCGGTTTAATCCCCAAAGCAGGACTCGATTATATTAATCAGACCAAGGTATTCGCCCACCTAGGTAATCAAAATTCTTCCCAAGTAAAAACCGAATACTTAGCCATGTTAAATCTTTTACATAACGATACCATTAATGCTCAATGGAGCGATAATCGAACTTATGGCTCTCAATTATGGCCAGATATTCAATTTAGCGCTTATCCCATCGGGGATCCCGAAAATAGTACTCCCAGTATCAATGATGCCAATATGAATTACTGGAATGCCAGTCGCAACGAATTAACCGAGTATATAAGAAGTGGTGATGTGAAATGGGCGTGGGATTTTGCTCTCCCACAAACTTGGCTACAATTTTTTAGCGCCTACGCTAATATCGGAGCCTATAGTCATGGTAATCGTAATGGTTTTGCCTTAACTTCTGGAGGATGTGGCCGTTCTGATGGTTGTGCAAATAGCAATGACCTTGGCTTGGATAATCTAGGTCATTGGCATCGCAGTGGCTTTGGTTCAGATGATTATACTTATACCCATGGCGATATGGCGTATGTGGTTCGTCCCAATTACCAATTAATGAGGCGGTTTGCCCAGGCCGGTCTTTCGGTAATTAATCGTTATGTGAATGACACTGGTCAACGTGAACAATTTGTCAGTGAGCGAGTAATCCAACGCCAGGTGATTCAACATTTTGTTTTACTTGCCAATTGCGCAGAATTTGTTCCGGGCGCAGAAGGTCAGGCCTGCCATGACAAGCTTAAACATATTATGCAAGAGTTTAATAATGAGAATTTTGCCAATGGTTATATGTGTTTGGAAGATAATCCAGGTGCCAACGAATGTTTTATGCCACAGCAATTTATGCAAAATAGTCTGATGTATCCTTTCTTCTATCGAATCTATTTAAACTATGCCGATACTTTCGGTTCAAATCTGAAAAAAATGCTGGTTAATCAGCCCTGGACCTATTATTACCAACATAATCGTCCCAGCCAAAGCACCACACCGGATTATTTGACCATGACTACTCGAGGCACCATATCAGTCACTGACTTATGGCCCAATGAATTGTCCTGTACCTATAACACCGGCAACTGCAATGTCAATCCCTATAATGAATCACCTGATGCTGAACTCTATGCCATCCTTGAACCCAATAAAGCCCATACGATGAGCCTATTACTAATGGCTGAAGCCATAGAACCGAATATCAAATTATGTCAGGTGGTCAAAACAGCCTTGGAAGTAAAAAACAGCGATATTTTAGGTAATTCTCAAGATGTCTTGTACTTACAAGATCTATGGTTTAGTAATGCCAATGAGGGGGCTGGTTGGAGCAAGGGAACCAGCCAAATGTTACAAGGAATGGCCTTTGCTGTGGGTCTTTATGATAGTTGTTCTGAATAATTGTCAAAAAAATGCAATGCTTATGGCATAAAATATTTTTATGTCACAAAAACACATAAATATAAGTCTCCCAATCCCGACGTTATTAGGTCAAGAACTAGCAATTGAAGCCAAAAAGAATAACACCAATCTCAGCAATGAGATTATTAATCGTTTAGAGAAAACCTTTGCAGTAGAAGCATTAGAAAAAGAACTTCACACGGAACTCCAAATTCTCAAAAATAACGAAGCTGGAAATATCAATAGATTCAATATTAGCTCACATGACGCTGCGGTCCAAAATGAAGAATTGAGAATTATAATGACGAAAATGGAACGCTTACAAAAAGATCTTCTCGCCATAAAAAATATCGTTGCTAGTAAAATCAGATAATTATTAGTCTATACTCAAAAGACATAAAACTTCAGCAGCAAAAAAGTATATGCAGGAGAAGAGCCATGTCTAGTGATCTTGATTTGCTTGAACAACAAATACCCGGCAGTAGTGAAGCATTAAATAATTGGTTTGAATCTCGTTTTAATGAGGGCCAAGCTAAAATTCAAAAAGAAACTACCCCCTCCCTAACTATTATGATGACTAAAGGAACATTGGATTGGGCCTATCCCACCTTTATTCTCAGTTCAACCGCCAGTGCCCTGGGTTGGAAAGTCACCATCTTTTTTACCTTTTATGGACTGACTTTGTTAAAGAATCATTTGGAATTAAAAATCAGTCCCTTAGGGAACCCGGCCATGCCAATGAAAATGCCCTTTGGTCCGGATTGGTTTAAAAACATTAATTGGAATATGCCTAATCTAGTTATGGCGACCATTCCCGGATTTGAAACGGTGGCAACTGGTTTGATGAAGCAAACTATTAATAATAAAGGCGTTGCATCAATTGATGAACTACGCGAAGCCTGTGTGGAATCAGAAGTGAATATGATTGCTTGTCAAATGACTGCCGATTTATTCGGCATGGCTAAAGATGAATTTATCCCTGAGGTTTCAGAATGGGCTGGTGCCGCAACTTTTTTGGAAAAAGCTCAACATTCTACGGTATGCCTGTATATTTAGATGACAAATGAACCACTAATAGTGCGGAGAGAATTATTACTATTAGCGGTCCACCCCTTTTACCGACTTAGCTTAGCCAACTTTCTCAATTTTAGCCGGTAAACCTTGTCGCGCACTGGCTCCAGTGGCCCAATCTAATAGGGTTGCAGCGCCATTGCGATGGGGATCGCTCAAACCAAGATCATTAAGATTAATTCCGGCGCCTATGGCTTTTGCCTCGGGTTGGGACACACCACCAATAATATGTGAACGAGCACCCAACTCAGTATGACCAAACCCATGCTCAATACCAATGGTACCACGATAAACACCATCACGTACCAATGCAATAGCGGTCTCGGAGCCACTCGGAGTACTAACCCGAATAATATCTCCATTGCTAATGCCCAATTGTTGTGCATCTTCCCGATTAATCGATACCGGATTATGCGGATGAACCGAGCGCAAGCGTTCCGAAGTAATGGAGCTGGAACTTTGCAAATTAGATTTATACGAAGATAATCTAAACGGCCATTCAGTCTCTGGAAATACCTTATCAAAGGGTGTTCCATCAGCCAATTGTTGCGGATAATAAGTCGGGCAACCGACAAAATGTTTGCCGCTAAGACTATTAATGCTACTGCCTACTTTTTCATTCCAGATACATAAATTACGCTTATACTGGTGTTTCAATTTCTTGCCTTTATAGGCATTGGAAATATCCTCAAAACGCCCTCCTCGAGCTAACATAAAAGCAACTTTTGCTCGTTCTTCCGGTTTTAAAACGCTCTTAAGTTGAGGTCGTAAACGCTCCAAACCACCTAATTGATAATCTTCAGAAGTCGCATTCGGAACAGCCTTACCTTTAAAGTAAGCCACATTTGCCGCTGCTTTCAAATAATAATCTGCTGGCGTATTGAGAGGGCTCAAATTCCCTTTATTATCAGGAATTGCCTTATCCCCAAAACCGGGCAGGTTCATCTCCTTGGCAATGGCAATCAAAAAACTTTCCATGCAAATCGGTTCACCCTCCGCTGTTTTATCAGTCGCGGGCTCAACGGTCGGCCAACGGGCGGTGGATAGTTTTGTTACCGTACCGCTCCAAGAGCTGGTCCAACCCCAACTTTCATAGGTGATAGTGTCCGGCACGATATAATCTGCATAAGCCGTTGTTTCATTAATAAATGCATCAATGGCAACGAATAAAGGTAAGCGCGAGGTATCTTTTAATTTTTCTTCGATTAATTTCTTTAACCCGGCCTGCCCATAAATCGGATTGGACATATTGACAATCATGGCCTTTATCGGATAAGGGTATCCATCCAATGCCGAGGAAATATGCTCACTCAGTAATGGGGGGGAAAACGGATACCAAGGTTGTTGCGAGGGATAAGGATTTTCCCCGGCAGCAACTTTTCGTTTGTATTCGCTAGTTTTTTGATAAGGAAAACGCGAGCGGGATAAAAACACCCCTTTGGGTTTGACTTTACCGGGGAATTTTTTAAAGTTATAACGTGGCCCAGCACCAAATTCGGGGAATTTACCACCAGTAGAAGAAACCCCACCTTTCACATTATAATTTCCGATTAAGGCATTTAACATCAAGGCGCCAAAGGCGGTATAAAACCCATTACTGCTCATCATGCCACCATGTACATCAACCACAGCCTGTTTACCATAACTGGTAAATTTATTTGCCAGCTCAACCATGGTTAATTCAGGTACACCGCAGAATTCACTATAATCGGCTAAAGAAAAACGTTCAGCTTCTTCTTTTAAGCGTTGCATACTGCTTTTAACCAGAACTGTTCCTTTGGCAGTTTCAACTTCACGGCTAACAAATATCTCCGCTTCAGCAGCTTGGCTATGAGGAGTCAATTGTTCACTTCCAGCTTCTAAAACAATATAGCCATCGCCTTTACCATAAGCTTTGCCTTTAAACGGCTGGCCCAAATCACTACCGCGTAAAAAGGATCCATAACGGGGATGACCTTCATCGGAAATAATCAGATGCGTGGCATTGCTCCAATGTTCCTCCCCCGCTGCTTTGGCTGCCTTGGGTCCCGGCTGAGCCAAAAACTTAGCATCATAACGTTTGCTGCCTATAATCCATCGAATCATTCCCATCACTAAAGCAGCATCCGCGCCGGGCTTTACCGGTACCCAGTTATTATTGGGTTGACTGGCTAAATTCGAACTATTGGGTAAAACTGGTGAAACGACCACATACTCAAAATCACGTTCTGCTCGAGCCTTAGCAATTTGCCGTCCTTGACGTTGGAAAGGATTACCCGATTGAGCCGGTGCACTGCCGATAAACAATCCAAATTTCACATGTGACCAATCCGGTTTTACGTGGGCGTATTTTTTCAGATCATTCATCAACGCACCGGAACCAGCCCGCATGGAAAAACCGCAGTAAGAACCATGATGACCGAAATTTCGGGTGCCATAACTATTAAAGGTAAAACGTTTAAAAAAGGCGGTACGGCCATCATTGGCGGCATTACTCATTAATAGTTGATTAGCCTTGGGACCATATTCAGGATTATTGGGATCAAGCGGTGTTTTTAAATCACGGATAGCTTTTAATCCATCCACATGTCCTTTACCGAATAAATCACCACCGAAAACTACCTCTTTTACTAATTGTTCAAAGCTAATCGGCTCCCACTGACCACTGCCTCTTTCTCCTACCCTTTTTAATGGCGTTTTAATCCGGTACGGACTAGAAAGTTGTTCCACCATGGCATTGCCGCGGGCACAGACCGTTGAGCGACCTGAAAGACCATTTTCATCTTTGCCCGTAAGCCCCATATATGCCTGTTTTAATGGTGTTTTATAGGGGATTTGTGCCTCTGCAGCCAGAGGATGATATGGATTTCCATTGATGCGTAACACTTTTTCAGTTTCATTATCAATTCGCAATCTTACCCCACATTTTGTCCAGCAGCCAAAACACATACTGGGGGCAATACGTTGTTTGGGATTGCTTTGTAATTCTCCATTCGAGTCTACAAAAAACTCAGGTTCCAAGGCATTTCCAAACACGGAATCATTAGTTAATTGTCCAGAAGAGCCTGTCATTAGACCATCCAGAGTATGTTGAATGGTACCGCTATATCCAGCCCCAAAGGTTGCTAGACCACCTACAGCCGCACCGCTTTTAATAAATTGACGACGTGAATCTTTCATAATAACACCTATAAATTCTTTTTAATTGGTAAGCTCATTTAGCTTATGATTCTTACTTTTAAGTCTTAACTCGTTAAAGACTTTTATTTGGTTGATGACTCTTATTTAGTTGACGACTCTTATTTGGTTGATGACTCGAGCTTGTTGTGCCAGGGAAACAATTCATATACGGCAATAACTAAAAATATCCAAAGTCCGAATATTCCGGCGATACCCAGTAATCCTTCTGTACCAAGCGGTATTTCATAGGCATAAAAACCAGCGTCATATTTAGGGATAGTTTGGCCATCCATAAAGATCATCCAGCGTGCAAACCAGCTAACTAACAGCCCACTAGCAATTGGCAATAGATTCCACTTTGAAATACCAAAACTTAAAAAGGCCGTAATCACTAATAAACCAACCAATAACATGAAGTTCTGTTGCCATTGAATAGAATCTTGCAATTGCATCAAAGCCGATGCCTCTGGACCTTGAGTCATATTCGCAATACCAAACCAAGCTCCTACAACAAGCAAAGAAAGCACTGCTGACCAACGATTTGAGCGACTTAGTGAGCTTAAGGTTTGCGCATCATCAGCGATAAAATAGGCTAATAAAAGGGCTAATGAGCTTGCTCCCAATAAGGCGGTAATAAAGAAGAAAACGGGTAATAAGTAACTATTCCACAGACTTCTGGAGGATAAAATGGCCAATTCAGAGCCCGTATATAGGCCTATAATCAAGGCCAATACCAATGTGACAATAGCCATTACTTTTAAAAATGGAGAAACCGGCTGCTTTTTTTCTCTAACACGATTCCTAACAGAGTTTTTTAAAAATAGACTGCTATAAATGACCGTGCTTAACACATACACGGGTAGAAATACGGCACCGATAGACATCCAACTCCAAGGAGTGAGATTGGCATAGAAATGCCAAAAACGGGCGGGTTGATGTAGATCAGCCAGTAATGCAACTGGACCGGCAATAGCACAGGTCAATACTACGATCATGGCTACTTCAGCCACACCCTGTAAGTGTTTTTTAGCAAATAATGTGGCCGGAAGGGTTAGCAATACAGCAGCCAGACTAATACCGATAAAAAAGAAGTAACTAACTGCCCAAGGTAACCAAGTAACGTCTATTTCGGGAGTAAGGATCTCGGTAATCATGATATAACCTCCTGTTTAGCTTGCCAGACAGCGGACTGCCCTTTAATACGATTTTCAAAGGCATTATTTAATCCCAAATAAAAAACTTGGGGATTGGTGCCAGACTTGGGTTTTAAGACTTTAATATCGTCTTTATATTGTTTTAAAAGTTGAGCGACTTGACTGGCGGGATTATTTAAATCGCCGATAATTCGAGCCCCTCCGACACAACTTTCCACACAGGCAGGTAATAATCCGGCCTCCAGACGATGTGTACAAAAAGTACATTTATCTGCCGTATTAGTTTGTTTATTGATAAAACGCGCATCATAGGGGCAGGCTTGCACACAATATCCGCAGCCTACACAGCGTTTATTGTCGACCACTACGATACCGTCTTTTTGTTGATAAGTAGCCTGCACGGGGCAAACCGGCACACAGGCAGGATTCTCACAATGATTACAAATCCGAGGCAACATTAAGCTTGCCACATTGTCCGGGTTATCATTGTCCTTTATTTCATATTGATTGACATGGGTACGAAATTGTCCGATGGGTAATTGATTTTCAATGCTGCAAGCCACTGTACAAGCCTGACAACCAATACATTTATGCAAATCCATGACCATTGCCCAGCGTTTGCCTACCTGGCCGTTACGACGAGGTGGCTGGTCATTAATACCCGCCCGAGTCAGACTGCTTAAAGGGATCAGCGAAGCTCCGACCGTTATGGCACCAACCTTATGTATAAATTGACGCTTACTTTTATCCATGATTTTTGACCTTTTCTATTAACAAGTACTCAACAAAAGCTATATGTTTATGAGAAATTCTGTATTCAGTATCTGCTTCGCAAACGATATTTACTATTGTGGTAAACCACAAATATTATAAGGTTATTACTTTAGTAGCTTGCTCAGTTTTTATCATCAGATTTTGAGCATCAATTTTTTCAGGCTGGGGAATATCCCTATAGTCAGGCATACAATTATCTGATACTGTGTCATATTCTTGGTATCCTCATAAAAAATCGGTTCTATGTTGTTACGACTGTTATTTTTTGTCTTTTTATTATTGTTATCTTTAACTGCTCTGGCAGATAAGCATGAAATAAAAGTCGGCGTACTTGCATTTAGAGGGACAGAAAAGGCTATGCAGCGCTGGCAAGCCACCTTTGATTATTTAAGCCAAACCATTCCCGGAACACAATTTAACATCCTGCCCATGTCTTTATCCGAGCTGGATAATGCCGTTATTAATCAAAGCATTGATTTTGTTATCACCAATCCCGGCCAATACGTACGTATTGGCAGTAAATACGGAATGAGTTGGTTAGCCACCTTAAAATCCCATCGCCATAAACAACGGAAATTGGTAATTGGCTCTGCCTTAGTGGTCCGAGCCGACTCCACTTATAATGACCTAAATGACTTAAAGGGAGAACATTTGGGAGCAGTTGATCCCCTGGCCTTTGGAGGCTTCCAGGTCTTTTGGGGTGAGATGGCCAAACAGGGACGTAATCCCAAACGTTTTTTTAGCCGGGTTGATTTTTCCCACTATCCCGTAGACGCTCTTATTTATTGGGTAAGGGATAATATGGTTAAGGGAGCGATTGTACCCGCCTGTTTACTGGAAAAAATGCATGGTGAAGGCCTAATAAATATCCGCAATTATCGCGTTTTAAATATTCAACACCATCCAGGGTTTAATTGTTTAAGCAGTAGCCAACTCTATCCCAATTGGTCATTTGCCAAATTACGCGATACCCCTCCATTATTGGCTGAAAAAATCGCCAAAGTCCTGCTATCCATGAATGCGGATTCGAAACCAGCCATTGCCGCCGGTGCTATGGGCTGGACAGCTCCGGTCAGTACTTATGAAATTCATCAGCTCTATAAACGTCTGAATATTCATCCTTGGCAACAGGCGTGGTGGCAGGAGGCCTGGCGATGGATAATCGTTCATTGGCCATGGGGACTTTTAATACTGTTCATTATTTTAATAGGTTTTTTGCATCATCTCTGGGTCCAAGTACTAGTCAATCGCAGAACCCATGAGTTGGAGCTTGCCAATAGTGAGTTGCAGCAACAACAGCAGCAATTAGAACATGCTCAACGCATCGCTATTTTAGGTGAATTATCTTCCGATCTCGCACATGAGCTTAATCAACCCCTGGCAGCAATTAATAGTTACGCAGACGGGGCAACTATCCGACTCAGAAAAGAACAGGATAATCAAAATTTTATTAGCTTATTTGAAAAAATTTCAGCGGAAGCTCAACGCAGTGCCAAAATAATCCAACGGATCCGGGGTTTTGCTCGCAAAGAAGACCCACAAAAACAGCTAGTCCAACTCGATCAACTAATCGACGAAACGCTAGCTTTATTGCAATTTGAACTAAAGAAATCTGAAATAAAATTTGAACATGTGTCTACCGAGAAAATTAACATTGTCATTGATCCGATTGGCATTCAACAAGTTTTAATAAATTTAATTCGCAATAGCATGGAATCTCTTTCACAAAGAGGCGGGACACGAATTATCCAACTAAAAACCCAAATATTGGATCACAATTTCATCCAGATTAGCCTAATAGACAATGGTTCCGGGATGGAAAAATCCATGCAAGACAAACTATTCCAGCCCTTTGTATCTTCCAAACAGCAAGGACTTGGCTTAGGCTTATCAATATGTAAACGAATTGTGGAAAATCACCAAGGTCAAATATGGTCGGATACGACTTTCTCTACAGGCTGCAAAATCAGCTTTACACTCTCAGGTAGGCATAATGAATGAATTAAATGTCCCAATCTATATTGTTGATGACGATCAATCCGTTCGAGAAGCACTTCGCTATATGTTGGAAGGTTATGATTTTACGGTTTTTGATTATGCCAGTGGTGATGAGTTTTTAGCTCAAACAGCAGTCCATAGCGAGCCGGGCTGCTTAATTTTAGATAGTAAAATGCCCGGGCTCAGTGGTCAGGAAGTCCACCATAAATTAAATTCATTAGGTGCTACAATCAGCGTTATTTTTCTTACCGGTCATGGAGATATTCCAATGGCTGTCAAAGCCTTTCGCAATGGCGCCAATGACTTTTTTCAAAAACCTGTAAATGCAGCCGAATTAGTCCCCAGTCTCAAAAAAGCACAAAAAACAAGTATTCTACGCTATCAAAAATATAGTGCTGAAGCCCTATTTGAAAGCCTAACCAAACGTGAAAAAGAGTTGTTTCAATTAGTCGTAGCCGGACAAATCAATAAACAAATTGCCGATCAACTCTGTATTTCTTTAAGAACGGTTGAAGTGCATCGCGCTAAAATCATGCTGAAACTCAAAGCTAATAATATTACGGATTTAGTGAAATTTTATGACACACTCAAAACTGACATTTAACCTAAAAAAGCAGTTGCCATTTACTCGGCAACTGCTCCTGCGTTGCTCTCGGCTCTGGCTCCAAGCTTCGCTCTACCTCCCCCATCCATGGGGTCGTAACTACGTGCATCCATGCACTAGTGCGGCCCCCTTAAGCACTCAAATTTAATAAATTATTTGGAATAAGTTACGTTACATTTTCAAAAGAATAATCCCAGCCAATTTACAAAATAATCTTGATCAAATTAATACGGTATGCTTTAATGATTCATACTATATTAGTATGAGTCATTAAATTTATATAGTTTTATATAATGGAGTAGCAATTATGAAATTCTGTATAACATGTAAACATAAAAGTACCCCAGCTTGTGGATCATGTGATGAGCGCAGTTTATGGGAAGATTCTGGAAACACATTTCCCTTTATCATTTCTGCCATGATGTTTGGCTGTGGTATGGGAGGCGTGGTTGCTTTTGTTTATGCTTTTTTTTATGGCTTTGTATAGATTAACAATCTGTTTCCACATTTATATAACAAATTAAAAATCTGAAACCTGGACTCAAATGAAAGTGCACCGCTCTGTTTAGTGGTGCACCTAATTATTGAATCCTGCCAAGAATTAAAAGGTGGCAGTCATCGAATAATTCGATATTAATAGATATTAATTTCGAATTATTCTTACTTTTTTTTTAATTTTATACTCCCATATCAATAATATATTGTTAAAAAGAGGTTTAGAACATGTTTAATCCATTAACCATTCCTTTTGGTGCAAAAATGCTTTTCAATGTGGTAAAACTAAAACCTGAATATGCAGTAAGCGATGCAGAATTGGCTATGGGAGAAATGTGCAATGTGGTGAAAAACACTTATCGAGATGAAGGTGGATTTATTGCAGGGCAAGTATTTAATTATGCAGGCTTTGTATCCAATGAAGGCTCTTTAGGTGGTGCTGATTTAGACAGGCACCGCAGTTTAGCCGGTTCTTTAGCTAAAGATCATTTGGTAATCATTACTTATTGGCAGTCCTTTGAACAGCACGAGCAATCCCACGCGGATGAAGCTTTTAAAGAAAAGTTTTCGGCATTAATGGAAATGTGTGAAGATACTTTTGAGGTCGGATATGAGATGCTTTGGCAAGGAGAGCCAGAGTAAAAACAATAAAATAAATTGACTAATTGATGAATCTTGGACTCAAAATGGATAAGTGCACCACTCTGCTTGGTGGTGCACTTAACCTAAAAAAACTCAGTTGACTTCGTAGCGAGGGCTGAATTCCCCAAAAATACTCAACATTTCTGTAACCATATTCTTCCAATACGACCTGCAGACATTGCCATTCGGCTTCTACAAAAACTTGATGAACCTTCCGTTCCAATTGGGTAAAGGATTCTTGCCTGGCACAATTTCTCAACTGATTAATTTTATGCTCTGAGCCAGATCTACACCTAGGATATGCTCGTAGTGTAACGCCATTTCACTTATTACTTGAAACTGCGTTATTATACAAGTTTGTAGGTTAAACTTTTTCTATAAAATTTCAACGTTTTATCCGAATGTAAACCGGGAGAGATATGTTATGGGGTTAACTAATCAGGCAAAAATGAAATCCATTCATTCACCAAAAGCTTGTGATGAGATTCTGAAAAATAAAAACTTTGAAGTCTTAAGTATGGTGGATTTTCTTAACGTCATGACCGAAGGGACTTCAAATGATTTTTATTATCTAAAACTATTTACAGGTACCAATTTATTTCTCACAAATGGGGAAGAGCATCTTAGCGCAAAGAAAAAATTAAAACTATTTTTTACACCAAGTGTTATAGACTCCATTTTTCCTCATATAAAGCAGATTGTCAGACGTTGTATTGATGAGTTACCGGCAAATTCAGAAATCGATTTATTGGAAAAATTCATCATTAAGGTATCTTCATATTCGATTTATCAAGCTTTAGGCCTCTCAAAAAAATATCACGATAAGTATCTACCCTATATGAACATACTGTTGAAAGCATTAAGTCTTTCACAGCCATTGAAATTAAAAGATTATTACGAATTGGAACGTACGATTGATAAATTGTTCCATTTAATTGAGAAAGATCTTTTAGAAAACCAGTCATCTTCTCCTGGCGACATGAATTTTTATACCTTTAGCCGAAATAAAGAAATGTTTAGTCGTGAAAAAACCATTGCTCATATTATTTTTCTTTTAGGTGCGGGAATTTCAAATCAGTTCACTATGGCAAACATGTTCCTTAATCTGTTTAATATGGGTAAAGAAAAACGTGAACTCTTTTTAAAAAATAATTCGTCCTTTGAAGTGGTTGATAAACTGCTTTATTTCTCGGGAGGCGTCGAAACTATATATCGCAGAATTACGACTGAAGAACTTGCCGAAAAATTTGAAATGTCAGTGGGAGACTTGACGGCAATTGAACTTGCAAAAGCCAATAAAGAAGTAGCAGGTAAGTGCCCGTTTTCAACCACAGTGAAATCTCCGTCCAATTTAAATTTTGCCTTTGGAAAAGGAATTCATCGATGTATTGGTGATTATTATAGCTGTTTAATACTCGAAGAAGTATTAACTTACTTTTTTAAAGTTTTTCCAAACTCACGCCAACTCTCGAATCATGATGAACCATTTTACACAACATCTGAAAATAGAAAGTTATTCGTTTTGCTCAACTAAATTAATGGAGGAATTATTATGAGCTATGAAGAAAAATTTCAAATTTTTGTATTTGAACAGATCGAAGAATTTACTGGGTATAAACCTAATGAAGCAGATCTTGATAAGACCTTTGATTGTTTTGGCTTAACCTCCGTGCAAGGCGTATTATTTGTAGGAGAATTCGAAGACGAATTCGATATAGATTTACCTAATAATATGTTGGTCAGCAATTATACACTCCGAGCCTGGATTAAAAAAGCAAGTGAATTGAGTGCTAATACATGAAGCAGTTTTATATTGGTCTTGCAGCCACCGTGCATGACCCTGCTATTGCTATTATAGATAATAAGGGAAAAATTCTACATGCCGAGGCACTCGAAAGACCCATGCAGTATAAGATAGCATGGGATATCAATCCTGGCACCATGTTCGATTATCTATCCAAACTTATTTTAAAATTTCATAATGATTCAATAGAGTGGTTAATTGCAACCAGTTGGGATTATCAATCTAAAAAGGCACTTGCTCAAAAGATGCAAACTGCAACTCTTGATCAACCAAAAACAAACGACTTATATAAATCTCACGGTATCTTTAATGGCGAATGGGAGAAATGGCTATTAGAACTCCAGAATGACTATCTAGACAGAATTAGAAAAACTTTACCTTTTCTAATTGAGTCAATCACAGGACAAGCTAAAGTTAAAGTCATTAACTTTGATCACCACTTAACCCATGCCGCCAATGCGTGTTATTTCCATGATAATACTGAATCGGCATTATGTGTGGTGGCGGATGGTGAGGGCGAAGTTGGCTCATTGAGCTGTTTTTTATTTGACGGTATACAATTAAAACGGCTCAGTCGTTCTTGGGGGTCGGGTAGTTTAGGTGTATTTTATGGGATTATGACCAATTTATGCGGTTTTGATGTCAAAAAAGGAGAGGCATGGAAAATGATGGGTTTGGCCGCATACGGACAATTTGATCAATTACTGTATGACCATTTCTCGCAATTAGTTTGTGTTGAAAAAGGTAAATTTATCCCGGTTGACCCTAAAATTTCTGAACAAGTGTTAAAACCGTATATATCAAAAATAGCGAGTTTTAAAACTAACCCACTTTTGGCCAAAAATATCGCTCACACAGCTCAATATATTTTTGAAGAAGTAATGCTTAAACTATTGACATATCATCAAAATAAAACCGATCAAAAAAACCTGATCTTAGCAGGAGGTTGTGCACTCAACTCTCGTCTTAACGGAAAAATTAAACAATCCACCTTGTTTGAAACTATTTTTATCCCTCCTGCCCCCGGTGACGATGGAAATGCTGTGGGAGCAGCAGCTTTACTTTTTAATCAGGAAACCGGACAAAGCTGTTTATCAGATACTGAATGGCAGTCACCTTATCTGGGAGAAAGTATTTGTCCTAAAAAACTCAAACAATTTATAAACCAGGCCAACAATTTTATTATAACCGAGCAATCCCAGAACATTTTTTTAAATACTGCTCAGAAACTAGCCGAAGGAAAGTTAGTGGCCTGGGTGCATGGACGAGGTGAATTCGGACCAAGAGCGTTGGGTAATCGATCAATCCTTGCCAACCCCCAGATTAGTAATATCAAGGAAATTATTAATAGTAAAATAAAATTTCGTGAAAGCTATCGACCTTTTGCTCCATCTATTATGGACGAATATGGGATTGATTGGTTTGAAGACTATCAAGATTCCCCTTATATGAGTAAAACCCTTAATTGGCGCGAAGAGAAAAAAAAATTAGTACCCGGAGTCGTTCATAAAGATGGAACTGGGAGGGTACAATCCGTAAAGAAAAAACGGAATCCAGACTTTTATAACTTAATCAGTCAATTTTACCAAATCACGGGTATTCCTTGTTTATTGAATACCAGTTTAAATGTTATGGGAAAACCAATAGTCTATTCACTTGAAGATATTATTGGTGTTTTTATGACCACAGGAATAGATATTCTAGTCATTGATGGAGTTATGATTGAAAAATGATAATACTTTCAATTTAGTTCTGGAAAAACTACTCGAATCTATCAAAGATTGGCCAGGGACAATAAATCAAGAGACACCGTTACTCCGAGCTTTTAATACCTCTGGCAGCCAATCACCTATTTTTTGGTGCTTCCAATCCCCTGAAGAATTTGAAATTTTGGCCCATGCCTTGGGACCTGACGTTCCGCTATATGCTTTTCGATCAGGACATCTGCTAATGGATTATACCGATAATAATATCAATCAGTTATCGCGATTATTTGCTGAACATATTATTCAAACTATTAATACCTATGAAAAAAATACCACATTTACTTTAGCGGGTAATTGTCAAGGTGCTGGATTGATACAACATGTTTACCAACATTTAAAAAATACCCATTTAGGTATCGATAATTTGATTCTTTTAGAATCGACGTTTCCTCAGGTAGTCGATGCTAAGGTTAAGTTAATTTTTGGCCGGGATAGTAGCTATAATCCCTATAAAAAGTATTTATCTCCGGACAGAGGACTTTCTAGGTATTATAAACATTATAGTACTCACATTATTCCTTGTAAGCATGGGATGTTTTTCTCTGAACAAAATATTGCGTACTTAGTGGATATTATTGTTGATGGAAGCTTACGTATCGAATATTTTTACAGAGAGTTTCATGCCATAAAACTAGCAAAACAAATACACCAATCTAAAATCACAATAAATTCAGCGTGTTTAACCCTATTTCCCGGCCAAGAATTTAATATTCCGATTAAAATAAAGAATACTAGCCCGGTAGATTGGGAAAAAAATTATTTTTTTATAGCCAGTCATTGGTTTAATAAAAGTGATGGAAGTTATTTTTCATGGATAGATAGATACCTCCCGATTTCAGAATTTTCTGCGGGACAAACACAAACCGTTAATTTTTCTTTATCCTCCCCCAATGCCCCCGGTGATTATTATTTGGAATTTGATCTGGTCGATGATGGAATTTCTTGGTTTAGGGAAAAGGGAAATGAAATTTCCTCCCTCGAGGTTACCGTCAAGGATAAAGAAGACGCATTTCAGCTATCCCAATTGACCATACACGATAATACCTTAATTCAAGACAAGCTGTTGTCTAAAAACTATAATAGTGGAGCATTAGATCAGGTTATTCAGTTATTTTACCATTATATGCATTTTTCAATATCCTCTACTCAAAAAGCAATATTAAGCTTAGCTTCCAACTTCCGTCATGAAGAAGCGATCACCGTATGCGAACAATTACTACAACACAATCCACAAGAAAGAGAAACCTTAAGTCATCAATTAAACTCATACCTTTATCTAAGAAATTTCCAAAAGGTGAAAGAAAAAAGTCTAAATGCATTAAAGCATTTTCCAGACGATTCTGAATTTAATAAGTTTTTTCTTATTTCTCAGGTTAATTTGGGATCATTTAACAACTTAAGTTCTTTAAAAAACTATAGTCTAAATCACCAAGACATGATAAATGTTTTAAATGTGATATATGCTAAAAGTAAAAATTATTCAGGAAGTATTGATCCGGAGCTAATTGCTAAACGACTATTGGAAATTAATCACTCAGTGGGGGCTTATTTAAAATACTCCACTCATTTAATTGAGAAAAAAAAATATTCTTTAGCGGAGAAAATTTTGCGAGAAGGGATTAAATATTTTCCCTATAATTATCACCTTACCTTCCGTCTAGCGGAGTCAATACGACTTTCTCGCGGGGATAAAGAGGCTATCTCCTATTATCTTAAGACAATAAGTTTGCTAAAGGAACACAGAAAATCTTATACAAGACTTATCCTTTACTATGCTGATGAAAATAAACAACGTGCCATTGAATACTGCCAGCAAGCACTTTTGCTTTTTAAAGACGATAATTGGTTTAAAAATAAATATAACTTACTAACTTCCTAAAATGACTGAGAAATCATTTGTCGAAACATTCGTTTCAAACGTTCATGATACACCGAATAAAATCGCCTGCTCTTTTTTGAAAGGACGAAAATTAATTGCGGAAGATTTCAGCTATTCTTATCTGCATGAAAAAGCCCAAATTGTTGCCAATCAACTGCTAGTTAATCAACTGAGCCGAAAAAAGGTGGGAATTTTATGCAACAATGATATATTTTTTGTAATTTCAATTTTGGCCTGTTTTTATGCTAGAGCGATAGCAGTTCCGGTCCCTAATGGCGCCTTAAGAAACCTAAAAAACCGAGCGGAAAATATCATTAAATCAGCCGAACTGGATGTTTTTTTAATTCTAAATCCTGAACATTCAATCACTCGTGGTGATGTGTTTAATAATAATCTACTAGAACTCAATATTAATCATTTATCAAGCCAATCAACCAACGTAAACTCTTGTGCTTCGGTCATAAATAACGGCTCAGCTGATGATATAGCACTTATTCAATATACTTCAGGCTCAGTCAACCACCCCAAGGGAATACTAATTAGCCACAAAAATTTAAGCATCAATTTACTAATGATTCAGAATTCTTTTCGTTACTATTCAAAAGAGGATAGTGTTACGAATTGGTTACCGTTTTACCATGATATGGGATTAGTTGGTGGATTATTAATCCCATTTTTTGTCGGGGCAAAAAGTATTCAAATTAATCCAATTGAATTTCTTAAACGTCCTCTCTGTTGGTTAAAAACAGTTTCTCGATACAAATCTGTTTATTCCGGTGCACCAAATTTTGCTTATCAACTTTGTGTTGACGTATTAAATAAAAATTCCAATCAAAATCTGGACCTGGATTTATCGTCCTGGAAAGTCGCATTTTGCGGTTCGGAACCTATATTGGCCAGTGTGATGACAGCTTTTGTTAATTCATTTTCGCCATTTCAGTTTGCTAAAGAATCACTTTTACCATGTTATGGAATGGCAGAAGCCACTCTCATCATTTCTGCTGCCGGTTATCAAACAGGCTACAAAACTTATACTCGATCTAGCGACTTTTCAAAAAACCAAATTACATTTGTTTCTTGTGGAAAGATCCTAGGCGATCAAAAAGTTAAAATCATTTCAGATAGTACAGATAAATCCGATTCAGAATTAGAAGGAGAAATCTTAATCGCTGGCGAAAATTTCTTTTCCGGTTACGTAGTTGATGGAAAGATCGATACAACTTGCTTTTACTTTGATGAAAAAAATGAACGCTACTTTCCAACCGGAGATATCGGTTTTATCTATCAAAACGAGCTTTATATAACCGGACGAAAAAAGCAAATAATTATTCAAAATGGTATCAACTATTATCCTTATGATATATCTAGATATATCGGCACCTTAAATAATCAGTTGGACAATTTAAAAGGAGCAGTCTTTGATTTTGCTCTGGATAATCCACCTATTAATGACTTCAAAAATTCAGTAATTGTGATACATGAATTAAAGCGTGGGTTTATCCTCAAAGGGGATAAAATAAAAACAATGGAGAACCAAATAAAAAATGCAGTAATAAAAGAATTTGGTCTTAATATAGGTATGGTAAAAGTTGTAAAAAATGGTAGTTTACCTAGAACATCAAGTGGGAAATTACAAATGGAAAAATGCAAAAAAATATTTTTAACGCTCACTACTGCACTCACCACAACTTTATGAAGAAATTAAAACAAGATTTAAACCTACAATAATTTACAGGCTTTTTCCTTTTTTGTGCTAGGCTCTTTTTTATTAATTTGCTTATTTGAAGGAGTTAAACGAATATAAACATGTGGTTTGCGGTGGTGAAATACTCGAATATGAATATTTTCATCAATCTTAGTAACGGATAGTGTCAATAAGGCCAATTTCGGAGCATAAAATCGAATAGTATTGTTTTCCGCTTTACTTATTCGCAGTTGTATTGGTTCTTGGTTACCACGAAAGGTGGAAAGAAACGTTAAGTGGAGTTCATCATCTACTAGTCTGAATTGCCAATGGTGATTTGATACATTTAACTCAGCCACTCCAGCAACCATGTTTTTATCACATTGATAAAAATTAATTGCATATTCCACAGGACCTATGGGTGTTTCAATAGCACGTCCATCCCAATTTCCTGGCAATGTAGTGAAAAGTTTATGGAGTATTTTGTTTGGGTGAGGTAATACCAAGTCAGCTGCGAATGAAGATACACTATGTAAAATCAGTAAATTGAGAATCAATATAAAACTGATGTCAGCAAAAGCATTTTTTATTAGAGCTGGAATTTTCATAAGTTAGCTCAATGGTTTTATATAACCTAATTTAATCAAAAAATTATCAATTTTTTACCATTCTTTCAGAGATTAAGAACTACATTCTTCCGCTTCACTTATTCGTTTTAAGCGTTCCTGTTCTTCCGCAAGTGCTGCTTTAATTTCCAACATAACCACATCCACATTAGCGGCTTTGGTGTTTTCCTTAAGTCGCCCGGTTAATTTAATATTTGGGGTTAAATTACCATTTTCATATAAATGCCATATTTCCTTGCCATAGTTAGTTGTTAGCAATTCAGGGGCAAATTGAGCATAGTAAGTCGTTATATTGTTCACATCACGCTCCAGCATCCATCGGGCATTATTATTGGCAGCTGCATCGACCACCTGAGGTAGGTCGATAATCACCGGGCCATGCGCATCGACCAGGACATTAAATTCTGACAGGTCGCCGTGCACCAGCCCGGCGCAGAGCATACGCACAACGTTTTGCATCAAAGTAAGGAAATCTTCTCGTGCCAGTTCGCCAGACATGTCAACATCATTCAGGCGCGGAGCAACATGACCATCTTCACCAGTGATTAACTCCATCAGCAGCACACCGTCAAAACAGCCATAGGGTTTGGGTACACGCACACCCGCATCTGCCAGACGGAACAACGCATCCACTTCGGTACTCTGCCAAGCCTGCTCCTGCTCATTACGGCCAAACTTAGAGCTTTTTTCCATGGCTCGTGCGCGACGACTATTACGTACTTTGCGTCCTTCCTTATATTGTGCAGCTTTTTTAAAAGCGCGTTTATTTACTTCTTTATAGACTTTGGCACAGCGAATTTCAGAGCCACAGCGCACCTTATAGACGATAGCCTCTTTACCGCTCATTAGCGGACGAATAACTTCATCTACCAGACCATCTTCTATCAGGGGTTGAATTCGTTTTGGTGTTTTCATAGTGTCCTTGTAGTTAACTCAGAGGATAATTATTTTTTTGTACAAAAGTCGCCCCAGTTGTCAATACTGAGGTCGACGCCAGCTCCGCAGCCTGAATCCAAAACTATTTCACCTTTTTGTATTTTTAGATTATTCTTTAAAGCCCAAAATAATTTCCATAACGTCTGAAATATGCCCCACACCAAAAATTTCCCCTTCTTTAATCCGGGTCCGGGCTTTATTGGCCTGCGGAATAATGGCGCGTTTAATCCCATGTTTAAAAGCATCTTTAATGCGTTGTTCGGCATTGGCAATGGGACGAATTTCACCCGATAGACCGACTTCACCAAAGGCCACAACATCCTGGGGAATAATAATATCTCTAAGACTGGAAATAATGCTAATCAGTACGGATAAGTCGGCCGAAGTTTCAGCAATTTTAATCCCCCCAACGACATTGGTAAACACATCCATATCGGAAATTTGAATCCCCGCATGGCGATTTAATACCGCTAATAACATGGCTAAACGATTGGGATCGATGCCTACTGCTAACCGGCGTGGATTAAAAGCAGCTTCCACAACTAGCGATTGGATTTCAACGAGTAAAGGCCGCGTTCCTTCCCAGACGGGGCAAATCACCGAGCCTGATACGGGTCGTTCGGGCCGACTCAGAAACATGGCCGAAGGATTATTCACCTCTAACATGCCTTTTTCAGTCATCGCAAACAGACCCAATTCATTTACCGCACCAAAACGATTTTTAGTTGCCCGCATAATACGGAATCGCTCATCTTCGCTGGCATAAAGCATAATCGTGGCATCCACGATATGACTTAGGGTCATTGGTCCGGCCAAAGTCGCATCTTTGGTGACATGACCGATAATTATCACAATGGTTTGGGTGGTTTTAGCGTATTGGGCAAGTAAAGCCGCGCATTCACGTACTTGAGAGACATTTCCAGGGGCTGAGTCAACTTCTGAAGAATAAATACATTGAATGGAGTCGATCACAATTAGGGAAGCCTTATCTTGTGCACTAAGGTCCAAAATGGATTCTAAACAGGTTTCATTTAACATGCGAATACCCACGTCTTTAACTCCAAGACGGGTGGCTCGTTCCGCTATTTGTATTAGTGATTCTTCGCCCGAGACATAAAGAGCTGCATTACCAGCTTGGACATAATTGGCAACCACGGACAATAAGGCAGTACTTTTTCCACTGCCAGGGGAACCCGCTAATAAGACCACTTCCCCGGATACAAAACCTCCGCCCAGTACTCGGTCAAATTCACCAATTCCGGTTGAAAAACGTTGTTGTTGTTGCAGAGGAATATCACTTAGGGGTTGAATCGTCGAGGCACTTCCCGCATAACCACTTTTAATTGCACTACTCGTTCGACTGCCTTTAGCAGGGGTTTTAAATTCTTTGATACTATCCCAGCTGCCACATAAATGGCATTGCCCCTGCCATTTAACAAAGTCTGCACCGCATTCGGTGCAAACAAAGGCTAGTTTTGATTTTGCCATTCCAGCTAAGAATCCACGCTTAGACTTTTACTGGCAATCTCATATACATCTCCAGAAAGATTATCCCTGCCGATAATCCGCTCCAATTGTGTTTTCATTAAAGCCTGACGTTGGTTATCATAACGTTGCCAACGGCTAAATAATTTCACCATCCGTGCCGCAACTTGGGGATTGAGCTGATCTAATCGAATCACCATATCGGCAATAAATTCGTAACCCGAGCCATCTTTATTATGGAAATTCAAATGGTTTTGGGCAGCAAAGGCCAAAATTAAAGAGCGAACTCGATTGGGATTTTTTATATCAAAAGCAGTATGCTGCATTAGTTGCTTAATCTGATCTAATTTACCAATTTCTGGTGAGGTTGCCTGAACCACAAACCATTTATCCAAGACCAGCGGATCATCATGCCATTGTTGTTCAAATTCTTGCAACGCTTTTTGCGTATAATCGCTCTGGTATTGAGCAAGAATCGCCAAGGCTCCTATGCTATCGGTCATATTATTGCTATGACTAAAGGCCTGATAACATTGTTTTAACAGATCCTCTTCTTCTAAGGCCGTTAAATAGGCTAAACAAGCTTTAGCGAGACTACGTTTACCCGTATCTTTGGCATTAAATTGGTAAGTACCGGTTGTTTTAGAATGCTCATAGGTTGCTTGAAAAACTTCCTGTAACTCTTTTGCTATAGCCTTTCTCAGGGATACTCTTACTTGATGTAAATTATCCACGTCGGCAATGTCTAATTGATCCAATAGATAGCTAAAATCAGGTAGGGTAATAGCCAAGGCTTTTAAAGCATTGTCCAGATTTTCGTCTTCGATAATCTGTTCAAAAGCCACGATAAATTTATTAAACAGTAGTGTATCCCAGTCTATCGCTTTCCCATTTTGTAGATTTTCCAGTTGTTGGAAAATTAATTGGGTAAAGAGTTTTTGTCCAGCTTCCCAGCGATTAAAGGGATCGCTATCATATTCCATTAAAAAGACTAAATCATCCTGCGATTGTTCCATTTCGATAATGACCGGAGCCGAGAAACCGCGCAAAATCGAAATAATCGGGGCTTCTTTCATATCCGAAAAAGAATAAATGGCTGACTTAGTTTTTAATTCCAAGGTCGTTGACAGGATTTCATTACCAGAACGATCAAATAAGCCCATTACCAGTGGAATGTGGAAGGGTTTGTTATTCTTGCTAACTGGAGTATCCGGACAATTCTGCAATAAGGTAATATGGATGGTTTTTTGATTTTCATCATAATTGCTAGTAACCGTAACAACAGGCGTGCCAGCCTGGTTATACCAGTTCTTAAAAGTGGATAAGTCCACCCCGCTGGCATCATTCATAGCTGCTACAAAATCGTCGGTGGTAACTGCTTGTCCATCATGACGTTGAAAATACAAATCCATACCTTGGCGGAACTTTTCTTTGCCCAAAATGGTATGGATTATACGGATGACTTCGGCCCCTTTGTTGTAAACGGTTACGGTATAGAAATTATTAATTTCCATATATTGGGTCGGTCGAATGGGATGGGCCATGGGGCTGGCATCTTCGGCAAATTGATAGGAGCGAAGAATTTTTACATCATCAATCCGCTTTACTGTGCGTGAGTGCATATCCGATGTAAATTCTTGATCCCGAAATACGGTTAGGCCTTCTTTTAGACTGAGTTGGAACCAATCTCGACAGGTAACCCGGTTACCCGTCCAGTTATGGAAGTATTCGTGCCCGATAACACCTTCAATCCCTTCATAGTCTTTATCAGTAGCAGTATCGGAACGGGCCAAGACATATTTGGAATTGAAAATATTTAAGCCCTTATTTTCCATCGCCCCCATATTAAAATCTTCAACAGCGACGATCATATAAATATCAAGATCGTATTCCAGACCAAAACGTTGTTCATCCCAGGCCATAGAATTTTTTAGCGATCGCATGGCATGATCGCATTTGTCTGCATTTTTATGTTCTACGAAGATATGCAATAAGACTTCACGACCGGATTGGGTAGTATAACGGTCTTCAATTTTGGCCAAATCACCGGCAACTAATGCAAATAAGTAGCTGGGCTTTTTAAATGGGTCTTCCCAAGTGACAAAGTGTTTTCCATTATCTAGATCCCCGGATTCAACCGGATTTCCATTGGATAATAATATGGGATATTTTTTCTTGTCCGCAATAATGGTCGTGGTAAATACGGAGAGAATATCGGGTTGATCCAGATAATAGGTAATTCGTCGGAAACCTTCCGCTTCACATTGGGTACAATAATTACCGCTAGATTGATAGAGCCCTTCTAAGGCAGTATTATTTTGCGGCTGCAATTGGGTTTCAATTTCCAGGATAAATTGTTCAGGAAGATTGTTTAAGGTCAGAGAATTTTCATCCTGTTGGTAATCCTGAGTAGTCAATTCCTGCTCATCCAGAGCAATCCGATTTAAGCTGAAATATTGTCCATGAAGTCGTAATGGCTGTTTACCATCTTGATTGGTTTCTGGATTACGACGGATGGTTAATTGGGAATAAACCTTACAAATGCTTTCGCTTGCATCGGTCTGCGGGTCATCGAGTATGTCCAATTCAAATCGCAATTGGGTTTTGTCGATAAAATAAGCCGAAGGTTTATAGTCTTTAAGATATATGGTTTTTGCTGATTCTGTTTTCATCATGTATTAGTAATTTGTTATTCGTCCTTAAAAATTCAAGCGCAATCGTCTTATCAATAAGAAATCGTTCTAGTAACTATTAAGCGTGTTTAGGTTTTGCCTCAGAATAAGGCATTTTCGCACGGAAAATGTGAGCATATAGAAATATGTGACCATTTGAGTACGAAAATAACGCAGTTATGAGGTAAAAGATGAATTCGCAGAATAGTTACTCGTTTTATTTGAAAAACTTCCATAAATAACCACTAAAATATTCTTCGCCACAGGCAATATATTGGAAAGCATTCACATTACTCATGCTCCAATGCATTAAGTGCATACTATCGTGATCACCGCAAAATAAAATTTCATCGCCATTACTCAAACTATCCTGAGTTTCTGGTAATAGTCTGAATTGTTTTTTATGTTTAATCAATAAAGGAATACAATTAAGCTGTAATTGTCTATCTCGGGGATTTCTCATCATATCAGCAACATTAATATCACCTACTGCGAGTATTTCACGGATCATCCGAGAATCCATATCATTCACCTTTATGGTCCAAGTATTCAGGTTTTCAGTTTCATATAAACCACTTACTCGGCTAATTAGAATATTAACCCAAGATCTTTTTTGTCGCCGTACTAGACTTAAAAATTCAGCCAATAAAGGAGATTTGATCAAGGCGAGAATTTCTCGGGCAATAATACAGGCTGGTTGCATTATCATACTTAAATCGGCTGCTTCAAAAATTTTACTATTGCTTTCATTATTTTGGCGTGCCACGCTAAATAATGTTTTGCCTACTTTTAGTTCATGGGCTGTAACAATAATAGAGAGATTATTGGCATCATTATCCGTTCCAGCAACAATACCCACCGCCTTACCGATCCCTGCATCTTTTAAGGTGATAGCTTCGGTACCACTACCGGTAATTACTGATTTAGGTGCTGCATTGTATTCAGGAAAGGCTTCTACAATAACCGTGCGAATCCCTTCATAACGTAAATAGCGATCCACAGCTTTTCCAAAACGTCCATAACCACAGACGACCCACCATCCTTTAGGAGGATCGAGAGGCTCTTCTCTTAAGGTGGAGTCAGGAGAGGTAAACCAGTCATAAATTAAAAAGGCACCAGGAGAACGAATAGCAAGGGCTAAGCGTTTGGCGAAAACTTCATACGGATTAATAATATGATCCGTATCGAAAGAAGCCATATTATCGGCGGCTTCCATGGTCTCGGCCCGAGAAATTAATTGTACATTTTTATTCAGTAATTTTACCGCAATTGAAATTTTGAGATTGGTTTGATCATCATCGGTAAGGGAAATCACTCCCACACACTTGGGGTGTGTTAACCCCGCACTCAAAAGATTATCCGGAATCGAGGCATCGGCACAAAAAGCGGGAATGTCCATATCCGGTTCATCGATATCTAGATAATCAATACGTTCTTGTTTCCAATCTAGCACTACGGTTTGAATGTCTAAAGAAGCCAATTCATGGGCCAACACGCTTCCCGTATCCCCATAGCCACAGATAATATAAAACGGAAAATTTAGACGATTGACTGAATTCTCAAAAGCTGATTGGGTGAGTACTTTTTGAAAAGTGGGATCTCTTAGGATTTTTAGTAAGGTCCCAATACTATATAACCAGGCAATAACGGAAAAAAAGATTCCCACGATGGCCCATGCTCGTTGTGCTTCATTAAATGCATAAGGAATTTCGCCAAAACCGATGGTAGAGCCCATAAAGCTTACAAAGTAAAAGGCGTGGAAAAAGCTCATATACCAGGTATTACCCTGATCGTCTTGCCCAGGGATCAGGGTAAAACCCAAAATTAAAATCGAATAAATACTGATCAGAAGAATTAAGGGATAACGTAGCCGTTTTAATACCAGAAATATGGGACTATTCATCGTGAACACTTATTTGATTGGCGTGTAGTCATCACAAGTTCTATTTAGCACACTTAGCGTCGAACCACGATAGTTTCTGCAACAAATAAAATAACCGAGGTAATATTGGCTAATAAGGCGCCACCAGATAAAGAAACAATAGTACTCATTATGGCTGGAGTTAAGCCGGTACCAGTGATATGTTCTGCTGTGCCCCAGGTCAATGCTGCGGCAATAAGGTGAAGATCGGCGACCAGACTGGTTGCTAATAACACGGCTCCCATATGGCTTTTATCGCCTAATTTTATAATAGTTGCTATTAGACTAATGACGATGGCGGCAAATAATTCGTAGATATTATGGTGCAGCGGATTTTCATAATCTCCAAGAAAAAATCCAAAATTTAAGGTTAGTGCTAATACAATAAAAAAAGCAAAGACGACTTTTTCAAAATTCATTGAATATTCCTATTATCTCTAGAAATTGATTTTTATCTTTCTAAAATATCACAAATCCTATGATTTCCATACGCTTAAAACGAAAAAAGCGATGATAAACATCGCTTTTTTTCAATTTCACCAAAGATAATGAAGATTAGCTGACCGTTTGCTGTGCTAACTCAACGGTTTGTTTAAGTTCTTCGCTGGTTTTTTGAGCCAGTGCTTCTTGACGACCTAACGGATCAGCATACTTGTCATTAAGCGTTTTTACCATATTATCCGCTTCATTGCGCACATTAACGACCGTTTTACGTGAACGTCTACCCCATCCCACTGGACCGATGGAAAACACACTACGCATTGCTTTAGTATTTTTCAAAAAGGCCTTTACGACGCTACCAGGGCCAGTATAACTTTTCAATTTTTTAGCTATGCGCTTGGCAACCAAATCTCTAACCCAAAAGTGAATACCGACAAAGATTCCCACACCGATTGCGGCAAAAATTCCTTGTTTTACAGCACTGGCCTTTAGAGATTCTAACCAAGGTGGTTGAAAAGTCCAATCCAGCCAGTAGCCTGCAGAAATACTATAAGCAAAAGCACCAATGGCAATAAGAGCATAAATAACAAAATCGACGGTCAACACGGTACGATACCATTTTTCCATCGCGTCTTTTATCATCGGAACGGCGGTTAACTCGATTTGATTGGCTGTATTTTCTAGTGCACCAATAATCCGATAAACTCGCTCTACACTCACCTCAGACATACGATGCTCAATCTCCCCCATATCAGCATCACGTTTTTCTTCATAGCGCTTTTTAAGCCCTTCGTCTTCAATATCTACTGCCGCGTCGTCATTATAAATACAATAAAAACGTCCTGTTGACAGACCCGTTTGTACAATTGCGCGTTGCCATGCTGCTACGACCTGCTCTGCATTATCTTCTTTAGCCGTGGCATCTAATTGATTTAAGATAAATAAAAATTTACCTGAATCGCTACGATGAATAGTATCACTTACCAAATGCTCTAAAGTATCTTTCATTGCTCCTGGTTCAGGATGACGGGCATCAAAAAAGACCAGAACTAAGTCAGAAAGATCAATAATATGATCGGTTATTCTCAGGGTAGAATTTCGCTGAGAATCCGCATCAAATCCGGGGGAATCAATTAAAATCCGACCTTTTAAAACATCGGATTTATAAGTTTTTAGCTGAAGATAGCTATCAATTTTACTACCTTCACCGGCTGCAACTTTTTCGATTTCTTCACTAATTTGATAAAACGGGAAGCGCGGATCAGCATCTAAAGCCAATCCTGGTAGGACTCTAACCTTTTCGTGTTGGCTATAAGTAACCACAGTGAATTTATCATCTACCGCCTGGTTACCCGTTTTTTGCATATCAACACCAACGTAGGAGTTAATAAAGGTAGATTTACCGGCAGAAAAAGTGCCTAAAATGGAAATTAAAGGCCACCAGGAGATACTGGTAGCAAATGATTGATCTTGATCTAATAAACCGAGTTTGTAGGCGATAATATCAAGCTTCTTGAAAGAATCAACCGCTTCAATTAGAACCGGGTTTTCCGTCGCAAGGTTTTCCTGCAAACTATCGAGACGTGATTTTAAAAGATTACTTGGACGTTCAAACATATCATTTCCATTTTTTAATATTACTGATGGGCAGGGAGATGTCTATAGGGTAACGGTCCTGGAGAACCATACGCCTTACTGCCACCGCCAAAAGGTGAGACATTACTAAACATGGTGCCAAATGGGTCCGACACATTTTTATTCATGCTCCACATATCCCGCTGCATATTTACCGTGGCATTAGCAATAAAATGCAAATTTTTAGACATTGTAGCCACTTGATCAGTTAGGCTTTTAACACTATTAGCCATCTGCCGAGTATTACTATCCAGGTGATCGGTGTCACCCACCATACTTGGCAATGTTTCATTAATCGTTTTACTCATAACGTCAACATTTAAAGCGATTGATCCCATATTAACTTCAACCGAATTGGTCATGCGTTTAAACGTAACTGTCATCTGGTTCATTTGAGCAGACATATTGTGCACATCATGAGTCAAATTGTAAATCAAAAAATATCCGTATGCAGCCAAAACAATAAAGGCAAAAAGTGCAGAATAGACGATAAACTGCAATCTTTGACCTTTGATTTCGATCTCTCTTCTTCTTTCATTAGCCGTTTCAGAATCAAATCCAACCCCATGTTCATCTTCAGCTAATTTTTGATAGAGTCGCTTGATTGGCATAATACCTACTCCAAAATAAAATCGATTATAGCAACCTTATACATATTAGTAAATAATAATATACTATATGTACTTTTAAAATGTAGAAAAATCAGTCGCATCCGTTGCTATATCTTCCTCGGAAGATTCTAATGATTTTTCTAAACTTAGTTAGTTGCTTCCCACAGTTAATACTATGCAAAATAAGGAGACGGCGTTCTAAAATTCTCCTGTACTTCCTCTTTTCATAATATCTAACATGATTTCTTTAACTCGTAGGGCTTCTGTTAATAAGTCGTCGGGAAGCGGACGGCCTCCATGAATCATCATATCCATATTTAAGGTATACAACCATAGTTTTCCTTCAGTATCTTCAACTAGTGTAATACGGCAAGGAAAATAGGCAGAAAAGGCATCGGAGTCACTCAACATTTTCGCTGCAACCAAAGAGTCACAAAATAGATACATTTTTATAAAACGAAATTTAGTGCCTAATTTTGCTTCAACATCTTTATACAGAGGAAGTTCACCAACATTAGAAAAATTATGTTCATTAGCAACAAACTTCATCGTTTCTTCAACTTCTTCAACGGATAAACCTTCTTCAACAGGAATTTTCCAAATTGTTGCGTCTGCTGTTTTACCCGTTTTTAACAGCGTATCTGCCATTTCCATATAAATATCATACGATTTGCCGTCAAACTGTTTAGCCAAGTCCACATAATTCTGAACTTTTTCTGGTCCCATGGCTTGAAGCTTTTCCATATTTTCAGCTAAAAATGCTTTAGTTTCGCCGTCTAAACTACTATAAATTCCATACATAGAACCAAATTTATTGAATAAAACGATGAAAACGACCAGACTTACTAAACCAAATAATGCTAATAAATTGCGTATTGCGCCCATAATACAACCCTATCTTTTATATTTATATAATGTCACACGTTCTGAAACGTGTATTTTTTATGTATGAGAAGTCACCCTCATTCAGTTCCCCTCATGTATCCCTCATGCTCATACAATAAATTCCCCTTCTTATCCTTAGAAAAATCACTTTGCCAAAATCATTGCGGTTAATTCATCTTCCAATTTTCTAGCCGATTCTTTTGAATAACTCGAAATTTTTTCAATCATTTGCCTGGATTGCGAAATATTTTTTTTCTTTATTAATAATCCTGTAATTTTAATCAGCATATCGAAATATTCAGCTTTTTTCTTTTGGACTTTATAAACATTCGATAATTCACCATAAAACTCAATTTTATTGGGAGCCTGCTCAATTAATTCCAGGTATTTTTTTTCCGCAATAGTATAATTTTGACTACTAAACGCTCTTCTTGCAGCACGCCACAACATTTCTTGCCTATCCCGAGCAATACGTTTTTTCATCTTGAGATTATATTGTTCATGACTTGGAACAGTTGGAAAGCCCGTCTTAGTATTATTGGTCGGTAGCATGGCAACCAATTGTTCAGTCAATTCAGCTTGTCTTGCTTTAAAAACGGACTCTAAAGTATCATTCTGACTATTATCGATTTGAGGTTCGTCTTTTATATTTTTGATAGCCAGAGGCTGTTCTTTTGTCGATAACACATTATTTTTTACCTTATCGCTCTCTAATTTATCAACTTCGATAATTTCCGTTTTATTATCAGTAGAAATCCCAGATTCAACGATAGAATCATCACTAGCCACGCTTTTTTCACTAGCTTCAGCGCTACCTTTTAATAGTTCTTTTTGTACTGGTGGAACTGATTCAGAGTCTTCGACCAGTTCTACTTTGGCCACTAAGGTAGAGTCTTTATCTGAAATAATTTCCTTAGCTTCCGCATTTTCCGATACTATTGGTTCAACGCTAGTATTATTGTCTGCGGTTGCTTGTGCTTTAGATATTTCTTCCGATTCATTTTGTTCAGTATCAATAACTTTGGAATCGGTTTCATCAACACTTTTGTTTTTAGCTGAAGTTCTATTTTCTGGCGAAGTTGTTGTTTGTGTTGTTTCAATAGAAGTTTCTAATAAAGGCTGCTCCTCAGCCTCAATTGCAGACTCTTGATTGGAAGCGGAAACTTGCATAGATTTTGCGCCAGTTACACTATCACCAATTAACAACTCTTTGTGAGGGGTTTCAATATCTTTAATGATAAATTGATTAATCCCAGCCACCTTTTGCTTATCATTGACCTTAACCTCAGACTTAGGAGCCTCTTCTGCTTTAACAGTTTTATCAGCAACATCGGTCTGTGTCGATTTAACATCTCCCGTTTCCGTTTGATTTTGGATAGTTCTCGATATTTTGGGATCAAGAGAAAGCTTTAAAATTTCGGGAGTTACAGGGGGTGGAATAATCAGATCATTATAAACCACGACTTTTGTATCCGAGTTATTTTCTTCACCTAACTCAGGTTTTATTTCACCTCTAAGAGATTCCCCTTCAGTGCGTTCCTCAGTTATAGGAAGAATAGAAACCTTACCTTTTTGGGGTGCAATAATGACACTATTCTCAGTCACCGTATCAACGTTTTTCAAAGCACTTTCGCTTATTTCTGGATTTTGGGCTTTCTGCTCTACTAGCTCAATCTTTTCTATAGTCGACTCTTTAGTTTTTTCTCCGACGTTTTTTGCGACGTTTTCTGTCTTTTTATCCTGTTTTGCGTCGAGTGAATGAGTATCAAGCGTATCTGTTTTTTCTTCTGAGCTACTTTCATCTAATTTAACACTTTCAGAAATCTCTGGCTGAGATGACGCTTTTATATCGTCAAGTTTTTCGTCTTCTGTATTTTTCTTAATCGAGACAGGCGTATTAACCTTAGCTTCAGTATTTTTTGAAGCTTGAGGATCTTTCGGCGAATCTGTCTCCGATTCATTAATATTTTTTGCGATTGTTTCTAAATTCTTTTCTATCGATGCAACATTTTCGGTAACACTTTTTTCAATACGCTCTTCAACTTCAGTAATATTCTTAACTTCTGGAGTTTGAGTTTCCGAATTTTTAATGTCGGGTTTTACATTTTTTTGTTCTATCTGGATTAAATTATCAGCTTTGCTTTGAGTAGCTTCAACTGTTGTCTTACTTTGTTCTTTAATCGGTGCGACTGACACTTGTGACGGTTTATTTACTTCCGTAAAAGCAGGTTTATTAGTATTTTCTTGCCAATATGGAGCATACTTTAAAAATCCATAGATACCTGCAACTAATACTGCAAAAACCAATAAATGACTCAAAAACCAACGAATTATTTTCATTCCAACCTCATTAGATATGCGGATAAACGATGCTAGCAAATTTATTGACTTCTGCCGCCGCTTTACCTTTTGGTTCCAACTCAAACACTGCAAGACCTTCACTAAAAGACCGTCTATATGTAGTACGCTGATATAGGCGAGATTCGATTAAATCGATTCCAGGTAACATTCTTAAAGCATCTTCAGCTTCACCGGTTTCTCGGACACCGATATGAGTATCAGCCCGGTTAACAAACCCTAGCACCTGAGGTGTTTTCTCGTTTGCATGTTCAGTAATCATTTTTAAAAAACGTTGAGTTGACCAAATATCTGCTTGACTTGGCGGCACTGGAACAATGATTCTATCCGCTACTTTTATTCCATTGTGTACTGAATCAATGGCTGCAGTACCAATATCAATGAGTATTTCTTCAGCATCATTATCTAATCCTGCAAGATCGGTCTCATTATTTAATATTGGTTCATATTCGTCTTCGGTACGAATATCAATTACATCACTCAAAGTAGCCTGAGGATCTAAATCTATCAATTGCACTGATTTGCCGTTCATCGCTAACCATACAGCTAGATTAAACGTGACAGTACTTTTACCTGTCCCACCTTTTAGATTTCCAATAACCGTAATCATAAATCACCAATATGTTTTATTTATTATGCCGGTGCTATCCTTAGTTTGTGTATTCAGTCAATTTTAAAGAACAATCGAACCTACTAGATTCATAAATATTATTCTTCAGATAAATCACCTTTTAACTGAATTCCACGTCTGGCTTTCTTTTTTACAGCACTGGTCTTTTGTTGTCCTTCTTTATCAGACTTAGCTGTTGTTTTCTTCTTTGCAGCTTTTTTTGTTGCTGCTTTCTTTTTTACTACTTTTTTCTTAGGAGGTGCTTTTTTAACAAGCGACTTAGCCTGCTCGATTGCATCAGCTTCAGGTTTTCCTAAATCGGCAGATTTATCCTCGGAATCTGCTGGTTCTTTTGGTGTAGAGGTAGGAGCTTGGGTTTCAGTGACAGCCTTTTCTTTTAGAGTTGATGCTTTGCTTTTTTCCGATGGCGAAGGCTCTTTCTCAGCTGAAGGCTCTTTCTTAGCTGAAGGCTCTTTCTCAGCTGAAGGCTCTTTCTCAGCTGAAGGCTCTTTTTTAGCTGAGGGCTCTTTCTCAGCTGAGGGCTCTTTTTCAGCTGAGGGCTCTTTTTCAGCACTAGCTGTTTCTGTAGTTTGATTTACAGAGGTATCTTTCGATGAACTGGTAGTCTGCTTGCTAGGAGCACTCTTCGTTGTGCTCTGGCCTGAAGTTTGAGTTGCAGCAGCAACCGGTTTTTTTGGTGCACCACTTTTAGTTCCACTGGGCGGAGTCGGTGTGGGTTGTTTTTTCTTAAAAAACTTCGAAATCAAAAATTGCACAAGCATGATTATCCATCCTACAATAATGGATATCACTGTGTAGAGGACAAAGAATATCTTCCCAAGCAATTTTAAAAAGCCACTGATAAAGCCTGATTTTTTCTCACCTTTAGCGGAACCACTTTGATCAGCTGCCATACCACCAGATCCCGCAGCAGGACCACCTGCTGGTCCTGGGAATGAGGAGCGAGCACTACTACATCCCAAAGGAATTACCAATAGGGTTAGTAATGTGGAAATCACCACCCCAAACATTAAGGAAATAGCCATTCCCTGGAAAATTGGGTCAAATAGAATAGCAAATGAACCAACTACCAGAGCCAAGGCAGTAATAATAATTGGGCGGGTACGAGTAATACAGGCCATTACAATCGCTTCTTCAGCCGGAGTGCCCGAGGCGATAGTTTCACGCGTATAATCAACCAAAAGAATAGAGTTTCGGACAATAATCCCAGCTAAGGCGATAAAACCAATCATCGAAGTAGCGGTAAACTCTGCATCTAAAAACCAATGGCCAGGAACAATACCAACCAGAGTTAAAGGGATAGGCGCCATAATAATAGCCGGCAAGGTAAAGTTGCCAAATTCCCAAACCACTAACATATAAATCAAAATGATTGCTAGGCCAAAGGCCATCCCCATATCACGGAAAGTTTCATAAGTGACTGTCCATTCCCCCGTCCACTCAAAACCTACTACATTGGAGTTTTCAGGTGGAGCTAACATATTACCTGAAATACTTTCGCCTCTTTCCCCTTTGTAATCAACCAGCATGTCTTCTATTTCAAAAATACCATAAATCGGTGCTGCTAATCGTCCAACGGTTTCACCGGTTACAAACTCTACCGCTCTTAAATCTTTATGGAAAATAATCGGATCTTGTTCGCCTTTAATAAATTTACCTAATTCAGATAATGGAATCGCTCCACCTTGCTGAGTTGGCACCGGTAATTGGGTTAGGCTTGAAAAGTTAGATCGAACATCCAAAGGCAATTGTAGAACAATCATAGTAGGCTCTAAAATTGAACCGTCCTTAATATCACCTAATCGATAACCACCCATGGCCATTTCCAGGGTTTTATTAATAGTATCAACTGAGACACCTGCTCTTAAAGCCTTTTCACGATTGACGGTAAAGGTCCAAATTTCATATTGTTTCTGCATTAACGTGTCAACATCATCAATATATTTGGCTTTTTCAAACATTCCTTTTAAATCATTCGCTACTTTGCGACGCTCTTCATCAGTCGGTCCATAAACTTCAGCCACAATAGATTGAAGTACGGGAGGTCCTGGAGGCATTTCGACTACTTGAATCCGAGGTTTATCCTCTTCAGTATAAGTTCCATCTTCCACCAAGCCATTGATATATTTATGCATTTGAGCACGCATCGCCTTGGCTATATCATGGCTGGTTCGTTCCCTTTCAGTTTTATCTAAGAGTTGAACTTGAATATCTGCCTGCCAAGGTTGGCTGCGAGTGTAGTAGTGACGAACTAAACCATTAAAATTAAATGGAGATGCTGTTCCCACATAGGATTGTAATGCGGTCACTTCTTCGTGTGTACGAGCAATTTCAGCCAATTGACGAGTCAAGTTTGCCGTAACGGGTAAAGCCGTTCCGGCTGGGAAATTAATGACTATATTAAATTCAGGTTTATTATCCAAGGGCATCATTTTGACACGCACCGACTTGGTATAAAAAAGTGACATACAAGCAAAAAACACCACAAATAATGCGACTAGGAAGATCCAGCCCTTGGTCTTGCTTTCAATTAGTGGTGTCAGCGTTTTCCGATATAATTTATCGAGTTTTTCAACAGTTTTATGCTCATTATGCTCCATTTTTTGCAGCATTTTCATGGAGGGTTTGAATCGTAATGCTAAATATGGCGTATAGACAAAAGCAGCGAATAAAGAATACATCATGGCTACCGAGCCTAAAGCTGGAATTGGGGCCATATAAGGTCCCATCATACCCCGGACTGCTGCCATAGGTAATAAGGCAGCAATTACGGTAAAGGTCGCGAGAATAGTTGGATTACCGACTTCTCGTACTGCATCAATAGTAGTATGGTCATCAATTCGACCATCTAACCCCCAACGGCGATACATATTTTCAATAACCACAATGGCATCGTCAACCAGAATACCAATCGCAAAAATTAAAGCAAAGAGACTTACCCTATCGATGGTAAACCCAGAAATCATGGCGATAAAAACAGTCACCAAAATTACATTAGGAATTACAATTAGTACGACTAAAGCAGCTCTCCAATTTAAAAACCACCAAATCAAAATAGTTACGGCGAAGGTTACCACAACCAGTTTAAACATCAATTCATTAACTTTATCGTTAGCACTCTTACCATAGTTACGAGTAATATCGACATTCACATTACCCGGAATCAAACGCCCTTTCATATTTTCTAGACGGGCAAGCACTTCATTGGCAACGGTTACCCCATTGGTTCCTTCCTTTTTGGCAATCGCTAAGGTTACTGCACCAGCACCATCGGCAGTTCTATCTTTATCATAGGCAGGTCCAGTGTAAAAATTAACCATTTTATGGGTTTCACCAGGACCATGATAAACATCGGCTATATCACGCAAATAAACTGGGTTGCCATTATTGATAGCTACCACTAAACGCTCAATTTCATCGGCACTGCGCAAAAAAGATCCCGTGATAATCTCAAAATTATTATTGCCGGATTCAACCTCTCCCACAACTCTTTCGCTATTTGCAGTTGCTATAGTATTAGCCACTTGTTGTAAGGTTACACCGTAGCCGGTTAAACGTTCCGGCTTGACTTCAATGCGCAACTCTTCCTGCCGACCACTAACAATAAAACTCTGACTACTATCGCTAATTTCATTGAGTTCCTGCATGACATCAAGACCGATAAGCCTCAAAGCAGCATCATCAACACTATCCGACCATAAAGTTACGGTAACTACGGGTACATCATCTACGCCTTTGGGTTTAACTAAAGGCTGAGGAGTACCAGGCGGCATTTTATCTAAATTGGAGCTGAGCTTGTCATATAGTTTTACTAATGAAGGGGTCATTTGTTCCCCTACTTCAAACTGAACAGTAACCATCGCTTTACTGCGCATGGACGCAGAGTAAACATGATCCACTCCAGGAATTTCAGACATGAGTCGTTCCAGTGGTTCAGCAACCAAACTGGCAACTTCGGTGGAAGAACCACCCGGATAGCTGACATAAATATCAACCATGGGAACGGAAATTTGAGGATCTTCTTGGCGAGGCGTTAAAATCAAACCTGCCGCTCCAATACCAAAACAGGCCAAAAGTAGCAATAAGGTAAGTGGCGAATGCATAAATGATTTGGCCAGATTCCCCGCTAAGCCTAAACCGCCATGTACATGTTCGCCTTGAGTGTGTATATCTTTATTATCCATAATTATTATTCTTCAAGTTTATTAATCGGTGATAGAACAAAAATCAATTACAGTGTTTCGGTGCAGATAAGCTCTCCACCGAAAAAACAGTTGAAATGACTAACGTTTTTTATCACCAGGCATCCAACCTACAGGTGCACCTTTAGGAGGATTATCAATAATTTGTGAATTAGGACTTAGGCCAGATAAGACAGTATGATAATTAGCATCATAGGACTTGCCCAAACGTATTACATTTAATTGTGAACGCTGAGTTTTTTCATTGACGACCAAAACTCCCGGTAGACTTCCAACTCGAATGACACTGGTTCTAGGTATCAAAATGGTAGGCTTTTTTTGGTTATTGCGAACTGGAATTAAAACTTCGGCATACATACCAGGAACTGCATTGGTTCCAATTGGCAGGTCAAATTTTACGGTTACGGTGTGTTTCATATTATCGGCATGAGGATAAATTTGAGTCACTCGAACCGGAGTATGTTCGGCTTCGATGTCTAATAGAGCAGGGAGAGTCATGCCAATATGCAAAGAAGGTATTAAACGGGACGGAACTTCAATTTGAATACGTAAATAGTCTGTTTTAGCAAACTTCAGTAATGGCATACCAGGCTGTACTGTGTCGCCCTCTTCAACCAATTTTTTAATAACTACACCATCAAAAGGTGCAATAGACCGAGTATCACGTAATTTAGCATCAATTTCTTCTAGTTGATGGCGAACTGAACGAAGTTGTGATTGAGCTTGATTGATTTGCGTACTAGAGCTGTATAAATCAGCTTGGCGCTGAACCCCAGTATCAGTTTCGCCAATAATTTCGGCGGCTTGTTGAGTGAACATATTGTCAAATAATGCTGGCATTCCCATACCAGGCATACGATTCACATTTTTGGTTTGTGGAGACCACAATTCACGATTGTACTGTACTTGGCTATTTTGTAAATTAGCTACTGCAATATCATATTGCGCTAAAGCTGATTTTCTCTTGGCAAGCAAATCCTCGTCACTAAGAGTAATCAACAAGGTGTCTTTTTTAAACTCATCACCTTCATTTCCAGCAATATATTCTATCCGTCCCGGCATCTGGGCTGATAAGGTTACCTCTTTATAGGGAATGACAGTCCCCCCGAGGATTGCATTTTGACCCATATTTACAACTTTAACGCCAATCACTTGGCCTTCTGCAGTTGTATTTGCATTTGCATTGGTGGTCAAAGCAAGTGTGCCTAATAAAACTAGTAATATACTACCCAGCCCCTTGAACATTATTAATACCCTTCTTAATGTTTAAAATAACTACTTTTACTACACATTAATCGGAAAGACTTATTTTTATTCCAAGCACTCACCGAAAAATAAATGTCTGAGTATAGTCAAAATATCATGATTTGCCTATATTTTTTTGCCTAAATATGGTTACATAACGTAACGTTCAGCCATTGTAAAGTACTCTTAAAGTAATACATGACTTAATTTAAAACTTATAGAATACCAATAAACTATTTAGCACTCTGCACTTTTTAGATGCAAGTCAATTGATAGTTATCGGCAACCATTTAACAATTCTTAAAATGTCTTTTTGAAGTTTTTGTTCTAATCAGTAAAAAATTTTTTATTTAAATATTTATTCTTTGAATAACTCAACTGATTCCAACAAAAAATATGTATTTCTTATCAATTATTATTATATGCTAATATAGTAATAGATATATAAAGAGATGTAAATACATAAATACTTTATTATTGAAATAATGCTAAGATTTTTACTATTGGCCAATAATAATTCAATAATAAATAGTCTGGGATGAACAAAATTTAATCTGCCCGACTATCAATCAAACGACTAAATTACTCACCTTATTATAAATTTAAGTCTTCTATGCTATCCAAATAAACGGTAAAATCCGTTTTATATTAAAGAGAGGAGGGAATTGTTATGCCGTGTATGATTTTAAAAACCAATATTGCTATTGCAGAAAACAAACAATCTGACCTATTACAACAATGTTCTCAGTTAACTGCATCCATATTGGGTAAGCCTGAAGGATATGTCATGGTTATTTTAGAAGATAATTGTCGCCTCATTTTTGGTGGTAATGATCAACCTGCAGCTTATATAGAATTTAAAAGTATCGGATTACCAGAAGATACGACTCCCGGTTTATCACAAACGTTATGTGAATCTATTTCTGATGCGACCGGAATAGCTGCAAATCGAATTTATATTGAATTTGCCAATGCCGATCGCCATCTTTGGGGATGGAATAATACCACCTTTTAAGCTAAAAAAATCAGTTGACTTCTTAGCCAGGCCTACTTAACTACTTAAGGAAGGCACAGTGGATGGCAACTGATATAACCATTGTCTTTTATTTAAAAATTTATTGAATCAAATATGCGCACATCTCAATTTTTATTAGCAACACTCAAAGAAACCCCTGCTGATGCAGAGGTAATTAGTCATCAACTTATGCTTCGTGCCGGAATGATACGCAAGCTAACCTCTGGTATGTATAATTGGTTACCTCTGGGATTACGTGTATTACGAAAAGTTGAAAAAGTCATTCGTGAAGAAATGGACAAAGCTGGTGGTCAGGAGCTACTCATGCCTGCGGTACAACCAGCAGAATTATGGCAAGAATCAGGTCGTTGGCAACAATACGGCCCCGAATTATTACGCTTTAATGATCGCCATAATCGAGAATTTTGTCTAGGCCCCACCCATGAAGAAGTCATTACCGATATAGTTCGTAGCAATTTACAGAGCTATAAACAACTGCCTGCGAATTTCTATCAGATTCAAACCAAATTTAGAGATGAAATTCGTCCTCGTTTTGGCATTATGCGTTCTCGAGAATTTATCATGAAAGATGCGTATTCATTTCATCTGGGGCAAGACTCTTTAGCGGAAACCTATGCGCACATGTTTGAGTGTTATACTCAAATATTTAGTCGTCTCGGACTTGATTTTCGCCCCGTACAAGCTGATACCGGCTCAATTGGTGGAAACGCTTCACATGAATTTCATGTTTTGGCCAACTCAGGCGAAGATGATATTTGTTTTAGTGATAGTAGCGACTATGCGGCTAATATCGAGCTAGCAGAAGCACTTGCCTTAGGTGAGCGACTCGTTGCCAGTCAAGAAATGATAATAGTCGATACCCCTGATCAACATAGCATTGAGGACGTGAGTCAATTTTTAAATGTTCCTTCTAGCAAATGTTTAAAAACTTTATTAGTCCAAGCTGATGAAGAGAGCGCACACCCAGTGGTGGCGCTGGTATTACGTGGCGATCACGAACTCAATGAAATTAAAGCGGAAAAGATCGCAGGTATCGCTTCACCGCTGACTATGGCCAGTGCCGAAGAAATTAAACATGCGGTTGGATGTGATGCTGGCTCTATTGGTCCGGTCAATTTAGATATCCCTTATATTATCGATCGCAGTGCTGCCACCTGTAGTGATTTTGTTTGTGGAGCCAATGAAAATGGCAAACACTACCAAGGCGTTAATTGGGAACGCGATCTACCACTGGCCCAAATTGAAGATATTCGAAATGTTATTAATGGTGACCCTTCTCCAGATGGACAAGGAAATATCCAAATTAAACGCGGTATTGAAGTAGGACATATTTTCCAATTGGGACAAAAATATTCACAAGCCTTAAATGCCTCCGTTTTAAGTGAAAGTGGTAAGGCAGAAATATTAACCATGGGCTGCTATGGAATTGGAGTATCCCGCGTAGTGGCAGCGGCAATTGAACAAAACCATGATGATAAAGGCATTACCTGGCCAACTGCTTTAGCACCATTCCAGGTTGCAATTGTCCCTATGAATATGCATAAGTCCGAATTGGTAAAAGAAACAGCCGATAAGCTCTATAATGAACTCACAACAGCCGGAGTGGAAGTTATCTTTGATGATCGAAAAGAACGTCCGGGTGTTATGTTTGCCGATATGGAATTAATCGGCATTCCTTATCGGGTTGTTATCGGCGAACGAAGCTTGAAAAACGGCGTCTTAGAATTTAAAGGGCGTACCGATGAAAAAGCCCAAGAAATAGCTATTGATGACATCATTGAATTTGTAGTTAATGCTGTAAATGGAAAGCCCAATTAAAAAGCAATTTCTATTTGTTTTTTTTATTCTGCTGTTCTCAACCTCTTGTGTCTTGGGCGATAGCAAAGCATCGCCTTATCGTACCAAGGTTGATGAGCAGCTAAAATTTTTATTAAAAGAAGCCATTGAAGATAGCAGTGGTTTTGTTGATCGCTTTGATGCTGAGGTCTGGCTTTTGGACATGTCCACACGCCTCAAAAAAACATTACCAGACGATAAAGAGCGACTAGAAATTCTCAAACACGTCCATCAAGAAGCGACTCGTGCCAGCTTAGAACCTGAACTGGTGTTATCGGTAATCCAAGTTGAGAGTAATTTTGATCGCTTTGCCATTTCCAGGGTTGGTGCCCGAGGCTTAATGCAAATTATGCCCTTCTGGTTAAAAGAAATAGGCCATCCCGATGACAATCTATTTGAAATTCAAACCAATCTGCGTTTTGGCTGTACCATTTTAAAATATTATTTAGATATAGAAAAAGGAAACCTAACCCGGGCTTTGGGGCGTTATAATGGCAGTTTAGGGAAATATAAATACCCGCGCAAGGTTTATCGCGCTTTGGATCGACGCTGGTTTAAACAATGATTTTAACTACTTATACCGAATCCACCTGAAACCTGCATTTTTAGTGGTTTGGGTATATATTATCAGCTTATAAAGGAATTAGATCGACAGCATCAGCTGCCGTATCAATGCCTTCATCCACAACATCACCCACCACGGGTACGACGGATACCACGGCCCCACCAACTCGCATAGGAACAGTGACTATTTTTGTGGCAACACAGGCATTTAGACATAAGACTATCCCTAATAGGGACAAAACTTGAATAGGTTTTATAATAGACTTCAATGGTTATCCTCTTTTTATTACTTATTTTGTCGCCGTAGAAAGTTCCAATTCGTCGTCCCGGAATAGTCCAATAAAGGATTCATAGAAAGACAATAATACTGGCACAATAAACAACACAATTAGGGTTGAAAAGATTAAACCAAAGGCGATGGAGGTCGCCATCGGAATTAAAAATTGTGCCTGCAATGATGTTTCAAATAATAACGGAGTTAGACCGGCAATGGTAGTTAAAGAGGTTAATAAAACAGCCCTAAGTCGTTTTGCCGATGCTTCAATCAAAGCGTCCGTGACAGCCATTCCCTGTCCTAAAAGGCGTTTATAAAACGTCACTAATATAATCGAATCATTCACCACTATACCGGATAAACCAAAAAAACCAAAGATAGATAAAAGGGTCATATCAATATTCATTAACCAATGCCCCCAAATCGCACCAACTAATCCAAACGGAATAATGCTCATTACCACCAATGGCCAGCCATAGGATGAAAAAACCCAGGCTAAGACAATATATATCAGTATGAGTCCTATAAATAAGCCGTATAGCATATCCTGGAAAGTCTCTTTCTCATCGGCTGAGCGACCTTCAAAACCATAATCCACGCCATATTTGCTACTAATTAAGGGTAATACGTCCTTTTCTAAATCAGCAATAATCACATTGGTTTTATTGATCTGGTTATTTACCTCGGCCAATACTTCAATGGCCAGTTCACCATCTGCATGACGCAGGACTTCAAAACCATGTCGTGCCCGCCAGCTAGTGACGGTGGTTAATGGAACAAATTCTCCATTAGGGGCGCGAATATAAAATCGCTCTAAACTACTGAGTTGATTGCGTTCTTGCTTGGCCAACAATACTCTCACTTCAACCTCATTGGTTCCATCTTGAAAAATCTGCAATAACTTTCCATCAAAGGCTATACGTAATTGTTTACCGATTTCGGCGATGGTGAGTCCCATGGCTTGTCCAGCAGGTGTTAAAGAAAAAATCAATTGTTCCTTACCAAAGGGCATATCATTATCCACACCATAAACTCCCTCTATATTTTTTAAGGCCTGAGATAGCTCGGTTGCTGCGGTTTTTAACACCTCACTACTCGCCCCACTTAGACGAATGGTAATATCACTCCCCTGCGGACCTGTTTTACGCGAGGTAATGGTTAAATTATCCAAACCTCCCGGCAATTTAAGTTTGTCTTTCCAGGTTTTAATAAAGGTTTCATTGCGTACACTTCGTTTATCGGGATCGATTAATTGTAAATAGATCGCTCCCAATTGGTCCCCATTTTTACCGGCATTCCCACCACTAAATGAGCTGCCATGGATTGTCGTCGCACTGGTAATTAAATTACCACCTAATTCCTCATTGGTTTCATTGAGTTTTTCTTCCATATAACTTAAGTAATCATCAGTAATATCTCGAGAGGTTCCAGAAACAAAACTCACATTGGCATAAACGATATGCGATTCAGGTGAGGGGAAAAAAGAATAACCAATACGTCCTGCCACAATTAAAGTAAAGGAAATAATTAGAATGGCTATAGCCAAACAAATTGTCACAAGACGATATTCCAAGCTGAGGGCAATAATTTTCTTGAAGCGAAGTTCACGAAATGACTCAAATGCCCTATCCAGACGTGCACGTATAGTCGTTTTGTCTTCCGAATCACGTTTTACATGGATAAAGGCATGACGTAGATGTCCGGGTAAGATAAAAAAGCTCTCTATCAAGGAGGCGATAATGACACAAATAATGACAAAGGGGATATCAAATAAAATATCACCCATAATGCCACCAATCATCATTAAGGGTAGAAAAGCGGCAATTGTGGTCAATGATGAGGCAATAACCGGTAGGAACATTCGTCGTGCACCGCCCTCTGCAGCCATTAAAGGTGCTTCGCCTTCCTGATAATGTGCCAAGGCATCTTCTCCGACTACGATCGCATCGTCGACAATAATTCCCAACGCCATAATCAGACCAAATAAGGAAATCATATTAATACTTCCTCCCAGAGCATATAACACTCCAAGCGTGGCCATAAAAGAAACGGGGATCCCCACCGCAACCCAAAAAGCAACCCGTCCATTTAAAAATAGGTAAAGGATTAATACGACTAAAATCAGTCCTCCACCACCATTTTTCAATAATAAAACTGTCCGTTCTTTAATCAACTTCCAAGATTCATCATACACGGTCAAACTAATATTGGGAGGCAAGGTGGGTCGAACTTCTTCCAGCCATTTATAGAGAATTTCCGCTGAATCCAGGGCATTTGCCGCTTCACTACGTTTGAGATTCATTTCAGCGACTTGTTGTCCGCCAACCGAACGAATCACCCCGCCTTGCTTTTCCCGTTTTTCAATCGTGGCAATATCACCTAATTCAATATAATTGGTTTCATCACTTAAAATAGGAATCTGAGCAAAAGCTAATTCTTCTCGACGTTGATCCAGTGTGCGTAATTCTTTGCTGCTATCATTATAGGCAAAGGTTCCAGCCGGTAAATCCTGACTAAAAGTATCCACGCGTTGTGCAATTTGCTCCAAGGACATTTGTAATTGCTGTAACTGTTGGGTGGAAATCTCAATAGCAATCTCTTCATTAGGCAAACCATTAATATCAATTTTATCGATTCCACGATGGAGTAAATCGTTCTCTAATGAATCAATTAACGATCGTAGTTCCTGGGCATCCAAATCTCCCTTAAGCTGAACATTGGCAATATTTTCATAATGTACCAAGCTTTGAACAATGGGTTTTTCCGCATCTAGAGGCAAGTTTCTAAACTCATTGACCTTTTGTTTGACTTTATCCAGCGCAAGGATCAGATTACTACCCTCGGTAAATTCCAGTTGGATTGAGGATACTCCCTGTGCCGAAGTGGACGTCATTTTATGCAGGTTATCAACCGACTTAAGCGCCTGTTCTAGGGGAATGGTTATTCCCTTTTCGATATCTTCTGAACTGGCTCCAGTCCATACCACCCGAACACTGATCCGGTCCGGTTCAAAACTGGGGAAAAATTGGATATTTAACTCTTTAAGCCCATATACCCCGGCCATAATCATTAATATCATTAATAGATTGGCAGCTACCCGGTGATGAGCAAAAACTGCAAGTAAGTTCATTCTTCTTGATTCAACTTTGGTATTACCTTAATCTTTAAACCATTTAAGGCATTTGGAAGATGGGTAGTAATGATTTTGTCCCCGTCTTTAAGTTCCTCACTTTTAATCAATAAAAGTGATTCTTTAGGTTCTCTCTTCATTGACACAAGATTATTACTATTGTGGTTGTTTGAAACAAAGTTACCCACTTTAAGCATATGGATGGCTTGCATACGCGCATCTTGATTATTATCCATGTGTACCTTGTAAAGCTTATCCACACCATAAATGGATTTATACGGCACCACAAATAAGTTTTCTTGGGGACTGCGAGTTAGGCTCAATTCATAAATGGCACCTAGACGTAATTGCTCACTATTGTCTGCCAATGAAAACAGAGCATCAATCCCACTGCTAGTCGCCTGCCCCGCCAGGCGCTCTAATTTTAAAGGAATTTGTTTACCATCAACCAGAATATAGGCAAAGAGATTATAATTATTAGCCAAGTCTTGCCTAATTTCATCTTTAATCGAGGCAGGAATTTTAGCTCTAATCTCTAAACCTTGTTCAGGATATATGGAGAATAATTGGCCTCCTGTGGCCAATTGATCACCGGCAGCAATATTGACTTTTGCTACAACACCATTATAAGGGGCATAAAAACTGGCCCTTTCCAATGCCAACTTGGCTTTTTCTAATTCGGCCATTAATTGATTCTGAGTTGCTTTCAGCTGAGCCATACGCGCCTTATGTCCATCTAAATTAAGCTTACGGGTATTTAAAGACAAACGCTGTTGTTCGACTAGTTTCTCGGCATCGTCAGCTTCTGATTGGGACGCTAATTTTTGTTTTTGTATTTTTAACGAGCGTTCAAGTGCCTGACGACCTAATTGCAAAAGCTTTTCTTCATGCTTAAACGCCTGTTTATCCGAGCGGTATTTGAGTTTTTCGGTGCTAATTTGAGCCTTAATTTCGGCCAACTTGGCTTCTGCAATGTGTAATTGTGGCAAAAAATCCCTTCGATCGAGCTGAGCCAATAATTGACCTTTTTTAAAGACATCCCCTTCGCGAATGTTAATCGATTCAACTCGACTTAATAAAGGGGCTGAGGCATTGTATAAATGCGGTGATTCAACTTTACCATATAAAGTAATACTGGGTGAATAAGTACCCGAAGCAACGCTCATGGTATCCACTTGCCAAACCCGTTCAGAAATCTCCAAAGGCGGGCTCGCTGCTTTAGTTTTCATTAAATACATAACCAATGCGGCTGTACCAATCAGGATGAAAATAGGCAGAATAATTTTTAAGGTTTTTTTCATGAGTTTCAGAATGCACTTAGTCCAAGTTTGGCTAAAAAAATCTGGCAACTTTTTTTACTGTCCAATGCTGTTTCCTCTAACATCAAAAGTGTTGGGCATTTATCTCTAATCGCATAGGAAAATTGTCCTGCTGCATATTTAATAATTTTATCATTTTCAAAAACAGGTGTACTAGTCAAACCACAACTAGGGGATTTTGATTTAATAATCATGGCTGATAAATCTGGATGTGTCTGCAAAATGGTTTGTGCATATTCAAGCAAAGACACCGTGACATCGACTTCAGGTCTTAAGACATTGCGAACTCGGATCTGTTGCGCAATTTTAACTAATTGAATTTTTTCCCGGGGAACTCCCATTCCAGCCCCAACCTCGGGACAAATTGGTACTGCTTCAATGTAGGGAAGAATATATTGCTCAATCAGGGTATGCAGTTTACTTTTACCATCATAGCGAACTGGCTGACCTAGTAAACAAGCGCTAATAGCAACTTTTACTTGCATCATTGCTATCAGGCTCTCCCCTTAATATTGGAATTAAGCCACGCCTTGTTTTTCCAGATATTCATCATAGTTACCATGGAAATCAACCAAGCCTTCTGGTGTCAACTCAATAATACGACTGGCTAATGAAGATACAAACTCACGATCATGACTGATAAAGATTAAGGTACCTTGATACATATCCAAAGCCATATTCAATGATTCAATGGATTCCATATCCATGTGGTTAGTAGGCTCATCCATAAATAAAATATTTGGATTCCGAAGCATCAACTTACCTAATAGCATTCGGCCTTTTTCCCCTCCGGACAAAACATTAACTGGCTTGGTAATGTCATCTTTGGAAAATAGCAAACGTCCTAAAATACCTCGGATAGCCTGCTCATCATCTTCCGGTCTAGACCACTCATCCATCCAGTCATAGAGCGTCATCTCAGAATCAAAGTCATCGGCATGATCTTGCGGATAATATCCAATTTTGGCATTTTCCGAAAAACCAATATGGCCATTATCCGGTTCTAAATCCTTAACCATGGTTCGCATCAAAGTCGTTTTACCTATACCATTAGGACCGATAATGGCTATTTTTTCTCCCACTTCCACCAACATATCGACATTTTCAAACAAAGTCGTGTCAAAACCCTTGGCCAAGCTTTCAATTTCAAAAGCATTTCGATAGAGCTTTTTCTCTTGTTCAAAGCGAATAAAAGGATTACGACGTGAGGAAACTTTAATATCATCCAATTGAATTTTTTCCATACGTTTACGTCGAGAAGTCGCTTGCTTGGCTTTTGAGGCATTCGCAGAAAAACGTTCAACAAACCGTTGCAGTTCACCTATTTCGGCTTTTTTCTTGGCATTGGCCTGCATTTGACGTTCACGTGCCTGGGTGGCTGCTAACATATATTCGTCATAATTACCGGGATAAATACTAATCGAACCATAATCTAAATCAGCCATATGAGTACAGACACTATTGAGGAAATGACGATCATGAGAAATAATAATCATGGTGCAATTGCGCTCATTTAAAATCCCTTCCAACCAACGTATCGTATTAATGTCCAAGTTATTGGTCGGTTCGTCCAGTAGCATAATATCAGGATCTGAAAATAATACCTGCGCTAATAGCACTCGTAACTTAAATCCTGGAGCCACTTCAGACATTGGGCCATAGTGTTGCTCAATAGGAATTCCCACACCTAAAAGTAATTCTCCCGCACGAGATTCAGCAGTATAACCATCCATCTCACCATATTTCACTTCCAAATCAGCAACCCGCATACCATCTTCTTCACTCATATCTGGATCAGCATAAATACGGTCTTTTTCTTCTTTCACCGCCCATAATTCTTCATGCCCCATAATGACGGTATCGATAACACTATAAGTCTCATAGGCAAATTGATCCTGACGCAGCTTACCCAAGCGTTCATTATCGGTAATGGTGACGGTTCCGCTAGTGGCTTCTTGATCCCCGCCTAGAATTTTCATAAAGGTGGATTTTCCACAACCATTGGCACCAATTAGGCCATAACGATTGCCTTCACCAAATTTGACCGAAACATTTTCAAATAAGGGTTTTGGACCAAACTGAATGGTAAGGTTTGCTGTTGAAATCAAGCTAATATTCTCCGGAAACTCAAATAGATACAATACCATATACTCCTTATTTAAGAGCATAGGGTATAATCAGGGATTAATAATTGGGGGGTATTATAGCGAAATAAAAAGAAAACGTCTTTACTGAAATAATTTGATTGTTTGATCAATATCGTCTTTGGATTTCTCCAATATTTGCAAACTCATTTCAGGCGTCAATTGCCCCAATGCTAATTTACGAAATGCGGGAATTTTATCCAAGGGAGGCACCGCTTCCTGCGATGGCGTGCCTATATAACTATGTAATTGAGCGACATTTATAATATCGGTTAAATCGCCTTGCTCGTCATTATCTCTTCCCCAATCACTGGCTTGTTCAACCACTTCAATAATTTCGTCTGGGAAATCCCATTTTTTCAATAAGGTCGATCCCACTTCGGCCTGTAAACTGGCTAAAACCGATTGTAGGATCTCTGGGTCTTCTGTAACTGCCGGCTGATTCCCTAAATTATTTAATACCACAACCGCACCAATATTGTGTAATAACCCAGCGAGAAGTGCTTTTTCCGGATCAAAACCAGGTGTTAAACGAGCTAAAATCGAACTAATCGCGGCAACTTTAACACTATGATCCCATAATTGTTTCATGTGCATCTGAATAATTTTGGAGTCAGACTTAAACAATTCTTTCATCGTATAAGAAAGGACCAAGTTAACCAGCTTTTTAGCGCCTAAACGAATATAGGCCGACTTACAATCTTCAACTTTTTTAGTACCACCATACAAAGCGCTATTGGCCGTTTTTAATATCTTGGCAACAATCGATTGATCCATTTGGATGATTTTGGCAATCTCATCCGCCCCACTATCCTCGTCTTCCATGGCATGACGGATTTTAATGGCAATATCCGGCAAACTGGGTAATTTTAATTGATCCGTGTGTAATAAGGAGAGAATATCAAATAACACCGAGTCAAAATCATCATTGTGCTCTCCAGCAGGCATCACATCAATTGTTTCTGCTTCTTCAATTTCAACTGCCGCCTGTAGGGTCTCTTCAGTCAAAACAATTAAAGTTACCTCGGAAGCCGATAATACTTGATAACGACTGGGGCGTAACTGAGCGATTGGGTTCTTAGCACTGGGGCTATCGGCAGTCATGACTGAAGCTTTACCGTCTACAGCAATCAGCTTTAAGTCACCTTTTAATAATAAGAAGATATTGGTATGTGTAGCACCTTGTTTCAATAAAACTTTATTTTCAGGAATATCCAATTGTTTGCCATTTTCTCTAATAAAGGTCAACTGGACGTCAGAAAAGTCACTAAAAATATTGAATTTTTTTAATTCTTCTATAGGTTCGAGGATCATTATTACTACTTTATATACCAACAAAATTTAACCTGTTATTTTTAACATCAAAATTGCCAAAAAGATAGTCTTAATTGCATTCAAATGACATCAAAAGGTGATTTTTATCATTTTCAAAGAAAATACAACAACTCCTCATTATCAACATAGGGAAAACAACAGTATATCGAGATAAAAAAATCACCGAAATGTCAATCTAGATCTCTTATTTTGTTCAAGAGATAATAGTCCACCAAAATACAACCTATCCATGATAAGTAGTCAAAAACACGAGATTAAAAAACGAGCATGTGGTTTAAAAATTTAAAAGTTTATCGCTTTACTAAAGATATAGAAACAAGTGACCAGGAAATTGAAGAAAAACTGGCTACTGCCCCATTTACTCCCTGTGGTAAAACTCAACCTAAATCCTATGGCTGGACTGAACCCATGGGCAAACACGGTCAAATGTTAACCCACAGCAGTGGTGGCAAAGTATTATTTTGTGCCAAACAAGAAGAAAAGTTACTCCCTGCTTCGATTATCAATGAAATTCTCGAAGAAAAAGTGGCTGAAATTGAAGAGCAAACCGGTTCCAAGCCCGGTCGCAAGCAAAAAGAGCAAATGAAAGAAGAGTTGACTATCGACTTACTTCCAAGAGCTTTTAGTCGCAAACAAAACCATTTCGGTTATATTGATCGACAAAATAAATTATTGATATTAAATAGCAGTGGTGGTGCCAAGGCTGAAGAGTTTACGGAATTTTTACGCAAAACCTTGGGCAGTCTGACCATTATCCCCTTTAAAGTCAATAATAGCCCCGCTACCCTTATGACTCAATGGGTAACCGGTAATGATATACCTCCTGATTTTGAACTGGGTCAAATCTGCGAATTAAAAGATCCCAGCGAAGATGGCGGCACGGTTCGTTGCTCCAAGCAGGATTTGCTCAGTGAAGAAATTCAAGCACACATTACTGCGGGTAAAGAAGTCGTTAAACTGGCCCTGAAATGGGATGATAAAATTGAATTTGTTTTACACGATGACTTATCTGTCAAACGCCTGAAGTTCTCCGATGAAATCTTAGAGAAAGCCGATGATTCCGCGGGAGAAGATCCGGCTACACGTTTCGATGCAGACTTTGCTTTAATGACACTGGAATTGGCGAATTTTATTCCAAGGTTAGCTGAAGTATTTGGCGCAGATAAAAAGAGCTAGTGGGCAGTGGGCAGTGGGCAGTGATTAGTTTGGAGATTCTGGACACAGTCCAGTAGCCCTTAATCACTATCCCTATCAGGCGTACATCAGGCGGCCTTTGGGTTGAGGAATTGTCCGGCCTAATTCATTCGCCGTATCTATCCATTCCTGGATTACAAGTTCAGCATTTGAAACGGCTTCTTGATAAGTTTTTCCATCTGCCATACAGCCAGATAATTCAGGTACTTCTACCACAAAACAATTATCCTCTTTACTCCAATAAACAATCATTTCGTATTTATTCGACATTGGAATTACCTAATTTATACTTTAATAAAATATTTCTAATTTGTTTAACTTGATATGGTTTTGTTTTTGAGCCAGATGGCTGGATATTTATTATTTCATCCATATCTTCTCTTGTAAAAATATGATGATCTCCCTTGATGCGCTCCACAAACCCAAGGCGAATCAGAAGAGTACAAATAGAATTAAATGAAATGCTAGCATCTGAATAACCACTCAGAACTCGCTGCAATAACTTTGCCATTTTTCCCATTTAAAATTGCTCTTTTTATCAATTTTAAATAAAGCCTAACACAATTATTTCTATATTTCTTATTTTCTACTTCTTGTTTTTTTACTTTATAATCTTAACAGGAAGGATGAAAAGTATATTTAATAGACTTCAAGGCTCTTACTCTTTCATCTATCACCAGATTTTAAAGTATAAGCTTCATAAAAACATTTGCTAAGGTAGGTTTGAAAAACAACCTTATATGCGTTAAACCCTCCTAATGAATGAAAAGTTTTTAACCAGAAAACGTCACTTCGCTACTCTCTATCACTAGCTTTTCACTGCTCTAAGTTCTTTTCTCTTAATTCTCCATTTTCCCTTGTCAATTTTCCATTGCCTTTACTTAGTGTATTTCAACGCCTTATTCATGGTACTCAAGACATCTTCAAAGGCATCTTTAATGATATCTTTATTTTCAGTGAGTGCAATTAATTCCTTGGTAGATTCGTCGATAATATCCATAAGGAGTTTTTCTTGATCTTCTTCCAGGCCTAAGTATAAGGTTTTTTGTTCAATTTCCTGCCCCATTCGTTGAGTGATAGCCATGGTTTTTTGGAAATCCATATCCAGTGTTTTTTGAATTTTTTCAACCGCTATGGAAGTATCTTTAAATAAACTCGACAAATTCATATGCTTTTTCAGGTTAATTTCAGTACCAATGGATTTTATTCGGGCATCGCTCGCACTAGCGACCACGATAAGATGATCTTTTAAGCGACCATATAATTCATTATCTTCAATTGGCATATTTTTAACTAAAATGGAAAAGTGTTCATAGTTAAAAAATATGCGTCGACCAAATTCTAAAATCCGCCCATCATATTGAGCCCTGGCAATTAGTTCTTGTTCGAGTGGAAGACTTTTACCTTCCGAGTTTAGGGTCATAATTTCATTTTCAAAACGAATCTGAGCAGCAGTTTTTAAGTCAAATTCTTGCATAGCTTCAAAAAAAGCCGACAAAAGTTTATCAAAATTATGCGCTAAAAAGCTTTTTTCAATAAAAGTCGAAACGGTTCCGGTTTCGGCTCCCATATTCAGGGCAGTCATAAAAGCCTCTTGAACTTCCTGAATTTCTTTGCTCATTTTTTCATTATTGGCTTTGGTTTTTAAGAGCAATTTAATTTTTTTATAAACAATGGCCAAATCAACAGGTTTACCCAAATAATCATCACCACCGGCATCATATCCTTTAAGACGATCGTCAATGGTATCGAGGGCCGAAATAAAGATTATGGCGATATCTTTGGTTTCGTCATTGGCTCTAATTTGCTCACAAACTTCATATCCCGACATACCTGGCATGAGAACATCTAATAAAATAAGATCGGGATGATTTTCAACAGCTTGGTCTAGACATTCTTGGCCTGATTTACAGACAATTGTTTCATATTCACTTTCTAAGGCCTGCTCAAGCAGATTACAATTCGCTGGCTCATCGTCAACTATCATTATAAGTGCTTTATTATTCATCGTTTCAATCCATTAAGTATTGCTTTTGCCAGCCCATCGTACAAAAACTGTTCAAGGCTCCAAATTAAATAGGTCCCTTGATCAAGTATCGTCCATTTTTTTATAAAAAAGTATATATTTTTTTAATAATTTCAGCCACATTCACCGGTTTAGTGATATAGGCATCAAATCCTGCTTTTATGGCACGATCAATATCATGTTTCATCGCATCTGCGCTGACGGCTATCACTGGAATCGTTTTTAATTGCCTGTCCATTTTAATACATTCCAAAGCTTCGAAGCCATCCATTCCCGGTAAATTTATATCCAATAATATAATATCGGGTATTTCTGCTTTGGCTAACGAAAGACCAGCCTCAGCAGATAATGAATGTCTCAATTGCCAATTCTTCTCGATCATTACTATTTGCTGCATCAAACGAACATTGGCCATATCGTCCTCTATATATAGGATATTTATGTTATCCACATGTTCTTTATTGGGTGAACTTTGTTCTTCTCCCAGCGATACATTAGCCTCTCCAAATCGCTCAGAATTAGCAATGGGTAATTCTAACCAAAAGACACTTCCATGACTTTCTTTGCTCTCAACACCGATATGTCCGCCCATTAACTCCACCAATTGTTTCGTAATCACTAAACCAATACCGGCACCTTCTATTCCACTGGCTCTGGCACTAAGCCGATTATAGGGTTCAAAAAGTTCTTCTAAATCCTCATTGGCAATACCATTGCCTGAATCTTTCACATTAAGTCGAACCAAATTTTCATTTTTTACTTCACATGATATTTCGACCCTTCCTCCTTCACTATTGTATTTGATGGCATTAGACAGTAAATTAATTAATACCTGTTTGGCGTGAGTATAATCAACATAAATACGACAACCACAGTCTCGATTCGAAAAAAATAAATTAACCTTATTTTCTTTAGTGAGAGGTTTGAGTAGGCGACTGCATTCACCCACTAAATCATCAACTAAAACGGCTTCAGGAACCATTTCAATTTTTCCCATTTCAATTTTATTCAGATCTAATACATGATTAATTAAGCTAAGGAGATGTTTCCCAGCCTTGTGTATTTCTGTTGCATTATTTTTTTGACGAGTATCTAAATCTGGTGCATATTCAAACAATTGAGCAAAACCGATAATGGCATTCAGAGGGGTACGCAGCTCGTGACTCATCCGAGCCAGGAATTCTGACTTAGCTTGACTAGCCTTTTCAGCCGTTTCTCGAGCACGGATTAATTCCTGTTGAGTATGTTTTTTATCACTTATATCTTCCTCAAGAGCGACGTAATTAACAACTTCTCCCGAGTTAGATAAAATAGGGGAAATAGAAGCAGAAACCCAATACTCTGACCCATCCTTACGTTTATTACATAATTCGCCGGTCCAAATCCCACCCTCGGCAATTGTTTTCCATAAGCTTTTATAGACCGAGTCTGGGGTCAATTCTGATTTCATTGCTGCAGTTGTTTTGCCAATAATCTCTAGACTCAAATAACCCGTTACTTCGCAAAAACGGGGATTTACATATTCAACAATTCCATTCAAATCAGTGATAATTACCATTACCGGACTGTTTTCAATGGCTCGAGAAAATCGACTTAGCTCCAAAGTTCGTTGTTCAACTTTAATTTCAAGTTTATCCTGGTGGGCTTGAATTTCGGCTTTTAATTGCAACTCATTTTTTATTTCAACTTTGAGCTTTCTTGTATAAAAACCTGTTCCCAGTATACCCAACAACCAAATTAAACCATGCGTCAAGATAAGTTGAAGGGTAGATTGTTCGGCCTGTTTAAGAAAGGGAGTCATACTCACAGTGACACCAACAGCACCAATCATATCTCCGACTTTAAATCCCAGTTGACCATGGCATTTTAGACATCGCTGCTCGGTGTATAAGGGTTTCATTAAACGTAAATATTGCTCATCATTTATTTCGAATGATTCGAGAAATTCCGTATTGTCAGCCAGAAAAGCTAAGATTTTTTGCTCTGAAGCAATGGGATTATTGTCAGGATTTAAGGGCTTAGAACCGATGATACGTACTGGTATTTTTGCCAATTGTTCATCATCCTGTTGCATCAATTTTATTAACGACGCGGGATCATATAAAGTTAATATAATTCCACTATCTAAATCAAAGATTTCTTTGTTGGGGAAGTTTCCAATAAATGAACCATCATCCGTATATTCTGAACGTGCCAAATAAACCCCACCCACTTTACTTAAAAAATGGCGTAAGGCACGATCCCTTTTATAGGAAATTCTTGCTGATTGTTCGGCGCTTTTGTAAACCTGTTGATCAATTTTATAGATATTCCAGCTTAGAGAAGTAATAACGCCAATAGTGAAAATAACTACAAATACCACGACTTGATTGTATAGTTGTCTGATTTTTGTCGGAAATTCTAAGTTCATATGCTCATTTGCAAAATAAAATTAAGGTACATTAGCCTCTATTGATCGCTCTTGGACAAGGATAGAGGTTCAACTGATACTAATTTTACAAAGTATATTCTATTGAATACTTTTGTCTATTGTACTTAAGCCATACCGAGTTTTATATTTTAAAAAATGAAAGCATAAAAAAAGCCAGTATAAATAGATACTGGCTCTTTAAAATTAACAACTAAAAATTTAGTTATATGGCTTAATTAGTCATTATTAATCACAATAGTTGGGAACTTATTGGAGAAATCTCTGGCCTTTAATGCTAATTTGGCCGCAACCTTACGTGCGATACCAATATACATTTCGGTGATACGACTTTCTGGTTCTGAGACAACTGTTGGCTTACCTTCATCGGCCAACTGACGAATAGATATATCTAAAGGCAGATCTCCTAATAATGCCACATCTTCTTCATCAGACATACGCTTACCACCACCTTCGCCAAAAATCCGTTCTTCATTACCACATTGGCTACAAATATGGATCGACATATTTTCCACTATACCCAGCACAGGCACATTGACTTTATCAAACATTTTTAAGCCTTTACGGGCATCTAATAAGGCAATATCCTGAGGAGTAGTCACAATCACCGCACCACTGACCGGAATTTTTTGGGCAAGAGTTAATTGCACATCTCCGGTTCCAGGAGGTAAATCAACCACTAAATAGTCGACATCTGTCCAGCGAGTGTCCTTAAATAATTGTTCCAAAGCTTGAGTAACCATCGGACCACGCCATATCATAGGCGTTTCTTCTTCAACCAAAAAACCAATTGACATGGTCTGGATACCATAATTGACCAAAGGATTTAAGGATTGACCATCTTCTGATTCTGGTTTACCACTAATCCCTAACATTCTGGGCATACTTGGGCCATAAATATCGGCATCCAAAACAGCGACAGTTGCTCCTTCGGCAGCCAATGCTAAAGCCAAATTAACAGTCGTAGTGGACTTACCAACCCCACCTTTACCGGAAGCAACAGCAATAATATTCTTTACTCCAGGAATAGGTTTTACACCTTTTTGAACCGCATGAGTAACTACTTTACTATTAATGCTTACCTCTACAGAATCAATTCCATCAACAGTTTTTACAACTTCGCTAATCTTCGCACTTAAGTCACTCTCATAACCTTTGTGAGGGAAACCTAATTCAATTTCAACTTTGGCGCTGGCGCCATCAATAGCAATATTTTTTACACATTTTGCCGACACCAGATCCGTTTCCATATACGGATCAATATGTTGTTTTAACGATTCTTCGATTTGTTCTGAAGTTGCATTTGCCATGCCTGACTCCTAATTTTTGTTGGACTATAGCGACTAAAAAAAAGCGACTAAAAAAAGTGACTTAAAAAATTAAATCCCAAATAACTAATTTTTCGACCAGCTATGATTTAAAACACACAATTCATACCCCATATTAACCAGAGTAATTTGGTAGGGCATTATAAGCTAAGTTCATTTTTTAAGAAATGATAATATTATTAAACTCGACTATTTTGGTAGTCTTTGTTAAAATTTCGCGTTCAATTGTTATCACGTAATTACTTAATATATTCAGGTTAAGACTATGTCTCAAGCATCATCGTCTCAAGATTCTTCTACTGCTAACCAAGCCAGAAAAATATTGGTTACCAGTGCACTTCCTTATGCCAATGGTTCAATCCATATCGGGCACCTGGTTGAATATATTCAGACAGATATATGGGTGCGCTTTCAAAAATCACAAGGCAATAATTGCATCTATGTTTGTGCTGATGATGCCCATGGAACCCCAATTATGTTACGTGCGCAAAATGAAGGAATTACACCTGAAGAGTTAATCGACAAGACAAAAATTGAACATAAACAAGATTTTGACGATTTTCATATCCAATTTGATAATTACCATACCACCCATTCCGATGAAAATCGTTTCTATTCTGAAACGATTTATAATCGCTTAGAAAAAGCCGGACATATAAGTAAAAAAACAATTTCTCAAGCTTACGATCCTGAAAAAGAAATGTTTTTGCCTGATCGTTTTATTAAAGGTGAATGCCCGAAATGTTCTGCGGCTGATCAATACGGTGACAATTGTGAAGCCTGTGGTGCCACCTATAGCCCTACCGAACTAAAAAACCCTATTTCTGCCGTATCTGGGGCTACCCCCATTGAAAAAGAATCAGAGCATTTATTTTTTAAATTAACTGACTTTGAAAAAATGTTACAGGATTGGATTGGCGCCGGTCATTTACAAGAAGAGATCGCGAATAAATTACAAGAATGGTTCAAAGATGGCCTGCAAGAATGGGATATTTCTCGTGATGCGCCCTACTTTGGTTTTGAAATCCCCAACACCGAAAATAAATACTTTTATGTCTGGTTAGATGCACCGATAGGATACTTAGCCAGCTTTAAAAACCTTTGTGATCGAAGCGATGGTTTAGAATTCGATGAATATTGGTCTGAAGATAGCCAAGCCGAAGTTTACCATTTTATTGGTAAAGATATTGTTAATTTCCATGGTCTATTCTTCCCCGCCATGTTAAGTGGCGCCAACTTTAGGACACCTACTGCAATTTGGGCGCATGGTTTTCTAACCGTTGATGGACAAAAAATGTCCAAATCTCGCGGTACCTTTATTAAAGCCCGAACCTTTTTAGATCATTTAAATCCCGAATATTTGCGTTATTATTTTGCGGCTAAACTTGGTAACACGGTCACCGATCTGGACTTAAATCTTGAAGATTTCCGTCTTCGAGTCAATAGTGATCTGGTTGGTAAAGTGGTCAATATTGCCAGCCGTAATGCTGGATTTATTAAGAAAAAATTTAATGCCACTCTGGCAGAGCAATTAGACAAACCCGAATTATTCGAACAATTTGCCAAACGTGGAGAAACCATCGCCAGCTGTTACGAAAACCGTGAATACAGCAAAGCCATTCGGGAAATTATGCAATTGGCTGATTTGGCCAATCAATATATTGATGAACATAAACCTTGGCAGATGATTAAAGAAGCCGGTCAAGAAGAAAAAGTCCATGCCGTTTGCAGCATGGGTATCAATTTATTCCGTCAATTAGTGATTTATCTCTATCCCGTATTACCCGAAATGGCCAATGCATCGGCGACCTTCTTAAACGCCCCATGTGACAACTGGAGCGATGCCCAAACACCATTATTGTCCCATCAAATTAATAAATTTAAACCATTAATGACGCGTGTCGAAGAAGACAAGATTAATGCCATGATTGAAGCTTCTAAAGAGGAACTACAGACAAACACATCAGGAAATGGTAATATAGCCAAGGCAAGCGATAAAGATAGTCAGGCAAAACAAGAACCTATCGGTGCCGAAATCAGTTTTGATGATTTTGCTAAAATTGATTTACGTATCGCAAAAATTATTAAAGCAGAAGCAGTAGAAAAGGCTGATAAATTATTACAACTAACCGTTGATATTGGCGGTGAAACCCGTAATATTTTTGCCGGTATAAAATCGGCCTATAGCCCCGAACAATTGGAAGGAAAACTAACGGTTGTCGTGGCCAACCTTGCCCCACGCAAAATGCGTTTTGGCATTTCGGAAGGTATGGTATTAGCAGCAGGTCCTGGTGGAGAAGAGCTATGGATTTTGAATCCTGATGACGGACAAGGGAATCAAGCTCAACCCGGTATGCGTGTAAAATAGGCATGTGCTTAAAAATAGTAGGAGAACGAAAAACTAAATGACTGAATATTTTCTTTTATTAGTTTCAACCATTTTAGTTAACAATTTTGTCCTGGTGAAATTCTTGGGCTTGTGTCCGTTTATGGGCTCTTCCCGAAAGTTGGAAGTAGCGACCGGGATGGCTTTGGCCACAACATTTGTATTAACTCTGGCTTCAGCCTCTAGTTACCTGGTCAATACCTACATTCTAGTCCCTCTAGACGTTGAATTCCTTCGTACCATAGCCTTTATCCTTGTTATCGCTGCCGTAGTCAATTTCACTGAAATGGTGGTACACAAAACCAGTCCTATGCTATACCAGGTGTTAGGAATGTTTTTACCCTTGATTACCACTAACTGTGCGGTATTAGGCGTAGCACTTTTAAATGTTCAAACCGGTTATGGTTTCTTTGAGTCAGTACTATTTGGTTTTGGTGCCGCATTAGGTTTTTCTTTGGTTATGGTTTTATTTGCTGCGCTTAGAGAACGTCTGGCAGCTTCTGATGTACCCGAGATTTTCCAGGGAGCCCCTATCGCTTTAATTACTGCAGGCATTATGTCTATTGCCTTCCTGGGCTTTGCTGGTTTAGATAAAGGTTTGTAAAAATAGACAACGTAAAGATTTGTAATATATAGGTTTATAGTAAATCATGATTAGTGCAATTTTTGCTTTAGCATTTTTAGCCGCTTTTTTTGGCCTGGTCCTTGGTCTTTCTGCTGTCATTTTTAAAGTGGAAGCCAGTCCGGTGGTGGAGCAAATTGATAAATTATTACCTCAGACTCAATGTGCCCAATGTACCTATGCAGGTTGTCGTCCCTATGCCGAAGCAATTGCCGAAGGCGAAGCTGAAATTAATCTTTGTCCTCCAGGGGGGCAGCAGACAATTCAAGCTATCGCGGATCTTTTAGATGTTGAAGCATTACCTCTTGCGGGCGGAGAAGAAGCCCAGGAAGAAGCCGGACCTTCTGTTGCCATTATAGATGAACAAACTTGTATTGGTTGTACTTTATGTATCCAAGCTTGTCCTGTTGACGCCATATTGGGAGCTGCAAAACAAATGCATACAGTCATCGAGTCTGAATGCACGGGTTGTGAACTTTGCCTGGAACCTTGCCCGGTTGACTGTATCGACATGGTCACTATTGCTGAAGACATTAAAACTTGGAAGTGGCCAAAACCCAACAACCATATTAATCATCCCATCACACGGGGAAATTTTGAATTGATCACTGATAAGTCTGCAGGAAACCTATAAATGAGTGAGTCTTTTACCCGGCAAGTTAGCCAAAATATCAGAAAAGTATTTTCTTTTCATGGTGGCATAAAACTACCTGGTCGAAAATCCCTTTCCCTGCAACATGGTATCAAGACGGCCCGAGTTCCGAATAAATTATTCCTGCCCTTATCACAGCATCTAGGTCAGGCCGCAACTCCTGCCGTTAAAGTAGGCGATAAAGTATTAAAAGGTCAATTAATCGCTGATTTAGATGGTCCAATCAGTGCTAGAATTCACGCACCAAGTTCTGGGACTATTGTTGATATTAATCAATTACCCATTCCCCACCCTTCTGCTTTAAAAGCCGATTGTATCGTAATCGAAACAGATGGTAAGGATGAGTGGATAGAACATCAGGGTGCAAGCTCTCCCGAGAAATTAACCAAACATGAAATTCGTCACTATATTGAACAAGCTGGTATCGTTGGTCTCGGTGGTGCGGTGTTTCCATCAGCAGTAAAATTGGATGTTTCGCCGGATAAAATTATTCATACCATTGTAATTAACGCAGCCGAGTGCGAACCATATATTACTTGCGATGATATGTTAATGCGTGAACGTGCCGAGGAAGTGATCCTTGGTGCTCGTCTGATTCAGAAAGCATTAAACGCCAAGCGTTGTCTGGTCGGAATAGAGGACAATAAACCAGAGGCCTATGAAAAATTACTTAAAGCAACCGCCAACTATTCAGACGACGGTGTACAGGTGGTTCAAGTACCCGCCATCTATCCTGCCGGAGGCGAAAAACAATTAATTAAAGTTCTAACCGATGTCGAAGTGCCCACTCAAGGTTTGCCGACCGATGTGGGCATTATCTGTCACAATGTAGGTACTGCAGCAGCCGTATACAAAGCCGTCTATCATGGCGAACCTTTGATTTCACGAATCATAACTCTTACGGGTCAAGCAATAAAAAAACCAGGCAACTATGAAGCCTTATTTGGAACGCCTTTAGGCAATTTACTGGAAGAAGTCGAATATGAACCTGAGCAGGTCGAACGCTTACTAATTGGTGGTCCCATGATGGGATTTAGTTTAAATGACCTACGTGCGCCACTGATAAAATCCTGTAATTGTATTCTGGCATCCAGTCAAAATGAACTGGATACTCCTCCTCCGGCTATGCCCTGCATTCGTTGTGCACGCTGTGCAGAAAGTTGTCCAATGTCCTTATTGCCTCAACAAATGTATTGGTATTCCAAATCCCGTGATATGGAGAAAATTCAAGACTACAATATTTTTGATTGTATCGAATGCGGCTGTTGTTCTTATGTTTGCCCAAGTAATATTCCCTTAGTTCAATATTTCCGTTATGCCAAATCAGAAATCTGGGGTGACGAAAATGATAAGCAAAAAGCTGATTTAGCTCGTGAACGGCATGAGTTTCAAGAACTCCGTAAAGAGCGAGCCAAAGCCGAAAAAGCCAGGGCAGCAGCAAAACGAAAAGCAGCCCTTGCCAAGAAAAAAGCGGCCGAAGAAAAGAAAAAAGCGGCGGCTGATGCAGCCGAAAACGCTCCGACTGATGAAAAAACTCAGATAAAAGGAGAAAAGCAAGGAAAAGAAAAGAAGGCTCAGGTACCTGAAAATGCCGCTAACAAATCCAAAGACGAAGAAGATCCGATTAAAGCGGCTATGCAGAGAGTAAAAGAGAAAAAAGCCAAAACTAAAGCAGATTCTTCTACACAGCCCAAAAATATGGACAATTTAACCCCCGCTCAGCAAAAACAAATCGATGAGGCAGATGCACGTAGGGCAGCCAATACACCAGAAGCGGATAAGGAAAAGCAGGAACAAGACATCAATGTTTAACATCCAAAGTTCACCTCATTTCAAGCCATCCCTCAATGTCTCACAAATTATGCAAGGCGTATTATTTGCCTTAATTCCGGGCGTTGTGGTCATGTTATGGTTATACGGCTGGGGGGTCTTAATTAATATAGTCATTTGTGTGATTCTCGCCTTACTATTTGAAGCAGCTTCATTAAAACTACGTAACCGTCCGATTGTTCCCTATTTAAAAGACTATAGTGCCATTTTAACGGCGGTTTTGTTGGCCCTCGCGCTTCCTCCTTTAGCACCTTTGTGGTTACTAACTATCGGAATATTTTTTGCTATTGTGATTGCTAAACAGCTTTATGGCGGTCTCGGCTATAATCCCTTTAATCCCGCCATGGTAGCCTATGCCATTTTAATCATTTCATTTCCCACCGAAATGACGACCTATTGGCAATCACCATCACTACTGCATGAACAACTTGGTTCACAATCACTCGGCTTATTAGCAAGCCTTCAATTCCAACTGTTCGGCATATTACCCGCAGATATTGCCTTTGATAGCTTAACCTCAGCAACGCCACTGGATTTGGTAAAAACCTTATTAGGCAATGGCACCAGCACAATATCAGAAATTCAAGCACAGGGAGTAACCTTTGGTAGCTTTGCCGGAAAAGGAGTTGAATGGATAAATTTAGCCTTTTTAGTCGGAGGCCTATGGATGATATACAAACGGTATATCAATTGGCATATACCCACCGCATTTTTAGCGACCTTGTTCCTAATGTCATTATTCTTTGGCTACGGTATTGATTCAGATAGCCATGTTTCACCTTTTTTCCATTTATTCTCAGGTGCAACCATGCTAGGGGCATTTTTTATTGCCACCGATCCAATTACCGCTTCAACGACTGTGAAAGGCAGATTAATTTTTGGTGCTGGAATTGGATTTTTTATCTATGTTATTCGGGTATGGGGTGGTTATCCAGATGCGGTGGCATTTGCTGTTCTAATTATGAATATGGTGGTCCCTTTATTAGATTATTATACTCAGCCCCGGGTTTATGGACATACCAAACAAAGTGATTCCCAAGCCGAACAGCTCAAGGACGAACAGGTATAAATATGAGTTCAAATTTAATTCGTAATATGCTGATTAGTGCTGGTTTATTAGGCTTTTTTGGTGCTTTAGGGACCAGCATGGTACTGGGTATTCATCAAGTCACCAAAGAAAAAATTGATGCCAATATTAAAGCCAATCTATTAAAAAGTCTCAATACGATTATTCCCGCTCAATCCTATAATAATGATTTATTGCAGTCGACTATCCAAATTCCTGTCAGTTCTTTATTGGGTAATGATAATGCAACTACGGTTTATCAGGCAAAACGGGACAACAAACCAGTTGCCGTAGCTTTTGATATTACGGCACCCGACGGTTATAGTGGCGATATAAATATTTTAATTGCAATTAAGGCCAATGGGGATATTTCTGGTGTTCGGATAATTAGCCATAAGGAAACCCCAGGCCTAGGCGATAAAATCGAAGCGACACGCTCCGACTGGATCACAAAATTTTCGGATAAATCGCTAAAAGATCCCGATGAAAAACAGTGGAAAGTTAAAAAGGATGGTGGTGTTTTTGATCAATTTACTGGGGCAACTATTACCCCACGAGCAATCGTAAAAGCAGTTCACAATGCCTTATTATATTTTCAAGATAATCGTAAATTGCTATTCTTAGAACAGAAAGAATATGATTTGCTCAACCCACCTAAGCTAGTTAAACAGGAGAGTTAAACATGCCCGAAGAGATTCCAGCTCAACCCGTTTATGGCCCAATAGCTAAGGAAGGACTATGGAACAATAATGCGGTTTTAGTACAAATGTTAGGCTTATGTCCACTATTGGCAGTTTCCAATACGGTCATAAATGCATTAGGTTTGGGGCTTGCCACTATCGCTGTACTCCTGATCTCCAATGCCTCTATTTCCATAATTCGTAATATTGTAAGACCTGAAATTCGCCTACCTGTTTTTGTATTAATTATCGCTGCTGCCGTAACGAGTACCGAATTAATTATGCACGCTTGGTTTTTCGAGTTATATCAAATTCTTGGTATTTTTATTCCTTTAATCGTCACCAATTGTGCCATTATTGCCCGTGCTGAAGCCTTTGCTTCTAAAAATACCATCCTGCCATCTTTATATGATGGTTTAATGATGGGGCTAGGTTTTACGCTAGTATTGGTGGTTTTAGGTGCTATGCGCGAAGCTTTGGGTTCTGGAACTCTGTTAGCTCAAGCAGATCTGATGTTTGGTGAAGCAGCCCAGGCAATGACACTAACGCTTGTTGAGGACTATCGTGGTTTTTTATTAGCTATCCTACCTCCTGGAGCATTTATGGGTTTAGGCTTTATATTAGCGGCTAAAAACTGGATTGATAAAAAACAGCGGGAAAAACAAAAACAATTGAATTTAGTGACCGAGACATCGAGTTCTTAATCACCAGCAATTGTAGTTTCTGAATGGAGACCCCATTCATTTCTTAATTAATTGTTCCATTCTAAAACTCATGAACCGAGATAAACGCACTGAAATATTTACCCGCTTTAAAGCCGAAAATCCTTCCCCTCAAACTGAATTAAATTATAATTCCAGTTTTGAACTGTTAATTGCAGTAATATTATCTGCTCAGGCGACTGATAAGGGAGTTAATAAGGCGACGGCAAAACTTTTCCCTGTCGCCAATACCGCAGCAGCTATTTATGCATTAGGTGAAGAAGGTTTAAAGGATTATATTAAAACCATCGGTTTATTTAATGGCAAGGCCAAAAACATCATTAAAACCTGTAAAATACTAGCTGAGCAATATAATGGTGAAGTTCCAGAAAATCGTGAAGCCTTAGAAAACCTCCCTGGAGTCGGCAGAAAAACAGCCAATGTGGTACTAAATACGGCTTTTGGTCATTTGGCTATGGCTGTCGATACCCATATTTTTCGAGTGGCAAATCGTACCAAAATTGCAACCGGTAAAAATGTACTTGAAGTTGAAAAACGCTTAATGCGGCTTGTTCCTAAAGAATTTCTATTGGACGCCCACCATTGGCTTATACTACATGGGCGTTACATCTGTGTGGCAAGAAAACCTCGCTGTGGCGCTTGTATCATCGAAGATCTTTGTGAATTTAAAGATCGTCAACTATATAATTAGTAGTAAAGCGTGTTTAGGACAAATTAAATGCTATATAGCCAAGATAGAAATCAATTACGGATGGTATTTTTTCAAGCATGGGAAAAACATCAACAGGCCCAACCACTCGATACAATGGAAACGATTTTGGTTAATATAATTGGCCAACATCCCGAATATCATTCCCTATTATCAGAAAAGAATAAAAATTTAGATAAAGACTACAACCCTGAAATGGGAGAAACCAATCCTTTTTTACACTTGAGTATGCATATAGCCATTCACGAACAATTAAGTATTGATCAACCCGCAGGTATCAAAGAAGCTTATCAAAAGTTACTCAATAAACTAAACGATAGCCATGAAGTCGAACATCATATCATGGAGTGTCTCGGTGAAATGATTTGGAAGAGTCAGAAATATCAAACCATGCCTGATCAAGTGGAATATATAAATTGCATTAAAAAGCAATTATAAATTGAGATCAGTAGACTTCAGAATTATACTTAAAAACAAGAACATATTGAGGTGGTCAGAATATCAAATTCTGATTCTAGATATTTACATGATTACAAATTCTAGAAAAGCCATTTGTAAACAACCATAAAAGTTTTAAAGATGGAGTTAAAATGACTAAAATTAAAAACAATTACACTGTATTAATAGCGGGATTTGTATTATTACTCAGTAGCCAATTTTCATATGCCGAACAAAAGGTTTGTGTGTCCAATCATTCGTTGCCCAAGCATTGTAGTGCAGGCGATATTATTGTAGTACAACCCGCCAAAGTCGCTCTAGTTTGTGACTTCGATAAACAAATCATAGAACTCAAGCCTAGCGCCAAAAGCACTGAGTTTTTATGCGTATATAGTGGTAATATTTTAAAAGTTAAACATGGTCCTAAACCACCTCCAAGCAGAAACCCTTATACCCAACCAAAAAAGAAAAAGAAGAAAATGCCTTTCTTTAACTAGAGTCTATCCCTCTTCCAATCTAGAAAAATCAGTTGATTTCGTGGCGAGGTTCAGCCTGGGCGGCCCCAATCAAAATGTTAAGAAAATCCTTAAGGGTGGCCGATTAGATAGGACCGCACTAACTCCGGCTCCTGCCTCTCGCTGCATTTCCACCATCCATGGTGGTCCGACTCCATGGATGGGAGAGGTAGAGCAACTGCGTTTTTTTAGGATTATAAGAATTTAATATTGGCGGGATGAAACACTTTAATTTGCAACTTTTTCTTATATTTTTTTAACCAGCCTCTAACTCTCACTCGATTTCCCTTTTTTTGCAGGATATCAAAGCCAAACCTGGAAACTATAGATTGACTAATCAGCACTTCAAACTTGCCATCAAGAAGCATTTGAACATACTTACCTCGTTTTTTAAAAGAAGAGATTTCGCCTTCAATTAGGCGATAGGCAGCACCTTTATACTTTAAATCTGCCACACTACGAGGATGGAACTCTGTTTGTTTCCAGAGTCCTTTTCTTTGTTTACGCGCGATCTTTTCCAGTTTCCGATAACAAGTAATATTCGCTTGATTCGGTGGAACAATAATACTAATCCCTAATCCGGCCTCAATTAACCTGGCTTGAATGTCTGTTCCATCGGGCATAAAAGCATAAGCTAAAGTACGTCCATATTTGTCTTTTTGTTCTTGATCGTAGGCTAGGTATAAATTCTTACTTCGATGCAGTATCTGTTTTAATTTTTGTTTGGCTTTTTTTGCATAAGGTTGTGTCGGTTTTTCTTTTTTGCCTAATTCCGGCGTATTAATGCCAATAAGGCGTAACTTACGTCCATCTTGCAATTTAAGCGTGTCACCATCATATATCCATTTCCAAACAACTTTTTCTTTGGCATTTTTAAAACGAATATTACAATCATTGGCCAAACTATAAGAAGTGAGCAGGCATAAAAAAAGGCATAAAAAAAGGCATAACAAATAAATGAGATGCCTTTTTTTTAGAGCCATTTAGACGAATGGTTATTTCTTTAAACCATACTTCTGACGGAACTTGTCAACACGTCCAGCAGTATCTACCAGTTTTTGCTTACCGGTAAAGAAAGGGTGACATTGTGAACAAACTTCAATAGATAATACATCATCACCAATAGTGGAGCGTGTATCAAAGGAATGTCCACAACTACAATGGACTTTTACTTCTTTATATTCCGGATGGATTCCTGCTTTCATGATTCTGACCTTATTAAATTCTTTAGTATTGCCGCCACCAGATGACTGTTTAAGTTATGTTAACAATAGTTGGCTTAAAACCAATATCATAACAATCTACGTCTCAGGCACCGCATAAATAATGACGGCTGATAATACGCTTTATCGCCCAGTAAATCAATGATTTTTTTTTAATTAGACGAAGTATATTTTAAATTAGCTGGTTTGACGTTTCATGGAGTCAAAAAAAGCGTCATTGGTTTTACTTTCACGCATTTTATCTTGTAAAAACTCCATCGCACCGATATCTTCCATCGGGTGTAGAACTTTACGCAAAATCCAAATCATTTGCATTTCGTCGTTTTTAACCAGTAATTCTTCTTTACGAGTGCCCGAACGGTTCACGCTAATGGCCGGGTAAACGCGTTTTTCAGCCATTTTACGACTCAAATGCAATTCCATATTACCGGTGCCTTTAAATTCTTCAAAAATAACATCATCCATTTTTGAACCAGTATCGATTAGGGCCGTAGCAAGAATGGTTAGAGAGCCACCTTCTTCGATATTTCTAGCCGCACCAAAAAAGCGCTTAGGTCTTTGTAATGCATTAGCATCGACACCACCCGTCAATACTTTACCCGATGAAGGAGCAACCGTATTATAGGCACGAGCGAGACGGGTAATTGAATCTAATAAAATTACCACATCATGATTATGTTCAACCAAACGCTTGGCTTTTTCGATAACCATTTCTGCCACCTGAACATGACGGCTAGCGGGCTCATCAAAAGTAGAAGATACGACTTCACCTTTTACTGAACGTTCCATTTCAGTTACTTCTTCAGGACGTTCATCAATTAATAACACCATCAAATAGCATTCAGGATGATTATTAGCGATGGATTGTGCAATATTTTGCAGCATCATGGTCTTACCAGTTTTTGGTGGAGCCACGATTAACCCACGCTGCCCTTTTCCACTAGGCGACATTAAATCAATCACTCGGGCAGTAATATCTTCAGTACTACCATTGCCCATTTCCATTTTAAAACGTTGGTTGGGAAATAAAGGGGTAAGATTTTCAAATAGGACTTTATGACGGGATTGCTCTGGTGGATCGTAGTTAATTTCATTAACTTTTAATAGTGCAAAATAGCGTTCACTATCTTTAGGCGGTCTAATCTTACCCGAAATGGTGTCACCCGTACGTAAACCGAAGCGTCTGATTTGGCTGGGAGAAACATAGATATCATCCGGTCCAGCCAAATATGAACTATCTGCCGAGCGCAAAAACCCAAAACCATCTTGTAGAATTTCTAGAACACCATCTCCATAGATATCTTCTCCATTGCGGGCCTGATATTTTAAAATGGAAAAGATAACGTCCTGCTTGCGAGTTCTAGAATTATCGATGCCAAGATCTTTGGCAATACCGATAAGTTCAGTGACTGGTTTTTGTTTAAGCTCAGTGAGGTTCATAAGGATACTTGTATTTTTATGTGATTAGTTGAATAGATTAAGAACGAGAGATTGAAAAAATTCTTAATGCAGTGTGTGTTTTGAAATTATGTTTCGTCGATTTATAAAAATTGAGTGATTCCGAACGGAATATTTTAAGTGAACGGATTATCACCAAAAATAACATTAAAGTCAAATGGTTTTTTTTAGTTTTTTAAATAAAAACTCTGTATTAGTAAAAACGTTGATTTGTAATTGTTTTCACAATTCGAAAATAAACCAGAGCAAATAAAGCCATTTACCTGCTCTGGTCATTGTATTACAGGTTACTATCGATAAATGCCGTTAATTGAGACTTAGAAACTGCGCCAACTTTAGTTGCTTCTACTTGACCGTTTTTGTAGAGCATAAGAGTTGGAATACCACGAATACCAAATTTAGGTGGTGTATTAGGATTTTCATCAATGTTTAACTTTGAGACTTTGAGCTTGCCAGCATATTCCTCAGAGATTTCATCAAGGATGGGTGCAATCATCTTACATGGACCACACCAGTCTGCCCAAAAGTCAACTAGGACAGGCAATTCATCTTTTAAGACCTCATCTTCAAAACTATCGTCCGACAAGTAAACAATATTTCCGCTCAAGATTTTTCTCCAATTTACGTAGAATTACAGTATCTACTCTTGATAATAATATGACAATTTTAGCGTTTTCTTCATTCAGATCAAGTGTTACCGACAAAAAAATGAAAATTCTCCCGAATCAAAATCCAATAAACCGGTTTTTAAACCCAGAAATAACATTTTTCTATGACCGATAAAATGTTAAAATTACGCCAATTTTTCTTTAATTCTAATTATTTTTATTGCCTTTGAACACTCTAAACTCTAAGCAACAACAAGCAGTCAAACACGTGCACAGCCCGGTTTTGGTCCTAGCAGGAGCCGGAAGTGGCAAAACCCGCGTCATCACTGAAAAAATTGCTTATTTAATCCAGCAATGTGGCTACAAGGCCCACAACATTGCCGCCGTGACGTTTACGAATAAAGCCGCGCGCGAGATGACTTCTCGTATTAAGGGATTATTACCGAGTTCAGTCACGCGAGGGTTAACCGTCTCGACGTTTCATACCCTGGGATTAAAAATTATCCGTAGTGAGTCGGCAACCCTGGATTTACATTCTGGTTTCACCATTTATGATGCAGATGATAGCAAATCCTTATTGAAAAACCTATTACAACAACAATTTAAAGACAATGATCTGTGTTCCGAATTAGCCGATGATATCCAGCACTATATTAGTCAATGGAAAAACGATTGTTTATTTCCCGATCAAGTTTTATCTTTTTTAAGCCAGCAGCAATCAACAGACGATTATTATCCTGACAATTTAAATCTATTTATCGAATATTATCACCAATATACCAAACATTTAAAAACCTATAATGCCGTTGATTTCGATGATTTAATTTTACTACCGCTAAAATTATTTGAACAGCACGCCAATATTAGAGAAAAATGGCAGGCCAAAATTCAATATTTACTGGTGGATGAGTATCAGGATACTAATGCTGCTCAATATAACTTGGTAAAAATGATCATAGCCGATAAAAGCGGTTTAACGGTAGTTGGTGATGATGATCAATCCATTTATTGCTGGCGTGGTGCTAGGCCTGAAAATTTGGCCATGCTGGAAAAAGATTTTCAGACCATTCAAATCATCAAGCTGGAACAAAATTATCGCTCCAGCGGACGGATTTTAAAAGCTGCCAATCATTTGATCAAAAATAATCCCCATGTGTTTGAAAAAAGCCTCTGGAGCGATATGGGGTATGGGGAAAGTATTCGTATTATTCGAGCAGCTGACGAACATAAAGAAGTCGAACACGTCGTCTCCTCTTTAATCAGTAATCACTTCCGACATAAAAAAAGTTATGCCGACTTTGCCATCTTATATCGGGGCAACCATCAATCCCGACTATTTGAAAAGCAGCTCAGAGAACAGCAAATACCCTATAAACTGACTGGCGGCACCTCATTTTTTGCCTATGCGGAAATTAAAGACATCATGGCTTATTTAAAGCTATTAGTAAATTCAGATGACAATACGGCCTTTTTACGCATTATAAATACCCCCAAGCGAAAAATTGGTACCAGTACCATTGAAAAATTGAATGAATATGCAAAACAAGTCAATAAATCCTTATTTGCCTGTAGCTCCAGTATTGCTTTAGGGGAATTTATGGGTGAAAAAGCGGCCCACAAATTACAAGAGTTTGCTCAGTGGATAGCAAGCATTCAAAAAATATCCCAAACCGAACATCCGGTAAAAGCCGTCCAACAAATGATAGTTGATATGGATTATTATCCCTGGTTAATGGAAACCTCAAAAACCGAGACTCAAGCCACCCGGCGTAATGAAAATGTCACCGAACTCGTCGACTGGTTACAGCGCCTATATGAACAGGAAGAAGGTCATCAAGAATTAGAAGATCTCGTCAATAAAATGATATTACTGGATATTTTACAACGCAATGAAGAAGAAGAAGAAATTGATTGTGTTACCCTGATGACCTTGCATTCAGCCAAAGGACTAGAATTTCCACATGTTTATATGGTTGGCATGGAAGAAGAGTTATTACCCCATAGAACCAGTATTGAAGAAGACAATATCGAAGAAGAACGACGATTGTGTTATGTCGGAATTACTCGTGCTCGACAACAGCTTACCTTAACGCTTGCAGCCAAGCGCAGACAATATGGCGAAATCGTTGATTGTGAACCCAGCCGATTTATTAGTGAATTGCCTGAAGAAGATATTGAATGGATACAAGGCAAAGAGCAATTACAGGGTGAAGAAAAACAAATTCATGCTAAAGCTAGCATTGCCAATATTAGGGCGTTGTTAGATGATTGAGTGAAGAGCGTCAAGAGCGTCAAGAGCGTCAAGAGCGTCAAGAGCGTCTAATAGGGTAAGTGATGCTTATATCGTGTCAAATTTTTCTTATAAATAAAAAAGGGCATTCAAAATGAATGCCCTTTTAGGTAAGAAAAGAACAATAACGCTGCTACATTGCTGTAATAGTTGTTGGTGTTTTAGAGTTCTTTCTTTATTTCCTATCTCGTTGAAAAGATAGGAAATCCAAATGAAATAAAATTGTTAGTAACTTTAGACAATTAACATTTCATAAAGTTCAAAATAAATTAAAATTCTTTTGAGGCAGATACAATAAAGCGTCCATCACAATTGCTTTTACTATATCCATACGCACCACATTCATCGTTGCTCAGGTCATTATCAACATAACTTACGTCAAAAGTGATACCGCCAAATTCCTTACTCAGACCAATTTTATAGTCGACATATTCGTAGTCTTCATAGGCATCGCCAAAAGATTTACCGACACTTGCTGAAACACCTACCTCATAAGGAAGTGTATAGTCAACACCTAAATAAATGTAGTTAGATTCTTCATCACTACCAAACCAATCCGGGCTATAGGCATAACCGGCAGAAAACATGCTATAGCTGACATTGACATAGAACTCATCCGGATCACTTCCACTATCGGTATTATTGTAGTTATAACGAAGCCATCCCACGTCATAACCAAAGTCATTTATTTCATTGGCAAAACCTAAGTAAGTATCCACCTCAATATTGGTATCACCAAAGGCAACGTTAGATGCCCAAACGCCAGCATATATGCCACTATCATGGGCATAATCAAACCCACCTTGAATTGCACCATCGTTATTGGTTTGAGAAATACCGCGGAAATAATAATCGGTAGTCATCGCAACATTGGCGACGATAGGCAGACTTTCGCTACTTTTAGCCGTGGTATCATCCAGAGATTTTGATGCGGTTAGAATTAAGCGTCCATCACAGTTTGATTTGGCATAACCGTAGGCATTACATTCATTAGTGCTTAAATTATTATCAACATAGCTTAGGTCAAAGTTAATCCCATAAAAGTCTTTATTAACACCGATTTTATAGTCGACATATTCATAACCATCATAGGTATCTCCAAAGGATTTACCGATACTAGCAGATAAACCAATCGCATTAGGTAATTCATAGTCAAACCCTAAGTATACATAATGTGACTCTTCATCACTTCCGAACCAATCCGGGCTATAGGCATAACCAGCAGAAAAGTAGCTATAACTTAAGTTGATATAAAACTCATCCGGATCACTTCCGCTATCGGTATCATTATAATTATAACGAAGCCACCCCAAATCATAGCCCAGACCATTAACTTCATTGGCAAACCCCAAATAAGTATCTGTTTCAATATTGGTTGAGCCAAATGCTACATTAGATGCCCAAATCCCAGCATATAATCCACCTTCATGGGACCAGTCAAAACCACCTTGTATTGCACCGTCATTATTTGTTTGAGATATCCCTCTAAAATAATAGTCGGTGGTTAAAGCAATATTGGCCGAAAAGGTGCCCGTCGTATCATCGTTGGCAACTGCAGAACTTGATAATAAAATCGAACTACTAATTGCGGCTGAGACCGCTAAGGCAAGCGAAGTTTTTTTAATAATTTTCATCATAATTATTCCTTAATTATTAATACCAAACAATTTGGACATTCTTTTGTTCTTTAAGCACAAACTAGACCAACTCACAACAGAACCGTAACAAACTGAAAAATAAGATAAATAATTAGATAAAATCAAGAAAGAAATTTAAATCGTCCTATATTAGTGCAAGCTATAAAAGCAAGCACTAATATAGTGCAGGAAAAGTAACGCAGGGAAAAGACAATCAATTTTTATAAAATGGAGTCTATCGATTTCCCATAAAAAAAAGGATGTAATTTGCACCCTTTTTTTAACCTAAAATAATGAAGTGAATCGATCAATTCATCATATATTCAATTGCTGCTTTTAAATCTTCATCGGTAAGATTAGCCGCACCACCTTTTGGTGGCATAGCGCCTTTTCCGGTAATAGCGGATTTTAGTAAGCCATCAATACCACCAAGGGCATCAGAACGTTTCTTCCATTCAGCAGTATCACCTTTTTTGGGCGACTCTAAAATCCCCGTACCATGACAGGCAAAACAGGTCTTAGAATAAATCACTTTGCCCAGTCCCCCATCACTAGTCGCTGCTTTTGACTCAGTTTCAGGTGTCTGAGCAACCTCTTTTGGGGCTTCTTGTTTTTGAGCTTCTGGCTTGGCTTCCTGCTTAGCTGGTTCAGCAGCCTTAGCGGCAACTTTCGGAGCGGGCTCCCCCACAACCGAAACCACTTCGATTGACTTTAAACGCTCATTGATAGCCGCTTGATCTTGTTCAGGTGCTCCACCAAATAAACCTGCTACCCAAATTAGGGCGGCAACAATTACGATTGCAACCACACCCAAACCACTAATTAATTTCACCATTTCTGTAAAATAATCACTATTATTACCATTACTCATTTTTATAAACTCCAAAATTTCACTAAAAAATCGCTCAAAATAGGCTTATTATAGTATAACTTTCTATACTTTACCGTATGCGTTTTACACTCTATGACCCAAGGCAATCATGATTCAATTGACTTACTATGTGCCAGAACAAGCCCATGAAAAACTAAAATTAAAACTCTTCGAAGCCGGTGCCGGAAAGCTTGGGAACTATGACCAATGCTGTTGGTATACTCTCGGTCAAGGACAGTTTCGTCCATTGGACGGCAGTTCTCCCAGCGTCGGCCAGCAAAACCAAATACATCAGTTGCAAGAGTATAAAGTGGAAATGATTTGTGAAAGGAAATACATTAAAGCTGTCGTAAAAACATTGCTACAATACCACCCCTATGAGCAACCGGCCTATATGCTGATTGATAGTTCTCCGGCAAATATCTATTTGGCCGAAAAATAAAAAAGCCCTGATGATTAAGTCAGGGCTTTTAAAACAGAATCAAATAACACGAATTATTTAATTTTTGCTTCTTTATACATAACATGTTTACGTACGACTGGATCATACTTCTTTATTTCCATTTTACCAGCCATGGTACGCTTATTTTTAGTCGTTGTATAAAAATGTCCAGTTCCAGCAGATGAAACTAATTTGATTTTATCACGCATTTTTTAACTCCTAAACTTTTTCGCCACGGGCACGTATATCAGCAAGTACACTATCAATACCTTGCTTGTCTACGATACGAAGACCTTTATTACTAATCCGCAATTTAACAAAACGCTTTTCAGATTCTACCCAAATACGATGCGTATGCAAGTTTGGTAAAAAACGACGCTTTGTTTTATTATGGGCATGGGAAACATTATTACCCGACATAGGGCGCTTACCTGTTATCTGACATACCTTTGACATAATTGTTACTCTCCACACCTGATATCTGCAAAAGCACTTTAAACCGTATTTTTAAAAGTGAATCCACAGTAAAATTAATTCTTATCCATTACAAGAGGCGAGATTCTACGAAAAAAACTCTATCTAAGCAAGAAAAAAATGATATTATTTTTTAGGTGTTCTAACCTACTATTAAAAATAACAAATATCCATTCAAAAAAATTCATCAATTAAGAGGGGAAATAATGAATTCTAGATTAATTAATTTCATATCTTTACTCATTTTAGTGATTTTCTTTACCAGTATCAGTGCCAATATTAGTGCAGCCCCAAGCCCTTACCCAGGACAAATAAACAAAAACTACCGTCCGGGGCCTGTTGCCAAACAAAGCTATTATTCTGAACAGACTCAGGGGCCTAGCCCAATTGATCTACTCGAAAAGTCTATTGCTAATACCATGAGCTTTTTAGCTCACCCTAAATCAGCTGATTATAAAGAAGTTACAAAATTCGTTATTCAAGAGATGGCACCCAATTTTGACTTTAATTACATGTCTCGTTGGATTGCAGGGAGACATTATCTCCGTCTTAGTAATGATCAAAAATCCCAGTTTACAAAAACCTTTACAGAATTATTTATTTCCACATTTGTTCAAAAGTTGCGTAAATTTAAGCCTTCATTAAATGGTAGTGAAGTATTTCGTTCAAGACGGATCAGCCGAAATGAAGTAATTGCCAATGTCCAACTTTTACGCAATAAGCAGCAAACTATCGATCTTGATTTTCGTTTTATCAAAACCCCAAGCGGCTGGAAAGTCGTCGATATAAAGGCCAATGGTATTAGTGCATTGATGTATTATCGACAATATTTTGCCAATAAAATTCGACAACGACGCAGCTAAATAAAAAAAACAGTCGTCAAATATAAATAGAAGCACTGATAGTTTCAGACAGGTATTAATCGTTTTACACGATAAGTATTTATATACCCAAGCCACCTGAATCATGCATTTTCAGGTGGATTGGGTATAATCATTAACTCAGATGAGTTTGAAACTTTCAGTTTTATTTTTATTTATTCTAAAAATAAAATCTGCTACATTAGAAACGGTTAATAAAGATACTTACTCAATTCCAGAAAAGCAATTTCATCAATATATAAGACAATGATTCATTTCAAACCCAATTATAGTTTGCATGTCCTAATCCAGCTATTTGCCTTTAGTCTTTTTGTACTAATCGTTATGTTATTTAATTATGCCTTTATCTCTTCAATCTATTTTGAAAATCAATTAACCAATACCGGTCTGATTATAAATGGTGGGATTTTGCTTATTTTTTTGGTCGGTATCATCAAAACCATACATACCTTATATTTTTACTGGGGAGAAGAAAAATCACTCGACAGATTTGTTATTAGTATGCGCCAGGCTCAACAAAACCTGGTCCCCAGCATCAATAACAAATCTTTAATTATGCATCGTTACAAAACTATGTTGGATATTCATCGTCAAAAAGCATCCATAAACCAAGGAGCATTAGCGGCTGCCATGGTTGCCCATGAAAGTACCCGTCTCAGTTTACCGCGATTCATTTCCAATATATTAATATTGTGTGGGGTATTCGGAACGATTGTTTCACTTTCTGTTGCACTACTTGGTGCCTCGAGTCTATTAAACACCAATAATGATATTAATGGTATGGGAGGCGTCATCCATGGCATGTCTACCGCTCTTTCAACCACCACCACGGCGATTGTTTGTTATTTATTTTTTGGCTATTTTTTTCAAAAACTGACGGATGTTCAAACGCATCTATTCAGTGCTATCGAACAGGTGACCAGCCAATTTCTCATTCCCAAATTCAGTCATCAAAATGATGATGTTTTATACCATTTAAGCGAATTGGTCGGCACCTTAAACCAAACCGCCGTCAGTATGCAAACGGCTCAACAGTATTTTTTACAAGCCAGTCAAAAAGCCGATGAAATGGTTTCCCAATATGACCAGCGTATCGAAACAATGGCTTTAGATATTCATGAAATTAAAGATATTTTAAGAGAAGGCTTTCGACTACCGGAAACATTCGACGCTAATGAGCCAGAAAAAGAAGCAAACCCAAGTATCCGAACCGAGAAAAGAACTTAATTTATATAATGGTAAACTAATACAATGCAAGACGGTTTTATCGATCTTAGACAAAATGACGGCCGCTTAGTTGAAGACAGTTTTTGGCCATCGTTTACCGATATCATGACAGTTATTGTCATGATTTTCCTCATTGCCACAACCATATTAATTATGCGGAATTGGGAGTTAGTTAGAGAACTACAGCAAAGTATTATTAATGAAAAAGAAATCTCCAGCGCACTGCAAGATACCATTGAGGAAAAACAAAAAACCTATCAACAGCTATTGGTCAGTCTAGAAACTAAACGTCAATTGACGGAACGTCTCAAATCTTCCTTAGCGGCTCAGCAACAAGTCAATAAAATTGCCAAACAAAATCAAGCCGAAAACTCCACCTTAGAAGAACGCTTAGAACATGCTCATTCGACGATTCAATTATTACGTGATCAAATTGAGCAAGCCAACCAAGAACTCCTAACACGTCAACAAAAAATTGATGATAAAAATCAAACTATTATTTTATTATCTACTCAGGCAAAAGAACAATTAGAAAAGCTTGATAAAAAAGAAGAGAAAGTACAAGGATTGCAGAGCAATTTGAAACAAAAGCAACTTGATCTCAGCAAGCTAAGCTCTCAATTTCAAAATCAAACTACCTTATTACTGCAAACCGAGCAACAACTCGCGACTAAATTAAAAAACTTGGATCAATTAACTCAACAATTGGCTGATTCCCAAAAGCTTTCAACAAATAGAGGCCAAGAACTCAGCACGAACAAAAAACAACTAAAACAAACTCAGCTCAACCTTTCAGAACTGAAAGCCAATTTACAACAAAAATTAGCCGATTTATCTCAGACTCAAGAGCAATTACAACAACGCACGCAACAGCATTTGGATCTGCAAAAGCAACTACAATTATCACAAAAAAATCAATCCGCTCTGGAACAAAAATTACAACAACGTCGGGTTATTTTTATTCAAACCGAAGCAGAGTTAGAACAAACTAAAAAGTCTGTGAGCCAATTACAACAAGAGTTACAGCAATCACAGACCAATGTGGCCAAATTACAGGCGAATCTCAATGAATTTGATCAACGCTTTTTACTAACCCAAAACCAATTACAGCAGTTACAGCAAAGCAATAGCGTTAAACAGCAACAATTACAAAATATGCAAGAACAACTAACCCTGGCTCAAATCCAGCAAGAAGAGCTAAAAAACCAGCATAGTAACCTACAAGAGAAATACAACAAATTAATCCGTCCTGCACGTTCGCCCTTTGGAAAATATGTCGTCGAAGTGCGCTTTCAAAAAACCAACCAAAACAAGCAAGTTCTGTATAAAGATACTGAAATATTACAATACCAGAAAATAAGCTTAAAAAATCTTCATGAAAAATTGCAAGATCTCAAAAAACAATATGGTAAACGCCTCTATGTGAAAGTGATCATCCCTGATGATAGTAATTTAACCTACAAAGAAGCTTGGGACTTTACCCGTGAGATATTGAATAAATATGACTATTACTACCAGGACGGAGAATCCTTATAACCATAAGGCATGAGTATTTATTTTCAATAACAATTCAACCGACTACCACTGTCTCAAACACTATATTTTAAGGCCTCCTTGGCCGGTTCTCGCCACTAATTTAATAGCCTCTAGGTTAGCCTCAGAGGCAATTTGTCAAAAGCTCCTGTTTTAGACCCATTTCGTCAGCCAATTCGCCGATAGTGACTTGCCTTTTGCCTTGAAAAGAAAAAATACTTAGAGTACTATATTTAGACATCAAAACAAATCATTATCTTATCTATCGCTCACCACCATTTAAAGTCTTGTTAAAAATAAAGATATTCTTATTTTTAGCGTCATAAAACTAAATTATTTTAAATAGAGATTTAATTAATTTTTGATAAAAAACGCCGATTTTCAATTATAACACTAAATATTATAGGAAATAAAATGCCAGAAGAATGGGTTAAGCAGATGCAGAATCAAGTGAATACAATTGAAAAGCTTGAAAAGTATATCAATGTGTCTGATGACGAAAGGCATGCTATTGAGGCTATGGATACGAGATGGGGTGTATCACCTTATTTTGCCTCATTGATGGATAAAGACGATCCGAATTGCCCAATTCGTAAACAGGTCATTCCAGCAATGGCCGAACAGGTTAATGAATTTGGAATGGATGATTATCTTATTTGGAAAGAGAATAGAGCAACAGACGAAGTCCGTCCAGATAGTATTGCCCGCCAGTATCATGATCGTATTGCTTTTACGGTTGTTGAAACTTGTGGAATTTATTGTCGACATTGCTTTCGGGGGGAACTTGTGGTCGATCAGGATCTGAAGCTACGAATGGATGTTGATGAGGGTTTGGCCTGGATTACTGAGCATCCTGAAATTCGTGATGTACTTGTTACCGGAGGTGATCCGTTACTTTTATCAGATGACAAATTGGAATATTTGATGACATCACTTCGCAAGATCCCGCATGTCGAAATGATCCGTATCGGTTCCCGTCTACCCATTGTATTACCGCAACGGGTTACCGAGGGCTTAAAGAAAGCTATTGGTGGTTTTCACAAAGTACCCGTTTGGCTTAACACACAATGCAATCATCCCAAAGAGATTACCGAAGAAACAGAGAAAGCCGTTTACGAACTGATGAGTTGCGGCATTAATGTAGGAAATCAGGCGGTATTATTGAAGGGAATTAATGATGATGTAGACACGTTCAAAGAACTGCATCTAAAATTACTGCGTACTCGCATCCGTCCTTACTATGTTTTTTATTGTGAACCTGCCCCGGGTATGGACCATTTTCGTACTTCCGTGGAAAAAGGAGCTGAATTGATTCGTGATGCATTGCGTGGTCATACAACCGGTCTTGCGCAACCCATGTATGTATTGGCAACCAATATAGGAAAAATCCCGTTGATGCCAGACTACTATATTGCCGATAAAAATAAGAAAGAATATACATTGCGAAATCATAAGGGAGAGACCACCACTATCCCCAATATTGCCGAATAATTTCCATTATCCTAGAAAACGCAGTTGCCATCTACTACAGCCCCCTTAAGCACTAAATCTTAAGGATTTTCTGGAACATTTTGGGTTCACCAGTAGGGTGACTACAAGAAAAGCCTAGCCGGCCGCACCAAAAATAACCTATAAAATCCTTAATCTTCAGCACTTACGGGGGCCGCCCAGGCTGAGCCTCGCTACGAAGTCAACTGCGTTTTCTAGGTTTATATAAAGCCCCGTTCTGCTAAGGAAGTGACGGTTCCATCACCAACAATCAAATGATCTAATAAACGAATTTCCACCAAGGCTAATGCATCCTTTAAACGTTGGGTTATATGTTCATCGCTACGACTCGGCTCAGCGATTCCAGAGGGATGGTTATGGGCAATAATCATGGCTGCGGCATTATAAGCCAAAGCCTGTTTCACCACCTCTCTGGGATGCACCGTGGCACCATCGATAGTGCCACGAAACAGTTCTTCATATTGAACAATATGATGTTTATTATCCAGATAGATACAGACAAAAACTTCATGATCTTTATCACGCAGCCGACTTGATAAATAACGTTTAGTATCTTCCGGACAAGTAATCAAATCTTTTTTTTCCAATTGTGCCTGGAGATGCCTATGTCCAATTTCCAGACATGCTTGTAATTGGACATATTTAGCTGGTCCAAGTCCCCTATGACGACAAAATTCCGTTTTATTGGCAGCCATTAACTGTCTCAAACCACCAAAATCCAGGATTAATTTTCTTGCCAAATCAACCGCCGAATACCCTTTTACCCCCGTACGTAAAAAGATGGCTAATAATTCTGCATCTGACAAACGAACTGCACCGTATTCCAATAATTTTTCGCGAGGCCGCTCTAATTCAGGCCATTTAACAATAGACATTACTTAACTCCTTTATTTTATATTTAAACCTAAATAAAGCTTAAACCTAGAAAAATCAGTTGCCATCTACTACGGTCCTCTTAAGCACTCAATCTTAAAGATTTTCTGGAACATTTTGATTTCACCAGTAGGGTGACTACAAGAAAAACCAAAATAACCCACAAAATCTTTAATCTTCAGCACTTAAGTGAACCTCGTTACGAAGTCAACTGATTTTTCTAGGTTAATTAATTCGGCAGCATATTTGACAAATACCGCTTGGTCGTTCTGTTAAGAATGTTAAATCATTTTGGGATTTATAAAAATCAGACAAATCCTACATTTGGGATTTTTTTTCATATTGCGAGGAAAAAACAATGGAAAATGGAAAATGGAAAATGGAAAATGGAAAATTATTTTGTCTTAGGTTAAATAGTCGATACAATAGACATTCACATTAAATAAGCTTCTGATTAAAAAAATCATGTCTCAAATTGGCCGAAATGATCCCTGTCCTTGTGGTAGTGGTAAAAAATATAAAAAATGTTGTTTAAACAACTCCCGGGCTTCTACTGCTAGCATTGGCCCCACAAGAATTCGCCAGGTAGAAGGCGATCTGGTGCATAAATTACTCAATTATAGTGAAAATAAATACTCCAAAAATGCATTAATTGCGGCTTGGGAAGATTTCGTACTCGGAAGAGATATTAGTATTTTCGATTCAGATTATGCTCAAAACTATGACCTGGACCCTGAGTTTGACGATCCCTTTGACGGCATGAATCCTGAGTTTGAGACATTTTTTGTCCCTTGGTTTTTATTTAATTGGCTTCCTGATAGCGAGCCCTATTTTGAATATGAAGAAGATTTGGAAAGTTACACCTTTCCGGCAAAGCGTATCATTAACTCTTATCTGGAAAGAAAACAAAAATTCCTTCCGGCATTTACTCTCTCGTTTATCGAACAAGCTTGCTCACAACCCTTTAGCTTTTTTTTAATCACCCAGGTTATTCCCGGCAAACAAGTAACCGTTAAGGATATATTTCTAGATCAAGAAAGAACCCTGGATGAAACCCAAGTTTCACAAAGCCTAAGCGTTGGAGCCGTTGTTTTTGCCCGGGTCATTACCCTGGTCGAAACATCACTATTTTTTGGTCTGGCTCCGCTTATGCTTCCGACAGAGTATCATCAATATTTTATAGATTTTCGCCAAGAGATTGAATCAACCCATGGTCAAATTGATGCCAACACCTTAGCACTCTATGACGATGAATTTCGAGAAAACTATTTCGAAATTCGTGAAAACTTGATGGAAGTCGATATCACCGAATTACACAATTCAGAGGACGAACCACTAATATCGGCAAACCTTCTCTATACCCTGAATTGCTCCTTAATAGAAGCCTTTGAAGCCCTCAAAACCTTGTCAATCCTACCTCCTCAAGAATTACTTCAAGAGGCTAAATATAATAGCCAAGGTGAGTTATTGTCCCTAGAATTTGACTGGCTAGAAAAAGGCTATATAGTTAAAGGACAATTAATGCTCGAAGGCAATCAACTCAATATTCAAGTTGATTCAGAAAACCGCCTAGAACAAATCAAACGCAAAATAAGCCGTCGTCTGGGAAAAAGAGCAACCTTCGAAAATGTTTTATACCAACCGATGGATACTCTTTTGGAAGATTCACCTGATTTAGAAGATTTTATTGATAACGATGACATTTTACAATCATCCGAAATCCAAGACATGGTCAGTGAGATATCGGTCAAGTATTGGACAGATTGGCTTGATACCCCAATGTCCGAAATTAGTCATCAAACACCCCGACAGGCTGCTCAATCAAAAAAAGGGCGGGAATTATTGGAAGGCTTATTATTGGAATTTCAAAAAATTGCCGATAAAGATCCGAGATCAGCACCTGATATTGCTATGCTGCGGCGAGAGCTTAAAATGGAGTGAAAGAAAATGGAAAATTAAAAATTAAAAATTAAAAGACAATACAGCACTCAACTTGTTAAATATCACTTAATTAAGTCCAGATTTGTTAAGTATTACCTTCATTCAATGTCTTTTGATTTTCATTTTCCATTGTCGTTTCTTTTTCTTTTAGAAAATCAGTCATATCTTCGTTTTCAACACGGTAGTAAATACTTTCCACGCTCAGAGTCGTATCAATGGATTCAAAGGTGATTTCATCACCGATAAAATATAGGGAAGATTTCCAGTCATTGGTTTTTCTAAAGACTTCGATTTCGCAATAGTCTTGGTCAATAATCACGTATTCTTCTAGGCTAGGAATTTTAAAATAAGCCTGCTTTTTAAGCGTTTTATCATTTTTTCGGGTTGATTTTGATAACACCTCAACAATAATAACTGGCGAATTTTGGAAGTAATTATCATCATGATTAGTATCACAAACGACCATTACATCTGGATAAAAAAAGCTGCTAGACTCAACGCTAATTTTTACCTTCATATCTGACGAAAATGTTTCACACGATGATTTTTTTTGTCTGAGGCTATTTTCCAGTCCATATAATACGTTCCGAGAAATTCGATTGTGTTTTATACTAGCGCCAACCATCGCATAAACATAGCCATTAATATATTCATGTTTTATGTCGCTAATTAATTCACCCTGTAAATATTCTTCTTCGGAAATGTAATTTTCAGTTTTTGTTGCTAGGGACATTTTACAAACTCCAGATAAAACGAATAGAGCAATGGATAATGGATAATTAAAAATTAAATCAATTCACAAGCTTATTTTATATACAATAAGGCAATAATATCAAAGTTTAGTATCACTTAATTCAGCAAAAATTTGTTAAGTATCACATTCATAACTATCTTTTGTTATCCTTCTTTATATTTTCAATTGCTCTAAACTTTTTCTCCAAAAAAATCTTTTGTTAGTTTAAACACAACCGGACTCAATAAAATTAAGGCTATTAAATTAGGCAAGGCCATCATGGCATTTAAGGTATCGGCTAATAACCAAATAAAGTCTAACTCAGCCATAGCCCCCAATGGAACGGCTAAAATCCACAAGATTCTAAAAGGCAATACGCCTTTTAAACCAAATAAGTATTCCACACAACGTTCACCATAAACACTCCAGCCGAGAATGGTAGTATAGGCAAATAAGGCTAGAGATATACTCACAATAATGCCACCAGCACCCGACAGCGCGGAGCTAAATGCGGCTGAGGTTAAAGCGGCTCCAGATAAAGCATCACCACCAACACTATATGTCCAGGCCCCGGAAGTGACAATAACCAAACCGGTAATGGTACACAAAATCAAGGTATCCAAAAAAGTGCCTAACATGGCAACCATACCTTGTTTCACGGGAGAATTGGTTTTGGCTGCGGCATGGGCAATAGGAGCACTACCGAGTCCGGCTTCATTAGAAAAAATGCCTCGTGCCACACCAAAACGTATTGCCGCCCATACCGCAGCACCTGCAAAACCACCTTGAGCGGCGGTCCCTGTAAAGGCGGTTTCGACAATAAAGGCAATCGCTGAGGGTATTTCGGCATAGTTAATAATAAGCACCAAAATGCCAGCTAATACATACAAAACCGCCATAAAGGGGACCAGTTTTCCGGCAACGGTGGCAATCCGTTTTAAACCACCAAGCACGACAGCGGCAGTTAACACCAGCAATACTAATCCCGTTACCCATTCTGGAATAGAAAAGTTTTCAAATAAAACATCCGCAACTGAATTCGCCTGTACGGTATTACCAATCCCAAAGGCAGCTAAAAAACCAAATAAGGCAAAGGCTGTCCCCAGCCATAACCATTTTTTACCCAGGCCATTTTTAATATAGTACATGGGACCACCGAGATAATTGCCAGCTTCATCCACTTCCCGATAATGCACGGCACAAACGGCCTCGGCATATTTAGTTGCCATCCCCACCAAGGCAGTTAACCACATCCAGAATAAGGCGCCCGGTCCACCAATGGCAATCGCTGTTGCAACACCGGCAATATTACCCGTTCCGACAGTAGCCGATAAGGAAGTCATTAAGGCATTAAAGGGAGTGATTTCCCCTTCTTTATCAGAGCTTCGTCCTCGCCATAAGAGTTTAAATCCACTTTTTAATTGGATAAGTGGCATAAATTTCAAACCGATCATTAAGAATAAACCGGTTCCTAAAATTAATACCAACATTAATGGTCCCCAAACCACACCATTAACTTGACTGATAATTCCTGAGATTGCTTCCATCCTTTCTTCCTGTATTATTTTTGTTGATTAGACAATACTGTAGGTAATTACTCGAACCTTGAAAAAGTCTATAATAGTCCCGATTTATTTTATTCCAAAACTTTAAAAAGAGATAGGTGTGATTGATGTCAAATGAAAATGAACTAGTTATTGAAACCTTGGTAGAAGGTGATGGTGCAACAGCTGAAAATGGAAATACCGTTAGTGTTCATTATACGGGCTGGTTAGATGACGGAAATAAATTTGATTCCTCGGTGGATAGAAATCAACCTTTTTCTTTTACTTTGGGAGCCGGAATGGTAATACGTGGCTGGGATCAAGGTGTAGCAGGAATGCAAGTGGGCGAAAAGCGTAAACTGACTATTCCTGCTAATTTAGGCTATGGCGCACAAGGTGCGGGTGGTGTGATTCCTCCTAATGCAACCCTTATTTTTGACGTCGAATTGTTAGGTATCAGTTAATCTTATGCAATTAACACTCGCTAACCCTCGTGGTTTTTGTGCCGGAGTCGACCGTGCTATCGAAATTGTGAATCGAGCTTTGGAGTTATTTGGTGCTCCAATCTATGTGCGTCACGAGGTAGTACATAATAAAGCCGTTGTCAGTGATTTACGCAATCGAGGGGCAATTTTTGTTAATGAAGTTGAAGAAGTTCCCGACGACAATATTTTAATTTTTAGTGCCCATGGCGTATCCCAACAAGTCCGCCTGGAAGCAGAGCAGCGCAAACTTCGAGTGTTTGACGCGACTTGTCCATTGGTGACTAAGGTTCATTTAGAAGTGAGTCGCTATTGCCGTGATGGGACTGAGGTCATTTTGATCGGTCATAAAGGTCATCCCGAAGTCGAGGGGACTCTAGGGCAATACAATTGTGCCTCCGGTGGGAAAATATACTTAGTCGAATCGGTAGCCGATGTGGCTAAATTGCAAGTGAAGAACCCAAAACAATTGGCCTATGTAACTCAAACCACCTTGTCTATGGATGATACCAAAGGAATTATCGAAGCCTTGGAAAAACATTTTCCCTATATTCATGGGCCTAAGAAAAATGATATTTGCTATGCCACGCAGAACCGCCAAGATGCCGTAAAGCACCTGGCCCAAAAGTCGCATTTAGTTCTAGTGGTTGGTTCGCAAAATAGTTCCAATTCAAACCGATTAAAAGAAGTCGCCATACGACAAAATGCTCAGGCTTTTCTTATCGACAATGCGGCTGAAATCCAATTAGAATGGCTCAAAGATGTCACCAGTATTGGCCTTACTGCGGGAGCATCGGCTCCGGAACATTTGGTCGAAGAAGTAAAAATTCGTTTGGCCGAGTTAGGCGTCAAGCATATTAACGAAGATCAAGGTGAAAAAGAGGATATCGTCTTTAGTTTACCCAAGGCATTGCAAAAAAATAAATCAAGCCAATCTGAATGAACAAGCTATACTCGAAGTCCAATAATAAACCTAAAAAAATCAGTTAACCCTGCCGAGATTAAAAAATCAGCATAACTCCTACATCGATTTCTTATTTTTTGTGTTAAGTAAAAGCGGTTAACTCCCCCGGTAAATCATTGGTAATTTTTACCTTAAATTTCTCCATGGCTTTCGCTAAAATCAGGGTCCAGCATTGTTGAATCGTCAACTGCGGCGCAATTGATTTTAGTTCTTTAAAAAAATTAACCACTCGCTGGTATGCATTTTTTATCAGTGTGGTATCTCCATGGGTACTGGTCACCACCATTTTCTTTTGCCGACTATGCTCAGTGTAGCGACCAATACTGCTGAGTAATAAGGGCCGACTGGTAATTGCCTCATGATGTTTCCCAGGAATGGCCAGTCGAACAAAAAGGTTCCACCAATTGTAGATTAAGGCAATAATACGCGACATGAATTGGCAAGATTTTATTTCATGAGTGGTATAACCTCCCCAACCCCACTGATTTTTTAATTCATCAAAATTGTTTTCACAATCAGCTCTATCTCGGTAATGATAAAACAAGGTGAGCAAATCATTGTCTAAATCAGTAACAAGCACCGCAAAAAGCGGCCAGGATAATTTTTTCCGCGCTTTGGTTACGGCACTCCGATGAACGGCTTCGGCTTTAGGCCATAAACCACTGCGACGTGCTTGTTTAAAAAATTCACCTGATTTGCCGTCAACTCCCTGAATCTTGCCGCTGGCGGACAGAGACAAAAGAAACGTCAGGAGTTTAGGTAAAGGCAGTTTTCTAGAGCGAGTAAAATCAGTCGGTGAGTTTTTTTGACTTTCGGGCAATAATTTAGGAATAAGTTGGACAAATTTATTGAGGTAAGTGGAAAGTTGGCATGGATTTTCTTGGCAGGTTTTGTGCCAAGTTTTGAGTGTCATTCATAATAAAATCTCAATGTGTCGGCTTATGATTTAGGTATATTATATTATATCATAATATCAGTAGGTTATGAATTTCATTTTCTTAAGTCAACAGCATTGATGTTACCCCCCCTGAAAGGAACACGTGGTGAGTTATTCACTCCTTTAGAACAAGAGCTTCATCAAGCCTTTGCCGAAGCAGACAGATAAAACGTGACAACAATACCGCAAAGTTTTGTCAATTGTTTTATTGAAAATTTTAACTTTTCTACTCCCCTTTTATCGGGATATAAAACTCTAAGCTATAACTAATATAAAAAACATCAAAAATAGTCTAGCCATGTTTTTAATAACACTTATTTTTTATGCTTTTATATACGGATTATAATCTTTACTAATGGTCAGACACAAATATTTGTATGTTATTTTTTGATCTTGTTTATACTGATAACACTTCAAAATACAGTTTTTAACACCTGAAAATTATCATTAATTCTTGTGTCTAAAGAGTGCCCAATATCTGGCAATATTTTGTCAAAAAAAATAATTAATTTTATGTCGAAACTCTTTAGCACTGTCAAAATATTGGTTATTTCTAACATATTCATTCATGACCATCCATAACCGTTCTATTGGATATAAATTTGGGCTATAAGGTGGTAAAAAATGAAGCTGAATACCTAATTCTTTTGCCTTATCTCTTACAGAATGAGCTTTATGATAACCTGCACAATCAGTAATCAAATGGATGGTACCTAGAACACAACTTTCTTGGCGTAGTTGCACCATAAAATCAACAATAGCATCTCCATTAACTCGCTCAAAACTTTGGTTAATCGTATTGGATAAATGCCCCAACCGAATCGCACCCAGTAAATTGACTCGTGTTCTACTGGCGGTGGTTTTAATGGCTCTTTCTGTCCCTGCTCGTATCCAACCTGAACTCAACTTGGAGGCTTGAGTAGGATGAACACTATCCATAAAGTAAATAGCCTCATCGTCTGATAGCCAGTCTTTTAACTGCTCGTACTTCTCTACAAATTCCCGTTATTGGACTTCATTGAATTTACCTGGGATACCTTTGGGCTTTTTATAACTGAATCCATGCTGACGTAACCATTTGCTCATACCAGATACGGCATACTTAACACCAAACATCGATTCAATATAGGCAACAATTTCTTTTTGATGATGCCAAGTATGCTCCGTTAAATGCATTATTATCTACTCTGTTTATTTAACAGTTAATCGTTGCTCAGAACCTCCACTTTCACTCTTTAATTTCTCGTTTTGTTTGTAATCATTTAGGTGCCTTGAAATACTGGTTTCATGTATTCTCAACGCTTGTGAAATTTGGCTCATTGACCAGTATTAGACCAGCCTTATGACCTCAATAAAATGGCTTTAATTCTATCTTTTTCTTTGGTATCTCTGACTTCTTTATAGCGTAATTTCAAGTCAGTTTTTTGCTTGTCTGTTAGGAGATATTTACTCATACACTTATACCGATCCCATTCCATTCACAAATCAAACATTTTGAAAGATCAGCGGAATATGCCTTATTTTAAAATTACTAATAACATTTGCTTGCTTTATCTTAAATATATTATATTTGGACAGTCACACATATTTACTTCTGCATGGAGGTATTTATTTAGATATTTAACGAAAACCAAAAAAAAGGAAAGACAATGAAATATAAATTAAAGGAGTTAACATGCTAAGTAAGGGAAAAACTATATACTTAGGTCTAGGGTTGTTGATGGGGTCACTAACTACTTTTGCAAAAGAAGGCTATACTGATTATGCCACACCACCGGAAGAGATCGCTGATGAAATAATTGTATTTACCCCGGCTATGGACATGGCTTTAAATAGGCTTATGAAATATGAAAGACTTATAACGGGCAAAGCAAATGAACATGCAAGTGGAAAAGCAAGGCCTTTTATGACCATAGTTCAGCCTGCCAATAGTATGATTAGACCTTTACAAACTGATAAACCGGTAAGAATGTATTTAAAACGCTTTGAAGACCGTGATGAATACTATCCAATTGCCATTTTTCCAGTTTCTAAAGGAGTAAAGAATGAAAAGTAAACTAATAATTCTCTCATTATTATTCACTAGTAGTACCTCATCAGCAGCAGTTTGTTTGATGCCAAATGCTGAGAAACTTCCCTTTAATACTGGTTTTGCAGTAAGCCAAACAGTCGCCAATGAAGAAACACAAGACAACGATATTGCAAATACAATATATGCTGCACGAAATGAATGGAACAACAAAACGGCCGCAGCAAGCCGTATCGGCAATTGGAACGGAACTATTACAAGCTCCGATTGTCCTTCTGTCAGTAATACTTTTCAAATAGGCGCTATGGCTTTTACGGGTTCTAACTGTGCCACCATTACGGGAACCTATGATGCAGAAGAAGCTGGTAACGTTATAGCTTTCGTGGATTATTATGAAAGCAATTGTGTTAACTGTGGAACAAAGTCAATTACACTTAATTTAGATCATGGTTTCACGTTAGATCCGGATACTTACCCGGGGCTTCATGATATCCAAAGTGTGTTAGCCCATGAATTTGGCCATGTGCTTGGAATTGGGCATCAAGTTGATGGAATATGCACAGACACTGCCAAAAGTTGCTCTGTAGATGGTGATGTTAATACAATGGCGAGCGGTAGCGCAAAAGGCGAAAAGTGCAAACGGACGCTTGAATCTGACGATAAACAAAGTGCAAATTATTTGTATATACCATAGGGATAATTAAATATGAAAATGGGGCTGAATTAACAGCCTCATTTTCAAAAACACAACGAGGTTTTTAAATGGTCACTCAACATCAGTTTTTTCTACATTTTTCAACAAATCCTTTAATTCATTATAAAAAAATATTTTATATACTAATACTTTGTTACATCCCCTTCTCCTTGACTAAGGCATCATCACTTGTACTACCCACGATCCTTTCAACTATGAACGTTTCTGTAAGTAAACCTCAAGGATTTGGTTCACTTTATGTCAGTGATAATACTGATTTCCCATATTCTTTTTATGCCAGTGCCGACTGGAGCCCAGCTGGTCAAAAGGTAGTTAGTGGAGATATATATTTCGGAATATTGTCCCCGGATCGCCAACAAGTATGGACCTTTGCTCCTGATGAAAACGGGATCGGTATTCATTTGGGTTATATGCCATATGAAGCTGATTCCCTGAATGAAAGCTTTATTTCTGAAGGAATTTCTTATACGTTTACCGGAAATGAACCTCGTGGAATGTACTTGATGTTCTTGATAAAGGTTAACACTGGACTCGACCCGAGTAATCCCAAAAACTGGAGAAATATTCGCACTCATCCATTTTTCTACGAGTAGCAAGTGAAATTAAAAGAAAGGAGTGAAGCTCTGCCCAAAACATCCTTATCGGAAAAGACGTTCATATATTACCGGTAAAGCAATGATTAATGAACGACCCGTGCATATTAATGACCGACTTGAAGTTGGTCATTGGGAGACTGCTTCCATTGAATCCTTCACGCGAAAAGGAGGCTTAAATGTACTGGTTGAATGAAATAACCGATTAACCCATATTCAAAAAATTCCCTAGCAACTAAAAAAGCTATCCAGAAACGGTTAAGAAATAATCCTTCAGCATTAGTCAATAGCACACATAAAAAAGCAGCAAAACTCGGTGAAATTTTAAATCCCTAATTTATTAGTCTTTCCAGGCATTGACAAAAATACTTTTCACACTAATTTTAAGAAACAAAAAAAATTGAAAACAAAGCTTGCACTTTTGAGTGAATCGAATTATTATTTTATTTTTCAATAATTTACTTATTTTATCATATTTCTTTTTAATTTTTCATTATTTTTCAGGTGCTTTTTTGGCTACCTTAAGCAAACCCAAAAAGCACCTGAGCTTTTCAGCACTTAGGGATTCTATGTCATCTCACTTTAATGCGATTCACGATAACCGTGAACACCATCATATGGCAGAACAAAATGATGATCGATACATTCAATATTTATGTGATGAAATGAATCAGACACAAACTATTTTTCCAAAAAACGAATTTAAAAATGGTCTTTGAACTGCTTTCATGAAGAAATTCTGAAATTTGGGAGCACTCAAAATCACAGAGGTAAGGAGGTCTGATATTAAATCAATGCCTTCTAGTTAAAGGATTTAACCAGGCTGTTTGAGTTAGGGAAAGTTAATCGATTCTTCTGGCCTACCAATGTGATACCCCTGCGCATAATTAACCCCCAGAGATTTTAACAAATTCATGGTATTTTGATCCTCAACAAACTCAGCAATTGTTTTCATTCCAAACGCTTGTACCATTTCTGAAATACTTTTGACAAAGGCCTGGTCGTCCTCATTTTCACACAAGTTTTTAATATAGGAGCCATCTAATTTGACATAAGATAAAGGCAGACGTTTGAGGTAATTGAAGGACGAAAAGCCCACACCAAAATCGTCTAAAGCCACTTTTACGCCATAACTATTGAGCTCATTTAAATTGTCCAACACCTGGTTAAAATTTTCGATATAAGCCGTTTCGGTCAATTCGATGATTAAACGTTCAGCAGGTAGGTGATATTTTTGCAAATTGGCATGTACCAATTCGGGAAAACCGGTTGATTGTAACGAAGGTGCGGAAATATTGACCCCAAAACTCAAATCTGTATGACTAGCCATATTTTCGGATAATATTTTTAAAGCATTATCCAGCACCCATTCATCAATGGATCGAATCAGACCATTTTTTTCCGCAATAGGAATAAATTCCCCCGGAAAAACCAGTCGGCCATCATCACTTAAAATCCGTAATAACACTTCAAAATGTTTGAAATCTGAAGAATTAATATCCACGATGGGTTGAAAAACTAATCTGAACTGCTCATTTTTCAAAGCACTTCGGATCATACCAAAATAATGATGTTCAATTTTTATATTGGTTAAATGTTCATCGGTTTCTTTATAAATATGCCAGTGGCTACCGGTTTTCTTTTTGGCTTGATACATGGCCATATCGGCATAAATAATCAGAGATTCACTATTTTCTGCGTGACTGGGGAAAACGGAAGCCCCTAAACTGGTACTATATTCTAATACACTCCCATCCTCCAAATTAATTTGATTTTGAAGCGCATCCGCTATTTTTACCAAAACCACCTCAATTTCTTTCAATGAAGTTCGGGTTAAGAGAATCGTAAACTCATCTCCCGCTAAACGACTGATATGATCGGTTTGGCGAGTGATTAATTTTAATTGCTTGGCAATATTGACTAAAACCTTATCTCCGACAGAGTGTCCATAAATATCATTGATCTGTTTAAAACGATTCACATCAATAAACACCAGCGAAAAATGACTCTGAGTACTCACCAGTTCATCAATTTTTTGCTGAAATCCACGACGATTGCTGATCCCGGTTAAGGGATCATTATTTGCCATCCAAGTCAATGCTCGTTCCGCTTCTTTGCGCTTGGTTAAATCCGTTCCAATGGACAAAACAACGGTTTGGCCCTGTTCATTTTCGACCGTTGTATGCGTCCAGGCAATATAAACTTCTTTCCCATGCAAATCATAACAATGACATTCATGATTCACTCGATTGCTAACACCTGATTTTAATTGTTGCAGGGTTTGATTGATAACCGAGGTATCTTTAGCCGATGAACAATGGGTAAAACAAGAAGTATTTTCAGCTAAAATTTCATCAACACGAATATTCCGAGTAAGCACTTTTGCTTCAAATGTTTGAGTTAAAATAAATAATTGTGAATTATCCAAAAGACGGGATAAAAAAGAACGTGAACGGGACAATACATTCACTTGATCTTCTAAGGATAGTTTTTTTTCTTTCACATCATCATGTAATTGCTCTAAAGAATTGGTGACATAGAGAGTACTTTTTTTCAATGAACTAATTTCATCGCGAAAAAAGCTGGTTTTGTTTGAAATGGCTATGCGAGCTTTTTCATATTCAAATTGAGGTAGTAACTTTAAGGCTTTGGCTATATTAATCAGTTGTTTAACCTTTCCCATGATAAGGATAATTAATATGAGTTCGGAAATGAGTAGAGCCGCCACTCCAGTGACGACACCATTAAAAATGGAATCATTGAGTTGTCTATATGACTGAGTTTCATCAATAATTACCACAAAATCAGGGCGCGTTCCGAGAAAATTAAATTGTTTCCCAGATATCTTCCTGATCATCATTATCCGTTTCTTATAATCATGCCGAACGGCAATATTTCCCATGGCTTGATGTTCAGAAAAAGATTTTAAGATGGGGAAAGTATTATCAAAGTCACTTAAGGCCCAAATTCGACGCTGCCATGCATTGAGCTGTTTGGATTCTTCCAGTTCTATCAGCCCTTCGTTTGGTAATAATATGGCCAATCGGTCACTTGAAAAACTGGCAAATAGCTGGGTAACAAAAGACATATTTTGTCCCAATACAACAAATACCTGTTTGCCTGAAGGTAATATTACGGGTTCAATAACCACCTGCATACAACCATTTTCACAATAAATAAAATTATCCGGAGTATTTTCGATATTATTTTGAATCCGTTTTTTAATTGATACCGTAAAAGTGGATGTCTGTGAAAGCGTATCAAGATTGTATTTTTGCGCCAGCAGCTCATAGTGATTATCAAAAAAGGCCACGTAATCAACACCGCTATTCAAACTAAGTTGAAACCAACTTTCTTCCAAGTGATTATTCAATTGTTCCCGATTAACAATGTTTTTTTGTAGCACTGGAGCCAAATTTTCCTGCGTGGGTAAGAGAGATACGAGAGAGGATAATTGTAAGAAGTTACCAATAACGATTTTCTGTAAGGTAAATTGAGCAACCAGTGTTTTTTCAATTTGTTGTTTCTCATGCCACGATATTGTTTTTTCAATCGTTTGCCAAATCCAAGCAGTAGTCAAAGAGATAAGGACTACACTTAAGAAAATAACGGCCTTCCATTTTATGCTGATAAACATACTTTAATCTGTATTCTGATAGAATTTTTTTTTAAAAATGATAAGATAACTGCAATGCAAAATAGTCCCATTTTTCTTCTAATTCGACAGCATTAATATCATCATCCTTAGGTAACCAACTTACGCCTCGATTACTGGAATATTCGAAAGTTAATGAAGTATCAGTATTAAAATACCACCGGGCTCCTAAGGTATAACCTTTTGCATAGTTTGTAAGAGGTGTTACACTAAATCCAGCATCAAAAGTTTTGGAACCATTACGATCATTGGTATTATTATAAAACTCTTCATATCGAGCTAATAACACCAGTTTATCTAATGCTTGCCATTCCACTTGAGTATAAAATGCCTCTGAAGTCACATGACTGGTATTCCCCCCAATATCAGCGATATTAATTTCTAAATCGGAGTGAATCCTTAGATACTCTCCGGTAAAGGTGAAATTTTCCCAAAAATATTGCAGCGATAATACATGCATATAGGCGTTGAGTTTTACATCTTGTAAATGATGCACAAAATTATTTTTCAGTTCATTATTTAGTTGCTCTTGTGCATAAAGCTGTGCCATACCTAACTCTTCCATTGATGGTGATATGGGGTTAATTGCATTTTCAAATAAATATTGTGTGGCAAAATCTGTTGCTAATCCTGCTGCAGTCGATTTACTCCCATTTTTAAGTCCTGTCTTAACGTTGAGTAAGGAATAACCCAGCTTTATATTACTCATCATTTCGGGAACGTACATAAACTGAAATCCCTTTAAATCAGTCTCTTCAAATTTTCCCATAATATTTTTGGAAAAAAGATAATGCTCCATTGAATTATTTTCCATTTTGCTGTGACCTGCAAAAAATTGATAATCAAGACTGCCCCAATCAGAATAGTTATTGCCGTACCATGCTCCACCATCAACAGATATTATGGCATCTCGAAATGATTCAAAATAAATCGAGCGGGGCACAAAAATCGCCGGTCTACCATGCGGAACATCACGAGAGCTATTATACAAACCATAAGGAACTTTAACTCGCCCTATTCGAATTCCCATGGTATTAAATTCTTGCTCCATAAATTTAAAGTCCAACATTAAAAAATCGATATTGGTATTATCTTGCGCAATATTCCCGGTATTATGATAAAGAACCTGACCACTCAGACGCCATGAATCATTGATTTCCCAAAAACCATTAAGTGCCGCTTCCTGAAAATCAAAACTGCCGTCTTGGGTATCGCCATAAAAGGGATTGTGATTTGAATTCACATAAGCCAAAGCAGCAAATCCATGCACTTCAATATTTTCTCCAATTTGAATCGCTTGACTGAGTTTCGGCAACAAACAGATACTAATAACGACTAGCCATACTCTTACTTTTTTTATCTCAAACATTAATGTTTTGTTAAGAAGCATATTATTTAACCTCCAGAATAAGCGAGGGCTCTACTTGTGTTGAATGACTAAGATATCCGATTGCCCCAGGCGTGCTTTTTACCTGCTCTAGCATTTTTTGTTCATCATTTATTGCGAGAGGAGTTTTTCCAATACCACTAAAGAGCAAACGTTTCCAATGCCTTTCTAATTGATAGGGTTGAGATTTTAGGATTTGTTTGACAAAACGTTGGTGAGTTTTATTGACTAAAGAAAGGGTAAACACTTTGATTTTTTTTCCATTCGGCCAACGTTTTTGTTGCATGGTGTAAATACGTAACAAATTGTGTTGTGAAAGGTTTTGTACCTGCGCCTCAGGATTAACAATAATTATGGGCTGGTCATCAGAAAAACACAAAGAAACATTAAAAATCAATAGTATAAGAGTTGCTATTTTCATATTGTCATATAATTTCTTATACACTAAAACCAAACCAATTAAACAAGTTCCTGAGACAATTGATTAAGTTTTAATTCCTTATCCTAAGTCATGAAGTAATATAAAAATAACGTAACCACGGCTCATTGTCCATAACCGATCGTAGTTAAGCATTTGTTTAGTTGCTAGTTTTAATTAAATAAAAACCCTTCACTTAACTCATGGTTATGAGGATGGGATTGCTTTTTTTTGCAGCCAGCCAGCCCCATTTCTTTGGTATTTGTCATCACTCATACCAAAGTATGAACACTTGACAAAAATAATGACTAACATAATGTTTAAATCGACTTTATAAATAGAAAAGCATGTTCAAAACCTACCAATTAATCATTCTCTGGTGATTAATTTAGGTTAAATGTACGTCTATCAGCTACAGTGCTTAAAGGGGTTTACTATAAGCACCTTTAAGTGAACCTATAAGAGACTATAATAACTTATAAACACACTATGATAATGTAACGATAGCAAGTAAAATCAGGTCTTAACGATGCTAAATATAGCTTTTAGAAATATTAGTCTACAATTAAATTCATGGCATTTATAATGCTTAAGGTTATCGTAAGAAGACTAATGGTATGATACAAAACCATAAATAATAACAAACAACCCACTTATGAGATATATACCCAAACCACCTGGAAATGCGTGGTTCAGCAAGTCGATAAGCGTATCTATTCAAGGCATGAAGGCGAGGCAATAGTTGACCTATTGTGAGCCTTCATAACACCGAAGAGGTGCGCTTATCGGCTTGCCCTACGGGAGTTCAGCTGGCAATCCAATGCTGCGTTGAAGCTCTTGACAAGGGAGTGGCCATTCCCTTCGAGCTTCGCCTAGCCTTGAATAGCCAGCTGAGCTCTGAATCATGCATTTCCAGGTAGTTTGGGTATAAGTGAAACTAACAAAAATGGATCCAATTATGACTACGGTAAAATCTTCCCTTTTACTTTCTGCAATACTGTTCTCATCATCTGTCAATGCGTTGACATTGAAAGAAAGTGTCAACGAAGTTTTGGCAAGCAATCCGGCAGTTCAAGAACGCTTAAAAAATTACCGAGCTACATTACAAGATTTAAATATTGCCAAATCTGGATATTATCCGAAAATCGATTTGCAATCAGGTATAGGGCATGAAAAAGCCAAATTTCATAATAAAAATTTTGAAGATAAAGATTACCAAGTATATGAAAACTCCCTTACTTTAACGCAAAATCTATTCAACGGTTATAGCACCACTAAATTGGTCGATTTTCAAAAAAATCGAATTATGGCGGCCTCTTATTTTTATATCGAAAAAGCCAATGATACGGCCTTTCAAATGGTCAACAACTATGTGGATTTAATCCGTCATAAAGAATTATTAGCAGTCGTCAAACAAAACCTTAGCGTCAATTTAGAAATTTTTGACAAGGTGAAATCATTATATGACAATGGTTTAACCACCCTATCCGAAGTTGAAAAAATCAATTCCTCCGTCGCTCTAGCCCAATCCAATGTGGTGGTACAACAAAATAATTTAATGGACGCCCAATTTAACTTCCAACGTGTTTTGGGCCGCCACCCGATTATGAATGAATTGGTGGTCCCCAAATTAAATACCACTCTGCCTAAGACCTTAGAAGAAGCATCCAGTTTCGCCATACAAAACAATCCATCAATTTTGGTCACCAATTATAATATTGAAGGAGAACAGGCCTTATTGGAACAAAAACGCAGTCTTTATTATCCCAGTATTGATTTTCAGCTAAGTCAGGAATATAACAAAAACTATAGTGAAGAAATAGCCGATACCAAAGATGACAAGCTAAGAGCTATGTTGCTTTTACGGTATAACTTATACAACGGCGGTGCCGATCGCGCTGAAATCAAAAAACAAATCAGTGTTATTAATCAACAAAATGATAATAAAGTCGATCTAAAGCGTCAGGTTACCCAAAGTATGGAACTATCCTGGTCTGCTTACACCATGTTAGAACAGCAATTGAAGCATCTTTATAACTATCGGGATTTTAGTTTAAAAACCTTGAAGTTATACGAAGAAGAATATGATTTTGGCAAGCGTACCTTACTTGATTTGCTGGCGGCCCAAAATGACTATGACTCCGCTCAACAAGAAATTATCAAGGCCAAATACAATCATTTATTAGCCAAATATCGGATTTTAGATGCTATGGGCACAATGGTTACGGCTATATTGGATACTCAGTCTGATTATTTACAAAAAGTGGGATTTAAGCCGGATAGTGACAAAGCGGAAAAAATGCCAGAAGACAGCTTGCCAATGTCTTATGATAATGACAATGATCGGGTAGTCGATATTAATGATCTGTGTGATAACTCTATTTATTTAAAAAACACTCTCTCATCGGGTTGTCGTGATCTTAACGTAAAACAAGACTATCTTTATCGCTTTGGTGCTTTTTATTTTAGTGAAGCACAACCAAACACGGCCACTGCAGGCGTTTTTGATGGAGTAAAAAACTTCTTTGGTAATATGTTGCAGACTGATGAAGAAAATGAAAAAGATAAGCAAGCTAATACAAGCAACAATATCGAAACAAGCAATACCACAGACAAAGAGTCAATCAATGCAGCAAAATCTCCCGAACTACAACTCGCTAAAGCTTCAGCCGATAAACTTAAAGAATTGCTTAATTTCTTGGCTCAAGCCGAAGAGATCCAACTTATTGAAATAGTCAGCCATCATAGTTCCAAAGGAAATACCCAGGCCTTAGAAACTCTCCATACTCGCCAAACGAATCAACTCAAACAGTTGCTACTAGACAATGGGATTTCTGAACAGTTGATAAAAATCGAAACAAAAGGTTCTAAAGCCCCCATTGCCAGCGAAGAAGTAGCTGCCGGACAGAGTCTAAATAATAGGATAGAAGTCGTCGTCCATTTGAAAAAGCCACTTGAAACGGCTTTATCAAATTAATTATTCTGGAAAACAAAACTTATGTCTGCTCACGATCAATCCATTCGCATGGAGACGCTGCTTGACGCCTTGGTTTTATATACAAAGCTCTATCATAAACCCTTTTCTGCGGAGACCTTAATCGCCGGTCTCCCCATAGAAAAAGGCCAACATGCACCGGATTTGTTTTCAATTAATTCAGCCAAGGGGCTGTTCTCCCGTGCCGCAAATCGGGCCGGTTTAAGTACGCGTTTGGTCAAACGTAAGCTGGATAAAATATCACCATTACAATTGCCCATGATTGTTCCCCTAGCACAACAACAGGCTGGAATAATCGCAGAATTCTCTGCCGATCGAAAACAAGTCAAATTAATTCTCCCGGCTGACGAACCGATTGAACAATGGTATGACTTGGAGATATTCGAGCGAGAATATCTGGGTTATGCCTTTATGGTGAAACGTCTCTTTGAATATAAAGAAGACAGCAATGGCAATTTAAATATTGAACAAAAACACTGGTTTTGGAGTACTTTAAAATACTCTAGTCGTTTATATCGAGATGTTTTTTTCGCTTCGATCCTGGTTAATTTATTTGTATTGGCAACGCCATTATTCACCATGAATGTTTATGATCGGGTCATCCCTAATCAAGCCATTGAAACCCTGCATTTTTTCGCTTTGGGCGTTTTAATGGTTTATATTTTGGATGGTTTTTTAAAATATAGTCGTACCCAGTTATTAGAAATAGCCGCAAAAAAAAGTGATATAATTATGTCATCGGTTATTTTTGAAAAAGTGTTAGATCTAAAAATGTCCGCATTTCCCCCTTCTGTGGGTTCATTTGCCAATAATTTGCGTGATTTTGATAGCATCCGTTCTTTTTTCACTAATGCCACCATGACGGCATTTATCGACCTCCCCTTTGCAGTTTTATTTTTGGCCGTAATTTATTACATTGGCGGTATTTTGGTATTACTGCCAATCATTATTATTGGCATTATTTTAATTTATGCCCTGATGATCAGAACACCTCTCAAAAACAGTATCGAACAAACACATGCCGCAGCGGCTAAAAAAAACTCACTTTTAATTGAATCCTTACAAAATATCGAAACCTTAAAAACCTTAGGGCATATTGCTCATGTACAATGGGCATGGGAAGAAGCCAGCGCCGAAATTGCCAGCAAAAGCTTGAAAACTCGAGTCATGTCTTCATCCATTAGTACTTTTACTTCAATTCTTATTCAATTAAATACAGTATTAATTATTGTCGCGGGAGTCTATTTAATCGCTGATTTTGAATTGACCATGGGAGGATTAATTGCTGTTGTGATTCTATCTTCCCGCAGTGTTGCCCCAATGGGGCAAGTCGCCACACTGTTAACCAATTTTACGGATGCAAAAACCTCATACCAGATTATTAATCAAATTATTTCCCAACCTGCCGAACGCCATAGTCAGCAAAAATTTGTCGAGCGAACCCAATTTGAAGGAAAAATTGAATTTAAAAATGTCACCTTTACTTATCCTGATACCGATTTCCCAGCCTTAAAGGATGTCAGTTTTAGTATTAATCCCGGGGAACAAATTGCCGTCATTGGTCGTATGGGCTCAGGAAAAAGTACCCTTGAAAAGTTAATCTTAAAACTCTACGAACCCGATAGTGGTTCCATATTAATTGATGGCATTGATATTAACCAAATTGATCCCGTCGATTTACGTCGTAATATTGGTTACGTATCCCAGGACATTGCCCTATTTAAGGGTAATGTAAAGGATAATATTGTCTTTAGAGCCTCACATGCTAGCGATGAACAAATCATTCGTGCGGCTCAAATCAGTGGTGCGGAAGAATTTATCAGTAAACACCCGCTCGGCTACGATATGCCTATTGGCGAACGAGGCATGGGATTGTCAGGAGGCCAACGACAAAGTATAGGCATTTCTCGAGCCTTTCTATTCGATACCCCTATCATGCTTTTAGATGAACCGACTAATGCCATGGATCAATTGAGCGAAACGCGCTTAATGAAAAATTTGAAACAACACTTGAGAGGAAAAACCGCCTTATTGATTACCCAAAAATTGAACCTCTTGGATTTGGCTCAGCGAGTGATAGTGATGCAAGAAGGTCGAGTATATATGGACGGACCGAAGGCTGTCGTACTTAAAAAGCTGGGGGGAACGGTCAATGGCTAAAAAGTACTCATACGATCAAAATGACTATGAATTTATGCAAAGTCTAAGTTCGGCCATTTTAGAACAAAGTCCCAAAGGTATGAGCCGGATTATTATTTTATGGCTAATAACCATCGGTTTAGCGATTTACTGGGCCTCCATTTCTGAAATAGACGAAATTGTCCGGGGTAATGGTGAAATTGTACCCAGCGGCAATAATCAAATTATTCAAAACCTCGAAGGTGGTATTGTTCAAGAAATTTTAGTTCAAGCCGGTGACAGAGTCGAAAAAAATCAAGTCTTATTGAAAATTGACAATCTAAAATCACAAGCAACTCTATCAGCCAATCGTATCAAAGCATTAGAACTGGAGGCCAAAATAATTCGCTTGCAAGCAGAAGCCAATAATAGTGAGTTTTCCCCCAGCGAAGAACAAAAACAAAAAATGCCAAAACTCATAGCTCGCGAAGAAAGCTTATTTGCAACGGCCATGAGTCAATTAAAATCACAGGGCAATATTCTCAAAGAACAATTAAAACAACGTCAAAGTGAACTTAAAGAAGCGCGGATCAAACTAGGTTACTTGAAGGATTCTCGTCGCTTAATCAAAGAAGAAGTCAAAATGACCGCCCCAATGGTTAAAAAAGGGGTAAAATCAAAAGTTGAGTTCTTAAAACTACAGCGAGAGGAAAGTAGTATTGATGAGCGTTACCAATCGCTCCTGGTCTCCGTTCCTCGCTTACAATCAGCAATCCAAGAAGCTCAGGATAAATTACTTGAGCCCTTACATAGCTTGCAAAGAAAGGCCAAAAAAGAACTCAACGAAGTTGTCGCTGAATTGGAAAGAATCGATGCCAGTAGCAAAGCTTTAGCGGATCAAGTACGCAGGACTCATGTTCGTTCCCCCATTAATGGGGTTATCCAAATGCTAAATGTGCATACCGTGGGAGGCGTTATTCAACCCGGTCAAGATTTAATCGAAATTGTACCCAGTGATGATGTGTTGTGGGTAGAAGCCAAAATAAAACCTGCCGATATTGCATTTATTTATCCCAACCAAGCTGTAAAAATAAAGTTTTCCGCCTATGATTTTGCCATATATGGTGGCCTAGATGGCGAAGTGGCACATATTAGTGCCGATACCACCACCGATGATAAAGACAATACCTTTTATACCATTCACATAAAAACCCATCAAAACTATTTACCCAAGGGCGATAAAAAATTAAAAATCATTTCGGGTATGACCGTCAGTGTGGATATTTTAACGGGAAAAAAGACAGTTCTAGATTATATTCTTAAACCCATTTTGCGCGCTAAACACTACACATTTACGGAGCGCTAGATGAATATTTTTATCTATTCAAAAAATCGTTTTGTCATCCAGCATTGGCAAGAATCACTAAAACAAGACCAACTGCATATTGAAACGGATTTTGAACAATTATTAACCAGTTTAAGTGCAATACAATCCAAACCCATTTTTCTTTATGACTTTTCCAGCTCTGAAAAACAATTAACTGCCCATCTAGTCAAATTACAATCATTATCGAAGCCGATTATTTTAGACTGTCAAGCCAGCTTCAAACGTGGAAAAGTCGCCTTAAATGCTGGCGCTTTAGGATATGGTAATGCATTAATGCATCCTGTTCATCTCCATTCCGCTATTGCCACAGTTGAAGAAGGAAAAGTTTGGTTATACCCCGATTTTATTTCCGAACTGATTATGGAGGTCAACCAGAAAAAACAGAGTCCCATCGAACAAAACCCGCATCTTGACAAGCTCAGCGGACGAGAGCGCGAAGTCGCTATATTAGTTAAACAAGGTTTAAATAATAAAGAAATTGCCGAGAAATTAGAAATTACGGTACGAACCGTAAAAGCGCATACGGGTAAAATCTACGAAAAACTAGGGGTAAAAGACCGATTAAGTCTAGTCGTGCTATTGTAGATAAATAAACTCACTTAGCGAAAGTATCTCACTTTCAACCTAAAAAACGCACTTGATTTCGTAGCGAGGTTCAGCCTGGGCGGCTCCCATAAATACTGAAGATAAATAATGATTACAAGTGACAATAAACTCAGATTCGAATGGGTCGCTTGATTTGCTCAAAGTAGCATGAGATAGCGACATGAAAGCACCTCTGTCAAGCAGATAAAAATTTCTTTATGTGAAAACATGTGGTGCTTTTTGGGGGACTAAAATCTAGGCTATTTTGATCAAAAACTGTTTTTTTTTGCATTTAAGTAATTGATTTTATACTCTGTACCAGATCTACCCTCCTTTTCTTCTTGTTTCACCCATATCCGAAAATTACCTGTGAGAACGCACGATGCCAGCACGAATCCTTGTAAATTGACAAAACTGTTCCTCAATCTCTTCTGGTGATAACGTAGATGTGATTGGGCAAGGCTTACAATACCCTATGTTGCTACATGACTTACACCTAAATTCTTTGGGGGGCGGCTGTTGTGTAAAGTCCGTCAAAGTGCTCCAAGCTGATTTGAAGCTATGTGTTTCCAATGAAATAGATGGATCTTTAATCCGACCACAAGCTGACATTTCACCAAATGGATCGATATTGAACATGACTTTTCCCGCATTACAGAAAAAAAGATCTTCAGCATAGTAGTTAGATCGTTCTTTTTTAGTGCTCTCCCATGCCTTTACTGTCTTATCAGGATCCTCATAAAATTCAACAGCAACAACTTCATCTGCAGAAATAGAAGTGTCCTTAGGCACATTTGTGTCATCAAGCCTTGGTAGAATTCTGGCATCATATCGGAATACAGCACCGCGCTCTTTGGCAAATTCAATCATCTCCTTAAGTTCACTAGAGTTTTCATTCACTAACGTTGTTTTTAAGGAATACTCTACATTATATTTATCTAATAAGTTTAATGCCTTGACAAGTTGCGTAAATCCTCGACTGCTTCCAGTAACACGTTGATAAGTTTCATCAGATAGCCCATATATTGATATCTCTAACCAGTGGGGTGGATAGTTATCAAATAATTTACAAATGCGCTCATTAATTAATAGTGCATTAGTAAAGAGCGTAATTAGCATTCCTTTGTTTTTTGCATAAATAAAAATATCTTGGAAATCTTTTCTCATTAGTGGTTCCCCACCAGTGATTAGTAACCATACACATCCATTGCTAACCATGTCGTCTATATGCCTAATCCACTGCGCTGTATTTATTTCAATATTTTCCCATTCACAGTGGACGCAGTAGCAATGAATACAATTAATATTGCATTTAAATGTTAATTCTATAGAGCCCTCTATCGGAATTCTTAGATCGGTTGCAATAGCTCTAAAGTTTGCTTCTGCTTCTTGAACAAAAGTCTCAATATGTTGTTTTTGAGTTAAAATTGTCTGCAAATCTTGGTAAGCCTTAGATATGTCCCTCTCAATTATTTTCCTTGGAGTATTTGCATAAGTTAATATAAAGTGGTTAAGTATTTTTTCTAATGCCATTCCTTCTCTTATTAATATGAATATTTTGGCACTCGTTTTGTTTAGAAAGAAGTATGATGGTATGCCTGTATTTGTTGTTGGAACAAGCAAGTACTTTCCTGCTACCGTGCGAAGAGCATATGTAAAGTTTTCAAAGAATGATAAGCGCCGGACATATTAAACGCCTAATATCTTAACATTTATACATCATGTACCACATAGCAGTTACCATTGGGTAGCGACTCAATGTGCATGGGGTATAAATGTCTGTTGGACAGTGCCGACGTTCTCTTGGCACTTTGATATAGGAATTTGTTTTGATTGGTGTGCTCTTGTTGTAGCTGAAACACTCCTGAACTCCCCCCAAGATATGTACGGCATGACACTTTGGGCATTCCTGTTCAAATACAGTGTTTTCCTGCTTAATTCCTGTTAAGTTGTGAGCTTAAACAGGTCAAACTTATTATTCTCTGTGGTAATAAGTCGGATCAATTGGGGGTTGATAAAAAGCCTTTCCCGCCCAAGCTGCTGTTCTGACAAAACCCCAATAGCGACAAGTTTTTTCAAGTATTCAGAAGCAGTTTGCCGCTTGGCAATATCAGCCTCCACCAGATTGCTGATACGGCAATAGGGTTGCTGAAAAAGCGTGTCAATCAATTCCCTGCTATAAATTTTTGGCAGTTTATACCGCACATAATCAGCCGTGTGATCTGATAGGTCACGTACAGCCATAATCTTCTCCAGTGTCCACCGTGCGGTGCTTTCAACTGCTTCCAGCATATACAGCACCCAAGGTTCCCATGCCTGCTCACGAGTTACCTCCAATAAACTGTCATAGTACTGATTTTTATGGGTGATGATATAGCGGCTTAAATAAAGGATGGGAAGGGTAAGCAGTTCTTCTTGAACCAGATATAAAATATTGAGCACCCGCCCTGTGCGGCCATTACCGTCCGTAAAGGGATGAATGGCTTCGAATTGGTAGTGCATGACGGCCATCCGTATTAAAGGGTCAAGCTCTTCATGTTCATACAGCAGCTTTTCCCAATTTCCCAGTAAATCACGCAGTACGGATTCACCTTCTGGCGGCGTATAAATGACCTCACCAGATTTATCATTGGCAAGCTTTGTGCCCGGCACTTTACGCACCGTCATATTAACCCCTTTAATATGACTGCAAATCTGTTCGGCCATATTAGTATTGATGGGGCGATGCGACAGTACTTGCCATCCTTCATAAAGGGCTTTACGATAGCGCAAGGCTTCCTTGGTCGCAGGATCTGCCAAGGCTTGAGCATCGGCATACTGAAAGAGTTTATCAGTGGTGGTGACGATATTCTCAATCTCTGAGCTATCTTTAGCCTCCAGCAATGGCAAAGTATTGATGAGCATGGCTTGATTGGGAATAAGACCTGCGGCCTGCTTTAGCTCCGCCAAAGCGGCTCTCGCGGTAATGCAGCGTTTTAATACGGCTTTTGTCTCCAGCTCGATTGATGGAGGCAGTGGGGGAAGGTCATTATAAGGGTGTTCTGGGTGCCAGCTCATATGTTTAACAATTCACTTTTCTTCGACATATATCCAAGATATGTCGATTCTATCGACAGGTCAAGAACATATGTCGATATTGTTAAATAAAATCGACATATTCCATTTAATCGCTAAGCTGAAAACTGAATTATAGTCCAATAAAAGCCTTCACCGAGTGATTTTCATTTAAGATGTTAATCACCTGATTATCGGGAAAAACCGCACTGATTTGAATCTTACCGCCCAAAGCCTCTATATAATCTTTGAGCGTGGACAGGCGCATATCTTCCCTGTGCTCCATACGAGAGACATTTTCCTGCTTAATCCTTAAAAGCTTCGCCATGCTTTCCTGTGTGATGTTGTGACTCTTGAGGATTTCTTGAAGCGTCATATATTCTTCACGTAGCTGCTGGAAACAGGACTCTATCTCTTGTTGCTCTTCATCAGAGAATTTATCCCACATTTTTTGCATTCTATCGCTCAACATAATAGCGTTCCTATTCGTTACTCCACAAATTGCGCCTTAGGGTATATGCTATCAAGCGCATATACCCTAACCTAAAGCCTAAAAGCTGTATAGCTATAACTTAAAATAATGTAGCAAAACCACTTCCATTAACCAGATATTAGGCGGATTACGGTGTAATGGACTGAATCAAGAGATAAAAACACTTATGCCTAGTATGGCGCAGCAATATCATTAATCCGAAAATAATTAAAAAAATGCACAACATTTGTCCCACTTAATGGACAACAAAAAGGTCATGGATGATGAAATATATTAAGAAACGCGGAGCAAATTTTCACTTCATAAGGCGTGTACCAAAAGAAATTCGACTGATAGATGACCGTGAATTTATTCAGCTGTCACTTAAAACGGATAACACTGGTAGATATCAAAGACTATATTGCACAAAAAAAAGGCAAACAATATTTTGATACCTTTCGACAGAATATTGCCGATTTTAGCACCATGGAACGTGAGCTAATGAAAAGTCGGCAACAAAAAGCCAAAACGGCGCAACAATCCGTGGCAAAAAACCTTGCTACGATGAAAAAAAACGAGGAATGGGTAACCCATACTTATAAAGTGATTGCGCAAGCAAATGACATTTTAGCGACTGCAGTCAATATGGAAACTGGAATGCGAGGTTATTTATTAGCCGGGAAAGAGGATTTTCTGGCTCCCTATCAAAATGGCACACAAACTTTTTTCAGTATAGTGGAAGCACTTAAAAAAACCGTTAGTGATAATCCACCTCAAGTGACTTTATTAAATGAAATCGATCAAACCATTAAAGACTGGCAAAGCAATGTTACCGAACCTACCATCAATTTGAGACGAAAAATAGGTAATGCCAAAACCATGGATGATATGGCCGATTTAATTGGGGAAGCTCAGGGTAAACAATATTTTGATAAGTTTAGAAATATCATGGCAAATTTTAGTGCCGAAGAACAACAATTGATGCTAGAACGCCAAGAACAAAATAAAGCCACCGTTAACAATACTTTTAACTTTATTTATATCGCTATTCTTGTTTCATTGCTGGTTAGTATAGGAGTAGCCTTATATGTCAGCCGTAATGTACTGAAACTTGTCGGTGGAGAACCCAGTGATATTGCCGACATCGCACAAAAAGTTGCCGATGGAAACTTAACTATGCGGTTTAGTGAACAGGAAGCAAAACAAGCGACAGGTGTTTTTGCCGCCATGATTGAAATGTCGGAAAAGCTGCGTGACATAGTTAACAATGTTAAAACCGCTGCCATTAGTATTTCACAGGGCTCTAACCAGATGAGTGATAGTTCTCAAAACTTATCCAGTGGAGCAGCTGAACAGGCCGCCAGTGTTGAAGAAACTTCTTCGTCATTGGAAGAAATGAGTTCCAATGTCAATCAAAACTCCGACAATGCTAAACAGACTGAAAAAATGGCTGAAACAGCATCACATCAAGCACAGCAAGGTGGTGCGGCAGTAAAAGAAACCGTTCATGCCATGAAAGCCATTGCTGAAAAAATCGGTATTATCGAAGACATTGCTTATCAAACCAATTTATTAGCCTTGAATGCGGCTATTGAAGCAGCGCGGACCGGTGAACATGGCAAAGGTTTTGCCGTTGTAGCCGCAGAGGTGAGAAAACTCGCCGGACGGAGCGAGGAAGCCGCTGGTGAAATTAGTAATTTGGCCAGAAATAGTGTTTCCGTATCTGAAAAAGCGGGTAATCTATTAGATGAGATCGTACCAAGCATTCAAAAAACGGCCGATCTGGTTCAGGAGATTGCTGCCTCAAGTGAGGAGCAAGCGACCGGAATTAATGAAATTAACGGAGCAATGACTCAGCTTGATACCGTTACCCAAAACAATGCAGCCTTATCGGAAGAATTGGCCTCTACCGCCGAAGAAATGAACTCACAGGCTGTATCGCTGGAAGAGATGATGAGCTTTTTTGATATTGGCGAGGGAAATCAAAAATCATTCGCTCAACGCAAAAAACCTCAATCAGCAACTAACTCTGGCATGTCTTATACCAGAAAACGCAATCAACACAAAAAAATACCAGACGAACAGCAGAGCGAGCTAGATGATAGCATTCCTGATGATTTCGAACGCTTTTAAAAGAGTTCTGATGTGAGCAATATTATGGATATCGATACCGATTCAATTAGAAGCGATCAACATTTAACCTTCGTATTAACTAATGAGGAATTTGCCATCCCAGTAATTACCATTCGCGAAATTATCGAATATGGTCATTTGACCAATGTACCTATGGTACCTGATTTTATTCAGGGAGTCGTTAACTTACGGGGAAATGTCGTCCCCGTGATTAGCATAGCAAAAAAATTTGGACTGGATGTTCAAAAAATCGATAACCGTACTTGCATTATTATCCTGGATGCTCAAATAGATGGTGCGTCTGTGGTTATGGGGGTTGTCGTTGATAAGGTTTTGCAGGTAATTGAAATCCCCGAAAACAGTATTGAACCAGCACCAACTCTGGGGGCAAGTATTCGCACCGATTTCATTAGAGGCATGGGACGCTTGGAAGATAACTTCATTATTATTTTAGATATTGTCCAAGTACTGTCTGCAGAAGAAATTGCCCTGGTACACGACATACACAAAGATACTCAGACATCTGAACCCCATAAATTTTAATACCCATTGATTTTATGACTCTTCCCGCTATTATCCTAGCAAGATATTGTACCTCGATACAATTGACCAATTTAGCCAATCAGGAATATGATTGAGTCATTCTCATTATTCTTAATCAAGGGCGATTATTATGGATACTAGTACGACACCTCAAGTCATTGCACATGTGGTTCAAACTGACCAGAAGTACACCGCAACCAATCAAGCCGGAGAAACACGTGAATTACATCGTGGTGATCCCATTTACGCCGGTGAAACACTTTCCAGTAGTAGTGGAAATGGTGAAATTGAAGTTAAGCTAGTCGATACTGAACAGCAATTTACCTTGGCAAATAACGATAGTCTTTTATTTGATCAATCCCTACTAGAAAATGGCTTTACCGATGAAGAGACCCAGAGCGAAGAAAACTTTGTCAAGTTAGCCCTATCCGGTGAATTAACGCCAGAGGATATTGAGAATTTAGAAGCCACTGCTGCTGGTGAAGAGGGCGTTAATAGTACAGAAAGTACCGACCAATTCGATCAACGTACCGGAGAACAAGTCGATGTTAATGCGGGTTTAATCCCCAATGTTGAAGTGAATGATGGCTTTACTATTGATGCAAGCAACGATGTCAGCGTGCCATTAGCCAACCCCGATTTAAATAGTATCCGTGAAGATCAAACCAGTGTTAGTGGTAATGTAGTCGATAATCCCACTGATGATAATCAAGACGATTTTATTGGGGCGGATGCCAATGACCAACCTGTAACTGGCGTTCAAGCGGGTGATAGCAATGGTAGTGATGTCGCGGGTAATGTCGGAAATAGTGTCACGGGCCAATTTGGTAGTGTGGTTATTGCTGCAGACGGTAGTTATACCTATACCCTGGATAATAGCAATAGTGCCGTGCAAGGACTCAATACAGGAGATGCCTTTTTTGATGTATTTACCTATACCATTACCGATGGCAATGGTGATACATCCACCACAACCTTAACCATCGTCATTAATGGCCAAGATGATGTAATCATTGCACCACCGCCAACCACTCCTGTCACCGATCCGGATCCGATCCCCGAGCCTGAACCAGACCCAACGCTTAGCTTAAATGATGAAGTAGAAAGCGTAATGGAAGGCAATATTACGATTACAGACTTATCTGAAAACCTTAATCTGCTCAGCAATGATGATTTGGGAGGAAATACTGGCAGTATTACCTCATTCACTTATAAAGACGAAAACGATACGATCCAAACTGGTACCGTGGGTCAAGCCGTGGATACTCAATACGGCAATATTACCGTCAATGCCAACGGCAGCTGGCGATTTACTTCCGATCCCACTGAGTTTCATGGCAATTTGGTCGATGTCATCAATTACACCGTTACCGATAGTGAGGGCAATTCCGCAATAGCTGCCTTTAATATTCTAGTCACCGATGATATACCTACCGCCACTGGTGATTTTAATAGTTTATTAGAAGATACAGTCAGTATTTCTGGCAATGTGGTCGATAATGATCGCATTGGTGCCGACTTTACCGAAACACCTGTTACCGGAATTAAAGCCGGATTAGACTTTTCGACCGATGCTGTGGGTAACATTGGTGAGCCGGTATTAGGCGAATATGGTTCAGTCGTTCTTAATAGTGATGGAACATATACCTACACACTGGATAATAGTCTCGAAACCGTACAAGCCCTTTCTCTCGATGAACAATTGCGAGATATTTTCACTTATACCATTACGGATACCGATGGCGATACGTCTACTACAACCCTAGTCATTGATATTAATGGTGATGGTGAGCTGAGCCTAGCTGACGACAATGCCAGCGTGGTTGAAGGTGGAGTCACCATTACCAGTAGCACGGAAAATCTTAATCTACTCATCAATGATAGCTTTACCTCATTTGGTGGCGAAATTACTTCCATTAGTTATACCGATGAAAATGGAGTATCAAATACGGCGAATGTAGGGCAAGCAACTGATACTCAATACGGCACAATTACGGTTAATGCCGACGGTACCTGGAGTTTTACCTCCGATGCCAGTGAACAACATGGCAATATTGTTGATACCATTAACTATACCGTAAGTGATTCCAATGGTAATAATGCTAGTGCCGCTTTTAAAATTGAAGTCACCGATACAGTGCCTACTGCCTCTCCTGATACCAATAGTATTACTGAAGAAACTGCCAGCGTCACCGGTAATGTCTTTGATAATGATACGATGAGTGCCGATACCACAGCAACACCGGTTACTGGTGTGAAAGCAGGTAATGATATCTCCACTGCAGCCACTGGCGGTCTTGCTACAGCTGTCGTTGGAACTTATGGTTCGGTTACAATTAATGCCGATGGTAGCTATACCTACAATTTAGATAATGGCAATAGTGCGGTACAAGCGCTAAATGATGGCGATACTTTAACCGATGTTTATACTTATTCCATAACAGATGGCGATGGTGATGTATCTACCACAACTTTAAATATCACCATTAATGGTAAGGATGAACCACCACCACCTCCTCCTCCACCACCTCCAGCATCAAATAATGTTCCTGATGCGATTGACGATTTTGCTAATATTTTTGATGTCTCGGAAGACGTTGATGGACTGGTCCTATATGGAAATGTCTTTACCGGTGATTCCAATGGCATCGGTAAAGATGATATTGGAGGTGATGGTCCGGCAACCCCGGGACCCGTTACCGATGTTCAATCACCTTTTGATGCAGTTAACTCAGGAACCAATACCGTAATTGATGGTCAATTTGGAACCATTACCATATTGGATAATGGCGACTATCGTTATGTCATACCCTTTTCCCAAATAAGCGAAAGTTCCAGCGAAATTAATGAAACATTTACCTATACCATTACCGATAGTAATGGAGATAGCGATTCTGCCACCTTGACGATTGGTTCTGACTTCCCGGTATTTTTAAGTGTCTGCGACTGTGCGGTAGAAGAAAGCGGATTAGTTGCCGGTAACCCGGCTGATCACCAAGTTTCTAGCTCTTTGGGCATATGGGCTGCGGATGGTTTAAGCACGCTCTCGATAGGCGGTACTTCAATTGATGTATCTGGCTGGAGCGGTAGCCAACCCCTCAATATCTCAATTCCAACAGCCTATGGAACCTTAGAATTAACCGGCTATGATTTTTTTGGTCCCGGAGATTTGGAAATATCATACACCTATACCCTCTTGGATAATCAAGATCATAGCGCCGGGGATGATAGTGTTATAGACAGCATTGCCATTGTAGCAGAAGATATCGACGGAGATAGTGCTGCTGACCTCCCCTTTAATGATACAACTATCGATATTCAAATTGTCGATGATGCTCCAACGGCTGAAGACGATGAAGCGGACAATATCGAATTTCCATCAGATGAAGCAGGTATTATTTTCAGCGGAAATATTTTAACCAATGATACTGAAGGAGCAGACGGTGCCAGAATCAATAGCATTACTTATGAAGATGAAAATAATGTGACTAAAACTATCAGCTTCCCTGATGGGGCTCCATCAGTCAGCATTACGGATCATATTGAACCCGGAACTTTAACTATTTTAAGCGATGGTGACTGGGTATACGAAAGTATCGATAATTGGGGTTCTGCTATTGATAACTTTTTCTCTTATGAAATTATCGATGGTGATAATGATACCGCCTCAGCAACTGTAAATATTGAATCACTTCCCATTAATTTGTTAAAAGGTGAAACCATAGACTTCTCGGGAATGATGGATAATGAAATTGATCTTAACCAAGAAAGTAATGATTTTAATAACCTAACCCTATCCGATGTAGTTAATCTCAGTGATAGTAGCAATAACTTGACTATCTTTGGCGATACCTCAGAGAGTCTGAACTTTAAGTCAGAACCGAATGCAGAATGGAAAAAATCGGATAGTACGGTGTCAGAAGAAGGCAAAGCCTTTGATATTTACACCAATTCTGGTGATAGTACGGTTGAGGTAATGGTTCAACAAGATATTAATGATAATATCGTCTAACTATATTAATTGCTCCCATGTCTTACATGGGAGCAATTTTTGTTCTAAAAGACACCAATATCATTATAAGAACGGGCTATCTTTGTGATTGAAACCACATAAGCTGCGGTGCGTAAGTCATGCACATTGGGGTTAGCATCACGAGCATTACGAATCTCTTGATAAGCCAGACGCATGGTATCATCCAGGCCTGAACGCACTAAATCCAATTCATCCGCACCACGAGTCACGCTTTCTCTAAGCTGTTCAGAAACTTCCCGCCCGGTCATTTCTTCTAATAAAGAGGTCACCTGTTTACTTCTTAGTTCATCATGCCGCCTCTGCATACGACCAAAACGAATATGGGAAATATTACGAATCCATTCGAAATAAGACACGGTTACACCACCCGCATTGGCATAGGCATCGGGAATAATCACACAGCCCCTTTTTTGTAGTACTTCATCAGCACCATAGGTAATGGGTCCATTGGCAGCTTCAACAATTAATTTAGCTGTTATTTGTTCCGCATTATTTAGAGTAATTTGATTTTCTAAGGCGGCTGGGATCAGAATATCACATTCTTTTTCCAGTACTTTTTGCCCTTCTTCTTCTAAAACTGCACCTGGAAAACCTTTAATGCTATGATGTTCGGAGATGTGATGATTAAGACTTTCGATATCAATCCCCTTATCATTAATTAAAGCACCATCTTTTTCTATAACCGCTGTTATTATTACCCCATTTTCTTCACTGAGAAATTTAGCGGCATGGTAACCCACATTACCCAGTCCTTGAATCACGCAGGTTTTTCCTTCCAAACCTCCGCTCATTTTAGCCTTTGCAACGTCATCGGGATGCCGAAAAAATTCTTTTATAGCGTATTGCACGCCACGTCCCGTTGCCTCTACTCGGCCTTGAATACCGCCATGATGAACCGGTTTTCCAGTCACACAGGCAACATAGTTAATGTCATCGGGATGCAAGTTTTTATAGGTATCAGCCATCCAGGCCATTTCGCGTTGTCCCGTTCCGACATCGGGTGCAGGAACATTAGTGGCCGGACTTAAAAATCCTTTTCGCACCAGCTCAACGGTAAAACGTCGAGTGATTTTTTCTAATTCATCCCTATCGTATAGATTAGGATCAATCATTAACGCGCCTTTTGAACCACCAAACGGCACATCCACAATTGCACACTTATAAGTCATTAAAGCCGCCAGTGCTTCCACCTCATCTTGATTAGCATAGGGGGCATAACGAATACCGCCTTTTGCGGGAAGACGGTGGCTACTATGAGTGGCACGCCAGCCAGTAAAAACTTCTATCTTACCACGAATTTTTACTGGAAATTTTACTTGAATCACCGCATTGCAAGCCTTAATGGCCACCGCCGTTTCTTGATCGAGTCCCATCGCCAGCATGGCTCGATCTACCATATAGTCCACACTTTCACGAAAACTGGGTTCTGGCTGTTTCATTTATCTATCCTTGTTAAAATTTTTATCATAATTTATATGCTGTATTAATAAATACAGCATAATTCTGGATTTTTTCCAGTTGACAGTCAATAACAAAGAAGACTATATTGCGTCGATTTCCTCCTGGCTTATATCAGTTTAAATCATTGCATATAAGCCAGGCCACACTCTTTTTTTAGATAGCCATTTGTAATTCAATGATATTTTCAGGTGATTCGGGCTCCACCCATTTGGTATAAACCTCCCGACAAGTATCTTTAATAGCAAACCCTTGTTCTTGCATCGCGTTCATTAATGGTCCATACCCCTTTTCTTCTAATTGACTTAAAGGTCCAGTAAAGCGTTGTTCAACACATTCTATAGGTGCTAGAGTTTTATATTTGTATTTTCCCTGATAATTGAGCCCCTCTTTAACGGGCAACGCCATTTCCAAATCAAATTGGGTTTCAGGATTACCGTCAGCCCCCCGGTATTCAAAAATAAAGGGTCCCATTATTTCAATTTCTTGTTGCTGACAATCTTGCATAATCTCATCGGGAAGATTTCCAATATCATCCATAATAGTTTTTAATGTTGCTTTTACGGTTAATGATACAACCGGCACTGCTTCTGTTGTTTTCGGTTTTAATGTGACAGTCATTTTTTTCTCCTTGATTGTGATTTGCGTTGAATTAAAGCATAAACCAAATGACTGACAACCCTATGTCAGGAGAGTTAATTAAATGAAGAAAGATTTTTTTCAGCTTGGTTTAATTCTAAAAATAATTGCTTCATTTTAGAGACTAATTGTGGGGGAGAAACAACTCTAACGCTATCCGTATACATTAATAACCAACGGGCAAAATAATCAATATCTGCCATAACAAAGTCCATTTCCATCCAGAGTTGATCAATTCTTTTTTCCGAAAGATACCCCATGTTATAACGATATTCGGAAATAATTGGCAGCACGTTTTGATGAAAGCAAACAGTAAAAGTCAACAATTGTTCTTTTTCTTTTAAGGTGAGTAAATATTCATTGATGTTTTTTCGCCGGTGAGTTTTAAAATTTTGATTTAATACCTCAATCTTTTTTATTCGATCCAAACGGAAATCTCGATAACCCACCCTAAGCTGACACCAGGCGATTAAATGCCACTGATGAGCATAATAAAGTAGACCAATGGGTTCGATCGTCCGCTCAGTCAATTGCTGACGATAATGACTATAATAATCTATATGAATAAGACGACTATATAACAGGGCTTGCTGAATAATCGAGATGTTTTCTAAATTACTGGCTAATTCAGGGGGACGTCGACTGGGCATGACTTTGATCATGGTTTCCCAACGTTCCAATTTATCCTTATTTTTGTGGGGTAAAATAGCCCTGATTTTTGATAGGGCTGATTGGTAATTTAATCGGGTTGTTTCATCCGGTAAGTCAAGAATCAATTTACCCGCAATTAACATAGCTAGGACCTCATCACTTTCTAGATGAACCGGAGGCAGGCTGTAGTCTTTATCCAACGAATAACCCAATCCAGCTTCACCGGTGATTGGCACTCCCCCCGCCTCAATCGCCCGTATATCACGATATACAGTTCGAGTGGAAATACCAAAACGTTCTGCTATCTCTTGTGCTCTCACCACACGTTTACTTTGAAGCTGAAGTAATATAGCGTTCAAGCGCTCAATACGGTTCACAAAAAACTCCTAAAAAAAAGAAAAATACATTCGTCATTTAGATAAAGAAAGAACTATAGCCTATAATCAGACTTTTTTATAATGCAAGCTCTGGAGGAACCAGATATACTGACCCCACTAACCCCAGTAGACGACGTTTTATACTAGTTGGAGACATACATGACCATTGAAAACCTTGATTTTTTAATTAAGAAAAACCGCTCTTGGGCAGAACGCATTAAAGATTATAATCCAAAATTTTTCTCCGAATTATCCGAGCAGCAAAACCCTGATTATTTATGGATTGGTTGTGCCGATAGTCGTGTGCCAGCAAACCAAATTATTGATCTCCCTCCCGGTGAAGTATTTGTTCACCGTAATATTGCCAATGTTGTGGTACATTCCGATTTAAATTGTTTGTCTGTTTTGCAATATGCCGTCGAAGTGCTCAAGGTAAAGCACATTATTGTTTGTGGCCACTACGGTTGTGGTGGGGTTAAGGCCTCTATGTCAAACGATAATCATGGTTTAATCGATAATTGGTTGCAACATATTAAAGATGTATACCGCTATCATCAGGAAGAGCTAGCCGCTGTTAAAGACGAAGAAGAGAAGTTCAATTTACTATGCGAACTGAATGTGGTGGAACAAGTCTCCAATGTTTGTAATAGCACCATAGTAAGAGATGCTTGGGAACGAGGTGAAGAGCTTTCCGTACATGGTTGGATTTATAGTATTCAAAATGGCTTGTTACAAGATTTACGTTTACAAACCAATGGCCAAACTATTAGCAAATAAGATGTCACTGAACATCTATTCGATGTCATGAGGGTTGAGCTGAATTGTTCGAAGCCCAAAATTGAACAATTTGCTCCTGGCATTGCTGATTTGAGGTTAGCCTCTTTATTCGCCACCATGGTGGCAAATATTGCTGATAACCATGTTGTCCATATCGTGAATCAATCAACAACACGAATCCTTTATCGTCGCAAGTGCGGATAACCCGTCCTGCACTTTGTAAAATTTTCGAGATGCCAGGATATTGATAAGCATAAGCAAAGCCGGATTTGCCTTGTTTTGTGTAAAAGTCTTTAATTAAATCTTGATGAAAATTAATTTGTGGTAAACCAACCCCAATCACAAAACATCCGATTAATTGGTCCCCTTTCAAGTCGATACCTTCACTAAATCCACCACCCATCACAGCCAATGCTAAGCGACTGTCTCGTTCACCTTGATGATGGCTTAAATGAGCCAAAAACTGCTCTTTTTCAACTTCATTCATTTGTTTCTGTTGGCTAATTAATTCCAGTCCTTGAGCATTAAAGTCATTTAAAAATAATTCCAGATAAATATAAGATGGGAAAAATACTAAATAGTTGCCTTTTTTTTGTGAACAGGCATTTTTAACCAAATCTTGAATCTGAGCAATACTATTTTGCCGCTGTTTAAATACGGTTGGAATATGCGTTGCTAGCAGTGTTAGTTGCTTTTCTGGGGGGAAAGGACTAGCAATTTCCACTGAATGTATCTCATTTTTAGCAAATATTTGCGCATAATAATCATGGGGAGTCATAGTTGCCGAAAAATAAATACTAGTCCGGGCAAGAGCACTGGTATTCTGTATTTGTTCAGCAGGACTCAAGCAATAGATTTCTATCCAACGATGTTTTTTCACGGTATTTAAATTAAAGGTAAAATTATCATTGTATAAGTTAGCCATATTTAAAAAATGATTCAAATCGAAAAAAAAGCTGAGAAATTTTTCTTGATGCTTGACTGAATGATTTTGTGCCAGTACGGCTTCCATTTTATAGCGCAATAAAGATAAAGCTTTAAGGAGTTCATCAGGCAATTCAAACAGCCTAACCAGAGCGTTATTTTCAAATCGAATAGATTCATTTGCCTGCCGAGTTATCAGGCGGCTTACTTGAACTAAATGGCGGCTCACCACGGGATAACATGTTTTGACTAAATGCTTTAATTCGAGTATTTGCTCTTGAAGCAATCGCCCTGAATACATTTCTCGAGCGCGCTCCACCAGATTATGGGCTTCGTCAACTAATAGCACGGATTTTTTAGTATTATCATTAAACAAACGTTTTAGGGATACATTCGGATCATAAAAATAATTATAGTCGCCAATAATGGCATCACAGCAATTGGCCAAATCCAAAGATAATTCAAAAGGACAAACTTGAAACTGTCGAGCCAATTGCTCTATATTCTCCCTCTCAAAAGAATCATAGTGTTGAATGGCAAATTCCATGGCCTCGCTTAGTTTGCTGAAATAGTCTTTCGCATAAGGGCATAATAAGGGATCGCACCCGGCTTCAGGTTCTAAGCAAACCTTGCTTTTCGCCGTGATACTAATATCAAAAAATGTGAGTCCTTGTTGACGTAATAGATTAATCGACTCGCGTGCTACCAGCTGTCCCGTGGTTCGAGCTGATAGATAGGCAAGCCGATGAACATTCCCTTTGCTAATACTTTTGATGGCAGGAAACAAACTGGCCAAGGTTTTTCCAATTCCCGTAGCGGCTTGAACCATTAAGGGTTTACCATAGCGAATAGCCTGATAAATTTGGGCTGACATTTCGCGCTGCCCCGCCCTAAATTCAGGATAGGGAAATTCCAAATCGATTGCGGTCGATAACTTTTCCTGTTCATGACAAGCAATTAAATCCGCCCATATCACAAATTGTTTTAAGCTTGTGGCAAAAAAATGACTGAGTTCGGTATAGGTTTTGGATTGATGTTCTTCAAATAATTGACGCCCTTCCACCACCACATAAGTTAGGCACAATTCTAAATTCTCGATTGTTTGTTGCTCAACATATTGCTGGCAATATAAATAAGCATATAAATATAATTGGGCCCAATGTAAATTTTTTTGGGATTCCAACACATCATCATAACCACAGGCTAATGATTTAATTTCTTCAAACCAGAGCTGGTCCGGACATAGTCCATCAATTCTGCCACGAATCCGAATTTCAAGGTTATCAATAATTTGTGTATGATCTAGACTGACTTCTGAGAGATATTTCTCGGCATATTTTTTTTGCCGTTTTTTTTGCAACCATTTATGGATTTGGCGTCCTTCTGCGGCTCGATTACGTCCATAATACGAGCTTTCATAATTTAAATCCCCGCGTTTATGTACCCAGGCAACAATATCTCCGACGGAAACCGCAATTTTTTTCACAGCCAAGTCACTCGACAAACGTGATAAGGAATATTCCAACGTTCAAAATGTTTTAACCATTTTCGTTGCGATAATTGTAATTGATCCCCAGGCCCTTTAACCTCAATCAGTTGATAAGTTTCATCTCGTGAGACAAATAAATCAGGGAATCCGGAACGATTAGCACCAAGATTATCAGCCATCAGATTAAATATTAAGTGCAAATGCTGGGCAGGAATCGCTTCCAAGGTCAGTTTTAAATACTCCAACTTAAGATGTTTCCATCTCACCAAAAAATTGGCCGTTAAATATTTTTCCTGATAGTTCTGTAATATTCTTTTTTTGTAACTTCCTTTTTGTATCAATTCTTGTAACCGCTGGGTTATTTTTTCTTGCCGATTATGACGAAATTCAAATGAAAATAGGTCCTTGGGTCCACGTTGAAAAGGATTGAAAAAAGCCCCTATTGAGGAAGAAAAAATAATATCCCAAAAGAACAATCCAAAGAGTCCATTCCAAAGCGTATTTTCAGCATAAAACCCGTCCCAACCCCGAGCTAAATAATGGTTTAATACGTTTTGTTCGATACTAAGATTGTCGCATCGCTTTAATTCTAATGTCTTCGATGGATGGCTTAAACGTTTAGTTTTATTAAACGGTAAATGAAGTTTCTTTTTCAGCTTTGCTGAAAAAACACGTGTAAATTCCTGTTCGGAATCATCAATAGGAGTCGCCTCAATCATCTCTAATTGTTCTAATGCTTTTTGATCTTCACCAAGTTTTTCCCAAATTCGTACCTGACGCTCTCGTGAGGGTGGATAATTGGTTTGCTGGTAATATTTTAGGGCCAATTCAACATATTTACATTTTTCGAGAAAACGTGCACCGAGTATAAGCGCTTTTTGCTGGCTTCGTTGAATATTTTCATATTGAGTATCAAGCGCAACAATTTTATCCAGTTGAGTCATTACCTCGGCACTATTTTTCTTGTCAATAGCCAATCGTAATTCTGTATCAAGATTTAAAAGCCATAAAGTTTGTTCGAGCAATTCACGGGATTGAAATAAACGGTCTTTATCCTGGATTTGGTATTTTTCAAATTTTAAAACACCTAGGTCTTCCAGAATAAATTCACTCATATCTTGATATAAGTTACCAAAGAACAACAGCCGATATATTTGTACCAACTCTGCATACATTGGATAAAGAAAACAATATTGCTCGGATAAATAAGTATCCAAAAGCTTATGATCATAAGTTAAAATTAAACTTAATATTTGTTGCTTATTCAACTGATTAAACTTTAGGGGAATAGCTAAAGATTGACAGAGTAACGAAAGTTCTTGGCAAGTTAAGAAAGGTAATAATTCTGCAGCAGAAAAGCTATCATTAATCTTTATAAAGCGTTTCTTATGTAACTCATTAACCGCAATATCAATATCGATTATTTCTGGATAGTGAATTTTATCCAAGCGAAAGAAAGGTCCAGTCCGTAGAATTAAACGAACATATAGACGTGCCGCTTGTAGATCTAATGAACGAATTGTGTCAGCAAAATTGATTTCAGTGTCTAATAGTAAATGCCGATAACGTGATTGAACATAATCAACTAAAGTCAGAAAATTATCCAGATAATAGCCAACTTTAAGTTCGCTAGAATCAGTCGCATCTTGATTTGAAGGCATATACCCAATCCACCTGAAAATCATATACCCAACCGCTTTAGATTATTGAAGCTCTAATTGTTTATATTTGTCTAACAATTTTACTAATAATTTGGCATCTAACGGTTTAGGAATGACCTCGTCCATTTCATGTTGTAGATATTCAGAAACTTCAGAATTTGTCACTGCCGCGGTTAAACCAATAATTGGATTTTTAAAATCTTTTTGCCTTAAAATTTTAGTCGCTTCCAGACCATCCATAACTGGCATATGAATATCCATTAAAATAAAATCGGGTGGTGTGGATATAGCCCGTTCGATAGCCTCTTCACCATTATCTGCAGTATTCACAATAAATCCCAGATCTTTCAACATTTGTGATACCGCCATCAAACTAATAAAATCATCATCGACTAGTAAAACATGTTTAAATTTAGTCACTATCGATGTTTCATCAATGACTTGTTCAAGACTAGCTCCCCTTTCTTTTTGAGCCTCATCCAAGATAATATGAATAACAAATTGACTACCTGAGTTGGGAACTGAAATAAAGTCTAATTCTCCCTCCATCAGAGCTAATAGTCGTTTCGAAATCGTTAAACCTAACCCAGCCCCTTCTCGCGTGCGAGAAAATTTTGCATCTGATTGATAAAAATCATCAAAAATTTTAGGTTTTTCATCAACCGCTATTCCAATGCCCGTGTCTTCAACTGTAATACTGATATTATAACGGCCACCTTTACGACGGGAATTGGAAACTAAAACATCCACTCGACCATAATTAGTAAACTTAATCGCATTTCCCACAATATTCAGCAAAATTTGGCGTATCCGCGCGTCATCACCATAAAAATAATCGGGTTCTTTGTCCTGAATTTGTAAACCCAGTTTTATGCCTTTTTCTTTAGCGGTATATTTAAATAAGGTAATAACATCATTACAAAGCTTGGATAAGGAAAAATTGCTTTGATTTAGGCTCAAATTACCTGCTTCTATTTTGGAGAAATCCAAAACATCATTTAGTATGGAAAGCAGTGATACTGCAGAATGATGAACGGTTCTTAACATCAATTTATTATTAGTGGACAAGTCTTCTTTGATTAGCAGCTCAGTCACTGAAATAATCCCACTAATTGGAGTTCGAATTTCATGACTCATATTGGCTAAAAATAACGTCTTGGCCTGATTGGCATTTTCTGCTGATAATTTGGCTTGCAATAGTTCAGTTGTGGTCGCATTTAAACTAGCCGTCTGACGTTTAACCTCCTCATTGATTAATTTATTTTGTTGCTCAGAGGCTTTGAGTAATCCCTGATGTTTGCGGATTTTTAAATGAATAATTAGGGAAATAAAACACCCCACTAAAAAGATCAGGACAACCGTAGCAATATATTGAAAGGACCAATAAACCGTTTTTTGTACCTCAATTTTCATCTGTTGATTAAAACTATTTAATAATTGATGTTGTTGGGAAAATTGTGCAAAAATTGGATTGGTCGAAACTAATTTTTGTAATGTCGGTTTTAATGCTTGCTGTTTTCCAGAAATAAGAACCTGGCCATTGGTCGTCAACATTTGATAGGAGGCACCATGTTCGCTTCGTGCAGCCATAAAACCAGGAGGATAAATTTCCATTATTATCATACCCTTAACATGAGAATAACGTTTTTTCATATTATTAGGGACAACCCGGCCACGATAGACGGCTTTAAAAATATACACTCCCTCACAACCCGTTTCTTGTGATTTGATTAATACCGATTTACTACTTTCAATGGCATCACTTACGGCCCCCAACAAACTACCACAGGTTGATATATCCCGACCACGCATACGAATATTTTTTATATTATGCGGCTCAACCATAAGTACTGGATAAATATTTAAGCTAGAAGCGTTTAGATAACTGTTGTCATTTTGATAATTTTTGATATCTACCCCTGACCAACCAAATAATTCCTCCTGTTTTTTCTTAAAGGATTCAACATCTTCACCATTGATACGAATAGCATAAGATAAACGTGAGATAAATGGCTGATTAATTTGACTTTTAGTCAGCAAGTGGAAATCATCGGGGTATATTTGTGGTGCGATCTGAAAATAGGCAGAGATCCCAGAAATAATATTTTCAACTGTAACTAATTCAGATGATAAAGTATAAATTAGCTTATTACTGGTTTCATAAAACTGTTTTTTTTCCCGATCATTAATGTATTCAATGGTTTGTAAACAAATAAAAAGTGTAATACCAAGCCCTAAGACCCAAGTCCAAAATATCGGTTGATTCTTCATACATTAGTAATTATTAAATTATGACTTTACATAGATTTTCGTCCTCCATTTGCAATAGAGAAAAAATATCTTTTTAATCGATTGGTACAGCCCTATCAATAAACTTTTTGCTCAAGGTAATATTGGCAGCATTAATAAGCTCCATATTGACATATTCATCCCAACGTTGGTTTGAGGTGATGGGAATGTTTTCCGGACTCTCTCCCTTAAGAATCTCAAGAGCCATTTTAGCTGCCCATTCTCCCTGCTCTTCTGCTTGTTTGGTAAACAAAACCATAGCAAATGGAGACATCCATTTATGGAAACTAACCGTCAATGTTTTTCCGTTATTATAAACAAATTTTTTCGCTTGTTGTTGATCCCAGTCATTAATACCGGAATTATTCATTAATAAAGAAACATCATAGTTTTGGCTTAAAAGAAAACCTTGTTTCCATTCATTAAACGTTTTTGCATAATAAGCAATTGTTTTTATTCCGGCTTTTCTAAAATATCGCCCCAAATTTTTAGCGCTTTTTTTCGCCGTACGAGTATCAGCATTCAGGATAAAAATACTTCCAACTTTCATTGACCAATCCGTTTTTATGGTTTCTACCATTGGACGTGCTGGATCAATCTCAATAACGCCAGTGACATTTTTAAAAGGATAAGCATACTCTTCGGTGGTCCAATTGATACCACAAAAAACAATCGGAATGTCACTATTTTTATAATAGGGGACAACTAGAAATTTTGAGACATTATCGTCAGATGCGATGATCACATCAGGTTTATAATTTTCAATTAACAGCTTAGCGGCTTTAGCCTGTTGCTTGGCATAATCGGTAGACTTATTGATTTTAGTATTCATGCTAAACTTTTGGATTTCACATTGTCCATCCAAAACTGAATACAAACCTTTTTCAAGACCATCTTCCCAAGCATATCCACTGGCATAAGATGAAACCCATAAACAACGAGGAGCAGCCTGAAGCGTTAACATCGGCAGACAGACAAAAACAATACTGAGGAATATTTTCATCTCACTGATACCGCTTTTTCAAGCAAGGCCTGAGGCGGAACAATACCTGCCGCTTTAAAAAGGTCGAGATTAATATATTCATTCCAGGTTTGATTACTAATAATTGGTATGGTATTTACTTCGTCGCCATTTAAAATTTCCAGAGCCATCTTTGCTGCCCATTCCCCTTGTTCTTCTGCTATTTTGGTAAAAACCAACATACTGTAAGGAGCCATCCAACGATTAAAACTAATCGTTAAACTGGTATTATTCGCTTTGACAAAATCCATCATCTCTCGTTTATCCCAACTTGCAATACCTGAATTATTGAGTAATAAAATCAAGTCATATTCTTGAGCTTGTAAAAAAGCCTTTTTCCATGCCTGACTATCTTTAACATACTTCACATCCATTTGATATTGATTATACGCAAAATGCCGCTTGTAAAATTTGGCATTTTTATGTGCTGTATTGGTATTGGCGGCTAAAAATAATAACCGTCCCTGATTATTGGGTAGAATTTCTTTGACCGCTTTCATTAAAGGCGTTACGGGAGCCACTTCTAAGATACCGGTCGTATTTTCAAATGGATAGCCATAACTGTGTGCCGACCAATTAACCCCACAAAAAACAAAGGGAATCGAAGTATTTTTATAATAAGGAGCGACTAAATATTTGGAGACATTATCATCCGAGACTATCACAACATCTGGTTGATAATGACTAATGAGTTCTCGTGCTTGAGCTGCTTTCTTAGCAATATGCTGCTTGGTTTGATTGGTTTTGGTATCCATATGAAATGTCTTCAGTTCACATTTGCCATCTAAGACATAATGAATACCACGACTAATACCATCCTGCCATTCATAACCCGGATGATAAGAAGAAACCCATAAACACCGAGGAAGTGCTTGCGCCACTGAAGAAACAGAAACTAAACACAGAGCAATAAAAAATTGCCAAATATAAAAATATTTTTTTAAGTTGCTGTTGGTTTGTTTAAACATTTATTTATGCCCCCTAGCTCTCTTAATTCTAACTCGAGCGAACTAGAAATGGAAATACATTATCTATCCATATCTATGGTTATTACAAGTAGATAAACATATTTTAAGTTTTTAGGTTAAACTTTATTTATTAAACATTAACCATTAAACACAAACAATTGAATCTTAATGATTAAATATAAAAGCGAGGTTTAAGTAATTCTTTGGTAGGCACATCTTTTGACTGAATAGGACGTATTTTTCGCTCTTGTATAGATATCGTATTATCCAACGCTTGTGCTTCAAATATCCGTTTGACTAAAATCGAGTGATAATTATTCACCCGCTGTAATTTTCCCACCACACATAAAAAAGCTTTACCCTCGACTAAATTATAATAGTTACCATATACTTGTGGCGTTAAAGCAAGATTAATAAAACCACCTTCATCCTCCAGAGTCACAAATACCATGCCTTTAGCCGAAGGTGGTGCTTGTTTAGCCAAAACCATACCAAATACAAACACATCACTGTTTCGGCGTACTGCTAGCAATTGTTTCGACTCTAGAATTTTATTGAGCGGGATGGAATAAGGCCACTGTTCTGTTTTTATCACTTGTACTGGGTGTGGTTCCAAACTGGTATTAAAAGCCTTAAAATCTTTCTGAATAGCAGTCATTGTTGATTCAGCTGGCCAATTTAATTGCGCTTCTTGAATATCGATAGCACTTCGATAGGGAGCGGCCTCAGCTTTCCAAAGTGCATCAGCTCGCTGAGTATCAAATTCAGCAAAAGCCTGAGCTGCCGCTAAAGCAGTAAAATCATCCCGGTAAATATTACCGTTTTGTAGAAAATCATCAAAGTTTTTCCAGCCTCCCTGTTTTTGCCTTTGCTGCAGCAATTTTTCAGCTCCCGTTTTGGATAAGCCATTCACCAGACGTAGGCCCATTCGAATGGCATAAATAGGTGAACCTTCAGTATTGGCCGGTTTATTTGTCGAAATCAGCTCCATTTGGCAATCCCAATACGAATAATTAATGGAAATAGGCAAGACTTTTATCCCCTCTCTACGCGCGGTCTGGAGCAACACATGCGGAGAATAAAACCCCATGGGTTGAGAGTTTAATATGGCACAGAAAAATGCCACCGGATAATGACATTTTAAATAACTGGAGGCATAAGCAATTAAAGCAAAGGACACGGCATGAGATTCAGGAAATCCATATTCAGAAAAACCACTCATTTGCCCCAATAGTTGTTGGATAAAGTCCTTGGATATGGCATTTTTTTCCATGCCTCGTTTGAGTTTAATCAAACAAGGGTTTACATCTCTGGCAAAGTCCTTAATATTCCAGGCACCAATATTTTTCCGTAATTCATTCGCTTCTCCCGGCGAAAAATCGCCCACCGCAATGGCAATGCGCATCGCTTGTTCTTGAAAAATAGTCACTCCCAGAGTACGTGCTAAAATGGGGCGCAATCGCTCATCTGGAAAAGTCACTGGTTCTAAACCCTCGCGTCGGGCCAAAAAGGGATGAATAACCTTACCCTGAATAGGACCGGGACGAATAATCGCCACCTCAATCACTAAGTCATAAAAACAGCGTGGACGTAAACGCGGCAGCATGGACATTTGGGCTCGTGATTCGATTTGAAAAGTGCCCACCGTTTCAGCCCGTTGAATCATACTATAGGTCGCCGGATCGTCTGCAGGAATAGAATACATGGTTAGCTTTTTTGCATATTTATGGGCAATATAATCAAAGCATTTTCTTACTGCGGTTAACATCCCCAAGGCTAAAACATCAATTTTAAAAAAACCTAGCGCTTCAATGTCTTCTTTGCACCATTGAATTACTGAACGCCCTTCCATCGTTGCGGGTTCTTGGGCTAAAAGATAATTTAAAGGTTTATCCGATAGCATAAAACCACCAGAGTGAATTCCCATATGGCGTGGGAACCCCATTAATTTATCACTTAGTTGTTGCCATAAAGTCCAGGAAATATTCAGCGGAATTTCTTGTTTAATAGCTGAGAATAAGGTTTCTGTTGTCTGACGACGAAAGTGTTTACTACGAGATAACTTCGACACTCGAGTAATACTATTTTCATCAATGCCTAAGGCTTTCCCCACGGCTCGAATCGCTCCTTTTTTGCGATAAGTAATCACGTTCGCCACCATAGCGGCACGGTCACGGCCATAGCGGCGATAAATATATTGAATCACTTCTTCACGCCGTTCATGTTCAAAATCCACATCTATATCCGGTGGATCCCCTCGCTCCATACTAATAAAACGTTCAAACAGTAAGTCAAATAAAGTGGGATCGACTGCAGTAATCCCGAGTACAAAGCAAACGGCTGAGTTAGCTGCCGAACCTCGCCCCTGACATAAAATATCCTGACTCCGTGCCCAGTGAACAATATCCCACACCGTTAGAAAGTAATCGGCAAAGTTTAATTGCTCAATCAGATTCAATTCATTATTTAATGTTTGTGCAATCTTTTCCGGTAATTGCTGACCAAAAATTTCTCTCGCCCCTTGCCAGGTTAAACTTTCTAAATAAGCATGGGCTCGTCCTTGATAAGCATCAGGGACCATTTCCTGTGGGTAGTGATAGCGTAATTGTGAAAGGCTAAATTGACATTCTTGATTCAATTCATAAGACAGCTTTAAAGCCGACTCATAAATAGGCAAAGAAGAGAAAAAACGCTCAATATTAACCAAACGATGAAAACTCCGTTCACCATTAGGAAAAAAGTGCTCCTTGCATTGTGCCAAGACTTTATTAGTGCGAATTGCATGTAAGAGATCACTCAAGCTTTTTTCACAACGATGATGAAAAAATACATCCTGACTCAAAAGGCAGTTTGCCCCCAGGTAATTCGCTAATTCCAATGTCGGTTGAATCCATTGATCCTCAGATGGATGAAAATGCCGACTAATAGCAAAATAAAGTTGTCCCTTAAAATGTTCCAATAACTGGGCATAAAAGGGATGTGTTTGTTGGCTGCGTATTAGTCCACGCATGGGCACAATAGCAAATAAGCCGGCAATATCCTGAGTTAATAAATAAGCAGGCGGGATATAAGCCATATCTTTACCATTTCGATGAGCATAAGTTAATAAACAACAAAGATTTTTATACCCCTGCCAGTCCTTGGCTACTAGAACGATAGTATCTTGTAATAACAAGGGAAAATGATGATCCTGACTGAGGTGAATTTCAGCACCATAATTCAACTTGATGGAGCTATCTTTCACTAACCGCTGTTGTTCTCGATAGCTACGCGCAAGTCCATACACACCATCATAATCGTTAATACATAAGGATTCATATCCCAGCAATTGGGCACTACGAAGCATGTCAAAAGGATGTGACGCTCCGATTAAAAAGCTAAAATTAGTTTTACATAACCATTCATGGAAGCCGTACTTTTTTAATAAGGAGTGATTAGGTAATGGATGGCTTTTATGAGTAGATACCATGTTTAAACCACTCACCACGACTATTTTTATAGATCCACCAGGCTACCCCATCAGATTCTTTTAAGATAAAATAGTCTTTCACTAAATTATCAAGCGCTTCATTTTCCCACCAATTATTAGCAGTACGCTCCAAAAAAGTGATTTCATGCACTTTATCTGCTGGCAAAATTTGGGGCTGCTTATAATAAAAAAGGGGGCGTTGTAAATTGACTTGCCATTGTCCTAGAGAAAATTCATAAGGAGAATCCTGCTTTTTGCCAAGAGCCTGAGTTTTAAAGAGTTGTTCACTGGTAAAATCTGGCCTGATCTCATAAGCCTCAATCAATGCCGGAAGTTTATTTTGTAATTCCAAAATATCATTGTTTAGCTGAGTATCAAAACTTTCAGGAAACAACTCTAAAACAGCCGGAACAATAAATAAACGTTCCCGTACTTCCAATGTCCAGGATAAAAACGGCATACTCATTGGTAAATCCAAATCAGAATCACGTTGTTGCAGTTGTTGCATGACATCAGTATAGGAATAATAGGCTTGATACAGTGCCGTTTTAAAGTCGGGGTGTTCCTTATGCAAGTTATAAGGATTACGAAAAGACAGCTGCACAACAATTTCTTCGCAATTAAATAAAGTAATCGTCCAATAAATCCGATTAACCCGTTCTTGTTCAGACCAACAGCTTAATTGGCACAAACGTTGAAAGTCTTCAATCAATAAAGGTTCTAAAACATCCCACTGACTTACGGGATATTCCAGTAGACGTTTCACCCGGGGTACTTCAGTCAATTGGAAGGCAATCCAGGGAAAATAATGTAAACTCTGAGTCTTACTTTGCTTTAAAAAAGGTTCAAACGTCCAATGCCATACTCGGGCCAACCAGCTGGAGTAACGCCGTTCAATCTCTCCAGCTAAGTTGCCGACTTTAGCCAGGCTCAAATCATACGGCCCCCACAATTCCATACGTTCAATAAAACGTTGCAGTTGGGCTTGTTGAGAACGAAACCGAGAAGCTGAAAATCCTTTTACTTTTAATGATTCCAGTTTTTCCCCCAGTACACTTAATGGAGCAAACCAATGCGACCAGGAGATATCTTCGTATAAATTTTGGCTCATGGCACTATCTAAAGAATACCCTCCACGGCTATTGGGTTGCTGACAAAGATAATCCAGAAAAAAAAGACCGGGCCAGGGATGTTGGGAAAATACCACCAAAACCTCCTTTCCAAGTGCTGCCTCCAATATATTTTGCAGTAGCTCAAAGAGTCCTATTTGCAATTTTTGTTGCTGCAATAACCAAAAATTTTCACTATTACGCAGGTCCAATAACCAGATTGTTTCCGACCATTGCATCACATTAGGGCTTAAGCAAAAAATATTCTCAACAATTTGAAGTTCAGGACAATAAATTGCCGCATAGGCAGGAAAACGCTCCTGTTTGGAAAACGTTCGTAGATCAATTAAATTTTGTTGCCGAGAATGTGCCATTTATTGAATACCTGGAGTTCAACCTAAAATAATCCTAAAAAACTCACCAATCAATCTCTTTTTTCCCAAGCTCATTTCCCTTAATGACATTAATACAATAACGTCCTTTATTATTTCGCCAACAATTAAGTCGAATACTGGCTAATGGATTGCCATTATTAGGACTTAAAAAATAAGAGCGAATTAAAAAAATAATTTGTCGGTTCGCCCGTGCCCGGGTATGAATAAAAGCGAGCTCACCTTTTAAGAGCTTTTTCGGTGAATCAATCACAATAATCTTAAATAAATCGTCTAAAAATAAAGGCCGCAGCTCTTTTACTGGATAATTGGATTTAATAAAAAACAGATGTTGTAAATTGACGCCATGACTTAACCAAGCAGGGGCATAAATATCGCTACCATTATCGGCATAGATCCAAATTGTCGGGGGAATATCCCCCGTCAAAAACAATAGTGGAATCGTTCGCCCCTGACGTCCTTCAGGCAATCCCCACTCAATCATTTTTCCGGCTTGAATAGTATTTCCAAAACACCGGTCTAAATCTGCAATTCCTGACCTCAAACCTTGCGATTTGGTATCAATAAAAAAACGGGCGTTTTTTAGGCTTAAGCTAGGAAAGGTTTTGAAATCTAATCGAGAGAGCGACATGTTTTATCCCGTCTTTCGTATTATGCCCACCAAACGTCCCAGTACTTCAACTTCTTCAGCAGCCACGACTCGAATGGAAAAATCAGGATTAGAGGGAATTAACTCAATTTTATCAGCGGTTTTTCGAAGTCGTTTCAAAGTAATTTCAGTGCCAATACGTAAGGCTAAAATATCACGTTTATTGGCTTCTTTTTGTAAACGGATCATAGCAATATCACCATCAGATATGGCATCTCCCGCCATACTTTCACCATTTATCCGCAAGGCTTTAATATCACCACCACCAAAAAAATCATTATCCACACTAAATAGTTCAGTACTTTCTTCATATGCTGTTGCCGGTATACCTGCCGGAATTGAGGCAACTAATTCAAAACATGCCGATGTGGTTTTATGTTCAAAACTCTCATTAGTAGCAGTTACTGACTCCTCAAGTAAATAATCACCGAGTCGTTGTTCCCGCTGGCGAATATAACCTTTTCTTTCCAATGCTTTTAAATGAAAACGCGCTGTCGTATGGGTAACCCCAAAGTGATTGGCAATTTCCCGCAAAGAAGGGAATGGCTGATGTTCTTTAACCACAGTTGAGACAAAGTCATAAACATCATATTGGATTTGAGTTAATTGTTTCATAACAAAAAGTATAATATACAACACTGCAATATACAACACTGTAATATATAACACCATTGCATAAAACGCTGTTGTACTATTTTAAAACTTAAATTAAGATTTGAGTTAATTACATTTTTTCATCATAATGCTCAATAACAATAAAACACTTAAGAAAAAACATGTTTAAAATCAATAAAAAAACCATATTATGTGCCTTAATGCTAATAACTCCTCTACTCCCAGCCTGTGCCAAAAACGATACCATTAGAGCGCAAACACAGCTGTCCCCATTAAACAATCTTTACCAGTTTCATCTGCTTGATAGTCAATCACAGTCTCCGATTGAACTCTCACAGCTGGTCAAATCCTTACAGAATAGTGATGTTATTTTTATTGGAGAATTACATACCCATCAAGCCTCTCATTTTCTACAACTACAATTATTAGAAGCCTTATACCGACAAAATCCACAGATTATTTTATCGATGGAACAGTTCTCTCGCCAACATCAGTCAGTGCTGGATGATTATCTAGAGGGTAAATATGGAGAAAACACCTTAATCGAGGATGCCAAAGCCTGGGAGAACTACAAAGGCTCTTATCGCGCCATATTAGAATTTGCCCGCCAACATAAAATTCCCGTTATCGCAGCCAATGCTCCCAATATGCTGGTCCGTTGTGTAGGCCGTAAAGGTCCCGAGGTACTCAAGAATCTAAGTTCTGAGAAAGCGGCCTGGGTGGCTAAAAAGTTGGATTTAGACAATCCAGCCTATAAAAAGAAATTTATGACACATATGAAACATGCCGGACGCAGTCATGGTTTAGAACCAGAAGAACAAGCCAAACGTCAAAATAATATTTATGCCGCCCAACTATTACGTGATACGACCATGGCCGAATCCATTGCAAATGCTAAACGGGCTTACCCGGAACATCAAATTATTCACCTTAATGGTTCCTTTCACAGCGATAGCCACCTTGGTACTGTGGCGATTTTAAAAGACATTCTACCGGAAATAAACAATACCGTGATTAGCCCAGTTAGTGTCAAAGATAATCGACAACCATCGGCCAGCGCAAAAAACTTCAAACAAGGAGATTTTATTTACTTGGTGCAGCAGTTACCGGCCCGTTATTTGGATAAAGACAAAATGAACCAATCCATTATCAAGCTCATAGAAAAGCGTAAAAAAGAGCAATGCACCTTAGAGTAAAGAGAATTTAAGTCTCATCAGGCTCGGCATATTTTTCTTGAATTGCAATAATCGCAGGAAGATTGTCAATAAAGAGTTCAACCAGTTTGGGATCAAAGTGTTTAGCGCTCTCAGACTTGATCAACTCAACACTTTTTTCCACAGGCCAAGCCTCTTTATAGGGGCGCTTAGACGTCAAGGCATCAAAAACATCTGCTAATGCTGTAATCCGTCCGACCAAGGGAATTTCTTCTCCCATTAATCCATTGGGATAACCACTTCCATCCCATTTTTCATGATGCGTCAAGGCAATATCATGCGCCATAGTCATCAAACTAGATTCGTCTCCCGATAAAATATCTGCACCAATCTGGGCATGTTTTTGCATAATTTCCCATTCTCCGGCTTTCAGTTTGCCAGGTTTTAGGAGAATATAATCAGGAATACCAATTTTTCCAATATCATGCATGGGAGCGGCATTTAGTAAAAGTTCACAGGCATCTTCATCCATACCAATTGCTTTAGCTAATACTAGAGAAATTTGACTCATTCGGATAATGTGTAGACCCGTTTCATTATCACGGTATTCGACTGCTCGTCCCAGTCGATTAACTACTTGTAAACGGGTATCATGCAAAGCCTTAGTACGTTCTTTTACTTTTTGTTCTAAAATTTGATTTTGATAACGCATATATTTTTGCGCTATTTGTACTTCTAACAAATTGTGGACCCGTGAAAGTAATTCATTGGCATCAAAAGGTTTGGTCACATAATCACGAGCACCATTATCCAAGGCTCGTTGCCGATAACTCTGCATATGTTGAGCGGTTAAAACTAAAATGGGAGGAAGATTCACCTGGTTATTCGCCTGCAACTCTTCCATCACTTCATAACCATCCATGTTAGGCATATTTAAATCAAGAATGATGAGATCACTTTCATGTTGTTGGAATAAGGAGACCACTTCAGTCGGTTCTTGAGTACCAACAATTTCACTATATCCGCCGACGGCTAGAATTTTTTCCACTAATTTTAGATTTGTTAATTCATCATCAACAACTAATATGGAAGCCTGTTTTAACTCCGTACTTATTTTATGCTTGAAATGATTCATTCCTAATTTCCCGATGTTTCCTGAATAGCTAAACGGAGCTCAAGCCAGAAAGTGCTACCTTCACCAGCAACACTTTCAACCCCAATGCTCCCCCCCATGAGTTCAGTTAAACGTTTACAAATGACCAAACCAATACCGGCACCTTCGACTTCTTCTAAAACCCCTAAGCGTTCAAAGGGAATAAACAAGTTGTTTCTTTGTTCTTCAGTTAATCCTTTACCAGTATCAGTAATGGCAAGACGAAGAAGATTGTCCGGTTTTATCTCAGCATCAATCGTAATACGTCCGTGCTCACGATTATATTTAGTCGCATTAGTCAGTAGGTTTAACACCACTTGTTTCAATCTCATATAATCCGCTTGAACATGATACGATTGACCTTTAATTTGATTAATTACTTCAATATCTTGTTCACGGATCTGAGAATAAATTAAGTTGACACATTCTCTTAGAATATCATCAATAGAAACTTCTGCTATGGAAATATCTAAGCGTCCTGACTCAATTTTTGCCATATCCAGTAAATCATTGATCAAGTTTAATAAATGTTCACCGGCATTGAGAATTTCACTAATATTGGATTGTTGCTCTTGATTAAAATCAGCCGCATCCATTTCCAGCATTTGACCAAAACCAAGAATAGCATTTAAAGGCGTACGCAATTCATGGCTCATATGAGAAATAAAGGCTGATTTTGCTTTATCTGCCGTTTCTGCACGTTGACGTTGTTTTTCTGACTCCATATAAAAGCGACGCCCATTAATTAAACTGCGCACCCGAGCTAATAACTCTTCAGCAATAACCGGCTTAATAACATAATCGCTGATCCCTAAATAAAACAAATCGATGCGGCGGGAAATATCATCAAAGCCTGTCAGAGCTAAAATAGGCACATCACCTTTTTCACCATCCAAACGGCGAATACGATTGGTCAGTGCCATACCGGTCATCCCACCTTCCAATACAATATCGGTTACCACTAAATCATAACTTTGTTCCAAATAAGATTCCCAGGCGTCTTCAGCTGCAGCATAAGCATCAACCTCTAAGCCACTTTGGGTAAAAAGCTGGGTAACCATTTGACGCTGCGATAGAGTATCTTCTATATATAAAACTCGACCACTTATTACTTGTTGTTGTTGGGTAAAGCGATTAATAAAATTAATCAGTTGTTGCAATTCTTTTTTTTGAAAGACTTCCGTTACTCCGGCAGACAAAGCATCCGCATAAACATCATAGGATTCATCCGAGGTGAACAATATAATCGGTGTATGATGATGAGTTTGGCGTATAGTTCGTGTTAATTGAATACCATCAGTATCTTCCAGATACATAGAAATACATATAAACCCAATTTCACTTTTATCTAACTCTGCTAATCCTTGCGAAGCAGTATCACAAAAGATAGGGATTAATTCTGATTTCGAATCAGCAAATATTCCAGTTAAAATTTTATGAAATAAAGTTGTATTATCAATAATCAGAACATTCATATAATTATTATTCCCCCAATAATCTATCTTCAACTACCTTTAACAATGTTTTTAAATTAATCGGCTTGGTTATATATTCATCAAATCCTGCATTTAAGGCTTTTTGAATATCGGTAGGCATAGCGTTGGCGCTAATTGCAATAACAGGCGTTTGATGCATTCTTTCTATAGCTCTTAATTGTTTTAATACTTCAAAACCATCCATCCCTGGAAGATTAATATCCAGTAAAATGAGATCTGGATTATGTTCTATAGCCAACTCCAAACCAAATAATGGTTCTGGAGCAGTCCAAGTATGAAAATTGGGAATACGTCCCAAAAATTGACTTACTAATCGAAGATTAGCCGGATTATCTTCGATATACAATACTGTGTAATGACTTTTTCTTTCGTGGTTTAATAATTGAGACGACATGTTATTGTCAATATCCATCGCCTTTTGTTTGACTGGCATATCCTCTGAAGCTAACTCAATCCAAAAAGTACTGCCTCTACCTGGTTCACTGTCTACGCCAATATGTCCACCCATTAATTCAATAATATTTTTAGTAATTACCAAACCAATCCCAGTTCCTTCAATTTCAGATTTTTCAAATCCCAAACGGTTAAAGGCTTTAAACAACTGAGTTTGCTTTTCATCATTAATTCCCTCCCCCGTATCGGTAATGCACAAACGAATCAATTTTACATTAACCATATGGCAATGAATGGTAATTTTTCCATATTCTCGATTATATTTTACCGCATTGCTCAATAGATTGAGTAATACTTGTTTTAAGCGACTAAAATCGGCGCTAACGACATGTGGTTGTTCAATGAGCTGCTGCTCAGTTATTTCTAAGTCATCCCAAAGCAGCTTAATTTCGATACCACGGTTCTTAGCTAAAGGCATGATTAGTAACAATGATTCTGCGAGTACACTACCTAAACTAACCTTATCTATAGATAATCCAATATGTCCCGTTTCAATTTTTGCTAAATCGAGGATCTCATTAATTAAATTGAGTAAATGTCCTCCCGCTTTCGAAATTTCATCGACATTTTCTTGTTGAGAAATACTTAAAGGATTTTCAAAATCAATACTCAATAATTGACTATATCCCATAATAGCATTCATCGGCGTGCGTAATTCATGACTCATACTCGATAGAAATTGTGACTTGGCCAAATTAGCATTATCCGCTTCCTCTCGAGCATCAATAAGACGCTGTTCAACCAGTTTACGTTCATGTATGTCAATCACTACCCCCAGCATATGTATGGCCGAACTATCATTATCACGAATAACATCACCCCGTTCATGTACCCAACGCACTTGTCCATTAGGCCATAAAACCCGATGTTCAATATTGTATTCCTGTCCATTCTCGACGCAATTAATGACAGCTTGACTGACCTTGTTTCTATCATCTGGATGTACCGCATTAATAAAATTTTCGTAGGTCGCCTCCAATTCCTCTGTAGCACAACCAAATAAAGGAGCGATACGATCTGACCAATACAAATCTCCAGTCTTAATATTCCAGTCCCAGGTTCCTATATTGGCAAATGCTTGACTGCGATGCAACCGTTCTTCACTGCGGCGCAGTGCAGAAATATCAGTTCGAGCGGAAACATATTTATAGGGTTTTCCGTGTTCATCAAGAAAAGGAACAATAGTTGATTCCACCCAATATTTTTCACCATTTTTTTTACGATTACAGACCGTTCCATGCCAAACTTTTCCACTGGAAATGGTTTTCCACATTTCTTGGTAAAACTCAGGAGAATGAAAACCTGATTTTAAAATCCGATGATTTTGTCCAATTAATTCCTCTCGACTATAACCGCTGACCCGACAAAATTTTTTATTAACACCAGTGATTTGTCCTTTAGTATTTGCCGTGCTCACTAGCTCGTGGAGATCCATGGTGGTTAGTTGAAACTGACTTTCTCTTAAAGCATGTTCCAAGTTTTTATTCAGGCGACTAGTACGATGTGCTCGATTAGCTCGATTAGTCATTTTGTTCTGAAAGGTCTGTGCTGAAAAGGGCTTAACTAAGAAACCATCACCCAGCGATTCAGCCTGAGGAAAATGTTGAAAGAAATCTTCACTATCAGTCAGAAATACGATTGGAACGGCAGTCCAGACATCATCTTGACGGATAACTTCAGCAAGCTCAATTCCAGAACATTGCGGCATACTTACCTCTAAAACTATCACATCAGGCTTAAATTCAGTCAATATTTCCAAACATAAAAAGGGGTCGGACAAACACTCCACACACATATCGATGGATATTAAGCTATCAGCCAAGCTTTTTAATAACGTTTCATCATCATCTACAATCAAAACTCTGCTTGAAGAATCAGCCAACTGATCCATCAACCCATCCAATGTCTGAATAAGCTTTAAAGTATTGACTGGACGACAAAAATAACGAGCCGCACCTATACGAGCAGCAGCAAGACGATACTTGGTATCATTACGCGTAGAAATCAAAAATAGGGGTGGAAATGAGTCATTCCGGAGACGGGCAATGGTTGATTCACAGACATCGTCACTCACATCACCACCTTGTTCAAGATCTTTATCTAAAATAATGACATCAGGTTTCGTCTGTTTAAAAACTGCTTCAAATTCTTGAATGGTCGAAAAAAGTTTAACTTGGTAATCAAGTTGCTTTAGTTCAGCCAATAAAATTTTTGGAATAAAATTATTATAATCAATAACATAAATCAGTTTTTGCTGACCAGGTATAACCAATTCAGTCATTATTTTGGCAAGTAATCCGATAAATAATCACTCCATTCCGAAAATAGAGTTTGACTAACAGCACCTATCGCCTGCCTAGCCTCTAAATTCAATTGAAAAACCGGCTCACCATCCAAGCTCATGCTCATACACCCGGCTTCTTGGGCAATCAATAATCCGGCCGCATAATCCCAGATTTTTTGCCGCCCATGGAGATACACCTGCGCACGTTCCGCAGCCAACCAACACCAGTCAAGTGCCACTGAGCCTAAACTACGTTGAGAATGATAAGGAGGTTCTAACACCAACTTTTGGCGTAACGATGGTTCCAATCGTTTAAGATCAATGATAGCCAATGATTTTGCCAAAGGTAACTGTTGTTCGGACACCTCGAGAGGGTGATTATTCAACCAAGCTCCTTCTTCACGTTGGGCACTAAAACATTCATCCCGAATCGGATCATATACTAGACCCAATTCAACTCTTGAATTTTTAATCAATGCCAATGAAATGGAGAAATAAGGTAATCCAGCCGCAAAATTACTGGTCCCATCAATAGGATCTAAACACCAAAAACCGGAAGAATGAGAATTAAGAAACTCTTGCATAACTTCATCGGACATTTCTTCGGCTAAAAAACCATACTCAGGCCACAATATTTTTAATTGGTTTTGTAGGTAGTCTTGAACCGCTAAATCAGCCTCAGTTAGAAAACTACCATCTTTCTTGAAGGAACTTTCACACTGTTTAAAACGTGGTAATAGTTCTTTTTGAGCCGCTTTTTTTATTAATTTAGAAAGTTGTTTTAATGGCATTTTAGAAATGATGACATAATTTAATCAATACGAAGTGTTATACAAAGTTATTTAGTTGAGGATTTGACAAGAAAAAAGCAAGCAATCAGAATGGCGAATCGGCCAGTCTCCTGCTAACTCTCCTCTAAAAATTACCCTGTTTTTCAGGCAAAATACAGGGAATTTCATTCATTTTTCCCAACCAAACTCTTAAATTATCATGATAACTACTGATAATACAGATGGTTATCTCCATGTTCCATAATTTGTCATAATAATTAACAGGGAAACGGATATTAACCTATACCCCATTTAACGGACACCCTTTAAGTTACTTCAACTATAAGTTGTCCGAGATGGTAAACAGAAAATATCAAATTGTAAATAGAAACGATGTTTATGAATCATACAGATAAGACAGATGTATTAATCCCTTTTTAATATATTCAGCAACGGATATATCATCTTCGATAAGCAGTATATGCATTGGTTCCTTTTTTTAGTTGTTATTAGTAGTGTTAATGAACTGGTCAATAATCAAAATTCTTCTTTTGTTTTTTAGGTTCAACCTGCTCTATATTTTTGTGAACCGCCGTATGAATGTGGATACTATTCGTATCACGGTGCTAATGCCCCATCTATGTCCAGATATAAGTTATCGAAATAACAAAGAGTACGAACAAAATGCCACTTAAAAATTTCACAATGAAATCCGGATTGGTAATATGCCTCATTGTACGCTCCTTTTGATGTATCTGAGCAAATTTTCACACAGTACTTTAACCCTACATGACAAAATTGTCATTTTCAGGAAAGGTTTGGTCCATCGTTCTCACATAGACTAACGATACGGAACTCTCGAAGTCGATACATACCTAAATCGACAAAATAATTTTAACCACAGTAATTCTCATCGTTAAAAAAGAGGTCTCGATAATGATGTCTTTAAAACAAAATTCATATCTATGGTGTTCCTCAGGCTCCTATTTCACTAGTGGAATATTCCGATTTCGAATGTCCGTTTTGCAAAGCCTATCATCCAAAAGTCAAAAAATTAATAGAACAATATCCAAATAAGGTCAACTGGGTATACCGACACCTAGCCCTAGAGTTTCATAACCCCGGCGCACAAAAACAGGCTGAAGCATCGGAATGTGCGGCAGAGCTCGGGGGGAATACCACATTTTGGCAATATTCTGATTTAATCTATGAGCGAACTCGTTCTAATGGCAATGGCTTCCCGATTGATCAATTGGTTCCGCTAGCCGTTGAAATTGGCTTGGATAAAGCAGCCTTTAAACAATGTCTAGACAGTAATCGGATGGCTAAGCGGGTGAACCAGGAGCAACAAAATGGAGTTGAGTCAGGCATTACCGGAACACCAGGTAGCATATTTATTCATAATCCTAAATTAAAAAATATTGTTGACGGTTTATTGAAAAAAAATGAATAAAGGGCAAAAAGCTTTAAATTAGCTATGAGAAATAAGAGAAGCCCTGGAGAATGAAATGAATAAAAAAATGATTATTTCAGGTATAGCAATCGCAACTCTAGTATTATTTAGCATTATATGGTTTGGGCTTTATAATGTGGCGGCAAACGATAAGCACTATGCATTAACCTTAAGCCTTCTCGAAATGGTTCGCGACCGTTCCATTAAAGTGCGTGCCGAAGACATCGAAATACCGGAATTAGATGATCCTCAACAAATCAAAGCCGGTGCCGTTAATTATGCCCAAATGTGCAGCGGATGTCATTTGGCACCCGGTATGTCCCCGACTGAATTACATCAGGGGCTGTATCCTCAACCGCCTAATTTCAGCCAACCCAGACACTCGCATCATACTTCCGCGGATTTATTCTGGGTTATTAAAAATGGGATTAAAATGACCGGTATGCCAGCTTGGTCCCCGGCCCATACCGACCAACAAATTTGGCAGATGGTGGCTTTTATCGAGCAATTGGACGATATATCCGTTGAGCAATATCGACAATTAACAACGCCGACCGATGAGTCTGGTACTACCAAGCATGATTCAGAACACGGAGTTCACAGCCATTAAGGGATAAATTGTTGTGTTTGTACCATTAGGTGTCAGTGTTACTGACACCCTCCTGTCAATCATCATTGAAAATCCCCAGACACCTTATCGCATAGTCCTAAAGACTTTATTCAATATTTTTTCAACATTAAATTTATTTAATGTTCGGGAAAGGTAATTTAAATCTTTGAGTCATACACTGCACCTAACAAATAAAAAACGGCAAAACTTCAGCAACAGTGCCATGGATTAGCGCTAGTGAACACCAACAAAAGATGACGTTAATTGTGGAATTAATAAGAACTGACAGGAATAATAAGATGAGGTATAGAGAGGATAATAGGTACCAACCACCCGTAAATCCCGGCAGAAGACGTTTCGTCCAGGGGCTTGCGTTAGGCGGTGCGGTGGCCAGTTTAGGACTAGGAGCCAGTAGTTCTTTATTGGCATCAACAAGAAAAACGATGGGAGGGCCGGAAATTTTAACCGGAACCTTTTTTGATTTAATTGCGAGTCCTTTATTGGTGAACTTTACTGGCCAGGAACGTTTTGCAACGGCTGTCAACGGTTCAGTACCCGCCCCGACACTACGCTGGAAAGAAGGAGATACGGTCACTTTAAAACTCACCAATCAATTGGCCGAGGATACTTCCATCCATTGGCACGGTATTATTTTGCCCAGTACCATGGATGGCGTACCCAATATCAGTACCGGCTTTAAAGGTGTTAAACCGGGAGAATCTTTCCAGTATCAATTTAAACTGGCCCAAAGTGGTACCTATTGGTATCACAGCCACTCCGGCTTCCAGGAACAGACTGGGCATTATGGCGCTATTGTCGTTGATCCCATTGAATCTCCCCCCTATAGCTATGACCGAGACTATGTGGTGTTATTATCGGATTGGAGTGACGAAAACCCCAACGATATCTATGCCAAACTGAAAAAACTCAGCCATTATTACAATTTCCGGGAGCGGACATTAAATGATTTGACCTCAGAAATTAAACAAAAAGGGGTACAACAGGTCTGGAACGAACGTAGCATGTGGAACGAAATGCGTATGAGCGACCGGGATATTTCCGATGTGACCGGTTATACCTATACCTTTTTAATGAACGGCCAGACGCCTGCTCAAGGCTGGACAGGACTGTTTAAACGGGGTGAAAAAGTGTTGTTACGCTTTATTAACTCTGCCGCCATGACTTTTTTTGATGTTCGCATTCCCGGCTTAAAAATGACTGTGGTTGCTGCCGACGGTCAGTACGTGCAACCCGTATCCATCGACGAATTCCGGATTGGCGTGGCGGAAACCTACGATGTTATTGTCGAACCCAAAGATGACAGTGCTTATAGTATTTTTGCCCAGGCGATCGATCGCTCCGGTTATGCGCGCGGAACCTTAACGCCCGACAGCAGCCTGGTTGCCGATGTTCCGGCTATGGATGCGGGCCCTATTTTAACCCATGGCGATATGGGCATGGGACATATGAATCATGGCGGCATGGACCATAGTCAGCACAATATGAATAGTGCTCCTGCCATGGATCATAGTCAACATAATATGCAAACCATGCCTGCCATCGATCACAGTCAACACAACATGGCTACCAATAAACCCAAACCAGCTATTGGTTCTGGTAAAGCAGGCTATGGCAGTAGTACCCCCGTAAGCCATGCCAAAACCGAATACGGTCCCCATATTGACATGCGTGCCGACGATGCGCAGTACCGGCTTGATGATCCTGGTGTAGGCCTGCGCAATAATGGTCGTAAAGTACTAACCTATGCCGACCTGTTTAATTTAAATACGACACACGACCCGCGTGAACCCGAGCGCGAAATCCAATTGCACTTAACCGGTAATATGAGCCGCTATATGTGGTCTGTGGACGGTGTTAAATTTAGCGATGCCGAACCTTTACTATTTAAATACGGCGAACGCCTGCGTATTACCTTGATTAACGATACGATGATGAACCACCCCATTCACTTACACGGTATGTGGAGTGATTTAGAAACGGGCGATGGTCAATACATCCCCCGCAAACACACGGTTATCGTTCAACCCGGTGCCAAAATCAGTTATCTGGTGACGGCTGATGCCAAAGGTGGTTGGGCCTATCATTGCCATCTGATATACCACATGTTAGGCATGTTTCGTGAAGTGATTGTGAGTTAAGGAGGACAGAAAAAATGAATAAATGTGCGCTAGGAATAATTTTGGGGTTAGCTGTTTTTGGTCAAGCCAATGCGGCCATGGAAGATGATCCCATATTGGCGAAGGTCATGATTAATGAATTAGAGGTTCGGGCTACCGACGGTCCCAACCCGGTTATCTGGGATGCTCAAATGTGGATTGGGCAAGATTTAAATAAGTTGTGGCTAAAAACTGAGGGGGAATACGTTGATAATGAACTGGAAGAGGCAGAATTCCAGGCTCTTTACAGTCGGGCTATTGCCCCGTATTGGGACGTACAAGTGGGTTGGCGTCATGACTTTAAACCTAAGCCCAGCCGGGACTGGTTTGTTCTGGGAGTAGAAGGTCTAGCGCCTTATTATTTTGAAATTGATGCATCACTTTTTGTCGGTGAATCGGGACAGGTATCGGCTAGCCTGGAAGCTGAATATGAAATTATGTTGACCCAACAATGGGTTTTAAGTCCGGAAATTGCCCTAACCGCTTACAGTAAGGATGACGAAGAGTATGAAATCGGATCCGGATTATCCAGTATGGATTTAGGTATTAGATTGCGCTACGAAGTTAAGCGTGAATTTGCGCCCTATATTGGTGTGAACTGGAGCAAAAAGTTTGGTCAAACCGCCGATATAGCCAGAAAGCATGACGAAGATACCAGTGATGTTCAATTCGTTGCTGGCGTTCGGATTTGGTTTTAAGAATAAACAATTGGAGCAAAACCATGAGTTATAGAAAGGTTGTAGCCATCATGAATATTGTCAGTTATGAGTCGATAATCGACGAGTTAAAAAAACTCAATGTTCCTGGTATTTCTATTTCAAACATCAAAGGTTGCGGTGGGCACCGCAGTCACTCAGGAGAATGTGAATTGTATGAAAATACCAAATTGGAAATTTATGCCTCCCCAGAAAGAGCTGAGGAAATAGCCGCCTATTTAGCCGAGATTTTAAACCAACGCACGGAAAACGGCGGTATTGTCGCCATCGAACCGGTGTCGAAACTATTTAATTACAAAGATTAATTCAATAAGGAGTTATCCAACATGTTAGCAACGTATTTACCCACCCATAAAAAACTGGTATCCGGCATATTGGGTAGCCTAATGCTACTTTCCGGCCCGGCAGTATTCGCCAATTCATTAAATGTGGTAAAGGTGTACAAATCCCCTATCTGCGGTTGCTGTTCAAAATGGGTCACCCATATGGAAAACAACGGATTCCACGTACGTGCATTTAACCGTTCGGATGTCAGCCAGATTAAAAAGGAACAAGGTGTGCCACAGCAGTTCTGGTCCTGCCATACCGCACAAATTGGCAAATACACCATAGAAGGCCACGTTCCTGCCGCCGATATTAAGAAACTATTGGCCGAAAATCGCCCGGTGGCTGGATTGGCCGTTCCAGGAATGCCTATCGGCTCTCCTGGTATGCCCGGTTTGTTTAAACATAAATACCAAGTTTATGAATATACCGATAATGGACAAACCAAGGCTGTGGCACAATATTAATTAGACTGGAAATCGATATGAAACGCTATCTTGTAACACTGAGCTTAATCACCCTGGGAACACTATTTTTAGTCAGTTGTAGTAGTGAAGCAACCACCAATAAGAAAATTCCTGGACGTTGGTACACCCAATGGCAAGTCGATAAAGGGGAAAAAGTGTTTGAGAAAAACTGTGTTTCCTGCCATGGACAGCAAGCTCAGGGGATTACCGCCGATTGGAAGAAGACATTACCAGACGGTTCCTATCCCCCTCCCCCCTTAAATGGAAGCGCCCACGCCTGGCATCATCCGTTCACAATGCTTAAACGCACCATTAATAAAGGAGGTATTCCCCTTGGAGGAAAAATGCCACCATTTAAAGACGTTTTAAAGGAAGATGAAAAAGAAAACGTTATCGCTTATTTCCAGAGTTTTTGGAGTGAGCGTATCTATCAGGCTTGGTTACAACGAGGTGGACTCAAATAGAAAAATGAACCGATTAACAATCTTTTAAGGAGCAAAACAATGTTTGTGGAGCATGGATTTGGAGGTGGATTAATGTGGATTATTTGGCTTTTAATAGCGGTGGGCGTGATTGGGTTAACCATATCCTTAGCTAAAGGTGATAACAGCAAACAACCTTCTGCACTGGATATTTTAAAAGAACGCTATGCACGCGGTGAAATTAAAGAAGAAGAATACCGGCAGATGAAAAACAACCTGCAACGTTAGAAATCAATTGGAATATACTGATGAACAAGGTTAACGCTTTAAAAGGTAATTGGCTCGTTACGCGAACTATTCGATTACAGGATATGGCAAATTGGAGTGATATTCAGACGATTGAAGCCATTTTAAAACCACTTAATGGTATTCACACCTTAACAACTGATATCGATAACGAGGGAATTTCGGTAACTTACGATGCCAGTTGCCTTGACTATTTAACGATTATCCAAACTCTAAAACAAGCGAATATACCGATTAAAAACACCTGGTGGACACATCTTAAAGGTAGTTGGTATCAATATACCGATAGCAATGCCCGGGATAATGCCCATGCCCCTGCTGCCCCATGCTGTAACAAACCGCCCCGACAATTATAAATAAATTGGAGAATTATCATGAAATTAAAATCAAAAATACTGATCCCCGGCTTAATGGCTTTGTTTCTAATACCGGGGATATCGATAGCAGAAAATCAACCGCCGATGATGCATAATCCAGGCATGATGGCCATGCCGAATATGGATACCCAAATGATGCAGCGTGACCAAGCGATGCAACAACGCCGGATGATGCAAATGATGCGCGACCGAAACATGCCACGTCAAACCATGCCCGACTACCCGAAAGGAGAGCAACATGGCTACTACGGGTATGGTCATATGCCCATGATGATGCAACAACGTCATGCTATGGGACAGGCGCATAGGGCGAAGATGGAACAGCGCCTCGCCAATATCGAAGCGTTATTGCAAGAATTGGTCAATTTGCAGAAACAGGCTAAATAGACGAACTAGCGATTTTATCCTCCTTGTTGTTTGCCTTTGGTAAATGGCACTTTGCTGGAAATGGTAAATTTCATGTGTTTACCATTTCCACATTTTTTAAGCAAATCACTGGAGTTAATCTTAAATTTTAAAGTGATGGCTAATGTAAATAATGCTTGTCAACTGAATATGTGAAGATGGATACTCTTCCCCCCCTCCGATTCTCGTGATTACCCATCTTCACTTTAAAATCAAAACGTTTACCTAGAGTCTTGGTGTTAATTGTTAATCCTCTGGACAGTAAATCGGTAATTGGCAGCTCTGCTACTACTTAAAAATCAGCTCTTGTTGTCGGCCACTTTTATCAGTTTAAGATGCTTTAGTCCGTTTTGCCATTTTATTCGTGCCATGGCCAATATATTTTATTTATCGTTGCTCCTAATTTCAGACATCCTGATCTCTAAGATTTTGTTTTGTTCCCACTTTCAAAACAAGTTTGAGCTCTGTTCTTGGAAAATGTGTTTCAGTTGAATTGAGTTCTTCACACATTTTTTCAATCACACCATCCATT